>Ga0082335_1000022_pt1 | contig 563967 bp, 494 predicted proteins | sample Subgrocontami58m_FD_72375 | JGI IMG/M metagenome (GOLD analysis project Ga0082335, IMG submission 72375) | Subsurface groundwater microbial communities from S. Glens Falls, New York, USA - GMW37 contaminated, 5.8 m (SPADES assembly) (version 2) ... | reverse complement strand
GCCAATACTACCGATAAGATCTGGTTTGCTAACTCTTCGCTTTACAGTTCCCATAATGCCTGTCAGGATCTTTTCATACCGGTAGAAACAATCAGAAAAGAAAACCCGGCAGGCCAGACTACGGCTGCCATCGGTGTGCCATTCACCTACACGCTCACGCTTCCCTCCATGTCCTTGGGGGGCGGCCCATCTAACAATGATCTGCATTCCGTAGCTCTCTGGGATGATCTCACCAAGACAGGCGCGGATCTGACCTACATCGGCATCAACGCCTATTATAAGGGTAGCGGCACGCCAGTGACTCTTGTCCCTGAAACCAATCCACTGGCACCGGGCGGGGCGTGGACGCCGAAGAATCTATCCTACAAAAAAATTCCCCTTATTCCGGCTGGCCAGCAGATCGTGATTGAGATGACGGTCGTACCCGACAATACGCCGGTAAGCGTGGCCGGCCGGCAGTTTATCAACACAGCTCAGTGGATATTTGGAAGGCTCATCGACGGAGTATATTATGAACCACTTCCCGGCGAATCCGGGATTACGCCGCCGATGACCATCGCCGAACCCATTCTGGTAGTTACGAAAACGAGCAACGAAACGGCCCTGAATCTGGGCGTTACCGCGACAATTACCGTTGACGTTCAAAACAATGGCGGCAGCGCTGCCTGGAACACCGCGATTTTGGACAAGCTTCCCGACGGTCCGAACGGCGGCATGTGTGATTATAACCCCACCGCCGGAGTTACCGCCCGTATCTTTGCGGCCGATGGCGTTACGCCGGTTTCCGCTCCGCTAGTGTACGGCACCGACTTCGGTATCGCCTATATCGGTGCACCCACTTGCCAGCTCAGTTTCACCACCCTGACACCGGCAGCCATGATTGGACCTTCCCAACATTTGATTATCAAGTATCCATCTCAACTGGATGGCGACAGCAAAAACGGCATCGCGCTTACCAACGTGGCCGGCGCGACCCTGTGGTTCAGCGGCGACAGCAGCCATACCGGCCGGCGGCAATACGACAGGGGACCGCTTACCGACGGCACACCGGGCATATTGGATTTTCAGGACAGCGAAACGGTCACAACAGCACTCTCCGGCTATTACTTCCAGAAGACGGTCGGGAACGTGACCAGTGGAGTAAGCCCGACCACCACGGCCTCTCCCGGTGACAGGCTGCGCTACCGGGTGCGCCTCTTCAATGTAGATCAGACGATCAATTCGATCACGATCAGCGACCTGCTGGACCCGAATAGCTTCGATCTGACCACATTCACCATGGTTACGCCTCCGCCTGTGCCAGCCACATACAGTTTCATTTCCGCAAACGGCCTTTTGACCGTCAGCGGCGGTACAACCCCTCTTAACGTTGCAGTCGGCGGCGAGCTCATAATCGAGTTCGAGATCACTTTGAAATCGACCCTTACCAATGGCACCACGGTCGTTAACCAGGCGATCCTAATCGCCACCGGCCTTACCGCAAACAGCGATGACCCGTACGTCAACGGCATCGCTCCGCCCGGCGCTCCGGCTGATCCCACCAGGGTGGTGATCCAGGCTCCCGGTCCTCTGTCAAAGGCGAATACCCAGGCAAGTGCTACAATAGGAGAGCAGTTCAAGTACCGCATCACAGTGCCCGCGACCCCGGTCCCGGTGCCCTTGCATGACGTGCGGGTTCTGGATGATTTGGGTCTCTCTGCTGCCGGCATGCGTTTTGTCGGCGCCAATGTGGTATCCGGCGGCACTTGGACCCTGAGCAATACCGGCAGTCCCAACAGTATTATTATTCAGGACACGGTTACCGGTATTGACGTCCCCGCTAACGGCCAGGCGGTCTTAGAGATTACGGTGGAGTTGCAGAATATCGCCACCAACAAGAGCGGCCTGTCCTTCAATAACAGCGCCTCATACACATACAACCGGATGAACGGCAACGGAGCAACGCAAATGGCCGGCGGCGCGGGCAGCACCACGGGTATGACGGTAGTCGAGCCGAAACTGACGGCGACGAAGGTTGCCAGCAACGCCACGCCCGGCAAAGCTGCGGGCGACCCGATTGCCGGTGGAGACATCATCCAGTACATTGTTACCATCACTAACGGCGGCAGCTCCACCGCTTATGACGTCAATGTGGCGGATGCGCTGCCGTCGGCGTTGACCTTTTACAGCACTTTCACTCCCACGGCCACCATTAACTCTACACAGGTGAGCGGCTTTGTCGCCACTCCCTCCCGCATCCCGGGCGGGCCGCTGGTGTGGGGCCGCGGCAACGGCGACGGCAGTCTCGATATTCCCGTAGGGGGCAGTCTGGTGCTCACCTACCGCGCGCAGGTTCTGGAAAGCACCACGGCCACCTTCAGCAACCAGGTGTGGGTCGATTGGACTTCCCTAAACGATGCCAGCGCCTCTGAGCGTACCGGCGCGGGATGTCCAACGGCGGCCGCACCAAACGTTTATTGCTATGGCCCCGCGAGCGTTACTTCCAGCACTGTCGATAACAACAGCCTCGCCAAGGCGATTGTGGCCGATACTTATATAGATGCGCCGAGCACAGCCGCCGACAAGGTGGTGCGTATCGGCGATACCGCCACTTATCGCCTGACTTTGAATCTGGGCGAGGGGACCACCCGCAGCGTCAAGGTACAGGATGTGCTGCCGGCCGGCATGGCCTATGCCGGTCTGGTAAGCATCACCCCCGCCTCGGGCAGCAGCAGCTTCACTTACACGGTTGCTTCCCAGCCGGCGGTGGGCGGCACCGGGAGTCTCACGTGGGATTTGGGAAATGTGGTGAATGTCCCCAGCAACAACGGCACGCCCATCGATGCCCTGATCATCGAGTATAAGGCGAAGGTGCTGCACGACGCGGGAATCGCCCAGACACCGACTACCACACTCACCAACACCGCGACCTTGAGTTATCGGGATGCCGCCGGCAATGCGGTGACCGGCCCGCGTCTCACTGCCAGCGACACCCTGACGATATGGCAGCCGGTGCTGTCGGTGAACAAGACGGCAACTCCCGCAGGCGCCGACAACATCATCGATGCGGGCGAGGCAATCACCTATACCGTAGACATCGTCAACAGAGGCGCGGCCCCGGCCTACGACACGTTGCTGGTCGATACGCTGCCGGTGGGCATGCGCAAGAGCGGGGTGACAACGACTTCCGTGACCCTGGTTAATGCCGGAACAACGCTGCCGGTGCTGGCGCCTGCCTATGATGCCACGACCGGCGTCGCCACCTGGAATTTGGACAGCGGCACGGCCAATGTCTACAACATTCCGGCGGGTGAGACACTGCGTATAGCCTACCTGGTGAAGGCGGATGCGGATCTCGGATCGGGTCTGATCCTGACCAACGCCGCGACGGGAAAGCTCTATTACTCCTTCGATAACGACGCCGTGCCGGCCGGCGGTTTGGTGACGGATCGTCAGGTCTACGGCCCGACCAATACCGCTACCAGCAACCTGACGACACCTGTGCCGGGCGGGCTCTCCAAGCAAAATACCCAGCCGACCGTCGCCATCGGCCAGCAGTTCAAATACCGCATCTCCATACCCGCCGTACCGGTCAACACGGCTCTGCATAATGTACGCATCCTGGATGACCTGAGTGCCTCTGCCGCCAAGCTGCGCTTTGTTAGCGTTGCTAAGATTTCCGGTTCGGCCAGTTGGACGCCGGTCAACAGGGGCAGCGACACTAACCTGTTGATCGTGGACATGGTAAACGGTATCGATATCCCGGCGGGCGAGCAGGTGGTAATCGAGATTGCTGTCGAACTCCTGAATACTTCGGCCAATGTTGTCGGTCTGCGCTTCACCAATACCGCAAACTACACTTACAACAAACTTCCTGACGACCCGACGAGCCAGACAAACGGCCTGCCGGGCACTACCGAGCCGATGCAGATTGTCGGAATGATTGCCCAGAAGATCGTCTCGATCGCCGTCGACAACAATGCAAACGCCTTGGTCGATCCGGGTGACGTGCTGCTCTATACAATCACCGTTAACAATCCCGGCGCATCCCCGGTAACCGGCGCGGCGCTGATCGACGAAATGCCCGCCAACACTACCTATGTTGCCAATACGGTAACGCTCAACAGTCAGCCGGTGGGGCAGCCCGACGGCGGCATCTCGCCGCTGGCTGCCGGCATGGCAATCAATTCGACCGGCAGTCCCAGCGGGACCATTGCCGCTGGATCGAGCGCTAATGTTACCTTCAGGGTGCGGGTCAATGACGGCGTACCCGCAGGTACGGTGATCAGCAATCAGGGCTATGTGAATAGCAAAGAACTGCCCGCCGAACCCACCGACGCCGACGGCAATGCTGCCAATGGCTATCAGCCGACCACTATCGTCGTGGGCAGCGCCCAGCAAGTCATGATCACCAAAGAGGTGTCCGTGGTCGGGGGCGGCGCAGCACTGCCCGGCAGCGAACTCGAATATGTAGTGACCGTCACCAATACCGGTACGACTCAAACGACCAATCTAGTGATTACCGATGATCTGACGCCGCTTGCCGGCAAGGCATCTTATGTGGCGGGTTCGGCGACATTCAACGGCGCAGCGCCCGGTGTCAGCTATGCTGCGCCGGTTTTGACCGCGAACTATGCAGCGGCTTATGGCAATCTGCAGCCCGGTGCATCCGCTACTCTGCGGTTCCGGGTACTCGTCGCAAACGGCCTGGCAAGCGGCACGAGGATAACCAATACCGCACAAATGGCGTGGAATACGCCGACTCTCACGGCGACTGCCAGTGTGTCCATCGATATCGGCGGTATCATCGGTAAAGCGATGCTGAATGGACAGGTCTGGCACGACGCGAACCTTGATAAACTCTATAGTTCCGGTGAGGCTAATCTCGCCGGGTGGACCGTCGGCGTCTACCGTAATAACGTGCTGATCGCCAGCGCCGCCACCGACGCCAGGGGAATCTATGCTTTCAGCGGCCTCGATCCGACTCTGACTACCCCGGGACAGTATGAAATTCGCTTTACAGCCCCGGGCGCCGGCCCGAATACGGCCTTGCTGGGCTATGCCGACTCTCCTTTCACCAACGGTCCCCAGCGGATAAGCGGCATTACCGTCGCCTCCGGCGGCAATCTCCAGGGCTTGAATATGCCCATCACCCCGAACGGCGCAGTCTACAACTCGGTACAGCGCACCCGGATTGCCGGCGCGACTCTGGAGATGTTAAACGGAGCCACGAAGGCTCCGCTGCCCAGCGGGTGTTTCGATGATCCGGCTCAGCAGAATCAGGTCACCGCGCTGCAGGGATTCTATAAGTTCGACTTGAACTTCAGCGACCCGTCCTGCCAGCCGGGAGGCACTTATCTGATTAAGGTGACGCCTCCCGCAGCCGGGTACACGGCCATGCCGTCCCAGATCATTCAGCCCAACGGTGGACCGGCGGTAGCCTTCTCCGTGCCCATGTGCCCCGGCACGGCGGACGATGCGATACCGGCCACCGGCCAATACTGTGAAGTCACCGCCTCCGCATCCGTGCCGCCCACGTCGATTCAGCCCCGTACGGCCGGCACGACCTACTACATGCATCTTACGCTAAGCAACGGCACTGTGCCCGGTCAAAGCCAGGTATTCAACAACCACATTCCGGTTGACCCGGTGCTGAACGGCGCCGTCACGATCACCAAGACCTCGTCGCTCGTCAACGTGACCAGGGGCCAACTGGTGCCGTACACCATCACGGTAAACAACGTATTCAAGGCGCCGCTCTACGACCTCATCGTTACGGACCTGTTCCCGGCCGGCTTCAAATATGTGGCAGGTTCCGCCCGTCTGGACGGCAAACCGCATGAACCGCGCGTCTCGGGCCGGGAGCTGACTTGGGATGGTCTCTCCTTGCAGTTCAACGCCAGCCATACGCTGCAGTTGCTGCTGGTTGTCGGCTCAGGCGTTTCGGAGGGCGAGTACGTCAACCGGGCACAGGTGCTTAATTCCATTACGGGAGGCAGCGTTTCAGCGGAAGCTTCGGCTACCGTTAGCGTCGTCCCCGACCCGACCTTCGATTGCACGGATGTAATCGGCAAGGTGTTCGACGACGCCAACCTCAACGGACAGCAGGATAAGGGCGAGAAGGGATTGGCCGGGGTTCGTGTGGTAACGGCTCGCGGCCTGATCTCTAACTCAGACAAAAACGGGCGCTTCCACATTGCCTGTGCCGCAGTACCGGATGAGGACCGCGGCAGTAACTTCATCCTCAAGGTGGACGAACGCAGCCTGCCCACCGGATATCGCATGACCACGGAAAATCCACGCGTTCAGAGGGCCACCCGCGGAAAAATGCTGCGTTACAACTTCGGTGCGACCGTCCATCGCGTGGTGCGCATCGATATCGCCGACGGCGTATTCGAGCCCAATACCACCGAGCTGCGGCTGCAGTGGACGTACAAGATCGACCAGCTGCTGGAAGAAATGAAGAAAGGGCCGTCCGTGCTGCGCCTGTCCTATCTCGTCGATGTGGAACGCAAAGCGCTGGTCGACAAACGACTTCTCGCGCTCAAGAAGGAAATTATTAAAAAGTGGCAGCAGTCGGGCAGCGGCTACCGGCTGGACATCGAAACCGAAGTTTTCTGGCGACGCGATGGTCCGATTGCCGGTCAGGAATAACAGATGATGGAGTCCATGTCCTATAACTTATTCATTTGGAAAAGATTCTTGCTGAGGCACGGTATTGCCATCTTATGCCTCTGTGTCTTCCTTGCACAGGGTGCAGCAGCGGCAACCAGCAAAGAACTGGAAGTAAGGGAGACGGACAGCCGCGGAGAGGCCGTGGAGAGACACCTGCCGGCGGACGGACCTTTGACCCCCTGGGTCCATGACCCGGCCATCTTCAAGGAAAATCAGGGGGATCGAACGGAAATCCGCGAGGTCGTCGAACCGGATGTAAAAACGATCAAACTGAACAACCTGGTTCCGCCGATCCATTTCGGTTTGGGCGAAATCACCATCACCGAAAATTACGTGAAGATGCTGCGCGATGTACTTGACAAAATGCGTGGTCGAACCAATGTGCGGCTCCATTTCATCGGCCATGCCGACAACCTGCCGCTCCGGGGTGAACTGATAAAGATATACGGCGACAATCTGGGGCTGTCGCGCGAACGTGCCGGCACCGTCGCGGAATACTGCCAGCGTGCGCTGAAACTGCCGCCTGAGGCGATCTCCTACGAAGGTTTTGGCTACACTCAGCCGGTGGCGGAGAATACCACAGAAAAAGGGCGGGAACTTAACCGGCGTGTGGAAGTGCAGGTCTGGTACGACGAGGTCGGTCAAAAGAAGGTCAAGAAAGAAGTCGTCGTTCCCGGTGAAGTAAATCGCGTTCTGATCTGCCGAACCGAAACCGTCTGTAAGTATCGTTATAAAGATGGCCAGGCCCATCGCGCGCGCGTCCGAAATGTCGTTGCTCCTCTTCATTACGATGCAGGGACGCTGGTTGTCCAGGAAGAATTTCTGCAGCAGGTGAGACAGGGAATCAAGAATCTAGGCGGCAAAGAGAACCTCGTGGTCAGTTTCACCGGCTACACGGATAATGTCACGCTTGTCGGACGAGAGGAACGCATCTACGGCGACGCGGTCGGGTTTTCCAAAGCGGTTTCCCGAAGAGTCGCGCTGGCTGTGCAGGATAAGCTGGGTTTGCCCACCGCCGCCATCCAAACCGAAGGACGCGGAGCCGCGCAGCCGGCAGCTTCCAACGATACCGAACAGGGGCGGGCAATGAACCGCCGTGTGGAAGTGGAGTTCTGGCACGACGACCAGCTGCAGGAACTGCCCGATGAACCACAGCTGTGTCCGGAGACCCCGGGCGCCGAAACCGTCACCCGCATCTATGATTCGCCGTCGGGCAGCATTGATCCGATTCTGTTTGAGAACGGTAAACCAGTGATTCCTGACGGCTACACCGAAAAATTACGGCGCATTATGAATGAAATCGGCAATAAAACCCGTGTCCGCCTCAGGTTTATCGGCTACACCATGAATAAACGCCTCGACCGGCGGACGGCTGCCATTTACGGAGATGACATCGGATTATCGATGTCGCGCGCCAACCGCTCCATGGCTGCCGTAGCCAAACTGATGGGTTTGAAGGAAGGAGAGGCAGAGTTTGACGGCCAGGGTTATGTCCAGTCCGATGATGTGGTAAACGCCGGCTTTGTAGAATCAGATGTGTCGAAAGTTAAAGTACAGGTAGTTTATGACGAACCGCTCATTCGCGATGATTATGAAGGTGTCGACATAACCCGGCTGACGCGCGAGGTAACGACCGCCAACCCCTTTGCGCTGAATTACATGCGCATCACGGTAGACGGCAAACCGCTGGATGATCCTGGAAAGTGCAGTTCCGATGTGCAGCGCTGCACCGACGTGGCTCTGGAAAAGGCACAACTTCAGTTCAAGCACGACAGTCTGAAACTGGAACCGCGGTTAAACGTATCCGCCTGGCCGCTTACGATCCGTTATCAAGACCTGCCGGATACCACTTTTGCCGAGAACCTGGTCCATTTCCGCATGTACAGCAATTACCGGAGCTTTATTGATAAGGCGGAGGTGAGAGTTTTCGAGGACACGCAATCTGTCCATGATAAGCCTTTTGCTATTGTCCCTATCGATAAAGACGGCATGGCCCAATGGCAGCCGGATTTCTGGTCCTTCTCCGCTCCAGTGCGCAAACTGAAATACCTGTTGCGGGTGTACGACAAGAGAGGCCTCTCCGATGAGACTACTCCCCAGGCTCTGTGGGTGGCGGATCAAATTGATCAGCCGCTTGCCGTGGCTGATCCTGGTGAAAAATTGCTGGTGGTCTATGGTGAGAGCCGTATTGCCGAACGCAATATTCCCCTGCACGGCGGGATGGTGAAGGCCCAGGGCACAGGAATTCCGGAAGGACACAAGGTCTGGATGGCCGGATATGCCGTACCGGTGGACAAAAAAGGCAATTTTGCTGCGGAAGAAATCCTGCCGGAAGGGCTGCATACCGTCGAAGTCGCGGTTCTGGACAAAGCAGGCAACGGCGAGCTGTTCCTGCGTGACCTGGAGCTTAAAAAGAGCGACTGGTTCACCGTGGGAATCGCCGATCTGACGTTGTCCGCCAATAAGACCAATGGACCCGCCGAACTGCTGGCGCCGAATAAACCCCAATACAGCGAAGATTTAAGCATTAATGGCCGCTTGGCATTCTACACCGACGGCAAATTCAAAAACGGTTGGTCGCTGACGGCGAGCGCCGATACGCGTGAAGGACCTTTGGACGAAATATTCTCCAACTTCCTGGACAAGTCGCCGGAGGCGCTGTTCCGGCGCATAGATCCTAATTATCACTACCCGACCCTCGGCGATGACAGCACCGTGACGGAAGATGCACCGACCAGAGGAAAGTTCTACGCTAAAATGAAAAAAGACAATACCTACGGGCTCTGGGGCAACTTCAAGGTCGGATATACCGATACTGATCTGGCGCACGTGGATCGCGGATTGTATGGCGCAAACATGCATTACCAGCCTCTGGGCACGACAAGTTTCGGTGAGTCACGCCTGATGCTGGACGGCTTTGCCGCCGATCCGGGCACCGTGGGAGGGCGCGATGAATTCCGGGCCACCGGTGGTTCGCTTTATTTTTTGCGCCGGCAGGACATTCTGCAGGGTTCCGAGCGTGTGCGCATCGAAATCCGCGATAAAGATTCAGGTATAGTTCTCAAAGTAAAAAACCTTACACCGGTACTTGATTACGATATCGACTACCTGCAGGGACGCATCGTGCTTATACAGCCTCTGCCCTCAACGGCAGAAGACGGTCTTCTGGTGAGCGCTGAATCCTTAAGCGGGCATCCGGTTTTCCTTGTTGCCCGTTACGAATTTACCCCGGGTTTCGACGATCCGGACACCCTTGCTTACGGCGGCCGCGTTCATTACTGGTTCAACGACCATGTGAAGGTCGGATTGACCGCCAGTCAGGATAAAGAAGGGGATGTCAAAAACAACCTGGGCGGGTTTGATTTGACGCTGCGCAAGTCCGCTGCCTCGTGGCTCAAACTTGAGACAGGCCGCACCAAAGGTCCGGGGGTTATGGCGACGACTTCCATCGATGGCGGCTACAAATTCGGTACCCCGGATGGGTTCAGTGATGCGGAGGCAGATGCTACGGCTTACCGTGTGGAGGCGAGTGTGGGATTCCAGGATTATTTTGAGAAAGGCCGCGGACGGCTTAGCTTCTATGCGCAGGATCTCGATGCTGGTTATTCGGCGCCGGGGCTGGCCACCGACCGGGAACTGAAAAAGTACGGCGGCACTTTTGAGATGCCATTTAGCGATCGTCTGAATGCGCGTTTGAAGATGGATAAGCAGGAACAGCAGGAAGGTCTTAAGAAGGAAACCGGAGAAGTGAATGTCGAATACCGGATGGGCGAACACTGGAATCTGGGTGGGGGTGCGCGTTTCGACAGCCGCGAAGACGACTCGCCATTGGTACCCTTGACTCAGGAGGAGGGCGACCGGACGGATGCCGTGGTCCGCCTCTTGTATGATTCCCATGGGCGGTGGAAATCTTATGGTTTCGTGCAGGAAACTCTTAAGGCCACCGGCAACCGTGAAGATAATGGACGCATCGGTGCCGGTGGCAGTTTCCGTTTCACGGATCGATTTAAGATGGACGGTGAAATATCCGCAGGTGATTTAGGAACAGGCGGCAAAGTGGGGACCGAGTATCTGTATTCCGACCGGACCACATTGTACGGCAATTACAGCCTCGAGAACGAACGGACAGACAACAGCGTTCTGGCCAGAAGAGGCAAAATGGCCTCCGGTTTCCGCATCCGTTATTCTGATACCACTAGTCTCTACGCCGAGGAACGGTATACCCACGGCGACGTCCCAACGGGGCTTACGCATTCTACGGGTATCAAACTGGTGGCCTTTGACCGGCTCAATTTCGGCGCCAATCTCGATATCGGGACCCTCAAAGACCCCAATACCTCGGCAGAACTTGACAGGAAAGCGGTGGGGGTCAGCGTCGGCTATGGGTTCGACAAGCTTTCGATTGCCGGCGCCGTTGAATACCGGGTAGACGACATCGAGCAGCCCGATACCAGCTTCTCCAGACGCACCTCATGGTTGTTTAAAAACAGTATGAAGTACCAGCTGTCTGAAGACTGGCGGCTCATCGGTCAATTCAACTATGCCGTAAGTGAAAGTTCGCTGGGGGACTATTACAATGGCGACTACACGGAAGCAGTCCTGGGCTATGCGTATCGTCCCGTGAACAATGACCGTTTGAATGCGCTTTTCAAATATACTTACTTCTATAACATGCCATCTTCCGATCAGGTGACCGGCACCAGTACAGCTGTCGAATTTGTGCAGCGCAGCCACATCGTATCGCTGGATGCTATGTACGATCTGACATCACGCTGGACTGTAGGAGGTAAGTACGCCTACCGCTTGGGTCAGGTGTCCCAGAAGCGTGATGATCCAGAGTTCTTCGACAGCCGCGCCAGTTTGTATGTGCTGCGTGCGGACTGGCACTTCGTGCAACGCTGGGATGCATTGTGCGAGGTGCGCAGGCTTGACCTGCCGGACGCGGAGGACAGCCGCAACGGGGTGTTGCTGGCGATTTACCGCCATTTGGGCAACCATGTAAAAGTGGGTGTAGGTTATAACTTCAGTGATTTTTCGGATGATCTGACTCAATTGGATTACAAACATCAGGGTCTGTTCATCAACTTAATAGGCAAGTACTAGAAACCGGGGCTCCAATGAAAAAATATGAAATTCTTAGATTTAAGAGATGTAAGGAGGGAAAAATGTTTCGCTGGTTAATAGGGGCCGTTTTAGGGATTGCAGTCCTTGTTTTGAGCATCACAGTTCATGGGCAGGAAACTGCCAAAGAACAGGTCAAGGGTCTGGATGAGCAGGTTCAGGAAATAAAAAGCGATCTCCTGGGCATCGCGGCGGAACTGAATCAGCTTGAAGAGAAGCTGCTGTATCCCTCCAATACCCAAGTGGCGGTATTTGTATCATTGGCGGGTGGTGAAACCTTCCGTCTCGACTCGGTCGAGATCCGGCTGGACGGCAAGCCGGTTGCCAACCACCTCTATACCTTCAAGGAACTGGAAGCCTTGCAGAAAGGCGGTGTGCAGCGCATCTTTACCGGCAACGTCCGATCAGGCGAACATGATCTCGAAGTATTTGTCATCGGTAAAACCGGCGGAAGCACCGATTTCAAAAAAGCGGAGCGCTTCAAGATCAATAAGGATGTGGCCCCCAAGATCGTTGGAATAACCCTTGCCGTCGAAGGAATTACTATTAAGTAGATTATGAACAGACAGCTTGTTTTATTGACAATTTTAATATTTGCTGCGTCTTCGGCATGGGCCGGCAACCCCGCTCCTAAGCAAGGGTTGAGGGATCTTTATTTCGGAGAGGCCTTTTACCTCGCATCTCAAGGGGACTGGTTTGATGCCATCTCCAGGCTTGACACCGAGCTTGCCCAGCACCGGGGGGTCGACGAGCCCGAGCGCGATACCTTGTATTATCATGTTAACCAAGCGCAATTTGCCGTGGGTGATTTCGAACTCTCCTATCGGATGCACCAACGTGCCGGACGAGCCATCAAGGCGGTCATAGAGGGCAAAGTCGAAGAACCGGTTCGCAACGAGGCCATTTTCCGTTTAGCACGCATGTATTTTCAGAAAGACCAGCCGGTCAATGCCCAGTCTGCATTGGAACGTATAAAAGGAGCAATTCCAGCGAATATTCATTCCGATCTGGTTTTCCTGCGCACACAAATTCTCATGGCAAACGGGCGCTTTACCGAAGCCGCGGTTATCCTGAAAGACCTCCAGGATGTAAAAAGCCTGGAAGGATTATGCAGCTACAATCTAGGTATTGCCCTCATCAAGGCTGGGAAGGAACTCGAGGGGCGTCAGTATCTCGACCGTACCGGTCAGATCAACAGCAACGATGCGCTTGTAATGGCAATCAAGGACAAAGCGAATCTCGTCCTCGGATCAAAGCTTCTAAAAGAAAAAAATTACGAGGTCGCCAAGCAGGTGCTCGATCGGGTGCGGATGAACGGTCCGTTCTCCAACCAGGCGTTACTGGGTTCGGGATGGGCCGACGCCTTCCTGGGCCGTTTTGAAAAGGCAATGGTACCCTGGAGCATTCTGGTGACTCGGGAAGTCACGGACGCCCCCGCGCAGGAAGCCATGCTGGCCGTACCTTATGCATACGGCAAGCTGAATGTATACAGCAGGGCTGCTTTGATGTACGGAAGCGCGCTCGAGAAGTTTGGCACCGAAGCCGACAAGCTCGGCGCATCAATCAAAAGCGTCCACGAAGGTCGTTTTCTCCAGGCACTGCTGCGCGAAGAACTAAAACAGGATGCCGACTGGGTAGTCAAGCTGCGCAAGCTTCCGCAAACACCCGAGACTTACTACTTGCTCGAACTAATGGCTTCCCACGATTTCCAGGAATCACTAAAAAATTATCTTGACTTGGAGCAATTGCGCAAGAGGCTGGAAACTTGGGAAAGGGACTTGGATGCTTTCAAGGATATCATTGAGAAACGTCGTGCTTATTACGAGCCGCTGCTTCCTGCTATCGACCGGGAATTTAGGCGGCTTGACTCACAAATGCGTCTCCGTCTGGAGCAGCGGGACCGTATTGCAAAACGGCTGAAGGCCATGCTGGTGGCACCGCGGCCTGATTATCTGGCGACGGCGAAGGAACGGATCATCAGTGAAAAGATTACGCTTCTGGAACGGAAGTTGACCGCCGGCGGAACAGCCGTACCAAGCGAAGTTGCGGACCGCATCAAAGGTTTGCGGGGGGTGTTGCACTGGAACATCTATACGGAATATGACCATCGCTTCACTGAGGCTCATAAGCATCTTCGCGACTTAAATAGCGAAGTGGAATTGTTGAAACGGCAGTACACCGCCTTTGTGCGCACGCGTCAGGCCGCCACCCAAAGCTACGAAGGTTATGACGACATCATCCACCGACAGGCGCTCCGGATCCAGGCGTCTCGCGAAAAAATAGGGCAACTGATGGCGCGCCAGGGGAATATGCTTGAAACCATGGCCGCAAACGAACTTTCCAGGCGTCTCGAACGGATAAAAGAGTTCCAGATCAAGGCACGCTTCGCCATGGCGGACAGCTATGACCGTGCCAACAGGGTCCAGAAACAAGAGAAGGTGAGCAAATGAACCGGATTCGACTTTTCATATGGGCGGCCCCAATGATGCTCCTCGCGTGTTCATCGATGAATATTGACAACAAGGATACCATTGGCAAGCTGCGTAATATGCAAATCGAAATCAGGGAAGAAAAGATCGATGGCGGGCTTGATAAAGCGATGCTCAGTTATCAGCGCTTTCTGGAGGGGACGCCGGACCCCGCCTTGACACCCGAAGCCATTCGTCGTCTGGCCGACCTGAAGCTCGAAAAGGAATACGGGACCCTCACCAAGAGCGCCGATGCTGCCATAGGGGTACCGGTGCCGGCGTTGCCTGCCCCGGAACGATCAGTTCGTCCGAAGGGCGCTCCGGTGACCGGTGCGCCGTCGGACCAGGCATCGGCTCATATTCCAGTTCACGGTGAGTCCGATGCGGCCTTCGAGAGACGCGCGACCCTCAGTCAGCAGGTGGCAGGTATACCAGCGGCGGCAGCTGTCCCTGTCGAAGCCGCTGATGATCTCGACAGGCCAAGTGCCCGTGAGGCGATTGCACTGTACAAGAAGCTCCTCAACGACTATCCGCAATACGAGCATAACGACCAGGTACTGTACCAGATGTCCCGCGCATACGAGGAACTGGGACAGATCAATGAAGCCATGGCGGTCATGGAACGTATGGTCCGCGATTTACCCCGGTCTCAATATATCGATGAAGTCCAATTCCGGCGTGCTGAATACTTTTTTGTGCACCGGCGCTATCAGGATGCCGAGGACGCTTACCGGCGTATCGTTGATATCGGTACGGGTTCCTTTTTCTACGAGCTTGCCCTGTATAAACTGGGCTGGACATTCTACAAGCGGGAGCTCTATGAAGACGCCTTGCCTCGATTCATTGCTCTGCTGGATCACAAGCTGTCTATGGGATACGATTTTGCGCAGACCAAAGACGAACAGGAACGAAAGCGTACGGAAGACACCTTCCGCGTCATCAGTTTGAGTTTTTCCAACCTCGGCGGACCCAATACCGCGCTGGAATACTTCTCCCGCCACGGGAAGCGCAGTTACGAGGACAGCATATACGGCAACCTTGGCGAATTCTACTTCGATAAGCGCCGTTACGCCGACGCCGCTTCAGCTTACAACGCCTTCGTGACCCGCAACCCTTTCCATAAGACGGCGCCGAACTTCCAGATGCGGATTATCGAGATTCAAACCGCCGGCGAGTTTCCCAGCCTGGTCCTTGACGCCAAAAAGAAATTCGCCACGACCTACGGCCTGAATGCCGAATACTGGAAGTATTTTGATCCGAGCAACCGTCCGGACGTTCTGGGTTTTGTGAAAATCAACCTGATCGATCTGGCGAATCATTATCATGCCTGCTACCAGGACTCGCAACAGGCCGAAAACAAACCGGTGAATTTCGAAGCGGCTCTGCACTGGTATCGGGAGTTTTTGACTTCCTTTCCCATGGACATCGAATCGCCTGCCATTAACTACCAGTTGGCGGATCTGCTGCTGGAAAACCGGTCATATGGAACCGCAGCCATGGAATACGAGAAGACCGCGTATGGCTACCCGTCCCACGAAAAATCCTCTCAAGCCGGCTACGCGGCTCTCTTGGCATATCGAGAGCAGCTTGGTATTGTTGAACCGGATGGCAAGGACCTGGCGGAACGAGAAGTTGTCCGAAGCTCGTTGAAGTTTGCCGATACCTTCCCGGAGCATGAAAAGGCGGGAACCGTCCTCGGAGCGGCTGCGGATGATCTTTACGATATGAAAGCATACGAGGAGGCTCTGGCCACCTCCCAAAAGCTGCTCGAGAAATTTCCCGGTACAGATGTTGATGTCTTGCGTGCGGCCTGGCTAGTCATAGGTCATTCTTCTTATGAACTTATGCACTACAGTGAGGCCGAGACGGCCTATGTAAATGTTTTGGCATCGCTGCCTGGGGGAGACAAAACGCGGGACTCCCTGATCGACAATCTCGCGGCATCTATTTACAAACAAGGTGAACAGGCCAACGCTGCCCAGGATTATCGGGCTGCGGCAGACCACTTCTTACGGGTGGGACACACGGCACCGGACTCAAAAATCAGGCCGACCGCCGAATATGATGCTGCCGTCGCCCTGATCCAGCTCAAGAATTGGGATTTGGCCGCATCGGTGTTGGTGGGATTCCGCAACTACTTCCCCGATAGCACGTTGCAGCCCGAAGTGACCAAGAAGATCGCCTATGTCTACCGGGAAAACAATCAATTATCCCTTGCTGCCAATGAGTATGAACGTATTGAAAGGGAATCTCAGGACGACGAGATCAGACGAGATGCTCTCTTGGTCGCTGCGGAATTGCATGAAAAGGACGGCAACAGGGTCCGCGCGCTCGATGTATACCGGCGTTATGTGGGTTATTTCCCGCAACCGGTGGAACTCAACTTGGAGACGCGAAACAAAATTGCCGAGATCGTGAAGGCACAAAACGACAGCAAATCGTATCTGGGCGAACTTGAGAAGATCCTCGAGATCGACGCGGGAGCGGGTAGTGCACGAACCCCACGGACCCGCTATCTTGCCGCACAAGCTGCATTGGTGTTGGCCGAGCCTGCATTTGACGCCTTTGTCGCCGTCAAGCTCGTAAGACCTTTTGACGTCAATCTCCGTAAGATGCAAGAACTGATGAAGACGGCTACACAGAAATTCGGCAAGCTCGTGGATTATGAGATTGGGGAGATTACCGCCGCGTCTACCTTCTATCTGGCCGAGATCTACGCCCACTTCAGCAAAGCCTTGACGACGTCGGAGCGTCCTGAAGGATTGAGCCCCAGCGAAGGGGAACAGTACGAACTGGCCCTCGAAGATCAGGCCTATCCTTTCGAAGAAAAGGCCATCCAGGTCCACGAAGACAATCTCCGGCTGATATCGCGGGGCGTCTACAATGTGTGGATCGAAAAAAGTTTACAGAAATTGGCCGAATCCGTACCCGCTCGATATGACAAGCCGGAAGAGACCAGCGGCATCATTAGTTTGCTGGAAACCTACATTTTTACAATTGACAGACCGGCACCGGCGGAATCCGGAGTGGCTAAAACTGAAGGGTCCGAATCCGTGAAACCTTTACAGGTCGAAAAACCCGGAGCTGTTATGGAGTCCGAAAGAGCGGAACCCACTCGGGGCGACGGAGATGGCCTGCTCCCCGCAAAGACTGGTCAAGCAACGAGGAGGTAAGGAATGAAGGACATGCAAATAAGAATGTTGCAAAGATTAAAAACAACAACTGTTGCCGGATTCGCTGTTCTGGCGATGGCGCTGTTGGTTATTGCCGGGTGTGCGACTAAGGGAAAGGTAAAGCCTGCCCTTGTTCAAGAACCCCCTGTAGCGAAGGGGCCGTCGGTTAAGCATCTCCAGGGTGGCCTGGAGGGCTTTATCATCACGGAAGTTCCCAAAATGGATGAGGCGTCGCGCAGGGACTTCGATCGCGCCGTCGCCATGCTGAAGGAGCAGGACTATGGCCGTGCGATCGCCCTTCTGGAAAAAGTCATCGGGCAATCACCTGGCGTCACATCGCCGTATATCGACATTGCGATTGCTTATCAGCGCGTCGGCAAACCGGAGCGGGCCGAGGAGCATCTTAAAACAGCGTTAACGCTATTTCCCGAGCACCCGGTGGTATGCAACGAATTAGGTTTGCTGTATCGCAAAACGGGGCGATTTGCCGAGGCCCGGGCCATTTATGAGAAGGCGCTTTCGCGCTTTCCGGATTATTACCCGGGGCAAAGAAATCTCGGGATCCTCTGCGATATTTATCTGAATGATCAGAAATGCGCCCTAGAGCATTACGAAATTTATAGCGAGGCCAAACCGGACGATAAGCAGGTCAGATTGTGGATAGCTGATTTGCGCACCCGGCTTACACACTAATCCCGTTTACCTGTGACCTTTAGGTTATCGGGGTTAAGGAGGAAGGACCATGTATCGTAAAGTTATCCTGTGTTTGTTTGTAATCTTGTTCTCGGCTGCAACGGCCACTGGTCAAGAAACGAATAATGATAAAGCATATGAAACCAAGGAGGTAGCTGCCGATGCTCAGGAAGTGAACAATGACCAAGAAGCTAAAGCCAAGGAGCTGTCAGGTATGGCCATCGTCGGTAATGATGACGCTCCGAAGTCCCTTTATATTGTTCCCTGGAAAAGCTCTGAAATCGGCGTGGAGACCAGCCTGGACACAATGCTGAATGAAGGGGCTGTCCCTGTGGACCGGGACGTTTTCAGGCGACAGCTGGAATATTATCAAGTGAGTACCAAAAAATAATTTTGTTGTCTTGTGGGGAGAAAGGAGAAGAATGATGGGATTTTATACAATAGTACGGTTTTTCCAGATGGGCGGGTTCTTCATGTACCCTATTGTACTCGTGCTTGCGGTAGGGCTGGCCATCGCGTTTGAACGTTGGGTTCAATTGAAACGCGTCCGGGAAGCGAACCAAAAAATGTGGGACTTGCTGTATCCGATGTTGGCCAAGGGAGAGTTCGATAAGGCCCGGGAAATGGCCAACAAGGACAAATCCAGTATGGCGCAAATGCTGGGTCTGGGATTAGCGCGCCAGGGGGCGGTCAGGCGACGGGAAGACGTAGAAATCGCCATGGAAGAGAGCATGATGGAGATAATTCCTCAATTGGAAAAGCGCACTCCGTACCTGGCACTGCTCTCAAATGTCGCCACGCTGTTTGGACTGCTCGGTACCATCATGGGGCTGATCCAGGCATTTACCGCCGTCTCCGGTGCCAACCCCGCCGAGAAAGCCGCCTTGCTCGCGGCCAGCATTTCGGTGGCCATGAACTGCACAGCCTTTGGTCTGATGTCCGCGATCCCGCTTCTACTACTCCATGCCCGCCTGACAGCAACCACAGGTCAGATTGTGAACAGCCTGGAGATGGCATCGGTAAAGGCACTCAATTCTATCTCTAATTTTACCAGGCGCCAATTTGACAGATCTCCAATTTTACCAGGCGTCAATTTGACAGGAGCTGATCATGGCCAGACGGTATCATAACAAAAGGGGAAAGGAAGAATCATTCGATACCGATATCATGCACGTCTTGAATCTCACACCAATGATGGATATTCTTACCGTTTTGGTGGTCTTTCTGCTCATCACTGCCGTCTTTACGAGTATTACGATCATGGAATTGAGCGTTCCGACTAACACGGGCAAATCTGCTACAAATATACCAAATTTTGCCATCGAAGTGATTGTCCGGAAGACGGGATTGGAGATTGCCAACGGGTCGTCCGTGGAGGCTGCGATTGCTAAAATAGACGGTCAATACGATGTGAACATGCTTTCAAAAATGCTCCTGCGCCTGAAGGCTCGATACCCGGAGAAGGAGGACGCAACAATCTTGATGGAGCCCGATATCAAGTATGACTACCTGATTGAAATCATGGATGCAGTACGCAGCGCCCAAGTGCGGCCGGAAGGAAGCGAAACGGTTAGGAAAATGGTTCTCTTTCCAAAGATATCCATAGGAGATGCACCATGAGATATAGCAGACGTATGAAACGGATGGAGCGTAACAACAAGAAAGGTTGGGTTACAGGTCTGGGTTTGAACCTGATACCGATGATGGATGTTCTTACCGTTTTGGTGTTCTTTCTGCTTTTTCACTCATTCAACGGTGATATAACTGACGCGCGGATCGCGCTGCCGAATTCCGTTGTTGAGACCAGGCCAAGGGAAACAGTGGCGATCGTGGTCAGCCCCGAAGTAGTACTGGTTCAGGGCAAAGCCGTGATCAGCACCGCTGAACTTCTTGATGACAGAATTGTGACAGTTCATGAAGTAACAGAGAGACTGGAACAGCTTCATGAAGTAACAGAGCGGCTGGAACAGCTTGAACGAAGGATTGGCACCAAGACGGTTGCCGAAGGCAAGGAAATCACCCTTCTTGCTGATAAAACGATTCCGTTCAAAGTGCTTAAGAAAATAATGTCAACCTGTACGGCTTCTGGATACGGAAGGATTTCCCTCGCCGTCGCTCAGAAGACCGCAAAGAGCTAGTGGGGCTGCCGTGAATACATCCATATTAGCAGAGGAATTGGCGCCACTGAACGCACAAATCGAGCAAGCCCGGCAAGAATGTGCGGCGCTGGAAGGTGAATTGTGCGTTGTAGAGGCAGAGCTGGAAACGTTTTCCGCCGATAGACAGAGTTTCGATGTCTTGCGGGACATCTGCAATGCGCTCGACAAACTGAGGGAACTGAAAGCGGATGATCTCTTTTGGGAAGGGGTTGCGGAGACCCAAAATGTCGCCGGACGCATAGAACGGGCAAGAAGCCGGGTTGCCCGCTTTGGGGATGAGATCGGTGGGGTTCTGGAAAAACAAGCATCTCTTAAGGACCAGATCAATCAATGCCTGGATGAACTGGACGCCTTCTACGAAAAAGTAGGTGATGCTTACGACCGTGAAGAACGGCGAAATGAAGAGTTCGTTGTAGAGCGGAAGATTTCCTCTGTTCCTTATCGCCAGATGATCATGCCCTGGACCAACGAAGCTGAAAGCGGGAAGCGCTTCCGCCGGGCCGTTCTCGTAGCTGTACTCTTATGGTTCTTTTTTGGCTCTCTCATACCCATGATAAAAGTGCCGATACCGGATCGATTGATCGCTGTGGCCGATGTTCCGGACCGATTGATCAAGATGGTCAAGGAGGACTCGTTAACCCATGCGCGTCGGAAGACGGTGCCGAAACGGTTGCCGGAAAAACGGAAGGGTGGGTCTATGCTGGCCAAGACAGAGTCGGAAAAGTTCAAAGAGGAAACACCAGCGCCAAAGCAAAAAACGGAGGCACCGCTTCCGGCGACGGATCACCCGAAAGAGGCTGATCCCGGCGGTGGCGGCGGTGGTGGTGGAGAGTCGGCAGCAGCGCGGAAAAAAGCCGAAGGATTAGGTATTCTGGCTTTTAAAGACGCCTTTAAGGATCTGATGAAGGAAACTCCCGTTGCGAAGCTTGGTACCGAGGCCCGCCTGAGTAAGGAAGATCCGCGGGTGGCGGGAAAAGCCGTGGCTCAGCGATCGCTGGTGTCCATTCAAGGTCAAAGCGGTTCAAGCGGCGGTATCGGCTATGCTGATGTCAGCCGCAACATCGGAAGAGGTAACGTCGACCGCCTGGGAGGAATTGGTGTCGGCATGGGCGGCGGCAGCGGCGGTGGCAGGGGCCGTGGCAGCGGCGGAGGAAGTGGCGGAGGCAGTGGCGGCGGCAGCGGCGGCGGTACGGGTATCGGAATTGGTCAGGTCTCGAGTAATATTGCCAATTTGGATAAGTCGTCGAAATCGCTGAGCGACGGACTGGCCTTGGGCAGAACCGACGAAGAAATTCAGATCGTATTTGACCGGTATAAGGCAGTGCTTTATCGAATCTACAATCAGGAATTACGCAGGGACCCAACGCTGCGCGGGAAGGTATTGATGCGCATCAGCATCGAAACGAACGGCGCGGTGTCCATGTGTAAGGTTGAATCTACGGATCTGGCTTCGTCCGAACTGGTAGACAAAATCGTAGAACGCGTCAAAAGGTTCAACTTTGGACCGAAAGACGGTGTGCCGAAGATCACTATCCTCTATCCGATCGATTTTCTGCCTGCCGGTTAAAAAAGCGAAGGCGTCAGGACAGGCGTTAAAGGGGGGACATGTCCCGGAAGTTCGCCGAAGGCGAAAGCGGTACGTGTCTCCTGACAAAAGGAGGAAAGTAATGGGAATCTCGATTATAGTTGCATTTTTCGAAAAGGGCGGCTTGTTCATGTACCCAATTCTGCTCGTGCTTGTGATTGGTATGGCCATCGCATTAGAACGCTGGGTTCAATTGAACCGCGTTCGGGACGCAAACCGAAAAATGTGGAACTTGCTGTATCCGGTGCTCGCCAAGGGCGAATTCGACAAAGCGCAGACGGTAATCAGCAATGACAAATCCACTATTTCGCAAATGCTGAGAATCGGACTGGCAAATATGGGCGTGGTCCGGCGGCGCGAAGACGTTGAAATCGCCATGGAAGAGAGCATGATGGAGATAATTCCTCAATTGGAAAAGCACACTCCGTACCTGGCATTGCTCTCAAATGTCGCCACCCTGTTTGGACTGCTCGGCACCATCATGGGGCTGATCCAGGCGTTTACAGCCGTCTCCGGTGCCAACCCCGCCGAGAAGGCTGCCTTGCTCGCGGTCAGCATTTCAGTGGCCATGAACTGCACTGCCTTTGGTCTGATATCCGCTATTCCGCTTCTGCTGTTCCATGCCAAACTGACATCGATGACCGGGCAGATTGTGGATAGCCTGAAGATGGCGTCGGTAAAAGCGCTGAGTAGTATTTCCGATTTCAATAGGCGTTACTTCGAGTCGGAACTGGAGTTTCAGGAAGAAAATCAGCAAGTCTGCAACCCGGGACCCCGGCTGGAAACAGCACCAAAGATAGTGAAATAAATTTCATGGAACCATTTTGCCGGGATTGCGGGGGAAAACGCCTTATGTCTTCTTCCCTTTCTTTTTTGACGGTTTGGGAAGAATGATAAATGGGCTGGCAGAGTATATTGTTTCTTCTTGTTCCGGGGTTCTCTCCTGACCATCGGGATACCAGAACAGAGATTCCATACGCCCACCATCTTCGGGCAAACAATCGCATTCTATTGTTGAATCGAAAGGACATGGTTCCGGTTCCCCAGAAGCTGATTTGTAAAACAGTATAGTCCCTTTGGGTGGTAATTCCGCAATTTCAACAATGCCACCGAGAAAGATTTCACCATAGAGCATATGAGCGCTGCTTTTAATTCCCTCTTTTAAGTATTTCCTTAGTTTTTCTACTGCAGAATCAGAGTCACCGGCCTCAACGAAATAAATGAATGATCCATACCGATCATCTTCTCTTTCATAGAAGCTTAGCTGCATAGCATAGAGCATTTATTAGGTCCCTCTAGGTTATTTACCGCGATTTAAGGCATACCTTATTCTGGGTCAGGGAGAAATATAAAATATGTTCAAACACAGTCAGGTACTCATCACTAAAGGTGACATTAAATCTTTATATTAGCCTCCCGATTAAATCCGAAATCAAGAGGCCGATTGCAGGCTGGAAAACACCAGTTTTGAGGGAACCGATCACAATTTGGTCACGAATGAAAAAAGGGCTTAACCGTAAAGGGATAACCCATTAAAATCATTGGTAGGCGGTGCTGGGATTGAACCAGCGACTTCTACCGTGTGAAGGTAGCACTCTCCCGCTGAGTTAACCGCCCATGTCGCCGCTCCTATATCCCAAAGGGAGGCCTTTTTCAAGGTAAAAATACGGGCCTGAAGGTTCTCCGTAACCACGCCCTTCCTCGCCGGTGAGAGAGAAGTATCCGTCAATTATGGGCCTCATCCCAGTTTTTGCCGGCGCCTAGGTCCACATGCAGGGGGACGAGGAGGTGGAAAGCTTCTTCCATTTGCAGTTTTACGAGGGCCATGACTTCCGATTTTTCCGCCTCCGGCACCTCCAGTACCAGTTCGTCATGAACCTGCATGATCATGGCGGCCGAAAGCTGCTTAGCGGCCAGTTCTGCGGCAATCTTCAGCATCGCCACCTTGATGAGTTCAGCAGCCGTCCCCTGAATCGGTGTATTGATGGCCATCCGTTCTGCGAATTGGCGAACTATCTGATTGCTGCTAGTCAATTCCGGCAGGTAGCGGCGTCTGTTCAGCAAGGTGGTCACAAAACCATCCCGGCGTGCCTGCTCTAAAATCCCGTCCAGATAACTGCGCACCCCTTTGTACTTGCGGAAATAGCCGTCGATATAAGCCTGGGCCAGCTTCTGCGTAACCCCCAGCTCCTTGGCCAAGCCAAAGGCGCTCATTCCGTAAATAATGCCAAAGTTGATTACCTTGGCCTGGCGTCGCATCTCCTGGTTTACCATCTCGGGAAAGATGCCGAAGACGTCGGAGGCCGTAAGACTGTGAATATCATCCCCGGAGGCAAAGGCTTTAAGCAGCGCCTCATCGCGGGACAGATGGGCCAGCACCCGCAGTTCGATCTGCGAATAGTCGGCGGAAATGATTTCCCAACCCTCCGGTGCGATGAACGCCTGCCGGATCCTTTTCCCTTCCAGTGTCCTGACAGGAATGTTCTGGAGATTGGGATTGCTGCTGGAAAGCCTACCAGTGGCCGTTGCCGCCTGATTGTAGGAGGTGTGGATACGGCCGGTTTTCGGATTGACCAGCAGCGGCAAGGTATCGATGTAAGTGGATTTCAGTTTGGCCAGGCTGCGGTATGCCAGGATTTCCGCGGGCAGTTCATGGCTTTTCGCCAATTGGGTCAGGACGTCCACATCGGTGGAATAGCCATCCTTGGTCTTTTTACCCCGGAGCAGTCCCAGTTTCTCAAAAAGGACGGTCTGGAGCTGTTTGGGAGAGTTAATATTGAATCTCTCTCCCGCGAGTTGGTAGATTTTTCCCTCGGAAAGAGAGAGCAATTGGGACAGCTCTGCGGACATGGTCCGGAAAAGCTTGAGATCGAGGAGTACTCCTTTCCTTTCCATGGATGCCAAAACGGCAATGAGCGGCATCTCCACATGGCGAAAGAGATGTTCGGAGTCATTGCGGCGGATCTTTTCCTCCATGACGCCAGCGAGGTTGCAGAGAGCGTCCGCGCGTCCGCAGGCATAGTCCCGCGCTTTTTCAATGGCAATGCCGGCAAGGGGCAGAGTTCGGGAGCCGCTGCCGAGCAATTCCCTTGTGTTGATGATCTGGCGGTTTAGTTGCTCGCGCAGGATATCGGCAAGATCATAACTCCGCTGGGCCGGATCGAGGATATAAGCGGCCACCATGGTGTCCATTCCTGCTCCCCGCAGCGTAATGCCTTTTTCCGCCAGGATTATGCTCAGATTCTTCAGGTCGTGTCCGTGTTTTTTTATTGTCTCATCCCTTAGGAATGGCTTCAGTCCAGCCAAAACCTCATCTTCATCCAGCTGCCGTGGTGCTCCGTCATAATCATGATGTAGGGGAAGGTACGCGGCAGCACCCTGCTGGGGGCAAAGGGCGACGCCCACGATCTCCGCACGCATGGACTCCGATGCTGTCAGAAGGATGTCCAGGGAAAACTCGGGTGTGTGGCGCAACTCGCCCAAAAAGGTGGTAAATTCTCCGGATGTGAGAATAAGGCGGTAGTTCCCGGTAAGCACGGCGTCGTTAAGTTTTAATTCCTGAAGGAGGGAGGAAAACTCAAATTCCCTGAAGAGTTCTTTCAGTTTGGTTGTATCAGGGGCGTTGCCACGGGCCATCTCCAAATCAAAATCAATATCTACATCTGTCCTGATTTCCGCCAGACGACGGCTCAGGAGCGCAAGTTCGGCGGATTGCTTCAGAAGCAGCCTTATGCGGGCGCTTTTTATTTTTTCCACCTTGTTAATGGCCTCTTCCACAGAGCCGAATTCTTCAATCAGCGTTTGTGCCCCCTTTGGGCCGATACCCGGCACGCCCGGTATGTTGTCCGAGGCATCTCCTGTAATGCCTAGAATTTCAACTACCTTATCCGGCGCAACGCCGAAGCGCTCCTTCACGGCGGCGGCATCATAGGTTTTATCCTTCATTGTATCGACCATGACGATATCGTCCGTAACGAGTTGCATCATGTCCTTATCACCGGAGACGATGATGACCTGCGTTCCTTCTCCTGCATAGCGCCGCGCTAAGGTACCGATGATGTCGTCCGCTTCGATCCCCTGTTTTTCGAGGATTGGTATGGAAAAGGCGCGTATTACCTCCTTGATGCGGGAAATTTGGGGAACGAGGGCTTCCGGTATCGGCTTCCGGTGGGCCTTATATTCCTTGAATTCCACATGACGGGTAGTAGGCCCTTTAAGGTCAAAGACAACCGCCAGATATGCTGAGGGGAAATCCCGCCTCAGTTTCATAAGCATAGTGGTAAAACCATAGATGGCATTGGTGGGTAATCCCTGGGAATTGGTCAGGTCGGGAAGGGCATAGAAGGCGCGATAGAGATAATTGCTACCATCAACAATAACGAAAGTGAGCCGCTCATTTTGGTCCGGCATTTTTATCACCCTGGGAGCAATTCGGAAGGAACCACGAGCAAAATCTCTGCCGGCAGCCACCCTGCGGCAATATAGGTAAGGTGGTGTTTATTGTCAATAAATGTTTTTATTGCACGTCCAGTTAATAAGTGTTAAAAAACGCCTAATCTCAAAAGGATGGTGTTTGATTGATGACGATAAAGTCACTTCAGGAAGCTTCCGGCCTTGTTAAAGGGGATGAGATACAGGATCTGAAGTCCTTGCGGGAGTCCCGCGGTTTGACTTTAGACGATGTTTACCAAGCCACTAAAATTAGTCTGACAAACCTGGAAGCGATCGAAAACGGTGATTTCCGCTGTTTGCCGGCGCCGGTTTTTTCCAGGGGCTATTTGCAGGCTTATGCCAAGATGGTGAATATAGATGTAGGGCCGCTAATTGGCCGCTATGAAAAATACATGGCAATCGCAAGCCAGGCAGTTAAGGCGGAGAATGAGGAACTTCCAAAGAAGAAAAGGTATTTATCCCATAAATTCGGCCTTCGGGCGGCCATTCCCCTGGTTATCTGTGCTCTGGGGCTTTTTATCTATGGTTATTTTTATCTTCAGGAAGTTCCTGTCGCGGTGGATACCATTTCTCTTGGCCATGCGCCCGGTCAGCCTGCAAAGGATGTGCAGAATCTTGTCCCTCCGGTAAAGCCGGCAAGCGACGCTCCTGCTCCCGTCGAGAAAGCAGAGGCTGAAAATGTCAATATCCAGGCGCAGGAAAAAGCTCCGGAGCTTACTCTTCCCACGTCGGCAGCGAAAGCAGAAGCGCCCAAGAAAGGGGCAAGCGGTCCACAGGCTACCGTGCCAGTGCGGCCAGGCGCGGCTGTCCTGATTATAAAGGCTCGGGAAAAGACCTGGTTAAGAATTAGGGAAGGCGATTCGCCGGCCTATCAATTGTTGATGAAGCCCGGTGAAAGGATAGAACGTTCGGCATCGCAATATACCCTTGATATCGGCAATGCCGGGGGAGTCAGTGTTGAGTATCAGGGGAAGGTCATAAACGAATTGGGTAAGTCGGGAGAGGTGGTGCATTTGCGGCTCCCGTAACAGCAGGCAGTGCGGCAAGCCCGCATTATCCTTGTCTCGTTAAAGATGTGGCAAATTGCCTAAAGGACCGGCAGAATAAAATTAAAAAAGTGAGGATGGGTATATGTTCGGTTTAGGAATGCCGGAATTGTTGGTGATCTTGGTGATTGTGCTGATTATTTTTGGTGGTAACAGGCTGCCGCAAATTGGCGGTGCCATCGGTAAAAGCATCAGCAATTTCAAGAAAGGCATCCGGAGTGACGACGATGAAAACGACAAGTCGGATGCCAAGAAGCTTGACCCAAAGTGAGAGTTAAGGGCCTCGTAAAATGCGCATGCTGTTGCGGCATGGTTAAGTCAAGGCGGGTCTCTCACCGGCTAGCGGGCAAGTCAATCCCGCCGCGCATAATATACGACGGAATGACTTACTTGCAAGTAAGTCATTCCTAGCTTAATAATCCCGATAAACGGGATAGGTCGTTCACGGATTTGCCTTACATGCAAATCCTAACTCACTACCCCCCGATGAACGGGATAGTTCGCTAACGAATTTGCTTTAGCAAGCAAATTCTAGCTCACTAAAAGGGGACATCATCGGGCATTGTCTCCCCCTCGGGGAAGGATGGAGGTGGCTCATAGGCCGATGCATCATCGCCTTTGGCCCCGCCTTTTGAATCCAGCATTCTCATATCACTGGCGATAATTTCCGTAGTGTAACGTTTATTACCGTCCTTATCATCCCACCCGCGTGTCTGGATTCTTCCTTCGATGAAGACCAGTTTGCCTTTAACAAGGTATTTCCCGCAGATTTCCGCTAATTTTCCAAAGGTGACAACCCGATGCCACTCTGTTTTCTGCACCCTTTCCCCATTTTTGTCTTTTCGCGACTCATCCGTGGCAAGATTGAAATTAGTTATCATCAAGCCATCAGGGGTGTATCTGACTTCGGGATCTTTCCCCAGCCTACCTATCAAGATCGCCTTGTTGACCATTGTGTCCTCCTTTTCCCTTCGTTAGTGGCGCGGATGATACACAATTCCTTACTCCTTGGCAATAAATTGTTCCCGGATTTGGTCCAGAAAAGCAATTATTAACTTACTAATCCCGATAACCTAAAGGTCACAGGTAAACGGGACTTTCTTCAGTACCCCTTGAGGGCATAAGTTCATTTACGAAATGGTTTGCTGCAAGCAAACCATTTCTAATTCACTAAATACATTGCCAAAGCTGGAAAAATAATTTATAGCGGGTGCATAACACTGGCCGGGAAGGGCAAAGTACCGCAAGATGACAAATATTGATTTTAAGGACGAGAACCTCGTTCCTCTCTGGGATAAGGTGCAGAGGGGCGGACGGCTCACCCTCGCCGATGGATTGATCCTTTTTGGCAGCGACGATCTAATTTCGCTGGGCAAAATGGCGGCAGCCGTCCAGCAGGAGATAAACGGCGATGCCGTCTATTTTGCCGTGAACCAAAAGATAGAGCCCTCGAATATCTGTGTTCTTTCCTGCCGGTTCTGCAATTTTGGCGTTAAGGAAGACCAGCCTGGTGCGTACGCCATGTCGATTCCCCAGATCCTCCAGCTCATCAAGCCGGAGATTCGTGAGGTCCATATTACCGGTTCCTTACATCCGCAAGAAACCTGGCCCTATTATCTGGAGATGGTCCATCGCATCAAGGAAGATTTTCCCGAGACGGCAGTAAAGGCTTTTACCGCTGTAGAGATTGATTATTTTCATAGAAAATTCAAGTTATCCATCAAGGAAGTATTGCGACAACTGAAGGACTCCGGCCTGGAGACCCTGCCGGGGGGTGGTGCCGAGGTGTTCTCCGAGCGGGTCCGCCGCTTACTTTACCCGCGCAAAATCGGGGCCAAGACCTGGCTCGCCATCCACAGGGCTGCCCACCGTCTCGGTCTGCGCAGCAACGCCACGCTGCTTTATGGACACATCGAAACCTATGCGGAACGCCTAGAACATCTGCTGCGGCTGCGGGCGCTACAGGATGAAACGGGTGGCTTCCTGGCCTTTGTTCCTCTGGCCTTCCAACCCGGCCACACGGGGATAAAGCTGCCCCATGAATTTACCTCGGCCATAGAAGATCTGAAGATGATCGCCGTTTCCCGGTTGATGCTGGATAACTTTGCCCACATCAAGGCCTACTGGGTCATGCTGACAGAGGACGTGGCGGCGGCCGCGCTGAATTTTGGCGCCGACGATCTGGAGGGTACAGTGGGTGGAGAGAAGATCGCCCATGATGCCGGCGCCGTGAGTCCCCTGTCACTTGCCAAGGAACGTCTGATCAATATCATCAATGAGGCCGGGAAAATTCCCGTGGAGCGCGATGTTCACTATCGACCGCTGGATATTCACGCCGCGAATGTGGTGGGAAAGATCCCCTACCTTAATTCTTTGCCTTTCTACAATTACTTTGAGAAGGGTCAATTTAGATTGTTGCCGGCGGCGCCACGGCACATGGGCCTGCTCGCGCAAAATGGCCGTATCGTTGCCGGTCCTTTCTCGCTCATGGATTACCTGGCCCAAGAGGAAAAACTGCAACTGATGGATAACTGCATTGCTGTTCAGGACAAGGTGCAAAGCGTCCTGCTCCTTAGCCGCCACCCCTGGTCTGCACTGCAGGGCAAAAGAATCGGCATCACTGACGATACGGCAACATCAGTGCATTTGCTTCGCGTATTGCTGGAGAAAAAACATGCTGTCCAGGCGCGGCTCGTGCGGATGACCGGTGATAACCGCGACTACGATCGTTTTGATGCCGTTCTTTTGATCGGCGATGCTGCTTTGCAATCGCAAAAGTATGGCCTGCCGGGTTTTGCAATTACCACCGACCTGGCTACGGAATGGTACGCCTGGCAAAAGCTGCCCTTTGTGTTTGCCGTCTGGGCGGTGCAAAAGTCGCTTTCCGAAGTCAGCAAGAAAGAGCTGCAGGTGGCACTCCGCAAGGCTCTGGCAAGGGAGAGGCGGGAACCATCGTCCCTGGACGCCTTGCACGGACGCAGGATCGGGCTGACACCGGCAGAGTCGGCTGCCTACCTGGCAGGGTTCACCTATAGATTAGGGAAGGCGGAGAGGAAGGCGATTGAAGTCTTCCGAGGGTTGGCCGCCCCTGGGGAAGGCTGAGGACCTCGTAAGAAGTCCCAAAATCATGTTGCTCCCGCCCCCGTCTGCACGTGGGTAAACTCCGGCGGGCGTGACAATACACCCTGTCGTGCCCGAATTTTTTAGTCGGGCATCCAGGAGTAGCCCAGTAGAAACCGGATAAGCACTGAATTCTCGCCTGCCCCCGTCAAGCGGGGACTGAAGAGAGCGCGGGAATGACAAAAGAAAGACGCAAGGAAATAGGGAAGCATGAAGTTAGCTGCCATCAGGACAAAGGTAAAAAAGGGCAAGCGAGTCTCGCGGTCCGAGGGACTCTGGCTCTTAAGCACCGCGGAACTGCTCGATCTTGCCGATTTGGCAGGGCTTGTCCGTTTTCGCCATAATCCCGAAGCGCGCGTCACCTTCGTGGTGGATACGAACCCCAATTATACCAACATTTGCGAAAACGATTGTGCCTTCTGCGCCTTTTATCGCCACAGCGGTGCCCGCGACGCCTACGCCGCCACCGTGGACGAGATGATCGTAAATTTCCGGACCGCGGCGGAGCAAGGCGCGACCACCGTTCTCCTGCAAGGGGGGGTTAATGCCCAACTTCCTTTCGCTTACTATTTAGAAATGGTACGCAGAACCAGGACGGAGGTCCCGGAGATTCATCCGCACTTTTTTTCCCCACCGGAAATCAGGGGGATGTCCCGTCTGTCGGGATTGTCCGTAACCGATGTTTTGCGCCAGCTCTGGGCTGCCGGCATGCGCTCGCTTCCCGGCGGCGGGGCGGAAGTTCTCTCTGACCGGGTAAAGAAAAAAATCAGCCCACGAAAGGGGACGGTAGCGGATTGGCTGTCCGTCATGCGTGAAGCGCATCGGCTGGGCTACAAGTCAACAGCGACCATGATGTACGGGCATCTGGAAAAAGACGAAGACATCCTTGCCCATCTGGAATGCATCCGCCGGCTGCAGGACGAATATCAGGGCTTCACCGCCTTTGTGCCCTGGAGTTTCAAGCCGGACAACACGCCCCTCGGCCGGACTATTACGCAGCGGGCAACGCCGTCCCGTTATTTGCGGATCATCGCCCTGGCCAGGATTTACCTGGATAATTTTCCCCATATCCAGGCCTCATGGTTTTCGGAAGGCAAGAAGATTGGGCAGATTGCCCTGTATTTCGGCGCCGATGATTTCGGCGGCACCCTCATGGAAGAAAACGTTCACGCCGCCGCTAATTTCTTCAATAAATCCAGCACCGACGAATGCATCAAAATGATCCATGCCGCGGGCTTCGCCGCCGCCGAGCGCAATCCCCTCTACGAAATCCGCCGGGTCTTCCCCCGAAAAAATGGGGAGAGTGACCAATAAAGTCATTTAGAAAGCTGCATTCCTATTTTTCCCCATTTTCCAAATATTCTCTGATGAGATCGAGGAATTGCTTGCCGTAGGTTTCCAGCTTCCTCTTGCCGATCCCAGGGATTCGAGCCAACTCATCAAGGGACTGGGGACGGCGGCGCTCCATCTCCCGCAGGGTGCTGTCATGGAAAACGACATAGGGAGGGACTGACTGGCTTTTTGCAATCGCCAGGCGCAGGGTGCGCAGTCGTTCCCAGAGTTCCAGGTCGGCGGGCGCCGCCTTTTCCCTGGCCTGCCTGGCCGCGGCTTTCTTGCTTTTAACTGGGACGGGATCCTTGCGCAGTTCGAATTTCTGTTCCCCCCGTAAAACGGGGCCGCTTTTGGGGGTGAGCCGAAAACCGCCCTTGCCCTCGATATCAGCACTGATAAGGCCGGCGGCGGCGAGCTGGCGGAAGACGGACTTCCATTCCCTTTCTGAGAGTTCCTTGCCGATGCCGAAGGTACTGATCTTATCGTGGCCGAAACCAAGGATACGCTCGTCTACCATTCCGAGCAGTACATTGATAAGATAAACTGCCCCAAAACGCTGTCCCGTCCGGAAGACACAGGAAAGGGCCTTCTGCACCGCGATAGTGCCGTCCCATGTTTCCACCTTCCCCTCGCAGGTGTCGCAGTACCCGCAGGCACCGGCGTGGGCCTCGCCGAAATAGCCGAGCAGCACCTGGCGGCGGCATCCGGCCGTCTCGCAGAACCCGAGCATGGCTTCCATCTTGCGTTGCTGAACTCGTTTGAATTGTTCATCCCCATCGGATGTCTCCAGCATGCGCCGGAGGGCCACGACATCCGCCAGGCTATAGACCATCCAGGCATCGGCTCTTTCCCCGTCCCGGCCGGCACGGCCCGTTTCCTGATAGTAGCCCTCGAGCGTCTTCGGGAGGTCCAGATGAGCAACAAAGCGCACATCCGGCTTATCGATGCCCATGCCGAAGGCGATGGTGGCAACCATAATCACACTCTCTTCCCGCAGGAATCGCCGCTGGTGATTCAGGCGCAGCACCTTATCCAGGCCCGCATGATAGGGTAGGGCGGTAAAACCCTTGCTCGTAAGCCATTCTGCGAAGTCATCAACCCTTTTTCGGCTTAGGCAGTAAACGATCCCCGCGTCACTCGGGTGTTCCGTCCGGATAAAGTTAAAAAGCTGAGTTTTTTCGTTCTCTTTTAGCTCCACACGATAGTGGATGTGAGGGCGGTCGAAGCTGGAAATGAATTGTCGGGCGTGCTCAAGTTTTAATCTTGTGAGGATCTCCCTTCTGGTTACGGCATCGGCCGTGGCCGTCACGGCAATCCGGGGGATTTCGGGAAATTCCTCCGCCAGAAAGGAAAGTTGCAGATATTCGGGCCGGAAGTCATGGCCCCACTGCGACACACAATGGGCCTCGTCGATGGCAAAAAGGGCCAGCGGCGATTGTTTTAACAGTTCCCGAAAGCCAGGGGTCAAAAGCCTCTCCGGAGCGACGTAGAGAAGATCCAATTGGCCGGCAAGCATTTTTTGCTCAACAGCGCTTGCCTCGCCGAAGTTCAGGGTGGAGTTGAGAAAGGCGGCCCTGATGCCGAGTTGGTGGACTGCATCCACTTGGTCTTGCATCAGGGCAATAAGGGGCGAAATCACCACGCCCACTCCGTCGCGGAGCAGGGACGGGATTTGGTAGCAAAGGGATTTACCACTGCCCGTGGGCATCAGCACCAGGGCATCACGCCCGCCGATCACTTCCTTGATGATTTCTTCCTGATGGCCGTGGAAGGTCTCATAGCCGAAGGTGGTGCGTAATATGCCAAGGGGGGAATCCTTGCTAATATCCATCATACTCGTGATCAGTAGAGCACGATTTCCGGGACTCTGGGCAGCAGCCCTTTTTTGGCGCCAAACTGAAAAAGTTTTGCGAGGGCCTCCCGCCCCTTCTCGCCCATGTCTATCGTCAGGTCGCTGACGTACATCTTCACGAACTTTTCCCCGAGGCGGCGGTCGATTCCTCTTCCCCATTCCAGGGCATAGGGGATCGCCTCGTCCTGATGCGTGTAACCGTAGCGGATGCTTTCCTTGAGACCGGCGCAGAGTCTGTGCGCCATTTCTTCACCCAGGTCTTTGCGTACCACGTCCAATCCCAGCGGCAGGGGGAGACCTGCCGTTTCTCCTTCCCAGAACTCGCCAAAATCGAGGACCTTGTGGAATCCTTCCTGATCATAGGTTATCTGGCCTTCGTGGATGAGGAGGCCGGCATCGAACTCGCCCGCAGTTACACGGTCCATGATCTGGTCAAAGGGAACGTCCACGTTTTCTATCCCCTCTGTGAAGATCCGGAAAAGCAGCGTGGCGGTGGTCATCTTTCCCGGCGTGGCCACCCGCTTGCCCCGCAGTTCCGTCAGGGTGCGGTATTTTTTGGAGACAACCACAGGCCCGTAGCCTTCTCCCATGCTGGCGCCGGTGGCCATGATCCAGTATTTATCGGCAACATAGGGGTAGGCATGGGCGGAAATGGCCGTCACTTCCAGCTCGGCATTCATGGCCCGTTCGTTGAGCGACTGGATATCCTCCAGCCTGTGTTCAATCTTGATGCCCGCGAGTTTAACCTTGCCGCTGGACAGACCATAGAACATAAAGGCATCATCGGGGTCGGGACTATGGCCGACAGTGATTATCTTTTCCTGCATTATATTCCTTTCCTAACAAAAGTATGCCCTTGGCGGAGCGAAATTTTTTGCACCTTACCCGCTTGGCTTACTTTCGTCAAGAAACTTATCCCTTAAAAAACTGTACTGCTTTTACTTTTGTCTTCCCGAATGTTTAACATTCCCGCCGAATATGGGCCACTGGGCAGTCAAGTCAATCCCTGTCGCCGTCGTCTGGACAGCGTAGATCTTTCCATCGTAATTTCCGAAGTAGAGCACGCCGTTGGCATCCATTAGCGGCGAGCTTTCAGTGCCTGCAGTTACATTCAATTTCCAGATTTCCGCCCCGGCCTTACTGAGACAGTATAAATACCCTGTTTTTGTGACGATGTAGATATTCCCGTCATTGCCGATCAGCGGCGTGATGTCCAAGCCGCCGTTTGTCGTAAAGGTCCAACGCAACTTGCCGGCGCTGTCCAGGGAATAGAAACCTCCCATAGACCCGCCGATGTAGACATTGCCGTCGCTATCTATCGCGGCCGTACCGTTATAAACTATGCCGACGTTATATCTCCACTTCTGCGTGCCGTCCGGATTTACCGCATAGAGATGGCCATCCTGAGAACAGATATAAAGGGTTCCGTCCGTGCCGATCGACGGCGGGGCTGTGATGATGCCTCCTGTGGAAAAGGCCCACTTAAACGTGCCGTCGGGATTTATGGCATAGAGCTTCTTGTTGGGACTATTGTAGCCGCCGCCGCCGAAATAGATCGTGCCGTCCTGGCCCACGACGGGCGCCGAATACATGTTGCCGCCGCCGTCTCCCGTGGTAAAAGCCCATAATTGCGTGCCGTCCAATGCTTTAACGGCGTAGAGATTTCCCGACTGTCCCAGACTGTAGAGCGTTGACCCGTCATAAGATATGGCTATGCCCGAAGACATGCCCCAGGTGTCAGGGAAAGTGTGTTCCCATTTGGGCGTCCCGTCCGGGTTGATGGCGAAGATCTTCCGGTTGCCACTGGAGATATAAATGGTGCCATCCGTCCCCAGGGCAAGCGGCCTGGTGAGATTGGCGCCGGGGTATATGTTTGGTGCCGCGAGAAACTCCCATTTTTGAGTGCCGTCGGGATTCATGGCCACTACCTTCGCGTCCAGGTTATTGCCAATATAGACGGTCCCGTCCGCGCCCAAAGCGGGACTTACGTAAACCGCTGATTGCCAGCCCGTCCCTACGTCTATCTGGTAGGACCATTTTAGCAAGAGAGAGCTCGCAACTTCTACGGAGGGGTCGCTTTCTAAGGCGCCGCTCAGGGCCGTGACGATGAAATAATAGGTTGACCCGTTGGCCAGACCGCTGATCGTGCTGCCGGAGCTTAATCCCGATACCTTCGTCCCATTGGCGGTGGTGACCCCCGTGGCGTTTCTGTAGTACACGTTATAGGAGGCGGCACCCGTGACAGACGGCCAGCTCAAGGTTACCTGTCCATCTCCGGCAACGGCAGATAGGGACGCCGGCGGCAGCAGTGTCGTCCGCAGGACCGCCAACCTCTGCATGACATAGACCGCTTCCGGCAGGCCGATATTGCCGTCACTGTTCGCATCTGCCTCTTTATAAACCTTCTGTGCAGGTGGCATGCCGGCGCTGATTTGCATGGCTAAAACGGCATCGGTCATATTCACCTGTCCGTCATAGTTGATATCGCCTTTACCTACCGGCATCTTTGTAAAGGCCGCGGTAACGGTTGTATCGGCGTTCAGCGTAAGGGAGCAGGTCCCCGTGCCCGAGCACCCGGAGCCGCTCCAGCCCAGGAAGGCCGAACCGGGGGACGGGGTGACGGTAAGGGTCACGGAGGTGCCGGCAGCATAATTCTCGCTGCAATCGGAGCCACAGGCGATCCCGGCCGGGTCGCTGGTTACCGCTCCGGCACCGGATACAGCAACCGTTAATCTGCGGATGAGGGGGGCCGAGCGAACAGGCCAGACAGCGCCGTCTCCGGCGCCGACACCGCCGTTTTCAAAACTCACCCCCCAGGGATTGCTCGTGGTTACGGCCCGGGCGGTAGAAGACACATACCCCGTCTGCACATTCAGAAAGGGATAACCCTCTGGCAGGTCGGGATTGTTTTTTGAGCGGTCCAGTAGGCTGTTGAGTTCATTAATATTCGGCAATCTCCAGTCGGAATGGCCGGCCCGGCAATTTGCGTATTGGCCGGTGTTTATGCCAGCGACGAAATTGAGGGCCATCTGCCTGGTTACGGCACCATCACCATAAGTAAGGGAATTATCAAAGGAAGGATATGATGTCTTCATGCAGTTGGCATCCTTCAACCACATCATGCCCGTGAGGTTATCAGTGACCGTTCCATCGTTATGGTCGATAAACCTGTTTGCCGGCCAGGAGACCCCGGCCTGCAGTGCCCCATCATCTCCGGGGGCGCAACTTGCCGTCTGTCCGGTTTTGGGAACGCAGGCAGTAGAGCCCGTCGTACATTGTCCGCGCACCGGCCAAACAAGGCGAGGTACGAACTTATTCTGATAACTCATATCGCCGTACTGCATCAGGACATTCAGGGCAAAAGTGGAATAGCACGCTATATAAGCGGTTGAAGACCAATACCAGTCAGAAGCGGCATTACTGAATGGGTGTCCCGTCGGTAACGCTGGATTATAGTTCGCAAAATCGGTGAGGCTGTAAAGCTCATTGACATTCGGCAGCCGCCAGTCATTATGACCAAGATAGTTGTTCGTGTTCAGGCAGGCCACGTAAGTCAGGGCATCGGCCCATGTCTTGCCGGCGCCGGGGCTGCAGGCTGCCGGTCCCGGGGCATTGGCATCCTTCGTCCAAACCAGCCCGGTAAGGTTGTCGTTCACCGTTCCATTCCCGTTATCGTTAAACCGCGGATCCGGCCAGGCGGCGCCGCGCTGCAAATTGCCATCATCGCCGGCGTAATATGAGGTAGTCTGCCCCGTTTTCGGCAATCTGATTAATCCTGAAGGTCCGGGAGAAGTGAGCGTAAAGGCCGCCGCCACATTCTTTGCCGAGTCCATAGTAACAGCGCAATTACCCGTGCCGCTGCAACCGCCGCCAGACCAGCCGGTGAAGGTCGAGCCCGTGTCCGCCGCCGCCGTAAGCGTTACGCTCGCACCGCTGTTGTAGGACGCTGTGCCCACAAGACCGATCCAACCGATGGTCCCCGCATTGGCCGTGAGCGAGCCGCTGCCGGTGCCTAACTTGGTCACCGTAAGGGTAAATGAAGTTTGCTGCTGGAGACTTGCCGAACAACTGGCGTTCGTCCCGCCGTTTGATCCCGTACAACTCCAAGTCCAGGGGCCGCTGCCGCTCACGGAAGAGGCCGACCCCGCGCTGCACAGGTTGCTCGCCGGTGCGCTGGCAAAGGTGCCGCTGTCGGAACTGCCGCAGGCGCCGCTTATAGGCGCAGGCGTAATGCCAAAGGCCGCCGTTACGCTCTTTGCTGCGTCCATGGTCACGCCACAGGTCCCCGTGCCGCTGCACCCGCCGCTCCATCCCGTAAAGGTCGAGCCCAAGGCTGCAGAAGCGGTAAGCGTGACACTCGTGCCGCTATTGTATGACGCCGTGCCGGTATTGCCGGTCCAACTTATGGTCCCCGTATTGGCGGCGACCGAGCCGCTACCGGCGCCGGATTTGGTCACCGTAAGGGTCTGTGTTGGCTGCTGCCGGATTGCCGAGCAACTGGCATCGGTCCCGCCCCCTGATCCGGCACAACTCCATGTCCAGGGGCCACTACCGCTTACGGAGGAGGCCGTCCCGGCGCTGCAAAAGTTATTCGCTGGCGCACTGATGAAGGTGCCGCCGTTGGCGCTGCCGCAGGCGCCGTTGACGGGGGATGGGCCGCTCAGTCCGTCGCGTACCGGCCAGGCATAGTAGCTGCTGTTATAGCTGTAGCCCATGCCGCCATACCACATACCCACGACCCATGCGTAGTCTGTCCAGTGAGCATAGGTAGTAGACGACCAGTAGCTGTACGGTTGGACACCGATAAAGGGGTGGCCCGCAGGCAAGGTGGGTTGATATTGCGAGTAGTCAGAGAGGCTGTGCAGCTCCTTCCTGTTTGGAAGCCTCCAATCGGTATGGCCAAGGTAATTCTGTGTATTGAGGCACTTCACGTAATCCAGCGCCCCCTCCCGGGTTTTACCAGCGGCGGGGCTGCACGCAGAAGGTCCGGGGGCATTAGCATCCTTTGTCCATACCAATCCGGTGAGGTTGTCTGTCACCTCCCCGTTACCCTGATCGGTAAACCTCGGGGATGGCCAGGCAGTCCCTTGCTTCAGATCTCCATCGTCTCCGGCACGGTATGAGGTGTTCTGCCCAGTTCGCCAAATAACCGAATTACCGAATGATCCGGACTGTCCTGTGCGAACTGGCCATACATAACCTGCTGCCCGGGTGACCATGTCGGGACCAAACTTATCGATCCTGCTCTGACCGCCACTCCACATATAGACGACCATTGCATAATCCGTATCGGAGGCATCGGTCGTAGATGACCAGTACGGGACTCCCTCCGACTCCACCGACTGCACATTTGTAAAACCCTGGGTATTGAGCCAGATGCCAGAATTGGATTGAGAGTCATTCTCAAGGCTTTCCAGTTCATTGATGTTTGGTAGTCGCCAGTCGTCATGACCGCAGAGGGTGAGATTGTTGGCATAGTCAATGGCATCATTCCAGATCTTTACACCGTTGGGGAGATTCCCGCTCTTCGGCCACATGAGACCGGTGAGGTTGTCGATCATGCACTCGGCCTCTGCGCCTGTGCCTGGGGTGAACCTCGGGTTCGGCCACGCCGCACCCGCCTGAAGATTGCCGTCCTGCCCGGTTCCGGTGCAGGTAATCTCTGCTCCGGCTGAGTCATAGCACTTGGTCTGGCCGGTTTTGGGAAGCTGGATTACTCCTCCGGCATGAACAACAGATGGCATGAAAACCGCGATGAAAGCAACAAACAGGACCGTCTTTTCCAGCTTTCTATGTTTCACGATAACTCCTTCTTTGCGAGAGATAGTAGTTTCTTTCATTTCGTTGAACCAGCCGTGAATGCGGATAATGGTACTTTACAAGAAGACTGTGAAAGCTCAGATTATAGAGGCTTTCATCGGCAAACGTCTAAAAAAACAGTTTAACTAACGGCGTAAAGTACTGTGTGCAAAATTTAGGCTAAGATCAGAAATGCGCAGAGCAGGGATTAAAATCCTGGGCGGCCCATTTGATTGCCTTTGAAATTCAACAAAATCACTGAGAGTAGTGATTTGTTAGTAGGGTGCGATGTTCTTATCAAACTATACGATATTTGCAAGCAAAATTAACCGTAATCAGCGCATTAAGATGTGAAAAAAGCACTCAAGATGAAAATATACATCGGCGTTATATTCACGAAAGCTACTATTTTTGACGTCCTAGAGCCGGCCGTTATCTGATTATGTAAGAAAAATATAAATCATTTGGCATGTGTGGAGAAGATCACATAAATTATGTGAATTAGTTCGCATAATTATCGATTATTTCCATTGACGCTACGTTAAGCTTCTTTATATTGATAATGAAAATTTAATATTTCGGAAATTGATGGCTGCGAAAGGAGGGGGCGATGCATAGCAATAGTACCGTGACAGCGCAAGCATGGGGTGATAATGGCCGATCAGTAAAGCATCCAGCGGTCAAGCTGGCTCGTGAGGGCATGCAAATTAAGCCTGCCGATATCAGGCGGCGAGGACACTATGCGTCTGTGGCGAAGGCATGTCCTCTGACTGACCAGGATGATATTCTTATTGTCGATGACGATCCGGCTATGCTGAGCCTGTTGACTGATATTCTGTCAGATGAAGGGTATCGTTTACGGTCGGCTAACAGCGGTCGCCTCGCCCTTCAATCTCTGGAAGGTAATCCGCCGAAGCTGATTTTGATGGATGTTAACATGCCCGAAATGGACGGATTCGAAGTTTGCCAGAGACTTAAAGATCAAGAGGAAAGCCGTAACATTCCTATAATCTTCATTAGTGCTACGCAAAAGCTCAATGAAAAAATGCAGGGACTTGAGCTTGGCGCTGTCGATTTTATCCCTAAACCTTTTCATGCTGATGAACTGCTGGCAAGGGTGCGCAACCATCTGGAGATGAACCACCAGCGTGTTTCTCTCGAAGCCCTGGTGGAGGAACGGACACAAGAGCTGAGTGAGAGCATTGGGCAAATGCGTAAAATTTTGGCGCAAGTTGTACAGGCACTGGCAATTACAGTGGAAAGCAGAGATCCCTACACGGCGGGACATCAACGCAGAGTGGCTACCCTGGGCCGCGCCATAGGGAAAGAGATGGGCCTTACGAAGGATCAGGTTGATGGTATCTGGATGGCGGGTACGATTCATGATATCGGGAAAATATCGGTTCCCGTGGAGGTTCTCAGCAAACCGACGAAATTATCAGAGCTCGAGTTTCGTCTGCTGAAGGCACACCCGCAGGTTGGTTATGATATATTGAAAGATATCGATTTTCCGTGGCCTATTGCGAGGATGGTACTGGAGCATCATGAAAGAATGGACGGTTCCGGGTATCCAAGATGTTTGAAAGGTGACGATCTTCTCCTGGAATCCAGGATTCTGGCCGTTGCGGACGTAGTTGAATCGATGACGTCACATCGGCCTTATCGACCTGGCTTGGGGATTGATGCCGCCTTGGCTGAAATTATCGAGAACAGGACGATATTATATGATCCTAACGTTGTGGACGTTTCTCTGCGGCTTATCATGGAAAGGGAATTAAATTGGTAGATCGAGGCGATAATCGAATCTTAGTGCTTGCCTTTCTTAGTAGTATTTACCTATCATAATGCTTCCATTTTATCACTATTGAGTTATATCCATAATTTGAGTAACTTCCGGTTTTGTTGATTGGCAATAATTTTGACGCATACTATCAATTACGGAGGAGTAGAAAATGTCAGAAGGAACAGTAAAATGGTTTAATGATGCAAAAGGATTTGGTTTCATTCAACAGGATGGTGGCAATGATGTTTTTGTTCATCATAGCGCCATTCAGGGAGAAGGTTTTAAGTCACTTGCTGAAGGTTGCCGCGTATGTTTTGATGTAGTCAAAGGTGCAAAGGGTCCGGCGGCGGAGAACGTTCGCAAATTGTAATCTCTGAATATTTCTTTTAAATTATCCTTTTACTGAGTGAAAGGCCTCTCATTTACGGGGGGCTTTTTTACGGTAAAGGGGAACGGATCATCAAGAAGGAGAAAGACAATGGATGCAAACAGGTTGGAATTCTTTCGAAATCTTATACAGCATGGCATAACCGGATTATTAGTATATCAGGCAAAAACAGTGACAGATATGATAATCACAACGGAGCGTCTGCCCGACCTAATCGATCATACCGCGAGTCAAACAGACAGGAACTTCGAGTTAAAAATTCGCGACAGAGAGCGAAGGCTGATTGCCAAAATGGAAGAAGCCATTGTTAGAATCGACAATGGAAGTTATGGGATATGCAGTGATTGTGGCGAGGAGATAGCGGAAAAGAGGCTAATTGCCAGACCGGTCACCACTCTTTGCATTAAATGCAAAACCAAGCAAGAAAAAGTCGAAAAACTGAGAGGAAAACCGGAAGGCTCAGCCATACTGGGTAATTTCAGTGAATTATTCCAACAGAGACGAGGGAATCAGACTGATTTTGAAAATGCCGCGTTAAACAGGTTCTGATTCGAAATGAAGTCATCAGTTTTTAAAAAATAAGAGAAAAGTTGTGGTGAGCGTGAGTGCTTTTCGGCCCAATGCGCTGTTACCCGTTCCTTATCCTTCTATTGTCTAAAGTTTACCAATGATCCCTCTTGGGAGCAGATATCTTTCGCCATCTTCTTAGCGAAGCTTTAACCCGTGGTTCCCAGGCACTGGTCTGCCAATTATCCAATTTCTCGCTCTCGTGAACCCAGGGGGGTAAATTAATATAAAAGAAGGCGGCAAGTGCATGGACATAGGGTTCATACATATTCCGCAATTCCGTCAATTTCACGTCGGCTCCTCCCTCTGTTTGCACCTTCAGGCCCGCCTCTGCCAAAATGGCACGCAATTTTGTGCGCGTTTCGTCGGGAAGGCGGTCGTAGGAAGGTTCTTGAGGTGCTATTTGGAAGACCAGGCAAAGATCGACCACGGCATGCCGGGCTACGGCAAAAGTCAGTCTGGCTTGGCGCTCACAGCTGCATTCGACCCCGGCTATAATAAGGGCGCACGTATCTAGCACGGCTGTTAGTGAGCTGAGCCATGATACGTTATCGTGCTGTGAGCGGAAGTAAGCCAATACCGGGTAAGAAAGATGACCTTCCAGGAATTCCGCTGTCCAGTGTTCCCACTCCTCAAGAAGGCGTTGCAGCGCTTCCCTGCCATGCTCGTTGCTGTGCCTGCGCAACATTTCCGCTGCGCAAGGAGGGGAGCCTGCCCGGGCGTCAAGAAGTAAAATGTTTGCTTCCCGGCGGGCAAAAGACTGGTTCAGGGCAGGGAGATAGCTGAAAAGAAGGGCGAGAAAGCCGAAGCCCATTCCTGACTCCAATACAGTGAGCAGACGTGCTATATCGGTGCGCGGGAGGACATCACCCAATCCGAGTGTGAAGAACGTAGAGCCGCTAAAGTAGAGAAAAGCGACAAAATTATATCTACCAGCCGGCGCAATGGGGATAAAAGAGTTATCGACACCATAGATTAGTGCAAAACCGACGATCAATCCACCGATCCATATGCCCAACATGAAAATAATCGAGAGAGGGCCGAAAAAACTGAGCCACGTTTCCTGGCGCTTCCTACTTACGAAGACATGACTAATTACCTTCCATGATTGCCAGGACAACAAATAAAAATATCGGCTGAGCCGAAAGCGCCGTGTTACCCGCCGCGGAAGGATGACTGTCTCGAATCCTTCCCAGAGGATGACGGCAATCAGGACTGCTCCGATCAATGCGGCCATGATACACCACAAAAGTAGGGATTACGCTGGGGAGGACATATTCAACGCTCCGGCATTGCCGGGAATTCCACTATACCTACATACCGTCTCCCCGGGATTCATCGTTTTCGTCCCCCTGATGCTGATCTGGGGTAAATACGATCACGGCATTGTTTTCCCCCATCTTGACGCTCATTTTGATATTGAGCGGAGAGTACCAAATTCCGAGCGTCCGGCCATCGGGAGACTTCATGACAAATCCGTACAGAAGTTGATTACGGTCACGGGCCAGGTACTCCATATTGTAGATGTACTTCTTAAAGAGCTCGGAATCCGGCTTGAGCGTTTTCCAGAGGTCATTGTCGAGGGTATATTCCTTCTTCAAGCCCATGATAACGTTAGGGTACAATTCCGAACCGCTGTAATAATAATTCGTGTCAGGCTCAACTTGATACTTTTGGAATCCGCGCGCAACCGCTTCGTTGGCAACGAAGGTCCCATAATTACGCGACAAGGTCGCGCACCCCGAAGATGCCAGCACCAGGAGCAAGATTGTGTACAGCCACCTTTTTGAAGTCATCGTTTTCTTATCGCCATCATGGGTTAGGAATATAGAAATATCCGGGACAGCCGAAATATGCTGGCCGGTATTGTTCTATCTCAGCCGCATCAAGCGTGGGCGGCGTTCCCCGAAATCGTCTTCATTGACGTCAGGCTGCTGGTCGGGAGTAAAGACGACCACTTTGTTGTTTTTTCCCATCTTGACTCTCATCTGGACATCGAGCGGGGAGAACCAAACCCCCAATGTCCGGCCAGCTGGCGACTTCATGACAAAACCGTACAGCTGTCTACTATAATTGCTGGCTGTGTATACCATATTGTAGATGTTCGTCTTAAAAAGCTCAGGATCGGACTTGAGCGGTCTCCAGAGGTTATTATCGAGGCTATATTCCTTCTTCAAGCCCATGATAACATTTGGGTACAACTCCGAACCGCTGTAATAATAATTCATGTCAGGATCGATTTGATACTTCTGAAATCTTTGCGCCACCGATTCGTCAGCAACGAATTTCCCATACCCCCGCGACATGGTGACGCATCCAGAAGTTGCCACCAAGAGAAGCATCATTTTGTACAGCAACAATTTTTTTAAAGTTATCATTCTCATAAAGTGCCATCCTTAAGAATCGAGGACATCAGATTTATCCTTATGAACCATAAATTTTTCCGACGGCAGGGGCTTTCATAGACCTTGCCGCCATTCCTATATATCAATGTTATTCCTTATTAATTTAATTCGCGCCGGGATGCGAAACAATGGGAATTAAATAGGAGACGAATGATAGAGAATAACTACTATGGGTAATGGCGATTTAAAATGGTGTAGAATTCATCTTGCTGCTATTGAACGAATATCCTTGTAAGTGGAAAAAGATCGCTGCCGTCCTATTTGTAAGCTATGTGCAGTGGCAGGGGTATCCTCAGTCCGATTGCTCCCTCTACCGAGCACGCTTCCACGCAGCCGTTACAGTAACAACACATCTCCGGATAGGTAACTACCGGCGCTTCCCCTTGCGCCGATCCGAAGAAAACGTCCTGTGCGCAGACCTCGGCGCACTCTCCGCAGCCGCAGCATTTATCCCTGTTTATAATCGGTGGCATCGCTAGCTCCTCAATCCTTTATCTGCACCCATTCTGTCGTCGGCTTCCCGTCAGTCTCTCTTATGAGAAGTATCGACCTTTCCAAGCGCGGATCGGTTATGGGGAAGTCAGGCCGGACATGTCGTGCCCTGGTCTCCTTCCTCTCGCGGGCGGCGGTAAAGACCAGTTCTCCCAGGTCGAGCAGATTCAATACCTCCAGGCAACGCGTCAGCTCCCACTGGTTCCTTGCTATCATTGTTGAAAGGGCTTTCCGCTTCAGCCTATGCAGATGATTTAGCCCTGCATCAAGCATGGTCTGCGACCGCGCTTCACCAACGTAGTCGCGCATCGTCTGCTGCAGCGCCAGATTTACCTCTTTCCAGTCGGCGCCCAGCTCGCGGCTCCTAAATTCATCGAGTAAACCAAGCTTTTCTTCCAGCGCGGGATTTACCAGACCTTCTCGAGGAGGTGCCGCTTCCCTCGCATAGGCGGCCGCGTTCTCTCCAGCGATCCACCCGTACACGGCGGCATTGCTGATGCCCCCAAATGTTTCATCTCCGGCCGCGTATAGCCCTTTCACAGAAGTCTCAGCTTCTTTGTTGTGGTACACCCCGCCCGAGACACGCATTTCGTAGGGCATGAACTCAATGGCGTTTTTCCTCAGGTCGATGCCCTCTTCTTCCAGGTGCTTTATCAGTGCGTTATTTCCCTCATGCCGGAGCCAGTGCAGCATGTAATCCAGGTCTTCATCGGAGATACCGCGGCAGTCCATGTAGATCGGCCCTTTGCCTGACTTCCGGTAATTTTCGAAGGCGTCGTGATATCTCATTAAGGCCGAGTCGCCGTATCTCTTGCACGTCTCATCCGGCTTGGTGACAAAGGGTCCAACCGGGTTGCCAGACGCATCCCTGGCGACGCCAATCCAGGTTCCTTGCCCCTGCTTCGCGAAGTATTTAGGCCCGAAGTGCCGGCCCTCCATCTCCAAGCCGAAAAGCGCAGCACCTGCCCGGTAGGCCATCGCCCGGCCGTCCCCGGTAAGCGTGGGTGGAAAGGAGGTATACCATGGCGCCCCATGTACCGGACCCGGATACAGCCTGCCCGCTTGACCAGTGCCTAAGATCACACTCTTTGCCCGAAATTCAACGATCCTTCCCGCCCTTGTGTCAACACCCAGAGCGCCGGAGATCCCCTCAGGGCCGCCGAGAAGATCGAAGACCATTACCCTGTTCAGGATCTGCGCGCCCCTATTCAGCGCTTCCCGGCTCAGAATGGGCTTTTGCTTCTGCCCCTGGTATTTTAGAGCCATGAGCGTGCCGCCTGGGTAGCTCTGGCCGGCGAATTCCCACTTGCCGCCGTATTTCATCGGGATGCCCCAGTCATCCCAAAGCTTTACGATGTCGAAGGACCTTTCCAACCAGGAGCGCACAGTCTTCGCGGAGACAACGAGACCGCCCCGCAGGTTGAGGCGCAACCTCACGAGGGGCTCAATGTTGGGGCCGTGCACTTCCGGAATGTAGCAGGCGAAATGGTCATTTCCTGCACCGCCGGCGCCGCTGCGTATGGTGTTTCCTTTTTCGGCAACAACAACCTTTGCACCCAACTCGGCCGCCCGGATGGCCGCCATCATGCCGGCAATGCCTCCCCCCGCGCAGAGGACATCCGCCTCCACCTTTTCCGTGACCATAGCCTCTCCCTCTTTTATAAGAATATCCTTTTTATTTGGCGGACTATATGCTGAGGTATTTCGTGTGTCAAGCGGTTCTCTTCATCTCGATCAAGGAGATTCAATAAATTATCAGAGGCCAGTAAAACCCCTCAGGATTTTAAGTATTTCTGATGCAAGCGCGGCATAATCGTCTTGATAAATTCCTGGACCTTACGCATATATATACTTCTCCGTCGAGATATCGGGATATTGCACGCCCTCCCTGGGCAGGGCTAATTCAAAGTTCCAGCATCAGTTCGGTAAGGTCTTTGATTCGATCCCGGAGGAGGGCGGCTTTTTCGTATTGCAGTTCCTTCGCGGCTTCTTTCATTTCCGCCTTCAGCCGGCGGATGAGCACGGGAAGTTCCTGTTCGGAAACGTAGGGCAATTTTTTCTCATCCACACCCGGTGTCTGGGGATAATCCGCCTCATAGACGGAGGCGAGAATGTTATGGATAGATTTGCGGATGCTCTCAGGCGTAATGCCGTGCTCCTTGTTATAGGCTGCCTGAATGGCCCGTCTCCTTTCGGTTTCCCGGAGGCAGGCCGCGATGGAGGTGGTGATCTTGTCGGCGTACATGATGACTTTTCCGGAGACGTTCCGCGCTGCGCGCCCGCTGGTCTGGATCAGGGAGCGCTCCGAGCGCAGAAAGCCTTCCTTGTCGGCATCGAGGATGGCGACCAGGGATACTTCCGGGAGGTCCAGGCCTTCGCGGAGCAGGTTCACCCCGATCAGGACATCGAACTTGCCCAGGCGCAGATCACGGATGATGTCCACGCGGTCCAGCGTGTGCACGTCGGCGTGGAGATATTTTACTTTTACCCCCAGTCCTTCGTAGTAGGAAGTGAGATTCTCCGCCATTCTTTTGGTCAGTGTCGTCACGAGTACCCGTTCGTTCTTCTTTGCCCGCTCCCGGATCTCGCCCAGGAGGTCATCAACCTGACCTTCAACAGGGTTTATGACGATGACGGGGTCCATCAATCCCGTCGGGCGGATGATCTGTTCCACTACATGTTTGCCAGCTTTCTTCAGTTCATATTGCGCCGGGGTGGCAGAGACGTAAAGCCGCTGGCTGGGGAGCGCTTCATACTCTTCAAACCGCAGGGGGCGATTATCGAGGGCGGAAGGCAGGCGGAAACCGTAATTGACGAGCGTTTCCTTCCGTGACCTGTCACCCCGGTACATTCCGATTAACTGGGGGATGGTGACATGGCTTTCGTCGATGACCACGAGGGCGTCGGAGGGAAGATATTCCATTAGTGTGGGCGGCGGTTCGCCGGGTTTCCGGCCCGTGAGGTAGCGGGAATAGTTTTCGATACCCTGGCAGTAGCCCATTTCCTCCATCATCTCGATGTCGAACCTGGTGCGCTGTTCCAGGCGCTGAACCTCCAGCAGCTTGTTTTGCGAACGCAATTCCGCAAGTCGGGACTGCAACTCCACTTGGATATCGGCGATGGCCCGTTTCATGTTGTCCCGGGTTGTCACATAATGGCTGCTGGGGTAGAGGGCGATTTGGGACAGATGGTCCAGTTTCTTCCCCCGTAAAGGATCGATGAGGGAGAGGGATTCTACGGTATCGCCGAAAAATTCTACGCGCACCGCCCTTTCCTGTTCATAGGGCGGGAAGATCTCGACGATGTCGCCCCGAACGCGGAATGTCCCACGGTGGAAATCAATATCGTTCCGTTCATACTGCATCTCCACAAGTCGTCGGAGCAGATCATCGCGGACGATCTCCATGCCTTCGGCGACCGACAGCATCATGCCGTGATAGGCTTCGGGGGAGCCGAGCCCGTAGATGCAGGAAACGCTCGCGACGATGATGACGTCCCGCCTCTCCAGGAGGGAGTGGGTGGCGCTGTGGCGCAGCTTGTCGATCTCATCATTGATGGCCGAGTCTTTTTCGATATAGGTGTCCGTGCTGGGGATATAGGCCTCGGGCTGGTAATAATCGTAATAACTGACGAAGTACTCCACGGCATTTTCCGGGAAGAGGAGCTTGAACTCTCCGTAAAGCTGGGCGGCCAGGGTCTTATTGTGGGCGATGATCAGTGCCGGCCGCTGCACCGCCTGGATGACATTGGCGACGGTAAAGGTCTTCCCTGAGCCGGTGACGCCCAGGAGCACCTGATGCGGGGCACCCTCATTCACGGCGGCAACCATTTTGGCAATCGCCTGGGGCTGGTCGCCCTGGGGTTCGAATTCCCTGACAATTTCAAATCTCTGCATGGACCGTGGAAGCGGCATTATTCCTATAAAGATGCCTTCCCTCTATTGAATTTTTTTAACCCTTACCATGTTGGTGGTTCCGCTTTTTCCGATGGGATGCCCCATGGTGATGACGACAATGTCTCCTTTGCCTAACTGGCAGATTTCCCTGGCGACGCGCACGGCCTTCTCGATCATTCCGTCCGTGTTGCGGGGCGGCGCGATCAAGTAGGGCTGGCAGCCCCAGGAGAGGGCGAGTCTTTGACAGGTTGTCTTATTAGCGGAGAGAACGATTAGCGGCTGCCCGGGGCGGAAGCGGGAAATATGCCGGGCCGTCTGCCCCGACTGGGTATGGGCCACGATTGCCTTGGCCTCCAGGTTGGCTGCCAGCATGCAGGAGGCCTGCGCTACTGAGGTGGAAATATCACGGTCCTGCATGGGTCTGAGAAAACTATCGCAACACAAACCGGATTCCGCCGTCAAAGCCAGGCGATGCATAAAGGCCACCGCTTCTACGGGGTAGCTCCCGGTAGCGGTTTCTTCGGAGAGCATTAGGGCATCGGTACCGTCGAGCACGGCATTAGCGACATCCGCCGCTTCCGCTCTGGTGGGGCGGGGGGCATCCGTCATGGAGCGGAGCATCTGGGTGGCGGTAATTACCGGCTTGCCGGCACAATTGGCTTTTTGAATAATCATCTTCTGAAGCAGCGGCACATCCTCCGGTGGAATTTCCACGCCCAGATCGCCCCTGGCCACCATGATCCCATCGGCAATGTCGATAATGGCATCGAGGTTTTCAATCGCCTCATGTTTCTCTATTTTGGCAATGACGGGGGTGTCCTTTCCTTTCTCGTTAATCAGCTCTTTGACCAGCCCGATGTCATCCGCCGTTTTCACGAAGGAAAGGGCGATATAATCCACATCGCTTTTCAGACCGAAGAGCAGGTCTTGCCTGTCTTTGTCAGTGAAGGACGAAGCGCTGATCGTGCCGGTAGGCAGGTTGATCCCCTTGTGGGAGGTAAGTTGACCGCCGGTGATCACGCGGCAGGCGATATCCTGGCCGTTGGTGTCGAGCACGACCAGCTCCATCAACCCGTCTGCCAGCAACAACCGATCCCCCTTTTTCACCTCTTTCGGCAAATCGGGATAGGAAAGGGAAACAACCGCCCGGTTGCCCACAACCAGGCGGCTGGTTAAGACAAACTTTTCCCCAGGTTGCAGCATGATTCCCGGTTCCGGGATGAGGCCGACCCTGATTTTTGGTCCTGCCAGATCCTGGAGAACAGCGATATGCCGGTCCATTTCAGATGCAATCCTCCGGATAAGCTTGATTTTTTTCCCATGCTCAAGATGAGTCGAATGGGAAAAGTTCAAACGGGCGACGTCCATACCTTCTTTGATCAAGGCAGCGATGGTCTCAGCCGAATTGCTGGCCGGACCGATGGTGGCGACAATCTTGGTTTTGCGCATTGGTTATCCTTGATGGAATCTTAAAAAGTCGAATTTCTTTCTTTTGTCATTCCCGCCTAAGACAATAGCCATTATAAATGTCCTGTCAAGCATTCCTTCTCCTTCTAAACGTGTGCCCCAAGATTATTTCACATGAAATATTGATATGATATCTTGCCGTTTCCTCGGGATTGATGTATGAAGTGCCATCGATTTAGCCTCTTACGCCGGTTTTTGCTACGGTCGCATCAGGAGAAAAGTTGAACATGGATAATCGATTCTTCGCACGGCCTGTCCTCAACTCGCCTTATGACTACCCGGCGCGGCACTGGGAACTTGATGCGCAGGGCCAGCCGACACAGCAAATTATCGAACGCCGCCGTCGCGCAGAATTCATCACGCCGATTCCAAAGCCACGGAAGCGCAAAGAAAAAAACAAACAGCAGGGCTTCGTCTTCGATGAGGGCAAAGGTCTATCAACCCAAGAGCAACAGTACGATCCCACCCCCATCATCAATGAGCTTCGCCGGTATGTGGATCAATGGCGAGCCTTGCCGAATCCGAATTCCTGGCAGGTGACACCCGAGACCGCCCGCCTGCTCCAGCATTGGCGGCACCACAGGTTCAACGATTTCCGGCCTTTCTTCTGTCAGGTGGAAGCCGCGGAAACCGCCATCTGGCTGACGGAAGTTGCCCCAAAACTTGGGAAAGCAGGCAGGGGATTTCTCGAGCACCTGGCCAATGCCAACCACGATGCCAATCCTGAACTCTTGCGCCTGGCCTTAAAACTGGCCACCGGTGCCGGTAAGACAACCGTCATGGCCATGCTGATAGCCTGGCAGACGATCAACGCCGTGCGGAGGCCGGGCAGTAAAAAGTTCACCCGTGGCTTCTTGGTTGTCACTCCCGGCTTGACAATCCGCGACCGGCTCCGCGTGCTTCTGCCCAATGATCCGGACAGCTATTATGCCAGCCGCGAGTTGGCGCCCAACGACATGCTGGTCGATCTGGAACGGGCCAAGATCGTGATTACCAACTACCACGCCTTCAAGCTCCGCGAACGGGTGGAGCTGTCCAAGGGCGGGCGGTCACTGCTTCAGGGTAGGGGCGGTCAAGCCCTCAACACCCTTGAAACGGAAGGTCAGATGATCCAGCGGGTGATGCCTGATCTAATGGGCATCAAGAACATCATGGTGATCAACGATGAGGCGCACCATTGCTATCGGGAAAAGCCGGGTGAAGAAGAAGATGACGGCGACCTGAAAGGCGATGACCGGAAAGAGGCGGAGAAGAACAACGAGGCGGCGCGCCTGTGGATCTCCGGCCTCGAGGCCGTCAACCGCAAACTCGGTATCGCACATACCATCGACCTGTCGGCAACGCCTTTCTTCCTGCGCGGCTCCGGTTATGCAGAGGGCACCCTGTTTCCCTGGACCATGAGCGATTTTTCCCTGATGGATGCAATTGAATCCGGAATCGTCAAGCTGCCTCGCGTGCCCGTCGCGGACAACATTCCCGGTGGCGATATGCCTCGTTTCCGCAACCTGTGGGAACATATTCGCGCCCGGATGCCCAAGAAAGGCCGGGGCAAGGGAAACGTCCTCGACCCGTTCAGCCTCCCCGTCGACCTGCAAACCGCTCTGGAAGCCCTTTACGGCCACTATGAAAAGACCTACGATCTGTGGAAAGAAAGTGGCATCCAAGTGCCGCCCTGCTTCATCGTCGTCTGTCAAAACACTTCCATATCCAAGCTGATCTATGACTTTATCTCCGGCTTCCACCGGGAAAAGGTCGACGGTTCGACGACGCTGGAAAACGGTCGCCTGCCGCTCTTCCGCAATTTCGATGAGCACGGCAACCAGCTCCCGCGCCCCTGTACACTTTTGATCGACAGCGAGCAGCTGGAATCAGGCGAGGCGCTGGACGATAACTTCCGTACCATGGCCTCCGACGAAATCGACCGTTTCCGCCGCGAGATTGTTGAACGTACTGGTGACCGGCGCCAGGCCGAAAATCTTACGGACCAGGATCTGCTCCGCGAAGTTATGAACACCGTCGGCAAGGAAGACCGCCTCGGCGATTCCATCCGCTGCGTCGTATCGGTTTCCATGCTTACCGAAGGCTGGGATGCCAACACCGTCACCCATGTGCTGGGCGTCCGCGCCTTCGGCACCCAGCTCCTCTGCGAGCAGGTCATCGGCCGCGCCTTGCGCCGTCAATCTTACGATCTTAATGAAGAAGGCCTGTTTAATGTTGAATATGCCGATGTGCTGGGGGTGCCCTTTGATTTTACGGCCAAGCCCGTCGTCGCGCCTCCGCAGCCGCCCCGCGAGACCATCCATGTCAAAGCCGTTCGTCCCGATCGCGACCACCTGGAAATCCACTTTCCCCGCGTTGCCGGCTATCGGATCGAGCTGCCCGAGGAGCGGCTGACGGCAGTGTTCAATGACGACTCCGTGATGGAGTTGACGCCGGACCTTGTCGGGCCGACGATTACCAGGAACCTGGGCATTATCGGTGAAGGCGTGGACCTGAACCTTCTCCACACGGGAGACATGCGGCGCTCCACCCTCCTCTTTCATCTCGCCAAGCGCCTCCTCTTCACCAAGTGGCGCGATCCCGGCGAAGATCCCAAGCTGCACCTTTTCGGACAGCTCAAGCGGATAACCAAGCAGTGGCTAGACACCTGTCTGGTTTGCAAAGGCGGCACCTATCCTGCCCAACTCATGTATCAGGAACTGGCTGATATGGCCTGCAACCGCATTACCGCCGGCATCACCAATGCCCTGGTTGGTAAACGGCCCATCAAAGCCGTCCTCGACCCCTACAATCCTGTTGGCTCCACTATGCATGTGAACTTCAACACCTCCCGCCGAGACCGCTGGGAAACAGACGCCCGCCGCTGTCACATCAACTGGGTGATTCTCGACAGCGACTGGGAAGCTGAGTTCTGTCGTGTGGCCGAGTCCCACCCCCATGTCAGGGTTTACGTTAAAAATCACAACCTCGGCCTGGAAGTTCCGTACCGCTATGGATCGGAGATGCGCACCTACCTGCCTGATTTTATCGTTCTGGTGGACGACGGTCGTGAAGACCCGCTACACCTGATTGTCGAGATAAAGGGCTACCGGCGCGAGGACGCCAAGGAAAAGAAAGCGACCATGGAAACCTACTGGGTGCCCGGGGTGAACAACCACGGACAGTACGGCCGCTGGGCCTTCACCGAATTCACTGAGGTCTATCAAATTGAGACAGACTTTGAAGCCAAGGTCGAGGCCGCATTCAACAAGATGATCGAGGGAATTGTGAAATGAGTTCTTCCGAAGTTGAAATAAAACGCGATCCTGATCTTATCAAGAATGAGCTTTACATATGGTAACATTTGTGTTACTTAACATCACATAAGAGGACGCATGAAAGTTGTCGAGTATCTCGCAATGGATGGCGCGAGTCCTTTCCGGAACTGGTTTGACAGGCTCGACAGTCGTGCGGCTGCCAAGGTAACCACCGCCCTGACCCGGATAGGGTTGGGAAACACATCGAACGTGGAAGGTGTTGGGGGCGGGGTTTATGAGAGAAAAATCGATTACGGCCCCGGCTACCGCGTTTATTTCGGCAGGGATGGCTAAGAGTTGATCATCCTGGTTGGGGGCGGCACAAAGAAGCGTCAAGCCCAGGATATCGAAACAGCCAGGCAGCGCTGGACGGATTATAGGAAAAGAAAAAAGCAACCATAAAGGGAGATCGGGAAAATGCCGCTGACAAGAGATTTCAGAGAGACCGTCATGGCACGGGTTAAGTCGGACCCGGCCTTCAGGGGTGAATTGATCGTTGAGGCGACCAACGCCTTCTTGATGGACGACATGGAAACGGGTAAGGCGCTACTGCGCGACTATCTGAACGCTACAGAATCCATTGCCGATATTGCCCGGGAATTGCAGATAAACGAGAAGAGCCTGCGCCGCATGCTCGGTCCAAAAGGAAACCCGACCCTCAAGAATTTTCTCAGCCTTCTGAAAGTGTGCAGTTCCGTAGAGCACCTCACGCTTCAGGTCGATTATCATTGATTCCATGAAACAGCACGGCCAACGAACCGCCTCGACGCAGCATGCTTTTTTTAATGAGTAAGGATAACACACATGGCCAAAAAAGAACCCTCCAAGACTGTCGAAACCCTCACCCACGAGGAGGCCCGGCGCAAGAACATTCCTACTGCCGAGTTCCAGTCCGTGATGGATAAGGATGAGCAAAGCCCTATTCTTGTTGCTTATGAGCGCGGTGTTGCCGGGCTGGAAGGAGAAAAAGCAGTGCGCAACCGCGATCTTGACCCGCAACTTGTCTGGCGTGGCAAGGATGAACAGGACTGGTCGGACCTGGTAGTGCACGCCCCGCCCCTCTACATCCAGGAAAAAGTCCATCCCAAGGTGCTCATCGATGATCTGGTCCGGCAATCCGAGAAAACCCAGGCGCAAAAGCCCGGTTTCCAGATCGACCTTTTTGCCGATTTCAATGGCCTGCCGAGCGAAAGCTCCAAGACCGAGTTCTACCAGCACGACGCCAACTGGGCCAACCGCATGATCCTCGGCGACAGCCTCCAGGTGATGGCCTCCCTGGCCGAACGCGAAGGATTACGCGGAAAAGTCCAGTGCATCTACATCGATCCGCCTTACGGCATCAAGTTCAATTCCAACTTCCAGTGGTCCACGACCAGCCGGGATGTCAAAGACGGCAACACTGACCACATCACCCGCGAGCCGGAGCAGGTAAAAGCCTTCCGCGACACCTGGCGGGACGGTATCCATTCCTATCTGACCTATCTGCGTGACCGCCTGACCGTGGCGCGGGATCTGCTGACGGAGAGTGGTTCGATCTTCGTCCAGATCGGGGAGGAAAATGTTCACCGGGTAAGAGCGGTGATGGATGAGGTGTTTGGGGGAGAAAATTTCGTTTCAATAATTACGGTCAAGAAGACAGCCGTTCAAACAGACCTCGCAATATCAAGTGTTGCCGACTACATTATATGGTTTTGCAAGTCCCATGATCAGATTAAGTATCGGACTCCATTTGTTTCCAAGTCAGTTGGGGAGGCAGGGGCTGAACAATATCGATGGGTTCGACACGATGACGGGAGCTTTTCACGTATCCAAGACCAGAACGAACATCCAGTGAGTGCGCTATGTCGCCCCGATAATCTAACTTCCAGCCATGAATACAGCCGCGGAAAAGAAAAGATAGAATTTCGTGGAGAGAACTATGGTCCGGGAGGTCGATACTGGTCAACAAGTCCTGAATCTATCGGGCGCTTAGGGAAAGCTGACCGACTACACGCAGGTGGGAGAACTCTGAGCTATGCACGGTTTCTTCAGGATTTTTTTGTAATGCCGCTTCTCAATGTTTGGACGGACACAGGCACTGGTGGCTATGGTGATGAGCGCTTTTATGTTGTTCAGACTACGGCGAAGGTCATCCAGCGCTGCATCCTTATGGCCACCGACCCGGGCGACCTCGTCCTTGATCCCACCTGCGGCTCCGGCACTAACGCCTATGTCGCCGAGCAATGGGGTCGGCGTTGGATCACGATCGACACCTCACGCGTCGCCCTCGCCCTGGCTCGTGCCCGGATCATGGGAGCGCGCTATCCCTATTATCTGCTCGCCGACAGCCGCGACGGTCAAATCAAGGAAGCCGAGGTCGCCCGTACCGCGCCGTCAATCCAGCCTACGCGCGGCGACATTCGCCAAGGTTTTGTCTATGAACGGGTGCCCCATATCACCCTCAAATCCATCGCCAACAACGCTGAGATCGACGTTATCTGGGAAAAATACCAGGAGACACTGGAACCGCTGCGCGAAAAGTTTAATCAGGAGCTTGGCAAGACCTGGGAGGAATGGGGAATCCCCCGCGACGCAGGTGCAAAGTGGTCGGATGTGGCGAAAAAGCTCCACGCCGGTTGGTGGAAAAAGCGGATTGCCCGACAGAAGGAAATCGATGCATCTATCGCTGCCAAGGCGGAGTTTGAATACCTCTACGACAAACCCTACGACGACAAGAAGAAGGTCCGCGTGGCCGGGCCGTTTACGGTGGAGAGCCTCTTGCCGCATCGGGTGCTGGCCGTGGACGAAAACGACGAACTTATAGAGGGAGTTGCGGAGTCGAAGGATGGCTATGGAGAGGAGCGAGACTTCGTCCGGATGATTCTGGAAACACTCAAGATCGCCGGTGTGCAGCAGGCCCACAAGGAAGATAAGGTCAATTTCACATCCATCACTCCCTGGCCTGGTCAGTATATTTGCGCCGAAGGTCGCTATATTGAAGGGAATGAAGAATCGGGCACAGAAAAGCGAGCCGCTGTTTTTATTGGCCCAGAATTTGGCACGGTATCCCGCCCGGATCTCGTATCTGCTGCTCGCGAGGCCGGTGATGCGGACTTCGATGTGCTCATCGTCTGTGCCTTCAATTATGACGCCCACTCCTCGGAATTCAACAAACTCGGCCGCATCCCCGTGCTGAAGGCCAGGATGAACGCCGACCTGCATATGGCTGATGACCTCAAGAACACTGGCAAGGGCAACCTGTTCGTCATTTTCGGCGAGCCGGACATCGACATTATCACCGTCCCCAGCGAGGAGGGGAAAGCGGAACAGATTCAGGTCAAGATCAACGGCGTGGACGTCTTCCACCCCAACACCGGCGAGGTTCGCAGCGACGGGGCCGAGGGGATTGCCTGCTGGTTCATCGACACCGACTACAACGAGGAGAGCTTCTTCGTCCGTCATGCCTACTTCCTCGGCGCCAACGATCCCTACAAATCCCTCAAGACCACCCTCAAGGCCGAGATCAACGAAGACGCTTGGGCCACGCTGCACAGCGACACCTCCCGCCATTTCGACAAACCCACCTCCGGTCGCATCGCCGTCAAGGTGATCAATCATTTAGGTGATGAGGTCATGAAGGTTTTCAGAGTCAATTAAGGACTTTACCATGCGATTAACCCTTGATGGTGAGCGGACCATGGACAAAGATAGTTCAACGGAAACGAAAGAAAGCTGGTATTTATCAGTCGATGCTTTTGTCCGATCTCTCGCAGTGAACCGCGGTCGTCCTGTGTGCTTGTTATTAGGTGCAGGCGCATCAATGTCATCTGGCATGCCGTCTGCGCAACGTTGCATTTGGGAGTGGAAGCAGGATATTTTTGTTACGAATAACCCAGCTCTCAGGGAATCGGTCGGAGAACTGTCTTTGCCAGGGACCCGGGGACGAATCCAGCGGTGGCTTGATCAACGGGGCGGATATCCTGCTGCTGATAGTCCAGATGAATACTCGTTTTATGCCCGGGAGTGCTACCCTACTGGTCAAGATCGACGCAGCTTCTTTCACTCCTATGTTGCACAAGCCAAGCCTTACACTGGGTATAGGCTACTTCCCTTATTAACCAAAGCTGCTCTAATCAGAACGGTTTGGACTACGAACTTTGATAGCTTGATTGGCCGCGCCTGCGCCGCAGCAAACATTGTATGCATTGAAGTTGGCATTGACACGATCCATCGTGCTGCGCGTCCGCATACCCAGGGAGAGCTGCGAGTCGTTTCAATGCACGGTGATTATCGCTATGACGATCTAAAGAATACAAGCAATGAACTGAAGAACCAGGAGGCTGATCTTCGTACTGAATTCCTACATGAACTTCGTGATTACGATCTTATCGTTGCTGGTTACAGCGGCCGTGATGAGTCGCTCATGTCCGTCTTGCGACAAGCATATGCCGAATCAAACCCCTGCCGCCTATATTGGTGTGGTTTCGGTGAGGAGATTCCCCCGCCTGTTGCAACATTGATGGCAGATGCCAGAAAAGCTGGGCGGGAAGTGTTCTATGTTCCGTCAGAAGGATTCGACGACCTTATGTCAAGGCTTGCCCTTAGACAGTTGGATGGTGATCTTCTATTGGAGGCGAGGAGGGTCCTTGCGGCTGCCAGCGACGCGTCAAGTTCCCCTGTCGCATTCTCGACGCCCCCGCTTGATGCGACGACTCTGGTCAAGAGTAACGCCTATCCTCTGGCGTACCCAGGGCAGGCTTTGAGACTAGACATCGACATACCCAAGGATGCAGATCGGCGCGCTTGGCTAGATGAACGTCTAACAACATGCGATGGTGTTATCGTCGCCATGGACGATGGCGCACTGGCCTTGTCTACCCCCCAGCAAGTTCAACAAGCTTTTGGGGTTACACTCCGCAGCCATCCCGTTGCTGTGGCACTTTCAGAGGAAGACGTTGCCAAAGACGGCCGAATCCGTTCGCTACTGCATCGCGCATTGATTCAAAGCGTTGCGAATCACGTTCATGCCGAGACTGATGGAACAAGACGGCTGTGGGAGACTGAGCACTACAAGGAGCATGTCCTGCAGGGAAAAAGCTTTCGACTTCATCGAGCGGTGTCCGTTGGTTTGATTTCTTTGGAAGGCAAGCCTCACGTGGTACTTATGCCGGAAGTTGTTGCGAAAACTCAAGATGGACAACTCGCTGACCCTGATTCGAGCAATGTGCTACGTAATGCCGTATACGGATACCAGCATAATGATGTATTTGACAGCGATCTAAAGCACTGGACGAAGAAAGTTGCAAATTGCAGTATCCAGGCACCGGGTGGCGGGATATTCCGAATATCGCCAGCCGCTATTTGCGCTGGACTTGTGCAGAAGAGCCGATATCCTCTCCCCAAGGCAATGCACCATTATGTGCGACAAAGAGGACTCGTGGTTTCCGACGCCAGCTTGATTTTCAGCTCGGCAGACGGTAAGACCGAAGTTCAGAGCGCGAATCCTCTGAAGGGCTTGGTAGAGAACCGCCCCTGGGATTTTCAACTTACAAGTTCAGGCCTCTCCCCCTCGATTGACATGGCCGTAATCTGCCCACAGGCACATTCCACAAAGCTTAGGACGTTTCTGCGTCAGTTTCAGGAGAGGTCGCAACCGACACCGCCCGAACGAGACTATCTGCATGACTATCCGGGCTTTTCTGCAGCATTCGGGTTGCCTTTAACGTATCCCAACCCAGGTGAGGCTTCGTGGATCGACCTTGATGACTCCGTGTCCGGCAACCCCTTATCGGCAGCAAAGCTACTAGCCCAACGAATTTGCAAGGCCCTAGATGTCATACGAAGCCTGCGCCCCGGTTCCGTTGTGGTTATCATCGTGCCCACACGCTGGGCGCCATATGAGATAATCGAAACAGATGATGAGCAGTTCAATCTTCATGATTTTCTGAAGGCTTATGCAGCGAGACAAGGCCAAAGCACGCAGCTAATTCGAGAGTTGACGACAGCCACGCCTCAGCCGTGCAGAGTACGGTGGTGGCTTTCGCTAGCACTCTACGCGAAGGCCCTTCGAACACCGTGGCGTCTCGACTGTCTGGATGACGAGACCGCGTTTGTCGGGATTGGGTACAGCATTGATATGGGAGCAAGTCGCGGGAACCATGTGCTTCTCGGATGCAGTCACCTGTATAGCGCGCGAGGCGAGGGTTTGCAGTTTCGGCTGGGCCGCATTGAGAACCCTGTTATCCGAGGCAGAAATGCATTCATGTCCGAGGACGATGCCCGCAGAACTGGTGAGACGATTCGTCAGCTTTTCTTCGACGCGAAGATGCGCCTACCTAAACGTGTAGTCGTCCACAAGCGCACGCCGTTCACTCATGACGAACAACGTGGCTTGGTCCAAGGGCTAGAGGGGGTGGCCAATGTTGAACTGATCGAAGTTACGATAGAAGAATCACTCCGCTATCTTGCGTCGAAGCTGACTAACGGAAAGCTCGAGATTGACAAGTTTCCTATACCGAGGGGTGCTGTCATCGTTCAGAACCCAAGTGCAGCGCTGCCGTGGGTTCATGGTTCAGCGCCGAGCGTGCAGAATCCGAAATTCAAGTACTTCCAAGGTAAACGTCGCATCCCCACGCCATTGCGGATTCGTCGATATCTCGGCCAATCTGACGTTGTCCAAGTGGCAACAGAAATTCTCGGATTGTCGAAAATGAACTGGAATACGTTCGACTATTACTCACGTCTTCCCGCCACGCTTGACTCGGCCAGCGCAATTGCGAAGGTGGGGACATACCTTAGTGGATTTAGCTCTGCTCCTTACGATTATCGCCTGTTGATTTAATTATTTATGCAAAATTATTTCATCAGACGGATTGCATACTTTTGGTGCTTACATGGAATTTCGTATCGCTGACACATTTATCGACAGCCTCGCCAATGACGGACTAGTGAAAAGTTCTTAAAGGAGTCATCCCGGCGAAGGCATAAATACATATCGATTTTAAAGCACTGGATTCCCGCCTCCGCGGGAATGACAAAGGTGGGGGGATAATCGGACTTTTTACGAGTCCATCAAGGATGGTTGCGTTAGTTATATGAAAGTAAACGAAATATTTTACAGCATCCAGGGTGAGTCTTCCTTCGCGGGTTGGCCTTGTGTTTTCGTACGTCTGACGGGCTGCAACCTTCGCTGTTCCTATTGTGATACGCGCTACGCCTATGAGGAAGGGGAAGAAATGGGGATTGCCGATATCCTCGAAAAAGTGGCCGGCTTTAGCTGTCTTCTGGTGGAAATCACAGGTGGGGAGCCCTTGTTTCAGGAAGAGACCCCCTTGCTCATCCGTGCCTTGCTTGATAAAGGGTACCGTGTTTTGCTGGAGACAAACGGCAGTATCGATGTTAGTGGCGTGGATGACCGCTGTCACAGGATTATCGACGTCAAGTTGCCGCAAAGCGGCGAGGCGGGGAGGAACCGCCTGGAGAACCTCCGCTTGTTAACGGATAAAGATGAACTTAAATTTGTCATCGGCAGCCGGGAAGATTATGACTACGCCAGAAAAGTGATTCAGTTAATTCCGCAGGGCATAGCGGGTGTGATCGTGATTAATTTTTCGCCGCTCTTCGCTATGATCGCGCCGCGGCTACTGGCTGAATGGATTTTAGAAGACCGGCTGCCGGTCCGGCTTAATCTGCAATTGCATAAACTTATCTGGCCGTCCGCCATGAGAGGGGTTTAGTGAGTTAATCGGGATTAGGAGAATATATGAATGACGGGAAGAAAGCCCTGGTATTGTTAAGTGGCGGTTTGGATTCTACTACCGTCATGGCGATTGCCAGGGCGGAAGGTTATGCGCTATACAGTTTGACTTTTTTTTATGGGCAGCGTCACCACCGGGAAGTGGAGGCAGCCCTGAGAATAGCGTCCGCCTATGGCGTCATTAAACATACCCTAATCAATATTGACCTCGGGAAGATTGGCGGCTCGGCCTTAACGGCGCCGCTGGACGTACCGAAGGCGCGCACCTGGGAGGAAATGGGGAAGGAGATCCCAGTAACCTACGTGCCGGCGCGCAACACGATCTTTCTCGCCCATGCCCTGGCTCTGGCGGAGGTACTGGAGGCGCCGGACATCTTTATCGGCGTTAATGCCGTTGACTATTCCGGTTATCCCGATTGCCGGCCGGAATATATCAAGGCCTTTGAAAACATGGCTAAGCTGGCTATCAAGGCGGCGGTGGAAGGTAAGCTGCATATTGCCATTCGCACGCCCCTGATCAATATGACCAAGGCGGAAATCATCCGGCGGGGTTTGGAACTGGGCGTGGATTATCGCTTAACCCATAGTTGTTATGACCCTTTTCCCGATGGCAGGCCCTGCCGCTGTTGTGACAGTTGCCTCCTGAGGGAAAAAGGCTTTCAGGAAGCCGGTCACAACGATCCCCTGCTGGCTTGTTGATCCCGATGACCCGATCCTATGGCTTCTTGCCAAAATACTTGCCGCAGATTGTTTCCAGAGAATCCTTGACTTCCTCACGGAACTGTTCGTAGCGGCGGAGGAGCTCACGGCCCGCCGGGGTTATCTGCGAGCCGCCTCCCGAAGCTCCGCCGACGGTTCTTTCCAGGAGGGGAAAGCCAAGCTTGTTTTCCGATGTTTGCACGGTGAGCCAGGCCTTGCGATAGGACATCCCCATATCGATGGCCGCTTGGCGGAGGGACCCGTTTTTCTCCACCCCTTTCAAGAGTTGGTAAGGTCCTTCACCGAAAGCCTTTCCATCGTTGACCAGCCAGACCTTATAAGCAACCTTCAATTTAATACCTCGGGGTGCCCTTATTCTGGAGAAACGCTGGCACTATAGTTGGTTATCCCCGTAACGTCAAGTTCTTAAGGGCAGTCCCACTCTCAATCATGCAAAATATTTTCTTGACAGAAGCGTGGCGTTATATATATAAAAATATAACGAAGGGCAGTAAATTATTTCGACAGGGAAGAGAGAATAAATGGTTAATAAAAACAGCACTTCTGTTCTGTTTGTTGTTGTATTTTTCCTGTGTTCATTCGGCCCTCTTCCTGCCCATGGCGCGGAGGTGAGCATTATCGCCGCCGCCGATTTGCAATATGCGCTCAAGGACGTCGTCGCGGCCTATGCCAAGAAGTATCCCGCCGACAAGGCAACGTTGGTTTTCGGTTCATCGGGAAAAGCCTATTCCCAGATTGCGAGCGGTGCGCCGCATGATATCTTCTTTTCCGCCGATATCAGCTATCCGCTGAAGCTGAAGACAGCAGGCCTGACCGTCTCCGCACCCAAACCCTATGCCACCGGAAGAATCGGTATCTGGGCTACCAAGAAGAGCGGCCTCGACGTGAAACAAGGGCCGGCGGCGCTGCTTGATTCCCGTGTCAAGACGATTGCCATCGCAAATCCTGAGCATGCTCCCTACGGCAGAGCGGCGAAGGCTGCCCTGGAACATTACAAACTCTACGATAGGCTGAAGGATAAGATCGTGATGGGAGAGGACATCCAGCAGACCGCCCAGTTTGTACAGTCCGGGGCGGCTGATGCGGCGATTATCGCCGCTTCCCTGGCCTTGGCGCCAGTCCTTGCGGAAGCGGGTAATTTCTATCTTCTGCCGGCCTCATCACATCCCGAGATTCTCCAGGGCTATGTCCGGTTGAAACGGGCAACCGCGAACAGCGCCGGGCGGCGTTTCGAGGCTTTCATAGGCGGCGGGGAAGCGCGGGCTATCTTCAAGCACTACGGGTTTGCACTTCCTCATGAATAGACTTCCCGCAGTCATAACGCGCCTGGAACTGAGCGACGGCCTCTGCCTCATGGAGGTGGAGGCTGGCGCTCTGCCTTTTTTCCTCCTTCTCTTCGACCTGAAACCGGGTTTCAAGGAAGGGCGGGGGGTCAATATCCTCTTCAAGGAGAGCGAAGTGGCGCTAGCCGTGGGTTTGGCCGGAGAGCTTTCTCACGCCAACCGCTTTGGGGCGGCGGTCAGGGAGATCAAAAAAGGGCCACTGCTTAGCCGGGTAGTTCTTGCTTGTCCCGCAGGAGAAATCGTGAGCCTCATCACTACTGCAGCCTGAGAAAGGCTTGGTCTCCAGGAGGGGACCCCGGTCACCGCTCTCATCAAGGCAAGTGATATTTCGCTGGAGGACCAGAAATGAAATTCGACCTGCAACCCTTCCTCCTCACTTTTGAACTGGCCGCGCTGACTACGGCGCTTCTTTACCTGATCGGCCTTCCCGTTGCTTATTTTCTGGCCCACACCAAGACAAGGATTAAACCAGTTTGGGAGGCGGTGATTTCCCTGCCCCTGATCCTGCCGCCGTCGGTGCTTGGCTTTTATTTCCTCCTCGCTTTCAGCAAAACCGGTTTTCTGGGGGCCTTTTGGGAGAGAATGTTCGGACACCAGCTCGCCTTCAGCTTCGACGGCCTCGTGCTCGGTTCGATGATCTTCAGCCTTCCCTTCATGGTACATCCGCTTCTCTCCGGCTTTTCCGGTATTGACCGGGGGATCGTCGAGGCGAGTTATACCTTAGGCAAGTCGCGCCTGGAGACCCTCAGGCGGGTGATCCTTCCCAACATGAAGGGAGCACTGCTGACCGGGGGGGTGCTGGCCTTTGCCCACACGGTGGGCGAATTCGGCGTTGTCCTCATGATCGGCGGGAGCATTCCCGGCAAAACGAAGGTGGCTTCCATTGCCATTTATGACCTGGTGGAATCGCTCAACTATTACGAAGCGCATGTTTATGCCGGTATCCTCTTCACTTTTTCCTTCGCTATTCTCATCACTGTGTATCTCATCAACAAAAGGATAGATGTCCAATGATCTCCATTTCCGTCAGAAAACCGCTTCTCGGGGCCGAGGGATCCTTTGAGCTGGCTGTGGACCTGGAGGTGCAGACGGGAACGTTTATTACCCTGTTCGGTCCTTCGGGGAGCGGAAAAACCACCTTCATTCGCATGGTGGCGGGCCTGGAAACTCCCGCTTCTGGAAGGCTCAGCGTCAATGACGAGGTCTGGTTCGATAGCGCCGCCAATATCAATCTTTCTCCCCAGCTAAGAAGGGTGGGCCTGGTCTTTCAGAATTATTCCCTTTTTCCCAACATGACGGTAGGTGAGAATCTCCGCTTTGCCCAGGGGCGAAAGGATGAAGGAAAAATCACCGAGATACTGGAGCTGATCGGGCTTACGGGACTGCGCAACCGCTACCCTACGACACTCTCGGGAGGCCAGCAGCAGCGCGTGGCGCTGGCGCGGGCGATCGTCCGCGAGCCGAAGCTACTGCTTCTCGATGAACCCCTTTCCGCGCTTGATACAATAAAACGCTTAAGATTGCAGGATGAGATTTCCCGGATTCACAGCCTTTTTCACCTTACCACGATTCTTGTCTCCCATGACAAGCAGGAGGTCTTCAAGCTTTCCGATAAGGTGGCGGTCATGGAGCATGGAAGGATCGTAAAATATGGGGATGCCAAAGACATTTTTCTGGAGCAGCAGACTTCCAATAAGTTTTCCTTCGTTGGAACCATTCTGAGCATCAAGCCCGTCGATATCGCCTATCTTGCCGTGATCGGGGTAGGAAACGAACTCGTTGAGGTGGTGCTCGATGAACGTGACTTGGCGGGGCTGCGGGTCGGGGACAAGGTACTCGTCGCTGCCAAAGCCTTCAATCCGATTATCAAAAAAATCTAAAGCCTGCCACCATTGTTAATATCCTTTCTCAGGGTCCTTAATTTCTTGACTGACAAGGGTAAGTTAAGATAAATAAAAGGCGATTAAGAAAGGAGACAGATATTGATTGCCCGATATTCAAGAGAGGAAATGAGTGCCGTATGGAGTGCCGAGAACCGGTATAAAAAATGGCTGGAAATTGAAATTTTAGTGTGTGAGGCCCTGGCGCAAAGGGGGGAAATCCCCGTCTCCGCGTTGGCTAACATTAAGGCCAGGGCTGGCTTTGACGCAGCGACAATTGATGAAATAGAAAAGACGACCAAGCACGATGTCATCGCTTTTCTCACCGATGTGGCGCAAAGGGTCGGGGAAGATGGCCGTTTTCTCCATTTGGGACTGACATCCTCCGATGTCCTCGATACTTCTTTGGGCCTCCTCCTGCGGGAAGCCGCGGATATACTGCTGGCGGATCTGGATAAGTTACTGGCCGCATTGAAAGAAAAGGCCTTAAGGCATCGCAACACCTTGATGGTGGGGAGGTCTCACGGCATTCATGCGGAACCCATAACCTTCGGCTTGAAAATGGGGATCTGGTACGAAGAGATGTCAAGAAATAAACGCCGTCTTATGCAGGCGCGGGAAACGATCAGTACGGGCAAGATATCGGGCGCCGTGGGCACCTATTCTTTTGTTCATCCCGCGGTAGAGGAATATGTCTGCCGTAAGTTGGGTCTTAAGCCAGCCCCTATCTCTTCGCAGATCGTTCAGCGGGACCGCCATGCCGAATATTTTACCACGCTGGCCGTCACCGCTTCCTCCCTTGATAAATTTGCCCAGGAAATCAGGTTGTTGCAAAGGACGGAAGTCCGGGAGGCGGAAGAATATTTTTCACCGGGACAGAAGGGATCTTCGGCAATGCCTCACAAACGTAACCCGGTGCTCTCGGAGAATATCTCCGGTCTGGCCCGGCTGATGCGCTCCTATGCCCTGGCCTCTCTCGAGGATGTGGCTCTTTGGCATGAGCGGGACATCAGCCATTCTTCCGCGGAAAGGGTGATCGGTCCCGATGCCACTATCCTGCTAGATTTCATGCTCCACCGTTTTACCGGTCTGGTGGAAAGGCTGGTCATCTATCCCGATCGGATGCTGGCCAACCTGGAGATGACCAAGGGGATAGTATTTTCTCAACTGGTGCTTTTGAAACTGGTGGAAAAAGGGATCTCCCGCGAGGGGGCCTATGCTATAGTGCAACGTAACGCGATGGCTGCCTGGGAATCAAATCTCCATTTTCAGGAACTCCTGCTTGCGGATGGCGAGGTTGGGTCATGCCTTAAGCCTCAGGATTTGGCCGCAATTTTCCGCTACGAGAATTTCTTGAAGCATATCGACTTTATCTTTGCGCGGCTCTTCGGAGAAAAATAATGAAAAGAATTCTTTTGTTGGTCCTGGTTATGCTTTATAGCGTGTCCTTCATAAGCTGCAGCCATGTGCAAAGTTATATGGATGTTGCCAGGGATGAAAAGATTTCGCGCGGCTATCAGGATGTTTTAAATCGCTGGACGAAGAAGGAAATTGTTTACTCCCAGTTCGAAACCAGGGTCCAGATCACCGCCACCTATAAGAGCGATGCTTTCAACCGGGCTTATAACAAAGAATATGCCCGCATTTATTATCTGACCGCCGAGGAAAGCAAACGGCGGGAGGAAATGGAGGCGGGGTTTACCCACGATTTCAGGGAGATTATTTTTTATGCCGCCATGCCTAATAAAGAGGCAAACGACTTTGAGAAGGCCAATTCCACCTGGTCCGTCTTCCTCAGCGATGAAAAGGGAACTCGCATAGCCCCCATCGAAATAAGGAAGATCGAGAAGATCACTCCGCTTATCGAAGCCTTCTTTCCTTATGTAAACAAATATTACGGCAATTGCTATACCTTGAAATTTCCCCCGGCCGGTGATAGCCCCGGAGGAAAGGATGATCGGCCCATGAAGCTTGTCCTAACCAGCGTGTTGGGGAAGGCGGAACTGATATGGCCTTAGGACCCGGTTGCAGGAAAGAGTGGTAGTTATTTCCTGATTAGCAGGGGCCTTAGGGCTCTAACCGCATTTTGAAATTACCGTATCCTTATGCCAGTGGGCATCGTCCCTTTCGGGATGGTCGAGATTATAATGCAAGCCACGGCTTTCCTTGCGCATTTTGGCACATTGGATAATTAGATTTGCCACAATGGCGATGTTTCTGAGTTCGATTAAATCTTTGGTAATAAGGAAATGCCTGTAATAATCATCGATTTCGCGGCAGATGAGCTCAATCCGTCTTTCGGCCCTTTCCAGCCTTTTATCGGAGCGCACAATGCCCACATAGTTCCACATGCAGCGCCGTATTTCATCCCAATTGTGTGAAACAACAATCGATTCGTCGCTTTCCGTGGCGCCGTGCGGATCCCAGGGAGAGATTGGCGGTCCCTCATCGTCGGCTGTCTGCCCCCAGCCTTCTTTGACCTTCAAGTAAGCGCGATGGGCGAAGACAACCGCCTCCAGAAGAGAGTTGCTGGCTAGACGATTGGCGCCGTGCAGTCCTGTGCAAGATGCTTCACCGCAGGCAAAGAGCCGCGGAATGGTCGTTTCGCTTTGATGGTTTACTAATACGCCGCCGCAGAGATAATGGGCTGCCGGAACGACCGGGATGGCCTCCTGCGACATGTCGATGCCAAAGGAGAGACATTGCCGGTAAATATTGGGAAACCTGTTGGAGATGAAATCCTTGTCCCGGTGCGTGATATCGAGCAGTACATGGTCGTCTCCCGTCCGTTTCAGCTCATTGTCGATGGCCTGCGCGACGATGTCGCGGGGTGCGAGACTTTCCAGGGGATGATACTTCTTCATGAAAGGAGAGCCGTCCTTGAGTTTGAGGATGCCCCCTTCACCACGTACGGCTTCACTGATAAGAAATGATTTGGCATCGGGGTGGTAAAGACAGGTGGGGTGAAACTGGATAAATTCCATGTTGGCGATCGCCGCACCGGCCCGGTACGCCATGGCAATGCCGTCGCCGGTGGCAATATCGGGGTTTGTGGTGATGAGATATACCTTGCCTGCACCTCCCGTGGCCAGGATCGTGTACCGGGACCGGAAGGTATGGACTTCATTATGTGGTATATCTAGAACATAGGCTCCCAGGCAGACATTGCTTTGTCCTTCCTGTCCTTTAAGCGCCGCCTTCATGATGAGGTCGACGGCAACATGGTTCTCATAAAAGCAGATTTGCTTATTTCCATTGGCTTTTTCGCTCAGCGCCCGTTCAATTTCCCGGCCTGTCAGGTCCTTGGCATGCATGACCCTTCTCATGGAATGCCCGCCTTCCTGTCCGAGATCATAGAGATTGTCCGTTCCCTGGGCTTCCGTAAATTCGACACCCCAGGCAATCAATTCTCTGATCCTGTCCGGTCCCTCCCGGACCGTGAAGTTTACTACCTCCTCGTGGCTGAGACCTGCTCCGCAGTCCAGGGTATCCTGGATATGGTATTCGAACCGGTCATTTTTGTCGAAAACGGCGGCTATGCCGCCCTGGGCGTAGTTGGTGTTCGATTCCGAGGTCTCTTTTTTAGTGACCACGGCCACTGTCCCCAGTTCGGACGCCTTGATGGCGAAGGACAGACCAGCGATGCCGCTGCCCAGGACAAGAAAATCGGTGTATACTTCCATGCGAGATAGGGCTCCTGATTTTAAGAGAAGAAAAGTTTGTTTACTTTTTACCGGTCAAGTTCTATATACACTTTCACAATTTTGTAAAAGGAAAATATCGTAGATGCTGGTATTGGGGATTGAATCATCATGCGACGAAACGGCCGCGTCCGTCGTAAGGAATGGTGATTGTCTTCTGTCCAATGTTATTGCCTCTCAGATCCAAACGCACGGCAAATACGGCGGCATTGTCCCCGAGATAGCCTCCAGGAAGCACGTGGAGGCCATCGGACCCGTCGTTCTTCAGGCCTTGGAGGACGCAGGTGCAGTCTGGGAAGATTTGTCAGGGATTGCCGTAACCAGGGGGCCGGGCCTAATTGGTTCATTGTTGGTGGGGCTGTCTGTTGCGAAGGCCCTGGCCTTCGCCCGTAATCTCCCCTATGTAGGCGTAAATCATCTGGAAAGCCATATTGCGGCAATTTTTCTTACGGAATGCAAGCCGGATTTTCCCTTTGCCGCCCTGGTTGTATCCGGCGGGCATACGGCAATTTATCGCGTCCATGATTTCGATAAGCTAACTGTCCTGAGTCAGACAAGAGACGATGCGGCCGGTGAGGCCTTTGATAAGGCGGCTAAAATGCTGGGGATTGGCTACCCGGGAGGAGGACGCATCGATAGCTTGGCAAAAGCAGGAAATCCCCAAGCCTTCGCTTTTCCCAGGGCCATGAAAGGCAGCCTCGATTTCAGCTTTAGCGGCTTGAAAACAGCCTTGCTGGAAATCTTAAAAAAAAGGGGCGATGCCTGGGCGGCTGAGTTCTTGCAGGATTTGGCGGCGGCTTATCAGGAGGCGATAATTGATGTTTTGGTGGAAAAAACCATGCGGGCGGCAAGTATTTACGGCCTGGAAGGCATTGTCGTGTGCGGAGGCGTGGCCTGCAATAGCCGGTTGCGTGAGAAGTTTATTCAGCGAGCAGCTGCCGAGGGGCGGGGCCTTTTTTTTCCGCCACCGATTCTCTGCTCCGACAATGCCGCCATGGTTGCGGTTTTAGGTTCCCAGCTTCTCAAGAGAGGCAGGACTGACGGCTGGGATCTTAATGCCCTTTCTCGTTGGCCCCATGATGGGGTCGTCCAATGAAGCTCAGAGGCCATGCCGCGAAATGGTATCGGCAGTTGATCAGCCTCAGGGGCGAACCGCATAATATTGCCTATGGGTTGGCGATTGGCGTCTTTATCGGGGTGACGCCCACCATTCCTTTTCATACACTTCTCATCGTTTTTTTATGTTTTTTACTGAGAAAAAATATTACAGCCGCCTACCTTGGCTCCTGGTTGGTTTCCAATCCAGTGACCATCCCCTTTTTTTATCTGAGCCAATATCGGTTGGGAAAATTTTTGCTCGGCGATGGCTGTTCCCGCGATTTGGGGGGATATTCCCTGGTAAACCTGCTCCAGAAAAGCGGGGATGCGATATGGCCGCTGTTGCTTGGTGGACTTGTCATGGCCCCTTTTTTTGCGATACCCGCCTGGATCCTTGCCCGTAAACTCATCATAACCGCCAGGAAAAAGGACCATGACGACGGTTAGGAAGATTCTTAGAGATTTTGGGCTGCACCCGCGGAAGCACCTGGGACAGTCGTTTCTGGAAGATAAAAACATTATTAACAAGATTATCAGGATTGCCGGCATTCAGAAGGAAGATGTCGTTGTGGAGATCGGCGCCGGGTTAGGCGTGATGACAGAGCAACTGGCGCTTGCGGCCGCCCGAATAATCGCCATCGATGTGGATCCAGGTATGATCGCCGTCCTGCGGGAGCGGCTGCAAGCTAAGGATAATGTTGAGATTGTGGAAGGCGATATAATGTCCTTTGATTTCTCAATATTTCAGAACGGGAGCAAGTTGTCGGACAAAATAAAGGTGATCGGCAATGTTCCCTACAATATTTCCACTCCTATCTTGTTTCGCTTGCTAAAATACCGCCATTATATCTCCGAAATGGTCTTGTTGTTGCAAAAAGAAGTAGTCGACCGGATTACCGCCTTGCCAGGGACAAAAGAATATGGCACCCCCTCCGTGATTGTTGACATGCACGCGGTGGCGACGAGAGAAATGAATGTGCCTGCCGACTGTTTTTTTCCGTCCCCCAAAGTGACATCCTCCCTGCTTAAGATGGTCATGCGTAAGAAATCGCTTGTCCCTTTGGATGATGAGGATTTCTTCACCCGAGTCGTAAGAAATGCCTTTTCGCAGCGCCGTAAGACGCTGTTGAATAATTTGCGCCGTTTTTGCGGGGCTCTTATTACCGAAGATGGACTTGCCGGGTTGTTGAGCGACCTGGGCATCGACGGCCGGCGCCGCGGAGAAACGCTTACCACGACGGAATTTGCCTCGCTCAGTAACGCTCTTTTCCAGCTTTCAAACAAAGCTGTTTCCGGGGCTTCGGCGGTAGGTTCCCAGAATAATATTGCGATAAGCGATAAAGTATGATAAAGTGCATTTTCAAAATGAATTTAAATTACCTTTCGAGGTATAAAGAGGTACAAATGTTTAATGTAGGTGATTTAGCAGTATATCCGGCACAAGGTGTAGGGGTTATTGAAGCAATAGAATATCGGGAAGTAATGGGATGTAATCAAAAGTTTTATATCATGAAAATCCTGGGTAATGGCATGAAGATTATGATTCCCACCGATAGTGCGGATTCTGTGGGCCTGAGAGAAATCATCCCGCCGGCCGATATTCCCAAGATTTACGCCATCCTTCTGAACAAGAATGTAAACATTGATCGGCAAACCTGGAACAAGCGCTACCGCGATTATTTGGAAAAGATTAAGACGGGTTCGGTATTTGAAATTGCGAGTGTACTGCGCGATCTCTTTATATTGAAGGCCGATAAGAACCTTTCCTTTGGGGAAAGAAAAATGATGGATACCGCAAAAAACCTGTTGGTTAAGGAAATATCGGTGGCAAGCAAGTCTGAAGAGACTAAGATAGAACAATACCTGCAAACAATTTTCTCCGTCCAATAAGATGGACTCGCAGTAAGTCTAAATCCCGTCAATACCAACCTAACCGTGAAAGGAGGCGCTATAATTTGCTTGCGAGGTTTATCTTAACTCTGGCCTGTGTCTTAGGAACTTATTTCATCATTGACGGCAGTTATGGCTTCCCCTGGTCTCTAGGGGGACTGTTACTTGGATTATTATTAGCTTTATTCATCATAAAGATTGAACAAATCCTTAAAAAAATTCCCCTTGGCAGCATATTGGGCGGCACCGGGGGGATGATGGTGGGTCTTCTAATCGCCTTGCTGCTCGTCGATGATCTCAGTTTCGGCGGCAATAAGTTCAGCCCGCGGGTTATTCCGTGGCTATGTGCGCTTCTGACCGTAGTAATGGGTTATTTGGGACTAGTACTCGGCGCCGCGAAGGTTGCCGAGCTAAACTACTGGGGAGGAAATAAAGCGCAAACGGATCAGGATGTGCGTATCCTGGATACAAGCGTCATCATCGACGGACGAATTGCCGACGTCTGTGATGCCGGTTTTATGAGGGGTGTCTTAATGGTACCCCGTTTTGTCCTGGAGGAATTGCAATATGTCGCTGACGCCTCTGATTCTATCAGGCGTTCCCGTGGCCGCCGCGGGCTTGATATTTTAAACCGAATGCAGAAGAGCACGGGTATCAAGATCGAGATCGTCGACCAGGATTTTCCCAAGATCAAGGCTGTGGATGCAAAACTCGTCGCCCTGGCCAAGCAGCTTAACGGCAAAATTGTCACCAATGACTTCAATTTGAATAAAGTTGCGGAACTCCAAGGGGTGGGTATTTTAAATATCAACCTCCTTGCCAACGCCATGAAGCCCGTTGTTTTGCCCGGCGAGATGATGACGGTAAAGATCATCAAGGAAGGTAAAGAACCTGGTCAAGGAGTTGCCTATCTTGATGATGGGACGATGATCATTGTGGAAAATGCCCAAAAATATCAGGGTACCACGGTAATCGTGACAGTCACCAGCGTTTTGCAGACAACAGCGGGTCGCATGATTTTTTCAGAATTCAAAGAAACCGTTGGCGAGAGGGAGGCACCTTCAGGAAGCGATAAAGGATAGAGCGGACTAATTCCTTATACCGGGCTGGGGAAAACAATGAAAACCGCCGTCATCGTCCCCGCGGGGGGGGCGGGCACTCGTATGGGAGGGGATGTTCCCAAGCAATATCTGATGCTTGGGGGCATCCCTATTATTGTCCGCAGTTTGCTCGTATTTCAGGAAGCGCCGCTGGTGGATGACATTTTCCTTGTCCTGCCGGGAGGGGATGTCGCGTCGGCGCCGCAGCGTCTGTTGTCTGGCTACAATTTGACCAAGGTAAAAAAAGTCTTGTCCGGAGGGGCGCACCGACAGGACTCGGTGAAAAATGCCATCAATGCCCTGGGTGCCGATTACGACATTGTGGTCGTTCATGACGGCGTCCGGCCTTTTGTGTCCCAGGAAATTGTCAGGACGGCAATTGAAGAAGCCGGATCGGCACAAGCGGTGACAGTCGGTGTACCAGTCAAGGATACCATTAAACTGGTGAATGATGCAGGACTTATTGAGGAAACGGTGAATCGTGACCGCCTGTGGTGCACCCAGACTCCCCAGGCCTTTGCAGCTACCTTGTTGAAAAAGGCCTATGCGGCCGCCTATGCCCAGCATTATTACGCGACCGATGACGCCGGTCTCGTAGAGAGACTGGGGACGAAAGTCAAGATGCTGATGGGTTCTTACGACAACATAAAGATCACCACTGCCGGCGACCTGGCCTGGGGAGAATTTCTGTTACAAAAGAGGCACAATAAGTAACAAAGATGCGGATCGGTTTCGGATATGACAGCCACCGGCTGGTAGGCGGTCGAAGGCTTATGCTGGGGGGAGTGGAGATACCTCATGAGAAAGGTTCTCTGGGGCATTCCGACGGCGATGCCCTGCTCCATGCCCTCTGCGACGCCATCCTCGGCGCGATCGGGGCCGGCGACATAGGCCGGCATTTTCCCGATAACGACCCAAAATATAAAGATGTAGCCAGTGTACTTCTTCTGCAGCACGTTGTCGGGCTGCTTGATCGACAAGGATTCATAACGCATAATATTGATTGCACTATCGTTTTGGAACAGCCTAAATTAATGGTTTATACGAACGCCATGATAGCAAATATTGCCGGCGTGCTCCGAGTGCCGGCGGAAATGGTCAGTATCAAAGTAAAGACTAACGAAGGTATGGGGTTCGTGGGAAGAGGAGAGGGTGTTGCCGCTTTCGCCGTCGTGACGGTCAAGGAGAAGGGGGCTTGAATAGCGAAAGACCCAGAGTCCGGTTTGCGCCGTCGCCCACAGGGGAGCTCCACGTGGGCAATGCCCGGACGGCCCTGTTTAACTGGCTTTTTGCCAGGCAGCGGGGCGGAGATTTTATCCTGCGGATTGAAGATACCGATCAGGTGAGAACCGCTAAGATCTTCGAAGAGAACCTCCTTAACGACCTGAACTGGCTCGGCATTGACTGGGACGAAGGGCCGGGGAAGGGTGGAGCCTTTGGACCTTACCATCAGATGGAGCGCCTGGCCATTTATAACACCTACCTGGAAAAGTTGATCGCCGCAGGCCGCGTATACCCTTGTTATTGCACGGAAGATGAACTGGAGGCCGAAAGGGCCGCCCTGATGGCACGCAAGCTGATGCCGCGTTATATGGGCAAATGTTGCCAACTGACGCCGGAAAAGCGCCGCCAATGGGAAGCGGAGGGCAGAAGACCTTCTTACCGTTTTAAGGTTGAGGAGGGCGCCATCGAATTTAATGACCTGATCCGGGGGGCGATGAAGTTTGCGGGCCGCGCGATCGGTGATTTTATCATTGTGCGCTCCAACGGTTTACCCGCTTATAATTTTGCCGTGGTCATCGACGATCATCTCATGGAGATCAACCATGTCATCAGGGGGGAGGACCACCTGTCCAATACCGCCGTACAGATTCTCCTCTACCGCGCCCTGGGATTTATACCGCCTGTTTTTGCGCATCATTCCCTGATCCTGGGCAAGGACCGGACGAAATTAAGCAAAAGGCACGGATCGGTCACTGTCCGGGAATTCCGGGAGCGTGGGTTCCTCCCGGAGGCGCTGCTTAATTACCTTTCCTTGATGGGCAATTCTTTTGGGGAAGGCCGGGAAGTTTGTGATACTGCGGAAATATTGAACAACTTTGCCCTGGCCGGGACCGGGAAAAGCGCGGCTGTTTTTGACGAAGAGAAACTTTACTGGCTAAATAGTGTTTACATTAAGAAATTAACTTCCCAAAGATTATTGGCGTTATTGATGCCCTTTATCAGAGCGGCGGGTTACGAGGGCGACAACATCGCCTCCCACTCCTTGCCGGCCATCGTTGAGGCCGTCCGGGATAACCTCCGCACTTTGGCTGACATAAAGGATTATTTGCTGCTCTTCGATGATGACAAATTCACTTTGTCGCCAGAAGCCATGACGCTTGTGGGCAGGGAGGAAGGTTTAACGGTCGTAAAACATTTTTATGAGTGTTTACAAGATACAGCATGTCCTGAGGAAAACTCTTACGAATGGGCGATTAGAAAGACACAGTCTTTGGCCGCCGTCAGGGGACGCGCGCTTTTTTTACCGGTCCGCTGCGCCATTGCCGGTCGAACCCAAGGTCCGGAGCTTGAGAAGCTGGTGGCCGTCTTGGGGAAGCCAACCGTCTTGAAACGGTTGGAAAAGACATTGCAGAAAATTATATAACCCTTAGGGAAATTTAAGAAAGGAATTCTCCTCATTACAGTGGAATATTGCCGTGTTTTTTGGGCGGTCTGCTTTCTTTTTTATCCTTCAGCACTTCCAGGAGTTCGGCCACTTTTTTCCTTGTTTCCCGAGGGATGATGATCTCATCAACTGCCCCCAGGGCGGCGGCAAAGTAAGGATTATTGAACTGCTCCTCATAGGAGTCGATCAATTCCCGTCTTTTTTCTTCCGGATCGGCAGCTGCGGCAATCTCCCGATTATAGACAATGTTGCAGGCGCCTTCGGCGCCCATCACCGCAATTTCCGCCGTCGGCCAGGCCATTACATAATCGGCCCCCAACTGCTTACTGCACATACCTATATAGGCGCCGCCGTAATCCTTGCGAATGATGACAGTTATTTTGGGGACGGTGGCTTCCGAATAGGCATGGAGAAGTTTGGCACCATGGCTGATGATGCCAGACCATTCCTGACGGGTACCCGGCATGTAGCCCGGCACGTCGGCAAAGGTCAAAAGCGGAATATTGAAGGAGTCGCAAAAGCGGATGAAGCGGGCTGCCTTATCCGAGGATTTCACGTCCATTACCCCGGCGCGGTGTTTGGGATTATTGGCGATCACACCGACAGAACGGCCCATGATCCGGATGAAGGCCACAACGATGTTTTTTGCCCACAATTTATGAAGTTCAAAGAGTTCGTGGTTGTCGGCAACGGCGGTGATGATTTCCTTCATATCATACACTTGGCTTGATCGGTCCGGGATGATCTGATCCAATTTAGGGCATTCGCGGGTAGGGGAGTCGTCGCAGGGCATGAGCGGCAAGGGGTGGTTGCAGTTGTCGGGAAAGAAGGAAAGCAGGATCTTGATCTTCTCGATGCAGTCCCTGTCACTTTCCGCCACGAAATGGCAAACGCCGCTTTTGGTGGCATGGGACACGGCTCCGCCCAACTCTTCCTGGGTTACCTCCTCGCCGGTTACGGTCTTGATTACTGCCGGCCCCGTGATAAACATGTAACTGCTTCCTTTAACCATGAATACCCAGTCCGTAAGCGCGGGGGCATATACGGCGCCACCGGCAGAAGAACCCATAACCGCCGTAATCTGGGGAATATAGCCCGAACTGACCGAGTTTCGATAGAAGATGCCGCCGTATCCCTCCAGAGAGAGAACGCCTTCCTGGATGCGTGCGCCGCCCGAATCATTTAGCGCCACGAAGGGCTTGCCGGCAGAAACGGCCATATCCATTACCTTCCATATCTTGCGGGCATGCATCTCGCCGAGACTACCCCCGGAGCTGGTAAAATCCTGAGCGGCGGCAAAAACGGTGCGGCCATTTACCTTGCCGAAACCGGTTATTACCCCGTCCCCGGGGATTTCTTTCTTCTCCAGACCAAAGAGGGTTGATCTGTGCTTTACGAAAAGCTGAACTTCCTGGAAAGTTCCCTTGTCGAAAAGAATATCGAGTCGCTCCCGGGCCGTAAGCTTTCCCTGATCATGCTGCCGCTTGATCGCGTCTTCTCCGCCCATGCCCGTGATCTTTTCTTTTCTTATCTGCAAGTTTTTTATTTTTGCGGCAGTAGCACCCGGCGAATTTCTTCCCATCGTGGTATAAACCCTCTGTAATCGTGATTGTCGTGCTGTAACGGGGCTGAAGATACTTGATAAGGACCTTAATTTCAAGAAGTTTATTTTATCGATCTCTGCAGTGGTGGAAGGGAATTTAACGCGAATTCTATCTTGACCCATCTGCGCTGGTAAGCTATAGGTGAAAATGTGGTTCATGAACTTCTTTTTTAAAACTAAAGGGAAAGGGGATAAGACGGAGATATGAAATTCATTGATGAAATTAATATCAAAGGTAAAAAAGTATTGTGCAGGTTTGATTTCAATGTTCCCTTGGATAATAACTTGAAAATCACCGATGATGTCAGAATCAGAGCTGCTCTGCCGACAATTAATTATGCCCTCGACGAAGGCGCCAAGGTCATCATCATGTCCCACCTAGGAAGGCCGAAGGGTAAGGTGGTGCCCGAACTAAGTCTTGCACCCGTCGCTAGACGCTTGTCGCGGCTCCTTGGCAAGGAAATCCATTTGGCCGAGGATTGTATTGGTCCGGCGCCGAAAAAACTGGTTGACGAAATGAAACCCGGTTGCGTCGTTCTCCTGGAAAACCTCAGATTTCATGCGGAAGAAGAAGCCAATGATGAGAGTTTTGCCAAGGAATTAGCGAGCTTCGACGATGTTTATATCGACGATGCCTTTGGCAATGCCCATCGGCGTCATGCCTCGAATGTGGGGATCACGAAGTTTGTCAAAGAGTGTGGGGCCGGTTTCCTGATAAAAAATGAACTGAATTACCTGAAAAAAGCTGTGGACAATCCCATCCGGCCCTTCGTAGCGATTGTCGGCGGCTCCAAGGTATCCGGCAAGCTGGAAGCGGTTTTTCACCTGATCAAAAAAGTCGATAAGTTAATTATCGGCGGCGGTATGGCTTTTACTTTTTTAAAGGCCATGGGGCAAGAGGTGGGCAAGTCGCTAGTGGAAGATAATCTCCTGGATACGGCGCGTGAGGTGATAGACCTGGCAAAGGAACGGAAGGTTAAGCTGTATTTGCCCGTGGATTGCGTTATCGCCGAGGAGAAGAGCGGGGAGGCGGAAACGAAGATTGTGCCCATTCAGGAGATCAATCCCAAATGGATGGGACTCGATATCGGACCTGCCACGATTACCCTTTTCACGGAGGCGCTGAGTAACGCCAAGACCATCGTCTGGAACGGTCCCATGGGTGTCTTTGAGATTGATGCCTTTAGCAGGGGAACGACCGCCCTCACGCACAGTTTGGCAAATTCCTATGCGACGACGATTGTGGGAGGCGGGGACACGGATGTGGCCATCACCAAGACCGGGGAAAGCGATAAGATCACCTATATTTCCACAGGAGGCGGCGCATCGCTGGAGTTATTGGGCGGCAAGATATTGCCGGCCATTGAAGCCCTTGATGGCATCGGCGCTATTCCATAGCTGAACCTCTTTTTCACTCTAGTACGGCTGCGACCGGGTAACTTTGAAGGCTATGCGTACTCTAAAGATGTTGCTTGAATACGACGGAAGTGCCTATCACGGTTGGCAAAGGCAGGCAGGACACGCCACGGTCCAGCAGGTCGTAGAAGAGGCCATCGGGCGGATAACGGCTGAAAAAGTCACGGTTTTCGCGTCCGGGCGGACGGATGCGGGCGTACATGCCCTGAACCAGACTGCCCATTTTAAAACGGACTCGAACATTGGTGCAAGCAACCTGCTGGCCGGCATCAATAGCCTTTTGCCTCAGGATGTCGTAATTAGAGATCTGCAGGAGGCCGACGCATCCTTCCATGCCCGTTTCAGCGTCAAAAGCAAGGTTTATATGTATCAGATTTTCAACGGTCCGGTGCGGCCCGTTCTACTGCGTCATTATACCTGGCACGTGCGGAGGCCACTTGACGTAACCAAGATGGAAGGAGCGCTGGCCCTTATAAAAGGCTGCCATGATTTTTCGGCTTTCTGCGGCAAAAAGGCAGCGGGTGCCGATTGCATCAGGACCATCTTGGAGACGCGCATAGAAAGGGTGAATTCAGAAATTATGAGGATCTACCTGGAGGCTGATGGCTTTTTGCGGTTTATGGTCAGGTCGATCGTGGGCACGGCAGCGGAGGTCGGGAAAGGGAAAAGGGAACCGGAAACATTGTGGGAAACCTTGCAAAGCAAGGAGCGGAAACATGCCGGTCCTACTGCTCCCCCCCAAGGGCTTTTTCTCCTGGATGTTAAGTATTGATGAAGCGATTTTTTTGCCTTGCCGGTTAAGATGCGCCTCAAAAAAAATTTCTTGACGCCGGGAAGGAAATCGTGTTAGCTTTTTCTACCGCTTGGATCCGGCTGCTTACGGACTGAGACGGAGGTTAGAAGTTGCATAGTTTATGTAGTATATAAAAAAGCCTCCTGTCTTTGTCATCGGCAGGAGGCTTTTTCGCTTACTAAAGGTAATTATGGAAATCATTCGCCCAATAATAGAGATGCAGGCCTTGTCGCGGCAATTCCGGGCAGATGCCCGCCGGATCGCTTTTGTTCCTACCATGGGTTTTCTGCACGAAGGCCATCTGCAACTGCTGCGGGAAGGGAAGAGAAGGGGCGATATCCTGGTGCTCAGCATCTTCGTGAATCCGACCCAGTTTGGCGTGGGTGAGGATTTTGAAAAATATCCCCGGAATTTGGAAGGGGACGCGGCGTTGGCCACCAGCGCGGGTGTCGATGTTATCTTTTGTCCGGAGAGCCGCGAAATGTATCCCTTGCAGTATCAAACCTCTATAGATGTAGAGGAAGTGACACAGAACCTTTGCGGCTTGTCGAGGCCCGGTCACTTTCGCGGCGTCGCTACGGTCTGCTGCAAATTGTTTAATATTGTGGCGCCCCGGGTGGCCCTCTTCGGTAAGAAAGATTTTCAGCAATTGGTGGTGATCAAGCGGATGGCAGCGGACTTAAATCTTGACCTGGAGATCATCGGTCTGCCGACGGTCCGAGAGAAAGACGGCCTGGCCATGAGTTCCCGCAATACTTACCTAAAAAAAGAGGAAAGGGTGGCGGCGCTCGGCTTAAGCCGCTCGCTCTTGGCGGCAAAGTTACTATATAATGAGGGTGAGCGCGATGCCGCCAGGATATTGAAGGTGGCGACGGATCGCCTGGAGACAAGTCCGTTGGTGCATCTGGAATATGCCAAAATTTGCGATACGGTAACGCTTAGCGATTTAGCGTATCTGGAAAATGAAGCGGTATTGGCGATTGCCGCAAGGGTCGGTCAGACGAGGCTAATCGACAATCACGTCTTCGGCGAACCGCTGGAAATAGCAGCAGAAGGGAATTAAGGGCAGGGGGTTCCACTTTTGTGGGGATATCTTGTTGTCCCCTATTGATGAAAGGCAGTTAATAAAGGATTAATACAATGCAACGATTTATGCTCAAATCAAAACTGCACCGTGCTACCGTAACCGATGCCGATCTGCATTATGAGGGCAGTATTTCCATCGACGAAGGCCTGATGGAAGCGGCTGAAATAATACCTTACGAAAAGGTAGCCATCTACGATGTGTCCAACGGCGAACGTTTCGCCACCTATGCCATCAAGGGGGAAAGAGGCAGCGGGGTTATCTGCTTAAACGGCGCTGCGGCGCGGAAGGTTTCCCGGGGGGACCTGATTATCATTGCCACCTACATCCTTCTCGATGACGCCGAGGCCAAAGCTTGGTCTCCCAAATGCGTCCTTCTTGATGAAAATAACCAAATCAAATCGGTAAAATAATAAAGTTGAAAATTGCCCGGCTTTTTGTTAAGCATCGGCCTCGCTATGTGAGGTCATAGATTAAGTAACGTCTAATCGTTTGGTTATTCGCGGTATAAATATAAAGTTATCTAGAGGAGGAGACATGCGTATTGCGTCGGAAAGCGTCAAGATAGGTCATCCCGATATGGTGGCTGATGCCATAGCCGCCAATATCATTGCGGAAATTCTCCAGGAAGAGAAAAAGATTGGCATGACCATCGATGATATGCCGCATTGCGGCGTCGAGGTATTCCTGGGCAAAGGACTCTGCGTCGTCGGCGGAGAAGTTACGACCCGGGTATATGTGGATGTGGATCGGTGTGTTCGCCGGACTGTCTTGGCCCTGGGTTATAATGATCCCCATCTCGGTCTGGACGGAAACTCGATGGGCATCATGAATGCAATTATTCCCCAATCGCCCGACATTAACATGGGCACGCGGGCCGAAACTTCGGTATGCAAGGAAATCGGCGCCGGTGATCAGGGGATCATCTATGGCTATGCCTGCAATGAGACGCCCGAATTGCTGCCCCTTCCCTACGTGCTGGTAAACACCATGATGCGGGCTTTTGAAGAATGCGGCAATCCCATCTTTGCCCCCGACGGTAAAGGGCAGGTGATGGTGGAATACAACGACCAGGGTGTGCCGCAGCGTGTGCCGAAGGTGCTCATGTCCAACGCCATCGATTATCGCTGTACGGCATCGGTTGGCCGGGATGGCGTCGCCGGGCTGGCCAAGAAGCTTGCCATGGATTCTCTCCAGGGTTGGGCGGATGAAAAGACGGAATTCCTCTTTAATCCTACGGGCGAATGGCAATCGATCAATTCCTGCAGTGCCGCTGATTCCGGCATCACCGGCCGCAAATTGGTGGTGCAATTTTATGGCGGTTATCCCGGTGCCCAGTTGGGCGGGGGGGCGGTGGTCAACAAATCGCCCGAAAAAGTAGATTGTTCCGCAGCTCTCGGAGCGCGCTATGCGGCCAAGAACATCGTGGCCGCCGGTTTGGCCACCAGATGTTCCGTGCAGTTGTCATACGCAATCGGTATTGCCAAGCCCTTTTCCATCTATGTAAGCACCTTTGGCACCGGGACCCTGTCGGACGCCCGGATTGCTTCCCTCGTGGAGACGCTTTTTGAGTTGACGCCCCGCGGAATGATGGAGTGTTTCGATCTGCTCAATCCCGACCTCTACCGGAAGTTGCCCCGGACGCTCTTTATGGACAATTATCCCTGGGAAAAGACGGATATGGTGGAAAAGCTCAAGAAGGCGGTCTGAGGCTGAGGCTGCGGTAAGGAAAAGGAGCAACATGAAAGAGATCGATAAGACCCTGCAGCACAAGATTGCTGATATTTCTCTGGCGCCATGGGGCCGAAAAGAGATGGACCTCGCGGAGAACGAGATGCCCGGGCTGATGGCGGTGCGGGAAAAATATGGTCCCGCAAAACCGCTCAAAGGTTTAAAGGTCATGGGCAGTCTGCATATGACCATCCAGACGGCCATGCTCATTGAGAGCCTGAAAGAACTCGGTGCGGACCTGAGATGGGCCTCCTGCAATATTTTTTCCACCCAGGATCACGCCGCCGCCGCAATCGTCGCCGCCGGTACGGCCGCTGTCTTTGCCTGGAAAGGCGAAACCTTGGAAGATTACTGGTGGTGCACGGAGCAGGCGCTGACCTGGCCAGATGGTTCGGGACCCGATCTCATCGTGGACGACGGCGGCGATGCCACCCTCATGGTCCATCAGGGCTTGAAGGTGGAAAAGGAGCCGTCCCTTTTGGATAAATCCTATGACAATAAGGAATTCCAGGTGATCATGGACCGCCTCCGCCATAGTTACCGGCGTGACGCCGGTCAGTGGCAACGGGTCGCGGCGGGCATCCGGGGCGTTTCGGAGGAAACAACGACGGGTGTGCATCGCCTCTATCAAATGGCCCAAGCCGGGGAACTGCTTTTCCCGGCAATTAATGTTAACGATTCCGTCACAAAATCAAAGTTCGACAATCTTTACGGTTGCCGGGAATCGCTGGCCGACGGCATCAAGCGGGCCACCGATGTTATGGTAGCGGGCAAGGTAGTGGTCGTTTGCGGATATGGGGATGTAGGTAAGGGGTGTGCACAGTCCATGCGTGGGTTTGGGGCCAGGGTAATCGTGACGGAGATCGACCCGATTTGCGCCCTCCAGGCCGCCATGGAAGGTTATGAAGTTAAGACTCTGGACGATGCCGTTGCCGGAGGAGATATTTTTGTGACGGCCACAGGTTGTTGCGACGTGATCACCGGCGCCTGCATGGAAAGAATGAAAAACGAGGCCATTGTGTGCAATATCGGTCATTTCGACAGCGAGATCGATATGCTCTACCTGGAGACGGCTTCGGATTGCAAGAAGATCAATATCAAGCCCCAGGTGGATAAGTGGATTTTAAAGTCGGGGCGGGCCATTATCGTCCTGGCCGAAGGGCGGCTGGTAAATCTGGGGTGCGCTACGGGACACTCCAGTTTCGTCATGAGCACTAGTTTTACTAACCAATGTTTGGCGCAAATAGAATTGGCCACCAAGAAATTGACTCCCGGTGTCTATACGTTGCCGAAAAAACTTGACGAGGAGGTAGCGAGATTACACCTGGGGCGCCTGAATGTGGGATTGGAAAAATTGACGCAAAAGCAGGCTGATTATCTGAACATATCCATAAGTGGTCCTTTTAAGCCCACCCAATATCGGTATTGATAAGGTTGCAAACAGGTCGCAAAGGAACACTAAAAAAGGGGCCACTGGCCCCTTTTTTAGTGTATTAGAATAACAATTACTACCTTATCGCAATTGAATTTGCCGCCTTACCGTCATCTGAACTTATTGTAACCTTCATGTCTGCCTTCAGTTCATCGCGACCTGAGATGCCCTCGTACTTGGTCGTCCTGGAAAGGGTATAGGTAGTTTCTGCTCCTTCCCTGTTTTTCACGGTAACCGACCTGCGGTCATCTGCCACCTTGGAGATTACTGCTTTGATTTCAGCAGCCACCACCAAACTTGCCATAGAAAGCGCCATCACCGCCACCATCAGCACAACCAATAATTTTTTACCCATTTTTCTACCTCCTTTTTAAATAATTAAAAGATTAACCTGACCGAGTGCATGCTCATACAGTAAATTAATATCCGATGTCAACAAATATTATACGGATTAAGTGCGGACTCGAAAAAAGAGAAAACACGCCGCTGTACTGAAAAGGATATTGGCCGACCAGGCTGCCAGGAGGGGAGGTAACACACCCGCACGCCCCAAAGAAATCATAAAGGCAAAGACAATCCAGTAAGAAAAGCCAATGACAATGCCAGCGGCAAGTCCATGGGTTTTTTTACTGCTGCCCGTTCCCTGCAGGGAAGCAGCAAGACCGATTATGGCCAGGATGATATTGGCAAGAGGGAAGGCCACTTTTCCATAGAGATCCACAAGGTAGTTGGTGGCGTCGTAACCATTCGAACGCATATCACTGATATACCTTTGCAGTTCCATGTACCCCATATCCTCGGCGTCCTTTTGGCCGGCGGTCAGATTATCGGGTTCGACCGGCAGCATTGCCGCTTGGGATGGCCGGAATTTAAGGATGGGAAATTTTCCCTCTGTGAAGGAACTATAAACAAGGTTGTATAAGATCCATTTCCCGTTTTTCCACTCTCCTCTTTCCGCATCGGCTCGTTTTAACAGGCGCATTTTGTTATTCACGTAATAAATGGTGATTCCCCACAGGTGGTTGGTGCGCGGATCAAAAACCTTTATATTGTAAATTTCATTTGCGGCACGGTACCAGATCTGGTTTTCCTTGAAGGCGCTGATGGGCTTTGTTTTCTGTATTTCCACCATTTTTATGTATTTGGCTTTTTGATTTGTGTAAGGGGTGATGAATTCACTGGTAATAAAAGCAACCGCGGAAATAAAGGTGGCGATAACGATGATTGGCCAGGCGATTCGATAAAGGCTGATCCCACATGCCTTCATGGCGATTATTTCATTTTGTCGGGAAAGGGTGCCGAAGGATATGAAAGCAGCCAGGAGAACGCTGGCCGGGAGCATTTGCCAGAAAACCATGGGAATGCTGAAGAGAAAGAAGGAGGACATCTGCACAAGAGAGGCCTTGTTGCTTAAGAACATCCTGATACGTTCAAAGAAATCTATCAGCAGGTACAGGCAGACGAAAGAGAGTACGATAATCGCCAGATGCCTTAAAAATTCCCTTGCACAATAGCGGTCGATAATTGTCATACCGACCTCCTCAACCATTGGCGGATTCTTGACCAGTTGGCGGTCAAGTCAATGAGTTGTTTCTTTTCACCGGCTACCCTGATCAGCAGATAAACACTGAAGCAAGCAAAAAGCAGGTTGGGGAACCAGAGGCCCACCCAGGCCGCGATTTTCCCGGTTTCCGTAAGGGCCGTGCCGCCTAATTGCAGAATGTAATAGAGAAGCACGATAATGATGCCAATCGTCAAGCCCCGGGCCCTGGTGGCTTTACGGACCGTAACACCGATCGACAGCCCCAGAATGCCAAAAATGATGCAGGTAAGAGGCATGGCGAATTTCTTGTTAAGTTCCACTAAAAAATCCCTTTTCGCTACTTCGTCCCCGCCTAATTCTTTTATCTTAGTTATAAGTTCGCCGGGGGTCATCTCCGTGCTGTCTTTAACTGCTTTCTTGCTTTTTTCGGCTAAGGATGATTCCAAATCGAGATTAATGTCGTAGAAACTGAAATCCATTTTCCGATAGGATTTACGTCTGGTATAAAGGGTATGGGTGCTGCCGTTTTCCAGCCTCAAACTGACCAGCTTGGACTCCGGATCGGAGATGAGATAGGCTTTGTCCGCAAAAATAGTACTTGGTTCCTCACCGATGCGGCTATCAGAAACGATCACGCCTTCCATGAAATCTCCATGGGCCGGTATATGGTTGGCGTAGAGAAGCAAGCCTTTGAAATTATCGTTAAAGACCCTTTCCTTGATACTGGCACTGGCATTTTGTCTAACGATAGAAAAAAGGAGATCCTTGGTTGCATAGTTGCCGTAGGGGACGAAATAAAGACCGAGCGACAGCGTGACGAGGAAGGCCAGAAAAGAAGCGCCGGCAAGGGGATATAAAAGACGGTAAATGCTGACACCGGCGCTTTTTAAAACGGTAATTTCGTTATCACTGGCGAGCCTGCCCAGCCCGATGAGGATGGCAAGCAATAAGGAAATCGGGATGGTAAAGAGGAGGAAGTAAGGCATCAGCAACAGGATAAGCTTCGCGATGTCAAAAAGATTTATCCCTTTATTGACCATCAGGTCCATCAGTTGCAGTATTTTCCCGAGCAGCAGTACAAAGGTCATGATGCCCAGGCTTGCGAAGAAAGGAACAAGCATTTCCCGCAGGATATAACGATCAATGATTCTCAAAAAGCCCCTTTTTGTTGACGGCATGATTGCTCTATATCAGGGCGGCAACGGTCATGGCTACCGAGAGACAGATAAGGATAACAGCCGTGCCCCATGAAAAAACATTCATGAGCAGCCCATTTGCGTAATCGCCCATAATACGGCGATCATTTATCAAAAGCAGCATAAATATCAAGATAAAAGGCAAAAGCAAGCCGTTGGCGACCTGTGAGTAATACATAATAGAGATCAAGGGTGCCCCGGGCAAGAGGATGATACCTGCACCAAGAAGGATCGTAAGGGAATAGAGTCCATAAAATTGCGGCGCTTCAATGAACTTGCGATTTAAACTGGCCTCCCACCCGAAAGCCTCGCAGATGGTGTAGGCGGTGGAAAGCGGCAGAATGGAGGCGGCAAAAAGGGAAGCATTCAAAAGACCGAAAGCGAAGAGCCAGGAACAGTACTCGCCAGCCAGTGGCGCCAGGGCTTGGGCAGCGTCTTTGGCAGACGCTATCTTGATACCAGCGGGAAAAAGAGTAATGGCACAGAGCATGATGATAAAAAAAGCCACAACGTTGACCGTCAGGGAACCAAAGATCACGTCCATCCTCGTATACTCGTAATCCTTCACTTTGAGCCCTTTATCCACCACCGATGACTGCAGGTAGAATTGCATCCAGGGGGCGATGGTGGTGCCGACGAGGGCCACGGCCATGGTGAGAAGGGCAGGCTTGAAACTCAACCGGGGCGTGAGAAATGCAGTGCGCACCGCGCCCCAGTCCGGTTTACCCATAATGCCGGAAACAATATAGGAGAGATAGAAAAGGCAAGCAAAGAGAAAGGCCTTTTCCACAGACTTGTAGTTACCCTTGACGATGAGCCACCAGACGAAGGCAGCGCCGATGGGGACGGATATGTACCGGCTGATGCCGAAAATTTCGAGGCTGGCGGCAACACCGGCAAATTCCGAAACAGTATTTCCTAGATTCGTCAAGAAAAGGATAACCATCAGGTAAAATGTTATCCTGGCTCCGAAGCGCTCGCGGATGAGGTCGGAAAGTCCTTTTCCCGAAATGACCCCCATCCGGGCGCACATTTCCTGGACGATGATGAGCACCACCGTAATGGGTAAAAGCGTCCAGAGCAGGGAAAGGCCGAAATTGGCTCCGGCCAGCGAATAGGTAGTAATGCCGCCCGCGTCATTATCCACATTGGACGTTATGATACCAGGCCCGATGAGGAGGAAGAATAGTCCCAATCTAACGAAACCACGCCTGGCAATACTTTGCAATATATTTGTTGTTTTTCGGGCCAGAGTAAGCATCGTCGGTCGCCACCTTCTTCCATAAACTTCTACTTTCCAAGCTGGGGCGCTACCACCTCAAGGAGGTTCTTGAAAATAATTACGCCGTTGATCTTGGCACCATCATCTAGAACGGGCAATGCCATGAGGCCGTACTTGGCGAAACTTTGCGCGATCGCCTCTTTGTCTTCGTCAAGGGTTACAGATACGATCCTCGTATCCATCAAGTTATTAAGCGTTTCTTCGGCAGAAGCAACGAAGAGTTCGCGCAGGCCGACCATGCCCAGGAGATGCTCCTCCCCGTCTACAATATAGAGGTAATAAATAAAATCTACATCTTCGGCGTTTTTGTGAATGAATTCCATGGCCTCTCCTACAGTGGCCGTGGGAGGCATCTGTAAGAACGAAGTTGTCATCAAGCCACCCGCCGTTTCTTCGGGATGGGTTAAGAGTTCTTTTACATCGTCGGCGATGTCCTGTTCCATTTCCTTTAATATGCCTTCGGCCATTTCATCGGGGAGATCGCCCAAGAGATCTGCTGCCTCGCTTAAGGACATCTCCTCGATTATTTCCGATGCGTCGGCTGGATTCAGGCCTTCAATCAGACTTACCTGGATCTTGGGATCTGTTTCCTCCAATGTTTCCGCAGCCGTTTCCGCATCGAGGGACTGGAAGACAGCAGCCCGCTGATGAATATCAAGGTCTTCAATAATGTCTGCCAGGTCGGCAGGATGGAGCTGGGAAAGACGGTTCTGGGCTATGTTCAACTGCAGGAGATCAGGTGACACAAGGGGCTGAACGAACTTCCAGGGGATCAATTGATCGGGCAGTACATAATCAAAAAGACCCTGAAGCAAAAAATCCATAAATCTTTCGAAGCCGATCCGGCGCATGAGGCCGCGAAAGCCCACGTCCACATGAACAAGATAAAATGCTTCATGGACCTTCAGAAATTGTAAATCGTTAACCCGGCGAATCTTGGCTCCGTTGGTATCGACAACCTGTTTATCCAGCAATGTGTCTTTCAGCAGTAGGCTGCCTTCCGGAAAGACAAGCTCGCGGTCAGGCCGGATGGTAAAAGCAGAAACCAGAAATTTGCCGTCTCCTTCCCTGATATTTTGCCAGGAGATTAATGCTGCTTCTCCTTTTCCGGTCTTTACGAGCACGTCGGTGACCACGGGGTAAGGCTCGGCGAGATGTACCAGGAGGTCCGTAACTTTACCCAGTTTCCGTCCTTGCGCATCACAGGTTACTTTCCCCAGTAATCTGCTTAGAAAGATAAAAATCTGAGATTCTTCGTGCCCTTCCATTCGCCCTCCGCAGCTTTTGCCTATAACACTATAAGCAAGTTTTCAAAAGTATTTTTTCAAATAAACCCCGGCGAGCATTGGCTTTTGACTGTCGGGTGGGAAGTGTTTATGATTGGAGAACAGAAGTGAGAAAAAGGTAAGGTCGCTATATGTCCTTCCGGGCGTAAAAAAAAACAAGAAGCAGGTCATCCCAACATCTGTTTCAGTTTCCCAAAGAATTGCCCCTCGTCGTGAAAAACTATTGTCCTGACCCCCTGCTCCTCTGCCCGGGCGATATTTTCAGACGAATCATCTATGAATAGTGCTTCTGCTGGATTAATGCCCAGTGCGGCGGTAACATCGGCAAAGACGGAAGGATCGCGTTTCCCTTTACCCAGATGGTAGCTGTTAAATACATTGTCGAATTCCTGAAGAAAGTGATACTTCCTGTCCAGCTTCTCCAGCCAGTCTGTTTGATCACTCAGAAGGGCAACGATAAAACCCTGCCCGCGCAGTTGCCGGACCGCCTCGATCATAGGGGTCCGGAGGACAAAGTGCGGCATGACAGCAGCGGAGAGATCGACAGCGTCGCCAATGATGCCGGCGCGGTCGCGCATCAGCGCCCAGAAATCAGCCTCGCTCCCTTTGCCGAGAACATAGCCTGAGTCATAGACCGCATCCGCACCCAGCCGGTATACTTCATGAGGGTCCAGTCCCTGGCGGTGGGCAATGGCAAAGAGGCCCTCGCGAAATCCTTCCTCCGCAATTACCCCACCAAAATCGAAAAGCACGGCCTTGATCGCCGTAGGAGGCCGGTCGTCCGGCAATCCGGTGATTATAGGAGGGGCGTTTTCCCGATGCTCACTTTGCGTTGCCTCGCGCCATACCACCGCCAGAATCGAAAAAAAGAGAGGCCCGATGATTAAACCGATAAGGCCCATCACAACGACCCCGCTGATAGCTCCGAGAACGACGGCGGGAATGGGAATGTCTTTCTTCGCACCTATGGCCAGGGCACGGATGGCGTTATCGGCGAGAGCGACGGAAAGAAAACACCATAAGAGCAATAGACAGGCCTTGAGATAGAAGCCGCTGATGGCCAAGAAGGCGGCGAGGGGTAGCCAAACAACGGCCGTGCCCACCACGGGTATAAGGGCGGCCACGGCGGTAAGGGTACCGTAGAGGGCCGGAACGGGAATGCCGGCGGCAAAGTAGCCAAGGCCGGCAAGGACCCCCTGGGCAAAACAGGTCAAAATCGTGCCCACCGTTATGGCCGTGACCGTGGATCGTATCTCCCGGACATAACGGAATGCTTCTTCCCGGTTGACGGCAAACCGATTGATGCCGGCGGCAATTAGTTTATCGCCGTCCCGGTAGATATAAAAGAGGATAAACAGTGACGTGACCAGGGTAAAGAGAATTTGCGCCAGATTGAGCGCGACTTTGGTAGCGGCATTGAGCAGAAATTGCGAGATGGTCGAGGCCGTAGTGGCCAAATGGCCCGTAAGATCGAGTCCGAGTTCGTCTCCCCAGTGGATGATTTCATTGCCCAGGGGAATGCTGCTGATGGTGTTTGGCAGGGCTTGCGTAAAGGCGACGACGAACTTCTCCGCTTGCTTATACCAGTCCGCGGCGTTCTGAGCGATTATGACTGCAAAAAACAGCGCCGGCAAAATGAAGACAAGGGTCATAATTAGGACCATGATTCCGGCTGTGCGGTTAGGATTGCCGGGATTCAGGCGGGCCAGTCTGTCGTGATGCGGCATCGTTGCCACACCGATGATGAGAGCCCAAAGCAGCGATTTAGCAAAAGGGGCAACCAACAAGGCTAGCATCATGACTGCGGCAACCGTGCCCAGCGCGGCCATGATACTCAGATATATTCTCTTGTCCATTAATCAGCCCTCAACTCGACGCTTTACCGCTATCCGGGACGATCAGCAGCATATCGTGTATTATAAATCTTATATCAATGCTTTTCTTAACTTGTATTATTCTTTGCTAAATGTTGTCAATGAAAATAACCGGAAAGCATCGGTTTGCCCATGCGGCAGTGGGCAATGGTATCACGATTAAAGCTTGACAACAGCTTCTATTCGTTATATGCAGCGAAGGGAAATTGTAACCGCCAGTCATCGGCGCTACTGGATTCCAAGAAATGCAACCGCAATCCTTTTTAATTTGATCCCGTGAGATTGAAAAAGGAAAAGTTATGATCAGTTCTATCAGATTAAACTGTTTTATCAGCCTCTTCATCTTCGGGTGAGGAGGCTTTTTTTTCCCCAGGGGATGGATATGGAAAAGAAGCGGGTGGTAATGGATGCGGAGGGTATCGATCGGGCCTTGACCAGGATTGCCTACGAGATACTGGAGAAAAACAAGGGCGTAGAGGGGTTGGTGCTGATCGGCATCAGAACGGGCGGGGTTTATTTGGCGCAAAGACTGCAAAATAGAATTCGTGATATTGAAGGTTTTGTTCTACCTTTGGGTATCCTGGACATTACCCTCTACCGTGATGATTTGCGTTCCAGCCGAAAAAATCACCGTATGGGCAAGACGGACATCCCTTTTTCGCTGGATCAACAGAAAGTAATACTGGTCGACGATGTGCTCTTCACGGGCCGGACCATCAGAGCGGCCATGGATGCCCTGATTGATTTTGGCCGGCCTAAACTGATCCAGTTAGCTGTCCTTATTGACCGGGGACACCGGGAATTGCCGATCCGGGCGGATTTTGTTGGTAAGAATCTGCCTTCGGCGTTCTGGGAGGCTGTTGCTGTCCGCCTCGCAGAAAAAGACGGCCAAAGCGAGGTGGTAATAGAAAACGCTGCCTGACGGAAAGGGTGGCCCGCCAGGCACTGCGGGTGCCACAATAAAGGCGGCTTTTATCCCTATAATCATCAGTAGTTGACACGAGGTGAGAAGTTGAAATTGCAGAGAAAAGACATCCTGGGGATGGAGGAACTTTCCGTCGAGGAGGTCAATCTTATCCTCGATACGGCCGATTCCTTCGTGGAAGTTTCCACCAGGAAGATTAAAAAGGTCCCCACTTTGCGCGGTAAAACGGTTGTTAATCTCTTTTACGAAGCCAGCACCAGAACGCGTACATCCTTTGAGATCGCCGGTAAAAGACTGAGCGCCGATACGGTCAATATTACCGCCTCGACCAGCAGCGTCGTCAAGGGAGAAACACTTATTGACACTGCTCGGAACCTGGAGGCGATGAATCCTGATATCATCGTAGTCCGGCACAGCGCTGCGGGTGCGCCGCATATGCTGGCGAGGTTGATCAAGCCCTCTGTTATCAATGCCGGCGATGGTGCTCACGAGCACCCTACGCAGGCCCTTCTGGATATGCTGACTATCCGCGCCAAGAAAGGGCGTATTGCCGGCCTCAAGGTAGCTATTGTCGGTGACATCGCCCACAGCCGCGTTGCCCGTTCCAATATTCACGGTCTAACAAAGATGGGCGCTCAGGTTGCGATAGGGGGGCCCGCGACCATGATGCCCCGGGGCATCGAAAAATTGGGGGTGGCTGTTTTCCACAGCATTTCAGATGCCATCAAAGGGGCGGACATTATCATGATGCTGAGGATTCAGACCGAGAGAGAAGATAGTAATGTCTTTCCCTCGCTCAGAGAGTATGCCGCTTATTTTAGCTTGAATTCCCGCAATATCGGGTTGGCCAAGAAGGACGTGCTGGTTATGCATCCCGGTCCCGTCAATCGAGGTGTGGAGATTTCCCCCGATATCGCCGATGGCCCTTATTCCCTCATCCTGGATCAGGTCACCCATGGCGTGGCGGTGAGGATGGCGCTGCTCTATCTGCTGACGGAGGAAAATAATGAATTACTTGCTTAAAGGCGCAAGGGTTGTCGACCCCTCCCGGCAATTGGATGCCGGGCCGCTGGACATCCTGGTGGAAAACGGGCGGATCGCCCGTGTGGAGGAGAAAATCACCCCCACCGCCGCTAAAGTGCGCCGTGCAAAGGATGCCCGCCTGGAACTGCTCGATGTAAACGGATTGGTGGTAACACCCGGTCTCATCGATATGCATACCCATCTGCGGGAACCGGGATTCGAATATAAGGAAACCATCCGCACCGGCAGCGAGGCGGCTCTGGCCGGAGGTTTTACCTCACTTGCCTGCATGCCTAATACCGATCCCGTAAACGACAATCGTGCCTTGACAGAGTTTATCATGAGGAAAGCGGCGGAGTGCAATTTGGTGCGTCTCTATCCCGTGGCCGCGATTACCATGGGTTCGGCTGGGAAGCGATTGGCGGAGTTCGGCGATCTGCGGGATGCCGGGGCGGTTGCCTTTTCCGATGACGGAAAACCGGTCATGAGTGCCGGCATGATGCGCCGCGCCCTGGAGTATGCCACCTCGCTCGGGATGCCCGTGATTTCCCATTGCGAGGACCTTCATCTGTCGGCGGGTGGTGTGATGAATGAAGGATTTGCGTCTACGCGGCTGGGGTTAGCCGGTATTCCCGCCATAGCGGAAGACGTCATGGTCGCCAGGGACATAATTCTTGCAGAGTACACCGATACGGCGGTGCACATTGCGCACGTGAGCACGAAAAAATCGGTATCCCTGATAGGGGAAGCGAAAAAGCGGGGGATTCGGGTGACAGCCGAAACGGCGCCTCATTATTTTTCCCTTACCGACGATTATCTGGAGAATTATGACACGAATGGGAAAGTCAATCCTCCTCTGCGCACCTGCGAGGATGTCCGGGCTGTCCAAGAAGGCCTTCGGGACGGCACCATCGATGTCATCGCGAGCGACCATGCCCCGCATGGCCGGACCGACAAGGAAGTGGAATTTAATTATGCCTCGTTCGGCATCAGCGGTCTCGAGACTTCACTGGGTTTGGGTTTGCGGCTGGTGGAAGAGGGCATTCTCACGCTTGGGCAGTTGCTTGCCAAGATGACCTGTGTGCCGGCCCAAATCCTTCGGATTCCGGGCGGGACGTTGGCGGCCGGCGTTGCCGCTGACCTGACTGTCGTGGATCCCGGCCGGGTATGGGAAGTTAACCCCGCCGCTTTCCGTTCCCGGGGTAAAAATACCCCCTTTGCCGGCTGGAAACTCCGTGGCAAAGCGGTTTTGACGATGGTGGGAGGGGAAATCAGGTACCGGGAAGGGGCAGTTTAGAGTTGATTTTATGAAGCCCCGCTATCATTACCAGACGGAGGCCATCGTCCTCAGATACCTCGATTATGGGGAATCGGACCGGATTGTAACTTTCTATACCGCCGCTTATGGAAAGGTAAAGGGGATTGCAAAAGGCGCCCGGCGGAGTCAAAAACGTTTTGCCAATACCCTGGAACCATTTTCCTGCCTCGATCTTTCTTTTTCACGACGCTACCAGGAGGGGCTTGCCCTGCTTGAAGAAGGCAAGGTCATCGACCATTACCCCGGGATCAGAGAAGATCTGAAAAAAACCCTTTACGCCTCTTATATCGTTGACATTACGGATCAATTTACAGTGGAAAGCAAGATCAACGGGGAGTTGTTTCAACTCTTGTGGAATATCCTTACGCTCCTGAATAGTGGGAGGGCATCGGAAGATCTGGTGCGGGCTTTCGAGATGCGTCTTTTGCGGCTCGTTGGCTATGAGCCGGTGTTGGACCGCTGCCTGGCATGCCGGGCGCCGATAGCTGACGGTGCCCTGTATCACTTCAGTGTCCGGGAGGGAGGGGTTATCTGCGTGACCTGCGCCCCCGCGGGATACGATCTCTTGGGAGTTTCGACGGGAACGGTTAGGTCCATGCTTTTGGCGAAGGACTTGGAACCGGAGAAACTGGGTCGCCTGGTCCTCTCGGAACAGTGCGCCCGGGAAAGCCGTCATTTTTTAGAGCGTTTTATCTCCCATCTCTTGGGTAAGGAGTTAAAATCTCTTCACGTCATCCGGGAAATCCGGGAGTTGGGGATTTGACAAAGATGATTATCGACGGGCACGCTCATATCTTTACGCAGAAGGTTATTGAGGCAGGCTGTGCGCAGAAGGAATTGACGGCGCTTTTGCAGCTTGAGGCATCGCAGGCTCCCGGACGTCTCACCGCTGATGTACTAAAACGGGAAAGCAGTGCGGCGGGGGTAACCGCCTGCCTTCTTTTGCCTGTTGCCTGCGCCGCGGACGTGGTAGAAACAAACAGCACTTTCATGGAGATGGCGGCCGGGAACGATTTTTTTTATACCGCGGGCACCCTACATCCCCAGTATCCGGCAAACGGTGATGAGCTTTGGCGGCTGCATTCCCGGGGGATCCGTATCATAAAATTTTGTTCTTATGCGCAGCGGTTTTCTATGGCGGCACCGGAAACTGCCCATTTGTTTAAGCTTATTGGTGAGTTCGCCGCAGCTGCCGCCCAGCGTTTTTGTATTATCATTGATACCTTCTACCTGGCCTATGAATATTTAGGGACACCGGCCGATTGTATGACTACCCCGGAACTCTTGGGTAAACTTGTGCAGACCTATCCAGAACTGGACTTTGTGGCAGCACATATGGGTGGTTTAGGAGCGCCTCGAGAGCTTATTTACCGCCATCTCCCACCGGCGCCGAATTTCTATCTCGACACCTCGGTCGCCGCCCATACCCTTTCGGAACGCGATTTTCTGCGTCTCCTGGAATTGCACGGTCCCGACCATGTTATTTTTGGTACCGATTGGCCCTGGCTAAGCCATCGTAACGAAATCAAGTTGATCGGTAAGCTCCTCGATCAGGCGAAACTCGATCCCCTGGAGAAGGAAAAAGTATTTTCCCGCAATATAGCTGGACTTTTAGGGATCGCTTGCTAAAGTTCAAGCAGTTAACCGGGGACGTTGTCCTTGTTGAATTTTAATCTTCCTTCCTTAGTCAGGGCGAGCTTTCGCCCCTCAATCCAGGCGGAGAGGATCTCATTTTTCTTGAATTCCCTAAGGAGATTTTTCATGTTTTCCTTTTGGGATTGGAAATCGGCATCGTCGAATTTACTTCTTTCTTTAAAGCGGACGATAACGAAATTTCCATCGGCAGGTAAGGCCTTGGCCGGGAAAGGCGTCGCTTCGGAGAGCTGTGCGAGGGCATTAGTAAGTTGTTCGGAGAAACCAAGTGCCGGAGAGCCCGATGCGGGAAGGATAAAACCGGTTTCGCCGCCGGGCAGTTTTTTCTCCTTGGTTATTTTGTTCCAGGCTTCACCTTTTTTAAGGCGTTCCAGAAGCAAATCGGCATCCTTTTGGCACAGTACCCTTGCCTCTTTTTCCACATACCGCCCCTCTACTTCCGGTCTTATTTCCTGGAAATTCGGAATATAGGAGGGTTTCCTGGCGGCGACTTGAAAAAGATAGTATCCCCTGTCGTCGGACAAAACGCGGCTCAGCTCATTTGGTTGTAAAGGGAAAACGTCTTTTGAAAAATCCTTTAAGGAGCCCAATTCCTGGGGAATATTGCGTGCCGAGAACAAAGGTGTAGTCAGGACCTTGATCCCTTTGGCCGCCGCGTAGGCTTTAAAATTCTCCTGCTGATAGATGGTGTCATGGGCCCTTTTGGCTTCTTCTGCAGCGCGGGCCATCCCCGCTGCCTGTCTGAGTTCGGCGACAATCCTATCATTTACCTCTGCCAGGGCCGGTGGTGGGCTTCCCGGTTTGGCAAACTTGGTCTTGTTTTTTGTGTAATATTCCCGGATGTCATCATCCGCTATCTTCGCCGTGGAGGCAAAATCCGCCGCCGGAAAAGCTATGTACCTAACCTGGATCTGTTCGGGGATGCGAAAATCTTTGCTGTGCTCTTTGAAATAGCTTTCCAGGGCGGAAGGGGCTGGCACAACCTTTTCCCGATAATCTTTTGAGCTTAGCCTAAGGAAGGCTACATTTATTTTTTCCTTTTGCATGCGGTAGATGTCGAAAACCTCCCTGTCGGACACGTGAATGCCGTCGGCAATCAAATCCTGAAGTTTCGACATGACGAGAGTGTTCCGCTGCCTGGTTTCAAAATCTTCCGGGGTTAGCCGGTTCATCCGCAAGGTTTGCTCATATAAGCGCTGGTCGAATAAACCATCTCTCTGGAAGGCAGGATAGGAGAGGATGGAGTTTCTCAATTCCTCATCGCTGACGCGAATGCCGAATTCCTCGGCCTCGGCCATCATTATCGCCTTTCCGATCAGATTATTGACTGCCTGTTCCTTTAAATTTAAGGCCTTGACCATTTCTTCACTAAAGTTGCTGCCGAGACGACTGCGGTAAAGATCGAGGATGTTTTCATACTCCCGCTGAAAATCAGCATTCGAGATGGCTTTGCCGTCAAAACTGGCCAGCACGGAGGCCTCATTCTGATTTCTCATGGAGCCGAAGTAAAAAATGAAGACAACGATAATGATGCCTAAAAGCAGTTTCATGCCCCAATTTCTGGCATGTTTCCTCATTATATCGAGCATGATGTCGTCCCTCCGAAATTAAGTGCCGTCTTTTTAGTACGGTGGGTGGTAAATTGCAATAATTTTTTGAAAAATGAATTGATTTGCTGTCTGGAAATGAGATATGCTGCCTACTCGTTTTAAAAAACGGTATAAACTAAAAAAGAGGTAGGAGGAAAAGGATTTGCTTTTTGACTTCGTGTTAGGGAGATTCTCCAATGATTTAGCGATAGATCTCGGGACAGCGAATACCCTCGTGTATGTGAAAGGTAAGGGAATCGTTTTGAATGAGCCGTCCGTTGTTGCCGTACACATTGATTCACGAGGGGTAAAGAAGGTGCTGGCTGTGGGAGCAGACGCAAAAAAGATGCTGGGGCGTACGCCCGGAAACATCTTTGCTATCCGTCCCATGAAGGATGGAGTGATTGCGGATTTCGATATTACCGAGGCGATGCTTAAACACTTCATCCTCAGCGTCCATAATCGCCGCACCCTTGTCAGGCCGCGCATCATCGTATCCGTCCCTTCCGGCGTCACCCAGGTGGAGAGACGGGCCGTCCGGGAAACGGTGGAATCTGCCGGGGCGAGAGAAATCTATCTTATCGAGGAACCGATGGCGGCGGCCATCGGAGCCGGTTTGCCGATATCAGAACCGACCAGTTCCATGGTGGTGGATATCGGCGGAGGGACCACGGAAGTTGCTGTAATATCCCTTTCCGGAGTTGTTTATTCTAAATCTGTCCGAGTGGCGGGAGACAGGATTGATGAAGAAATAGTCCAGTATTTGAAAAGAAAATACAGTCTGCTGATTGGGGAGAGGTCGGCGGAGATTATTAAGACCACCATCGGTTGCGTTTATCCTGACAGCGATTTAAGAAAGCTTGACGTCAAGGGGCGTGATTTGATCTCCGGCATACCGAAAATTGTTGAAATTAATTCCGACGAAATCCGTGAGGCTATTATGGAACCATTGGGCTTTATTATTGACACCATTAAGGATTGCCTGGAGAATACACCTCCCGAGTTGGCCGGAGATATCGTTGACCGGGGTATCGTTTTGACGGGCGGGGGCGCGCTGTTAAGAAATATTGACATCCTTATCAGAGAGGAAACAGGGCTTCCCGTGATCATTGCCGATGATCCTCTTTCTGCTGTGGCCCGAGGAGCTGGGATGGCCTTAGATCAATTAGATGCCTTAAAGGAAGTTACCTTCCAAGTGTGATGATTCAATAGAGATGTCAAGCTACCCTTTCTTGCCGAGATGGGCAAACGATGCGGTTTCCTAAGAAATATCGCCAAGGTCTTATCGTATCATTGATCCTTGTTGCCGCCTTATCCATCCTTTTCTATAACCTCCGTCATCCCGAGCCCGGTTTGCCGAGGAAGACTGTTTTGGAGGTGTTGTTTCCCCTGGAGTCGGCGGTCAATGTACCTCTGAAGGGACTTATTGACGTATGGAACCGTTACATTTTCCTTGTTGGCTTGGCTGAAAAGAATGGGCAATTGCAGGCGCAAAACTCATTTCTGAGGGAGGAGTTGGTAAAGTACCGAGAAGGATATCAGGAGGCCATTAGACTCCGGAGCCTTTTGAAGCTGAACGAGAGCCTGCCTTATTCCGTTCTGGCCGCTAGGGTCACAGCGAGAAATCCCTCTTCCCTCTTTAAGCTGATTATTATTAACCGTGGTGAGAGGGACGGCTTGCGCGCCGGCCTGCCGGTTTTGGCCTCTCCGGGGGTGGCGGGCCGGGTCCTGGAGACATCGTGGCACACCTCCCGCGTATTGCTGATGATAGATGAAAATAGCAATATCGATGCAATACTGCAGGAATCGAGAACGCATGGTATCCTGCAGGGGGCGTCTCCCTTCGGATGCCGGTTAAAATATATCGCTAAAACGGTGGACGTAAAGGTTGGCGAAGTTGTTGTTTCGGCAGGTCTGGGCGGCATTTTTCCAAAGGGCCTTCCTTTGGGCGTAGTAAGGGCGGTAAGTAAAAAGGATGCCGATATATTCCAAAACATCGAAGTTTCCCCCTTCGTAAACACGGCTGACCTGGAGGAAGTTTCTGTGATCTTGCCTGTAAAAGGTGACGGGACATGACATTCCTTTCATTCTTCACCACAGGTTTGATTCTGCTTGGCTTACAGACCCTGCTTTCCAACCTTTTCTTTTCCGGTAATCTGGTGGTGGAACTATCACTCATCCTGGTTATCTACGCCGGTTTTAACTTAACCTGGGCGAGGGGTGGGATTTTAAGTTTCATAATCGGTTTCCTCATGGACTGCTTAATGGGCTCCGTCTCCGGTCTTTTTGCCCTTTCCTATCTGGTATTTTTTTTGCTGGCCAATATTGTTTCCACACGCGTTTACGCGGAAAGATTTGCATTTATTATGGGCTTTGTGGGATTATGCGTATTCATAGAGGGAATCCTGATTGCGTCCTTTTATCGACTGACTTTTGACATGGATATGTTTCACCATCTTGGAGATATTTTCCTGCCCCAGGCTATAATTGCTGGCTTGCTGGCGCCCTGGTTTTTTACTTTATTTAGGAGGCTTGGGGACCTACACTCATGCAGGAATTACACACGCGGTTGAGTGACCGGCAATCTGGAGAATTCGTTAGAAGATTTAATATCATCTTCATCGTTATCTTATTGTCCCTTTCTTGCATTGTTATCAGACTGGTTTATTTACAGATCATTAAGGGGGAAGATTATCGTCATAAATCAGAAAATAACAGCATGCGCCTGCGGAAATTAGTACCACCCCGCGGTTTGATTATGGATGTAAACCGTGAGATCATGGTGGAGAACAGTCCGTCTTTTGATATTTTCTTTGCTCCCAACCGTCTCGCTGATGTCGATATTGTACTAAGGAAGCTAAAAGGGCTCTACGCTGAGAGAGCGCTGGGATTTCCCATCGACCAGGCGCAGGCCGAGAAGGCGCGCTCTTTTGCACCCATCCGTTTGGAAAGGAATGCTTCTCTGGAAAAGGTCGCGCTTGTGGAAACTAACATCCTCGATCTGCCGGGCGTCTTTGTAGAGGTGACCCCTATTAGAAATTATCGTGACGGTGAAGTAATATCCCATATCGTCGGTTATACGGGTGAGATTACCGAAAAGGAGTTGGAAAAAGACAGCGAGGATGATTACGTTGCCGGTGACATCGTGGGTAAGTATGGCGTGGAAAAATACTCGGATGATTATCTCAAGGGGAAGAAAGGTGCGGAATACGCGGAGGTGAACGTACTGGGAAAGAAAGTCAAGGTGCTTGGCAGGATGGCGCCGGAGTCGGGCTACAACGTCGTTCTTACCGTGGACGCCTTTCTCCAGAAGACTGCCTGGGAAGCCATGCACGGCATGTCCGGCGCGGTCGTGGTTATGAATACGCGCGACGGGTCTATTCTGTCCCTTGTCAGCACGCCGTCCTTCGATGCCAACCTCTTTAACGGTGGCATTTCTTTTGCCAATTGGGAGAAACTTTCCAACGACCCTGCTCATCCCATGGAGAACAGAGCGATTGCCGGTCAGTATCCGCCCGGCTCCACCTACAAACTTGTTGTTGCCGCCGCCGCCTTGCAGGAGGGATTGCTTACACCTGATAAGACCTTCCTTTGTAATGGCGTTTTTCAGCTGGGAAACCGGTCCTACCGGTGTTGGCAAAAAAAAGGGCACGGCCCCGTCAATTTGCACCGAGCCATCGTAGAATCTTGTGATGTATATTTTTATACACTAGGCAAGATGCTCGGCGTGGATAAGATTGCCCGCTATGCGCGGCAGTTCGGTTTTGGCAACCTCACTGGTGTGGATTTACCTCGTGAAAAAAAAGGATTGATACCCACGAAAGAGTGGAAAATGGCCCGCTTTGGGGAACCATGGCAGGCAGGAGAATCGATTTCCATCGCCATCGGGCAGGGCTTCGATCTGGTTACGCCTCTGCAATTGGTCAGCGCCTATTCAGCGCTTGCTAATGGCGGCACTTTATTCCGCCCTCATATCATAAAGAGCATTGAGACGACCGAGGGGGCGGTTGTCAAGGAATTTACGCCGCAAGTAATAAATACCCTGGCCATCAGCAAGGAAAATCTGGATATCTTGGCTTATGGATTATGGGGGGTTGTAAATGAGCCGGGCGGTACCGGCCATGCATTAAAGAGAAAGGAAGATGATATTTGTGGAAAGACCGGCACGGCGCAGGTCGTGGGGTTGCCGGAGAACGAAAAGGCGCGGCGGGCCAAGAGGATTGCTAACGAATACCGGGATCATGCCCTCTTCGTCTGTTTTGGTCCCTATAAGAATCCGGAGATTGCCGTGGCGGTCATTGTCGAAAACGGCGGGCATGGCGGATCAGCCGCCGCTCCGGTGGCCAGAAAGATCATCGACGCCTATTTTTCCAGAAAGGTTATAAAGGTCGGTACCGATGAGGATAAGAAATGAAGGTTGATCGTCGCCTGCTGCTGAATTTTGACTGGTTTTTGTTGTTACTCGTCGTCGGCATCGCTGTTATCGGGGTGCTGAATATATACAGTGCCGGATTCACCTTTACGGATCCCGCAATGAAAACCCTCTACATCAAACAACTGAAGTGGCTGGCAATCGGGATTTTATTTATGGCGATTACATTTTCCCTTGATTATCGCAGCATTGCCCGCCATGCATATCTCATGTACGGTATTTCCATAGTTTTTTTGCTCTTGGTATTCGTTGCTGGCTATGTCAGCCGCGGCTCGCAACGCTGGCTGGGCCTCGGGGGCTTTACTTTTCAACCCTCGGAACTGGCAAAAATTACTGTAGTGCTGGCATTAGCTAAGTATTTTGAAAACCATAAGTCCGAAGAGGGTTATTTATTGAGGGATCTTTGGATGCCGGCCCTGATCGTCTTTGTTCCCTTTGCCCTTGTTATGAAACAGCCCGATCTGGGGACTGGTATCATTCTCGTCCTCGTTTTTCTGGGCATTGTCTTTATTGCCGGCCTAAAGTGGAAATCGATCGCTATCGCCGGCGGCGCCGGCCTGCTTCTGATTCCCCTGGGCTGGCTTTTTCTAAAGGACTATCAGAAAGACCGGATCATGACTTTTATAAACCCGGAACAGGATCCCCTCGGTACCGGTTACCACATAATTCAATCCATTATTGCCATCGGTTCGGGCGGGTTGGGGGGGAAGGGATTCTTGAAGGGTACCCAGACGCAGCTTAAATTTTTGCCTGAACAGCACACGGATTTCGTTTTTTCCGTCTTTGCCGAGGAATGGGGTTTTCTCGGTGCAATTTTCCTGATATTTCTGTTTGGTTTATTCATAGTGTGGGGTTTGCAGATTGCCTGCCACGCGAAAGACCTTACGGGGAAGTTGATTTCCGTCGGGGTGACTACGATGGTATTTATACAGGTGTTTATAAATATTGGCATGGTCATCGGTATCGTGCCGGTGGTGGGAATTCCCCTGCCTTTCATGAGCTACGGCGGTTCAGCCCTGGTTGTCTTTATGGTCGGTATTGGTTTGCTGCTCAACGTCAGCATGAGGCGATTTGTCTTGCAGCCCTGATACGGTCCACCATAATCGAAAGTTACTTGACATGGCCTTTAACTTGTGATTATGAAGCGACGTTTTTCAACTGTGGCATTTTTGGTTGGCTTTGCCTTTGATCAACGGTTACTCCTGAGCCCAGCGGCACGTTACGATTTGTCCCGGTTTTGCGGGACTTAAAACTGGGATCAGGGGCCACAATTATTTGCTGTTCAGTGAGGGAACTCAGTGATCCAGGTTGACTCTTCTTTGCTTTTGCAGATCATCAATTTTGTTGCCTTGATTTTTATTCTTAATTTTCTTCTTTACAAACCGCTCCTTGCCATGATGGACAAAAGAAAACACATAATTGATGGAGGAAAAGAGGAAATAGACCGTTTGCACCGGACGGTGACGGAAAAAATGGCCGCCTATGAAGCAAAACTCCTGGCTACGAAGGTTGAGGCACTGGGAAAAAATAAAGAACTTATCAAAGAAGGGTCGGAACAGGCCCAGGCGTTGATTGCCGATGCTAACAGGGAAATTCAGGCTAGCATGGAAGAATTTCACCAAAAGCTGCAGACAGAAGTACGGGCGGCGCGGGAGTTATTAAACAACCAGTCACAGGTCCTTTCGGTCGAGATAGCGGAAAAAGTCCTGGGAAGGAGGCTGCAATGAAACGCAGGCGGAGAGACCGGTCCAAGGCATACGCTAAGAATCATTTTCACTTACTTGTCTTTACCTTGATTGCGATCTTGAGTATCGGCATTTGTTTGACCCCTGCCTTCACAGCTCTGGCCCATGCCTCAGCCGGTGGTGAGGTAGAAGAGGGCAGGAACTGGGCTGATTTTGCCTGGCGGGCGCTCAATTTCCTTGTCCTCGCCGGACTGCTGCATTGGCTTTTTGCCGCCAAAGTCAAGGCTTTTTTTACGGGCCGGCAGAGAGATGTAAAAAGCGTTCTTGCCGACCTGGCAGCGGCTAAGGATGAGGCGGAGAAGAAATTTGCCGAATATAACGCCAAGTTGGACGAGGCAGCGGAAGAGATACAGGCCATGGCGGAGATGATCCGCAAGCAGGGGCTTGCCGAGAAGGCAAGGATTGTCGAGGCGGCGCAGAAGATGGCTGAAAAGATGAAAGAGGACTTCCGGAAGAGGATGGAGCAGGAAATAAAAATTGCCCGCCATGAATTGCGGATAGAGGCCGTACGTCTTTCCTTGCAATCAGCCCACGAAATGTTGAAAAGAAACATAAGCGCAACTGATCATGCCGCGATGGTGGTAGATTATATCGATAAGGTGGTGAGCAGAAATTGAATACCAGCAATGTGACCCGGCGTTACGCGCAGGCTTTTTTTACTGTGGCGGGAGAAGTAAAGCGGTATGAAGAGTCATATGGGGAATTAAGGCTTTTTACCACCCTTATCGGGGAAAATAGGCACCTGAAAGATTTCCTGATAAATCCCGTTTTTGGTAAAGAAGACAAGAAAAATGTAGTTGATAGGATCTTGCAGAAGCTTGCTCTTTCCGCCATGACTGCCAATTTCATCAGGCTTTTGGTCGAGAAGGGGAGGATATCAGGTATTGAAGAGATTGAAGATAACTACCGCAAACTCATGGATAAAGCCATTGGTGTTGCCAGGGTGCAGGTTAAAACGGCCTTACCCCTTACCGACGACTTGTCGGCGAGACTGAAGCAAAGTATCGAGTCTTTGACTGGTAATAAAGTGGAGATGGAGGTAGAGGAAGACGCTTCGTTGTTAGGAGGCGTGGTGGTTAGAGTGGGCGACAAACTTTACGATGGCAGTATTAAGGCGCAATTGAATTCTATGATGAAGCTCTTGGGGGAGGAAATATAGGGCATGGAGATGATAAGGGCAGAAGAAATCAGTCAGATTATTTCCCAGCAGATTAAAGACTACGAGAAAAAGCTGGATGTCAGTGAAACCGGCATCGTTCTTTCCGTTGGCGATGGCATTGCCAGGGTTTACGGAGTGGAGAAGGCCATGGCCATGGAGTTGCTGGAGTTTCCCGGCGGCATCATCGGTATGGTGCTGAACCTAGAAACGGATAACGTCGGCGTCGCCATCCTGGGTGAGGTCACGCACATCAAGGAGGGCGATATCGTCAAAAGGACGGGTAAGATTGCCCAGGTGCCCGTGGGGGAAGCCCTTTTGGGCCGTGTCATCGACGCGACCGGTATGCCACTGGACGGGAAGGGCCCGATTGAGACAAGCGAGTTTCGCCGCATCGAGATGGTCGCTCCGGGCGTGATCAAAAGACAGCCCGTGAATGAACCCATGTACACGGGGCTCAAGGCCATCGATGCCATGACCCCGATCGGTCGGGGACAGCGGGAATTGATTATCGGGGACCGGCAGATCGGCAAAACGGCCATCGGGGTAGACGCCATTATAAGGCAGAAAGATACGGGCGTAAAATGCATCTATGTCGCGATTGGACAAAAGAGATCCACCGTAGCCCAGGTTGTGGAGAAGTTGAGGAAGTATGATGCACTATCCTATACATGCATCGTTTCTGCCTGTGCTAGCGATCCGGCCACGATGCAGTATATTGCCGCCTATGCCGGCTGCAGTATTGGTGAATATTTCCGTGACAAAGGACAGGACGCCCTGATTATCTATGATGATCTCTCGAAGCAGGCAGTGGCATATCGTCAGATTTCCCTGCTTTTGCGCCGTCCTCCCGGGCGTGAAGCCTACCCCGGAGACATATTTTATAATCATTCACGTCTCTTGGAGCGTGCCGCCCGCGTCAGTAAAGAACTAGGCGGAGGGTCGCTGACGGCATTGCCGATTATCGAAACCCAGGCCGGTGACGTTTCGGCCTATATCCCCACCAATGTTATCTCCATTACCGATGGGCAGGTATATTTGGAGCCAAACCTTTTCTACTCCGGCATCAGGCCGGCCATTAACGTGGGTTTGTCCGTTTCCCGCGTCGGTGGCGCCGCCCAGGTTAAGGCCATGAAACAAGTGGCGGGAACCTTGAAGCTCGATCTGGCCCAGTACCGTGAGCTTGCCGCCTTCGCCCAGTTCGGCAGCGACCTGGACAAGTCTACGCAGGCGCAGCTGGCGCGCGGCGTCCGGTTAGTGGAAATTCTGAAGCAGCCACAATTCCAACCCATGTCACTGTCGCAGCAGGTGACTATCCTTTTTGCCGGCACGCGGGGATATCTGGATCAGCATCCGGTCACGTCGTTAAAGGATTACGAACAGCAGCTATTGAGTTTTATGGAAAGCAAACACCAGGAAATTGGCCGTGAAATAGACGATAAAAAAATCATCAGCCCCGAACTGGAACAGAAGTTGAAAAATGCGCTCCAAGAATTTGATACGGTTTTTACCGTGAGCTGAGGCCGTTGATAAATAACGATAACATCTAGGGAGTTAAATTTAATGGCCGCCTTAAAGGACATTAAACGAAAAGTAGTGGGAATTCAAAAGACCAGGCAGATCACCAGGGCGATGAATATGGTGGCGGCGTCTAAATTTAAAGCCTCGCAAACCAGACTGGAAAATTTTCGGCCCTATGCCCTTAAATTTTTTGATGTCCTAAATAGTTTGGCGCCGCGTGTAGAAGCATCAGTTCATCCCCTTCTTGCGGTAAGGGAGCCAAAAAAAGTATGGGTCCTATGTATGACCTCCGACCGGGGGCTTTGCGGCGGTTTTAATAACAATCTCATCAAGGTCGCTGAAAGGTTTGTGAAGGAAAGAACCCGGGCCGGTCAGGAAGTGGAATTGTTTACCATCGGCCGGAAGGGCCGTGACTATTTCCGGAAAAAGATCGCGGTCCGCGGGGAGCGTGTTGATGTCTTTCGCCGCTTCGATATCACCATGGCGACTGCGATTGCCGGGGATGTTATCGAACCCTTTATCAAGGAGCAATACGACGAACTGCACATCATCTATAACGAATTTGTAAATGTTTCCGTGCAACGGCCGGCCATGGTTAAACTTTTACCCCTGACTGTGGAAGGAGATAGCGAAGACCTTCCTTTTGACAAGAGGGTGAATTATATTTATGAACCCTCCGAACCGGCATTAGTGGACAAACTGCTGCCCATGTATATTCACGTCTTGGTTTATCGGGCGCTTCTGGAGACGTCGGCAGGAGAGAACGGCGCCCGCATGGTGGCCATGGACAATGCAACCCGCAACTGCGAGGAATTGATTAACAGCTTGACGCTGAAGTATAACAAGGCGCGCCAGGCGGCGATAACTGCCGAACTGATGGATATTGTCGGTGGTACAGAAGCCCTGGCGAAGGGATAGCAAAATAGGGTTAGGAGAAAGGTATGAATGCAGGAAAGATTGTGCAGGTAATAGGACCCGTTGTGGACGTGGCTTTTGAGGATGGAAATATCCCCGAGATTCTAAACGCCGTCACCATCACCAATCCCAGCATTGATGATCAGGAAGACAACCTGATCGTCGAGGTGGCCCAGCATTTGGGCGATAATGTCGTCCGTTGCGTGGCCATGGACATTACGGACGGTCTCGTCCGGGGTATGACGGCCAAGGATACGGGCGCCCCGATCACCGTTCCCGCAGGTCCAGAATGTCTGGGCAGGATCTTGAACGTGGTTGGTCGTCCGGTGGATGGATTGGGACCGGTGGTCGCTAAGAATAATTCTTCCATCCATAAAGCGGCGCCTACCTTCCTGGAGCAGGATACAAGTGTCAACGTGCTGGAGACAGGCGTTAAAGTTATCGATCTGCTCGTTCCCTTTCCCCGGGGCGGTAAAATGGGACTATTCGGCGGTGCCGGTGTGGGCAAGACCGTCGTCATGATGGAGATGATTCATAATATTGCTATGCACCACGGAGGCATTTCAGTTTTTGCCGGGGTTGGGGAAAGAACAAGGGAAGGAAACGACCTCTACCTGGAAATGAAAGAGTCGGGCGTTATCAAGCAGGCGGCCCTTATTTACGGCCAGATGACGGAACCTCCGGGCGCCCGTGCCCGAGTTGCCCTGACCGCCTTGGCGGTCGCTGAATATTTCCGCGATCAGGAAGGTCAGGATGTGTTGCTCTTCATCGATAATATCTTCCGTTTTACCCAGGCGGGCTCCGAGGTTTCGGCTCTCCTTGGCCGTATGCCCTCGGCAGTCGGATATCAGCCAACCTTGGCCACGGACCTGGGTGAACTGCAGGAACGCATCACCTCTACGACAAAGGGTTCCATCACTGCCGTGCAGTGTGTTTATGTGCCTGCCGATGATCTTACAGACCCCGCCCCTGCTACGACCTTTGCACACCTGGACGGAACGGTGGTCTTGTCGCGGCCTCTTTCCGAACTCGGTATTTACCCGGCCGTCGATCCCCTGGATTCGACCTCGCGGATTCTCGATCCCAATGTACTGGGAACGGAGCATTACGAGGTTGCCCGGGCCGTACAGCTGACGCTGCAAAAGTATAAAGACTTACAGGATATCATCGCTATTCTTGGAATGGACGAGCTTTCCGAAGAGGACAAGCTGACGGTCAGCCGGGCCAGAAAGATCCAGAGATTCTTGTCCCAGCCATTTTTCGTGGCGGCGCAGTTCACCGGCAAGGAAGGTAAGTTTGTTTCCGTCGCGGACACCGTGCGGGGCTTCAAGGAGATCTTGGACGGCAAGCATGATGATTTGCCCGAGCAGGCGTTTTATATGGTGGGCGGTATCGAAGAGGTAGTGGAAAAAGCCAGAGGATTAGCCGAGTAACCGGAGGATTAGGGATGGCGGATGAGATATTGCTTGAGATAGTTACTCCGGAGAAACTGGCTTTCAGCGGTATGGTCGAGCAGGTGATCATACCCGGGAGCGAGGGGCAGTTTGGTGTTCTGAAGGGGCACACCCCCCTGTTAAGCTTCGTCGATATCGGGGAGCTCACCTTGATTAGTGCCGGCAAGCCTGCTTATTTCGCCGTAAATACCGGTTATGCCGAGGTTGCATCAAACAAAGTAACATTACTGGTGGAAACGGCAGAAAGGGCCGAAACCATCGATAAGGAGAGGGCCCGTAAAGCAAGGGAAGCGGCACAGGCAGAGCTTAACAAAATGCCTCCGGGCGCAAGTGATGCCCACGAAAAGATGAGGGCGGCTTTGATGAGGGCCATAGCGCGGCTGAACGTGGCCGGCCGGATCTGATTGGACTCTTCCTGCTGATCTTTGTTAGCATTTAAGCTCTGTGAAGTTTGTATGGATTGGAGCGAAAATTATTCACTTATCGGCAAGGATATCAACGATTTCAAAGTTTCTCACGCCGCGCGGCGTCTTAACCTCGATGGCGTCACCTATTTTCTTTCCTATCAGGGCTTTTCCCAACGGAGCAGTTACAGATATCTTGTTTTCGCTGATATCGGACTCCAGCGGCCCCACTAATTGATATTTCGTTGGTTCGCCTGTATCTATATCTTCAATAAACACAATGGCCCCAAAAACAACCCGGTCGGTACACATGCTCGTCAGGTCAATCACATCGGAAAGGGCGAGATTGTTCTCTATTTCCTGAATCTTGCCGTGGATATAGGATTGCCTTTCCTTGGCCGCAGTATATTCCGCATTTTCCGAAAGATCGCCATGAGCCCTGGCCACCTCGATATCTCGTATATTTCCAGGCAGCAAAACCGTTTTGTACATCTCCAGCTCTTTTTTTAACTTTTCAAATCCTGATTTGGTAATGGGCATCCTACTCATCTACGTCTTCTCCGCATATCGAACTACAACGATTTCATTATGAAAATAACCAATGATTTTCTTCCTTAGATACTTAATCGAGAAATCCTTTGCTGTCAAGGATGAATTGGATTGCGTTGGCATTCTGCCTTGTGATACTTATCTGACTTTGTTAGAATAATAACGTTCAAGGGGAGTGTCTATTTATCATGATCGACGGTTATGACAGGGATATAAATTATCTGCGCATCTCCGTTACCGACCGTTGCAATTTACGTTGCAGCTATTGTATGCCGAAGGAGGGCCTTTCGGTCCTGGGACATGAGGATATTCTCAGGTATGAAGAGATCTTGAGAATCGTAAAGGTTACCGTCGGTCTAGGTATTACCAAGGTGCGCATTACCGGCGGCGAACCTTTAGTCAGGCGGGGACTGGTCGATTTCATCGCCAAACTTGCTTCCATTCCCGGTCTGGCTGATATCAGTCTAACTACCAATGGCGTGCTTATCGAACCTTTTGCCGTCCCTCTTTTTGAGGCCGGAGTCAAGAGGATCAACATTAGTCTCGATTCCCTTAATGCTGCTAAATATGCTGAAATTACGAGGGGAGGGGATCTGGCAACAGTCCTGCGAGGGATTGAAGCCGTTTACCGGACGGGATTTGATCCCATCAAGATCAACGTGGTCGCCATCAAAGGAGTCAATGATGACGAGGTCCTGGATTTCGCCTTGTTAAGTAAAAACAGGCCCTTCAAAATCCGATTTATCGAATTGATGCCCATGGGGCAGGCCGGATTGACGTACGAAGGAGGGTACCTTTCCAACGACGTTGTCTTCGAGAGGATTAATAATGCCTACCAACTCGAACCGGTGGGCGACACGAAAGCGGGTACGGCTGGCCCGGCGCGCATGTATAAGATTGCAGGTGGCCTGGGAGAGATAGGTTTCATAAGTCCGATCAGCCATCATTTCTGCTCGCGCTGCAACCGCCTTCGACTGACGGCTAATGGTTTTTTACGGGCCTGTCTGCTCCTCGATGAGGAGATAAGTTTAAAAGGTGCGCTGCACGGTGGTTGCAGCGATGAGGAATTGAAGCGGATGATCGGCGAAGTTATTGCCGGAAAACCCCAAAGGCACGGGATAAGCCACAACGACCGGCACATAAAAAAGTGCGCAAAGGAAATGTCTTCCCTCGGAGGTTGAAAAAGTGGGAAAAGGGGTGCAGGGATGAGCGTGGACGAGGAAAAAGCCGGGACGCTTGATTTCAGGCTTGAAACTCCGCAACAAAGATATATAGACAGACGAAAAAAGGATTTTATCCTTAAACTGGTGGCGCCTCGGCGTGGAGAGCGGCTGCTGGATGTTGGCTGCGGTGACGGTGAGCACCTCCGTTTATTCCAAAATGCCGGTTGTGACGTTACGGGCATAGATTCTTCTGCACCGTTGCTTGAGGTGGCGCAGCAAAAGCTTGGTCATAAAGCGGAGCTATATAGGGGTCAAGCGGAACATCTTCCTTTTTCCGACAATGAGTTTGATATTGTTTCCTTGATTTCTCTTGAGTTAACCGATGATCCGGAAAGAGCCCTCAGCGAAGTAATTCGGGTCTGCCGGGGGCGCGTTTTTCTCGGAGCGCGCAATTGCTACTCCGCTGCCGCCCTAGCTCAGATAATCAGGGGGCTGTTCGGAAGTGATATGAAAGAGAGACGTTATTTTCATGCCGCTGAGTTCTTGGGGATGGTTAAACGATATTTGCCCGATGTCGACATTGAGTGGGGGAGCGTAATATTTCTTCCTTCCTGGTGCCTGGGCTTTGCTAGCGGAATCGATGAAGCCATTCCCAGCAGGCGGAATCCCTTTGGTGTTTTTCTGGGTCTTTCTTTTCCCGTATCTTTCCATCTCAGGACGATGCAGGAGATTATCGGTGCACCTTTTCCCATCGAGGCGGAGGGCAGGCAACCGGCGCGTTAAATAGTCATGGGGAGTTACTAATCCCGATAACTTGCTAATCCCGCTAAAGGGGATAGTTCGTTTACGAATTTGCTTACTTGCAGTAAGCAAATTCTAACTCACTAATATATTAATCCTTCCTCCCGGAAACTGAAAACCTCATTTTCCCCGATGATGATATGGTCATGAACGGTGATATCTAAGACTTTTGCCGTTTCCTGGATAAGTTTTGTCAGTCTGATATCCGCTTCGGAAGGCCGAACATGGCCGGAGGGGTGGTTATGTGCCAGAATGATTGACGATGCTTTCTTTTTGAGGCTGTATTCCAGCACTTTCCTGGGATAGACGACGGCCTGATTGACGATTCCCTCCTGAATTATATCCATGTCGATCACCCGGTTTTGAGCATTTAAATGAATGACGCAAAAACGTTCGTCCTTTAAGCCTCCGAAGGCCAAACGGCAGTAGTCCAACAATTCGGAAGTACAACCGATCTGGACCTTTTCTCCGGCTTTTTCCCGCAGATAGAGAGTGCCAATTTCTTTAATCAGTTTTACAAGGATCGCCGTGTGAGGACCGATGCCGTTTATTTTGCACAGTTCCGCCGGATCGGCATCTATGACCCCTTTCAATGAGATGAATTCTCTCAAGAGCCGTCGCGCCAAGGGTTTCACATCCTTGCGGGGGATGGCGAAGGACAACAACAATTCCAGGGCCTCATAATTGTGCAGAGTCTGAAGGCCCGAAGTGGAAAATTTATGTTTCAATCGCTGGCGGTGTTCAAGATGATCGGGAGGGAGGGCGGCCATGGATTTACTTCTCCTGCGCATTAGGATTCAACGACAAGAACAGGCATTTTAAGCATAGAAATTACTTTATCCGGAGGATGGTATATCAATTCACGTTTGTCAAGACGAACTTCGCGTGGTCTCAATTCCTTCGCACGCACGTTGTTTTTTATATCCGGGCAACTGTCAATTAGTTGCTGGATAAACTGTTGCTTTTCAGCTATATTAGGAAAAAATTACATAGGAGGAACTGTATGACTAAATCGGACCTTATTGCAGCTTTGGCCGCTAAAGAAAATTTGACAGGAAAAGAAGCAGCGGCAGTCATCGATATGATCTTTGACGGCTTCACGGAGACACTGGAAAAGGGAAACCGCATAGAACTCAGGGGATTTGGCAGCTTTGTCATCAGGGAATATAAGTCTTATAAAGGCAGGAATCCAAAGACCGGCATTATCGTGTCGGTAAGGCCGAAGAGGCTGCCGCACTTTAAGGTGGGAAAAGAATTGAAGGAAATGGTGGATGGGCCAAGGTGAAGCACCGATATGCCTAATATCCTCATTGACGGCTACAACGTCATCGGTACAATACATAAAAATTTGGAAAAGGCTCGCCGGGACCTTGTCGGTCAGCTGAGTAGGTACGCTTCCCTGAAAGGGCATAACATCACAGTTGTTTTTGACGGATGGAAGAACGGGCAAGCTGAGAAAACCAAAGAGAGGCGGGGCGGCATTGATATTATCTATTCCAGTCTTGGTGAAACTGCCGATCTCGTCATTAAAGATATGTTGTCGGCATCTGTGAAAGCTTGGATTGTCGTCAGCTCCGACAGAGAAATTTATAACTATGCCAAGAAGAAATCTTACGTCGCTCTGACTCGGGACGAGTTCAAGGCAAGGCTTGATTTGGCCGCGCTGACAGCCAGCGAACGTGATTCCGTGGAACCTTGGCAAGACAAAGATTCCTCGTACGAGACCGCCGCAACGAAAAAAGGAAATCCGAGAAAGCTCTCAAAAAATGATAGAAGAAAAATGGATGCTATAAAAAAGCTATGAGATAAGAGGCCGCGTAATTGGCGGTGATAAGCAGGAATCGAGGTTTTATCGCTTAAAAACTTTCAATTTATATGAGAAAGAATTATGGCAAGGAAACTAGTTCGCTTTGTTTTTATTTTGCTAACTATCAGTTATTTCGTTCTCCTTGTTATAAACGGGGTGGCAAGCGACACAGGGGGACGCCGCAAACTGCGCGTCGTGACTACTTTCTATCCTATGTATATCATGGCCGTCAATGTTTGCAAAGACGTGCCGGATCTTGAACTTACGAATCTGACCTCTGCGGATGCCGGCTGTTTGCACGATTATGCGCTGACGACTACGGACATGGGGAAGCTGGAAAGTGCGGACATCATTATCGCCAACGGTGCGGGGATGGAGTCGTTCCTCGTGCGGATCTCCCGGAGATACCCTCGTCTCAAGATTGTTGAGCTGGCCCAGGGTCTGCCGCTTATCAAAAACTCTGCGGGACCCAACCCCCATGTGTGGGTGAGCGTTTCCCGTGCTATTGACGAAGTGCGAAACCTGATTCAGTTTATGGCCAGGATCGATGCCGATCATGCTCTTTTGTATAAGAAAAACGGTGAGAATTACATCGGCCGTTTAAAGGCCTTGCGCAGTGATATGCATGCCGCTCTGGCTGCTTATCGGGGAACCCCCATCGTCACCTTCCATGAAGCGTTCCCCTATTTTGCCGAAGAGTTCGGACTTAAAATAACGGCAGTTATCGATCGCGAACCCGGCAGTGCGCCGAGCGCAAAAGAGTTGGCGGGCACGATTAGAACTATCAGAAAATATCGCGTTAAAGCGCTCTTTACTGAACCACAATATCCCGCTGCCCCCGCCGTCGCCATTTCCAGGGAAACGGGAGTTCGCCTGAGCCGGCTGGATCCTGCCGTTACGGGACCTGATGTACCGGATGCTTATATTGACATAATGAGAGAAAACCTTTCGGTCCTGCAGAAGGCCTTGAGATGATGAGAAAATGAATCTTTCGTCACTAAATGCTTGCGATCACTGCTGCACCCGCATCGAGAATTTAAGCGTGCGGCTGCAAAATCAGCTTGTTTTGGACAATGTGAACCTCCATGTCAATTGCCGGGAAATCCTGGCGATCGTGGGGCCCAACGGAGCGGGGAAAAGCACACTGCTGAAGGCTATTCTCGGCGTTGTGCCCCACTCTGGACGCATCATCTGGCAGATACGGGGAAAAAAGCAGGACCATCCCCGCATTGGTTACGTCCCGCAGGCCCTTGATTTCGACCATGAGGCACCTGTCTGCGTGGCCGACTTGCTTTCCAGCGCCATAAGCCGCCGGCCCGTCTGGCTCGGCATAGCCAAGAGAGACCGGCAGCTCATTGAAGCATGCCTAGATGCAGTGTCCGCTTCTCACCTTATCGACAAGCGCCTCGGCGATCTCTCGGGAGGTGAGTTGCAACGCGTCCTCCTGTGCTTGGCGCTCACCTCCAACCCGGACATCCTCCTTCTTGATGAGCCGGTGTCCGGGATAGATGCGGCGGGAATAGATCTCTTTCTCGCGATCGTCAAGAAACTGCGCGATACCCTTGATGTTGCTGTCCTTCTGGTTACCCATGACCTGCTGGGAATTGCGCCCCATGCCAACCGCATGCTGCTTTTGAACCGTTGCGTGGTGGCGGATGGGACACCGGCGGAAGTTCTTGCCGCACAGCAGACGACGGAGGTTTTTTATGGCGCCGCGGCCGACAAGGCCGTGCCGCGGTATGTCCCGATAATGGGATAAGTTCATTCACGAAATTACATCCCAAGGAATGTAATTTCTAGCTTAGTAACCCCGCTATACGGGATAAGTTCGTTCACGAAATTACTTTCCAGAGGAAAGTAATTTCTAACTCACTAAGGAGATGCGTTGCGGAGATGGGCGTCTTTGATCATCTGATGACCACCTGGCACCAAGCCATCGCGTTACTTCCCTTCGCTTGGACGAAGTATGAATTTATGCGGACGGCGCTTTTGGGAATTGTGATTGTTTCGCCCCTCTTCGCCCTGGTGGGAACGATGGTCATTAACAATCGGATGGCCTTCTTTTCCGATGTGCTCGGCCATTCAGCTTTGACCGGGGTGGCCATCGGCGTGCTGGCGGGGCTGGCACAGCCTTTGTGGGCCATGGTCGGCTTTGCCGTGCTAATGGCCTTGGTCTTTAATCTTATGAAGCTCTGGACGGGTACCTCATCCGATACCTTACTGGGGGTACTTTTTTCAGCTACAGTGTCTTTCGGGCTCGTAGTTTTGAGCCGCAACGGCGGTTTCAACAGGTTTACTTCTTATCTGATCGGCGACGTCCTGGCCTTAACGCCCCTTCATATATTCCTTCTTTCCCTCTTTTTCGTAACCGTGGTCGGTTTCTGGGTAGGTTTCGGCAACCGGCTTGTGCTGGTGAGCTTGAATCCCACGCTGGCCAAGAGCCGGGGTATTTCGCCATTTCTTTTGGAAACAGCTTTTTCAATACTCTTGGCAATGCTGGTGACGTTATCAATAGGAATGGTTGGGATTCTCATTATCAGCGCCCTCCTTGTTCTCCCTGCGGCCGCCGCCCGCAGCATCACCAGAACGATAAGCGGTTATTCCGCAATTTCGGTATGCATCAGCCTCTTTTCTGGGATTGCCGGTATTATCGTATCCTATTACGCGGGCACGGCATCGGGAGCGACAATCGTCCTTGTGGCCTCGGGAATCTATGTCTGTACCGCAACGGCAGGTTATTTCAGAAGATAAGGCACCAAATTTGATTCTTGGAGGTTGCCATGTTCGGAAAGCAGATCACGCTGTTTACCCTTTTTGGCTTCAAGGTAAGGATCGATGCCAGTTGGATTATCATTGCCACCCTGATTGTCTGGTCCCTTTCGACAGGCTACTTTCCCTTTCACCACCCTTCTCTTTCCCCCCGGAGCTACTGGCTGATGGGGACTGCCGGCGCCCTGGGACTTTTTTTATCCATAATTTTTCATGAGTTTTCCCATTCCTTCGTGGCGCAGCGGTTTGGCTTGCCTATGAAGGGCATAACGCTTTTTATTTTCGGCGGCGTAGCCGAGATGGGAGATGAGCCACCGGGGCCGAAGGCGGAGTTTTTAATGAGCGTGGTCGGCCCGATTTCAAGCTTTCTGCTGGCTGCCGTCTTCCATGGCATTAGCAATATCGGCGAGCTGCAGCAGTGGCCGATCGAGGTGCAGGGAATCCTCTCCTACCTGGCTTTTATCAATGTTTTGCTGGGCGCCTTTAATCTCCTGCCGGCCTTTCCGCTCGATGGAGGAAGGATACTCCGTTCCATACTCTGGAGAACCAGGAGAAATCTGCGTTGGGCCACCCGTGTTGCTTCCCGCATCGGCGCCGGGTTCGGTCTGGTTCTCATCATCATGGCTTTTTTCACCATTGTGATGGGCAACTTCATCGGTGGGATTTGGCTTTTACTCATCGGGATGTTCCTGCGGAACGCCGCGGTGATGTCCTATCAACAACTCCTCCTGCGCCGGTCTCTGGAGGGCGAACCAGTGCGCCGTTTTATGAAGACGGCTCCTGTAACTGTCTCGCCCCTGCTTTCCATACAGGAGTTTGTCGAAGATTACCTGTACCGCTACCACTACAAGATGTTTCCCGTTGTGCGAGGCGAGCAGTTGCTCGGCTGCATTACCACGGCCGAGGCGAAAAGCCTCCCCAAGGAAAAGTGGGCTTCCACAACAGTGGGTGAAGTAGCTGCTGCGGCTTGTGCGCGAAATGCTATCTCACCGGAGACCGATACGGTCCAGGCCCTGGCCATTATGAACCGAAACAGTTTTTCCCGGCTCCTGGTCGTCGATGGTGCGCGGTTGGTGGGAATAGTCACCTTGAAGGATCTCCTGAGATTCTTCGCCCTCAAGGTAGAACTGGAAGAGGAGGAGTAGAATTATTCCCGAAACTTCCTCTTCCGGATTTCGAGCACTGAGCTTTACCATCCTAATTATGGCAATATTGATATTGACTTCTCAAAAGACCGGACTATGAAAACAATATCGACTGTTGTTGCGCTTTTGTGTCTTCTCCCCCGCCTGTCTTGCGCGGGAGAGCATGCCGCTGCCGCGCCCCTCTACAGACTCCGGGTGTCTTTCGACATACCACTGGCGAAGATCATCGGCATTGCGGAAATGCCCGTTCTGGCGGGCAGGGAACTTAGCCTTAAGACTGGGGGACTTGCTATTTCCATGGTGGAGGTCAACGGCCGCGCCGCCACATTTTCCACGAGGGAGGGGATCACGAGTATCCAACCACCTGCCGATGGGTTACTGGAAATCAGGTACACAGGGGAGTTTAAGGGTGGGGGAGGTTTCGGAAGCAATAGTGCCGGTGTATCAAGTGTTATTAGCAGCCGCGGCTTATCACTTACCGGTCTCTGGTATCCACAGCCGTCCGGGCTGATGGTCTACCACCTGGAAGCTTCTCTTCCCCGGGGCTATGAGGCCATATCGGAAGCGGAGAAGATTACCAGGATCGACAAACCCAGTGGAAGGGATTATAAATTTGAATTTTCCCATCCTCTGGACGGCCTGTCTTTCGTCGCCTCGGACCGCTATCAAGTGTTAGAAGGAAAAGCCGGCGCTGTCAAGTTGGCTGCTTATTTTTTTCGCGAAGACCGGGAACTGGCCCACTCTTACCTCCGGGCTGCGCAGAGGTATCTTGGTCTCTATGAAAAACTGCTCACAAAATATCCTTACTACCGCTTTTCGATTGTGGAGAATTTCCTGCCTACGGGCTATTCCATGCCCACTTTTACCCTTTTGGGACGTGACGTCGTCCGGCTGCCCTTTATTATCGATACGTCGCTGGGTCATGAGATCCTCCATCAGTGGTTTGGTAATTCAGTCTTCAGCGATTATGAAAAGGGCAATTGGGCGGAAGGATTGACCACCTATCTTGCCGATCATTTTTACGAGGAGCAAAAGGGGAGAGGGTGGCAATACCGGAAGCAGCAGCTTATCGATTATGGTGCCTATGTAAACGGGGCCAATGAGTTTGCCCTAGGGGAGTTTCGGAGCAGGACGGACGATCGGGCGCGGGCTATCGGCTACGGCAAGGCGGCCATGGTTTTTCATATGTTAAGAAAGAAGGTGGGCGATGAAAAGTTCTTTGCAGCCTTAAAAGAATTTATAGATCAGCGGCAATTTCAGCGTGCATCATGGGAAGATCTGAAGCAGGTTTTCGAGAAAGCGACTGGCCGTGGTCTTGCTTCTTTCTTTGAACAATGGATTGATGAAAAGGGGCTTCCCGAAATTAGTGTCAATAATGCCCGTGTGCGGCGTAAAGGAGCAAAGTATGAAATAAGTTGTGAGATTAGCCAATCTCCGGCTTCTCCGGTTCTCGATCTTTCCGTTAGCATCTTGTCCTGGAAGGGGCTGATAAGAAAAGAAATGGTCACATTGGAAAGTGAGAAGAAAGAAATTGTCTTCGAGGTGGACGAGGAGCCGGCCCGCCTGCTGGTTGATGAAGATTATGATGTCGCCAGGAAGCTCACGGCAGGGGAAACTCCACCGGTAATTGCCCAACTTCTGGGAGGCGAAAAAGTGATTATCGCCGTCCCGGAACAGGGTGTGGACCGCTTTGCCGCCCTCAGGGAAAGCTTTTTGGCCAGGGGAGCGATAGAAAGAGATGCCGCCAAGCTCGATTATGGCGAAATAAAGTCCTCATCTCTGATCATCCTGGGCAGCCATAATCCGCTTCTGAGAAGGCTCTTTGCGGGATTTAAAGCGCCGCCTGCCGGATTTAGTATTTCTGTTCAGAAGCATCCCTGGAACGAGAAGAAAGTTGTGGCCATTATCGATGCCGAGGGGGCGGAGGAAGTGAGGGCAGCTCTTCCGAAAATCTTTCATTATGGCGGTTATAGCAGCCTCTCCTTTGCCAAGGGGAAGAACATTTCCAAAGATACGCAGTCTTCGGCGAGAGGGATCGGTGTAGACATCAGAGGGGAACCGGCAGCCCTTATTTCCTCCCAGATAACCACGCTTACAGACGTCATTGCAGCGGCCTCTGCAAAAAAAATCGTCTATGTCGGCGAGCATCACGACAATTTCAGTCATCACGATGTCCAACTACTGATCATAAAAGCTCTTCATGAGAAGAAGAGAAAGGTGGCGCTCGGTATGGAAATGTTTCAGCGGCCCTTTCAGGGAGTGTTGGATGACTATCTGAGCGGCGCCATTGACGAGCGTCAATTCCTCGAAAAAACGGAATATTTTCAGCGCTGGGTTTTTGATTATAATCTGTACAAACCAATCTTGGATTATGCTCGCGCCAAAAAGATTCCGGTGATTGCCTTGAATATGCGGCGCGAAATTACGGAGAAAGTGTCCAGAGAGGGGATAGATTCTCTCACAGAAACGGAGCGGCAGGAACTGCCGCAGGAGATGGATTTCTCCGCGGGAGAATACCGGGATCGCCTTCATCTGGTATTTAAAGAGCACAAAAACGCCAAGGACGGCAACTTCGATTTTTTTCTCCAAGCCCAGGTATTATGGGACGAAACCATGGCCGAGTCGATCACTGCCTATCTGAAGAAGAACCCCGACCGCCAGATGGTGGTGATTGCGGGAAACGGCCATGTCGCCTATAAGGACGGTATACCGAAACGGGCCTACCGCCGGAACGGCCTATCCTACACCGTTATTCTCAATGACGGCGAGTTGGAACCGGATAGTGCCGATTACCTTATCTTTCCCCAGCCTCTCGATGGCCTTAAAGCGCCGCTTTTGATGGTCGATATCAGGGACGAGAAGGGCAAGGTAAGCATTGCCGGGTTTACCGAGGAGAGCGTGGCCAAGAAGGCAGGCCTTCAGGAGGGTGATGTCATCGTTGCCGTAGATGGTAAACACGTACGGGGTCTGCAGGATCTTAAGTTGGCACTCTTTTTCAAACAAAAAGGGGAAATTATCAAAGTGTCTGTAATCAGGAGTGACGTTACCATCGGCACATACGAAAAGGAGTTCGAAGTAAAGTTGTAGGAGGGGTCGTATTTATGAAATCTTTGGCCCAAGGAATGTTCGGAACAGGAAAAATTGCAAATGCAGGAATATGAAATACTTAAGCTGCTGGTCTTAATTTTCGGCGTCTCCGCCTTTATCGTATTCCTGCTTCATAGGGTGAATATCCCGCCGCTTGTCGGCTTCATTATTTCGGGTGTGCTCATCGGGCCTTCCGGATTCGGACTGGCAGGAAAAGCCGCAGATATCGAATTGCTTGCGGAAATCGGTGTGGTGCTGCTCTTATTTGTCATCGGCATCGAGGTTTCCCTCGAAAATCTTCGGAAGCTGAGGAAGGCCATGCTCAGAGGCGGCTGTATCCAACTCCTCTTAACCGGCGGGCTTACGGCGCTGCTTCTATTCCCTTTGCTTCATGATGTGAAGCAGGCGGTTTTTTTTGGTTTTCTTGTTGCATTAAGCAGTACAGCCATTGTCTTTAAGATGCTTTCGGAGCGGGGAGAACTCGACTCTCCCCACGGACGGGTCATGGTGGGCATCCTGGTCTTTCAAGATCTTGCCGTCGTCCCGCTAATGCTCATCACGCCGTTACTGGGTGGGCAGGGATTCGATCTTTGGCAATTGAGCATGAAAATGATCAAGGCGTTGATACTTGTGGCGGTCGTACTTTTGGCGGCGCGCTGGTTTGTTCCCCGCGTTTTGCATCAGGTTGTCCATGTGAAAAGTCGCGAACTCTTTATCACTGCGGTTATTCTACTTTGCCTCGGCACAGCCCTCCTGACGTCGCAATTCGGACTCTCCTTGGCACTGGGCGCCTTCCTGGCGGGCCTTGTTGTTTCCGAATCTGAGTATGCACACCAGGCCATTTCCGACATTCTTCCCTTTAAGGATAGTTTCATCGGCCTTTTTTTCGTTTCCGTGGGAATGCTCATGGATACGGCCTTTATCACGGACTATTGGTTGAAAATATCCGCTGCCGTGGTACTCATAATTGTGATCAAATTCTTAGTGTCTACCGTGGCGGCAGTTGGTGCCGGAGCTTCGCTCAGACCCGCCCTGGTTACGGGGTTTGGTCTTGCCCAGATCGGGGAGTTTTCCTTCGTGCTGGCGGGTGCAGGTCGTGGTGCCGGGCTCATAACCGGAGATTATTACCAGCTGTTTCTTTCGGCGTCACTGGTTACTATGCTTCTTACTCCCTTTCTCATCAGGGTCGCTCCGGGAATGTCAGTCTGGGCGACTGCAAGGCTTCTTCCAAAGCGCCTCAGCCACTTCGCCGGTTCAACAGAGAGCCGGGGCTTTCCCAAGGGCAGATCGGGGCACGTGGTTATTGTAGGATTCGGGCTTAATGGCCGTAACCTCGCGCATGTCCTGGGGCAGGCGGAAATCCCCTATGTTGCTCTGGAAATCAACAGTGATACGGTCCGGGAAATGAAAAAGAAAAAAGAGCCTATCTATTATGGAGATGGGACGAGCGCTGAGATTTTGACCAAGATGGGAATCCGGGAAGCAAGGGCGCTGGTGGTGGCGATTTCCGACGCGGCATCATCGCGCCGCATCGTGCAGACTGCGAGAAGGGCAAATCCCGCCTTGCACATAATCGTAAGGACCAGATATGTATCCGAGGTTGAAGACCTTAAAAATCTCGGCGCCAATGAGGTCATCCCCGAAGAGTTCGAGACCTCAATCGAGATATTTTCCAAGGTCCTTGACTATTATTTGCTGCCCAGGAATTTAATTAACGATTATATCAACAGTGTGCGGTGCGATAACTACAAAGCCCTGCGCAAGATTGATCTGCCTCGTCAATGTCTGATGGAAAGGCAGGATATCCTGCGGGGGATAGATACGGAATCTTACCTGGTTAAAGAAGACAGCCGCCTGGCCGAAAGTACGATCGCCGCAACGCGCCTGCGGACCGAAACCGGCGGGACCATTCTGGCTGTGGAAAGGTCGGGAGAGCTCTATCAGAATCCTTCCCCGGAGTTTCTCTTGAAGAGAGGAGACGTCCTCGTACTCGTGGGCAAGCAAAGCGATATGCAAAAGGCCCTGGCCTATTTGGATACGTTGGCTCTTCCCGGCGCCGTGTCCCGAGCGTCCATGGAGCAGGCAGAAAGTAATTTATAGGAAGTAAATCATCATGATTGAAACGACTGTCGATAAAGGGGCGAAGAGGCCATGAAAGTTCTTTATCGCAGCATCCTTTGCTTCTTCAAAGACGGTGGGCCAATGCTAGCCGGGTCCATCGCTTACTTCTTTCTCATGTCCTTTGTTCCCTTTTGTCTCCTATTGATTACGATTTTCGGTTATTTCCTCGGGGAAAGCCGGGCCTTCCATGATTTCTTCGCCATCAGGCTGATAAGTTTATTTCCCGCCGCGACCAACCATATCATCAGTGAGATGACGGCCCTGGTCACATACCGGCGGATCGGCATCCTTACTTTTGTTATTTATGCCTACTTTTCTGCGCAGTTGTACCTGGCCCTGGAAAATGCCGTGCACAAGATATTTTACGAAAAGACCAGGACGACACTCCTCCTTTCCCTTTTCAAGTCACTTTTGATTGTCAGCTTGATTGTCGTGTTCGTAATCTTCTCTTTCGCAGCCACATCCGTCGTCCAGATGCTCGACCCCATGATCACAACCTACATGGGTCTCAAGATGGGCTTTGGCGTTGGTATCTTGATCAGGTTTGTCATACCTGTTTGCCTGGTCTTTCTGATTACCACAACCTTTTACATTATGGTGCCGCTCAAAAAGGTTACCCTGCGCGACGCAGCAACGGGCGGCTTATTTACTGTTTTTTTTCTCGATCTGGCGAGGCATTTATTTACCATTTACGTGCTTAATACCGCCGGCCAGTTCGGCGCCATCTATGCTTCCTTATCTACCATCGTCGTATTTCTGTTATGGATTTATTATGCGGCCTGTATCTTTTTGGTAGGTGCTGAACTGGTCAGGAGCCTGGAGGTAGAACATGGGAAAAATCACGGACTGTGTCAACGGTAAGGATTGTCTGGACTTTGGTGTTTGCCTGGAGTAAGGGCTGTAAGAAAACAAGAAGCGTACCCCGTTATTTCTAACAGGTCCTGAGGAGCAAGATGGATGATTTAAGGCACTTTATCGCTTCCCGGATCAGGGACGAGGGGCCGGTGACATTCGCGCGGTTCATGGACTGGTGCCTCTACCATCCCGCTTATGGCTATTACAGCTCCGGTGCCGCTAAAATTGGTAAAGAGGGTGATTTTTATACCGCTCCCTGCGTTCATCCCCTCTTTGGAGGGATGCTGGCCAGGCAGCTTTGCCAGATGGGCGATCTGCTTTCTGACAATACCTTTACTATCCTTGAGATTGGTGGCGGACGGGGCTTTCTGTGTGCCGACATCATGGCCTGGATTGAAAACCATGAGCCGTCTTTATTTGAACGCCTCGAATATTTCATTGTGGAATCGTCAAACGTTTTTTGTGAGGAACAGCAGCAGAGACTTGCTGATAAAAGGGGTCGGGGAAAAGTTCGGTGGCTTCCAACCGACGCTTTAAGAAACGGGAATTTGTCGGTAACGGGATGCATTCTATCTAATGAACTTGTGGACGCTTTTCCAGTCCATCGAGTAGTTAGCCAGGGGGGTGAACTGAAGGAAATACGTGTGGATGAGCAGGATGGCAGCTTTATAGAGAGGTGGGACCCACTGACCGATTCACGCCTGGGTGAATATCTTTCCGATCTGGGCATCGGCCTCGCCGAAGGCCAAAAGGCGGAGGTCAACCTTCGGGCGCTGGCCTGGCTTGAAGAAGTGGAGCGCTGCTTAAAGCGCGGTTTTCTGATGACCATCGATTATGGCGGACGGTCCTGTGAACTGTATAACCTCAGGCGCCAGGAGGGAACGCTCCGCTGTTTTTACCGTCATCAGTTGCACGATTCCCCATACGAGAATGTCGGGCGGCAGGACATCACCGCTCATGTGGACTTTACTTCCCTGATCCGGAAAGGTGAGGAAGTGGGGCTTCTTTTTACCGGCCTGGTTCCCCAATACCGTTTTCTGATGGCCCTGGGGTTCTTGGATGAAATTGCGGCAGCCACTGAAAAGTTGCCGGCGTTGGAAGCTTTACAATTACGACTGTCGCTGAAGTGCCTGATTGAACCGGAACTTGGCATGGGTGAAATCTTCAAGGTTTTGATCCAGCATAAGGGAATGAAGCAACCGGCGCTCCGGGGACTCCGGGAGCTTCGCGATATTTGATAGGAGAGGATGGACGATTATGGATTGCGCTAAAATAATGGCTATATATGGTTCGCCTCGCAGCGGCGGTAATACGGATATACTCATGAATGAATTTCTTAAAGGGTTGGAAGACGAGCGTACCAGTGTGGATCGTCTTTATGTCCGGGATTTTTGCATCGCTTCATGCCGCGAATGTTTGAGCTGTTTTCAAAGCGGACGCTGCGCGATTGCGGATGACATGCAGCCGATATATTCCCGACTGCTTGCTGCCGACATCGTCGTTCTAGGCTCGCCGATCTTTTTTTACGGAGTCACTGCCACGGCGAAGGCTTTAATCGACCGTGCCCAGGCGCTCTGGGCCAGGAAATATGTCCTGAAGGACCCTGCCTTGGGCGAGGAAGGCAAAAAGAGGGAGGGATATTTTATCTCTGTGGGCGGTACCAAGGGGCAGCGAATGTTTGAGGGTGCGATCCTGACGGTTAAATATTTTTTTGATGCTTTCAATACCAGCTACAGCGGAGAGTTACTTTTTCGACAGGTTGATGCCAAAGGAGATATTATTAAGCAGCCGGCTGCCTTGGAGGAAGCACGTGCGGCCGGCAGGGCCGCTGTTTTAGCATGGCTGAAAAAAGGTGGTTGTCATTATAAATAATTAACTGTAGGCTCCGCGGATAATTTTCGTTACCAATTTACGTTGAGTTTTCGAAAAAAATTATGCTAGATTAACGGGTAAAAATTATAAGTTTAAGAGAGGAGATTATATGGCTGATTTTCTAATTATTTGTAGGGATGCCTTGCAGAACTCCATCCTTGGTTCTTTAGCTACCGCCATGGACTGTAAGTCAAAAGGCATAGATGTAGAAGTGATGTTTACTCAAGAGGCACTTGCGGCTTTAGTGACAAAGGAGTTTAGATTCTCTCCCGTGCTTGAACCTTACCGGAAAACGATGGAGGATAACGCACGGCAGTGGGGGTACTCGACGGATCCCTTTGATCTTATCGAGGCCTGTAGAAAGGCCGGGGTTACCATGTTTGGTTGTCAGGCCTGGCTTGACCTTCCCGGGATTAAGGGTAAGCTTCCAGAAGGCGTTGTAACTATCGAAAAGGAGGATGTTCCCCTGCGGGTAGCTAGCGCCAAAACTATCCTTGGTTCTTTCTAACGGTAATTTGTTTCCAGTTTAGCTGTCCATTTTGACATGGTCTTGTGCTGCTTGCAAATGAGAAGAAAACCTGGCTTTTCCTGGAGCCACAAGAGCGTAGGTTTGTAGACTGAATGATGGGAATGAGGATGAACGGGCTGTCGCATGTAGATGATAATGGCAAGGCGCAGATGGTGGACGTAACGGCCAAGGCAGCGACCATCCGTGAAGCAGTGGCGGAAGGCAAGGTGAGGATGCTTCCCTCTACCCTCAAACTTATTCAGGAGGCGGGAATGCCGAAGGGCGATGTCCTCGCCGTAGCGAAAATCGCCGGCATTATGGCCGCTAAAAAGACAAGCGACTTGATTCCCCTGTGTCATCCGCTGCCGTTAACGGGGATTGATATCGGGTTCGACAGTCTCACCGAGGCTGGAGAGATAACCATCAGGGCAACCGTTAGAACCGTTGGCCAGACCGGCGTAGAGATGGAGGCCTTGACTGCGGTCAGCGTGGCTGCCCTGACCATCTACGATATGTGCAAGGCTGTTGATAAACTGATGAGCATCGCCGACATCAAACTAGTTTTAAAAAAAGGCGGTAAAAGCGGAACCTTTACCAGGTAAAAGGGCCGTGGATTTGTATAAGGTGCGGAATAGGGTAGCGTATGTCATCGGCCCATAAGATCAGACGTTGGTTGGCAATCCCTTTAGCGATTACTTTGTTTTTTCTCCTTGTCTTATTGCTTTTGACCTGGTTTACTCATGCATTTCCCGGGGAGCGGGCGGTGTTGTCGGCCCTCTTTCTTCTGGCCGCTTATCTTGTAGGGGAGGTTTTTTATCGCCGTGTTACATTTCGGGAAACCGGTTTAGAAATCAGGAAATATTTTAAAAAGACGGAATTCACGTGGGATGAGATCACCCATCTCGGTTTTCTGGTATTGGGGACCAAGGTTTATCTCCTGCTGACCACAATTAAAGGTTATTATATCCTGTCCAATAATTATGAAAGATTTCCCGCATTGCTTCGCGAGCTGTGCGGTCATCTCGGTGCCGATAAGGTTGATGAGGGAATCGGGCGGCTCCTTGAGCATCCCTTGCATAATCATAAACCGATTTATTCGGCGTGGATCGCGGTAATGGTAATTATAGCGATTACTATCTGGCGTTTTTTTTAAATTTTCCGTTTCGCGTAAAAAACGGGCAAGGAAGGATTGGTATGAAGCTCAGGAACTCCAAAGTAATCACGCAGAGAAGGTCAGCGAGCGCCACGGATGGAGTTGTGGAAGAGGTTATAGCGCAAAAGCTAGCCGATATCACGACCATACTCCATACTTCGAATGTTGAAAAAAGCAGGCTGCATGATTATATCTTATCCACGGTGGAAAGGAGTCTTTTCAAGATCGCCCTGAAACGAAGCAATAATGTGAAAGGTACCGCCGCCGCCTATTTAGGAATAAACAGGAACACTTTCCAGAAGAAGATGGTCAAGCTGGGCATCGACGATCCCAAAGGGTAGGGCGCAATCCATATGCAGTTACCGGAAAAGATTAGCACGATGATGGCAAAGGGGGTCAGGTTTACAGCCCCCTTTTCTGTAGAAATAGGCGAAGAGGTAGCCCTGGAGAGGATTGCCGGGCAGGGCGTGGTGATCTACGGCGGGGCAAGATTATATGGAGCCGACACCCTTGTCTCTCCGGAGACAATAATTGGGGCGGAGGGGCCGGTGACAATGGTTAATTGCCAGCTAGGCCCCCGTGTGGAACTGAAGGGAGGATTCTTTGAATCCTCCGTTTTTTTAGAAAAGGCAAGTATGGCATCGGGTGCACAGGTGCGCGAGGGGACACTTCTGGAGGAGGGCGCTAAAGTCGGGCATACTGTTGGCTTGAAACAGACTATCCTCTTTCCGTACGTCACCCTGGGAAGCCTGATCAATTTTTGCGATTGCTTGATGGCGGGCGGTACGGGAAAGGAAGATCACAGTGAGGTGGGCAGTTCCTATATTCACTTTAATTATACGCCGCAGCAGGATAAAGCGACTCCATCTCTGATTGGCGATGTGCCGCGAGGGGTAATGCTCGATCAGCCACCCATATTTCTTGGCGGTCAGGGCGGGCTGGTGGGACCGTTGAGACTCGATTACGGAACGGTCATTACTGCCGGGACGGTCTGGAGGCATGACAGCAGTGGGGCCAAGCTGCTGCACGGCGGAGCGGGAAGGCCGCTCAGGCATGATTATCAGGCCGGCCTTTACGGAGACATCAGTCGAAAGGTTAACCACAATATCGTCTATATCGCGAACCTCCGCGCCTTGCGGGAGTGGTATGCTCATGTGCGTCGCCCCTTCTTCGAGAAAGAGGAAATGGGAGCACCGCTGTGGGGGGGAAGCCTTGCGCTTCTCGATAGAGCATTGGAAGAAAGGTTAAAGCGTTTTCGAGAATTTTCAGGATTACTTCGTAAATCAGCTACGATAGGCGAGGAAAGGGAAGGACCTGTTAGCGGTATCTTCCGCCGTCAACGAGAGTTGACAGAGAGATGGCCGGAAATCGAGGCGGCTTTGCAGGCCTCTCTGGAATCAGGCTCGCTATTACAGAGTCGGGAGGCCTTCTTGGAGCCTTTCCTGAAAAGAGCAAGGGAAGCCGATAATTATCTTGCCGCCATCCGGGCTTTGGATGAGAAAGCCAAGCGTGCCGGAATATTTTGGCTGCAACAGGTAGTGGACACGGTTGCCGGAAGGGTGTTAAACTTATTGCCTGCCTTTCGCTCTTATACGACCTGAACAGGTGGTTTTTTATTGCCATTGGCTGCAAATTGGCTTAAAGGTTTTTCCCATGAATCTAAAAAAAATCGAATATATCAGCGCCGCTTTCCGGCTTTTTAAAAAATATCGCTTCTTTCTGGGCAAGGATGTCCGCCGGGTATGCGGACCAGCGGTCATTATTTTCCCATGGTGCGATGATCTTTTATGCTGCGGTTTAGCCGGGATTGTAGCAGTAAAAGGCGCTCCGCCCTCATCGGAAGCCGATGTTTTGGAACGGCTGGCCGAACTTCTTGAAAAGCTCAAGACCAGGGGCCTGGAGACCATCATGGCCGCTGCACTGCCTATCGATCACTATTTAGATAGCCGCCTCTGCCTGGAAGAAATTGAGCAATGTGTACGTTCGCTGCAGGAGGACAAGAATTTCACCCAGCTTTTCATCGATTCCGTCTTGAGTGCGAAGTTTTCCGATATACTGAGGGAAATTAAAGATTTCTTGGCTCGTGAGGAGAATGCTGTTGAGGAAAATGCAGGTCTTTTTCCGACTCTGGCCATCGAGACGATCAATGGACGCCTGGTTATGCTGCGCGATATTGCCTGGGCCGCCGAAAGGGATATCCTGGGGAATGTAGAACGGATTAAGACCTTATCCGAAAAAGCGAACCGGCATGAGTTATCCCTGCCGGTTCTGCAGAAATATAAGAAGATCAATTTCCTCTTCAATTGCCTGGACAGGCTCGAAGTACGGGGCCGGGATTCCGCCGGTATCCAGATGGCCTGGACGCTGAATCAAACCAACCAAAAACGCTTGGCTGCCGTCCTTTCAGAAAACGGGCTTCAGGAGGAGTATCTAAAGAGAAGTCAAGGGGGCGACCTTGTCAACGGTTCCATCGATTTTTCCCAGGGGCAGCATGTCGGGCATAGCGCTGGGGCGGAAGACGCCTATCTGGCCTTTACCTACAAGACGGCCTCCATCGTGGGCGAGCTGGGATTGAATGCGGCTAATTTGCGAAAAATTATTGGAGAAGACAGGATATTTCAAACGCTGGCCGATCTCGGGACGGTGTTTGAAACCTCCTTCCTCCACACCCGCTGGGCCTCTGTAGGGTCCATTACTGAGGAGAACTGTCATCCCGTGAACAATTTTACCGCCCGGTCCGGCAACGCCTCTCCCGCCATTGAAGTTGGGAAAAATTATCCCTACTACGGGAAAGGTGTCTGGACGATCAACGTGGCGTTGAACGGAGACATTGATAATTATCAGAATCTGCGGGCCGATCTTGAAAAGGAAGGGGTCTTCATCGCTCCGGAAGTGACCACGGATACGAAAATCATTCCCCTCATCATCCAGAAGTACCTGCTGCGCGGGAATGATCTGGCGACCGCCTTCCGGTGCGCCCTAAATGACTTTGACGGCTCGCACGCTATCGTTATGGTAAGTAATGTGGAACCGGGCAAGGTTTTCCTGGCCCTCAAAGGGAGCGGCCAGTCCCTTTACGTGGGCATCGCGCCCGATCAATATATTTTTTCTTCCGAACTCTACGGCCTTGTGGAAATGACGCCTTTTTTTCTCAAAATGGACGGAGAGATAGGCCCGCGGCCTGACTTTTCCGGGTCCCCGGGGCAAATTTTTATCCTTGAACAGGATTCTCCTGGCGGCCTGGAGGGGATCAGCGCTTTTTTTTATGACGGCTCTCCTTTAGAACTCCGGCAGTCACAGGTCTGCCGCGCCGAAATCACCACCCGCGATATAGACCGGGGCGACTATCCCCACTATTTCCTGAAAGAAATTAACGAATCTATTCAATCCGTGCAAAAGACGCTACGGGGAAAGTATCTTATCACCAGAAATGGTAGAGGTAGGGAGGTTGCTTTCAACCTGGGAGAGGACGTCATCCCCGCCAACTTAAAGGTCGCATTAATTAAGGGCAGTATTGCCCGGTTGGTTGTAATTGGTCACGGCACGGCGGCGGTGGCCGGTGAAGCTATCGCCTGTTCTTTCGAACGGTATCTGAGCGGAAGTTCCATCAAGTTCGATGCCAAGGTGGCTTCGGAGCTGAGCGGTTTCTGTTTGGCCGATGACCTCAAGGATACCATGATCATTGCCATTACCCAATCGGGAACCACGACGGATACCAACCGTGCCGTCGCCATGGCGGTGGAGCGCGGGGCGATGGTGGTGGCGATTGTGAACCGGCGCCAGTCCGACATCACTACGAAGGCTCAAGGGGTTTTTTATACGAGTGACGGGCGCGATATCGAGATGTCGGTAGCTTCCACGAAGGCCTTCTACTCCCAGGTCGTAGCCGGACATATCCTGGGCTTGTATATGGCGCAGTTGCTGAAGACACGTCCCGATGATTATATTGCCGAAGAACTGCTCATCCTGGAACAGGCACCCGCACTTATGGGGCGAGTGCTGGAAAAGAAGGAGGATATCCGGTTAGCGGTGGAGAAGGCCCTGGGACAGAAGAAATACTGGGCGGTAGTGGGCAGCGGTCCCAATAAAGCGGCGGCCGACGAAATAAGAATCAAACTCTCGGAACTTTGTTACCGCACCATTTCTTCTGATGTTGTGGAAAATAAGAAACATATCGACTTGTCCTCGGAGCCGATGATCATCGTCTGCGCGGCGGGCAATCCGGAAGCGGTGCTGAGTGATATCATCAAGGATGTGGCTATCTTTAAAGCCCATAAAGCGGGAGTGGTCGTTTTTGCAGAGGAGGGAGAAGGCCGCTTTCAGGAAATCGCCGATGCCGTCATTGGCCTACCCCGCGCCTCTCTGCCCTTACCCGTTATCTTAAATACTGTTGCCGGCCATCTTTTCGGTTATTTCGCGGCACTTGCCATTGATGAAGAGGCCATGTTTTTTCGGGCCTTCCGGAGCCGCCTTGCTGCGGCGATTGCGGACCAGGTCCATAAGAATTATTCCGTCTATGAGAAGATTGCGGACCGGCGGCTGCGCGGGATCATTAGAGATTTTTATCGTGACTTCCATAAGCGGAGGCAGGAGGGGGCCTTTTCTTTATCACATGTTAAAACACTTTCCGATCTTTTGCTTTTACTAAAGTATACGGGCGGTAAGCTACCCCTTGATGATTTCTGGCTGGAATTTCCTAGTGAGGGAGATTTTGCCTCGCCTGTTGAACTGCTGGATATTACACTTGGCCGGTTGATTGATGAACTTACCCGGCCCATAGATGCTATCAGGCATCAGGCAAAAACGGTTACCGTGGGGACGAGCAGGAAAGAAGTACCCCTTAAGGGAGTCATTTTCGCTCTGCTGAAGGAACTGGGTTTTTCAACCCAGGCTTTGACTACCAAGAATGTCCTGGCCCTTACGGCCCTCCAGCCGGCGATTGGCGACGTCAAGGGATACACGCTTTATGAGATCGGAATTCTGGACGGGGAAGGGTATCCGACCGATCAATCCACCATTGCCATCGTCAAAAGGGGGGGGATCTCCAAGGATATGAAATCGCGAGTGGAGGCCTCGAGTACCCTCATGGGGACCAAGAGGACAATCGTCAGCACCGAGCATATCTACGTGGGGTACGGCAAAGTAGACGCCGTTCCTCTGGTTATCATCCCGCTACGCGACGGGCAGGTGGTTAAGAATCTGCTCCTTATCCACGTGGATTTCAATGAATCCTTGACATTGAATGAAAAGAAGGACGTTCTGGGTTACCGGTACAATGATATCCGCAATATCATAAACGAGTACAATCTAACATGGGATGACAGGCATTTGGAGAAGCTGCCCCTGGCGTTGCTTTTAGGGGAGCCGGTAGAGGTAGTTGCCGAACGAATCAGGCAGGAAGCTCAGAGAGGCAATGGCGAGGGGCGCATATGAAAACGAAAATTATTTTTGTAACCGGGGGAGTGCTTTCTTCTTTAGGAAAGGGACTTGCGGCGGCTTCAATTTCCGCCCTCCTCGAATGCCGGGGACTCCGGGTTACTAATCAGAAACTTGATCCTTATATCAATGTTGATCCCGGAACCATGAGTCCTTTTCAGCACGGCGAGGTCTTCGTAACGGACGACGGCGCGGAGACGGACCTGGATCTCGGCCACTACGAGCGTTTTACCTCCACACGCATGGGGAAGGAAAACAACCTTACCACGGGCCAGGTTTATTTTTCGGTGATCTCGAAGGAGAGAAGGGGTGACTATCTGGGGAAGACGGTGCAGGTGATTCCCCATATCACGAATGAAATTAAAGAGCGCATCCGGACGGCGGCCGATGATTTTGACGTTGCCATTGTGGAAATTGGCGGTACGGTGGGCGACATCGAAAGCCTGCCCTTTCTGGAAGCCATCAGGCAGTTTCGTAATGAAGTGGGAAGGCAGAATGCTATCTTTATACATCTTACCTGGGTTCCCCATCTCAAGACTGCGGGCGAGGTGAAGACCAAACCGACCCAGCACAGCGTCAAGGCCTTGCGGGAGATCGGCATTCAACCGGACATCCTGCTGTGCCGCACAGAAAATTTTCTTTCCGATGAGATCAAGGCTAAAATCGCTCTCTTCTGCAACGTAGAGATGGCGGCAGTCTTTACGGCCAAAGACGTGGATTGCATCTATGAGGTTCCGCTTGTTTTCCATCGTGAAGGACTTGATCAAAAGGTTGTGGAATTGCTCAACATCTGGACGGGCCGGCCGCATCTGGAAGCCTGGGAGGACGTCGTTACTAGGGCCTGCAATCCCACGCATGAGGTGGATATAGCCATCGTCGGCAAATACGTAAATCTAGCCGATTCATATAAAAGCTTGAATGAGGCCCTTATGCACGGAGGGATCGCCAACGGCTGCCGTGTGAATCTCCAACTTGTTGATGCGGAAGGGATTACCAAGGGGGAATGCGGTACACAGTTGGCCGAGGTGGATGGCATCCTGGTGCCTGGCGGTTTTGGTGAACGGGGGATTGAAGGAATGATCTGTGCGATTCAATATGCCCGGGAACAAAAAATTCCCTTTTTCGGTATCTGCCTGGGTATGCAGATGGCGGTGGTGGAATACGCAAGGAATGTCTGCGGCCTTCTCCAGGCGAATAGTTCGGAATTTGTTGCGGAAACTCCCGCTCCAGTTATTGATCTCCTTCCGGAGCAGAAGGAGGTCACGGAAAAGGGCGCCTCGATGAGGCTGGGCGCCTTCCCCTGTGTCCTGGAAACGGATTCCTTTGCCTACGAGGCGTACCAGGAGCAGGAGATCAGCGAAAGGCATCGGCACCGCTATGAATTCAATAATGAATTTAAAAAGAGACTCCTGGAAAAAGGTTTACGCATCACTGGAAGTTCGCCGAACGGGCGTTTGGCAGAGATCACGGAGATAAAAGATCATCCCTGGTTCCTGGGATGTCAGTTCCACCCGGAATTTAAATCCCGTCCCACCAGTCCGCACCCGCTATTTACCGGGTTCATCAGGGCCGCGCTGCAATATAAACTTAATAAGGAATAGGCCCGTTTGTTTCGTAAAAGAGACAGGTTAGTCTATGTCGCTGCTTTCCGCTACTGTTCTCCTTTTCCTGGTCCTCGACCCCTTCGGGAATATCCCCTTTTTTTTGCTTGTTCTCAAAGAGGTACCGGAAAATCAAAGGGGCCGCGTCATCATCAGGGAAATGCTGGTTGCCCTTTTGGTCCTTGTGGTCTTTCTTTTCGGCGGCCAGCATTTGATGAATGTATTGCAGATCTCGGAACCTTCACTCAGCATAGCGGGAGGCATCGTCCTTTTTCTGATCGCCATTCAGATGCTGTTTGGGGGATATGAAAAGACCTTCAGCGATGACAACAGGCGGGAACCTTTCGTTTTCCCCTTGGCTGTACCCGCAATTGCCGGCCCCTCAGCACTAGCCACCATCCTTCTGCTTATGGGCCGCGAGCCCGCCCGCTGGCTGGAATGGCTTGCGGCTCTCTTGCTGGCCTGGTTATTTACCGGTCTCATTGTTCTGACTTCGTCATGGCTTCATCGCCTTTTGGGGGGGCGAGTCCTTTTGGCCCTGGAGCGCCTGATGGGAATGCTTTTGACTACCGTGGCCGTGGAAATGTTTATTAAAGGAGTGCAGCGGTTGTTAATCGCGCCGAGATAGGGCTTCGGGCTTGAGGGCTTTGATTGTCGTATCGACGTAGTGCGATGAAAAGTGCTCACCCCGATAAAGCAGCAGGGCTTCGGGAAGTGCCTGCAGGAAGGCATCCACCACCTGGGCGTCAAACTCGCTTCCTGATTGCTTTTTGAGGAACTCAATCACCTGCGGAATGGGCATGGGCCCGCAGTCCAGGGTTTGTCCAAAGGCGTATTTCGGATAATCTCTTTTTGAGGTCAGGGCGTCAAATACGTCGGCAACGGCGATAATCCGGGATCCCAGGAGGAGCCGTTCCCCCTTCATGCCGTCGGGATAGCCCGTCCCATCCATCTTTTCATGGTGTCGGCAGGCAATTTCCGGTACTTGCGTCAGGGGATGGGGAAAATGGAATTTGTCCAGAATGGCCTTTGTTTTCATGGGATGGGTCTTCATCTCCTCCCAGTCCTGCTGGGTGAACGCACCATTTTTCGTGAGGACCTCGTCCTTAACCCCAATTTTCCCGATGTCATGAAGCAGAGCGGCGTATTTTAGGGTTTCAACTTCTTCTTTCGGAAGATTCATCCTGCCGGCTATGAGGAGGGAGTATTCTTTTACCCTATCGGAATGGCCGGCGGTAAAGTGATGTTTGGCATCGACAATCGCCGATAAAGTACTCATAGAACTGTTGAAAGAAAGAAGGATTTCATCCACGAGGAGGGAATTTTCCAAGGCTATCGCCACTTGTGACGTTAACCCTTTCAGGAAAACCTCATCTTCTGCGTCAAAACAATATTTGTCCTTCTTATTAATGACCTGGATAACACCGATGACTTCTCCGCGACGGTTCTTTATGGGCACGCACAATACAGATTTTGTGCGAAAGTCATTTTTGAGGTCGAAGGAGCGGTCGAAATAGGCAAGTTCCCAGGCATCAACGACGTTTAGCGTTTCGCCGGTGGTGGCAACCCTGCCGCTGATCCCCTGGCCCAGGGGCAGGCGAATTTGTCCCACCCCTTCCGAGACCTTGGTCCAAAGCTCCTGCTCTTCCCAATTCACTACATACATGCTGGTCCGCTCGGCAAGCATGGCTTCCGTGACATTGCCGATAATCAGGGGAAAGAGGCGGTCAAAATCTAATTCCGCCGTCAAACTGGAAGAAATGGCAATCAACCGCGCAAGGAGTTCCCGAAGCTGGTTCCGTTCCGTTAGTTGATCAGCGGCGGTCTGAAAGATGGCGTTGAAAGACCTGATGAGGGTCTGGATTTCATTTTCATCGGGATTACCGGTTCCGTCTTTGCTGCTAAATTCCATGGTATCAGTGATTCTTTGGGTACTGAAATTTTCCTCCCGTTTGGCCACGGCTGTCGTCTTGGTGTGAATTTCTCCGGTGACGTTTTCAAGGGCATGAAGCCAGCGATACATGAGGAAAAAACTGAGGAGGGGAAAGAAAAGCATGGCATACAAGCAAGTATAATAGAGATTGCTAAAACTCTCAATTGCCTTTTCGCTGATCAAGGGGAGTATGTAGTCATCGACGGTAAAAATGGCAATCAGGATGGGAAAAAGAGAAGACAAGGTAAAAAAGGCCAGGAAAATCTTTTTTGCTTTCATGGAATGCAGCGAGACAAACATAGCCATATGTAAACCTGTATAACTTTTCCTTATGAGGATGTGCTTTTTATAACGGTTAGCGGTATACGCAAATAGCCATGTCCTGTCAACGAAAATTACCCTCTTGCTGTTGCTTTGATGCGTGACAAGGAGCAAGAAACGAAGTTTGCATATTGACATATTTATCGATTGCTGAGTAATTGTAGTGAATAAAATTTATTAAAAAGGAGAATAGATATGGACTGGGGAATGGAAAACCGCCTGTCACAGCTTATTCAGCCGGACGGCCATTGCTTTTTTTTGCCCATCGATCACGGCTACTTCCAGGGGCCCACATCCTGCCTGGAGAAACCCGGGGAAACGATAAAACCTCTTTTGCCATACTGTGACGCGCTTTTTGTCACCAGGGGAGTGCTGCGCGCCGCCGTCGCACCCGCAGGCAGCAAACCAATCATCCTCAGAGTATCCGGCGGGGCCAGTATTATCGGCCGGGACCTGGCCGACGAGCGCCTGACCACTTCTATTGAAGAGATCCTGCGTCTTAATGCCGCTGCCGTTGGCCTTTCCATTTTTGTGGGGAGCGATTATGAACGGGAATCACTGCTTAGCCTGGCGAACCTCGTTAATCACTGCGAAAACTACGGTATTCCGGTTATGGCCGTAACGGCGGTTGGAAAGGAGTTAGAAAAGCGGGATGCCCGTTATCTAGCCTTGAGCTGCCGCATCGCCGCGGAACTGGGCGCACGTGTAGTGAAGACCTATTGGTGCGAGAACTTTGAAAAGGTTGTGAATGGATGCCCAGTCCCCGTGGTAATGGCGGGGGGGCCAAAATGCGAGACTGAGAAGGAGGTGCTGAGTTTCGTTTATGATGGCATGCAGCGCGGCGCCATCGGTCTCAACCTGGGGAGAAACGTCTGGCAGCATCCTTATCCCGCGGCCATGATCCAGGCGCTGCGGGCCATCATCCATGAAGGTTTCGATGTTGCCAGCGCCTACGACTTGTTCGTGCGTATCAAAGCAGGACAGGGAAATAAATATTAGAGGGAGAAGCTTGATGCGTGTTGCCATGTACTATAGCAATCATGACGTGCGTTTGGAAGAAATTCCCGTGCCCCGGCTCGGACCGGGCGAGCTGCTTGTCAAGGTTTTAGCCAGCGGCATCTGCGGGAGCGACGTCCTGGAATGGTACCGGCGACCGAAGGCACCCCTGGTGTTGGGCCACGAGATCACCGGTGAGATTGCGGCGGTGGGCAAGGGTGTGGAGCGGTATAAGATCGGCACCCCCGTTTTTGTCTCTCACCATGTTCCCTGTAATACCTGTCGCTACTGTCTCACCGATCATCATACGGCTTGCGAAACCCTGCATACGACGAATTTCGATCCCGGTGGGTTTGCGGAATTCGTCCGCGTGCCGCGCCTGAATGTGGACCGCGGCGTCTTTGTTCTTCCAGAAGGTCTTTCTTTCGAGGAGGGAGCATTTATCGAACCACTGGCCTGTGTTGTGCGGGGGCAGAGATTGGCCGGCCTCCAGCCGGGACAAACGGTGCTTATCCTTGGCGCCGGCATCTCCGGTCTGCTGCACCTCCTGCTGGCGCGTGCATCCGGGGCAGGTCGGATCATCGTCACGGATGTAAACGACTATCGCCTCCAAATGGCAGAACGACTGGGTGCGGATAGGGTATTGGACGCGGGGGAAGATGTCCCCGGGCGCCTGCGCATTATTAACGAGGGCCGGGCGGCCGATCTCGTCATCGTTTGCACCGGGGCTCCGGCGGCCTTCAGCCAGGCCCTTACATCTGCCGACCGCGGCGGGACGATTCTTTGCTTTGCCACAACCGAGCCGGGAATCAAGCTCCCCATATCTATTAATGAGTTTTGGAGAAACGAAATCAGGCTGATGCCTTCATACGGCAATGCTCCCCGCGATGCCATGGTTGCTATGGAACTGCTGCGCAGCCGGCGCGTGGAGGTACGGGAGATGGTCACTCACCGTCTGCTGCTGGAAGAGACGGGACTGGGGTTTGCGCTGGTGGCCGCGGGCGGCGCTTCCATGAAGGTGATCGTTGAACCCCAGGGGTTGCTCCCGTAAGGGCGAGGCATGCACCCACAGGATGGTTGCGAGAAAGCGATTCGGAGGTTCTAAGTCCGCTTCCGCCAGGTTCTGGTTTGTCCCAGGGACTTGGTCGTGCGCCGTTCCGACTTTCGCGGTTCCACCGGCGGTCGGTCTTCCCAATGGGGCGCGGCATAATCCTTTTTTTCCGGCCGCGCGCCCTGCTGCCATCGCCGTTTTACCTGCTCGGCCGGGTTGTCGTCCGGTTTTGCCTGATATTTTCTTCGGGGGAACTCCTTTTGTTCCCTTTCGGGATAGCCTCTATCTCTTTCTTTCTCCCGGCGCCGTGGCGCTTCACGCCGCCTGGTTTCTGCCCCCGATACTTTTTCCGTCCCTTCTTTGCTTATACTTGCGTAGGGCTCGGAATTAGCCCGCGCGGGCATGGCCGGGAGGGTCTTGTGATATTCCCCCTCTACTGTAATGGCGATGCCGCCGCGCACCGCGAATTCGGCGTTTACCTTACACCACCGTGGCGCTACCGCCTTGACGATATCATCGAGAATCGTATTGGCCACATGCTCGTGAAAACCGCCCTCGCTGCGGAAGGATGACAGGTAAAGCTTCAGGGATTTTGATTCCAGGAGTAATTTGTCGGGTATGTACCTGATGGTAAGCTGGGCAAAATCAGGTTGACCGGTCATAGGGCACAGGCAGGTGAATTCCTTTGTTTGCATGGTAACGGTGTAGTCCCGCTGGGGGTGATGGTTGGGAAAGGTTTCCAGGGTTCTTCCCGGTGCGGCGTTGCCGCCAAGAAGGGTGAGGTTTTCCAAATCCGAGGAGCTTGTAATCTCGATCAATTTTATCTGTCTCCTAATTTTTATAGTCTTTTATATAAGTTACTTGCAAATTACAACAAAAAAAGCGAGAACGTCCTTAGCGTCGGGGAGGGCCGGGGGAGCCGTAGCCGTGATTAGGAATTGCTATTTCCCTATGATTATTGTAGAAACGGCATATGAAGATCAAGAATGAATATGCCAATCTCTATAAGGGCATGGCCTTGATTGCCGATCCCATCTATCATTACGCCCTTTTCACCGTGCCAGTAGCAAATTCAACCTTGGAGAAGACGGAGAAGGACCTGATCGATTCCCCCTGGGTGCAGAGACTGCGGCGGATCTACCAGTTGCAAAGCGCCCGCTGGGTATATCCGGCTGCCGAGCATACCCGTTTCCAACACTCCCTGGGGACGATGCATATGGCCGGTGAATTCGGCAAACACCTCTATCGCAGTTTGTGCGAGGTATGCCCGGAGGTACCATCACCCAATTATATTGAAGAAATCCTGCGGGTTGCCGGGCTGCTGCACGATATCGGACACGGTCCCTATGGTCATTTTTTTGACGACAATTTTCTAGACAACTATCATTTGACCCATGAAATCCTGGGGCAGCAAATCATCATCAGGAAGCTCGGTAAAATCATCAGCCGGATCGATAGAGGTCCTGGCGGTGCCTTTGCCCAGGTGGAAAAATTGGACCCAAAGCAGGTCGCCTTCCTGATCAGAAAACCCACGGAGCAGAACGTCAGGCAACCACGCTGGCTGCAGCTTCTCCGCCATCTTTTTTCCGGCATATATACCGTTGACAACCTTGACTATGTCCAAAGAGATGCCTACACAACCGGTTTCTCTCTTGATATGGTCGATATGGATCGCCTTCGTTTTTATACTTTCTTTACCGCAGATGGCCTTACTTTGCATCAGGCGGGTATTTCGGCCTTGAGCCGTTTCTTGAACGCCCGGCTTAACCTTTATACGAACGTCTATTTTCATCGGACGACACGGGCTCTGGATTTGCATTTGCAGGAGATATTCAGGGATACGATGGCCATCCTTTTCCCCGGCAATCCCCTGGAGTCCTTGGATGATTATCTCGCTCTCGACGAGTGGCGCTTGTTCCATGAGGTGCAATCTTGGCAAGGTGCAAAGGACACCAGGAAGCGCCGTCTGGGGCTGGAATGGGCAAAGCTGCACAGTCGGGAGGTGAAGTGGAAGATGTCTTTTACTGCGGAGCTTTCCATCGCGGAGATTCCCCGGGGCGTCGCTTTTTCCCGGAGTCGAGATTATGAAGATCAGATTCGGAGGCACTTGCCCACGTCACTAAAGAATTTGCCGCTGCGGGTTGACCTTGCTACCCAGGACCCACGACCCTTAAACCCCATGACGGAGACGGAGAAACGGATCAACATTTATAATCCTGCCACCGGCCTTACCTCGCCCGAACCGCTGCGCGATATATACAGATTCATACCGGCCCGTGTCGTTCATTTCCGGTTGTTCTCGCGGAGTCACGATTTTGACGAAGAGCTGGCCGTGGCAGCGGAAAGAACGTTGAGCGCCTTTACTGCCGCCGATAAAACCAATATTTGAGATGACAGATGGAACATGAAACAACGGACATCACGCTTTTCGTGCGCCTTTCCAACGAAGATGTCGCCCGGTGGGACCGGCAGCGGATCGTTGACGCTCTTCTGCGGGAAACTAAAATCGACGTAGACACGGCGGATGCAATCAGCAGGGAAGTGGAAAAACAGATCCTATCTTCAGGGATCAGCCTGTTGACCTCCGCACTCGTCAGGGAGCTTGTGGATGTGCGACTTATCGAGCGGGGGTTGGCGCAGGCTGGAAAGATGCATGCCCGTATCGGTTTTCCCCTCTACGACGTAAGCCGCCTGATCCTGCTTCAGAACAAAGAGAATGCCAATCTTCCCCACACTCCTGAGGGGACAAATCTTATTCTGGCGGAGGGCATCAAAAAAGAATACGCCCTGCTGGACGTTTTCTCGACCGAGGTGGCGGAAGCGCATGCCCTGGGTGATGTTCATATCCATGGTTTAGGTTATGTTGACCGGCCTTATAGCTCCTGCCAGTCGCTGGAATATTTAAAGAGATTTGGTCTTGATCTGCCCCGTGCCCTGACGGTGGCAAAACCGGCTAAGCACGCGGAAGTGTTGCTTGCCCATTTGGTCAGGTTCAGTGCCGTTTTGCAGGGACATTTCGCCGGGGTGATCGCCTGGGATGCCATAAATTTTTCTTTTGCTCCCTATCTTGCAGAAAAAAATGATAAAGAAATAAGGCAGTTCGCCCAAATGCTTATTTATGAGTTTTCCCAGCTCACTTCGGCAAGAGGCGGGCAATCCATGTTCACAGATATCCACCTTTATTGGGAATTGCCCCCCCATCTGGCGGGTGTCACGGCCGCAGGTCCTGAAGAAAACCCCGGCCGGGCCTATGGCCACTATCTACCTGTCGCCCAGCGCTTTGCGCAGGCAATCTTCGAGGTCTTCAAAAAAGGAGATGCCCGGGGACGACCCTTTATCTTTCCCCGACCCCTTGTGCATATCAGCAAATCATTTTTCCAGGCACCCGGGCACCGTGAATTCCTGGAGCAGGTCTGTTCCGTAGCCGGAGACAAAGGGAATCCCTGTTTTGTCTTTGATCGGGACAACCTGATAAGAAACTCCTGCGGTTCTCTTGACGTAATGGCCGGGTGTGATCATGACGGCACAAGACCTTCTCCCTGGGAACAGCGCTGCTTTACCATGCAGAATGTGACGATGAACCTGCCGCGCCTGGGATACAGGGCGGATCAGGATGAAGGGCGCTTGATGCTGCTGATAACGCAAATCTTGGAACTGGCTGCGCGGGCTCACGTTCAGAAACGGGATTATATCGAGAAAATTCTTTCCTATGGCGATACCGGTCCCTTGGCCGTCCTAACCATGAAACATGACAGCCACCCCTACCTCCGGATGAAAGAGGCCGCTTATCTGATGGGAGTGGCAGGCATGAATGAACTCGTACAAATTCAAACGGGCCAACAGTTGCACCAACCGAAAGGAATGGCCTGCGGGAAGAAAGTGTTGGCTCATCTGCAGGCCGAGTGCGAAAGGCTTAGCGGTGAGTTGGGGATGCTCTTTATTCTGGAGCAGACACCGGCAGAAACTACGGCCTACCGTTTTGCACGACTCGATCTCAAGTACTTTTCGCCAGCCGCGGGGCACTACGTCAGGGGGGATCTTTCCACCGGCGAAGTCTATTATACCAATTCTACGCACTTGACGCTTTCGGCTTCCCTGACTCCTTTTGAAAGGGTTGAGAAGGAAGGTGTTTTTCATCCCCTCATCAGGGGGAGCGTGATGACCAATATCTGGTTGGGGGATGGCCTGCCCGATACGCATAAAATCGCCCTTTTTGTCACCCGTGCCTTCCACAAGACTCTGAGCGGTCAGCTTGTGTTTTCGCCCGAATTCACTACCTGTGGAAATTGCGGCGGCACCTCCCGGGGCGTATGCACGAGTTGTCCCGTCTGCGGTTCCCCGGAAGTGACAGGAATTGCCAGGATAGCTCAATATTTCAGCCTGGTATCCGGTTGGAACATGGGCAAGCTCGCGGAACTCCGGGACAGAAGAAAGAATCTCGAATTGACGGGATTGTAAGAAACAGGTCATAGGCATAGGTATGGGTCATTGCCCGTCACCCATCACCCATCACCAATCGCCGATTACCCATCTATCACACGTTTTTCTTTACTTTTATCGCTCCTTCCTCCCTTGACATGGGGAGGGGGGGTAAATATATTACCATAAATTTTTCCGGGACGTGGAGCTCAGGAGTGGAAGACTACATTATCAGGTCGTTCAAGGAAAGCAACCAGGTTAAAGAAGCTTTTGTCAACGAAAACCTTCAAAAGATAGTCGAGACCATAGAGGCTTTGACGGCAGCCCTAAAGAGGGGAAACAAGATCATGCTTTTCGGAAATGGCGGATCGGCAGCGGATGCCCAACATCTCGCGGCCGAATTCGTGAATCGTTTTCTGATCGAAAGACCGCCACTGGCGGCGATTGCTCTCAGTACTGATACTTCTATTATTACCGCGATCGGTAACGACTACGACTATGCTGAGATTTTCAGCAAGCAAATAAGAGCCCTGGCTTTGGAGGGCGATGTGGCGTGGGGTATCAGCACCAGCGGCAATTCGCCAAATGTCATTAAAGGCTTGGAGACGGCGAAGAAGATGGGACTCGTTACGATCGGTTTGACCGGAAAAGATGGCGGCGCCGTTGCGCGGATCGTTGATCATGCGTTGACGGTTTCCTCATTAAATACACCCCGGATACAGGAGACGCATATTACCGTCGGCCATGTGATCTGTGAAATGATTGACTATAAACTGTTTCAGCGACCCGATGCCAAATAGTCTTAGTGAGGAGAGGTTTTAAGAGACGTATATGATTAAGAAAGCAGATGAGGCAACAGCAGAACAGGAAGGGCAGGCGACCGGCGATCCGCCCGCAGCAGCAACAGGTGACGATTTGGCGGTAAGACTCGAAGCGGCGGAAAAAAAAGCGGCAGAAAATTATGAAAAATATTTGCGGGTACTTGCCGATTTAGAGAACTACAAGAAGAGGGCGGCTAAGGAGAAGGCGGAAGCCATTGCGTACGGCAATGAGACGCTCATCCTGGACGTACTTCCCATAATAGACAGTCTTGACCGGGCCACCGAGCATGCATGCAACACCGCTGATCTGGAGGCTTTTAAAGAGGGATTTCGTTTGGTTAAGGAGCAGCTTCTTTGTTGCCTGGGAAAACACGGAGTGGAAAAGATTGAGGCAATAGGCGCGGATTTCAACCCTCACCTGCATGACGCCATGCTGCAGGTGGAGAGCAATGCCGACGCCCACAGTAAGGTTGTTGAAGAGTTTGAAAAAGGTTATCTCCTGAAGGGCAGGCTTTTGAAGCCCGCCAAGGTATCGGTAGGAAAGGCGACCCGTAAGGAAAACTAGTGATAAATCGCACTGATAAGAGGTGAAGAAGGAGGAATAGTCATGGGAAAAATTATCGGAATTGATTTGGGAACAACAAATTCATGCGTCGCTGTTATGGAAGGCGGAGACCCTGTAGTGATAGCTAATCAGGAGGGGCACAGGACCACCCCTTCCATGGTTGCCTTCACGGAAAGTGGCGAGAGGCTGGTGGGTCATGCTGCCAAGCGACAGGCTGTTACCAACTCGGAAAATACCGTTCATGCCGTCAAGCGGTTGATTGGCAGGAAATTCAAAAGCGAGGAGGTCCAGTACGACATCAAGGTTAGCCCTTTCAAGATTACTGAGGCGAAAAACGGCGATGCCCAGGTAAGCATTCGCGGTAAAAATTACAGCCCGGCCGAGATATCAGCTATGATTCTGGTCAAGATGAAGCAGACGGCAGAGGATTATTTGGGAGAAAAAGTTACCGATGCGGTGATTACCGTGCCCGCCTACTTTAACGATTCACAGCGGCAGGCCACCAAAGACGCCGGCAAGATTGCGGGCCTCAACGTCGTGCGGATCATCAATGAACCAACGGCGGCGGCACTGGCCTATGGTTTGGACAAGAAGAAGGATGAAAAGATCGCCGTCTATGATTTGGGTGGCGGTACCTTCGATATCTCCGTCCTCGAACTGGGTGAAGGGGTTTTTGAGGTCAAGGCGACCAACGGCGATACCCACCTGGGGGGCGAGGATTTCGATCAACGGTTAATCGATTATCTGGCGACGGAATTCAAGAAAGACCAGGGGATTGATATCAGAAGCGACAAGATGGCCCTGCAGCGCATCAAGGAAGCGGCGGAAAAGGCGAAGATGGAACTTTCCACGGCCATGGAGACGGATGTAAATCTGCCCTTCATCACGGCCGATGCCTCCGGTCCCAAACATATGAATGTCAAGATGACCAGGGCGAAATTGGAAGCGCTCGTTGAGGATCTGATCAATAAAACCGAAGGTCCATGCCGTACGGCCATGAAGGATGGCGGCGTAACCCCCAAGGACATCGATGAGGTGATCCTGGTGGGCGGTATGACGCGCATGCCCCGTGTGCAGCAGAAGGTCAAGGAGCTCTTCGAGAAGGAACCCCATAAGGGCGTCAACCCCGACGAGGTAGTTGCCATCGGCGCCGCGATTCAGGGCGGCGTGCTGGCCGGTGAGGTGAAGGATGTGCTTCTGCTGGATGTTACCCCGCTATCTCTGGGGATTGAAACCCTGGGCGGGGTGATGACCAAGTTGATCGAGAAGAACACCACGATCCCCACGAAAAAGAGCCAGATCTTCTCTACCGCCGCAGACAATCAGCCGGCCGTGAGCATTCACGTGCTCCAGGGCGAACGTTCCATGGCTGGGGATAACCGTACACTCGGCAGGTTCGAACTGGTGGGCATTCCTCCCGCACCGCGCGGCATGCCGCAGGTTGAAGTGACTTTCGATATTGATGCCAACGGGATCGTACATGTTTCTGCAAAGGACCTGGGTACGGGCAAGGAACAGAGCATTAAGATCACGGCCTCCAGCGGCCTGACGGAAGAAGAAATCAAGAAATTCATCAGGGAAGCGGAAGCTCATACTGAAGAGGATAAGAAGAAAAAAGAAATGATCGAGGCGCGGAATCAAGCCGACGCCCTGGTTTACAATGTGGAGAAGAACGTCAAGGAGTTTGGCGATAAGATCAGTCCTGATGAAAAAGTCAGGATTGAAAATGCCATTGCCAGAGTCAAGAAAGCGATAGAGGGAGAAGATGCGACGGAAATCCAGGCCGCGCAGGAAGAGTTGACGGCTGCATCGCACAAGCTGGCCGAAGCCATGTATGCCAAGGCCTCAGAACCTCATGCCGGCGGCCCCAATTCTGAAGAGCAAGGTGGTGCGGGCAAGAAAGACGATGATGTGGTCGATGCGGATTTCGAAGATGTGAAATAGCCGCTTTTGTAACCGCGGTACAAATCGGCGCCCGGGATGAGCAATCACCCCGGGCGTTTTTTTATCGACGGGAAGTCCGACATGCGTTAAGATAGCTAATATGAAAATCCGCATAAAATGGTTAAGAGGCTTGTTGTCCCAAAGAGGGGGAGTACGCCCGGTCGCGGGCTTTCTTATAATTCCACTCCTTTTCTTTTCGGTGCTAGGCGCCGACGCCGCCTCAGGTAGAGGGACGGAGCGACTGCCTGTTACCTTTTCCGAGAAGTGTTCCCTCACGATTCTTGAGGACGGGGCGTATTGGCGGGCCCTGAATGAAGCGATTGAGCAAGCCCGAGATGAAATTACCTTGGCTTTTTTCTATTTTAAAACGAAAGGGGGACGGGGTAGTTATCCAGACCTCATCCTGGCCAGTCTGGCAGATGCCGCCAAGCGGGGAGTGAGGGTAGTAGTCTTGCTGGAGCAGGGTAGGGACCAGGAAGAGAGCACGACTGTTGCTAATAGGCAAACAGCGAACTGGCTCCGAAAAAAGGGAGTGACTGTTTATCTCGACGACCCGCAAAGGACCATGCATACGAAGATTGCCGTTGTGGATGGAAAGAATACCTTTATCGGCAGTCACAATCTTACGCAGTCGGCGCTGAAATATAACCGCGAGATTTCCGTGCTTATTAAATCGCCGCAAGTGGCGGCCGAGGTGCGAGATTATATCAAATCCATTATGGTTACTGCTGTTCCAGGTGTGAAATGATTAGTAAGCTACCGAAGAGCGAAGGCAGGAGATGAAAACATGCGCTACCTGTTAACCAACGATGACGGCATTTATGCACGGGGTCTCAGCGCCCTTTATGATGAATTATCTCAAGATGCGGACTGCCTGATTGTCGCGCCGGAAGTGGAACAGAGCGCGGTGGGACACGCGATTACCGTCTTCCGTCCGCTCATGGTCAGGCCGGCAGATAAAGACGGCCATTTTCTGGGCTATTCCGTGGCGGGTACCCCGGCCGACTGCGTCAAGATTGGCCTCAAGGAACTTACGGATTGTCCTGTCGATCTCGTCGTCTCGGGGATAAACAAGGGGGCCAACGTGGGGATCAATGTCCTCTATTCGGGCACTGTGTCTGCGGCCACGGAAGGGGTTATTCTCGGCGTCCCTTCCTTAGCCATTTCCCTCGACGCCCATCATCAGGCCGATTACACCTTTGCCGCCCGCTTTGCCCGGAAGATGGCCGCTTTCATTATCAAAAACGGTCCCTTTGCCAATTGCGTACTCAACGTGAATGTACCGGCCCTGCCAGAAGAGGAGATCAAAGGAATAGCTGTTGTCAGGCAGGCCAAGGCAAAGTTGATGGAAAACTTCGATAAAAGGACGGATCCGCGGGATAACGTCTATTACTGGCTGGCCGGGGAAACGCAGTTCACCGGCCAGGAGGAGCCTGATTCCGATGCCAGTGCCCTCCGACGCGGGATGATCACCATTACCCCCCTTTATTTTGATCTGACCCGCCACGACCTCTTGAGCGATCTGAGTACAAAGATACAAGCATCGTTCCTGGGGGCGCTGTAAATAGTATTGATGACAGGTCGTGGTTACATTTTTTCTTCCGGTTGCCAGAGTCCGAAGACCACGCGGGTAGGATCGGTAATCACGCGGTCAGAATTATTCCTCTATTGAAAATAAGGCAGAAGTAGAAGTCGTCAAGATAACCGGTGAAAAACTAAGCTTTTTGTGTTTTACTTTACGGTCCTGGTAAAAGGCATCCAGAGTAGATGATGGAGTTTCAGTTGTGCTTCTTCACGATAGGTTCCCATACCGATGACAATGCCTTGCTGATCGATGTCGCGAAGCAAGGTGCCGAATATCCTGTCCCAAAGGGAAAGGATCGTGCCGTAATTGGAATTGCGTTCCCCGATTTTTATTGAATGGTGGATGCGGTGCATGGAGGGGGGCACGAAAAGCAGCCATAGGGTTCTTTCCAGCCACACCGGCAGTTTAATGCTGCTGTGGTTCAATTGTGATGCGAAAAAAAAGATACTATCGAAGAGGTATAAACTGACGATATCGACCCCCAGGGAATACACAAGTCCTAATTTAATGACCGCCGCCGCTGCCAGTTCGCCGCAATGAAAGCGCAAGGCGGTGGAGACGTCCATATTGATATCGCTGTGGTGTACACGGTGAAATCTCCATAAAAGCGGTAAGATATGGTTTAAATTATGCCAGATATAAATGAAGAAATCCATCATCACGATGAGGAGAAGTAATCTTAGCCAAGCGGGTAGGGGCAAGGACCTGCTGAGGAGGCCGGTATGGGTTTCCGTGACGTAAAGGGCCGCTGCAACAGTCGCGGCCGTGAAGAGAAAATGAAGGAGCGCGGCGTTCAGCGCGGCAAGGGAAAGGTTGATCAATAAACGGCTCGTCTTGGAGACGGTGGGCAGACGATAGGGTCTCAGCAACTCTCCGCAGAGAAAAAGTAAAAACCCTACAGAAAAGGCTAAGCCTTTTAGCGCATTGAGATGGTCAGGCGTCATCGGCCCTTCAGATGTCAAGTTTAGCCAGGAGCCCCTTGTGTCTTCTATACCAAAGGTTGGGCATAATCCTGTATAAAGCCCGCGAGATGGGGCCGATATACTCCTTTTTCCGGCGATCAAACTGGCAGGCCTGGATGATCAGCTCCTTGATTTCCTTGCGGTTCATCCCCTCGTTGAATATCTTATAGGCGCAGTGGAAAAGGGGACTATACATGTTCTTCTTTTCCAGATAGCGGTGTACATTGCGAATGGTATTCGGACCTTCCGGCGTGCCGTCGATCATGCTCCGGACCTTGATATTGGTTTCGATGTGGTTGCCGTTGAACAACTCATAGAATAGTTTACCGTAGCGATAATTCTTGCTGGCTTCGGAGGAGACGGTAACGTACATATCGCCGACGCCCGCCTGGCTGTGAAAGGCCTGGAAACTACCCCCCAGGAGCATGGAGAGCGATCTTATCTCCACGCCGGACCGGGCAAAGATTGTTCCCGGAATGGAATCGCCCAACTCCATGCAATCCGTCACCCCTTTGATGTTAGCGACGATATTTTTCAGAGAGCCGCAAGCCTCGATACCGACGATATCGAAATTATAATAAGAGCACAGTTCACGCCGGTTGAATCTGGTCAATTCCTGGATAATCAGTCTGGCGATGTTTTTTTCGCCGGAAACAGCGACACATACGGGGTTTCCCAGGGCGATATCCTTATCAAAGAAAGGGCCGCCGATGCACACGACATCGTATTTGTAGGAAAGATTGGACAAATGATTGTTGATAAGCTGGGAAGGGGTAATCAGCTCTTTCGTGATTTCATCAGAAATCAGACCTTTCATAGGGGAGATGAGGCAAGTCGGGCCGCTTTTCCTTTCAATTAACGGTTTCAGGTAATTAAGCAACTCGGGAAGCCTGTCCATTGTGACGGAAAGGAAGATAAAGTCGTTATCCTCGATGGTCCGCTCCAGATCGTTGGTGGCAAAGACCCGTGAGGACAAGCGAGGCACATGCTCCATGCCGCCGAGTATTCTGGCCAGATCCGCGGTCAGGTGTTTCGGATTCAAATGTTCCGTGTTGATTGCCCGGCAGATCTCCACGTCATGGTAATACAAAGTTACTTTCTTATTGTCCCTGCTGAACTTGTATGCGAAGGAAGTACCTAGCCGGCCGGGGCCGATGATCGCAATCCTGTCTGTGTCCAAATTGGTCAAATTCATCTATTTATAGCTCGTAAGCAGGCAGAATGCCCGGGGGAAAATTGTTGCGCAGTATAGGCAAGGGCATAGCCCATGTCAAGAATAAAAGGGTTTGAGGCAATGATTTCATATAGATAATGGGGAATTGTCCCTTGACAGCAAATAGTCAGATGTGAGATTAATAGCCCATAATTATCGGGAGTCGAACCCGGATAACTTAAAATCGGTGTGATATGCGCATTCTGACCTTTGGTTGGGAATTTCCCCCTTACATCAGCGGCGGCTTGGGTACAGCCTGTTTTGGCATCACCAAAGGATTGACGGATCTTGGTCAGGAAGTCATCTTCGTTCTTCCCCGGGTTCAGGGGGAGATTAAGGATGCCCATGTAAAACTCCTCTCCGCCGCTCATTTTGTCCAGCCACTGGGAGGAGAGCAGGGGGCCATTAAAAGCGCTGCTGACAAGCTGCGGATGAAAACGGTCGATTCTCCGCTGCGGCCCTATATGGATGAGAAACAGTATGCGGTTTGGCGGGAAAATTTTGCCGGGAAAGGCAGTCCCACTTCACTACTGGCCAGTGGAATGTCCGCCGATTACGGCGCCGATCTTCTGCAGGAAACCTGCCGTTACGGCCGGGCCGCAGATAAGATTGCCCAGGAAGAGTCTTTTGATATAATTTATGGTCACGACTGGATGTCCGTGATGGCTTGTGTGCATGCCCGCCGCATAAGCGGAAAGCCCTATGTTTATCATGCCCACGCCCTGGAATTCGATCGCTGCGGCGAGGAGATCAACCAGGCCGTTTACGATCTGGAGAAGTACGGTATGGAAGTGGCCGACGCGGTAATCGCCGTCAGTCACTTTACAAAGGAGACAATTGTCACTCGTTACGGTCTGGACCCGGACAAGATAACGGTGGTTCACAACGCCGTCTCCCGGAAGCAAAAGGTGAAGCGGTCGGCATGCAAAAAAAAAGGCGCAGGGAAAATCGTCCTCTTCCTGGGGCGGATTACCTTTCAGAAGGGACCGGAGTACTTTGTGGAAGCGGCCAGCCTCGTGGCGCAAAATATTTCCGGAGTCCGATTTGTCATGGCAGGCGCTGGCGATATGATGCCGGCGATGATTGAGAAGGTTGCAGAACTGCGCATGGGTAGATATTTTCATTTTACTGGTTTCCTGAGGGGTGAAGATGTGGAGCGTATTTACAATATGAGCGACCTTTATGTAATGCCCAGCGTCTCCGAACCCTTCGGCATTTCCCCTTTGGAAGCCATGCTTTGCGATGTGCCCGTCATTATCTCCAAGCAGTCGGGAGTTGCGGAGATTTTACATCATGCCCTGAAGGTGGATTTTTGGAATGTCCGGGAGCTTGCCGACAAGATTATTGCCCTCTTGAGGCACCCCCATCTCGGACATGAGATTTGTGCCGGTGCCCGCGATGAGTTAAAAGAAATCTCCTGGGAGCAGGCAGCAGCAAAGATTCTGGCTGTTTTCAGGCAGGTCTCGATCAATTCCATTATTAAGGCTGAATTACCATGAAAAGTCTCGGTGTATGCATCGGCGCCACTACCTTGTCGCTGGTGGAAGCATTAAAGACCGGCGACGGGGTTGAAACCCGTCTCCTTACCACACAGCCGCACCACGGTAACCCCCGGGATGCTCTGCTGCAACTTTTGGCCCCTCTACTTCCCGAGGGGCACACGAAAATCGCGGTGACGGGCAGAAAACTCCGTCAGGCGGTTAATCTTTCGACTATTTCTGAACCCGAGGCCGTGGAGGCCGCTCTCGGTCATTTGAATGGCAGGGGAAGCTCTTGCGATGCGGTTATAAGTGCGGGCGGAGAAAACGTGCTCGTTTACGTATTGGGCAAAGACGGGAAGATTTGTGCTGTGAAAGCGGGCAACAAATGTGCCTCCGGAACGGGTGAATTCTTTGTCCAGCAGTTGCGCCGTATTGGTATGTCTGTGGAGGAAGCCGCGCCGGTTGCCGGCAAGGGTGCGCCTTATAGAGTTTCGGGGCGTTGCAGTGTTTTCTGTAAAAGCGATTGTACCCATGCCGCCAACAAGGGAATCCCCAAAGAAAGGATTGCCGCTGGTCTGTGCGAAATGATCGCCGGCAAGATAATTGAGGTAACCAGCCAGACTCCAGGCCGGGAGAAGGTGATGGTCATCGGCGGGATGGCGCAAAACCAAGCCGTCATTGACCACTTGCGAGGCAAAATTAAAGAGGTGGTTGTTCCCCGGGAAGCCCATTATTTCGAGGCCCTGGGGGCCGCTGTTTGGGCATTGGAACATGAAACGATTGCCTTGCCAATTCCCAACCGGATCTTTAAGGAGATTGGCCATACATTTTCCGCTCATGTGCCTTTGCGTACTTTTCAGGCAATGGTGGAATTCAAAGAGCTGGAAAGGGGGACGGTGCGCCCGGGAGACCGTTGCCTGCTGGGTTTGGATGTGGGCTCAACGACCACAAAGGCGGTCTTAGTGAGGATGAATGATGACCTGATCCTGAAATCCGTCTATTTGCGGACCAATGGCAATCCGGTGGAAGCCTCGCGTTCCTGTTTTGTTTCCCTCTACGAGCAATTAGAGGGCTTGGCGGAGAAGATAGAAATTGCGGGGATTGGCGTAACGGGTTCCGGCAGGCAGATCGCCGGGCTCTATGCCATGACTTCAGGCATCATCAACGAGATTATCGCCCATGCCACAGGGGCACTTTTCTTCGATCCCGCGGTGGACACCATCTTCGAGATCGGCGGCCAGGATGCCAAGTATACCTATATCCATGAAGGTGCGCCGGCTGATTACGCCATGAACGATGCTTGCAGCGCCGGCACGGGCTCCTTTCTGGAGGAGGCGGCCCGGGAAACCATGGGAGTGGAGATGGAGGATATCGGCGCCCTCGCGCTGGCAGGAGAAAATCCGCCCAACTTCAACGACCAATGTGCTGCCTTCATCAGCAGCGACATCAAGCATGCCTTCCAGGACGGCTTGACCAGGGAAGATATTTTGGCCGGTCTGGTCTATTCCATCTGCATGAATTATGACAACCGGGTAAAGGGAAATAGGCCGGTAGGGACAAAGGTTTTCATGCAAGGCGGTGTCTGTTATAACCGGGCGGTTCCTTTGGCCATGGCGGGTCTCACGGGCAAGCATATCGTTGTACCTCCGGAACCAGGCTTAGTGGGGGCTTTCGGTGTGGCATTGGAGATCAAGCAACGCCTTGAATCGGGTGCGCTTACCGAACAGTCCTATTCTCTCCGCGTGTTGAAAGACCGAGAATTTACACCCGGCGCTTCCTTTGTCTGTAAAGGCGGGAAAGGAGGCTGTGATCGTAAATGCGAGATTACCCGGGTGCGGGTCGAAGGCAAGACCTATCCTTTCGGCGGTGCCTGTAACCGCTGGTATAATCTGCGTTCTCATCTCCGGGTGGATGTTGATAAGCTCGATTTCGTGAAAAAATATGAGAAAACTATCTTCGGCGATGGACACATAACCCCGGCCAGGAGCGGTACCGTTGAAAACTTGCCGGCTGTGGGCATGAACAAATCCTTCTTTACCAATAGTTACTACCCTCTCTACGCTCATTTTTTTTGGCTTTTGGGGTTTCGCGTCCTGCTGCCCGAAGTTTCTGAAGAAGAAGGAGTGGCTTATAAGGGTGCCGCATTTTGTTATCCTGCCGAGCTTGCCCATGGTTTCTTAATGAATTTGCTGAAAAAAAATCCGGACTATCTTTTTCTACCTCAGTTGAAGGGCATGAGCCGGGAAGGGAAGGGTTTAGCCAGTACTAATTGTCCTTTTTCCCAGGGCGAACCCTATTATTTGACAACGGCTTATAAAGACAACCCTTGTTTGGCCAGCCTTCAGCAGCAGAAGAAGATACTTAAGCCGGTGTTAGATTTTTCTGCCGGTCCGGAGCAGGTTGGCGAAGTCCTGGCAAAGGCGGTAAGGGTCATGGGGGTGGGTCGCCGTGCGGCCCGCCTTGCCTATGCGGAAGCGGACGCTCTCCAAAACAAAATTATGGGGGAAATGAAAGCCCGGTGTCTGGAAGCCCTCAGGGAACTGGAAAATAACCCCGAAGGTCAGGCGATCGTAGTCATCGGCCGTTCCTACAATGCCTTTGTCTCCGAGGCCAATAAGGGTATTCCGCAAAAAATTGCCTCGCGGGGAATCCCGGTTTTGCCTCATTCACTGCTGCCCTTGGACGACGAAGAGGCGCCCGGGGAGATGTACTGGGAGGCAGGCCGCTTGATCCTCAAAAGCGCACAATTCATTGCCCGTCACCCGCAACTCTTTCCCTGCTATATAACGAATTTTTCCTGTGGGCCCGATTCCTTCCTGATGGAATATTTTCGCCATGCCATGGGTAAGAAGCCTTTCCTCATCCTGGAGTTAGACAGCCACGTCGCCGATGCCGGCCTGGAGACAAGGATTGAGGCCTTTCTCGATATTATCCACAATTACCGGGGATTGGGCCTTAAGAAGGGAAATAAGACTCCCAAGGTCGCTTCAACCTTCATGCCCGCGAGTTTCGATTACAAAACGCAATTTTTTACTGATTCACGGGGAGGGAGCTGCGATTGGCACGATCCCCGCCTTCACCTCCTGCTTCCTTCCTTGGGTAAACTGGGGAACAAGGCGCTTGCCGCCGTTTTTAATAATGCCGGTATTCGAGCCACGGCACTGTCACCGGCGGATGAAACGGTTTTGAAATTGGGAAGGGGAAATACGAGCAGCAAAGAATGCCTGCCGCTCCTCCTGACATTGGGAAGCCTCCTGCGGTATTTGCAGGAGGAGCGAAAAAATGGCGAACTCATTCTCTACTTTATGCCTACTGCCTCGGGACCTTGTCGATTCGGTCAATATGCTTATTTCATACGTCACATGATTGCCAAACTGGGCCTTCCTGATGTTGCCCTTTTTTCCCCCCAAGGGGAGAACAGCTATAAGGAACTTGGCGGCCGGAATTTTATTTTAAAACTCTGGTCAGCCACAATTTTAGCTGATATTTTTCAGGAGATCTATTCCCTAATCTTGGCAAATGCCAAGGACAAAGAAGCAGCGCTAGGCCGCTTCGCCATGGTATGGGAAAAGATCCTGGCTGTCCTGGCCGCTACGCCGGATTCCCGCAATCTTAAGGTGGCCCTCAGGGAAGCTGCCCGTGACCTGAAGACCATTACCGGAAAAGAGCCCTGGCCGGAAGTGCCAGTCATCTTGCTTACGGGGGAGATCTATGTCCGTCATGACGATCTATCGCGCCAGTCCCTTGTGGAACAATTGGCAAAGCAGGGCTGGGCCGTGAAGACGTCCGGTGTGGTAGAGTGGATTTATTATACCGATTATTGCTTTCTGAATAATTTGGCCTCTTGCCGGCCGCTTTGGCATGAGCGACCGGCGCTCCTTTTGAAATCGCGGTGGATGCAAAGCTATGAGCGGGCCTACCGCAAAATAATGGCGGGCTCGGGAATTCTGCCCTTCCGTCCGGACGATGTGCCGCGAGCGGTTAAGAGTGCCCGTGACCTGGTCAGTCCCCAACTCACGGGTGAAGCCATCCTTACCATAGGCGGGGCAATCAGCGAAGTACCGGCTCATTACTGCGGCGTCATCGCCCTGGGACCTTTTGGATGCATGCCCAACCGCTTGGCCGAAGCCATCCTATCAAAGGAAATGGGGCGGGGATGGCAATTGCAGGCCTATCGAGATAGAGGAGTGCCTCAGCGGATTGCCTCCAGTATCTCCGAACTTCCTTTCCTCGCTATTGAAAGCGACGGGAATCCTTTCCCCCAGGTCATAACGGCAAAAATGGAGGTTTTTCTGTCTCAGGCGGCAAGACTCCACCAGGCGATGAGGAGGCTGTAAAGTGAGCAGGAAAGAGAGCGGTCTTAACATCACGGGCAAGCATATTGTCTCTTTCCGGCTCGGAGAACAGCGCTTCGGGCTTGATCTTGCCGCCGTCGAAAAAGTTTATCCCCTGATGGAAATTACGCCCCTGCCGAATGCACCTGAGATCATCCTGGGTGTAGTGAACCTCCGGGGAAATATTGTACCTGTTATCGATATTCGCAGCAGGTTCCGCCTCCCCGTGCGTGAACACGCGCTTACGGACCGCCTGCTTTTTGCCCGTACATCAAAAAGGCCCGTGTCGCTGATTGCCGACGTCGTAGACGGAATTATGGAAATAGTACCTGACCAGGTGGTACTTGGCGGAACCATCCTCCCGAAAACCGCATATATAGAAGGCGTAGTAAAGTTGGCGGATGGGATGCTATTTATCCATGATCTTGATACCTTCCTTTCACTGGAGGAGGATAAAAAATTAGACGCTGCGCTGCGCGGAGCAATGTGAAAAATCCAAAAAAGCCATATAAGATACCGACGGCGCTCCTCGCCAGATTTAGGGAATTCGTTTCTTTGCAGCTAGGCCTGGATTTTCCGGAGGAGCGTCGGGTTGATCTGGAAAGAGGAATCGCGGCCGTCGCCAAGGAATTAAGCTGCCCTGACCCTGCTTCCTGTATTGAGATGTTCCTGACCACGCCCTTGTCGCGAAACCATGCCGAGATACTGGCGAGCAACCTTACTATCGGCGAGACCTATTTCTTCCGGGACAAAATTAGTTTCAACATCCTCGAAAAGTCAGTCCTGCCCGATTTGATCATGACGCGCCGGGAGCAGAGGCGGATCAATATCTGGTCTGCCGGGTGTGCTACCGGCGAAGAGCCTTATTCACTTGCCATCCTGTTGGATAGACTTATAAGAGACCGGGAGCATTGGCAGATACAAATTCTGGGCACAGATATCAATACCCGTTTTCTTGAACAGGCCGTACATGGTGTCTATGGCGCCTGGTCTTTCCGAGACACGCCGGCCTGGGTGAAAGATAAATGCTTCAGGAAAAAAGGGGATAAGAATTTCGAAATTCTTCCGCACCTCCGCGGAATGGTGACCTTTGCCCATCACAACCTGTCTGAAGATGTCTACCCCGTGGCCCTTCCGCCGGCATTAGATCTTATCCTTTGCCGGAATGTCCTGATGTATTTTGCTGGAGATAGGGCGGTGAAGGCGATTCGCAATTTTAACCGGCGTCTGGGTGAAGGCGGATGGCTGCACATGAGTCCCTGCGACATGTCGTCAACAGCGGCGGAAGGCTTTTCCGTTACTCTTTTTCCCGGTACCGCTTTTTATCGCAAGCTGGCCCACCAGGGACAGGCGCCCAGCGATGATTCTTCAGGGCATCTTTTTGCGCGGTTACCCCGCGAAGAAGCGGAGCTCGACGGACCCATGGCTTCTGCGACGGGTCCAGAGACGCAAGCCTTGCCGCCCGGCCAGCCGCCGGTTCCTGATGAAAGGGAAGGGGCGGGGGCTGCGAGGGGCGCAACCGATGATTATGCAGAAGCAAATTCGCTTTTTGAACAGCGCTCTTATTCTCTGGCGGAGTCTAAACTTCTTGATCTGCTGGCATCCGCTCCCGAAGACGCGCCGGCCATGGCGCTTTTGGCGCGGGTCTATGCCAACTTGGGCCGACTCTGCGAGGCGGGCGCGTGGAGCGAAAGGGCAATTAACGCCGATAAGCTAAATCCCGCACATCATTATCTTTTAGCGACCATTCTCGAAGAGCAGGAAAGAAGAGATGGGGCGGCAACCCATCTTAAACGAGCCCTTTACCTGGCTCCTGATTTCGTGATAGCTTATTTTGCGTTGGGTAATCTTGCCCGGCGGGAGGGAAAGAAAAGAGAGGCGGAGCGATGTTTCAGGAATGCCCTGGCACTCCTCGCCAAGTACGGCAGGGATGAAATCGTGGCCGGTTCCGAAGGGCTTGCTGCCGGACGGATGAGCGATATTATCCAAACATTGTTGTTAAGCGGCAAAGGTTGATGACCCCTATGGTAAATTCCAAGAAAAATGCTGCCACCATCGATTGGCAGAGTATTCAGCAGCGTCTCGCATCCATCGAAAAAGGGCTTGAGGCGGGTTGGACCGTTACTCCGGCCCGGAAGCAGGAGGTCCTTCGGCTGCGGGCCCGCGAGTTTGCCCGGGAGATCACTGGTGAAGAGCGGTTTGCAGAAGAAATGGAAGTTGTCGAGTTTCTTCTGGCTTCCGAGCGTTACGCCGTGGAAGCCGCCTACATTCGCGAGGTTTATCCGCTGAAAAGCATCACAGCTCTTCCCGGGACTCCGCCATTTGTCATGGGTATAGTCAATGTCCGCGGCCGGATTCTTTCCATCATCGATCTTAAGAAATTTTTTGAGTTGCCGGAAAAGGGCCTGGGAGATCTGAACAGAATTATCGTCCTAAGTTCCGGGCAAATGGAGTTTGGCATCCTGGCTGACATGATTGTAGGTGCCAGGAAGCTGCGCGGCAGCGACCTCCAGCCTTCACTGCCAACGTTGACGGCTGTTCGTGAAACCTATCTCAAGGGTATTGCTGCTGGCGGGCTGGTCGTCCTCGATGCCGGGAAGCTCCTTGGGGATAAAAGTATTATAGTAGACGCAGGTGACGATTAATAAAAGATCCTACAGTGACAAGGAGGTATGCGGATGAATATATTTGGGAAAATGCAATTAAGGAGCTACCTTTTTCTCGGCCTTTTAATCCTCATCGCCATCCTGGCGGTGACGATTGTCTTTTCTTATCTAAGTGCTTCCCGGATGCAGGTATTTCAGCAGAACTTATACAGGGAGAAATTCATTGCCGCCCTGGACCTCAAGGATATCCGGTCGAATCAGAGTGCCATCCGCGAAGACATGCTGGAGGCGGAACTTAGCGATAATCACGCCTTTCGCGTCAGCAAAATCCAGGATGCCGCCCAGCGGACCGTAAACACCGATAAGGACATCCAGGTTGTCTACAAAATTCTGCAGAATGACCCGGTGCTTTTCCCGAAGTTTCAAGCTTTTGTTGAAATTCGTAATGCCTTTGTCGAAACAAGGGTCCGGCAAGTCATCCCTCTGATTCTGGCCGGCAAGGTAAAGGAAGCCCATAAAATATCTCTTGGTATCCAGAGCGAGCGAAACGAGAAGATGCGACTCCTGGCCGATGAGCTGATCGTCGGCATAGAGAAAAATATTGATGGACAACTTGTCAACTTACGGCAGACGACGGATCTTACGCTTCGTCTTTTTGTCATTCTGGGTTTGGTTGCCCTGGTAGCCGCCGTGGCGACGGCCCTCTTTATGAACAGGATTATCGCGGAGCGGGAAGCGGCAGAAATCCAGTTGCGCACGGCCTCGCAATATGCCCGCAGCCTTATCGAGGCAAGCCTGGATCCACTCGTGACCATCAGTCCCGAGGGAAAGATCACCGACGTTAACAAGGCAACAGAAACAGCTACGGGCCTCCCGAAGACGACCCTGGTGGGGAGCGATTTTTCGGATTATTTCACGGAACCGGTGCGGGCGCGGGAGGGCTACCAGCGCGTGATCGCCGAAGGCTTCGTGAAGGACTATCCCCTGACCCTTTGCCATATCTCGGGTAAAACCATTGACGTACTTTACAATGCAAGTCTCTACAGAAGCGCCGATGGAAAGGTACAGGGCGTCTTTGCCGCGGCCCGTGACATTACCGAGCGGAAGCTCGCGGAGGAAGAGCTGCGGACTACGTCGTTATATGCGCGCAGTTTGCTGGAAGCAAGTCTTGACCCGCTCGTGACGATCAGTCCCGAAGGGAAGATAACCGACGTGAATAAAGCCACGGAACTGGTAACGGGCTTCCCCCGTGAACACCTGATTGGAAGCGATTTCTCCGATTATTTTACCGAACCGGTAAAAGCCCGGGAGGGATACCAGAAGGTAATCTCCGAGGGGTTGGTACGGGATTATCCCCTTACCCTCCGTCACACCTCGGGACGCACCGCGGATGTTCTGTATAATGCCTCCATTTATGCCGGCAAAGATGGGAAAATACAGGGCGTCTTTGCCGCTGCCCGTGACATTACCGAGCGGAAACGTGCCGAGGAAAGCCTGAAGCGCGTAATGCTGGAGGTGCAAGATTCAGTAAATATCCTTGCCCCGGCCTCAAGCGAAATCCTGGTTACGACGACCCAGGTGGCCTCATCGGCTGTGGAAACGGCAACAGCAGTAACCGAGACGACCACGACGGTGGAAGAGGTGAAGCAAACGACGCTGGTTTCCAATCAGAAAGCCCAGTATGTTGCGGATATAGCGCAGAAAACGGCCCAAGCCTCTCAGGTGGGGAAGAAAGCGGTCGAAGAAGCCATCGAAGTGATGAACCACATCCGTGCGCAGATGGAATCCATTGCCGAGAGCATCGTCCGGTTGAGCGAGCAGAGCCAGACCATTGGGGAGATCATCGCGTCTGTGAACGACCTGGCGGAGCAATCGAATCTGCTGGCCGTCAATGCGGCTATCGAGGCCGCGCGGGCGGGCGAGCAAGGACGGGGTTTTGCCGTCGTCGCTCAGGAGGTGAAGAGCCTGGCGGAGCAGTCAAAACAGGCCACGGCCCAGGTGCGCACGATCCTCGGCGTGATTCAGAAAGCTACAGGTATCGCTGTCCTGGCAACAGAACAGGGCAGCAAGGCGGTGGAGGCGGGTGTAAAACAGTCCGGGCAGGCGGGTGATTCGATCCGTATTCTGGCCGACAGCATAACTGAGGCGGCACAGGCTTCGACGCAGATTGCCGCTTCCAGCCAACAGCAACTCGTGGGTATGGATCAAATCCTGATGGCGATGGAAAGCATCAAACAGGCTAGCAACCAAAATGTCACCGGCACCCGGCAAACCGAAGGTGCGGCACAGAACCTCCACGACCTTGGGCAAAAGCTGAAGGGGCTAGTGGAACAGTATAAAATATAGTTTTGAGTTTTGGGTGTTGAGTGTTGTGTTACGAGTTTCGGGCGTTGGGTGATGGATAAAAGGGACGAAGTTTTTTGGAAGAAGCTGTTGGCTACCTTCAGGATTGAGGCGCGGGAACATATTACAAAACTGGCCTCTGGTCTCATCAACCTGGAGAGGTCTTCCGATAAGGCCAGTCAGGCGGAAATCACGGAGACGGTTTTTCGAGAGGCCCACAGTCTCAAAGGGGCGGCCCGGGCGGTAAACCTCGCGGAGATAGAGGAGGTGTGCCAGGTTTTGGAATCCATCTTTGCCGCTTTGAAGCGCGAGGAGCTGCCTCTGTCCGCACCACTTTTTGATCTTTTCCAGAAGGCGGTTGATGCCTTGACAGAGCTTCTCGATGTTTCCGATAAGGAAAGGCAGCCCCCTGAACAGAAAAGCGTACGAGAACTGATCAGAAAGCTGGAGTTGACGGCTCGGGGCAGGCCGCCGCTGCCACAAAAAAGTGCCTCCGGGCAAGATGTTCCCGGCGTTCGTGAGCAGCCGGCAGACGCTTGTCCGGTAGTCCCCCCGGAAAAAACTGAAACGGTGAGGATCGCGGCGGCTAAGATGGATGCCATCCTGCTAAATGCCGAGGAGCTGCTTTCGGTGCGCCTCTTTGTGGAGCAGCGAGTCACGGAGTTGCACGAGGTAAATGAACTTATCACGGGATGGAAAGAACGGTGGGATAAGGTCCTTCCGGAAGCAAGAAGCCTGCAGCGGGAACCGGGGATCTCGCCTGGATCTGGAGTAGGGTATAAGACGAACTTAGGAATTAGGAAGGTAAGCGAATTTCTTGCATGGAATGAGGAGCTGGTCGGGATAGTAAGCGGGAAGCTTGCCGTCGTCGCCAGGGCCACGGAGCAGGAGAGTCGCTTCTTAGGATCCATCGTCGACAGCTTGCTCAGGGACATCAAGAAGGCGCTCCTCCTGCCTTTTGCGACGCTTCTGGAGGTCTTTCCCAAACTTGTGCGGGACCTCTCTCACGCGCAGGGAAAAGATGTGGTGTTGAACGTGCGCGGAGGCGACTTAGAACTGGATCGCCGGATACTTGAAGAACTGAAGGACCCCTTGATTCACATTGTGCGCAATTGCATCGATCACGGCTTGGAGAATAAAGAGCAGAGGCGGCGGGTGGGGAAACCGGAGCGCGGCGCCCTGACCATCGAAGTGGTGCAGAAAGAAGGGGGAAAGGTGGAAATAACCGTCACAGATGACGGCCGGGGGATCGCTGCCGAAGAGGTCAAGGAGGCGGCGGTTAAAGCCGGTCTATTGACCGTGGAAAGGGCAAAGTTATTAGGCGATAACGATGCTTTGAAGTTAATTTTTCTCTCCGGTGTTTCCACGAGTCCAATTATTACCGACCTTTCGGGCCGCGGATTGGGACTGGCGATCGTGCGCGAGACGGTTGAAAAGCTCGGCGGCGCGATAACTGTGGAAACGATTCCCCATAAAGGCACATCCTTCCGTGCAACCCTGCCGGTTACGCTGGCTACCTTCCGGGGGGTAATCGTCAGAGTGGGAGAAGGGTTTTTCGTCTTGCCCACTATTTATGTAGAAAGGGTATTGCGGGTGAGCCGGGAAGAGATCAAGACTATCGAGAACCGTGAAGCCATCGAGCTGGAAGGTAGGGCGGTATCTTTGGTAAGGCTTGGTGACATCCTCGGAATCGCTTCTGGCAGGCCAGAGGATGCCGCGCAGAAAGCGCCGGTGGTCGTGCTGGAGATGGCTGACACACGCATCGCTTTTCTCCTGGACGAGGTTCTGAACGAACAGGAGATACTAATGAAGGACCTGGGCCGGCAGCTGGTGCGGGTACGGAATATTGCCGGGGCCACCGTCCTGGGGACGGGCCAGGCCGTTCCTGTCCTGCATGTACCAGATCTTCTGAAGTCTGCTGGACGGGCTCCGGCGGCGGTGATTGCCATGTTACCACTGCGCCTGGAGGAGAAGAAAAAGTCTCTGCTCGTCGTTGAAGATTCCATCACCGCCAGGACGCTCCTGAAGAATATTCTAGAAGCGGCTGGCTACATCGTACAGACTGCCGTCGACGGCCTCGCAGCCTTTAATCTCTTGAGGGCGGGGGCCTTCGATCTGACGGTTTCTGATGTGGACATGCCGAGGATGAATGGTTTTGAACTTACGGCAAAGATTCGCGCCGACAAGGGCCTGCAGGATATGCCTGTCGTCCTGGTGACGGCCCTGGACTCGCGAGCGGACCGCGAGCGGGGCATCGACGTGGGCGCCAACGCTTACATCGTCAAAAGCAGTTTCGATCAGAGCAATCTTTTGGAGGTTATCGGGAGATTGCTATGAGGCTATCATCATGATCAAAGTACTAGTCGTCGATGATTCGCCGGTGTCGCGGGAGTTTATCGCCCATTTGCTGGCCGCCGATCCCGAGATAGAGGTGATCGGCACCGCACGAGACGGAGCGGAAGCCGTAGAATTCGTAAGCCGTAAAATGCCCGACGTGGTCACGATGGATATCATCATGCCTGTTATGAACGGACTGGAGGCCACGCGCCGGATCATGGAGAAGCACCCCCTGCCCATTGTCGTTGTGAGCAACCACTGGGATCCGAGCGTGGTTGCCACCACTTTCCAGGCTCTTGAGGCCGGGGCACTCGCCATCGTACAGCGGCCGAAGGGTATCGGCCATCCGGACCATGAGGCCACGGCCCTGGATATGGTCCGGAAGGTAAAACTCATGTCCGAGGTTCGAGTGGTGGGCAGGCGGCTCAGGAAAAAAGAGGCGGCGCTCCCGGAGAAAGCTGACGTAACGTTGCACGAAATTCCTATCGGCGCAATGGTGGTCGCAATCGGGGCTTCCACCGGAGGCCCGCCGGTCATCAGGACTATCCTGCAAGGATTGCCGCGGGATTTTCCGGTCCCGGTGCTTGTCGTCCAGCACATCGCCTCAGGTTTTCTTAAAGGCATGGTCGACTGGCTAGCCGATTCCAGCAGCCTGCCAATGCGGATTGCAATTCACGGCGAGGCGCTTCGTCCGGGCCAGGTCTATTTTGCTCCCGAAGGGCAAAATATGGGGCTGGAGAAGGGGGGCAACATCCAACTTTCAGAAGATGGCGCCGATCAAGTTTTAAAGCCTTCCGTTGATCATCTTTTCCGTTGCGTGGCGAACCTTTGCGGCCCAAACGCGGTAGGTCTGCTACTTTCCGGGATGGGCAGGGACGGCGCCGAGGGACTAAAACAGATGCGGGCAAAAGGCGGGCTGACCATAATTCAGGACCGGCTTAGTTCCGTTGTTTTTGGCATGCCTGGTGCGGCGCTGGAGCTCGGCGCCGCTGAATATGTCCTGCCGCCGGACAAGATGGTCGCGCTGTTAAGTCAGTTCACAAAGATAAAAAGGGAGTAAGAATGGATAACAACAAAGTCGGAATCCTTATTGTAGAAGACAGCGCCACTCAGGCGCAGCGCTTGGCCCATGTCCTGGAAGAGCAAGGCTATACCGTAATGACGGCGGCGAATGGCAAAGAGGCCCTGGAAGTTTTGGAGAACAGGCATCCGGCCATCATCGTCAGCGATATTGTCATGCCAGAAATGGATGGCTTCCAACTCTGCCGGACTGTCAAAAATGACTGCCGGTTCAGAGACATTCCCGTTATTCTCGTCACGGCCCTTTCGGAGCCGCAGGACGTCCTGAAAGGACTGGAATGCGGAGCCGATAACTTCCTCACCAAACCCTATGACGATGATTATCTTTTGACACGTATCCGGCGCGTTCTTTGCGATTCAGAACTGCGCAGGGAAGCAGCCGGGGAGTCGGGGGTCGAGATAATATTCAAAGGGCATAAATATCGTATCGCCTCGGAGCGGCAGCAAATCCTCGACCTGCTGCTTTCCACATACGAGATGGCGGTAATGAAAAATCACGAGTTGCAGAAATTGCAGACGGAGCTGGAGGCCATGAATGAGCGCCTCGAGGAAAGGGTGGAGGAAAGGACGGCTGCCCTGATTGCAGAGATTGAAGAGCGCAGGAATGCGGAAGAGGAAGTCCAGAGGCTGAACAAGTCGCTCGAAGATCGTGTGGGCGAACGTACAGCCCAATTGGAAGAGCTTAATAAGGACCTGGAAAGTTTTAGCTATTCAGTATCCCACGATCTCAAAGCTCCCCTGCGGGCCATCGATGGATTCTCCCAGCGTCTTCAAAAAACACAGTCCCTCAAGATGGACGAGGAGGGCAATCGTCTCCTTACAGTGGTCAGGGAGAATGCAAAAAAAATGAGCGATCTCATCGAGGATATCCTAACCTTTTCACGAGCCAGCCGTCAGGAGATAGTCTCGACGGACTTGGACATGGATAACCTGCTGCTCACGGCCCTCCAGGAGATCAAGACGGCGCACCCGGGCCGGGAAATTAGGTTGGCAAGCCGTCGGCTTCCCATGGCTCTGGGGGATAGTGCGGCCATCCGCCAGGTCTTTGTCAACCTCCTTTCCAATGCTGTTAAGTTCGCAAAACCGGAAAGCGTTGCCCTCATTGAAGTGGGCGGTGAGAAGAAACAAAACGAAGTCGTCTTTTACGTTAAGGATAACGGTGTGGGATTCGATCCCCGGTATGTCAGCAAGCTTTTCGGGGTGTTCCAGCGTCTGCACGGAGCTGATGAGTTTGAGGGATTGGGAATCGGACTGGCCATTGTAAAACGTTTCATCAATAAACTGGGCGGACGGGTTTGGGCCGAGGGAGCGCTAAATGAAGGTGCGACCTTTTACTTTACCCTGCCCAGAGGATAGGAAAGTAGCGGAATATGCACGACTGGATCGACCGGTATCTGAATTATCTGACAGTGGAAAGGGGCGCTTCCCTAAATACCCTCTCTGCCTACAGCCTCGATCTGCGTAGCTTTAGCGCCTTTATGGCGCGCCGCACCGGGACCCCCGACGACGATGTAACTGCAGCGGAAGTGGTCGCCTATCTGACGGCAAGAAGGGCGGAGGGGGTGACGGCTACTTCCCTGAACCGGGGTCTTGCTGCTATTCGCGGGTTTTACAAATTTCTTCTTGCAGAAAAAATCGTTGCTCATAACCCATTGGCTAATATTGAATCGGCAAAGACCGGTCTGCATCTACCCGATACCTTGAGCCGTGAAGAAATGAACCTGCTTCTCGATCAGCCTGGAAGGGTAACCAAAGGGGCGAGGCGGGATCAGGCGATGCTGGAGCTTTTGTATGCCACAGGCTTGCGTGTTTCCGAACTGATCTCTTTAACAATGGGTTGCATTAACTGGCAGGTGGGATATCTCTTGACCATGGGCAAGGGCAACAAGGAAAGGGTCGTGCCTATCGGTAAGACGGCCTATGATTTGCTGTACGCCTATGTGCAGGAAGTCAGACCTTTCTTTCTGAAAAAGGGTGCCAGCGAACTTCTTTTTTTGAACAAATCAGGGGCTAAATTCAGCCGTCAGGGGTTTTGGAAACTTGTAAAAAAATACGCGGCCGGCGCCGGCCTTGAAAAGAAGGTGCACCCGCATACTTTTCGCCATTCCTTTGCATCTCATCTCCTGGCGGGCGGTGCGGATTTGCGTTCCGTCCAGATGATGCTCGGTCATGCCGATATCTCGACTACGCAGATCTACACCCATATTACCCGCGAAGGCTTGAAGGAGATTCACAGGCGGTATCATCCCAGGGGATAAGTTATGAAGTTGCAAAACACCTCGGAGAAAATAATGAACAGGCGTCTATTGCCCATTGCAGTGCTTCTTGCGGCTTTAGTGACGGTTGCCGTCCTCTTTTTCTTTGCATTGGATTTTCCTTTTTTCTCCCGGTTTGGGATGCGGGTCGGTAACGCCTTTTCTTTTTACCTGTTGGGGCGCCCGCCGCACTTTTATTACCTGGACATGGAAAAAAACGGCCAGGACCTGCGTTTGCGTCCCAAAGATTACTTTGAGCTTTCCTATCGTGATGAATTTGTCATAAAGGCCGTTTCCTCTGATGACCTCTTCGGCCGCGGCATTTCCATCGACGTGGAGGGTATAGGGGGGACCACCGACCGCGGCCGGTTACTTAAAGGAATACAACTGATAGATAACATCGTACGCGAAGAAAACGGTATCCACGGGAGGGGGCAAAAAAAGTATAATATCCTCGTCCTCTACCACGGAGAGGTGATCGCAGCTTTGCCAATCAAAGTCGATATCCTTCCCCAGGACTGGTTAAGATATGCCCGCAGCACGGACAACAGCGCATTGCAGATCGAATACCTGAAGCGAGCGATCGCAATGAACGCCCGGGATGCAAACGTCGTCATGATGCTGGCGGGCGTTTACAAGCGGGCCGGTTTACTGCAAGAGGCGATTGGTCAATACCGCCGCGCCCTGGCTATCAGCCCCGATGATCTTAGAACCTGGACGGATTTGGTGCAATGTTATATGAAGGTGCAGAACTACGGGCAGGCAATCGAGGCCAGCCGGGAGATATTGAGGTTGAATCCGCAGGATGCCGAAGTCTTTATGAATATCGCCCTGGCTTATGGCGGACTCGGGCAATGGGACAAGGCAATTGCCAATTATGCTGAATCCCTGCGCTTGAATGACAAGAACCCCCTTGGGCACTTCAAGCTGGGTGAAGCTTATGAAAAAGCCGGCCACACCAGGGAAGCCATCGCTCAGTATAAACAGGTGATCGCCAGGGCGCCCCGCGCCCTGAATGCCTTTGTTGCTCTTGCCAGTGCTGAACTCCGTGTGGGAGAATACGACGAAGCGATAAAATGGTTCCGCGAAGCCCTGGGAAAGCAACCCCGAAATGCTACCCTTTGGGCGGATTTGGGACTAGCGTATGGAGGAAAGGGGCTTTGGAAGGAAGAGGCGGAAAGCTATCGCAAATCCCTGGCCCTTAATCCTAACGATCCCCTTGTGCGCTTCAATTTGGCTGCGGCCTATGAAAAAGGGAAAAAGGCTCAAGAAGCGGCTGCTGAATATCAGAAGGTCTTGCTACTGAAGCCCGACGACCTCGATGCTCTGCAAAGGTTGGCGGGCCTTGAGATGAGCGCCAAGAAATACGAGGAGGCAACCAGGCATTACGAAAGAATCGTTAAACTTTCTCCGAAAAAGGCCGTTATTTACGCTAATCTTGGCTTGGCTTATGGCGAGTTGGGTCGCCATAAACTCTCTGCGGATAATTATGAAAAAGCTATTAAAAACGGAGCGAAGGAACCGCAATTGCTTTATAACCTCGCCTATGCCTATGAGCAGTTGGGGAAAATGAAAGAGGCAATCGGGCAATACGAAAAATACGCCCTTGCGCATCCTACCGTGCAGGTCATGAAACTTTTGGGGGCATATTACGTGAAAGAAAAGCAATATGACAATGCCCTCGTAAGTTATAAGAAACTGGCGAGCATTGCCCCCAGGAATGCTCAAGCCTATTCCGGTATTGCCCATGTTTATGCCCTGAAAGGCGATGCAGACAAAGAGATAGAATTTTACAAGTTATCACTGCGCTACGATCCGGAAGATGATGGGGTATATCTGAGCTTAGGGGCCGCTTATGAAAGCAAGGAAATGTATGCTGAAGCTTACCGGGCCTACGTAAAAGCCTATGAATTGAACCCCGATGCGCAGAGGGCCAAGGCGAAGATCCCCCAGATGAGGATCAGGATGTTAGAGAAAAAAATCAAGAACAACTGAAGAATGATTTAGATCTAAATATGCGGTTAACGAATGGCTAATTGGTGAGATGCAATGGAACAGATTCGGCTGGATAACTATCTAATTGGCGGGGATGCCCCCTTTGTGCTGATCGCCGGGCCCTGTGTCATCGAGGATGAGGAGAAAACAAGGGACATCGCCGCCTTTTTGAAAAACCTGACCAGCGAGTTGGACATACCGCTGATTTTTAAAGCCTCCTATGACAAGGCGAACCGGACCTCCCTGTTGTCGTTTCGCGGTCCGGGCAGCGGGGCGGGCCTGGCCATCCTGGACGGGATCCGAAAAGATTTTCAGATCCCGATCCTTTCCGATGTACACCGTTTTGAAGAAATTGATGCAGCCTGCTCAATACTTGATGTGGTGCAAGTCCCGGCATTTCTCTGCCGGCAGACGGATTTCGTTTATCGGATTGCTGAGCGGGCCAGAATCATCAATATCAAAAAAGGGCAATTTTTGTCCCCCTGGGAGGCAGAGAACATCTTGAAAAAAGCGGAAGCGGCAGGCAATCGTAATATCATGATAACCGAAAGAGGGACATCGTTCGGTTATAATAATCTGGTTGTGGATTTCCGCGCTTTCCCTATTTTAAGGGGCATGGGACATCCCCTGATTTTTGACGCCACCCACAGCGTCCAACTCCCCGGCGGCGCTGGGACGGCGTCCAGTGGCCAGAGGGAAATGGCACCCTATTTATGCCGGGCAGCAGTAGCTGTTGGCGTAGACGGCGTCTTTCTCGAAGTTCATCCGGATCCGGACCGCGCCCTCTGCGATGGTCCCAATTCTGTTTATCTTTCTTCCCTGGCGGGGTTGCTATCCTCCCTGAAGGAGATCGACAGGGTGGCTAAGCGGGGTGCCAGCTAGAACGCAGCGCCAAAGCCTCGTCAGAACATACTCGTACACTTTGTTTTGCCATCAGGTCCAAGAATGGGTAGAAAATAATCAAGTTATTTTCTGAAAGGACCCACGAACCGAACATAAATATATTAAAGAGTATAAATTAGCGGAAAGGTTGTGAGGTGTGCATGGAAAAAACTTCTTTGGTGGAGTTACATGAGAAAATAAAGCCCGTCCGGGTCTTAATTCTGGATGTCGATGGAGTTTTAACGGATGGGGGGATCATTATCGATGATAGTGGACAGGAGACAAAGCGTTTCGATGTCCGTGACGGTCACGGCTTAAAAATGCTGATGCGTTATGCAGTAGAGGTGATCTTTCTGACGGGGCGGAATTCCCGGGTAGTAGACCACCGTGCCAAGGACATTGGCGTCAGCGAGGTTTATCAAGGTGTGCGTAACAAGAGAGAGGTATTTGAAAAGATTATCAAAGAAAAAAATATTCTTCCCGCCCAGGTGGCTTTCGTGGGCGACGATGTGGTGGATGTGTCTGTTTTAAGGAGGGTCGGATTTTCTGCAACCGTCGCTGACGCTGCCGATGATGTGAAAGATATCGTTGATTACGTTGCGAAAAAGAACGGCGGACGGGGCGCCGTGCGGGAGATATGCGAGCTGGTTCTGCAAGCCAAAGGACATTGGCCCGATGTGGCTACTAGATACGAATTGCCGTAAAATCGCTACATTTCAGACATGATGTTTGTCTTTACATATCATTGGGCGGATGATATAAAAATCACCCGTGCGTCACAATGGTTCTATAACCGAACCCGATAACCGGGACTTTCTTCAGTACCCCCTTGAGGGGTATAAGTGCGCTAACGAAATTGTTTTCCTGGGGAAAATAATTTCTAGCTTACTAATGCGCTAACGAAATTGTTTTCCTGCGGAAAGTAATTTCCAGCCTGCTAATGTGTTAAAGAAATTGCTTTCCACGTTCAAGCAATTCCTAACTCACTGAGGATTATTGATACGTTTATGAGGTTCCCTGGGAGGACTTTAACCATAGCCGGCCTTGGGGTGGTGCTGATTCTAACGGTAGCATTGCTGCTTTTTCTGAGAATTTCTCATCTTTCCCCGGGAACCATGTTAAAAATCCTCTCCAGCCAGGCGGACCTTGAGGCGATTAACGTCGATTACCTGCAGGTGGGAGGTGCCGATGAGAAATGGGAGGTCAGGGCTAAGAAAGCACGTTATCTGAAGAAAGAAAATCGGGCCTTTTTTGATTTCGCCGAGGTGAAGCTTTTTTTAGCTGATGGCAGGACGATAGACTTGGTGGGTGAAAAGGGACAAGTGAATACATTAACCGGCGATATGGAAATATCAGGGAAGGTCGTCATCACTGGCGGGAGCGGGGAGCGGTTTGCGACGTCTTATCTACAATACAATGCGGCTGAGAAGAGATTGCACACGGAAGCAGCGGTGGAAATGGAAACGCCCCGGATGCGGGTGGATGGGGTAGGCATGTCCCTCTCATTAGAAAATAGGGCGGTCTTCTTGTTATCCAAAGTCCGCGCCCGGATAATGTGAGGTGGTAAAATGAGACGTTTGGTGGCGGTTATACTCATCATCGGTTGGCGGCTTTTTTTGCCTTCCGGGACGCTTGATGTCCGAGCCGCGGATTCGAATAAGCAGTCTCTTGCCGGTGGGCAACCCATTGAGATCAGCGCCGACCGCCTGGAGGCCTATGAAGAAAAAAGGATGATTATATTTTCCGGTCATGCCGTTGCTACTCAGGCTGAGAGGGTCATCAAGGCTGATAAAATCATTATATACTATAAGAAGGATAAATCCGAGGCGGCCCGTGAAGGTTTGAAGAACGTGGGTAAAACCGGCGATCTGGACAGAATCGAGGCCCAGGGGCAGGTTTTCGTCAGCCAGGGCGACCGGATAGTTACCGGGGAGAAGGCCGTTTACTATCAGGATGCTCAAAAGATCGTCATGACCGGAGATGCGGTAATGAAACAGGCGGGCAATATCGTACGGGGCGACAAAATCGAGGTGTTCCTTAACGAGAATAAAGGGGTTGTCGAGGGCAGCGACAGCAAAAAGGTAAAGGCCACCATCTTTCCCGTGGAAAAGAAGACGGCACCGTGATGGGAAAACTTACAGCAGCGGGCTTGATAAAGATATACGGCGGGCGCAAAGTGGTAGGTGGTATTTCCCTGGAAATAAATCCGGGGGAAGTGGTTGGCTTGTTGGGACCCAACGGCGCCGGCAAAACCACTACTTTTTATATGATCGTGGGCCTCATAAGGCCTGATGGCGGTCATATTTCTTTGAACGGCGAAGAGATCACGAGTGATCCCATGTACATCCGGGCGAAGAAGGGGCTGAATTACTTGCCCCAGGAATCCTCCATCTTCAGAAACTTGACAGTGGAAGAAAATATCCTGGCTATTCTGGAAACATTGAAGATTGACGAAGAAGAGAGAAAAGTACGTCTCGAAGAACTTTTGCAGGAGTTGGATATTACCCACCTGGCGCGGCATGATGCCCATTTGCTTTCGGGAGGGGAAAGAAGAAGGGTAGAAATCACCCGTGCGCTGGTCACATCGCCTAAATTTATGCTTCTTGATGAGCCTTTTGCGGGCATTGATCCTTTGGCCGTTGCCGATGTGCAGAAGATTATCGAGAAACTGGCGGACAAGGGCATTGGCGTGCTGATCTCTGATCATAACGTCCGGGAAACCCTTTCCGTATGTAAGCGGGCTTATATTGTGAATGAAGGCGCTATCCTGGTGGAGGGGCTGCCGGAAGAGATTGCCCGTTGCGGGCAGGCCAGAAAGATTTACTTTGGAGAAAAATTTAAATTGTAGGGCAAAACCGGGCAAGCGGAAATATGGCATTCGAACTTAAACAAAACCTTAAATTAAGCCAGCAGTTGATCATGACGCCCCAGCTTCAGCAGGCGATTAAGCTTCTGCAGCTCTCGCGGTTGGAAATGCTGGAAGCTGTCAATCAGGAGATGGAAGAAAATCCCCTTCTGGAAGAGGCGTCTCCCGATGCGGATAAGGAGAGGGATGACGAGTTGGCCGGCGAAGAGCCGGAACTGTTGGCCCGGGACGAATTAGCGCACGTCGAACGCACGGAAGAACTCACCGGCGAAGGCGACGGCAAAGAAGATTTCGACTGGAACAATTACCTGGAAGACTATCATCCTTCCGGGACTATTTATGAACGCAGCGAAAGCGAATCTCCCTCCTGGGACAATCTGCTTAGTTCCAAACCCTCTCTTCTGGACCATCTCATGTGGCAACTCAAACTTTCTCAATTGACGGAACTCGAGATGCGCGTCGGCGAGCAGATCATCGGCAATATAGATCAGGATGGCTATTTGAGGGCCAGTCTGGAGGAGATGGCAGCCCAGGAAAATGCAGGAGTAGAGGTATTTGAAAAGGTTCTGGCCAAGGTGCAGGAATTCGACCCCCCGGGAGTCGCCGCACGAGACCTCCAGGAATGCCTTTTGATCCAGGCAAGGCTGCTGGGGCTCGGGAATAACCTGTTAATGACGATTATCCAGGAACACCTGCATGATCTTGAAAAAAAGGATTATAACCGTATCGCCCGAAAGCTCAAGGTAAGCCTCGATGATGTCGTTCAGGCCGTAATGCTGATTACCCACATGGAGCCGAAGCCGGGCAGTATTTATGCAGATGAAAAAGCGCAAACGATTATCCCCGATGTTTATGTTTTCAAGTCGGGAGACGAATACCAGATAGTCCTCAATGAGGAGGGAGTGCCACGCCTGCGGATAAGCAACTATTACCGGGAGCTCATGAGCGGCATAGACAATAAAGCCGCCAGCGAAGACAACAAGCGTTATCTTAGGGAAAAAGTGCAGTCCGCCAGTTGGTTGATAAAAAGTATTTTACAGCGTCAAAAGACGATTTATAAGGTGACTGAGAGCATCGTCAAGATGCAGAGGGATTTTTTCGAAGGGGGCATCAAGCATTTGAAACCCCTGGTGTTGAGAGATATCGCCGAGGATGTGGAGATGCATGAATCCACGATTAGCCGCGTGGTGACCAATAAGTATATGCACACACCGCGGGGCGTCTTTGAGTTAAAGTACTTCTTTAGCAGTAGTCTTCAGAAGACGGATGGAGAAGCCACAGCCTCCAAGAGTGTAAAGGAAGAGATAAGGAAGCTCATCGCCAGCGAAGAACCACTTTCTCCTTACAGCGATCAGGAGATAGTCGCCCTTCTCAAGGCGTCCGGGATAGCCATTGCACGGCGCACCGTGGCCAAATACAGGGAAATGATGCGCATCCTTCCCTCCACAAGGCGAAAAAGGTATTTTTAAGACCATTCAAGAGGAGGTTTGGAAAGATGATAATTTCTGTTACGTTTAGAAATGGTGATGGAGAAATATGGCAAAGGGAATATATCGAGGAAAGGCTGCAGAAGTTAAATAAATATGTAGATTATCCCGTGGAGGCCCACATTGTGCTTTCCCTGGAGAAGTTCAGAAATGTGGCGGAAATCAATTTAGCAGGCAATGGCTTGAATATAAACGCTAAAGAAGAAGAAAAGGACATGCATTCCGCCATCGATAATGCTATTGCCAAGATCGAAAGACAACTAAAAAAGCACAAGGAAAAGATCCGGGAACATAAAAACAATTCCAGCCGTGCGGAAGGAGCATTGGAGGGAACGGCAATTGATGACGCGGAAGACCAGGCTGCTGCCAAGGTCGTATCAGTCAAAAAACTCGTCTTGAAGCCCATGTCCTTGGATGATGCTTTAATGGCGCTGGAAACAACCAAAAACCGCTTTGTCGTTTATCGGGATTCAACAACAGAAAATATTCACGTCATGTATCGCCAGGAAGATGGTCGCTTCGGCTTGATTGAAACTACCAGCTGAAAAGCGGGGTGAGCTCAGTGAAAATCAAGGACTTCTTGAGACGGAAGGCGATCATTGAAGATTTGCAAGCTGTGACAAAAGAGGCGGTCTTAGAGGAAATGGCGGCGGCATTATCCGACAGAGCCGGCAAGCGAGCGCAAATGGTCAGCGTGCTCATGGCCAGAGAGGAATTGGGCAGCACCGGAATCGGGGATGGCATTGCCATACCCCATGGAAAAATTCCCGAACTGGATGAGTTGATTGTTTCCTGCGGCAGGAGCAAGAAAGGCATCGATTTTAACGCCCGGGACGGCAAACCCGTTCACTTTTTTTTCCTGTTGCTGGCGCCGGAGAATTCCGCCGGCCAGCACTTGAAGGTCTTAGCCATGATTTCACGTTTATCCAGGAATAAGGTCTTTAGAAAAAAGCTTATGGAAGCAGGATCGACCACGGAACTATATGAGTTAATCGTGGAAAAAGATGATAGGGACCTGACTTAATTTTCAAAGCAGCTGTCAGCCGCTTTTCGGATATGGAAAGCATAACCTTAAAAAGCCTGCTCAGGGGAAACTCCCGCCGGCTCGGATTGGTCAGCCAGGCGGGGCACGGTGGCCTCTTAAAGCGAGTGAACCGCGTCGAGATCTTTGATGACGTTCGTTTTTCTCGGACTGGCGAACCTCGCCTGTCCGCCACCATCTTGGTCCTGGGCCGGGACTGGGCCGGTGCGTCGGGGAGAAGGAAGGGCAGGGAGTATAAAAAAGCTTGGGAGTCTATGGCTGTTGAGGACCTGCCTTGCCTGGCATTGCCGAAGGGGTCCCTGTTGCGATCGTGCCTGTGGCAGTTTGTCGCCGGGACCGGAACCCCTGTTTTTTCTTCCTGCTTCAACGAATATCTTCTGGCCAGCCGCCTTGAGGCGGTGCTGCGTGAGAAGATCGCGAAGCTTTTCTTTATTCACGGCGCTCTGGTCAATGTGCAAGGGGTGGGTGTTCTGGTGCGAGGGCCCAGCGGCTGCGGAAAGACGACCTTGGCCTTGGAGCTGGCCCGGCGCGGACATCAATGGATCGCCGACGATGCGGTCGAAATTGAAAAGCGCCCTGACCGGCGCCTCTATGGCCGCAGTCATGCGCTGGTTCGTAATCTCGTTGAGATAAAGGGAAAGGGCGTTTTGCCGGTAGGTGAACTACTGTCAGCTGCCCAAATTGCCGGGGAAACACCGCTGGAATTACTTGTTGAGCTGGGAAAAAAGATGGAGAGCGAACCGTGGCATACCGAGGGTAGGGCGGCCAAAATTATGGGTGTTCAGATTCCTCTTTTGAAAATTTGCGCGTCCTCCGCCGTCGCAGCGAGCCGGCGAGTGGAGCAAGCGGTCGGCATTATTCGCGGGGTGGGGTGAAAAAAATGGGCGACTTGCGGGTGGTGATCATCACAGGACTCTCCGGTTCCGGGAAAAGCACGGCGCTGAGGGCGCTGGAAGACATCGGTTTTTTCTGTGTCGATAACCTGCCAATCGTTCTTTTACCGCGCTTTCTCAAATTGCGGGCAGATGAGTCGCAAGATGTCGCCAATGTAGCAATGGTGATGGATCTGAGACAGCATACTTTTCTGGAAAAATATGACCGGATCTTCAAGCGCCTTAAGGACCAGGGCTACCAAATAGAAATTATCTTTCTTGATGCCGGGGATGATGCTCTGCTAAACCGCTTTAGTGAAACCCGCCGCGTGCATCCTCTCTCGGGGCGTGGCTCCGTTGTGGAGGGTATCCTGCTCGAAAGGGAGAAGTTAGCGCTTCTCAAAGAGATGGCGGATAAGGTCATCGATACGACATCCATCAACGTCCATCAGTTAAAGGACGCCATCCAACGGCATTTCCTCCCAGCTACGGAGGCAGGGAAAATGTTGATGCTTCACGTCACTTCTTTCGGTTATCGTTTCGGTGTACCCGTTGATGCAGATTTAGTGATCGATGTCCGATTTCTGCCCAATCCTCACTATGTAGAGCAACTTAAGCATTACGACGGTCACCACAAAAGTGTGCGGGATTTTGTGCTGCAGGATGATAAAAGCAAGGAGTTTATGCAGAAACTACTCGATCTGATGTCGTTTCTACTGCCCTGCTACGAAAAGGAAGGTAAGGCCAGACTTAATGTGGCCCTGGGTTGCACCGGCGGCAAGCACCGCTCTGTGGTGGTGGCCAACCAGTTGGGAGCCTACTTTCTAGAGCGGCACTACCGGGTGACCATCAATCATCGCGATATCACGAAGGGATAATAATCGGCTACAGGGACGGTAGCTAAAATACCAGTTTTTTTATTACATTATCGGCTATCCAGTGAGGATCCCACCATTCAATGGGGTTTACGAACCGACCACCGACAATGATGCCGAAATGGAGGTGGTCGCCCACAGCCAGACCCGTGAGACCGGTTTTTCCGATTACATCGCCCTTATTGAGTTTCTGCCCGACTTTTACATTTATGACCGACATATGGGCATAGTGACTGAATATTCCCTGCCCATGATCGATGAGAATGGTATTGCCATAAATGCCTATGTTGCCCACATATTTGACGATCCCGCTGTTGCTTGCTTCTACGGATGCATTAGCCAAGGAGGCAAGATCGAAGCCCATATGGACACTTTTTCCGACCTCTTTCTTCCCATAAAAATAAGTCCTTTGATCGCCAAACTGAGCCATCGGGGCGGCGTCTTTCATCCTGAGGAACGTTCCTTCCCAAAGCTGTCCAGGTTCTGATTGCCGGCACTTTTGCAGGAGGGCCGCCTCGTTTGCCAGGCGCATCGTGGCATTTACATAGTTAAAAATTTCTAAAGGATTCTTTCCCTGCAATTCCGGGGACAAAGGCTGGAAGTCGGGCATCCTGCGGTTGAGATAAACATCCGTTAATTGCATCTTGTCAGTACGGAACTTCTTCTTGCGGAAGAGGAGCGGAAGGGCCAGGGAGGTTTCGTTGCCCGCTCCATCCCGGATCATAATCCTGACATTCTCACCAGCGCCGGGAGGGCTTGGGGGTAAGCCGAAATAGACAACCATCGCTGGTTTTCCGCCGGTGTTGACAGGGTAACCGGGAGAAAAAACCTCATTTGCCTGCACGCCGCAAACCGGGGTTGGCTCCGAAGTGCGGAAGGCGACCACGCAGGAGCCGCCAGGATTAACATTGTTGGTCGATGTAAGCAGATAAATCTGGGGCGGGGTAAGATCGATGGTTACAGGCCTCATGATGGTGGTTTTATTCTTAAAGAGTGAGTAATCCACTGCGCTCACAGTCAAGCTGGCAATGCCGTCATGGAGTTTAAGAGCCACGGGCGCCAGAGTGAGGGATAGGCGCCGTACCTTTACCCCTTTTTGTGGAAAATCGGTAGCGGCGAGGACACGGGATTTATTGTCCTGGCTGATCGTTACGGAAATGCTGCGCAAGCCCGATTTTGCATCTGCAAAAGTAAGATCGAGGACCTTCTGACGGCCGATCGATCTGATATCTTCACTAAATTGAATGGCAGGCGTCTGCCTTTCCCCGATTGTGGCAAAAAACCACCATCCCATAGCGCCAAGAATAAAGGCCGGTATCAGGATAAGTTTAAGATATTCTATCAGGGTCTTCATAAAGCGCCTCGCAAAGATGGTTTATTTCAGAACTACGGGAGAACATATAATCAAAACGAGGCCGATATGCAAGACAAAAGGCGGGCCGAATAATTTCTTGATATTGTTCGCTCTTGTTGTTATGTTTCGGCTTCAAATGACATAGTGGACTACGTTGAACAGCCGGAAAGGCGAGGTTGGGAGAGGATGGTAGAAGGCAGAAGGGTAGTGCTCGGTGTAACGGGCGGAATCGCCGCTTATAAGGCCGCCGCTCTGACGCGCTTGCTCGTCCAGCAGGGTGCGACTGTGAAGGTGATTATGACCGAGAACGCCAAGAAATTCATCACTCCCCTTACCATGCAGACCCTCTCGGGACATCCCGTTTACGGCGAGATGTTCTCTCCCTGGCAGCCGGATGAACTGGCGCATATTTCCCTGGCGGATTTTGCCGAGATCCTGGTGATTGCACCCGCAACGGCCAATGTTATCGGAAAGATTGCCAGCGGTATTGCCGACGACCTGTTGACCACCACGGTCTTAGCGACAAAAGCAGCGGTCCTCTTCTGCCCGGCCATGAATACCAATATGTTGACCAATAGCACCGTACAGGAGAATCTGGAAAAGTTGACGGCACGTGGCTATTTCCTTTTAGCACCCGACTCAGGCGAGTTGGCCTGTAAGCGGTGGGATGTTGGCCGCCTGCCGGAACGGGAGGAAATCGTCGAGGAAATCGAAACTATTTTGACGGCCAAGGATTTAACGGGCGAGAGGATATTGATTACTGCCGGACCGACGCGTGAGCCTATCGACCCGGTACGCTTTATAACCAACTATTCCTCAGGTAAAATGGGGTACGCCCTCGCCGTTATGGCGAAACGGCGCGGGGCCGCAGTTACGCTCGTGAGCGGTCCTTCTTCTCTTCCCCCTCCCCGCGGGGTCGATTTTATCGGCGTTGCTGACGCCTGTGAGATGCGGGAGGCTGTTATGGGGAATTATCAGCAGGCCACGGTAATCATTAAGGCGGCGGCGGTGGCCGATTATCGCCCGGCGGAACGGGCAGCGACAAAGATTAAAAAAGGCCCTGAGAAACTAACTCTCAATCTGGAGAGGAACCCCGATATTATTGCCGAACTGGGGGAGAAGAAGGGAAAACGGTTGCTGATCGGTTTTGCCATGGAATCGGAAAACTTGTTGAAAAATGCTGCTGGTAAGCTGCGGGCAAAAAAAATGGATTATATCGTCGCCAATCTTCTTACCCAGGCGGGCGCAGGTTTTCAATCGGACACCAATGTCGTAACCATCATCGGTAGAGACGGGACGCGGGAAGAACTCCCCCTGCTGGGTAAACTGCAAGTGGCCGACCGGATCCTGGACAAGATCAGAGATAGAAAATAAAACAATTTCCCCTTTCCTTTACAGATGTCAATTCTAAAGACCCTAGGAACTCATATGCCTAAAAGGAAGGGCGGAGGGGAGGGCGAAAAATAAAAACAAACCCCGAAGAGGAACCCAGGGCGGAGTTGGAGAGAATGGTGCATTCCCTGAAGGCGCAAGTCCTCTGGAGCCGGGAAAGGGGCCGGTCGCTGCCTTTTTCCCGGAGCCACGGTACGGCAGATGGGGCGGTCGTTCCTGCGGGGAACCAACTGCCGGACCCCGCTTCTGAAAACCTGTCCGGCGGGCCGGCCGCTCTCGAGGAAGTCCGCCGGGAGTTGGGCGATTGCCGGCGCTGTTCCCTCGCAGAGCTGCGCAAGAACCTCGTTTTCGGCGAAGGCAATCCGCTGGCCGAGTTGGTCTTCGTCGGCGAGGCACCTGGCGCCGATGAGGACCGCGAGGGCAGACCTTTTGTGGGACGTGCCGGCCAGTTGCTCACAAAGATTATCGAAGCCATGGGTCTTCAGCGCCGCGACGTTTACATTTGCAATATCCTCAAGTGTCGGCCGCCCGGCAACCGCAATCCGGAGCTGCCGGAGATTACCGCCTGTGAACCTTTTCTGCTCAAGCAACTTGCGGCCCTTGCCCCCCGCGTGATCTGTGCCTTAGGCTCCTTTGCTGCCAAGACCTTACTAAAACAGGAAGTTCCCATAACTGTCCTGCGGGGCCGCTTTCATCTTTACGCGGGCGTCAAGGTAATGCCGACATACCACCCCGCCTATCTTTTAAGAAATCCCGCGGCCAAGAAGCTGGTCTGGGAAGATATTCAGATGATAATGAAGGAGCTGAAAGCTGGAAGTGGGCAAGATGCATTTTAGCCTCACCAAGATAAACGGAATGGATGCCTTTACGAAAATATTTTCTTTACGAAAAACGAGCACATTGTTTTCTAAATTACCATGCAAATTAGAGGTAATGGTCCTTGTCGCCACTGCTCTCCTGTTTGTTGGTCCGGTGGCAGCATTTCCACAGACGCCGAGGCCGGTTTTCGACGTGATTACCGTCGATTCTCCCATTACGCCGCCCATCGCCCGTTACATCCTTGATAATCTCGGAGCTGCCGAGAGAGAAGGCGCCACAGGGCTCATTATCATGCTCGATACGCCCGGGGGGCTTGATACTTCCATGCGGGATATTACAAAAGGCATCCTGAACGCCGCGGTACCGGTCATTGTTTATGTCTATCCATCGGGGGCCAGGGCCGCCTCGGCCGGGGTGATTATCACGGCGGCGGCTCACATTGCCGCCATGGCGCCGGGTACGAACATCGGTGCCGCCCATCCCGTGAGTATAGGTTTAGGCGGCATGGATAAGACAATGGAAAGAAAAGTAGAAAATGATGCGGCCGCTTATGTGAGAAGCATTGCCGAGCAAAGAGGGCGCAATGCGGACTGGCTGGAGAAGGCGGTGCGAAAGAGCGAATCCATTACCGCCGAGGATGCCTTGCATCACAGGGTCATTGACTTCGTCGCCACTGACGTTGGTAATCTCCTCGAACAGGCTGACAATATGAAGTTGCTGGTTTCTCCCCATAAGCTGAAGGTTACACTGCACACCCGGGGAGCCGTTATTAATGAGAAAACAATGGGGCTGCGCCAGGGAATTTTAGCGGCCATCAGCAATCCCAACATCGCCTATATCCTCTTGCTGGTGGGGCTGGCGGGGCTCTATTTTGAGTTCACTACTCCTGGGGCCTTATTGCCAGGAATTATCGGCGGTATTTCCCTACTGCTCTCCTTTTTTGCCATGCAGACGCTACCGGTAAATTACGTTGGTGTCCTTTTGATGCTTTTTAGCGTCGTTCTCTTTTTTGCCGAGGTCATGGTGATAAGTCATGGCTTGCTCACAGTCGGTGGCATCATTTCCCTGGTATTGGGGTCTTTGATGCTTTTCGATTCGCCCGATCCGGCGCTAAGGATATCCCTGCAGGTTTTAATACCCGCGGTGGCGACAATATCAATCTTCTTTCTTGCCGTTATCGGTCTGGTCGTCAAGGCCCAGCGACGGAAACAGTATATCGGAGAAATAGCTATCATAGGAGAGGAAGGTGAGACGGTCACGGATGTTCATGAAGAGGGGCAGGTTTTTGTCAAAGGGGAGTATTGGCGGGCGGAAAGCGAACAAAGAGTTGACAAGGGACGGAAAATAGTGGTGGTAGGTATAAAGGGAATGAAACTTATCGTGAGGGAACAATAAGGAGGGATTATGTCGCAGCTTATGCCATTAGTGGTCATTATCTTTTTGGGAATCATGTTTCTTTCGTCGGCTGTCAAGGTTTTGAATGAGTATGAAAGAGGGGTTATCTTCCGTCTGGGAAGGGTTATCGGCTCAAAAGGACCTGGCTTGATTATCCTTATTCCCGTGGTGGACAGGATGGTTCGCGTGGACATCCGCACGATTACGATGGATGTGCCCCCGCAAGATGTCATTACCCGAGACAATGTATCAATCAAAGTTAATGCCGTCGTGTATTTCCGTGTTTTAAACGCCAATGATGCAGTTATTAAAGTGGAAAACTATTTATATGCTACCTCCCAATTGGCGCAGACGACCTTGCGGAGTGTCTGCGGTCAGTTCGAGCTGGACGAGATCCTCTCGGCAAGGGATAAGATCAACCTAAATCTTCAGGAAATTCTCGATAGAAATACCGACGCCTGGGGGATCAAGGTCTCGCACGTGGAGGTAAAGCAGATTGATCTGCCCGAGGAGATGAAACGCGCCATTGCCAAGCAGGCGGAAGCGGAAAGGGAAAGAAGGGCCAAGGTTATTGCCGCGGAAGGCGAGTTCCAAGCTGCCCAGAAGTTGATTGAGGCCGCCCACCTGATGGCTACGGAACCGATCTCACTGCAGTTGCGTTATCTGCAGACTTTAAATCAGATTGCTGCGGAACATAATTCCACAACGGTTTTTCCGATTCCTATCGATATGTTGACTCCTTTTTTGAAGCTGGCGCAAAAGGGGTGATGCAAAAGTGATCAGGGAAAAAAACACCTTATTTCCCCCGGCACGGGGAAATAAAATTGCACCTCTGCCGGGGGAAGGTATCCTTGTTATCTGCGATTTTGATGGGACTGCTTGCAGTGTGGACATAGGGAACATGCTCCTGGACCACTTTGCTGGGGAGGGCTGGCGGGAGATAGATCGGGCCTACAGTATCGAGGAAATAGGCTCCCGAATTGCTTACACTAAGGTTGCGTCGCTGTTTCGGGGCAGCAAGGGCCAGATGGTGGAATTCGTCCACAGCCAAGCCATCCTTGACCCTTACTTTGCAGAATTCTGCCTCTTCTGCGCACAGCAAGGTTACGACCTGAAGATAGCCTCCGACGGTCTCGATTTTTACATAGAAACCGTTTTAGAAAAATACGGCTTGGCGGATATCCCATATTATTCCAATAGCGTCACAGGCTGGCACGGCCAGGGCATCTCCATTGACTTTCCCTATCTGAACGATCTTTGCGGAAAATGCGGCACTTGTAAAACAAACATCCTCAGGAAATTTTCTCCCCGCTATCGGCACATAATCTATATCGGCGACAGTTATTCAGATGTCTGCCCGGCAAAAAAAGCAGATCTTGTTTTTGCCAAACACATTCTCTACGAAAAGTGCCTGAATAACGGCACGGCCTGTATTTCTTATAATAATTTTCGCGACGTCATGGATTATTTAATAAAGAGACAGCTATAAATTCAGCTTTTACGATTTCATATCAGAAAAAAAGGCGGCACGGGTAAGCGTAAGGGTTGGCACTTGTTAGCAAGGTTGCAATTATTTTCTATGGCTTTCCCGCCGGAAAAAATTTCATTCGCGCCTTTATACCCCTCAAGGGGGCACTGAAAAAAGTCCCCTTTGTCGTTATCCGATGTTTCATACTGCACGTATTCCAGAAATAGTCCGGAGGCAGGAGCAGTCATACGCGCCGGGAGATCGGATTCACTAAAAAGCATCTGACCGATAGCGGCGGGAGAAAGTTTTCCCTTGCCTGCCTCCACCGTGACACCCACCAGGCGGCGGACCATCCTCCATAGAAAGTGCGAGCCTACAAACCTGAAGATCAGGAGCCCATTGCAGTCAAAAAGTTCAGCTTGTCGGAGATCCACCAGCGTCGATTCCTGCTTGTCGCGCCGCTTATCGGCGAAGGAGGCAAAGTCATGGAAACCCCGAAACAGGGCGAGGACGGACTGCATCTCTTTGACGTTCAGCTCATCTTTAATCCACCAAACATACCTTTTACCAAAGGCAGTCTTCCGGCGGGAAACAAGATAGATGTAGCTTCTACTCCTGGCGTGGTGGCGGGCGTGAAATTCCATGGGTACCGACTGAACTTGCAGGATATTTATATTGGCGGGAAGGAGATCGTTTAAGGCATCCCGCATCGCCTGGGGGCGCATTTTTACGGCCGTTGTTAGATGGGCGACTTGGCCCAGGGCATGGACACCGGCATCGGTGCGGCCGGCGCCTTGAATTTCAACTTTACCGCCAAGCAGGCGTTCCGCTGCCTCCAAAAGTTCACCTTGGATGGAGCGGGCATTCGTTTGCAATTGCCAACCCCGGTAGGCAGTGCCGTCAAACTCCAAAACCAGTTTATATTTATGCATGAAAAGAATCTTACCTTACATCAACGCTAGAGTGTCGGCCACGGCCATTCCCGCCGAGGTGGGACGAAGAAAACCGCTTTTTATTTCCAGCAGCCCCCTTTTTTCAAAATCCGCAATTGCCTCTGCTTTCTCTGCCAGGAGATCGTAACCGAAACGTTCGAGAAAATCATCTAAATCGATACCCCGGCTTGTACGCAACCCCAAAAAAAGGGTCTCCAAGCGCAACTGCTTCGGCAACAGTTTTTCGACCGCGGCCCGGGGCGGCTGCCCGCCTTCCAAATTGTGAAGATAAGCCGCTAAATCGCGATAATTCCACCAGCGTCTGTTTCCCTGGAAGGAGTGGGCGGACGGCCCCAGACCAAGATAGGGCGTATGGCGCCAGTATTTCTGATTATGCCGGGCAAAGGAAGTTTCCTTACGGGAAAAATTTGAGACTTCGTAGTGGTGGTAACCGGCGCCGACGAGAATAGAGACGGTGTTGAAATAAAAATCGGCCTGACGCTCCTCGCCGGGCAGGGAGATCTCCCCCTGCCGGTGCCGCAAGGCAAGTGGCGTCTCCGGCTCCAAGGTGAGCTGATAGCAGGAGAGATGGGCTGCATGGAAGGAAAGGGCCTGATGCAGAGTTTCCTCCCAAGATGCGAGATCCTGATGCGGCGCCCCATAAATGAGATCCAGTCCAAGATTTTCGAAGCCTGCCTCCTGTGCCGCCTCGATGGCGAGCATTGCCTCTTTGCGGTCATGGCGGCGGCCCAGGAAACGAAGAAGACGGTTATCAAAGGATTGGATGCCAAGATTGAGGCGGTTAATCCCCAGATGCCGCATATCTTCCAACTGGGTGCGATCAAGATCGGCGGGGTTGGCTTCCAAAGTAATTTCCGCGTCAGCGGCGATGGTAAAGCTGCGGGTAATGACCTCCAGGAGCGAGGCCAGATCGCTGAGGGCAAGCAGGGAAGGGGTGCCGCCGCCGATATATATCGTATCAAAGTAAGAAAAATCTTCTTTATAATAGTCCATTTCCAGCCGCAGAGCCTTCAGGAACGCCTGCATCATTCCAAGATCTGTGCCTGAGTAAAATCCGCAGTAGTTGCACTTGCTGCGGCAGAAGGGGATATGAATGTATAAACCGGGTTTCTTCATATTAGCAGGAATCAGTGCTGAGTTTTGCGTGTTGGGTGTTGGGTGTTGAGTGGCGGTACTTTTTTATAACTCAAAACTCATAACTCAACACTTAAAACTGTATTGCCGCCGTCAGTCATTGTCGGATTTGAGAACCGCCAGAAAGGCACTCTGGGGGATGCTCACGGAACCGATCATCTTCATCCGCTTTTTGCCCTTCTTTTGCTTTTCCAGGAGTTTTCGCTTGCGGGTGATGTCGCCTCCATAGCACTTGGCCGTCACATCCTTGCGGAAGGCGGAGATCGTGCTGCGCGCGATGATTTCGCCACCAATGGCCCCTTGGATGGCGATCTTGAACATCTGCTTGGGGATCTCTTCCTTGAGGCGTTCGCAGGCCTGCAAGGCGCGGGCCCGAGCGCGGTCGCGATGGACGATCTGCGAGAGAGCGTCAACTTTTTCGCCGTTTACCAGGATGTCCACCAGCACCAAGATGCTGGCCCGGTAGTCGATCAAGTCGTAATCAAGGGAACCGTAACCTTGGGTCACCGATTTGAAGCGGTCGTAGAAATCGTAGATAACTTCCGCCAGCGGCATTTCGTACGTAAGTTCCACTCGTCCGGGGCCGGTGTAGTTGAGAGTCGAATTAACGCCCCGTTTGTCCATGCAGAGTTTCATGACCGCGCCTAAATAGCGTTCCGGGAGCATCATGGAGGCGCGGATGTAGGGTTCTTCCGAACCCGCTATGGAAGTGGGGTCCGGATAGTGGGTAGGATTGTCAACCTCGACGGTGCTGCCATTTTTTAACGTGAAGCGGTAACGCACACTGGGTACGGACAGGATGATGGAGAGATCATATTCCCGTTCCAATCTTTCCTGGACAATTTCCAGGTGGAGCAAGCCGAGAAATCCGCAGCGGAATCCCTGCCCCAGAGCTGCGGAAGAGTCTTTCTGATAGACGAAAGAGGCGTCGTTAAGTTTATATTTTTCCAGAGAATCAGCGAGATCCTGATAGTCGTCAGAAGCGATGGGATATATGGAGGCGAAAACCACGGGTTTTACTTCCCGGAAGCCGGGAAGGGGCTGCGCGCAGGGCTTGTTGTCTAAGGTAATGGTATCGCCCGTGTGGACATCGGAGACCGTTTTGACCCCGGCAATTATGTATCCCACCTCACCAGCCATGAGCTGGTCTCTTTTTTGGCGGGTAAGGAGGAAGTGACCCACCTCCTCTACCCGGTAAACGACGTTGTTGAACATAAAACGTATATTGTCGCCGCTTTTTACCATCCCGTCAAAAACCCGGCTATGAATGACCGTACCGCGGAAGGAATCGTAGTGCGCATCGAAGATGAGAGCGGCCAGTGGGGCTTCGGGGTCGCCCTGCGGCGGGGGGATGCGCGCGACAATCGCCTCCAGGATTTCCTCAATCCCCGTTCCTTCCTTGGCCGAGCACTTGAGGTGTTTATCAGGATCAAGTCCCAGTTCGGCCTCAATTTGTTCTAACACCCGTTCTATGTCCGCTGAAGGCAGATCGATCTTATTGATGACGGGGATAATTTCCAGGTTGTGCTCCATGGCCAGGTAGAGGTTGGCGAGGGTCTGGGCCTGTACGCCCTGGGCCGCGTCGATTAGCAGGAGCACACCTTCGCAGGAAGCCAGGGAGCGGGAGACCTCGTAGGAAAAATCCACATGCCCCGGGGTGTCGATAAGATTCAGGATATAGGACCTGCTGTCTTTGCCCCGATAGGGCAGGGAAATCGCCTGACTCTTGATGGTGATGCCCCGTTCCCGTTCGATATCCATGTTGTCCAGGATCTGATCCTTATAGGTGCGTGCATCCGTGATGCCTGTATATTGGATCAAACGGTCAGCCAGTGTCGATTTCCCATGGTCGATATGGGCAATAATGCTGAAGTTGCGTATGTTATGCATCGCTTTGCTGTTAATGGCTTATTACCTCTTCTATAAAAAAAGCCCTCCCGTATTTCCAGGAAGGCTCGGCTTGCGTCCTTGGTTTCGCCAGCACCAGCAACGTTGTTGATATTTATCCGGCTTCGATGATCAAGACAGTTGCCGTAAAATAGCCTCTGCGACCTCGGCCACTGAGGGGCGACCATCCACGGAAAAAATCTTTTCCCGGCTGCGAAAATAGTTGACCGCCGCCATAGTGCCTGTTATTGCATCGTAATAGACGTCATGCCGCTTGTCAATCGCATCCTCGTCCTGATCATCGGACCGGGTGCCGAGATTGTCAGCGCCGCAGACCCGGCAGAACATGATGTTATCCCGCAACACCGGCTTGATGGCATCGATGTAGATATTGTTAGGATGATTGTTGTCCCGGGGACAGAGCCGGCGCCCCATAATTCTTTTTTTAGACGTTTTCCGGTCCAAGACGATCTCGATGACATAATCCAGCTTCATTCCCCGCGTACCCAGATTTTTATCCAGCGCTGCCGCCTGGGTTACGTTGCGTGGGAAACCGTCCAGAAGCCAACCCTTACGGCAGTCAGCCTCTTGCAGTCGGTTCAGGACCATGGGCACGGTAATTTCATCAGGGACGAGGTCGCCACGCTCGATAAAAATCCCTGCTTTCTCTCCCAATTCCGTACCGCCCTTAATGTTATTTCTGAAGATTACACCGGCTTCCACATGGGGTATGCCGAATTTTTCGCTGATCTTTGCCCCCTGTGTCCCTTTACCGCTGCCGTTTGGCCCGAAAATAAGAATGTTCATTATACACAGCTCCTTACCGCATAGAGATAGTCAGGAAATATTGAAGCATCTTGCCCGCGGGCTATACAACAGTTGGTTTTTTTTGGCAACGATTAAATGCTTATTATTAGCGGCTACCTGCCGCCATATTTCAAGATTTTCAGCCCGGTGAACAAGACGTTGTGGAGCATGATGTGCAGCCGCCGCCGGATGAGGAGGTATTACCGATCTTCCCGCCAAAAGTCGACATCAGGCGCGCCGTTCTTTTTGACTGGCAGGCCGGACAAGCCACTTGCAGCTTTTCTCGCAGGGAATAGAACAGCGCTTCAAACACATTGCCGCATTTTTTACATTTGAATTCATAAATAGGCATTTTTATCTCCTAAGCAGTTTTGATCTGGGAAAGCACCTCTTCGAGGTTTGGCGCCTCCTCGATGACATATTCGTCCGGGTTGTCGCCGTCCGTATTTTTCTTTTCTGTTACCTTAGGCGTATCCACCGCAGCAGTATAAACGATATCCTGGATGGCATGCGGATCGATAAGCGGTGATTTATAGTCGTTTTCAGGGCCGGGATCATCGGGGTTCCAAGCGCTCTTGTAAGGCCGGGCGAAGGAAGTGACGTTGTTGATAAACTCGGTATGATAACGCTCCATGTTAAACATTCCTTCGCCCCGTCCGGTGTGCATGGCGGTCTCGAGCTGGTTGAGCTTGTTTTCCCTGATGATGTTTTTTACGGGCACGCTGTCCCTCAGAATGGAGAGCACCGGGATACGAAAACCGGCTTTCTCAATAAATACCAACTGTTGAATAATCAACCATGATAATGTTGAAGCGAATTGATAACGGATGATATCCTGAGACTCGCCCGGCACGGCATTATTGATCCGGTAAACCGCGTCTTCGGAGTCCGTGGCATGGAGAGATGCGAAGACAAGGTGCCCTGATTCCGCCGCGGTCAGCGTCAGCCGAATAGTATCGGGTTCCCGTAACTCGCCTACCAGGATGATATCGGGGGCTTCCCGGAGGACATCGAGCAGTCCCTGTTTGAAAGACGGTACGTGCACACCGACTTCCCGTTGCTCGATGAAGGCTTTCTTCGGCTGGAATCGGTATTCGATAGGATCTTCGAGGGTGATGATGTGCACCGGGCGTGTGCGGTTGATTTCTTCCAGGATCGCGGCCAGGGTAGTCGATTTACCGGAACCGGTGCTGCCGCAGACCAACACCAACCCCGCTTTCAAGTCCCTTATTTGCTTTAAGGAGGGATGGAGGTTTAAACTGTCGATTTCCGGGATGACCTCGGGGAGGACCCGGATGGCCAGGCTTAAGCCGCGGGTCGTATGGAAGATATTCATCCTGATTCTGACCCGATTAATCGTCAGAGCGCAATCGACTGACCAGCGCTGCCTTAAGGTTTGCAACTGACGGCCGGTCAACATGCCTCGTACCAGGTTGTCTATTTCCGTATAACTCCAGGTAAATGCCCGGTCATAATGAATAATTCCGTCTTTACGGTAGATAAGGGGTTGCCCTCCGGCGATATGGATATCAGAAATACCCTGCTTAATACCCATTAGAATAACATCGTTAAAACGATTCGTGGCCATTAAATCATAACCTTATAAATTAATATTATGCACAAGGCGCGAACTGGCGTGCACGTAATTAATTTGTCATAGATTGAAAGAATATACAAGGAGGAGAATAATTGTTGACATGGTACGAAAGGTATAATAGGTACGTACAGTATGGAAGTTATGTATTCAAAAAGAATTAATCCGAGGTGCTTATGATCGTAGTGAGGGGCAAGACCTATACGACAACCATGGATGCCGCGATGGAGCTGGGCGTTTCCACTAAGACTATCAGACAGTATATACTCAGGGGAATTATTCCCCCGCCGCCGGAGATAACTTATGGCGTGCGCACTTTGCGACATTTTCCACCTGAGTACATGGAGCTGGTACAAAATCGCCTGGAAGCCTACCGCAACGGCAATCACAAGTAGGTTAAGTTGTCTTTGCAAAGGAAGTGACGATTTTTTCGCAATGATTTAGAGCGGAATAATGGCCCATGCTTTACAAGGATCGGTCAGCGTTTTTTTTAGCGGTATTAATGTCCGGAACTTATTTTATAGTACGGATTTTTACAGCAATGTGTTGCGACAGAAGCGTGCGGGAGGAGCGGCTTGGCTCAACTAAATGACATAACATCCACAGAGAAATTGCTGGATTTCATTCGGACAAAGAGTGGCAGTTCTTTTCCGGAAGGAAGCAATGCCGGAAAAGACGATCCTCCCCGTCGCCCGATTGCTAAAGGCATAGCAAAAATAATCTCCCTTAAAAAAGTGCCGACACTAAAAGCCATAACCGTGGGTATCCATATCGGCCGTGATTACCTTGGGATGGTTAAGGCAACAAGAGGGCGCGATGGCTTACCGGTCGTACTCGGTCAAAAACAGCGGACAATTTCATCTTCGCTTAGTAGAAACAGCAAGGAATTTGTCAATCTACTGGCAGCAGAGCTAAATGATTTTTGCGATACTCCCCAAAAATGCAGGCTCTGGGCCGTGATACCGGCGGTGGGTATCGACATCCATCACATCCGTATTCCCAAGGTTGGTAAAAAACAGTTAGACAGCGCGGTTTACTGGTCCGTAAAAAAAGAGGGCGCCTTCGATGAAAAGGAAAACATTCTCGACTACGAGGTGTTGGGCGAGGTTGTTGAGCAAGGCATAACAAAATTGGCGGTTATGTACTACGTCGCTCCCAGAAGGGTCATCGAGGAGACAAAGAAAACTTTTTCAGATGCTGGTTGGCCCTTGACCGGATTGTCTATTCCCCCTTTTGCTTTGCAGAATATCTTCCGCAGCGGCTGGCTTGCCGGCAATCAGGAAAAGGTGGCGAGCTTGTTCATTGGGAACGACTTTTCGCGAATTGATATCTTTGCCCAGGGCAAGCTCGTGATGACGCGCGGCATTAAGGCGGGCATCAACAGTATGCTGGAATGTGTGCTGGAAGGCCTGAACGACAAGGCGCGGACACTGGACAATGGCGAGACCAGAGCGCAAGTGGACATGGAGCAAGCGAAGAAGGTCTTTTTAAGTCTGAACCCTGATTTTTCAGCCCTTCCTGAAAATCATGCTGCGGCTAATGAGTTCAAAGAAGATGAAATATGGGAGATGATCCTTCCGGCTTTTGAGAGACTTGTCAGGCAGGCGGAAAGGACTTTTGAACACTTTACGTCGACCATGGGCAATGAAAAAATCGGAAAGATTTACGTTTCTATGGCAATGAACGCCTACCCTCGGATAGCGAAATACGTGGGCGAGCAATTGAACATAGAAAGCGCTCTCTTTGATCCGATGAATCTACAAATATCCTTTTCTTCTGAAGGGTTATTTCCTCTCTCCGATCATGAGAGGATAGCCCTTGCCCCGGCATATGGCATGGCCTTATCCGACATGGCGCATACTCCTAACTTTATTTTTACTTATAAAGACAAGGAAGAAGCGAGTGTCGTAAAGCGCATAAATATCGTTATCATTCTGGCGTTTCTGGTTGTTCTATCGTTGTGCACCGGGATTTTTGCATATCAAAGACAGACAATCGCGCAAAAAAGAAAACTGGTCGTTCGCTTGGAGAAGGAGATGCCCGCCTCGGGGGTACCGTTAAGCCGGGAATTAATTTTGAATACATTAGCCAATGTAAAGCAGGATATGGCCTCTGGAAAGATTTACAGCCAAAGATATCAGGGGCTGGCGATTATCTCCGAGTTATCGAATCTCACGCCGCGGGATATTAACCTTATCGAAGTTAAGACAAATCTTGGAAATTCTCAGCAAATGCCGCAGCCGGCAAAGCCGGAAGGGACAAAGACTCAAGGCGGGGAAGCAAGGAAGGATACAGAAATCGAGGGCTATGTTATCGGCAGGAAGAAAGAGCTCCGTAACACTCTGGCGGCTTACGTGATCAAACTGGATACTTCACCGCTCTTTCAGCAAATAAAAATTCTGAAGTCCAATGAAGAAATAAACGGTGGCCTCGAAATGCTTCACTTCAATCTGGCCATGAGGTTGGAAGGACTTTAGTAAGTTAATTTTCTTTTGAGTTTTTTGGTGGGATTGGTCAAATGAAGTTTAAGGTTCCAAAACAAAGCTTAATCTATCTCCTCATCTGTGGGACGGGGATTTTAATATTTATTATCCTTGGCATTGCGCCATCACATAAAAAGATCCTTGAATTAGATCAACAGATAGCAGCGACAAGGGCGCGTGTGGAAGAGCAAAAGAACCTGACCTCTATTTATCAAACGCTGAAGCAAAGGGCTGCGGTGCAGCATGCACAAGGTCGGAGCGCGCGGCTCTTGCCCCTGCCGGAGAAAAAGGAACAGGCAGGGGTAGAGATAAGTAAATTAACGGACGCGGTAAAAGATATTTCCCGTACAGCCAATCTCGAAATGGTGTCGCTGGCGCCGGGCTTGGATTCGCTGGACGGCAATTCCAAGATGTTGGTGGTGGAAGCCGTTATCAGGGGGAATTTTTTATCCTTCCGCCGTTTTTTGATTGGTTTGGGGGGGCTTCGTTATGTGGATCATATTGAGGATCTTCAACTTCGTCAAAATGCTGAAGGTACGGAAATGCGGATAAAGTTTTGGGTTGAACGTGCGTAAAGAAAGTGGTGGCGAGCATGTTTGTCATGGCGACAGCGGATGGCCGCGTATAGGGTTGGCGGCATGCGAAAATTAGAAAAAAGGGAAGGCTTTATCATTGGCGCCATGGCTATTGCCGTTTTATATGGCGCACTGACCTTCCTGATAGGAGGGCAGAGTAAAAAGGCCGTGTCGCCGGCAACGATAAATGGACCTGATTTGCAGGTACTCACCAGCGACATCACGGCAACCGTGAGTAAACAGGCTTTTTCTGTGCGAGACGCTTATGTCATTGCTAAGGCGGAAACGGAATGGTTACATGATCCTTTCATGGGAAAAAAGGTCTATCGACAAATGGTCACTCCCATAGCGGTTCCCAAGGCGGCGGAAGTGGCGCCGGTAAAAATTGCTTTTAATTACATGGGATATATGGAGTTCAGGGGGAAGCAAATAGCTATTATCAACGGTGTGGAATACACCCTGGGAGAGTCCCTGGATACACCGGGTTATGTGCTGCGGTCCATATCGCCGCAGAAAGTGATCATCGAAAATAAAGGCGGCCAGGGAAGAATTGAGGTGCCCATTCAGGACTGAGGTGGATATAAAGGGGGAGAGGGATATTGCAGCATATTTTTGTGTGGCCTTTTAAGGTATAGGCGGGGAGGCGGTTAAAATTATGAAACTTATCCATGATCCAGATTTGCACCGGCAAGGGCAGGGTGAGGTTTCTATTAATTTGCTGGGTGGCTTGCGCCGGCGGGTTCTGCACATTTTCCACATGTGCTTTTTTTGCCTTTTAGTTTTGGCTTGCGCTACGGAAAGGGAGGTAAAGAAGGACCCATTTTTTGAAAAGTGGGATACCATGGCTAAAGAATCAACAGGCCATTCCCCAGCTGCCGGCAGCCATATTATCATTTATCCGGAAGCAAAGCCGGAAGAAAAGAAAGAGGGCGAGCAGGAAGCAGCAGCCAGGCTTCTTCCTCAGGAGAGGATATCCCTAAAAATGAGACAGGCCGATGTCAAGGCCGTTATCAGGGCCCTGGCGCGCGCTTCGGGGAAAAACATCCTTGTCCGCAATGAAGTTAAAGGTGACATTTACGTAGATTTTAACAATGTGCCCTGGGATCAGGCCTTCAACAGCATCCTGCGAGCCCAGGGCTTGTCCTATGTATGGGATGGGGAGATAATCAGGGTTCTCTCCCTGGCGGACATGGAACAATCTTTGAAATTGTCCGAACTGCGGGATAAGCACAATGTCCAAGTGCAGGAAGCCAAAAAGATTCAACCTCTGCTGACCATGGTGGTCAGTGTGGACTATGCCGACCCCGCCGCCATGAAAGAAAATCTACAGGATTTTCTGACTAAGGATAAAGACGGGAAGACCACGCTCGGCTCCATCAAGGTGGATCAAAATACCAATTCCCTGATCATTCAATCGATTCGAGACGATCTTTTGAAAATGGTGCCCATTATAGAAAAACTGGATAAGCCTACCCCGCAAATTAATATCAAGGCCAACATCGTGGAGACTACCAAAGAAACCGCCCGCAATCTCGGCATCCAGTGGGGAGGTGTCTACGGAGGAAGTCTGGGTAATCATAACCTTTATATCACGCCGGGAGGGCAAGGGGGAAGCACGACGGGGAGTCCCCAGGCGGGCGGCTTTTCGCCCGTTACTGGCGGAACTTCGGGTGGAACAGGCGGTTCCACCGGCACGGGGGTTGGAATCAGCGGCCTGCCTTTCGGCGTTAATTTTCCCGCCCCCATGCAATCCACCGCCTCGGCGGCGCTGGGCCTTATTTTCGGCACCATCGGGGGCAATGTCCTGGAGGCCCAATTAAACGCCCTGCAAAAAGACAGCAAGCTTAATATCCTTTCCAGTCCCTCCATTACCACCATGGATAATCAAAAGGCATTTACGGAAAACGGCGAAAAGGTTCCTTTCGTTACGATACCGCCGCAGGGCGGCAGTCCCCAGGTGGCTTTTCAGGATGCTGTTTTACGATTGGAGATAACGCCCCATGTAATCGACGGCAAGAACCTCAAAATGAAAATTCTTGTCAAAAAGGACGAGGTGGATCTATCGCGTCAGGTGCAGGGCAACCCCGTCATTGTGAAAAAGCAGACGGAGACGACTTTGATTGTCGCCGACGGCGAAACGATCGTCATCTCCGGTTTAAGCAAGCAGACAAATACAAACAGCAATGTCGGCGTCCCCGGGCTAAAGGATGTGCCGGTTTTGGGCTGGCTCTTCAAGGGCGATTCCAAGGATGATCAGATGCAAGAGGTACTGATTTTTATTACGCCCAAGATTTTGCCGCCTCAGATAGCCGCGGCTCCGGAAAGCCTGGAGAAAAGGTTAAAAGATTAAAAATGTGCCCTGATGGTGTTTATGGGCCATCATGATGCGGCGGTCGGAAGCTCAGGACTATAAACATGGAATATTATAAGATTCTTAATTTACAAAAGGAACCGTTCTCCAATTCACCGGAACCGGATTTTTTTTATCAATCGGAACAGCACCTGGCTTGCCTCCAGAAATTGGAGTTGGCCATTCGTTTGCGGCGGGGCTTAAACGTGATTATCGGAGAGGTGGGAACAGGAAAAACCACGCTTTGCCGGCAAATTATTCTCAGATTTTCCCGATCCGATGATGACAGGAAGCAGATTGAAACCCATTTGATTATGGATCCATCCTTTAGCGATGCCCAGCAGTTTTTGGCAACGGTGGCCAAACTGTTGGGGGTAAAAGTCACCAAGAATGAAGCTAATGAATGGCAATTAAAAGAGAATATTAAAAATTACCTTTTTAAGAAAGGGATCGATGAGGGTAAGATTGTCGTCCTGATTATCGACGAGGGGCAAAAGCTTCCCTCCTTTTGTTTGGAAATTCTCCGAGAGTTTCTCAATTACGAAACTACCGAGTATAAGCTACTGCAGATCGTCATCTTTGCCCAGAGAGAATTTGAACCCCTCTTGCAAGCGCATGCCAACTTTGCGGATCGAATCAACGAATACAGTTTTTTACCGCCGCTGAATTTCAAAAACACGCGCAATATGATCAAATTTCGCATCGCTCGCGCCAGCGCCAACCCCTCCACCGTGCCTTCGCTCTTTAGTTTGCCTGCCAAGTGGGCCATTTATCGATCCACGAAGGGTTATCCTCGTAAAATCATCGCGCTTTGCCACCAGGCCATTTTGGCCACAATTATTCAAAATCGTACGAAAGCGGGCTTTTTTCTGGTTCGTTCCTGCGCCGACCGGGTAAATTTCGGTTGCGATGACAAGGCTGTCAAATGGAAATGGCCCTTCATAATAGCCGCTGGTCTTATGATAGTCATCTTACTAGCCGCTTACGGGAAGGTAGCTCTCCTTAACTCCTGGAAGGAGGGAGGCACTAACATAGCGAGGCATACGACCGGGGCGCGATTTTTCTTTTTGCCAAGCACAGATGATAATATAAAGCCGTCCAACGCAAATGCTGCAAAGCCAAAGATCCTGGGACAACTGACCTTGAAAAAAAGCGCAGATGCTTTAACAATTCTCAAACGGATTTATGGGACTAACGCGCGGATGCAAGTGACATCATTCCTAAAAGCTAATCCTCGGGTTACAAACCCTGACGAAGTAAAGGCCGGAGAGACAATTATTATTCCTGCCAGATCTGACATCCATGATCCAACCACGTCGGCAAGATGGTGGATCCAAATTGCTACGCTGAAAGACCTCGCCGGTGCTTACGAATTAGTGACGGCCGCCCCGAGTGCACAGAGCTTTGTCATGTTATCTTATTGGAACCAGAGAGAAGGTCTTACCTTTGCCATTTTGTTGAATAAGGGATTCAAGGATGAGGCCGCCGCCAAGAAAGCCCTCAAAGCATTACCTCCGCCCTATCACCTGTTGGGACGTGTGGTGAGCGGTTGGGGGAATGACAGTGTTTTCCTTTAATATGCCTTAATATTACAGAGTAATCATTGGTAAATTACTGCACGACAGGAACAGCTGCTAAGGAAGCATTTGCATGAAGATAAAAAAAAAGTTGGGTGAGATGCTCGTGGAATCCGGAGTTCTTACCAGCGAAAAGTTAAACACCGCCTTAATAGAACAAAAGAAAGCGGGAATAAAACTGGGGCAGTTTCTGGTGCGCAGTGGTATTGTCAGCGAGAATCAGATTATTGACCTGTTGAGTAAGCAATTGAATATCGATAAATACCATCCTGACCGGTATCCTATGGATATGGGGCTGGCGCAGATACTTTCGGCGGACATCGCCAAGAAGTGCCAATTAGTTCCGTTGAAAAAGAAGGGGAGATTATTGACGGTTGCCACGACCGATCCTCTGGATATTAATACACTGGACTATATCGAGATTGTAACCAATTCGGAGGTAGAACCGGTAGTTTGTACGGAACGGGAAGTCAACCAACTCATCGACACCATTTATGGCGCCCAGTCGAAAATTACCGACGTTTTGGAAAGCATGGAGGTAGAACCGCAGTCCGATCAGGAAAAGGCGCCAGAGCAGGAAGCTGAGGACATCCAGGTTGCCTCCCTGCAGGATATGGCGGGGGAAGCGCCGGTAATCCGGCTGGTTAATTCTATATTTGCCCAGGCCGTGCGGGAAAACGCCAGCGATATCCACATCAGTCCCCAGCAGAATAATGTGCGAGTACGCTTTCGGATCGACGGTAAATTGAATGATGTACCATCGCCGCCGAAGGCGCTTTTTTTGCCTATCGTGGCCCGCATTAAAATTTTGGCAAATATCGATATAACGGTCTCGCGCGTTCCCCAGGATGGCCGCTTTACCATGAAAGTGGATAGAAAAGAGATTAATGTCCGTGTTTCTTCCATGCCAACCATATATGGGGAAAATCTGGTTTTACGCCTTCTCGATATGGGTGCAGGTGTATATTCCCTGGATCGCCTGGGGATGGTCGCCGAAGATATCGAAAAAGTATCGATGATGATACGCAAGCCCTACGGTATGATTTTAAGCACCGGGCCCACGGGAAGCGGCAAGAGCACCAGTCTTTATGCCATTTTGAACGAGTTGAACCAACCGGACATCAATATCATTACCCTCGAAGATCCGGTGGAATACCGCATTGACAACATCCGGCAAGTTCAACTGAACCCCAAAGCCGGTATGACCTTCGCCAGCGGTCTGCGGGCCATCCTCAGGCAGGATCCCGAAGTCGTGATGGTGGGCGAAATCAGGGACCAGGAGACAGCTGCAATAGCCGTACAGGCTGCCCAGACCGGTCACCGCGTTCTCAGTACCATGCATACCAACGAGGCCGCCGGCGCCATATCGAGGCTAATTGATATGGGGATTGAACCTTTTCTTATCTCTTCCGTCCTGCTGGTTTCCGTTGCCCAGCGGCTTGTGCGAACAAATTGTGCCAATTGCAAGGAGCCTTACCGCCCTCCCGAACATGCCTTGGCCGCTTGGGGACTCGATCAAGTAGATAAGCCCAATTTTCAGCGCGGCAAGGGGTGTTATCAATGCATGAATACCGGATACAGGGGAAGGACAGGGCTTTTTGAAGTACTGATCAATGATGAACAGACGCAAGATATGATTATAAAAAGGAAGTCGGCCAAGGAAATAACCCGCGAAGTCGTAGAGGCCGGCAAACTCAGGACATTGCAGGCCGATGCGGCGGAAAAGGTCCTGCAGGGAATTACCACCCTCGAAGAAGCTGCCTCCGCGGTGATAGTTTGATCGCTACAGCGCTAGATTTCGCACTGCTGCAACTTAAAAAGGCAAATCAACACCTGCCGGGAAGGAAAGTATGCCAATCTATTCATATCAGGCCATAACCGATACGGGTTCTACAGTTGACGGCTCCCTGGAGGCCGAATCCGTCGCATCGGCAGAGAATATGTTGTTTGCAAGGGGGCTAATTCCCAGCAAGATCGCGCCTGCCTCAACTCAAAAGACATTCTGGACGCGCCTGCAGGAAAAAATGGTAAAGGTAGAGCAGCAAGATCTCGTTTTGTTGACAAAACAATTTCGCTCTATGCTCCACGCGGGCGTTCCTATTTTACGTTTGCTCCAGGTGCTGGAAACACAAACAGCGAACAAGGTATTAAAGCGCATTGTGGCAGTAATGTCAGCGGATATCAAGCAGGGAACAACTCTCTTTGAAGCCATAGAGAAACACCCCGCAGTTTTTTCGCCTTTATATTGCAGCATGGTGAGGGCGGGCGAAATAAGTGGCGCACTCCCCGAGGTATTAGCCCGCCTGGTTTATATCATCGAGCATGAGAACAAGATCCGGTCGGACATCAAGTCTGCGCTCCAATACCCCAAGATGGTCGTTCTTGCCCTGGGAGGCGCTTTTTTTGTGCTGCTTACCTTCGTCATTCCCAAATTTGCAACGGTCTTTGCCAAGGCCGGCCTCACTCTCCCTTTGCCGACAAAGATCGCCATCTTACTCTACCGGGGGCTGGCGAATTACTGGTATATTATTATTGCCCTAATCATAGGTGCCTTTTTTGCGATCCGCAGTTACCTGAAAACGCCTGATGGTAGGTTATTCAAGGATCGCTTTATATTGCGGATGCCTATTATGGGCCCTCTTTTCACCAAGGCCGCCATGTCGCGATTTGCCAGCATATTTGCCATCCTGAATTCCAGCGGAGTGCCGGTGATGACCGCCATGAGCATCTTATCGGGCACGATCGGCAATACGGCCATATCCGCGGAATTTGAACGCGTCCTGGAACAAATGGTGGAGGGTAAAGGAATCGCTGCTCCTCTCGGTTCCGCTAAATATTTTACGCCCATGGTGGTTGATATGGTGGCAATCGCTGAGGAAACAGGAAACATTGATGAAATGATGCATGAGATCACAGTGCATTATGATGATGAAGTGGCCTATGCCGTAAAGGGCCTGTCCGATGCCGTGGGGCCGATTCTGATGGTGGGGCTAGCTGCCGTCGTCGGTTTCTTTGCCCTGGCGATCTTTATGCCCATGTGGGACTTGACGAAGATGGTCCATTGATTAATAGCATATGAAACATCGTAAAATCCTGATTAGTCTTTATATCCTCATTCCTGTGATCTTTGGGGGAATCGCCCTCATCAGCTCCATCGTGGCTTACAAACTATCCGCTTATCATCTGCAAATGGGCGGGAAAGCCGAAACCTTAGTAGTTTGGTGGAGCGCTGGAATTGTTTTTTTTGCCGTGGCTTGCAGTTTGATCATTCTCCACCTTATCTTGAAACCGGTGGTCAGGTTCGTTAAGGACAGTGAAAAAATACTCAGCTTTTCGCCTCCAGAAAAGAACAGGACTTTGGAAATAACAGCCGACCCTGCCTATTACTCACGTGTGTTCGACCGGGTAACTGATATTCTAAGCAAGGTGGAGGCGAAAGAGCTCTTTCCCCGGATCATCGGACCAAGCCAGGTTGTGCGCGATTTGCTGACCCAGATGCTGAAAGTGGCCCCCACGGATGCCACGGTCCTGATCCAAGGAGAAAGCGGCACGGGAAAGGAGCTTGTTGCCACCTCCATCTACGAACACAGTAGCCGCAAGGATGGTCCCTTCATAAAACTCAACTGTGTGGCGATACCAGAGGGACTCCTGGAAAGCGAGCTCTTCGGGCATGAAAAAGGCGCCTTCACGGGTGCCCTAGCGCAGAAAAAAGGCAAATTTGAATTGGCCGATGGGGGAACGATCTTTCTCGATGAGATCGGAGATATGCCGCTTTCCACCCAGGCCAAGATCCTCCGGGTACTTCAGGAGCAGGAGTTCGAGCGTGTAGGGGGAACGCGAACGATTCGGGTTGATGTCCGCTTTATTGCGGCTACTAACAAAAACCTTCAAGAGATGGTCAAGACGGAGGCCTTCCGGGAAGACCTTTTTTATCGCTTGAACGTCTTCTCCCTCCAAATACCGCCGCTGCGGAAACGCCGGGAAGACATCCCCTTCCTTATCGACCACTTCCGGAAGCAGGCGGATAAGGCGTTTGATCTATCCCCGCAGGCCCTCCAGCTTCTTCTGGGGTACCACTGGCCCGGCAACATCCGGGAATTGCAGAACGTCATCCAGCGGTCAGCCGTCGTCGCCGTGGGAGCCATCGGACCCGCTCACCTTCCTGATTATATAACCGGTGATGTAGCCAAGGCCGGTTTCGGTGGGAATACCGGCAGTACAAAGGCTCTCGACCACCGCCTTCAGGAAATCGAAAAAGCCATGATCATCGAGGCCATGACACGAGCCGGTGGCATTCAGGCACGGGCCGCCCAGGTCCTCGGCATCAACCAGCGCAGCCTTTGGCACCGCATCAAGAAGTACCAGATCGACGTCCCTTCTTTTAAAAAGGTGCCATAGGAGGGTAATGAACAGTGAACGCATAAAAAAGCAAATCTTTCCCTTGCTCGTCATTCTGGCGAAGGCCCAGAAGGGCCTAAAAGCTGGAATCCAAGTTTTACTTATTCTTGCCGCTCTTATTAGCAGTCTCTTCTTTCAAGGTATCAACATTTATGCTCTTCTTCTTACTCAGACTCTCCTCGTGGGCGTACTCGCTTATCAACTTGTCAGGATTTATGCTAAGAAGATAAATCTCCGGATCGATCTTCTCTCCGCAACGATGCTGATTTTCTGGTTCTGGCTGGCGATCAGCGTCCTTTGGTCGCAGGTGCCATATATCAGCGGTCTAACTTTCTGGTGGGTGGGCGCGCTGCCGTTGACCTATCTGATACATGTCCTGTCGCCTGATAGTGATGTTTCTTGGCGCTGGCTTTTCGCTGCCCTGGTCTTTGTCGGTGTTCTGCTCGCAATGATTGGAATATGTCAGTTTGCTTTTTTAAATGATTCACCCCGTGGCCCTTTTATTTATCGGAATCTGCTGGCCGCTTTTCTTAATATGCTCATCCTCGCCTTATCTGCCAATTTTTTTATGGTGGAACGAGATGAGTCTGAGACATTGGAAAAGGATGGAAGATTCGTCGCCGTGAAGGGTTTTAAAAAAGCCCGGATAAATTATTTTCGTCTCTTAATATTGTCCGTTATTTTTCTTTTGATCCTTACCGTGGGGATGATTCAAAGCCGCGGCGCACTATTGTGTCTTACTATTGGTATGATCAGCCTCGTCCTGCTATGCCGTCCCCATATCCACTACAAGCGTGATATTTACAAGATTGTGGCAGTTTTTATTATCGCAATGGCTTTGGCGCAAATAAACACTGCGGGAGAAATGGGTGAGCGGCTAAAGACACTGCATGATCCCTATACAGCCGGAACGGACCGTTTTCTAATCTGGAAAGCCTCTTGGAAAATGCTTTTACAAGGTCCATGGTATGGACGCGGCTTGGGCACCTATTGGTTTGCCTGGCCCCCTTTCAGACCTGCCGGTGAAACTAGCGGTGGGTATTTTGTCCACAACGATTATCTACAGATCGCCATCGAAGGCGGCTGGCCTGCCCTGTTCCTTATGCTGGCGATCCTAGTTGCCGTCGCGAATACATTCAAGAGGGCATATCTTGATGTAAACATTGACAGCCGCATTAAAATTGAGGCAGCGGGCCTGTTCGCGGCTTTAATTTCGGTGTTTCTGCATAATTTTTTTGATTTCAACCTTTATTCTGTACCAGCGACGATCCTGGCCGGGCTGTTCATGGGACGGATGCATTTTCTATCTAGAGAAGCGACTCTGTCAATCTCATGGCAGATTCCTCTTAGTCGTTGGCTCCGCCCCCAGATTTACAGCATTGGCGTGATCTTACTGATTGCATTGCCGATGGCCTATTTGATAACCTCGGGAGCCGCATATTACTATTATCAAAAGGGCAGTGCCCTTATTAAGATCGCCCAACTGAAAAAGGCAGACGCTGCCTTGCATATCGCAGAATTGCTCTGGCCTTCCTATGATCTGCCCACCTACCTCCGGGCCAGTATCTATCAGGTGACGATACAGGGGAACCCTCATCTGGACGTGGCGGCGAGAAAGTATCTCTTCCTGGAGTCGGAAAAGAGACTGCAGCTTGCCAGGGCGCTGAATCCCTGGCGGCCGGAGATATTCATCGTTTACGCCCGACTGTATCAGCAGAATCCCGATCTTGCCGGACAAGCTTGGTATGAGAAAGCGGTGTATTTTTACCGCCATGCCCTGGCAGTTGACCCGAGTAGTTACGAGGCTCGGATCAGCTATGCAGGCATGCTTCTGGAGGTCGGCGACGCTCATCAGGCGGCCGGGATCTTGAAGGAAGGCATTGAACATTGGTATCCTGATGATTATCGCATCCTGCCTTATTACCACCTGACTTCCACCGTCTGCAGGCAGGTGGGAGACACTGCAACTGCCAATAAAGTGGATAATCGTATCACTGCAATTGTCTCAACCTTTAAAAAACTATCGGAAACCCCACTGGAAAGGACTTTCTAAGGAAGTGTTGACCGGATTATGTCTTTGTGCAGCGCGGGAAATATTTTTGACTGGACAAGCTTCATCTTCGTGAGCCGGAAGAGGAGGGCTGTCCAAAGACATCCCAAGCCGTATTTTATGCTGCGGGGGAAATTAATCGATGATGCCTCAGCAAAATATTTCGTTGGGCAGCTGACTTCGGCCACCGTGTGCCCGAACCAGATAATCTGTGCCAGCATCTGGTTATCAAACAAGAAGTCATCGGAATTGGCATCAAGTGGCAGCTGCTCCAGCAACTGCCTGGAAAAGGCACGATATCCCGAATGATACTCCGAAAGTTTGGCGTCGATAATTATATTTTCTGCCAGGGTAAGAAAACGATTAGCGATGTATTTCCAGAGAGGCATGCCCCCTTTAAGTGCATACCCCCCCAAAATCCTTGATCCCATAACACAGTGGTATAAATCATTCCCGATCATGGCGGCCATGGCCGTAATCAGTTTTGGGGTATACTGGTAATCAGGATGTACCATAATAATGATATCGCCCCCCCGTGCCAGCGCTGTTTTATAGCAAGTCTTTTGGTTTGCCCCATATCCAAGGGTATTGTCATGGACAATCACCTCCACATGAGGAAGGGTCTTGGCAATCACTGCAGTATCGTCGCGGCTGGCATCGTCCACGAGGATGATCAGATCGACGATCCCTTGCTCCATGACTTCATCATAGGTCATCCGCAGCGTTCTGGCCGCATTGAAGGCTGGCATGACCACGATCACTTTCTTCTGATTAAACATAACTTAGAACTGCCAATCGTAAACTTTGTTTTTTTCTATCATGCTTTCCATAGCTATTCAAGTTACAGCTTGACTTCACTTATAGCCTATGTAAAGCGGGTAGCATAGGAAACATAAGTAGAGTTTTAAAACTGTAATAATCTTGCCGGCAAAATACATTAGGTTTGTATCGATGATCAAGGTGAAGTCGTCATTAATATTTAGCCCCTCAATCCTGATACTGTTGCTGTTGACGTTGGCAAATTTGGCTATTTATTGGCCGGTGCAGAAATTTGAATTTGTCAATCTAGATGATCCTGCCTATGTCTATGCCAATCCTATGGTCCGAGAAGGTTTTACCCTAAATGGGCTAAAATGGGCTTTTACCACTTTTGATTACGATACAGCCAATTGGCACCCTCTTACCTGGCTGTCCCTTATGCTGGACGGGCAGCTTTTTGGCATGAGTTCAGGTGGTTATCACTGGACAAATCTGCTTTTTCATATCGCAAATACGCTGCTACTTTTTGTAGTATTGCGCCGGATGACAAAGACACTGTGGCGCAGTGCAATTGTCGCAGTTCTCTTTGCCGTACATCCGCTTCACATCGAATCCGTTGCCTGGGTAGCCGAACGAAAAGACGTACTGTATACTTTCTTTTGGTTCCTCAGTATCGATATGTATGTACGATATGTTAAAAGCCCAAGATATAATATGTATTTTCTGTCACTTTTTTTCTTTTTCTTGGGACTGATGGCAAAACCGATGGCGGTTACCCTGCCTTTCGTTTTCCTTCTTTTAGACTACTGGCCTATGCTCCGCTTTTCGCAAGGAACGAACGAAACACAGGAAAGCACTACCCATCCGGTTACCGACCATTTCTATCGTCAACGGTCCTGCTTATATCTATTTCTTGAAAAGGGCCCTTTTTTTGCCTTATCTTTACTGTTCTCTATCACCACGTTTCTAGCACAGAAACATGGTGAAGCGGTACAACCGCTGGAAAACATACCTCTAACCTTTCGTACTGCTAACGCCTTTGTTTCCTATTTCAATTATATCGGCAAAATGCTATGGCCTCATGACCTAGCTATATATTATCCACTTCCACATACCTGGCCACTATGGCAAGTGTCTTGTGCTTTAATTGTCATCCTTTCCTTAACCTTCATCGTTGTGCTCCTGTATAAGAGCGTTCCTTATTTATTTACGGGGTGGTTCTGGTATTTGGGGACCTTGGTACCAGTCATTGGACTTGTTCAGGTGGGTACGCAAGCCATGGCTGACCGATATACCTATGTCCCCTTGGCGGGCCTATTTCTCATAATTGCCTGGGTTGTGGCCGATGTTGTCAAGCATGGCGGCATACTGCGTATCATTCTCCCTTTACTCTTAGCACTCGGCATCTGTGCCTGCATAGTAGTGTCGTGGCTAGAAGTTCAAAATTGGCAAAACAGTCTTACACTCTTTCGACATACCCTGTCGGTTACAAGAGAAAATTATTTTGCTCATAATGGAATGGGTGTCATCCTTCGCGGTCTCGGCGATATGAAGGGTGCTGAGATGCATTTCAATGAGGCCTTAAGAATAAGACCAAGATTCGCCGTAGCGCGAGTTAATCTTGGCGGTATTTACTTCCTCCGTAAGGAGTTTGATGCCGCCTCAGAGCAGTTTCGGCAAGCGCTCGAGATTTATCCTGGTTATATTGACGCCCGTTTCAATCTTGGGCACTCATATCTCATGCAAAGAAAGTATCCCGATGCTATCGTCGCATACAAGCAAATATTGATTATAGCGCCAGACAACGCTGAAGCCCATAATTATCTTGGTGTTGCTCTGATTTGCGAGATGGATATCGAGGGAGCGATCAGGGAATTCAAGACCGCGCTTAGCAGCCAGCCTCAATATGCTAAAGCGAAAACCAACCTGGCTAATTCCCTGGAGATGAAGGAAAGATTACAGCTCGTCCCCAGCACCATTCATTCACGCGACGCATATTGAATTACAACAATAGATGATGTAGTAGGGAGTTATTGACACTGATAGAGAATAATATTGCAGAAACAGAAAAAATGGCAAGTCTCAAAACAATATCGATTCTGCTCGCTCTGACCTTTGCCATCCTTGTCGTGTATTCGCAGGTGCAGTACCATGATTTTGTCAATTATGATGATCCTGTTTATATAGCGGACAACCCGATGGTGCAGGGTGGCTTATCCTGGGATGGTACCCGCTGGGCCTTCGAGAGCGAGATGGCCAGCAATTGGCATCCTTTAACGTGGCTCTCCCACATGCTTGACGTGCAACTCTTTGGTAAAAAGCCCGCCGGTCACCACCTGACAAACATTTTCTTTCACCTTGCCAATACCTTGCTTCTTTTTCTCATACTGAAAGAAATGACCACTGCCCCCGGGCGTAGTGCCCTTGTAGCAGCAATGTTTGCCATTCACCCCCTCCATGTAGAATCTGTTGCCTGGATAGCAGAACGAAAAGATGTACTAGCCGCGTTCTTTTGGTGTATCACCATGGTCTTTTATGTTGGGTATGTAAAGAGACCCTCCAAGATGAAATACCTTGCGGTTCTCTTCTTCTATATCATGGGCCTCATGAGCAAACCCATGGTGGTAACGTTGCCCTTCGTACTGCTCCTCCTTGATTTCTGGCCTTTGCAACGCCTTTCCCCAGCCGGGACAGGTCGCCAAAGGAGCAGGATGGTCCTAGGGCCCCTGATCTATGAAAAGATCCCCTTATTTTTTTTCAGTCTTCTTTCCTGCATCATTACCTATCACGTGCAGGAAAAGGGGAGGTCAGTCGGCTCTCTTAGATTCATGCCGCTCAGCGTTCGGATAAGCAACGCCTCTATCGCTTATATGGATTATCTTGATAAGACATTATGGCCCCGGGACCTCGCCGTCTTCTATCCCTATCATGACACGGTTTTTCTCTCTAAGGCTCTCGGAGCAGCACTACTCGTCCTCTTTATTTCCCTTTTTGCCGTATATGCGCGAAAGCGGTTTCCCTATCTCTTTGTCGGCTGGTTTTGGTATCTGGGGACTCTTATTCCGGTGATCGGCTTGGTTCAGGTGGGCATGCAGGCGGCGGCGGATCGTTATACCTATCTGCCGCTTATTGGGATATTTATGATACTTTCCTGGGGCCTTGGCCAAATTATCCTTACGCTCCCAGGTAAGCGCATCGTTCTTTCTATCTGTAGCCTCCTATTACTTTCACTTTGGACATTTACATCCTGGCACCACGTCTCTTACTGGAACAACAGCATCTCTCTTTTCGAGCATGCCCTTTCCGTTACCCGCGAAAATAGTGTGGCACACTTGAACCTCGGCGAGGCCCTGTCAAAGGCGGGAAGAAACAGTGAGGCCATGCAGCATTATCGGGAAGCCCTGCGCATCAATCCGGCATCATCTCAAGCCATCAATAATATGGGCCTCGAACTGGAGCATCGAGGACAACACCGAGAGGCAGAGGAATATTATCGACGGGCGCTTCGGCTGGATCCATTCTCGGAATCTGCCCATCTCAACCTGGGTGATCAACTTGCCAAGGCCGGGACGCCGGAAAGAGCTAAAGAGGCAATCCAACATTTTTTTTCGGCCCTCAATATTAACCCCTATTCCTACAATGCGCATTATAATCTGGGCATCATGTTCTTAACAACACGCAGGGAAGAGGCCATTGCTCATTTCGAGGCGGCCGTCCGGCTTAATCCTGAATTCACCATGGCCCATGAACAGTTGGGCAGCATCTATGCGCAGAAGGGCATTCCGGTAAGGGCGGCCTTTCATTACGGGGAAGCTCTTAAAGGTAATCCCCGCTTGGCAATGTTGCATAATAACCTGGCAGGCCAGTTACTTCTCCAAGGGAAAACGGATGAGGCGATGAGCCATTTGCAGACGGCCCTGCAAATTAATCCTCTCTATCCGGAAGCCCATTATAATATGGGGTATATTCTGATGATGCAGGGGCGCGCAAATGCGGCAAGGCGCCACTTTGAAGAAGCATTGCGCCAAGCCCCCACCGATAAAAAAATAAAAGCCGCTGTAGAGCGGATGGGTTCTTTGCTTCCTCTAAACAAGAAAGATAATTCCCGTAAATGAAAGAGGGGGGCTTCCCTTAATAAGGGGAGTCGCCCTCTTCCAAACAAGAACAGCCTTCAGCAAGTCATCTACTGTAAAATGACGGTCTTGGAATTGTTTGCCGCTGCTGATGATATCTTATCCGTAGGTGCCGTAACCGTGACAGTTATTCCGCTGGTTGCCGTGGCATAGGAATACGTGAAATCGCCCAAAGAAGTAGATGCAGTATCCAACGTGGCTTTCAAACTCGCCATGGTTGGTGCTGAACCGGCATTCAAGATGGCACTGGCATATTTAATGGATATTTCACTTGCCCCGGCGCCCAGGGCCGCTGCTGCAGAATTATCCTTTGCCTTGTCCTGCATATCCATGTACTTTGGAACGGCAACGGAGGCCAAGATCCCCAGAATAACCAGGACGGAGATAATTTCTATTAATGTAAAACCTTGCTCACTTCTCAGAATTCCCTTTTGCATTTCAAACCTCCCTTTTCTAAAAAAATTTTATTAACAAGTTGTCTTTTTGTCTAACAACTGCCTGGATGACATACCACTTAATCTTACTTACTGTAAAACAATAGTCTTTGAAACCGTTCCCCCTAACTTGTCTGCGGGTGAGACCACAGTTACAATTATTCCCGTGCTACCTGAAGCTTCGTAGGTGTATTGAAAATCACCCAGCGCCGTTGCGCAACCGGCTGCGACGCTAGCCATAGAAGGCACCGAGCCACTGGACTGCAATATCATATTAGCAAATTTCAAAGATACTTCACTCGCGCCGGCCCCGAGAGCGGCTTGCGTTGCATTAGTCTTTGCCGCATCCTGCAAATCCAGGTACTTGGGAAGGCTTACTGAGGCGAGAATTCCGACAATAAGCAGGACGGCGATGATTTCAATTAAGGTAAAACCTCTCTCCTGTCTAAGGAATCTCTCATGCATGTCAAGCTTCCCAGGGATCCAAATGCTGCTTGCTGGCACTGCACCTGTCATCAGGATGCGTAACTTACTGCATTATACATGCCATCAAATTTCAAATGTTAATTTTGGCTGTCTTTTTTTTTGGCCCTCACTCGTATTCGCAATATAATTTAATAATAAAAGGATGTTGGCAATTCCACACCTGCTCCTGGTGCGCCTCTTAACCTATTTCCACCGCCAAGTTTAATGCCTGATCTCCTCCGATTGTTGCAGCTTCTACAATATTTGTTGATTGTTCTGTGTTTTATTGTCTTTCTGTGCCCTGCTTTATAATAAAATATTCGCCCTGTCAAAAAAAATATCGTCCCAAATAACTGCTCATATCCAAGAATGGATTGAAATGTTAAATGCATTGGAACTATAAAATGCCCTGTGACTTTTTTTGAGGAACATTGTATAGTGAGAAGCATTTTTTCCATAAGATTTACCACAGCAATATGAAACTAACAAATAATAACAATGTCAATGGGCACGGTTTTACTACCCTTGAGGTCATTGCCGTCCTGGTCGTCATCGGAATCCTATCAGCAATTGCCATCTTCAAAGTGGCATCTACTGCCACCTATAGTCTTGCGGCGGAGTCAGAAGTCATAAAGATGCACCTGCGATACGCCCAGTTTCGCGCCCTTAGCGACACCCAAAAATGGGGCATTTCTATTTCCGGTGACGCAAAATCCTACACACTCATCTACGGGAATGTGGCGCCCTTTACTACTCCCTATCTTTTGCCAAATGACTCCTCGGCTACACATCAACTGCCGGGCGACATCATCTTTGCCCTTCCCGCGGCCGGGACAACGATCAATTTTGATGAATGGGGAAGCCCTGGGGCATCCGACATTCAAGTGAAGCTTTCATCGGGTGGGGGCTTCCAGCAATTCACCTTAACGAAAAATACCGGCTTTATCCCATGAAGAATGTTGCAAATGACAAAATGAAGGGGTTTACCCTTATCGAATTTATTCTGACGATAACGATCATGGCCATCGTGGGGACGATGATGTATACTTTTATGGGCAGTTCTGTCACAAAGAGTTCGATTCCCCTCGGCCGGTTGCAGGCGTCATTTACCCTGCAGAAGGTTATGGAAAACATCACCGCCGACTACCCGAAGAACTACGCCTTCGATCTTCCGGGTCTCCAGGCTTCCATCGGCGCCGAAGGAACAGATCAAAGCAGTTATGGTAACGGCCAATATACTTATACCGTCGTAGAAAATCACTTCATCAGCTTTAATCCGAGCACCCACGAGGAACAGACGGGAAGCGCTACGGATAATCTTCTCAAGGTTACTATAAAAGATAAAAACAGCAGCGAAACACTGACGAAAATTTTTGTCCAGTAGAGAAGTAATCATGAAACGTAAAAAGAGTGTAAATTTTATTAGCGCAACTAAATCATATAATTTCTCTTGCCGGCGCTCTTTTCAGTCCCTGCTTGACGGGGGAAAACCAAAATTCATTACAAAGACTGGATGCCGGATCTTTTCCGGCATGACATGTTTTGCCAAGTATAATCGCGGTTGTAATAAAGGGTTTACGCTGATAGAAATGATTGCAGTCCTGATCCTGGTGGGGATTCTTGCCGCCACCGCGGGATTAGGAATGGTGCAGGCGGTACAGGGGATGATCTTTGCGAAAATGAACGCGGCCACCATCCAGAAGGGACAGATCGCCATGACGAAGCTTGTGAAGGAGTTCAATAATATCAGCGCCGTCACTGCGGCTACGTCAACCTCAATTAACTTTACCTCTTACAAGGACGGTGTTTCTGATTCCCATACAGTGGCTCGCTCGGGAAACACACTTACCTTCGACGGCGATCCCATCACCGATCAGGTGAGCGGATTCTCACTTAACTATTATAACAACTTTAATGATACGACACCTTTTATCTACGACCCCGCTACGTGGGGTTCGGCGCGGCGGATCATCGAAATTACTCTACAGTTGACCGGGGCGGGCAATGCCGTCTCTGAATTCAAAGAACGGGTGACGCCAAGAAATTTGCAGTGAGGAAATTTGAGATTCTTATGAATATGCGAAGTCAACAGGGAGCCCTCCTAATCAGCCTGATTGTGACAATGGTAATCATGGCGGCGCTCAGTGGGGGGATGCTCTATTATTCCTCTTCTTCCTCGTATGGAGAATTGTTGTCGAACCGGCAGGCCCGCGCCTATTATCTGGGCGAGTCGGGAGCTAATGTCGCCCTACAGCAATTCAACCCAAATACCAACTATACGAATGGGCCATTTTATCCTGACCCCGCAGTCTTTAATCTCAGCAATGGACAATTTTCTGTCAAGACCTACGACAAACCGGGAGATCCTACCCGTCTCATTGTCGAATCGACGGGTATTGTAGCTTCCGGCTGGTTAACGACCCGCCAACTGGTCACGAAGAATTTCCTCAAGTCGAGTCCTATCCTTCCGGGGCAGGTGCCCACGGCGCCGCTGGGATTCGACACGAATGACAATACCCAACTGGATGTCGTCTGGACGCCGACACCGGACACAGATGTTTCCATCGTTAATACCGGTCCTTCGAGTGGCCCGGCTTTGCAATTTCAGGGTTTTACCGGGGCGATCAATTTGGACTGGTACAACAACCAGGCGGCCGGGGCGCCTGACATGCTGGCAGACTGGAACAATAATGGTCAACTGCTGAGTTACACCATGCAAGTAAAAATCAATATCGACCGGCAAGGAAGCAAAGGACAGCATTACATGATGGGGCTTTCTTTCCGTGTTTTGGACCTTAATAACTCCTATGGGATTTCTTTTTATCGTTCGAACAATAGCACGGGACCGACCTGGTTTGGAAGTAGCGCCTTTGCTGATTTCCGCGCCCGCCTGCCCAATGACGGGGCGAATTATGCCGTCCTTTGGAAAAAAGTTTCCGGAACATACACTGTTCTTGCTTATGCCTTGCTGGACTACGCTATCTATGGTGACGTGGTGACCGACGCCACGGAGCAGACACTGAGTTCATGGTCTTCCTTGTTTATCAAGATAAATGAGCGCTTTGTCAGTGGCGTGCGCCAAAATTACCTCAAGGCCTACGTCCAGGGACCGTCTGCCTACCCCATTGGTACCTCCAACTGGAATTTTACGAGTTTTCATCAGATAAACTGGACCTGGCCCGCCGCGAGCAACCAGATTATCGATGGCACGTTTACTTCTGAAGGTTTCAGCAGCACCCGTCCGGAGATCGGCGTCCACGCCTTTTATGATTCCAACGCCGCCAACGATCAGTTCTTCAATGGCTTCTCCACAGCCATCCAGGGCACGGCGACTGGGTCAGGGGGATATCAATATTGATAAACTTTTCTTGTTCAAGCATTAAAAAAATGTATTAAGAAAACCCGCATCAAAAATTTAAGCCGACGTTAGGAAGGGTTATCATGAGAAAGAAAATTGTTTTCCTTATTGCTTTGCTATTAATTTTGCAGGTTTACTCCATCGCTTCTGCGGCAGAAAGAGTGGTGCGGCTGGATGTCGCCGGTTGCCGGGAATGAGGCGCTCATGAGAGGATAAGTTCTGTCCTCAAGATGGTAGCAGGAGTAGTCAGGATTGACTTTGCTGAAAGTGAGACAGTAAGTGTAACATACGATGAGGTAAAAACCTCTCCTGCCGTTATTGCGGATGCGCTGAGGCGGGGCGGTTTCAGCGTTAAAGAAACGGACGGTCACATCATTTGAACTAAAGAAATTAATTGCTCATTCAATTCGATCGCCTTTCAGCATGAAAAACAGGACAGCGGTTTTCTCCTCCATGCGTTGCCCTTCCTCTACGCTCGTGTCTTCATGCTCATATCCCAAAAGGTGCAGTACGCCGTGAATAAAAAGGAAATCCAACTCATCGTCCAGGCTTAATCCCCCGGCCTCGCTGTCGCTCAAGGCCCTTTCAACGGAAATTACCACGTCGCCCAGGATATGGGGCTGGACATCACTGAACTCGCCCTCCGCCTGGGCGAAGGAGATCACGTTAGTCGGATAATCACGGTTTAGATATTGCCGGTTGATGGCTCGGATCTGCTCGTTGTCTACTAGGACCAGACTGACTTCGCAGTCGTTGCAGTGGAGTTCCCGTAGGATTTTATTGACTGATTGCCGCAGCCGCCTTAGCCCGACTTTTATTTTTTTCTGCCGATTTTCGATCAATAACCGCATGGTTGTTATCTTTCCTGGCGCCGTTGCTGTATTCCGGGAAAAACGCTTCAGGATAATCAATGCGCTGATGGAAGATGCCGTTTAAGATCATGGTGAAACTCTCCGTCATCTTGTTCAGGTCGTGCAGGGTGAGTTCGCATTCATCCAGTTGACCATCGCTGAAGACGCCTTCTATGCGTTCTCTGACCAAGGCTTTGATCCTTCCCGGTGTGGGATTCGTTAAAGTGCGAGACGAGGCCTCCAGGACATCCCCCAGCAGCACCAGCCCTGCTTCCCTGGTTTGCGGCTTGGGACCGGGGTAGCGGAAATCGGTTTCCGGTAAGGCCCGGATGGAGGGGTCTTTGTCTTTTTTCGCCTTTTCAAAAAAATAACTGACCAGGCTTGTACCATGGTGCTCCCTGATGATGTTGGCAATCTCCTTGCCGAGCTTGGCCTTGACGGCCATTTCATATCCATCTTTGACATGGGAAATGATCACTAGCGAGCTCATCTTGGGGCTCAGCTTATCGTGCTTGTTTTCGCTGTGAAGCTGATTTTCAATGAAATATTGCGGTTTTTTCATCTTTCCGATGTCGTGGTAATAGGCGCTCACCTTTGCCAGAAGCGGATTCGCGCCGATGCTTTCCGCGGCGGCCTCCACCATGGAAGCCACGATAATGCTGTGGTGATAGGTGCCCGGAGCCTCCATGATCATCTTCTGAAAAATGGGTTGGTTCAGGTTGGCAAGTTCCAGCAGTTTGATATCCGTCGTATACTGGAAAAGGGATTCAAAGAGAGGGAGGATACCTGCAACAATGAGACTGGATACTATCCCTCCCCCCAGCCCGATGAGGATGGCAATAAACATATGGAAATGAAAGATACTCTCGTGAATTAAATCAAAAAAAAGGATCGTCCCTACGTTTATGGCTCCCAAAAACAATCCCAGCCTAAAAAAGGCCGTACGTTTCTGGCAATTAACAATCCTGTATGAGGCCGCGATACTGCCCAAAAAGGAGTAAACGAAGAGAGGGATCCTGGTGTCAAAAAGGAAAGTAACTAGAATGGACAAGAAAATAGCAAGGAGAAACGCCATGTTCCTGCTGATCAAAAGACTCACCAGCATGGCAGCGACACTGAAAGGTACAAAATAAATAAATACCTCGGTCGGAAGGGTAGGGAAGGCCTCCGTAGCGGCGTCGGCAAGAAAAATCCCGATCCGGACCAAAAAAATCTGCAATATTGCCGCAATGCCGATAAAGATAAGATCGGGGAAACTTTTTTTAAACTTTTCTTCGGCGTAGAAGTAGAGAATAAGACCCAGAAAGGCGATAGTGAGAAACATGCCTAAAAAAGAAAAAAACCTGGTAAAGTCCTTTTCACCCTTGAGGCGGAAGTAAGCGTTCAATTTTTCCAGCACGGCCGGGGTAATCTTTTCGCCTTCCCGCACGAGCATTTCGTTTTTCTGCACCTTGACATAAACCGGCTTTATTTTTCCGGCAATGGTCTGCCTTCTCGTCTCGGTAACGCTCTGGTTGTAGACAAGGTTGGGACGGATCAACTTTATCGCTAAGGTTTGTAAGGCTTTGTTCAAACCGGCCTGCTCCTGTCCGCGGTCCCTGATGGCACGGCGATTTAATTCCGCTTCCACGTCCGAAATGTGGTGAAGATTGGAAAGGTCGCTAATCTGTTTTTCCGTTTCCTTTCCCACATCGCGAACGATGATTCCCTTGTCTTTTTCTTGCTGTAAAAAAGTCACATTTGTAATCATGCCCTTGTTATAGGCATAGGTAATAAGTGCGGTAATGTCTGCCGCCAGGGCGGGGGAAAATTTGTTCCGGTAGAGGGTGCGGAATTCATCGTTTGTCAAGCTAATGCCCACGATGCCCTCAAAGTCTTTTTTCGAGGTCGAAAAAAGGTCTTTATTCTCACCGGAGGAAACGCGCCTTTCACCCGCGATGATGTCTCTCATAAGGGAAAAGGCGCTGTTGAGGTTGGCCAGCACCTTCGTCGCAACTTCATTGTCATAATCATAGACCGAGGGCATCTCGTTTACAGCTTCCATCCGCTTCTGCGCCGTGGCCGTCTTTTCTTCCACCAGAAAGTCGCGATTGGCCTTAATGTTGATGGTGGCAATGGCGCCGGCCCGATATTCGGGAGGTTGGAAACCTACCCGCGGGTTAAGCAGAGAGGCCAACAATAAGCTAATAGCCAGCAATAAAACCAGCTTATGGAAAGCTTCCTGGGAGGATATCCTTAGGAAAAGCAGGTACTGATTTTTAATCAGCTTCCCAAATAGATTAAGCTTTTCTCTTACAACACGCCGATTCATCATGCCTTAATTGCCCTTTTCCTTTTGCTTTCTTCGAGCTCCTGGTAGGCCCTGATAACCTCCTGTACGAGCGGATGCCTGACGACGTCCACCTCGGAAAAACGGATAAAGCTGATCCCTCCAGTATTTCGCAAGATCGTCTGCGCTTCAATGAGTCCCGACCCCTTTTCCACGGGCAGATCGATCTGGGTAATGTCGCCGGTAATGACGGCTTTGGAGCCATAGCCAAGACGGGTGAGGAACATCTTCATCTGCTCGGAAGTCGTATTCTGCGCCTCGTCAAGGATAACAAAGGAATCGTTCAGAGTCCGGCCCCGCATGAAGGCGAGCGGCGCAACTTCAATGACGCTTTTTTGAATGAGGGCCGTGGCCTTGTCAAAGTCCAGCATGTCAAAAAGGGCATCGTAAAGGGGCCGCAAATAGGGGTTGACCTTTTCCGCCAGGTCTCCCGGTAAAAAACCGAGCTTTTCACCCGCTTCCACAGCCGGGCGGGCCAGCACAATGCGGTGCACCTTTTTATCCATAAGCGCAGAAACAGCCATCGCCATTGCCAGATAGGTCTTGCCGGTGCCCGCCGGTCCGATCCCGAACACCAGGTCATGCTTTCTTATCGCATCTATATAGAGTTTTTGGGCAATGCTTTTAGGTGTGATAATCCTCTTTTTAGAAGCGATAAAAACAGTGTCGAGGAATATCTTTTCCAAATCGAGGGAACTGTTTCCCGACAGGATCCGGTAGGCATAATTGATATCCTCGGGATAGAGATTGTAGCCCTTTTCGATGAGACGGTAAAGCTGCTGTAGAAGTTCTTTACTCAACTGAATATCGATCGCGTCTGCGCCGGCGATCGAGACTGTATTTCCCCGAACCGTCAGCGCAACACCGGCCAACTTCGCCAAAAGCTTTAATTGGCTGTCCTGCTCGCCGAACAGGGTGCGGAGGATGTCATTGTCTTTGAAACTGATTTGTTCAGCGGCCAAAGACAAATGTTTCTCTTTCAAGTAGTTACGACCTTGTTAGTAAGTTAGAAATTGCTTTTCCTGGAAAGCAATTTCGTTAACGCACTTATCCCCTTTAGCGGGGTTAGTAAGTTAGATATTGCTTTCCAAAATTAGACGATCATACTTTCTATAAACATCCTTAGCAAGAAAATCTTTGCGTTACCGTCCAGGCTCCAAAAGTGGTTCATTTTTGGAGAAAAAGGTGGGCAAATACCTTCGCATTACCCACCATGTTCTCGATCGTGCAGTATTCGTCAGGTTGGTGAGCGGTTTGTGCCACCTTACACCAAACTGCGGCCTGATAGCCCCGCCTGCGGAAATACGCGGCGACGGTGCCCCCCCCGATACCGGCTGGGGAAGAGGAAACTTTATAGACGTCAGCTATGGCCCGTTTAAGTGCTAGGACAACTGGTGCCTCTACTGGAGTAGGAGGAGGCGCTTGCAGGTATTGGACGGGCTCAATTCCCACGGTCACTGCGAAACGATGCTCGATTTCCTCAGCCATGGAGCGGATAGCGGCGATGACTTCCTCCAGGGAATAGTCCGGCAAGACGCGGCAATCCAAGTAGAAAACGTCCTGGCCTGGAATGGTATTGATATTGGGAACATTACTTTCTTTCTTCGTCGGTTGGAAGGTGCTGATGGGCGGGTCGTATAGTTGATCGACGACACCAAAGACCTGAGAAAGATCCTGCAGCCGCACGACTAGGTGCGAAGCGGCAAGAAAGGCGTTTTTCCCCAGGGATGGTTTGCTGGCATGGCACTGCTGCCCCACTGTTGTGATCTTGAGCCAAAGGATGCTTTTTTCAGCCACTTCGATGCTGCTGCCTTTTTCATCGCCGGCATCGGGCACCACAATTAAGTCAGACTTTAGGAAGGGGCTCTTGGGATCAGCCAGAACATAGGCCAAGCCGGCCTGGCTGGAGGTTTCTTCGTCGGCAACGAAGGCAAGACCGATATTGGCTTCGGGAACAATGCCTTCGTCAAGAAACGCCTTGGCTGCGAAAAGTGAAGCCACCAAATCCTGCTGATTGTCTTCCGTACCCCGGCCAAAGACTTTTCCATCTTTAACATAGCCCTGGTAGGGATCACGCGTCCAGGCGGTCAGGTCTCCCGGCGGGACGATATCCATATGGGTCAATATCCAGACGGTCCTACCAAGGTTGTTGCCAGGCAGGGTGGCAAGAATATTAGGGCGGCACCCGGAGGGTACCCGCGGATCAGGTGCATTTATTTCCTCAATGCAGGAAATGCCGGTTTCTTTTAAGAAAGAATAAAGCAATCGAGACTTCTCATATTCGCCCTCGCCGCCGTTTTCGGGGGAAAGGGCGGGGATAGAAGTGAGATGAAACTGCATTTCGACCATGGACGGTACATAGGATTCTATCCGCCTGGCCAGCCGTAGAAAGAGACCTTGATCAATCATTTTCCACTTTCAATCTTTCGACAGTGCCGAAATTGGCCAAGGGCTGATCGAAATCCTTTTCCTTGCCCAGCACCAGCACCAATCTCCGGCCAGCGGTCAGGTAACGCCCAGCGACCCTTTCGATATCTTTGCTACCCACTTTACTGATCTTATCTTGATACGTAAGCAGATAATCACGGGACAGTTTTTCAAATTCCAGCATCATCTGCTGCCTGGCGATCTGATCCGAGGAACTGAAAGAAAATATGAATTTGTTATTGATCGATTTTATCGCCCAGGAGAGTTCGGCGGCTTGAAGCGGTTTTTTGCCAAATCCTTCGGTAAGGGAGCTTAACAGTGCCAAGACCTTGCCCGTGGAATTCGACTTAGTCAGAGCATAGGAACCAAAAACCCCATATTTGCTTCGCCCCATATAAAAACTTCCGACGCTGTAGGCAAGTCCTTGATCAGTCCTTATTTCCTGAAAGAGGCGGGAACGGAACCCTCCGCCACCCAGAAGAAAATCCAGGACAGTAAAGGGATAGAAATCGGCACTGTTTTTTGCAGGTGCAAGGTTTCCCGCGATGATGACCGATTGCGGTACATCCTTGGGAAGAAAGTAAATACTACCCCCCGCACTCTCCGCAGGAGGCGGAATTTCGGCAGCAATATTACGCGCCGGCCAGTCACCGAAATATCTTTGCAGTGCCGCCAAAGCTTCTTCCTTGCCGACATCACCGGTAACCGCCAGCATCAGGTTGTCGGGATTAAAATACTGCCCATAAAATCGGCGTAGATCATCGCGGGAAATATTCTTAATCGAGGGCAAGGAGGGCAATCGACCGCGAGGATCGCCGCGATATAGGACCCTATTGAATTCCCGGAAGGCGAACTGCTGAGGATCATCAGCGATTCTTTTTAGTTCTTCAAGCTTGAGGTTTTTGGCCAGCTGTAATTTATCTTCCGCAAAAATGGGCCGCCTTAATATCTGTGCGAGGATCTCTATACCCTGCGGAAGATTATCTTTCAAACTGGAAAAGCCGACGGCGCAGGACTCCATGCGGGTCGAGATATCGATATCGATGGCCAGTTTTTCCAAGGTTTCATCGACTTGGCTGCCGGTCATCGTCTCCGTGCCGCCGGTCCGCATCAGGAGTCCCGTTAATTCGGCGAGCCCCTCCTTACCTTCGGGATCAAAATATCCGCCCGTTTTGATGAGGGCGTGGACCTTGACCAGCGGCAGTTCGTGGTCTTCAAGCAGGTAAATTACCACACCGTTTGGGAGCACTGTTCTATCCACTTGCGGTGGCTTAAAGTGCAAAGCGGGATAGGAGAGGCTATCCGGCGCTGTCAAAGTAGCGGGGCGGGACCACGCTAAAACGGGTGCAGTGAGGATGAGACAGAGAATTAGTATGTTGGAAAATATTTTTCGCATTTTTACGTCACTTAGCGGTTTGTTTTTGAGGGATTCTTTGATTTCATTACATCTCCCAAAGATCCGAACGTCGCGGACTTGCTCTCCTCACGGTGCTGGGCCAGATAATCCTTTTCCTCATCCTTGTCCTTCAAGTCCGCTCTATCTCCGTCGGTCAGGGAGAGGGAGAGTCGTTTTTTCTCCCTGTCTATGGCTTCGATGGTCACTTCCAGTTCCTGCCCTTTGGCTAACACCTCGCTGGAATGTTTGATGCGTTTGCCTTTTCCTAGTTTAGAAATATGAATCAACCCTTCTATCCCATCACCCAGGGAAACGAAGGCACCGAAATTCGTCAAAGAGGAGACTCGTCCGAGAAAACGTGCCCCCAGGGGAAAGTCCCGTTCAATGTTTGCCCAGGGATCCGGCAGCGTAGCTTTGCGGCTCAGGGTGATTTTATCGTTTATCCAATCGAGCTTCATGATTGACACGTCAATAAGGTCTCCCACCGAGATAATGCTGGCGGTCTCCTCACCTCGCCGCCAGCCGATTTCGGAGGTGGGCAACAGTCCCTGAATGCCACCGATATCGACAAAAGCGCCAAAATTGTGTAGGGACGTAACCCGACCTTTCACGATCATGCCCTCTTTCAATGTTTTCCTGAGCTCTTCCTTAAGTTTCGCTTTTTCTTCGTCAAGAATTGCCCGGCGGGAAAGGATAACCTTGCGTCCCCCCTCTGCGTATTCAAGTATCTTAAAGAGCAGCGTTTTTCCTATGTAGTCAGCGATATTTTCCCCTCTGGGGATACCCGTCAAAGAAAAGGGGCAAAAAGCGCGGACATTGCCGGCAAGCAGGACTTCAAGGCCGCCTTTGGTTTCCCTGCCGATTTTACCTTCCAGCGGGATACCATTGCGCCAGGCATCTTCCAGAAATGCCTTTGCCGCCTCGCCGCGGCTAATTTTTCGGGTAAAAAGTTTTTCGTTGTTCTTAACGGTCAGGAAGAAGACGTCAACGGTATCTCCTTCTTTCACGGTCAGATTGCCGTCGTCATCGAGAAACTCCTTCCGGTCAAGGTATCCCTCGCTTTTGCTGCCCAAATCGATAAAGATCCACTCCGGCGAAATCTTGACGATAAGGGCTTGCACCCTTTGTCCGGGACGCAGATGGTCCTTTGTCAACGCACTTTCCGCCATTAGCTCGGCAAAGGTCTTTTCTTCTGCGTTTTCTATTTCTTCCTGATTATCCATAAAGTCCTTCTTTTAGAAATTTATTTGCGAACCGCTAAATTATCCTACTTGGGAATGGGCGTGGTCGTGAGGAGGTACTTAATATCCTCATCTTCAAAGCGTATGGCCATGCCGGCAAAAGGGGAGCTGTTCCCCCGGTTGCTGATAAAATCATCCCATCCCGCCAACATGTATAAGTGCTTAAAAAACCGATATTCCGCAAAAGTCTTCAGATGGGCGTGCCGCTCATTTGAAAAGTCAAAGGTTTCAAAAGATAATTTCAAATTATCATTCAATGCCAAATAATCGACACCCACGCCGCCCGTCGATTCGAAAAGGCCACCCCTCAACACAACATCTTTAAAACGTTTGCCAATCTGCGCGTTGAAGAGAAGGGTTGCTTTATCCGCAATTTCCATGTGGGTGGTTACACCGTTGGTGGTGATATCCTGAGTCGAAATTTTACCCCGCGGATCAGTAGCGATACCAAGGATATAAAATTTATCCTCGGTGGGTTGAACCTTTATATCCAAATAGCTTTTAGCATCACTGTTGCGAAAAAGATACTCGCCGCGGTAACCAAAAAAAGTGCGAAATTGTTCGGCCTTATTAATATAGCGGTTAATTCCCGTTAAACCTTCGTTGAGGGAGTTGACGATCTGTTCATCGTTTACCAGTTTCCCGATGGTGCCCTTGCCCTGGTTGATCTTGTCCGTAATGTCCTGGAGGGAAGCCAAGGCCTTATTCAATCTAGCCACGGTAGTATCGTCTTTCATCAACCGGCCTAACGTTCCCTCACCTCTATTGATGCCCTCGGAAATCTTTTCCAGGGAAACAAATGCGTTATTTACTTCCCGGGAAGCCATCCTCAATTCATCGAGCAACTGGGCGACCTTGTCGTAATTTTCCACGACCATCCTATTCAAATTACCCGTCAGGGCGCGACTGTTTTCCAAGGTGGCGTGGAGCGCAGCCTCGTTATTCACGACGAGGGCATTCAGATTAGCTGTCAAGCGGCGCGTATTTTCGATGATATCGCTTAACGACTGCTGTCCTTGTTCGCCTCCCATCACCTTATTCAGGGCACCGGTCAGGTTCTTGATGTCGTCAGCAATCGAAGAAAATTGCGAGAGCAGCTTATCTACGTCTGTACTCCGCTCGGTCTGCTCAATCCGGCTTCCCGGCGCGAGGTAGGCTTCGCCCCTTGTGCCCGGAATGATGTCGACATACTTATCGCCAAGCACGCCGTGCGTCTTTAAGGCGGCAATAACATCTTTCTCCAATTTCACGTCCGGGGAAATGCGCAAAGTTACCAGGGCTCTTCCGTCTTTCAAAATGATCGATTCGACGCGTCCCACTTCCACACCAGCAATCTGCACGGAAGCATCACGGTCCAGACCAGCAACGTTATCAAAAACCACCTGCACGGTGTATCCCTTCTTCAAGCCTAAGCCGCCCTTGCCGACTTGCACGGACATGTATCCCAGAATAATAAAGCAGACTAAGACAAATAATCCTACTTTTGCTTCCGAGCTGATGGAAAACATGCTCACCTCCGTGTATCCTTTTACACGATTTTTATCGGCCCTTCAATGCTTCCCGAAAGAAATTGCACCAAAACGGGATTCTGGGAAGCTTTTATCTCATCAGGGGTGCCGTATTCAATAATCTCCCCTTCGTAGAGCATCGCAATTTTATGGCTGATCTTAAAAATCGAACCCAGGTCATGGCTGATCACGACGCAAGTGAGGTGGAAGTTATTCTGTGTGTCAATAATCAGCTGATTGATCGCTTCGGTCATGATCGGATCGAGGCCCGTGGTCGGCTCGTCAAAGAGCACGATCTGCGGATTCATGGCTATGGCCCGGGCCAGTCCAACCCGCTTGCGCATCCCCCCGCTCAGTTCCGACGACATCTTGTCTTCGATGCCGGACAGTCCAACCGCCCGCAGCCGTTCGGCAACAATCTCCCTTATTTCCTTCTCCCGGAGCTTTTTGTGTTCACGCAGGGGAAAGGCGACATTTTCGCCCACGGTCATGGAATCGAAAAGGGCGGCATCCTGGAAAAGCATACCGAATTTTTTCCGTATTTCGTTCAATCCCTTCTCATTCACTTTCGTGATATCCACATCGTCGATAATAACCTGGCCAGCGTCCGGCTTGATCAAGCCGATGACATGCTTCAAGAGGACGCTCTTTCCTTCTCCGCTTTTGCCCATGATTGCCGTTGTTTTTCCCGCTTCGATGTCCAGATGGACTCCCTTTAGCACCTTATGCGGTCCAAATGCTTTATGGATGTCAATTAGTTTAATCATAACAAAGATAAGAAGTAAATAATCAGAACATAATGGCCGTTAAGAAGTAGTCGCTGACGAGAATGGAGATGGAAGACAAGACTACCGCTTCCGTGGTTGCCTTCCCGACACCCTCGGCCCCGCCGCGGGTATTGAAACCTTTGTAGCAGCCGACAAGCGCAACAATCAGGCCGAAAAAAGCGGCTTTGACAAGGCCGTTGAAAATATCGTCTGTATCAACATGCTTGATGATGTTCCTTACAAATACACCGGAGTTGATGTTAAGAAGTCCTACCCCGACAACATAACTGCCCACGATGCCGACAAAATCGGAGACTACGGTCAAAAAAGGCAACATGATTACGCCGGCGATGACGCGGGGAACAATAAGATGCTTGATGGGATTGGCGGCCATTGCGTAAAGAGCGTCTATCTGTTCCGTCACCCGCATGGTTCCGAGTTCGGCGGCCATTGCCGATCCGGCTCTCGCCGTTACCATTAAGGCGGTGAGAACTGGTCCCAACTCGCGGGTCATACCCAAGGCCACGGTCGTGCCTACCATGCTCTCGGCGCTGAAGAGCTTGAAACCATGATAGGATTGCAGGGCCATGACCATACCTGTAAAACTGCCGGTTAAAACTACGACAAAAATAGACTTAACACCGACAAATTCCATCTGTTTGAAGATGTTTTTTGCTTTAAAAGGCGGACGCAGCATCCACGCCAGGATGGAAAGAAAAAAGAGGATGATCCTTCCTGCTTCTTCGCTAATCGCCAGGGTGGATCTGCCTAATTGATCCAGCAGGAGGGCGATCCGCTCCATTTACAAGGGCCCCTTTTTTTCACCGTGAACCTCCAGGGCATAGTCGATAATTCTCTCAATCAGGTCGGATTGGGTTATACCTGCTGCCGCTGCCTGATGGAATAGAACGGTAGACGGCGTCATTCCCGGTAAGGTATTGGGTTCAAGAACAACGACTTGGCCATTCTCTCTTACAAACATGTCGATCCGGGCATAACCCTTGAGATCCAGAGAAAGGAAGGTCCGGACAGCTGTTTCCCGGATGCTGGCAATGACATCTTCGGGCAAGCGCGCCGGCGTTTTGTTCTCGCCTTGGCCATAGAGAAACTTGTCTTCCAGCGAAAGGATATCACTTGTAGGAATTGTCTCCGAAGGGACCAGGGGGAGGGGAGGGCGGTGTCCGATGACACCGCAGGTGACTTCCGTGCCGCTGATGAACTCCTCCACGAGCACTGTGTCATCCCACAGAAAGGCCTCAAGCACCGCGCCGGAAAGACCGGTTGCTGCGTTCACTTTTGCGACTGCCGTGCTGCAACCTTCACGAGAGGGTTTTACAATGCAGGGAAAGCCGATTTCAGCGGCTATCTCCTGCAGCCTGGCTTCCCGGTCTCCCTCCTCCCATTGACGTCTTGAAATAGGGCAAGTGTGTGGCACAGGGATATCATCGGCAGCAAGCACCCTGCGGCAGGCCAGTTTGTCCATGCCAAGAGCCGAAGAAAGAACGCCGGAACCCGTATAGGGAATCTTAAGTAATTCCAAAAGCCCCTGGCAGCAGCCATCCTCTCCGTATTTGCCGTGCAGTCCGAGAAATATCACATCCACGCAGGAGGGCAAGGTCTCGTAGGGAATCGGGACGGCCTCCTCCGTGAGGTCTTCCTCGATATCACGGGTAGAGTTCCGCATCAGGAGCTTGAGGGGTATCTGCCAGAGCATGGCCCGGCTGTCCATAAAGAGCGGGATCACGTCGAAGCGCTGCCGCGGCATCTTGCTGAAAACATTCCGGCCGCTTTCCAGGGACACTTCCCGCTCTGAGGACAGGCCCCCCATAATGATGCCGACTTTGATTTTCCCTGGCCCTGTCGTTTCCAATGCTCCTGGTACCTGATTTAAAAACCGACGGTTAACGCTACGTAGGGGCCGGCAATGTCGGAAGTGAAAAAGACATCACTATGATCGACATGAACGCTGATGACCTTATAACCGCCGTGAATGTCCATAAGCGGGAAAGGCGTGAAGGAAAGATCCGCTGTGGCCTCATAAAGGTAATTGCTGCTATAACCGATGCCGGTCAGTTCGGCCCTGGCTTCCAGAATATTGGCCAGAATGCCCACGTGGGCGGCCGCGCCTACCATGGGAACGGGCACCCTGATGTTCTCCTCCGTCCCGGCGGTCGGGGAGTCTATCTTGCCGTCGATGTCGAGATATTTGATCTTGCCGATCGCACCAATGGAAAAGCCTGCCAGGATGTTTTCCATGTTGATTAGATCATACTGATAGGTTAGGTCCAGCATGCGGATTTTAAAGTTGGAGGATACAGGGGTGCCCGCAGGGAAGGTAGTGCCATTAAAAACGATTTGGCTGGCGAGCACATCATTATCACTATAGTTGGCCTGGGTGTACATAAGGCGGAGATGATGCTTTCCCAGCCCCCCGAATACCTCGAGTGAAGGATAGCCCTGGTTTCCGAGGCCAAGTGCATCCCTCACATTGAATTCTGTTCCTCGCAGGCTGCTCCCGTCAACCCTGATGTCGCTTTTGAAATTCGGAAACCAGTAAGAAACCCGGGCTCCCATCTCCAAGGCCCATGCCGATTGAGAGAAAGCGATTGCCAGGACGGCACCGGCTAGAAGTTGACCGCACACTTTAAAAAACCTTTCCATATTGAACCTCCTTCAGCGATGAATTATTAAAGTTTCCTTAAATGTCAGACAATAAACAAGATACAACATCAGCCCACAAGCAAACTGGACACTGCTATCCATGCCAAAAAAATCAACTAATAGCAAGAAAAATCAAATACTCCCTACTATTGCTGCCCGGTAACCTTGTCGGGACGGGGCCTTCATAGGGGCCCCCTTTTTTTGCCGTGGATTTGCCGCGCATTTTCTATGAGCCGCGAGATGATCATCGACGGCAACATCCCGGCACAAGCAGCCTGCTCAAAAAAGAAGGAAGAAGGGGCCATTCCGGAAGACGAATTCGGATCCGTAATCAGGATCTGGCCGCCTTTTTCTATAAATCCGTCGATGCGCCCATAGGAACGAAATCCCAGGGCGGAAAAGGCGCGGAGGACTTCTTTTTCTATCTCGGCGACCGAGGCAGCGGGAATATTCTTAGGAGGTGTAAATTTGCGGCAGCGTCCAGGCATATACTTGTCATCATAGGTATAGTAGCCGCTCTGGGGATGAATCTCCGTCACCCCCAAACTCCTGATTTCCCCCTCGTCCTCGAGAATGATCGACGAGAATTCAACTCCGTCGATGAACTCTTCTATCAGCACGGCTTTGTCCCAGCGCAGCGCTTCCGCAACAGCCTGTTCCAGCAATAAAGCATCCTTGACAAAAGTAACGCCTACGCTGGACCCCTCGCGGGTAGGCTTGCAAAAAAAGGGCAGGGCAAAGGCGCCGAGAAGCATATTCTTTACCCCTTCTCGATCCAACCGCCACTGCTCATCTGTGACGAGCATGCTACGGGGAACATGCAGGCCGGCATTCCGGAGGATTTTCTGCTGCATATGCTTGTCCATACCCACAGCGGAGGCCAGGACGCCCGGCCCGGTATAGGGTATCGCGAGAAGTTCCAAGAGCCCCTGAATACAGCCGTCGTCGCCATACTTTCCGTGCAGGGCAATAAAGACGAAATCGACTTCCTCTCTCAACTTTTCGTAGCCGATGCGCCTGGCCGTTGTTCCCAGATGTTCCGCAATATCGGTGGTCGTGTTTTGCGAGATCAACTGCCAGGGAAGGATCCAAAGCCTTCCAGTGCTGTCCATAAATACCGGCACCCCTTGATAGGCTTCCTTATCCAAATTATCGTACACATTACGGCCGCTATTTAAAGATACTTCTTTCTCCGAAGACATGCCGCCAAATATTATACCTACGCGCAAAAGACCCATAACATAAAACCTTTCCCTCTTTTCAACAATCCCAAACGAAGGTTACGCCGCTGGTGGGAAATACCCATTCATCATCGTCCACATGCAATTGAATCTTCCCCTTTTCCCTGACCAGGGCAGGGTAGGGATGTTTGCCGGCAAAAAAAGGCATTTCGCTCACATTGCCGATATTGGCTTCCCCAAATTTAAAAGTGATGTCCAAACCCCGAATGGGGTAAACTAGATAAACAGAAAACATCCTGCTTTTCTTTGATTTTTTTGTCACTATCTCAATCTCAACCTTAACTTCCTCGCCGATCTTTTTCGCCAGCATCTCGCCACCGCACCAAGCCTTATAGCCCCGTGGAGTAGTTTCCCTTTTGAACACGGGAACATCCGCATCATCGACACGCACGCTACGGATCTGAAAATCCCGGACGGCCTGCAAACCGCCGCCGCTGTCTAAAAGCCAACGATATTCGCATAGGGGATCGTCTAAAAAGGTAGCCAATTGTTCGCTATTGGCGGCACAACCGATAAAAAATATTTCGGACTTTAAAACCTTTTGATACTCTACACGGGTGGTTACTTGCAAGAAATCTCGGTACAGGTCATCGGCTGCCGTCTCGGTGGGTGGGAAATCCGCCACCTGAATGTCGTATTTGAAACGGCTGCGCAGTTCAAGCTGGCGGTCTGCTTTACCGAAGAGGGCTTCCAGCATCGTATAATAGATAGCGTCGCCGAACTCCGCATCGTTGACACGGGTATGCAAACAACGGCGAATGACGTTATCCAGCTTGGCCAGAGACTGCTCCTCATCGGGGATGAATATCCTCCTTAAGCGCGGTTCCACAGCATCCCTGCGGCCTTTGAGCAGAAATATCCGGGGAGCCCGTTTTCCTAAGGCGCAGAGGATTTCATAACTGATCGTTTTGGTCTTTGCTGCTATATCATCGGCAGCTATCGCCTCATCACCCTGATGCCCTAGCATGACAACTTCATCGCCCACCGCACAATCGGGGATATGCGTGACGTCGAGGGTGCACATATCCATAGAAATCCGTCCCACGACCGGCGCCCGCTTCCCCTTGACCAGGACTTCCCCTTCATTCGAAAGTAAAAAACCGTAGCCGTCGCCATAGCCCACGGGGATGGTGGCTATCTTGGTTTGGCGGGTTGTAACGAAGGTGCCGCCGTAACCTATGCCGCAGCCCGATGGAAAATCTTTAAGGAGTAGCACGCGGGTCTTAAAACTCATGACCGGCGCCAGTTGCGCCTTGGCCCTGGTTGACGCGGCGGGATAAACACCATAGGTCATGAGACCTGGGCGCACCAGGTCCAGGTAAAATCGGGGGAAATTCAAGACGGCTCCACTGTTTGCCATGTGCCGCTGGGGAATATTAATGTTTTGTGTTTCTAAATCATGGAGCAAGTCCTGAAACTGTTGCCACTGGTGCTCATTATATGCTGCGGTCTCGATTTCACTTTGCGCCAGGTGGGTGAAGATGCCTTCGATATGAACATTCGCGAAGCCCATGATCTCCTTGATAAGATTGAGTGAACCGTGATTCATGGTGCCGCCCCGGCCCATCCCCGTGTCTACCTCCACGTGTACCCGTGCCCTTCGTCCTGCTTTTTGATATTGGTCTTGGAGTTCCCTGGCAAAGGCAAGGTCTGAGACGGAGGGAAAGAGATCATATTTAATGATTTCTGGGATTTCGGAAATTAGGGAGGGGCTCAGGATGATGATGGGGGCGGTAATTCCCCCCACGCGCAATTGCACCCCTTCGTCGGCATTGGCCACGCCCAGGCCGGAAACGCCGCAGTGCAATGCCACCTGCGAGATTTCGATGGCCCCGTGACCATAAGCGTCGGCCTTGACGACCTGGAGGATGCTAACTCGCGGCCCGACTAATCTCCTGACTTCTTTGAGGTTAGCCGTAAAATTATCCAGATCGACTTCAACCCAGCTCCGGTATTGAGATCCCTCCATCATTTCCTCATCATGGTAAATACACCGTCCCAGGGCTGGGGAGGAGGGGATTCTTTTAATTCCTGGCAACGCTCTATGTATAACTTACTGGGCGGATCATCGTCCCGGAGGGATAAAACCTTGCCAAAGGCGGCGATGGCCTCGTCCCAGGCCGCTTGCTTATAAAGAGACAACCCCGATTCGAAAAGCTCAACAAAAGGCTGGTACTTTTCTGCGTCCTGGTTTTCACAAAGAAGCTCATAGATCTTTACGGGCAGCTTTTTCCCCTTGACCCGAACGGCATCCAATTCCCGGCAGAAGAGCGTGTCTTTGACAACGTTGTAGGTGAATTCGCTGATGACGATATTCGTGCCGTATTCCTTATTGATGCCTTCCAGGCGGGAGGCGAGATTAACACTGTCGCCCATAACAGTGTAATCAAAACGCATCTGCGAGCCCATATTGCCGACCACCATGTCGCCGGTATTGATACCTACGCCGATATTCAGAAAGGGTTTGTTTTCGGCGCTCCATTTTTCTTGGAGTTTCTTTAATGTTTGGATCATTTCCAGCGCCGTACGGCAGGCGCGCAACGCGTGGTCAGGTTGATCAAGCGGCGCTCCGTAGACGGCCATAATCGCGTCGCCCATATATTTGTCCAAAAGACCATCGTATTTAAAAACGATATCCGTCATGGCGGTAAGATATTCGTTGAGAAGATGAACCAGATCCTCCGGCGATAATAATTCCGAAATACTGGTGAAGCCGCGGATATCGGAAAAAAGCACCGTTAATTGCTTCTTGTCGCCGCCCAGTTTTAGTTTTGTGGGATCCTTCAGCATCTCGGTGATTACCGAGGCGGTAAGATAATACTGAAAGGCGTTGCGGACCTTCTTTTTTTCTCTTTCCTCTGTCATGTACCGATAGACGGTGATACTCAGGTAGACGGCCAACATTGTCAAAAGAGGATAAATAAGATTCAGCCACAGGCTGTAACGTGAGAAGAGAAAGACGTTCAGTGCGACGAAGGCGCCGATAAAGAGGACGCTGACAAGGATCCCCCGGAGAGCGTTCATTTTTCTGATAGTAAAGGCCATGGCTAGTCCGAAGAGGATAATGGAGAGGAAGTCTAAAAAATTTATCCACCAGGACTGTTTGAGGAAATTCTGGTGGAGGATATTATCGATAACCGTCGCATGGATCTCGACCCCGGGATAGACGGTGCTAAAAGGGGTGACCCGCAGGTCATAAATGCCCGTGGCCGTAGCCCCGACAAGGACAATTTTATTGCGGAATTTGTCCGGTGAAATACGTCCCTTCATAATATCGGCGATAGGATAATGGGGGAAGGTCTTCGCCGGACCGAGGTAATTGACCAGCATGCGTCCGGCATCATCGGTAGGAATCTCAACCTTTTCCATCTTGATTCCCTCCACCCCGAATTCACCCAGACTCAGGGTTACCATGGGCCAGTCCAGATACTGTGTCAAAAGGGACATTGCGAGGGAACAATAATAATTATCGCGAAATTTCATTACCAGCGGCGACCACCTGATGGCACCGTCACTATCGGGAAAGGCATTAAAATAACCGCTGTTTTCTGCAACCGCTGTTAATTTCGGCAAATTCGGTACGGCTGCATAAGCCTGTACCAAGGCGGCGTTATTGACCCTTTTACTGGCTTTGAGCAAGGAATACCGCGAATTGGAGATATTTTCCGCTTCCGCCTCTATCTCCTTGGCGGTAAGGTGGGCTACGTCGCGGGACGTGGTGTGAAAAAAATAACCCAAGGTGACATTTTTTGCTTTTTCTACGGATTTGGCCAGGGCGGCGTCGGTATCGGCCACGGCCTTCCGGGTATCCAAGAGGGTAAGTAATTTTTTATCGGCAAGGCCCAGTTTACTTACGTCTTGGGTTAATCCGGAAATCGTTTTCAATGCGGAGTTATCATCGGGTTCGGCAAAAACGATATCGAAACCGATGGCCTTTGCCCCGTAAGCCTTCAGAGTGTCGACAAGGCCGGCGATCGTCGTCCGCGGCCAAGGCCAGCGCCCCAACTCAGCCACGCTCTTTTCGTCGATAACGGCGATAACTGTTTCTCCGCCCGCGGGTATGCTCCCTCGGGAACGGATGCGCAAATCAAGGGTCTTCAGTTCCACGAAACGCAGGATAGGGGTATCAAGGGCAAACAGCACGACCATGAGCAGGACAATTGCCGCAGCTATCTTCATAGGCGAAACGGAAATTATCCTTTTAATTTTTTTGATCACGCTCAAACCCACATAAATTAGAAAATATTTACGACGCTTCCGGCTGAAAAATGATCAGGTTCTAGGCATCTATCCTTTAATCAGACCCCGAAATCTCGGCGAATCATAGCAGTTAATAACTTGACAAGCAAACGCCGTTAATATAAATACGCCCCTATTGCCGAGACAACGAATTTAGTCTGGCCGGAGTAACTCAGTCGGTAGAGTAGCTGATTCGTAATCAGCAAGTCGGCGGTTCAAATCCGCCTTCCGGCTCCATAAATTCAAGGGGTTAATCATAATTGGTTAACCCCTTTTCTTTTGTCCCACCGGGATAGTTGCTTATTTCCTGCTCCCTAGAGAATAGAGGGCCGCTTTTCCGCGATAAACGGCCATATCGCCCAGTTCTTCCTCGATGCGCAACAGTTGGTTGTACTTGGCCAGCCGTTCGGTTCGGGATAGGGAGCCGCTTTTAATCTGTCCGCAGTTTGCCGCCACGGCCACATCGGCCATGGATGTGTCTTCAGTTTCCCCGGAACGATGCGAGATTACGGTGGTGTAGCCCGCTTCCTTCGCGCGCTGGATTGTCTCCAAGGTTTCCGTCAAGGTGCCGATCTGGTTCAATTTGATGAGGATGGAATTGGCCACTCCCAATTTGATCCCCCGCTCCAGTCTGATTTTGTTGGTGACAAAAATATCGTCGCCCACGATCTGGACCCTATCGCCCAATTTGTCCGTCAGCAATTTCCAGCCTTCCCAGTCGTCCTCCGCCAGCCCGTCTTCGATGGAGAGGATGGGATACTTTTTCACCAACCCCTGATAAAAACTCACCATCTCTTCAGCCGTTTTATTAGGCTTTTTCTCCGCGGCCATCACATATTTACCTTTCTCATAAAAAGAACTGGCAGCCGCGTCCAGGGCAATAGCGATATCCTTCCCCGGCTTGTACTTTGCCTTTTCAATCGCGGTCATGATGCAGGCAAGGGCCTCTTCATTAGAATTAAGATTCGGTGCAAATCCGCCTTCATCCCCCACTGCCGTATTATGGCCCTTTGCCTTGAGGACGCTTTTTAAATTATGAAATACCTCCGCGCACATCCGCAATCCCTCTTTGAAATTAGGGGCGCCCACCGGCATGATCATGAATTCCTGAATATCTACATTATTATCGGCATGTTGTCCGCCGTTTAAAATATTACACATGGGAACAGGAATATCGGTAGCCATGACGCCACCGATGTAGCGGTAAAGAGGCAGCTCCAGAACTGTCGCAGCCGCCCTGGCACAGGCAAGCGAGACGCCGAGGATGGCATTGGCGCCAAGTGCCCCTTTATTAGCCGTCCCATCAAGATTGATCATCGTATAATCGATCTCTTTTTGGTGCAGACAATCCATACCGATGATTTCCGGCGCGATTTTTTCCATGACGTTGCTTACGGCCTTTTCCACACCCTTGCCCAAATAGCGGTTCTTATCACCATCCCGTAGTTCGAGCATTTCGTGTTCGCCCGTAGAGGCACCGGAAGGTACAGCAGCCCGCCCGGTTATGCCCGAAGTCAGCGTTACTTCGGCTTCTACGGTAGGGTTACCTCTGGAATCCAAAATCTCCCTGGCAGTTACATTGATTATTTCGGTCATATTTTCTCCTCTCCGTGATGGGTGTTAAGGTTTCGTCCCGGAACCGGGCGAAAAATATTCCAAAAGAACTTTGGCAAAAATATTGTGAGGAATTATAACATAATGGGATAATTATCAAGACCAATTATGATTCGCTGTTATAATACTCAAAGTCCTTGATATGCGGAAAATGGTCGTGTAGGATTTGTCCGGATTAAGAGACCGATAGAATAATGAAAAAGGGAAGGTCAAAACCTTGAGTAAAAACGATGCAGCACAGAAAATCATCAGCCAAAACAAAACGGCTAGATTGAACTACTTCATTGACGATACTTACGAGGCCGGCATATCACTTGTAGGTACGGAAGTGAAGGCATTACGGGAGGCGAAAGCCAACCTGAAGGATAGCTATGCCCTCGTGCATGCCGGGGAGGTCTTCCTTCACGACCTCTATATCGGACCTTATTCTCACGCCAATCGCGCCAATCACGATCCCCTGCGAGTAAGGAAACTGTTGCTCCACAATAGAGAAATAGCGCGTCTCTACAGCAAGTCCCAGGAAAAAGGGTTGTCGCTCATTCCCCTCAAGCTTTACTTTAAAAATGGCAAAGTAAAAGTTGAAATCGGCGTGGGGAAAGGGAAAAAGCTTTATGATAAGAGGGAAGACCTCAAGAAGAAAGACGACATGCGGTATATGGAGAGGGGACTCAGGTCAAAACAGCGTGGGGACTGAATCTTTATTTAACAGGCCAACTGCGCCGCTGTAAACTTTTATCCCGAGCATGCGCTCTTATCTTGTAACTCAACGCTTATTATCTTAACGCCTTGACTTTAGCAGGCAGGCGCCCTATACTGTGGCCACATAGGCAAGGATTTTTAACCTATGGGGGCGTCACGGTTTCGACGGGGATAGTTGAAGCTTCAGCAGCGTACCGAGGTTCCTACAGGCCTCGTTAAACAGGTAGGAAAACATAATCGCAGACAACTACGATTACGCTTTAGCCGCTTAGTCGGCTAACGTTCTCCTGAGCCCGCCTGTCGGTTCAGATGAGGGCGTCATTCAGGCAGGATAGCCCTTTCCCTTTCTTCTCGTAGGGGCCGGGGCGAAAATAATCGGGATAGCAACTGATCAATCCTGGCTTTGGGAGTCCTCAGAAGCAAAAGCAAAGCAAAGCCTACGTGCGTAGAAACTGCAGTGGAATATTTTCGGACGCGGGTTCGACTCCCGCCGCCTCCACCAAGACACAATCCAAGAGAGTCCAAAGAAGTCCAAGACCCGTTAGAAATAGCGGGGTTTTTTGTATCAATTGTCCAACGGCGTGCTATATGGCTTATCAAAAGCCAATGTATTTGGGTATACGATCTTGGTAAGTGTATAACCAAACAAAGAATGAAAGGGCGGAAGAAAATGTTAAGGATGATGTGGTTGCGCTGTTCAACGAAGCCTTTGGTCGTCGGTAGATGATAAGAGGGGGAAGAGTTCAGGCATCTAAAGCATTCTGCCGATGCGACCGCCATCGGCCATAGCGGCAATGATGCCGAATGGCTCCAGGCAATCGCCGATAGTGTATACCTCGGGAACTACGCCGCCAATTTGTCCCAGAAGCTCCAGGTTGGGCTTCGATGCCGCCAACATAACCGTATGAGGGCCGACGATCTGCAACCTGTTCGCTCGGTCCCTGAGCATCAACTCTTTCTTGATGGCATCGCGGTACCTCAGGTACATCGTAAGGGCTATGCCCATCTCCACAAAGCGTTTCCACGGACTGAGCTTGCATCCGGCGGCCAGTACTACAGCGTCAGGTTGAACCTCCTTGACCAGTGCGGCGGTGACCTTCTTCTGCAGTACCACCTTCACTCCTGCCTTTCTCACCTGCCTAGAAAGGTAATGCGCTAGGGGAAGAATGTTCGGCTCTTGGATAAGTTTGGCTGCCAGCCTTACCTGCCAGGTAGGCCTCAGCCGCCCACCCAGACTCTTCTGCTCCTCATAGAGAAGCACTTTGTGTCCCCTGAGCGCGGCCACACGGGCTGCCTCCATGCCTGCCGGGCCTCCACCGATAACCATGACCGTCTTCGGTTTCGAAGCCGTCTTTATCTCATATTCTTTTTCCTTTCCAAGCGCTGGGTTGACGCTGCAAGCTCCTTCCCCCACAAGGCACAGTGAGCCACAGGCAAGGCAGGTGATGCAGGGCACAATGTCTTCAACCTGTCCGGCAGCAACTTTGTTGGGAAGCTGAGGGTCTGCCAGCAGTCCCCTGGCAATGCCTACCAAGTCGGCCTTGCCTTCCCGAATTGCCCGCTCGCCTACCTCAGGCGTGATTCTGCCCACGCCGATGACGGGAATGTTCACTACCTCTTTGACTGCCGCTGACAGGTATAGAAACGAACCCGCCGGCTCCGCCGTCCTCATAAACGGATACGCATAGCCATAGTAGGTCACGTGGATGGCATTCACGCCCGCACGTTCGGCCATTGCAGCCACTTTCTGGGTATCCTTGATGGTTATGCCTGTACCCACCACGTATTCTTGTCCGTTGAGGCGGACCCAGACCGGGAAGTCCGGCCCAAGGCGCTTTCGGGTAGCGGCGATCACTTCCATGAGAAACCTGGCACGTTTCTCAAAAGTACCGCCATAGTCATCGCGCCGCTTGTTGTAGTAAGGGGAAAGGAACTCGTTGAGCAAGTAACCAGTGGCGGCATGTATCTCCACGCCTTCGAATCCCGCCTTGGCCGCGCGCTCGGCAGCGGTGGCGAATTTCTCGACCATCAAGTCGATCTCCTCTACCGTGAGGGACTGGCAGATGTCGCCACCGGCCCGGCAAATGATGGGGGATGGCGCCACTGGCTGGAAACCGGTCATTGTGCGCAGGGCCGAGCCTCCGGCGTGGTTCAATTGGATGGCCGCTCTAGCACCATGCTTCTTTATCGCACTGCTCAATGATGCCAGGCCTGGGAGAAATTTGTCATCATCAATAGCCAGGCGCCGCGGACCCTCGATGCCCCTGGGAAAATCTACACAGGCGTAACCCACAATAATCAGTCCTGCGCCGCCCTTGGCTCTTTCCGCAAAGTAGTCTATTATCTGGCTCCCGGCCTGTCCATCGGGCTGCGCCAGAGCATTGGCCATAGACGGCATCACGATGCGATTCTTAATCTTAAGGTTGCCGATTTGCACTGGCTCAAACAGCTTCGTGAATTGGATTTGCTCGGACATTACCCGCCTCCCCCTTGTCAGTTTGTTTGATAATTTTGATAAGACATGGCCTTTGACGGTAGGATTTATAAGCAGAACGCGCTTGTATGTCAAGAAAATGATTCTGGCATATTAGGCACATTATAATTGACAGGTGGCCTTAAGATGTGTAGGAGAAGCAGCAATGTATTCTAAAATAAAGGAGGGATAGGGCGACCATAGGATAAGAGATATTTTTATAAAAGGACGGGTTTAGTAATGAAGGCGTAAAGCACGACAATTCTATAAGGAGGGGAAAATATGGTCACACAACAAGAAAAACAAGTTGGTAATAGTATGCCTGGGGAAAATGGAAAAAGCATGGTTTACGCGTGGTATGTTGTTGTCATTTGTATGATTGCGTATATTTTTTCCTTTATTGATCGCCAAATACTGGCACTTTTGATACAGCCCATTCGAAAAGATTTGCATATCACTGACACTCAATTTAGTCTGCTTACGGGGCTGGCGTTTGCCATTTTTTATGCCACAATGGGAATTCCCATTGCGCGCCTTGCGGACAGAAAGTCAAGGCCGTTGATCATATCAATAGGCGTTTTTGTTTGGAGTTTAATGACGGCATTCTGCGGTTTAGGAAAAAATTTTTTGCAGTTATTTTTAACCCGCATGGGTGTAGGGGTGGGTGAAGCAGCTCTGTCGCCACCCACTTACTCGATGATCAGAGATTTTTTTCCTAAAGAAAAAATAGGATTTGCTTTAAGCGTTTTTTCTCTTGGTGCTGTTTTAGGATCAGGGATTGCCTATCTAATAGGCGGTGCGGTCATAAAAGCCGTGTCCACTATGGGTGTTTTCAATCTTCCCCTTATAGGAGCGCTGGCACCATGGAGGATCGCTTTTCTGATCGTCGGGCTTCCGGGTTTGATCATTGCCCTGCTTATTTTCCTAACTGTGAGGGATCCGGAAAGGAAGGGACTATTAATAAAAGACGAAGACGGGAATACTGTAACTCCGACTGAGGTTCCTTTCTCTGAAGTCCTGCGTTTCTTATGGACGCATAAACAAACTTTTTCCGGAGTATATTTAGGAGTTTCCTTCACTGCGGTAGTATTTTACGGAATTCTAACCTGGACTCCCGCTTTTTATCTCAGGAATTTTAAGGTCAGCATTTTTGAAATCAGCACCTATTTAGGTATCTTAATTCTGATTTTCAGCACCTTAGGTATGCTTTTTGCGGGTTGGCTTGTAGATTTCCTATATAAACGCGGGTATGAAGATGCTCCCATGCGTACCTGCATAATAGCGTCGATTGGAATATTGATTTCGATTATTGCATATCCGCTTTGCTCAAATTTTACTCTGTCTTTAGTATTCTTGGCGCCGGCCTTGTTTTTTAATTCATTTCCATTTCCGGCGGCTACTACTGCGATGCAATTGTTATCTCCCAATCAAATGCGTGCTCAAGTATCTGCGATATTCCTTCTAGTGAGCTGTATGATTTCATATGGCATCGGCACCACGCTTGTTGCTTTATGCACGGACTATCTGTTTAAAAATGACGCGGCTGTGGGAAAATCACTGGCCCTTATTGGAGGAATCTTTACATTCTTGGCTCTTATAATAGAGTGGAAGAGTTTAAAGCATTACAGAAATAGCATGAAAGAAACTGCTCATTATAGGTAACATTATTATCTTTCTGAAGAAGACCAAAACCCGTTAGAAATAGCGGGTTTTTTCTTTTAAGAGAACTTACAACATCCGGGCATTTTTGTGGGCTGATGGAGGTATAAAAAAACCGCGAAAGTGACGAATATGATTCAGTATTGACTGGAAAGATTTTCTCCTAAGATTTTTCGGATGGGACAGGAAAGGAGCTATTTGTAGAAGGAATGGAAAGGGGCTTAACTGAAATTATCTCCGTCACCGCCAGAGTAGCAATGTCCATGAATTTACTGTACTTGACATCATCGGTACTAAACATGTCCATGACACGGGAAAACATGTTTTCGATAAAAATTTCCCGACCCTGTTCAGCGCGCCTGATTCCGTAATGCAATCTTTTCCTCTCATCGCCACCAAGACGATTCAGAAGATTCTTAGTTGTGCAGATAGATCCGTAACGGGCCAAGTCGGAAAGACGTCCTGCATAATTAACCGAATCTCCAAGGGCAGTGAATTCAAAATAAGGTGAAGAAGGAATGGTACCAAAAAATTCCTCTCCCTCGTTGATGCCGATATTGAGATAAAGATCATTGAACCAGCCTTTGCGGATTTTCCATTTCATGCTGAGTTCCTTCATTTTTTCTTTCAATTCCAAAGCGCAATAAATGGAATTAAGAACATAATTATTATCTTTCTCGCGAAGAAAGTAATAGACCATACCATCGCCTACATGTTTGCCATAAGTACCATAGTATTTAGGAAAGATTTGATCCATACTTTTCCATATATCCCTGATCAACTCAAAATATTCTTCCGGCGGAAGCTCGGCACAAATGCGACTAGAATCCTGTAGGTCAGCCACAAGGACGCAAAAAGAAACCAGTGAAGGCATACGTTGTTTCATTAAATCGGTAATAAGTTTACCTCGTCGAGATAAAATTTCCGTTACATCCTTTATGAGGTCATTCACAGGCGCATGGATGAACAGGATCCCCTCGCGAAAGGTCACTTGATAAACGTTATAAGAGACACTTCGTCCTTCAGGAAGATCAAGATGTATATAAGCTTCTTGCAAAGGATCATGATAGGGCATATCCACCTGATCGTAAATTCTCGCCAGTAGAGAAATTTCTTTTTCTGAAATTCCGGTAAACAAGTTAGATAACTCGTTTTTACCGAACTTGGCTTTGAAGAACCTCATAAAATAAGTTACCAGGTCAGATTTGCTTAGATCATCGGTCAACAATTCATGTTTGGACAGTATCCTAAAAATGTTTCTTTCCTCGGCAGCTCTTATTAATGACACATCATGCTGAAATATGTCTTTCTCCGCTTCACTGTTGATCCATTCAATTTCAAATTTATTGTTAACAAGATAGGCAGGCAAGTGAATATCATTAATAGACAAATTTAAGCCCTCTGTTTTAGACAGATGATTCTGGCCGATGGGGATATTGGCCGGGGTAGTTCGAGAGAGCATTGCGACAATATTCTCCATACTATTTCCCTCTTTCTTCATTCTCTTAATCAGTTCAATGCGATCAATAACGTCTCTGGGGAAATAACCGATTATCTTTGTTCCTTTTTTTGTATCCTTGGGGATTTTAACAATAGGTTTAATGACGATCCCGTATTTAATGTAGTTGTTTAATGTAGCGCGTGATATCGCTGTTATACTAACTAAATCATTACTTGTTATCCACGTCTCATCAGGATTTGCTTCCCTATCCATTGCTACGTCTCCCTGCGTGGTGTCATACTGTCTAAACAGTCATCGCACCTTTTATTTATACAGTATAATAATAATTGTCAAGCTTTATTTTGCCAATCATAAATTTAATTATACAGTATAAATAAAACAAAGGAGCTATCCTTCACTGTGCGCGCCACAATGATCTCTCAGCTCTGTCATCCCGAAGGGGTATGGAAAAGCAGTCGCCGTGCTGAGGGCGCCCGCTTCACTTGTCAGGAACAAATTCGCCTGTCTCTTGATTGTACAGGAAACACTCCGGAGACACGGGAAGCTTCAGACCCAATTTGCTGAAGCCTTGAATGGAGAGAGGATCTTTTCCCGCCATGAAGGGCATGTAACCTTTGAGTAGGCCCGTTCCTCTGATGACGGAGCGTGCCCTCTCTTCAGTCAAGGGGGGATAGTTTTTTGTCTGTAAAAATGCCTCCAAATGGGCACGGCCTTTTTCGGACAGGGCGATCAGGTTGGCGCCCGGTCCACCCGCCCCCAGGGGCATGATGGCGATGCCGACACCTTTTGCTTCTTTAACCAGTTCGGAAATCGGACCGAAGGTGTAGAAACTTACTTTGCGCAAGCTATCTTTATCCTTGACAAATTGCTCCCTTATGACATCGCAGCCGCTATACCGGGGATTATCTTCATCAAAGACTTTAGCATATTCGGAGGCATAGGAGGGAAGAGCACACCCGTCATAGGAGACGGTTTTTCTTTCGTAGGCATCAAGAGCGAGATTAATCCAGCGTATGCATAGAGCGTCTCTTATTTCCACATAGCGGATTAAGGCAGCCACTGCCCTTTGTAAGTCCCTTTTTTGTAAGGCCAGTGTGAAACGCTCAACCAAGCCCAGTTTTTCTTGATGCAAAGGCAGTCCAATCCTGTCCTGGTCTCTGAGGAGATCGGTCCACATCCAGTTAATTAAAGAAGCCGTTCGGCATACTCGCGGACGCCCGCCTTCATAGCTTTTCCCTGCCTGGACGAGGGCCAGGTGTTCTTCCAGAAAATCGAGTTCCTGATCCGAGAGAAATTGGATCGAGAAGGCGCCATAAGGATTGCTGATGTTGCCTTCTGGATACTTTAAACCGGACAGCCAAACGTGTCGGTAAGCCCCTCCCACCATGCAGCAAAGATGCCCTTGGCCGCCCGTCAAGCCATTAAACTCGTCATTTTCCAGCTTCACGGCCAAGCTGAAGATATCTGCCATGGATAAGTTTGCTCCGCTCAACATGCTTGCCGCCGCGATTAAGGAGACGTTAAAAACATTGGATGATTCCATACCTCCGGCCAGCGCCAAGGGCGATATTTCGTCGCAGGTGATTTTTATCCCCGCTAGTCCGAAAATATTTTGAAAAATGAAGGCTGGGCCGTTTACTTGCGAAGTATTTCCGCGCTCGTCCAAGGTCACGTATCCTTTGACGCGATGGGGATTGTCCCTGGTTATTCCGTAGTCGGGGGCAACGTATTCGATGACTTCCGGGTCGCTGCTTAGTTCAAAGCGTATCGTGGTTTTAAAAGCGCTGGCGATGGTAGGCGTGGAAGGCAGTTCAGAGAGTTTCTTCGCGCCGGGCCGGGTGAGCGATTTCTGGAACTCGGGAAGGTCCAAACTGGAGCCTGCTCCATCCATTCCCCTTAAGTGCCCGGAAATTGACAGCTCAATCTCCGGGTGCACGCTGAGCAAGGCTTGCACCTCTCTTGCTGAACGCTGTTGTTGAAAGTGAGGGATTTCCAGCGGCACACCTTGTGTAAAGCTATATTTGGGCCAGAAGAGCAACCCGGAGACAGTTGTCGTCGGCGCACGCGTTTTTTCATGATTAGGTTTATGGTTTTCGGCAAACCGGGCTGCTTCGGTTTCCATGATTTCCTCCTTGAGACTCTTTTATATAGGTATCTTTTTACCCAGTGCTTCAAGGCAAATCAATAAGGTTTAAATGGAAGTGTAATAGTAGCAGCAGTTATCATGCGATTTTAGACCTCCAGGATGCCAGCCCAATTATTTTATCAAGATGCATCACTAAACACTTAAAAACAATCGTAATAAATCGTCAGTTAATTGGTAGATAAGAACTATGATGGAACTCCACAGAGATTGTACTATTTTTTATGTGATGTCCTGTCATAGGCATCACTGTGGTATGGCGCCCCCAACCCGGCAAGAGGCGTCATCTTTAAAGACCCGATTGACCTTATCCTTAGATATAGCGTTGCATTACCTTTTTCCCAAAGGACCAGAAAATTGTGGGTTTCCAGCTCAAGGACCGAAAACGCCAATTTATCTTATCGGCATCTTCAGATTTTAATCTACAAGGGTAAGAGGGCAGAATAAAACGATATTTAGTGACGTCCTGAACGCGGGGCAGGAAAAAAACTCATATTCTATAATTTATGGATAACGTCGATCGTTCTTGATCGCCGGCCGTCGTTGCAGAACAAAATGTTCGACTCCCGACACACACCATATATTTAACTTACTGTTTTGACTCTTCATCGATAAAAGCCTGGTTTTTGCCGAAGCTTTTAGCTCCGTAAAGGGCCTTGTCGGCCCTTGCTACCAGGTTATCGATGTCTTCCTGCCAGGTTACATCGGCGTGACGGAGAAAACGGGCAACCCCAAGACTCAAACCAGTTCCGGTGAAATTTGCCTGCTGATATTTTCCGAGAATTCGTTCCCCGACCTTGACAACCTGGGTCAATTCCAGCTGGATAAAGATAATACCAAATTCGTCTCCGCCGTAGCGGAAAGACCAATCAACATTTTCCCTGACAGATTGCAGGATAATGCTGCTTACCGCGCGCAGGAGTTCATCGCCGCCCTGGTGACCGAACTTATCGTTATACTCTTTAAGGTTGTCCACATCCGCCATGAGCATGAAAACTTTGTAACCCTGACGATCCGCCCGCTGGACCTCGGTTAGTATATTGATATCGAAATACCTTCTGTTATAAAGATCAGTCAACGCATCACGGGTCGAATATTGTTGCAATTTTTCAATCAGATTCAATTCCCTGACCAGACGGTTCAACTTCGCTTCCAGTTCATCAACATTGAAGGGCTTTGATATAAAATCACTTGCACCGGCTTTAATGACATCTGTATAGGAATAGGTCGTGCCGCCGGTGATGACGATCACGCCTAGGTTGGGGTAATAATCCCGCGTATATTTAAGAAGCTGCATACCATCTAGATGCGGCATTATCATGTCGGTTATGAGGATTGTAAAATTACCTTCCTGAAGCTTGGTGACTGCCTTCGCGCCATCTTCCGCAGTTTCATGGTAATAGCCGAAGGATTCGATATAGGTGCTTAACAGATCCAGTGTACCTGGATCATCGTCAACGATGAGAATGCGTTCACCTGCCATACTCTTCCCCTGTTTTTTATGCGGCGAATAATATCATAAATAAGCATAATATTACCATAATATATTTGGTAAGGGCATCCGGTCGGATTTGTAATCGCCTGCTTTTTGATTTTTTTCTTTGGTCACTGTTATTATAAGCTACTTACGGCACAGATATTGCTAAATCGTGTCTAGACAAATTTTTTGAACCGGCAAACCTTCATTAAGGGTTCTGTGAAAAGGGTTTGGAAGGAGATGTGATGACGATAATAGTCTGTGCCGTATTAGTGACCATAGGAGCTTTTCTGGTTATCATTCAGAAAGAATTACTGCTCAAACGCGCGGCACGGGCCTCTATGGATCGTGAACGTGTTGAAAAGGAGCTAAAAGAAAGCGAAGAAAGATTCCGGCTCCTCGCCGCGTCTGCTCAAGATGCTATTATTGTGATCAACCATGAGGAAAAATTTTCCTTCTGGAATGATGCTGCGGTAAAGATATTCGGTTATTCACAAGAGGAGGCATTGGGAAAAAACTGCCACAAGCTGATTGTGCCACCCCATTACCATTATTCCTATAATAAAAATTATGGCTTATTCTGTATTTCGGGAATAGGGCCGGCCATCGGCACGACTCTCGAATTTACGGCCCTGCGAAAAGATGGATCTGAATTTCCCATCGAGATTTCCCTCTCGGCGATTCCCATGCATGGCAAATGGGGCGCCGTAGCTATTATCCGTGATATCAGCCAGCGCCGCCTGAATGAGGAGACGATCCGCAGTCTGGTGATTACTGATCCCCTGACAGGTTTCTATAACAGGAGGGGTTTGATGACCCTGGCCGAACAACAGATTAAAATTGCGGAAAGGAAAGGTTATGGCCTCCTCCTTCTCTTTGCAGATTTGGACGAATTGAAACTGATAAACGACACGCTGGGTCATCAAGCCGGTGATGCAGCGATTGTCGAGGCTGCCCAGGTCCTTGGAAAAGTATTCCGAAAGATGGACATTATTGCCCGGATAGGGGGGGATGAGTTTGCCGTTCTGGCACCCGAAACGTCTACAGAATATTCCTGTTTCGTTGAAAAACGGCTACGTGACCAGCTGGCTTTGCATAATGCCCTTGCCGGCCGGGCTTATACCCTTTCCATGAGTACCGGTATGGCTTATTATGACCCGGAAGAACCCTGCTCCCTTGACGACATGTTGAGCCGTGCCGATTCGCGTATGTATGAGCAGAAGCGAAGGAAGAACGCACAGCTAAATAAGGTTAAAATAAGGCGCTTGATAAGGCCGCAAAGGCAGGACCTCTCTCTTGCGCAAGCCTCTTCGCGATAGGACAATTTTAAGTTTCAAGAAAATTGTTTTATCTCAAGTTCAGCAATTTCATTTGCATATAAATTAAACCATCATCTTTATCTCCTGGAATTTCTTGGCCAGCTTTTTTCTGGAGACGGGAAAGGCTGTTTTCAGTTCCTGGGCAAACAGCGAGACGCGGTATTCTTCTAACATCCAGAAATATTCCTCTATGGTCAGGCGTTTTTCATCTGACGTAAAAGCCGGAAGATTGCCTTTCATCTCATCCAGTTCCTCAATAAGCAATTGCATCTCCCTGATCTTTCCCAAGGCCTTCTCCAGGTGGAGCATGCCACGCTGGGCGCCAATGGTCAGCCCACGCAGGTAACGGGGCAGATGTATAATTCGTTCTGCGGGGTAAACTTCGATAAATTCTGCAGAAACAATCCTCACGAAAGCCTGTTGCAACGCCGCCAGGAATTGCCGAGCCGGCCGGCTGGTACGATGTCCAGAATCAAAAGATCTGAGGCTTTCCCATGTTTGATGATAGGCCGCCAGCACCGGCAGGATGGTCCTGCACACCTCCTGACCGGCCGGCTGGATGAGGGATTCAACCTTGGCGGCATGGTTCAGAAAGTTTTCGCCTGTCCTCACATTGAGGGCAAAAAGATTTCTCAACACCCGTCGATAGAGAGCCATCTCCACCACTTTCGGCCCCCCTAGATGCTTGGTATAGAGCTTTTCCTGATCATTTAGGGAGAGGTTTTTTTGTAGATATTTCAATTCATCGTGGAAGTGCAGTGAAAAAAGGGATATTATTCCTTCAACATGGCTGCGGATGGCCTCGTCTTTGTTCCCAAAGAGACGAAGATGAATCCCGTTCTCATGGGGCACCAGGGCAGGGTAGGCCAAACCGCAGGGGCCGTTACCATCTTTCAACTCAAGGGTCTCGGGTAGTTCGCCGAAGTCCCAGCGGCTGATGCCGGACCGTTCCCACTTTTTCCGGTATTCTTCAAAGGCCTGCGATTTGGCACCTGCCGGTATATGCTTTTGCAGCTCACTTAAGTCCCGGCTGGCCGCAACATCACGATTTAACTGATCTACAACAGCGAAGCGCATCCGCAGATAGTCGGGAAGGGTCGAAGACGGCCAGGCAGCAACAGGGATTTCAATCCCATAATGTCTGTAAATGCATCCGGCCAGTTCGGCTAAAAAATGCCCTTCATTATCCTTCATCTCTCTGCAGATGATGTCGCAGGCGCCACTTAAGGGGAGCAATTTTTTTCTGTAATCCTTGGGCAAGCCCCGCAGGAGATGATAAATTTTTTCCTTCAGCAACCCCGGGACCAGCCATTCCGCCCGGACCGGTGAAAAATGGGAAAGAAGGGGCAGCGGGATCTTGACAGTGACGCCATCCTGACTTGTCCCGGGGGTAAAACTATAGACCAAGGGGAAATTGTCCTCGCCCTGCGTCAGGGTATCGGGATAGAGCGACAATTCTTCGGGGTCCGGCCGGTCGGCAAGCAGATCATTTTCACTAAGGCGCAGGAAACTGTCGCCGCCCTGATCTTTGATCAGCTTTTGCAGTGTCTTTATATTGTATATACCCTTGAGCCTTTGTTCGTAGAAACTGATGACCGCTTCATCGGAGACAAGCAGCTCGGACCTCCTGATTTTGTCCTCCAGGGCGGCAATGCTTTCCATGAGCCGCCGATTGTAGAGCAGGAAGGGCAGGGGGTGCTTGACCTCGCCCGCCACCAGCGCCTCTCGGATAAAAATAGTACTCGCCTCTTCCGGGGCAATGGCACCGTAGGAGACAAGGCGGCGGGGAACGATGATCAGGCCAAAGAGGCTTACCTGTTCGGCTGCCACCACTTCGCCCCTGTTCTTTTCCCAGTGCGGTTCGGAATAAAGAGACTTGCAGAGCTCGCCGCCCAGTTCTTCCAGCCACGCCACTTCAATATTAGCGCAACTCCGGGCAAAGACGCGGGATGTCTCAACTATATCTGCCGTCACGATCCAGTGGCCTCCCCTATTGAAGAGGCCGGAACCGGGAAAGAGCATGATCTCCCGTCCGCGCGTGGCCTGATAGAGATTTTTTCCCTTTTTAAAGGCGATATTGGAAAGATAGCCGCTGAGCACTGATTTGTGAATGGCAGCATATCGGGCCTGATAATCTGAGGCGACAACGACGGCCCCTTTCCGGAAATTCTCTTCCCGCAGGATCTCTTCTATCTGTTCATACACATCCTGCCACTCGCGCATTCTTTTGTAAGAGAGAAAATGATCACGGCAATATTTCCGCGCCTGATTGCGGGACTTTATCTCCCGAAAGCCTTTCCAGATATTAAGGAGCGTCATAAAGTCAGAGGAAGGATCTTGGAAGCATGACTGCATCCGGTCAGCTTCGGCTTCCCTATCCGCAGGACGTTCGCGGGGATCCGGCAGACTGAGCGCGGCGGCCAGAACGGCCATTTCCACAAGGCATCCCTCTTTTCTGGCCTCGAGCAGCATTCTGGAAAGGCGCGGATCCAAGGGAATTCGCGCCATAAATCTGCCCCTTTCCGTGAGTTCCGGAGTGTTGCGCTTATCTCCTTCAGAGTGAATGGCCCCCAATTCCCGGAGCGTGTCCAGGGCGTCCTGAAAACTCCTCGCCGTCGGGGGATCGATAAAGGGGAAAGTGAAGATATCGCCGAGGCGAAGGGCCAACATCCTGAGAACAACCCCGGCCAAGTTAGACCGCATGATTTCCGGCGGTGTAAAGAGGGGACGATTATTGTATTCCTCTTCGCTGTAAAGGCGGACGCACACCCCTTTACTTACTCGTCCGCATCTTCCCTTGCGCTGTTCCGAGCTGCTCCGGGAAATGCCCCGGACGGGCAGACTAGTGGTCCGCAGTCGGGGATTGTACTGGGAAAGACGCGCGGTACCCGGATCGACGACGTAGCGAATGCCGGGAATGGTGAGCGAAGTTTCGGCAATATTTGTGGCAACCACGATTCGCTGTGCCGGGCCAACATCGAAAATGCGCCTTTGTTCCGACCAGGGCATGCGTGCGAAAAGCGGCAAAAGAACCGTCCCCCGCTCAACCTGTCCTTTCAAAATTTCACATGTTTCCCTGATATCCCGTTCTGTAGCCATAAAGATCAGGATGTCACCACTTTGGTGGTTCTCCCAGAGCTTTTCCACCGCCAGGGCTGCGGCTTCCGGATCGCTAAGATCGGCATTTTCGTCGCTGTCTTTATCTGTCGGCAGGTAAATAACATCGACGGGATAAGTACGACCGGAAACGTCGATTACCGGCGCTCCGCTGAAGGCGCGGGAAAATTTTTCACTGTCCAGGGTAGCGGAAGTGATGACGAGTTTCAGATTATTTCTTTTTGTAAGCAGTGTTCTGATTATGCCCAGGATAAAATCTATATTGAGACTTCTTTCGTGCGCCTCATCGACAATAATTGTATCGTAGGCTTGCAAGGAGGGATCGGCCTGTGTCTCCATGAGCAGGATACCGTCTGTCATGATTTTGATCAGGGGCCGCGAACCTGTTTTGTCGTCAAAACGGACCTTGTAACCCACGGTATTTCCAAGGCCTTCACCCATTTCTTCGGAAATCCGCATGGCCGTGGCTATGGCCGCTACCCGGCGCGGCTGGGTGCAGCCAATCATGCCGCGCCGCCCCCGCCCTGCTTCCAGGCACATTTTCGGGATCTGGGTCGTCTTTCCGGAACCCGTTTCGCCAACGATGATGACGACCTTATGCCTCCTGATAGCCTCAACAATCTCACTTCTTTTCGCGGCAATGGGAAGCTGGGAAGGGTAAGTAACTCTGCGGAGGGCTGCCAAGCGGCTGACTTCGTCGGCACTTCGCCGTATTTTAAGAGGCAGTCTTCGGGAACGATCTTTCATCTGTTTGAATATTTACGCCTTTTTAAAGTACATGATGGTAATAAAATCAAAAAATATGAGGACTTCGCTTCGAAGAAATTTGACTTTATAGATCGTGGATTATACAGTAGCGGCACAGGTTCTTCAATCTTTACTCACAGGCCGGTATCATATGCCCCACGTCGTCTTTTATTTTCAACTGCATCAGCCCTTTCTACTCCATCCCGAAAGGGACAAGTTCTTTTGGGAGGAGAAGAACCGCGAGATATTCCTAGAAGTGGCCGACAAGTGCTACCTGCCCGCCCTGCGAATCCTTACCGGCCTCGTTGCCGGCGAGCGGGCCTTTAAGCTGGCCCTCGGCATGTCTGGCACTTTTTTAAAACAGGCAGAACTTTACAATCCCGAAGTCATCAGGGCCATGCAGAGACTGCTTGATACCGGCCGGGAAAAAGGACAAATTGAATGTCTTGATGAGACATACTTCCATTCCTACACCAGTCTCTTTGCGGATCCGCGAAAACAAGAATTTCGCGATCAGGTCTCCATGCACAGAGATAAGCTGCGCGACCTTTTTGGGGTCTTCCCCACCTCTTTTTGCAATACGGACCTCTTTTACAACAGCCAAATCGCCACGGTCGTTTCTGATATGGGGTATCAGGCCATGCTTTGCGAAGATTATTCGGAAGCTTTTCGCGGCCATGACAGCAGCCAGGCTCCCCTCGAAATTTACCGGATCCCCGGTAGCCAATTAGTCGTTCTTCCCCGCTCCCGAAAACTTAGCAGGGCCGCCGCCAGTTTCCATCCTCCCGAGCTTTCTCCTCAAGATTACGCCGCAACACTTGCCCGCGCCGCAGAAAAAGTCATCTTACTAGGTTTCAACATTGAACACATGGGAAGATTTCGCGCAAGGGAAAAGGGCAATGCGCCCTTTTGGCGCGATCTCCCCTCCGCCCTAACAACCTTTCCCGATATCATGGTCGCCACGCCCGCGGAGATTGCGCACACCTTTCGGGACGCCGCCCTGCTTGAGGCAGGCGGAGCCGATCCGCAGCATGTCCCGGATACACTGGAGACGGTCACGCAAAGGGAACTTTTTTCGGACATAGAGCGTCTGGAGGGCGAGGCGCGGCGCGCCGGCGGGGAATTGTTGAACCATTGGAGGCATTTGACAACATCGGACCACCTGTCTTTACTGCGTGAAAAAGCCCGCCCTCACTACCTCAATCCCTATGACTCCCTCATCCGACCGGCCCAGGTCCTGACGCGCAAGATAGATTATCTGGAAATGGCCTTGAAGCGTTTTTCCATCATGATAAAAAAGGAGAAGACCGCCGTGCTGGTCATCAGTCCGGAGACGGGACGCCTGCCCGAAGGGATGGGGGGCTTGGCGAAATACATTTCCGGCAAGACCGGCGGGCAGGGGGAAGTTGTGTCGGCGCTTTGCGAAGGCTTGACCGAAAGGGGTATCGACGTGCACCTGATTACGCTGAACCTGAAAAGACGCTTCCGCGAAGAGGCCAAGTTGACGGAACAGCAATGGCGGCAGGTCCGTTATTCCATCGATCCGCAGAACATTCATCTCGTCAGTTCCTCCCTTTTTGCCGAAAAGCTGAGTGCTTATGCCGGGAACGCCCTTCTCACGGCGGCCGAGTTCCAGAAGGAAGTAGTGAACAATATCATCAAAATGGTCAGGGCACGGCATACGGGACTCATCATCCACAGCCACGACTGGATGGCCGGCGGCGCCATCACCGCCTACGCCAAGGCAAGGGCGTTGCCGGTTCTCCATACAGTCCATAATGTTTTTACGGCAGATCTGCCCCTCGATTATCTGGCGGGCGTCGATCGCCAAAGTCTTTCCGATTACCTTTACCTGACTGGAGGAAACGGCGCCGACGGCATCGATTGCCAGGCCACAGCCATTAAAGACGCGACAATCATAAATTTTGTGGGGCAAAGATTCCTGATGGAAGTCGTGGATGATTATTTCCTCGACAGAAACATCGTACCGCCCAGCGTACGCAAAGAGGTAAAGGCAAAATATTATGCCGGGGCCGCCTGGTCCATCATCAACGCCCCTTCTTCGTCCATGTATCCGGAAAGATGTGGATGTTTAGCAAAGAACTATGGCCCCGACGATGAAGTGCTGGCGGCAAAAAAAGAAAATCTGTCCGCTTTTCAGCAGCGCAGCGGTCTTGAGCCGAATCCGGAAGCGATTCTTTTTTACTGGCCCTCACGCCTTGATCCCGTGCAAAAGGGCGTGGAACTTCTGGAAAAGATAGCCCTGCCTTTCGTCATGAACCACCGGGGCGTGCAGATGGCCATCGTCGCTGACGGCATCGGCGCTGATACCTCCCATCGCGATGCCCTGGTGAACATTGCCCTGGCATCACAGGGAAGGATAACCTATCAGCCTTTCAGCGAAGAACTTTCCCTGCTGGGCTATGCCGCAGCGAACGATGTCTTTGGCGCCTCCCTGTACGAGCCTTGCGGTCAGATCGACCAATTAGGAAATATCTTCGGAGCGACGGCCACCAACCGCGATACAGGCGGTTATCATGATAAGATCAGGGAATTAAGAATAAAAAGTGATGGCGCTCCCCAGGACGTGGGAAACGGCTTTCTTTTCCGTGACTACGACGTGGGAGGACTACGGTATGCCCTGGAAAAAAGCCTCCTTTTTCATCGTCGCCTGCCCCAGATAAGAGAAGGACAGATAATCAGGATCATGAAGGAAGCCAGGGAGGAATATGACTTGGGTAAGATGATCGCGGCCTATATCAGGATTTATGAAAAACTAAACGGCAACAAACCGCTCGATTAGGTTAACCCCCTTGCAAACCTACCTCCGGATTCAGGGGACACGTACCAATCAGCTTCTGGGATTCCGATATATGTTCCCGGCATCCGGCAAGATTCGGCGGCTTTGTTGAAGCTGAAATCGCCTATTCTGCATCCCCGGCCTGGCGCGTAACAAGGGTCGCGACCGTGCGGTTTTCCTTCGTCAGGTACTTGGCCGCAACCTGCATCACATCGGCGGAGGTTATCTTTTCTATGACCTGCAAGTGTTCGAGGAGATACCGATAATCTCCGGCCACCAACTCATAATAGGAAAGCTTGTTGGCCAGGCCGGAATTGGCGGCAAGACCACGGATGAAATCCGCCTTCAACTGGTTCTTCGTCTTTTCCAATTCCGGGCCGGAAACTCCCTCTTTTTTTAATTTTTCGATCTCATCGTAGAGCGCGTCTTCCACTTCAGTACAGGTGTGAGGATCACGAGGGGTAGCAAAGAGAGCGAAGAGATTCGGATAGCGGACGCCGGGGAAGCCATTGGCTGCCGAAACGCTTTCTGCAATCCCTTTTTCCTCGACAAGGGCATGATAAAGGCGAGACGTTCTTCCCTGTGACAGAACACTTTCGATCACATCAAAAACATAATCGGCAAAGTCCGGCAGCGTCGGCTTATGGTAGCCGATCATGAGCTGCGGGCGGGCCGGGAAAGCCACTTCGATCCGCCGCTCCCCCCGTTGCGGTGGTTCTGAGGTGATGTGCTCTACGGGCAATTTTTGTCTCTTCAAGGGGCCGAAATATTTCTTCACCATTCTCAAAGTAGTTACCGGGTCAATATCGCCAACAATTGCGATAACCGTATTGTTGGGTGCGTAGAAACGCCGGAAGAAATCTCTGATATAATTGGGATCGAGGAAGGCCATGTCGGAGGGCCAGCCCAGGACAGGTCTTCCATAAGGATGGGCCTGGAAGGCGCCGGCCAGGAACTGCTCCATGAGCTTTCCCCCGGGGTTCGATTCCACGGACTGTCTTCGTTCCTCCATGACCACATCGCGTTCGGCATAAAATTCTCGAAAGACGGGGTTTTTCATGCGGTCTGACTCGAGCCTGGCCCAGAGTTCGATCTTATTGGCAGGCAGGCTGACATGGTAAGTCGTGACATCCTGGCCAGTCGAGGCATTCAAATCGGCGCCGCCGTTTTCGGTATAGAGACGGTCCAATTCGTTGGACAAGAACATGGTCCGGTGTTTTTTCAGAAGCTTTTCCAGCTCGGCCTGCAGTTGTGCCGTCTGCTTTGGATCGGCTTTTTCCCCTTTAAGCTTTTCCTCGTCGAGGCGGTAACCCACCTCGTTTATCCGGTGCAGGACAGATTTTTCCAGCCGATAGTCTTTGGTGCCAACCGTCTCCGTTCCTTTGAACATCAGATGTTCAAGGAAATGGGCACTCCCGGTCTTTCCGTTTGCCTCATCCACGGCACCGACCCGATGCCTGATATAAAGCGAAACGGTGGGACTCACATGGCGTTCAAGCAGGAGCACCTTAAGACCGTTGTCCAGGGAAAAACTCTTGACCTTTTTTTCGAGTTCATAGGCCCACAAATTATGGGCAGCGACCAGACTCAAAGTAAAGATGGCGATAATAGCCGCCACGAGGGGACGCAAGATGGACTTTTCTTTGGCTATGTGCATCATATTATTCAGCCTTTATCTTTCTTTAAATAATAGTACATTTGCAGAACTGCATAAATAACGCCGACGACGCTAATCATCAGCATCAGAGACTGGGAGAAAAAAGTCATGATGAATTCCAAGGGGTTTTTCATTTGATAGGCACTGATCAGGTTCAAAAATGCGATAGTTGCGAAGAAGACCGCCACGACGGCAATCACGATATTTTTTGTCCACCAGAGCAACGATCCCACAGCGCTTGTCCTTTGAAATTAATACCTTTGCAAAAGGTAAAATTCCCATGTTTATTCATAGGACTATAGAGTTCCTTAGAGCTTGTCAAGCACTGTTTACGCTATCGTTATGTAGCAAGGGTCATAGCTTTCAGACGCCGGTACATTTCTGCGGTGAAATTTGCCCCTGCGCAGGGAAAGAGCGAATTATTATGATAAAGCGGCTCGGTCTCGATAGGGTGGGATGAAACACGCACCGCCTCACTCCAAAGCGCCGTCCCGGGGATAGGGGAAAATTCGGCCAGGATAGGCCTGGCACCGCAGGACTGCACGAAAAGGATGCTCTCCTCCACCTCGTGCGCGACTTGTCCGGGGAGGCCGCAGAGAAGATAGATGCCGATTTCATTTTTTCCGTAGCCAGCCTTTCTCAAACAGTCGACCGCCAGCTTTAAGTCGCCGTTGGAAACCTTGCCCCCGGTTGTGCGCTGTCTGGCCAGGTCCGCCGTTTCAAATCCCAAGCGCAGGGTTTTAAAACCGGCGCCATACATCAGGCAGGCGACTTCTTCGTTGATTTCACGGGCATGAAGACCGTTGGGGCAGTGAAACTGGGAAGGCAGCCGCTGACCGATAATTTCCCTCAACAAAGGAATGGCCATTTCCTGGGGTTGGATTAGAAAGGCATCGTCGTAAAGAGAAAAATGTCGCACTTTCAGTGTCTTTTGCCAGAACTCGATCTCGGCAAAGACTTTATCAGGATCGCGGCGTTGAAAATACTGATTCAGAAGACCGGAGGCGCAATAGGTGCAGGAAAAAGGGCAACCACGGGAGGTGCGGATGGGCAATTGTTCCGGATGACCGATAAGGTCGTAGGCAGGGTAGGGATAGGAATCAAGCTCAGCGGCCCAGGGAATGAAAGACAATTTTGTGCCGAAGATCTGTTCGAGTAAGGAAGCCAGTTTCTCTTCACCGTTGCCGGTTAGCAAATGATCGGCCCCGGCAAGGCGGGCGTGTTGCGGGCAAAGGGTTGCGTAATTGCCGCCCAGGACAAGCGGCACGTCCGAAAATATTTCCCTGACCAAGCGGATGGTTTCGAAGACGCCGGGATACCAATAGGTCATCATCGAGGTTACCAGAATAAGCTGCGGTTTTTGCAAGCGCTTCAGCATTTCTCGAAAAACCGCGAGGGTGATACCGTAGCGATGATAGTTCTTGGGGATATCTGCCAAAGGTGCGGGTTTGGCAATGATTTCCTTGAAATACTTGCCATGCCCGGAAGCAAAACGGCGCAAAGGTTTATCTGCTGTTTCTTTCTTCATCAGGACGTTCCAGGGATCCAGACAGTCGATGAATTCGACTTTAAAACCGTTTTTCCGCAGAAAAGAGGCGATATAGAGAAGCCCCAGGGGCTTGATCCAGAAGTCGTAGGCAGCGAAATCATGGATCCAGGGATTGACAAGGAGGATAGTTTTCATGGGGTTCGCAGACATCGCGCCGAGGATAATAGAAGGCGCTCCTGAGTGTCAAGACAAAATTGGAGCGATCAATAGTTGTGCTTCTGGTAATCATGAAAGTGATGTATTGATGCGGCCAATCTTCTATCCGCTGGCCCATCGAGGGAGCGGTTTTCTGACGATTTGAACCATCACGGTGCCCTTTCGGGCACAATTCGGACAGACCTGTTCCGTGCGTTCGTGATGCTTGAGAAGTCCGTTCAAGGCCAGGGGATGGCAAACCTTAACCCTTCTTCTCCGCCAGGGCCTTTTCCAAAACACCCACGAGTTCTTCTTCGCTCCAGGGCTTGCTTAAACAGGTGTGCATGGCAGCCTCGCGGAAGGCGCGGCTGATGGCCTCATGGTCGGCCTGACCGGTGAGCATGATTTTAATAACGTTAGGGTAAGTCTCATGCACTTGGATCAGGAACTCATCCCCCCTGACCCCCGGCATCAGCCAGTCCGAAACGATAATAATCACGTTTTCACTATCCAGCTCGTTTATCAATTCCCAGGCTTCATCGGCGTCGAGGGCCGACTCGTAATTGAAGCGCGCCCCGAAGTGCCTCCTTAACTGGGACTTCAAGCTGTCCAGGATAATCTTTTCGTCATCCACAAAAAGAATAGTGTTTTTGTTCTCCATCCCTATCCCTCCCCTGGAATGTTAATCTCCTTAGAAAAGACTAGGAGGCCGCGTCAAGCATTTCTTGTAGGTGCATGGGAATTTTGACGGTAAAGGTAGTTCTGCCGGGTCGGCTGGTATAGTTCAACTCGCCGTGGTGCTTGTCCACGATGCGTTTTACGATATCCAGTCCCAGGCCTGTGCCTTCCCCCTGCCGCTTGGTGGTAAAAAAGGGGTTGAAAATCTTTTCCCTGATCTCCTCGGGAATGCCGCAGCCGCTGTCCGTGATGCTCACGGCGATATAATCGCCTTCCTTTTTAACGTCTACCTCAAGCGTCCCTTTGTATTCCATGGCCTGAAGAGCGTTATGGATTAAGTTGGTCCATACCTGGTTCAATTCGTCTGGATAGCACATAATAAGCGGAATTTCCTCGTAATTTTTTATCAACTCGGTGGCTCTCTTAATCTGGTTGCGGTAAAGGGTTAGTACCGTTTCGATGCCGTTCATGATATTGGACTCACTGGGCAGGCCGGACTGGTCGAAATGGGCAAAGCTCTTCAGGGCAAAAACCATAATGGCGGCACGCTCGACGGCCACGCCGATGGTGCGGGTATTGCGAGCCAGGCCGGACAACTGGTAGGCGCACTCCATCAGCTCAAACGGGTTGGCGGACGCCTCCAGAATGGGTAGATAGTCCCGGCTTTCGCCGCCTATGCTCATGTCCGTCAGCAGGTCGGCCATCGTATCCGCGTTGGCGATGCTCTTTTCCTCCAGTTCTTTGCGTAAGGCCCTTTTAGCCGCGCGCTCCTCTTTGGAAGACAGGTTGGACTCGCGCCCGGAGGAGAGCTCCACCAGATCAAAGAAATGCCGCTGCTGTTCCGGCGGCATTCCCTGCAAGAGTTCGGGAAGGGTTTTGAGGGCTTGCCTCAGGCTGTCCGAAATGTTGTTGAAAGAGGCCTTGATGGCTCCCAGGGGCGTGTTAATCTCGTGAGCCACGCCGGCAATCAGCTGACCCAGGGCGGCCATTTTCTCTTTTTCCGCCAGCTGGGCCTGCGTATGCTGCAGGTTTTCCATCGTCTCAGTCAGTTCCCTGGTCCGCTCCTGCACTAACTCCTCCAGGTTATTTTTGTGCAATTCCAGGTCCCTGCTGTACTCTTCTATTTGCGCCTTCTGCTCCTTCATTTCCCCAAAATCCTTTTCAATCTGGGCAATCATTCTGTTAAAAGCCCGGGCCAGATCCCCTATTTCATCATGGGAACTGATCTCCGCGTGCCCAGAATAATTCCCGGCTGCAATCTGCTCGGAAAACCGCTGCAGGCTGATGATAGGCCGGCAGAGGGCGTGGGCCATGAGAAAGCTGACGGCGATGGCTACAAGGATTAGGAAAGGGACGACAGCTGCCATCAGGGGGTTGAAGGGGCTTATGGCGGACGGCGGGTATCCGGAAAGTAATTTCCGGGACATCTCCACCGAGGCCCAGTAGCCCAAGACCCCGATGGTCATTATACTGACCGCCGTAAGCAGGCTCATCCCGATCAGGAGTTTTAAACGGATGCTCAATCTTTTCAGCACAAATTTTTCCTCCCGGCGTGGCAGCTTTTTTACGCAAACCACACAGTTAATTGATTTTTTGCAAAAACTGCTAGCAGGTCATTCCAAGACCGGATGAAAAATATTAATCCCTGCCCTGGTAAACCCTGCGCTGGATAAAGATATCATAGAGGTCCTTGTCCAAGCACCCACTGGAGACTTCCTTCTCCATAATCCGGAGGGCTTGCTCCAGGGATAAGGCAGGCTTATAGGGACGATCGCTGGCCGTAAGGGCTTCAAAGATATCCAGGATCATCAGTATCCTGGACTGGACGGGGATGGCTTCTCCCTTGCTATGGTTGTGGTAACCGCTGCCGTCCAGTTTTTCATGGTGACTGGCAGCGATTTCCGGCACCTGGGATAAGCTCTCGATCCAGGGGATACCTTTTAAAATATTGTACGTGTGCAGAGTGTGGGACTGGATTAACTTCTGCTCTTCATCAGTCAGGTTGCCTCTCGCCATGGTCAGGTTTTGTACCTCGAAAGCGTTGAGCAGGTTAATCACGCTGCCGTTTAAATGCAAAACGGACTGGGCGGCAATGACGCGGATGCGCGCCTGTTCTTCCTCGCTGATTATCCCCCGCTGGCAGATTTCCAGGACAAAAGCTAGATCTTCTTCCATTTCCAGAAGCAGCGCCTCTTCCGCCTCTTTTAAGCCGCTCAACTGCCTTTTAAATTCCAAGGTATACCTGGCGTAGAAAAAACGCTGCTTTAACTCCTCCTGCTTTTCCCGCGAGAGGCGGGTATCTTTTAAAAGCACACTCTCCGGTACGCCGATCTTGCCGATATCGTGAAGCAGGGCCGCGTAGCGCAGTTGCTGGATTTCTTCTTCCGAGAAAGAAAGGCCGCCATAGGGGCCGCTCTTCACCTCGTTGATAGCCCTGGCAAATTCAACGGCATAGGCGGCCATCCTTTTGGAATGGCCTGCGGTGGTTGTATCTCGGGTGTCCAGGGCCGTGACCAGGGTTTCCACAATGGCATCGGAAAACCTTTGCAGATCCTGGTTGTATTTTTCTAAGCGCCGGTTCTGGGCCGCCAGTTGTCGACTGGCAAAAAAGGCGGTGACGGCCTCCGTGATGGTGAGGCTTAAGTCTTCCGCCTCCCAGGGCTTGGCAATATAGCGGTAGAGGTTAGCCTTATTGATGGCATTCGTGATGCCATCCAGGGCAGCCTGGCCGGTGAGCATGATCTTCATGGTTGCGGGTATGAGGTCGTGGATCTGTTGGAGCAGTTCGTCCCCCTTCATGCCCGGCATGATGTAGTCGGAAATGACCAACGGGGTGATCACCTGGTTTTCCTGAAGTTCTTGAAATAAGTCAAGTGCCTCCGGCCCGCTTTCCGCAGTCTCAATATCGTAGCCGCTGCCCAGGCGGGATTTGATCTGCTCCTTTAAACTGGTTAGGACCATTTTTTCATCATCAACGCACAGGATAACCGGCTTAACCATACTGATTCCCCCCTTTTTCGTGGGGGACTATAAGAAAAACTCTCTTTTATGTCAATGGTATAATAGGCAACTGGAATAGTAGGCGATCAATGATTGATTTTATCCTTAAATACCGCTAAAGAAGCGCCTGTTCCGATTAAATTTGAAAGAGCAAAACCATATATAGAAAGGAGCGCCTCGCATGGCTATTTCCAGCAAAATTCAGGGCTTTATTTCTCAGTCATCATGGATACGCAGAATGTTTGAGGAGGGTGATCACCTTAAACGGCAATATGGCGCGGAGAATGTCTTTGATTTCAGCCTCGGCAATCCCAATGTCGCGCCGCCTTTACTATTTAAAGAATGGCTGCGCCGGATTGCTTCTGAGGAAATACCCAATAAACACGGCTATATGCCGAACGCGGGCTATACAGAGACGCGGGAAGCGGTTGCCGCCTACCAAAGTTCGCTCCGCGGGGTTACGCTCTCTTACCAGCAGATCATCATGACCTGCGGGGCAGGCGGCGCCCTGAATGTGATTTTAAAATCCCTGCTTGACCAGGGAGATGAAGTCATTATTCTGACACCTTTTTTTGTGGAATACTGCTTCTATGTGGACAACGCCGGCGGGACCGCAAAACTGGTAAAAACGAAGGAAGATTTTTCCCTTGATCTGGAGGCGATAGGTCACGCCATTACGGGAAAGACCAAGGCCATACTCATTAACTCCCCCAATAATCCTACGGGCAAGGTCTACGATTCCCAATCGATAAACGCCTTGGCGGAGTTGCTGCGGGAAAGGAGCCGTGCCCTGGGGAAAGATATTTACCTCGTCTCAGACGAACCTTACGTGGATATCGTCTATGACGGCCTGAAGGCACCCAGCATCCTGGCGGCTTACCAAAACAGCATTGTTGCCACCTCTTATTCAAAAAGCCTGTCGCTGCCCGGGGAAAGAATCGGCTACATCGCCGTCCATCCCCAGCTTCGGGACGGGGAGGCGATCCTGGATGCCCTTATCCTCTGCAACCGCATTCTGGGCTTTATCAATGCCCCGGCCCTGATGCAAAGGGTAATTGCCAAACTCCAGGGAGCTAGAGTTGCGGTAGAAGAGTATGCCCGCAAACGCGACCTGCTCTGCTCAGGGCTCGCGGCCTGCGGTTACAAGTTTAACAAGCCAGAGGGCGCCTTTTATCTTTTTCCCCGGAGTCCGGTACCCGATGATGTTAGTTTTGTCAAAGCCTTGCTTGAGGAAAAGATCATCACCGTCCCGGGCAGCGGCTTTGGTTGCCCGGGTTTTTTCCGGATCTCCTACTGTGTTGAAGACGAAACGATCATGAAAGCTATGGCAGGGTTTGCAAAGGTCATGAAACATTTTCAATAACGGTGCCTTAGTAGAAGCTCGTCACGCCGGGAAAAGCCGGAGTGACGTTGTTTGTGGACCTCCTCCTTATGACGAGTGAAATTAGTAGCGGATGGCGAAATCCCTGTATTCCCCCCTATAGGGTTCGTCCGTGACCTCGATCTGCCGTACGGCGGCGGCGGGAGGACCTTGCCCGCACCAGGCGAACATCTCCGGCCAATTCTTTGCCTCCCCTTCCAGAACGGCTTCCACCCTGCCATCGGAGCGGTTCTTAGCCCAACCCCTAAACCCCAGCGACCTGGCCACCTGCTGTATATGGGCACGAAAAAATACGCCCTGAACTTTGCCCTCGATCAAGAGGTGTTTTCTTATCATCACAATACCGCCTTTATGCCGACTTGATCAGATCAAGCCATTCTTCTTCCGTCAGGGTATGGACGCCAAGCTCCCTGATTTTAGCGATTTTTGACGACCCGGCTTCGGCACCGACAATCACATAATCAGTCTTTCCGGAAACGCTCCCTGCAACCAGCGCACCGAGGGCCTCCGCTTTTGCCTTGGCTTCGCCGCGCGTCATTTTTTCAAGCCTGCCCGTAAAAACAACGGTCTTACCGGAAAGAGGCGTGGCGGTTGTCTGGGCCCTTCGATAGTCGGTCACCACGATTAGCGAGAGCAGATCTTTGATCACAGACCGGTTATGCGGCTCGGCGAGAAAATCCAGGATCTTACCGGCAATGACGGGACCGATACCATTGATCCCCTCCAAGTTAGCGTAGGCTTCTGAAGTGCGATCCTGAGCTGCGGCCATGGCTTTGAGAAAATTATCGAGAGAACCATAGCGGCGGGCGAAGAGCTTGGCCGTCGCCTGCCCCACTTCCGGGATGCCGATGGCATAGATGAATCGATCCAGAGAGATCGTTCTCCGGTGGCGAATCGCCGCGAAGAGCTTATTAGCCGAAAGGGCCTGCCAGCCTTTCCGTTCCTGCAATGGCACGATACCTTTATTTTCGACGGTGCGAAAGAAATCGCCAGGTGACAGGAGCTCCTCCAAACGGAAAATATCGGCGGGGGTTTTAAGTAATCCTTCCTCGAAAAAGGTCTTAAGGGTTTCTTGCCCTAAATTTCTGATATCAAAGGCATCGCGAGAGGCAAAGTGGATCAATCTTTCCAGGACCTGAGCCGGGCAGGTCAAGCTTGCCGTGCAAACCCAATCCGCCTCGCCCGGCCTCCTCACGGCAACGCTATGACAAACAGGACAGCGATCGGGAAACTTAAAGGGTTGCGCTTCTGCGGGGCGTTTATCCAGGACAACCGAGACTACCTGGGGGATAACATCTCCCGCGCGCTGGACGATGACCAGATCGCCGATGCGAAAATCCTTGCGTTCGATCTCATCCTGATTGTGAAGGGTGGCGCGGGAAACCAGAACGCCCCCGACATTCACGGGCTCCAATTCAGCAATGGGCGTCAAGGTTCCCATGCGGCCCACGGAGATGACAATATCTCGAATGTGAGTCTGCGCCGTTTCCGGTGAGAATTTATGGGCCCGCGCCCAACGCGGGGAGCGACTCACATAACCCAGTCTTTCCTGAAAATCTATCCGGTTGACCTTGTAAACCACGCCGTCTATGGAATAGCCCAAACCTGATCTTTTACTTTCCATTTCCTGGTAATATTCCTTGATCTCAAAGATGTTTCTTACAAGGCGTGCCGGTTCGTTTAGTTTAAATCCCCAGGCGGCTAAGGACTTCCGGGCTTCCCATTGGGTAGTAGCCAAGGGGCGGGAGAGCTTGCCCCAAGCATAGCCGAAGAAGCGCAGGGGGCGGGAAGCCGTGACAGCGGGATCTAATTGACGAAGGCTGCCCGCGGCGGCATTGCGTGGATTGGCGAAGATTTTATCCCCCTTGCGCTTTTGCTGCTCGTTTAGCCTAAGAAAGTCTTCGTCGTTCAAGTAAACCTCGCCGCGGATTTCCATCACCTCCGGGGCACCGGGCGGCAATTGCCGCGGAATGTCGCTGATGGTCAGAACATTGGCGGTAACATCCTCCCCGATCTCACCATCGCCCCTTGTCGCACCCTGTTTCAGCCGTTGTTTTTCATAAAGAAGGGAACAGGACACACCATCTATTTTTGGTTCTGCTACCAGTTCCAAAGGTAGGTCGAGGTCCTGTAATTGAATAATGAAAGTTCTGATACTGGTTAGAAAATCCGTTACCTGTTCAAAGGTAAAAATGTTATCCAAAGACAGCATCGGTACGGCGTGGCGCACCTTCGCAAAACTACTCTCCAGTTTAAAACCGACTTTTTTAGAGGGGCTATCAGGACGGACGAGGGAGGGGAAGCGCGCTTCAATGGCTTCGTTGCGCTTTCTTAACTCATCGTACTGCGCATCTTCTATCTCCGGCCTCGCCTCTTCGTAGAGGCGGTCGTGGACAGGTATCAAGGCTGCTAATTCCGCGAGCTCCTCGGCGGCTTCCTGCTCTGAAAGCTTGTCGACTTCGACATCGAAAGGTCTGGTACGGTAGTTTTTCATCTGGTGCCTGCCGGAATATTGCTCGTCCTATGGCTTATACTAAAGCAATCCTATCTGTGGGCCGTAATACAGGTTGCGCCAAAACCACTGGCCGGCCAAATATATCTTGTCTTTTTATAACTTATGGATATAATCGGCGCAACAAGGATTATTGATTTAAGACGCTTTTCCCGCGAGCAGGGGCCCCTTGTATGGATGTGTTATACGCGCCTTGGCGCAGTTCCTATATCAGGTCAAAAAAAGCTAAGGGCTGTATTTTTTGTAAGGAATCATTGCGCAGTGATGAATTCCTGTTGTGGGAAGGCAAGAGGGCCTTCGTGATGTTGAATCGCTATCCTTATAGTTGCGGGCATCTGATGGTCATACCTTTCCGGCATCTAAGTCAGCTGCATGACCTGAACGTGGAGGAACAAAAGGATATGTTCGCTCTCATTGATCTCTCCCTGAAGGCTCTTGGGGAAATCATGAAGCCGGACGGTTTCAACCTGGGGATGAATCTTGGCAAACCGGCCGGCGCCGGTGTCGACGATCATATCCATCTCCATATCGTCCCCCGCTGGACCGGCGACAGCAATTTTATGACGGTAACGTGTGAAACGCGCGTCATCTCAGAGGATTTAATCCAAACGCGCAACAATCTCAAACCCTGTTTTTCCAAAATATCTCTCCCGGAGGATTGACATGCGGATTTTTTTCACCATCATCCTTATACTCGCTATCCTTTTTATAATTTCCTTTTCTTTGCAAAACGCATCTCCCATACCTTTGAAGTATTATGACCTCCTCGATGTTACTTTGCCTGCCTACACGCTGATGTTCTTGGCATTCCTGGCCGGCGTTATTTTTACCGGTTTGCTGGGGCTTTCGGAGCGGCTGCACCTCACGAAGACGATCCGCCTGTTAAATAAAACGGTGCGTGATTTAAGAAGAGAAATGCGCTCCCAGGATAACTTTGCCGACGAGGTAAGCAATAAGGACAGCCAAGACGAGTAGGGAAGGAAGATACATGCCGGCGCTAGGGCGCGGCGCAATCGCTTTCATCACCTTTAATCTTGGCTACGGCGTGCGGTAAAGCCGGCAGGACCACGGCAAGGTTTTCACGCACGCCCTTGGGGCTGCCAGGAAGATTAATAATCAGGGAGCGGCCCCTGATGCCCGTTACCGCCCGCGAAATCATGGCGTGGGGGGTAACGGCGGCACTTTCCCGACGCATGGCCTCGGCCATGCCGGGCACTTCTTTTTCGATGACCGAGAGCGTGGCCTCGGGCGTCACGTCGCGTTCGCTTACGCCGGTACCTCCGGTAGTCAGAATCAGATCAAGTTTCAGCACATCGGCATAATGCGTAAGTGCTGCCACGATCAGCTCTTTTTCATCGGGGACTATCGTCATCTGGCTTACCGAAATGCCCATTGATGCCAGAATTTTCATTATCTCCGGGCCGCTTTTATCCTCTCGGTCGCCCCGGTAACCCTTATCGCTGATCGTGATAACACCGGCCTGAATTTTCATCTCACGTCGCTTCCCTTTCCTTCTTAGCTTCGGCAATGATTTTTTCGGCAACATAAGGGGGCGCTTCTTCGTAGTGGGAATGCTCATAGGTAAAGGTGCCGCGGCCGCTGGTCATCGACCTTAAATCCGGCGCGTACTTGAGGATTTCCGCCAAGGGGACCTGGCCCTTCACAATCTGGTGCGAACCCTTACTGTCCACGCCCAGCACGCGGCCCCGCCGGCTGTTCAGGTCGCCGATCACATCGCCCATGTATTCATCGGGGATCTCGATCGTGATATTGACGATGGGCTCCAAAAGGATGGGTTGACAGGCCAGCACCCCCTTCTTGAACCCCATGGAACCAGCGATCTTGAAGGCCATTTCGGAAGAATCCACCGTATGGTAAGAACCAAACACCAAGGACACCTTGATGTCCACCATCGGATAGCCGGCCAGCACCCCTTCCTGCATGGCCTCCACAATCCCTTTTTCCACCGCGGGACGATACTGCTGGGGGATCACACCGCCCACGATTTTATCGGCAAATTCAAAACCTCCCCCCCGGGGCAGGGGCTCGATATCGAGCCAGGCATCGCCGAATTGACCACGTCCCCCTGATTGTTTCTTGTATTTCCCCTGGACGTTCGTCTTTCCTTTAATAGTCTCTTTATAGGGGACTTTCGGCGTTTTAAGATTGACCTCGACGCCGAATTTCCGTTTCATTTTGTCCACGGTGACTTCAATATGTACCTGTCCCATACCGGAGAGGATCATCTCTTTTGTTAAGGGATCACGGTGGAAGAGCAGGGTGGGATCCTCTTCCATCAACCGGTGGATCGAAGAGACGATTTTTTCCTCGTCTCCCCGTGATTTGGGTTCGATCGCAAAAGACATGATGGCGGGCAGCGGAGGAATATGGTCAAAAATAAGCGGCGCTTTTTCATGACAAAGCGTGTCGCCGGTGGCGGTATCCTTCAACTTGGCAACGGTGGCGATATCGCCCGCCACAAGCATTTCAGCAGGTTTCTGTGTTTTGCCTTCCAGATAGAAGATATTACCGATCCGCTCCGTAATCTTCCGCTTAGTATTCAGGACACCCGTGTCGGATGTCAGTGTGCCGGAATAGACGCGGAAAAGCGTCAGCCGGCCTGCGTAGGGATCGGCAATAGTCTTGAAAACCCGCGCAGAAAACGGCGCGTTTTGGTCAGGAGCCCGCTCCTCCCGATTGCCAGTCCCGGGCACGGTACCGGCCAAGGGACCCCGCTCGACGGGAGAGGGGAGATACGCAGCGATCAGATTCAGCAGGGGAACGGCACCGATAAGCTTCAACGCCGACCCGCAAATTAGGGGAACAAGCGAGAGATTGGCAATCCCCATCCTGATGCCTTTTTTTACATCCTCGGCACTCAGTTCACCGTCGTTGAGGTAATTGTCCATGAGTTGCTCATCGCCCTCGGCGATATCTTCCACCAGGGCACTGCGATACTTTTCGGAAATTTCCTGCATCTCGGGCGGGATATCCCCCGTTTTACAGAGGCCCTTCGGATCAAAGGTCAGGGCCTTCATTTCGATGAGATCTACGACGCCGGTAAAGGTGTCCGCCGCTCCCAGAGGAAGAAATAGCGGCGTGACCTTCTCTCCCAGGCGCGTCTTGATACTTTCCAGGGCCTTAAAAAAATCCGCCCTTTCCCGGTCCATGCGATTTATCAGGACCACTTTCGGCAGCTTAAACTGCTTGGTGTATTCCCAGACGCTTTCCGTCTGAAACTCCACCCCACCTACCGCATCGACCACAACGAGCGCATTGTCCACGTTCTGCAGGCAATTCTGGGTATCATAGGCAAAATTCGAATCTCCCGGCGTATCGATGATGGTGATCTTCTGTTTCTCCCATTCTACAAATGTCAAAGCGGAACTGATGGAGATATGCCTTTTTTGCTCCTCCGGTTCATAATCTAGAACAGACGTTCCGTCATCAACGCGCCCCAACCGATCCGACTTACCCGCCACGTACGTCAGCGCTTCGCAAAAAGATGTTTTACCGGTACCCCCATGCCCGATGACCGCGATGCTTTTCAGTGATTTTGATTCATATTTAGCCATGGAACCCCCTTTAAGAAGCTATTAACGGCAATAATTGGCATAAACGGCAATAGTCAAAGATGCTTGCGCTGTTTAGCCCACAAGCAATTTTAATGTCAAGACAATTTTAGTCATTACCGCTGCCGGCCTCATTTGGCGTCAAAGAGGACCAGAAAAGGATTCTTGACATCTTGACAGATTGTGTTAGTGTTTTTCGATTGTGACATCTTTAAGCAGGTGTAACTTTACAGATTTTTAGAAAGTTAGAAATGCTTTCCAGTGGAGGCATTTTAGCTAAGGCATTCATCCCGTTTATCGGGTTTAATAGGAGGAACAGTGCTTGGCAACATATTGACGAAAATCGTGGGGAGCAAGAATGACCGGGAATTAAAACGCTTAGGTTTATTCCTGCTGGAAATCAATGATCTTGAGCCGGGGCTGATATCCTTAGGCGATGAGGAGCTAAAGGCGAAGACGCCTTACTTGCGTGAGAAACTGCAAAAAGGTGCCGAACTGGACGATATTATTGCGGAGGCTTTTGCCGTAGTCAGGGAGGTGTCGCGGCGGACGCTTTTGATGCGGCCCTTTGATGTGCAGATCATCGGCGGACTTGTCCTCCATGAGGGAAAGATTGCTGAAATGAAAACGGGCGAAGGCAAGACCCTGGCCGCCACATTGCCCATTTATCTGAATGCCCTCGCGGGACGGGGCGTCCACGTGGTGACGGTCAATGATTATCTGGCTAAACGAGACGCCGAATGGATGGGCCCGATCTATAAATTTCTCGGTCTTACCGTGGGAGTGATTGTACACGGTATGGACGACGATGAGCGGCGGCAGGCTTATAATGCTGATGTGACCTACGGTACCAATAACGAGTTCGGCTTTGACTACCTCCGCGACAATATGAAATTCAATCTCGAAGACTATGTCCAGCGTGAATTTTATTATGCTATTGTCGATGAGGTGGATAGTATCCTCATTGACGAAGCCAGGACGCCGCTGATCATTTCCGGACCTTCTGAGGAATCGACGGACAAGTACTACCAGATCAATCAAATCATACCGCGGCTGAAAAAAGACAACGATTATACGATTGATGAAAAGAGCCGCACTGTCGTCCTTACGGAGGACGGGGTAGGGCATGTAGAGAACCTTCTTCGCGTCAGTAATCTTTACGAACCCAAGAATATCGAGATCCTGCACCATGTAAACCAGGCGCTTAAGGCCCATGCGCTTTTCAAACGCGATGTAGATTATCTGGTCAAGGACGGTCAGGTCATCATTGTCGATGAGTTCACGGGCCGGGTAATGCCGGGACGGCGGTACAGCGACGGTCTGCATCAGGCCTTGGAGGCAAAGGAAAAGGTTAAGATCGAAAATGAAAATCAGACGATGGCTTCCATCACCTTCCAAAATTATTTCCGGATGTACAAGAAACTGGCCGGCATGACCGGTACGGCGGATACGGAAGCTCCGGAATTCAAGAAGATCTATAATCTTGACGTGCTCGTGGTTCCCACCAACATGCCCATGATAAGAACCGATTACACCGATGTGATTTATAAGACGGAGGCAGAAAAATTCAATGCCGTGATCACCGAGATCAAGGAACTCCACAAAGAGGGAAGACCGGTCCTGGTGGGTACGATATCCATCGAAAAGTCCGAACTGCTCAGCAAATACCTGACTCGTCATGGCATCAAGCATCATGTCCTCAATGCAAAGAATCATGAACGGGAGGCGGAGATAGTCGCCCAGGCCGGGCAGGCAGGCTTGGTGACCATCTCCACCAATATGGCCGGACGGGGAACGGATATCAAGTTGGGAGAGGGCGTTGCGGAATTAGGAGGGCTGCATATCCTGGGAACGGAAAGGCATGAAAGCCGGCGCATCGACAACCAGTTGCGCGGCCGTTCCGGGCGCCAGGGTGATAAAGGATCATCACGCTTTTACCTCTCTTTGGAAGACGACCTGCTGCGCATCTTCGGCGCGGAAAGAATCTCAAGTATTATGGACCGCATCGGCATCGAGGAAAATCAGCCAATTGAACATACCCTCATCTCCAAGGCAATCGAGAATGCCCAGAGGCGGGTTGAAGGCCAGAACTTTGAGATTCGTAAACATCTGCTCGAATACGATGACGTGATGAACAGACAAAGGCAGGTGGTCTATGAACAGCGAAAAAAGGTACTGAAAGGCGAGGAGCTGGCGAAGGACAATGAAGAAATGATCGAAGAAATCGCCGCTTGCCTGGTGGATGGCTATACAAACGAAAATGCCAACCCTGAGGACTGGGATCTTAGGGCCCTGGAAGACGCGGTATATCAGCAGTTCTCCCTGAAAGTTGATATGACCCGACATGAGGGAAGGCCGACCCGGACGGTAATGGAAGAGGAGATAGTTACGGCCGTGAAGTCCCTCCTGGCCGATAAGGAAAGGCAATTCGGCCAGGCTACGATGGAATATTTGCGGAAGGTGATCATGCTTCAATCCATAGATGCCCACTGGAAGGATCACCTGCTGGCCATGGATCACCTGAAGGAGGGTATCGGCCTAAGGGGTTATGGTCAGAAAGATCCCATCCGCGAGTACCAGAAGGAAGGCTATGAGATGTTTATGGAGATGGTGCAGCGTATCAAAGAGGACACCATTACCAAGCTATGCATGGTACAGATCCACAGGGAAGAAGAAATCGACGCCATGCGTGAACAGTCCCAAAAACAGGATTTTATCATGAACCGCGGTGAAGAGCCCGCAGTAGCGCACACGCAGAAACGGGCCGGGGATAAGGTGGGCCGGAACGACCCTTGCCCCTGCGGAAGTGGGAAAAAATATAAAAAATGTTGCGGGACATGAGGAGTCAATCATGACGATGTCTTTGGAGACGGTGCAGGTGCATGGTTTTTTAGCTAATGGCATCCCCGTAGGCATCAAAGAGGAAGGTCGTAAGGACCTATCATTGCTATTTTCTTTAAGACCGGCAAAGGCTGTTGGTATGTTTACCACGAACAGCTTTCAAGCGGCACCTGTCATCATCGACCGGAAAAGGATAGAAGCTGGTTTCGCCCAGGCGATTCTGACCAATAGCGGCAATGCCAATGCCGCAACCGGCGAGGAGGGATTAAAAGACGCACGGCTTGTGTCCAAGTCCGTCTCTGATAGTCTGCGCATCGGGGATGAACTTGTTCTCTTGGCTTCAACGGGCATAATCGGCCAGCGGCTGCCGGTACACAAGATCATCACAGGCATGCCTGGTTTGACGGCAGGTCTTCGTGCCGACGGCCTCTTATCTGCCGAGGAAGCGATCATGACGACGGATAAATTTCCCAAAATCTGTTGTCGAAAAACCATGATCGGCGGGAAAGAGGTCACCCTTTGCGGCCTGGCAAAGGGCGCCGGTATGATCTCACCGCATATGGCAACCATGCTCGCTTTTTTCATAACCGATGCCGAGTTTGAAGCTTCTGCTCTGCAATCTATTTTTCCTCAGACTGTGGATAAAACCTTCAACGCCATATCTGTCGACGGTTGCATGAGCACCAATGATACGATCCTGATGTTGGCCAACGGTGCTGCCGGAAACGACTCGATTAGAAAAGGGACTAAGGGTTATTCCGCATTCCGGGAAATTCTTTTTCAGACGATGTTCGATTTGTCTCAGGACATTGTTCGCGACGGTGAAGGCGCCACGAAAGTTATCGACATCCACATCGCCGGTGCGGTATCAAAGGCCGAAGCCAGAAAAGCCGCCTATGCCGTTGCCAATTCCAATCTTGTAAAAACGGCCTTCTTCGGGGGCGATCCAAACTGGGGTCGCATCATCTCGGCCCTTGGGTCTGCAGGAATCAGCCTTGAGGTCACTTCCCTCACGGTAAGCTTCGCTGATATCGCGGTCTTCGCCGCCGGCAGCGGAACCACCGCTAACAGCCGGCAACTTGCGGGAATCATGTCCCAACCCTGCATTAAGCTAACGGTAAATTTAGCTGCCGGCAAGGCCGGCTTCCGTCTGCGCACGTCCGACCTTGGTTACGAGTACGTGAAGATCAATGCCCACTATCATACGTGATCGTTGGTTATTTAACTTGATAATAAGCGCCATCTATGTTAGATGCGCTGCAATTCACACACCCTTGGATTGACGGAGTGTTGCTTTTTTAAGCTTACCGTCAAGGTGAAGGGGGTGGCGGAAAAAACACAATTAAGGAGTGATTTATGGCGAATATTTCTATGAAGTTGTTGTTGGAGGCAGGCGTTCACTTCGGTCACCAGACCAATAAGTGGAACCCCAAGATGAAGCCCTACATTTTTGGGGCAAGAAACAACATTTACATTATCGATCTTCAGCAGACGGTGGGGTTGTTTCAGACGGCCTATAATTTCGTCGTTAGCCTGGTGGCCGACGGCGGAGAAGTGCTTTTCGTGGGCACCAAGAAACAGGCCCAGGAGTCCATCCGCGAAGAAGCGGATCGATGCGGGATGCCCTATGTCAATCAACGGTGGCTGGGCGGGATGTTGACCAACTTTGTGACCATAAAAAAGAGCATCGACCGATTGAATTACCTGGATAAGATGTTTGCCGACGACAGTATTAAAGCTTTTCCGAAGAAGGAAATCCTAAAACTGCAAAAGGAAAGAGATAAGCTCGACACCGTGTTGGGCGGCATCAGGCGCATGCGCAGCCTTCCACAGGGCATGTTCGTCGTTGACCCCAAACGTGAGGCTATCGACGTTAAGGAGGCAAAAAAATTAAAAATTCCGATCGTGGGCATTGTAGATACAAACTGCGATCCCGACGAGGTGGATTATATTATTCCCGGAAACGATGACGCCATCAGGGCGATAAAGTTGTTCGCTGCCAAGTTTGCCGACGCAGTTCTGGAAGGACGTAAGCTCTTCGAAGAACGTCTGCAGGCGGAGAGCAATAAAGAAACCAGCCTTACCTCTGAGGCGGAAGAAGCAGACGCTGATGCCAATGTGCCGGAGAGCGTAGCCTCGCAAGGCGCAATTCCGGAAAATTATGCCGATTCAGAAGGCGGCGATGGTACCGAAATAAAGGAGGCAGAGTAAATTGGATATCACTTCAGGAATGGTCAAACAGTTGCGGGATAAAACCGGCGCCGGAATGATGGATTGCAAGGAGGCCCTCGTGGCTTCCAACGGGGATTTTGAAAAAGCCATCGATTATTTGCGTACCAAGGGGATGGCTGCGGCAACGAAGCGATCTTCAAAAGCGGCAAAAGAAGGTATGGTTGCCTCTTATATCCACATGGGAGGAAGAATCGGTGTGATGGTTGAGGTGAACTGCGAAACAGACTTTGTTGCCAAGACCGATGATTTTAGAGGCCTGGCAAAGGACATCGCCATGCACATCGCCGCGGCAAACCCCCTCTACCTTAGTGCGGAAGATATCCCTGCCGAAGCGATGGAGCGAGAAAAAGAGATCTATCGCACCCAGGCCTCCCAGGAAGGGAAGCCTGAAAAGATCTGGGACAAAATAATTGAAGGCAAATTAAAGAAGTTTTATGAGGATGTTTGCCTTTTGGAACAGAAATTCGTGAAAAACACCGATATGACGGTCGGTGGGATGGTTAAGGAGATGATCGCGAAAACAGGCGAGAACATTATCATCAGACGATTCGGGCGCTATCAACTAGGTGAGGATATCAAAGGGTAATGGACCAGCCGGTTTATAAGAGAGTGCTTTTGAAATTAAGCGGGGAAGCCCTGATGGGGGAGCGCTCCTTTGGCATCGATTATGGTACTGTGCATGGCATTGCCATGGAGATTAAGGAAGTGGTCCAGATGGGGACCCAGGTGGGGGTTGTCGTCGGGGCCGGGAATATCCTGCGCGGCGGTGAGGCCAACGCCCAGGGCATGGAAAGGACTTCCGCTGATTATATGGGCATGTTGGGTACGGTCATAAACAGCTTGGCGCTGCAGAGCGCGTTGGAAAAACTGGATGTTACCACGCGCGTGCAAACAGCGATCGAAATGAAGGAAGTGGCCGAGCCCTTTATTCAACGGCGCGCCATCCGGCATCTGGAAAAAGGTAGGGTTGTGATCTTTGCCGCGGGGACGGGGAATCCTTATTTCACGACGGATACGGCAGCTTCGCTTCGGGCCATGGAAATAAATGCCGATGTCATAATGAAGGCCACCAAAGTTGATGGGGTTTACGACAAGGACCCGGTTGGGAACGATAGCGCCAGGAAATTTAACCGCATAAGCTACACGGATGTTTTAACGAGGGATTTGAAGGTAATGGACGCGACCGCGATTTCCTTATGCCGTGACAATGGATTGCTCATCATCGTTTTCAATCTGCTGCAGGCGGGGAATATTAAGAAAGTCATTTGCGGTCATCCGATTGGCACGAAGGTGGATAACTGAAATGAAAGATTTAGTAATCGAAGAACTTAATGAAGCATTGCAGCACGCATTGCAGGGTATGGAGAAGGCCTTGAGCAAGGTGCGGACCGGCAGGGCCTCGCTGGCGCTTCTCGACGGCATCAAGGTCGATTATTATAATGCGCTTACGCCGCTTAATCAGGTAGCCAGCCTCTCCGTTCCCGAGAGCCGCCTTATTGTTATTTCGCCCTGGGACAGCAGCATCATTGGCGCCATTGAAAAAGCCATTCATAAATCCGATTTAGGCGTGATGCCATCCAATGACGGCAAGGTGGTACGGATTGCCATCCCGCCCCTTACGGAAGAGCGTCGTAAGGAGCTCGTCAAGGTGGTTCGGAGAATGGCCGAGGAGTGCAAGATTAGTCAGCGCAATGCACGCCGTGACGCCAACGAAAAATTTAAAAATATGAAAAAGGCCAATGAAATATCGGAAGACGAGATGTTTTTATACCAGGATAAGGTGCAAAAACTGACGGATAAAGCCATTGAAAAAACTGATGCCGCGCTGGCGGCGAAAGAAAAAGAAATTATGGAAATATAAGGCATCCCGATCTCTAATGTCTTGAAGGGGGGCTTGGCTCCCCTTTTCTTTTTTACCAAGAAAGCTAGCTTGCTTATGCTCCGGGGCTATGTTAGTAATTTAAGATTATGAGACAAATTGACTTTAAGAAACTTCCCCAGCACATTGCGATCATCATGGATGGAAACGGGAGATGGGCGCAAAAGCACACCCTGGGAAGAATAGTGGGTCACCAGAAAGGAACGGAAGCGGCCCGGGCAACGGTAAGGATATGCCGGGAAATCGGCATCAAGTACCTGACGCTTTATGCCTTTTCCGTCGAAAACTGGATAAGACCCGCACAAGAAGTAGAAGCCCTAATGGCCTTGTTGGATAACTATTTACGCGCTGAACTTAAAGAGATGCTTGAGAATAACATCCGCCTGACCACGATCGGCAACCGATCGGCATTGCCGGAGCGGATTCAGAAAACACTTGCGGAAGCAATGGAGGCAACTTCCCAGAATCAGGGCATGGTGCTCAACTTGGCCTTGAGCTATGGAGGGCGTGACGAGATTATCAGGGCTGTAAACCGCCTGATCAGCGATTTGCGACGGGGACGGCTTCCCGGAGAGATTATCACCGGCGATATGTTCACCTCTTATCTCGATACGGCGGGACTTCCCGACCCCGATTTACTTATCAGAACCAGCGGTGAGTACCGCTTAAGCAACTTCCTGCTTTGGCAAATGGCCTATACGGAATTCTATTTTACCGACGTCTTGTGGCCTGATTTCAAACGTGCTGATCTCTTTGGCGCCATTGCCGACTATCAGAAGCGGGAAAGAAGGTATGGGCTCACCAGTGATCAATTACAGAAGGCCAGCCCGGTATGAGCCACCCATTGCTGAGCCACCATTTGCAGAGATGGATAACCGGTCTGTATTGCATTCCGCTGCTGCTGTTTGTCATTTATAGTGCAGCGTGGCTATTCTCATTATTCATCCTTATCATTATTCAAATTGCCGTCTGGGAATACAACCGTCTGGTCTTTGGTAAAGATGGATATACCTGGGAGAAAGGGGAATTGTATATCTTTGCCGCAGCACTTGCTTTTTCCGCCTACCTGGGCGATTTCTCCATCATGACTTTAGTTATGATCTTCTGTCTGCTTCTCTCTGCCTTTGTTTTTCTGCTGCAAGTCCGGCTGCAGGAAATGGACATGGCCAGGATGGGAAAGGTCGTGCTGGGATTCATGTATATACCCCTGCTCATGTCCGCCTTCATTATGCTCCGTCAAGCACCGCAAGGCGTAAAATGGGTAATATTGACCCTTATACTGGCCTTTTGCGGCGATATATTTGGTTATTATACAGGTAAGATCGCTGGTAAACGAAAATTGTATGCCCGGGTGAGCCCCGGTAAAACTGTAGAAGGAACCATAGGGTTACTCTTCGGAAGCATACTGGGCGGAGTCATCTTTCAGCAGTTTTTTTTTAGAGAGCTTCTTCTCGGCGACGCTTTGATCCTGGGCGCCTTTGGAGGTATGCTGGGACAGCTGGGAGATTTATTTGAGTCGGCCCTGAAGAGATCAGCAGGTGTAAAGGATGCCGGCTCCATGTTCCCCGGCCATGGCGGCATCTTGGATCGTCTAGATAGTCTTAGTTTTATTGCCCCTTTCATTTATTATTATGAGCGATTCATATTAAGATGAAGAATTTGGCTATATTGGGAGCCACAGGTTCCATCGGCGTCAATACCCTGAATGTGGTCCGGGCTTATCCGGACCGGTATCGTGTCGTGGCCTTGGCAGCGGGCGCTAATGTGGAACTATTGAGGGAGCAGATCGTTGAATTCGCCCCCTTGCTGGTATCCGTCAGGGAGGAGATGATTGCCGAACGCCTCCGGACGTCCCTCGCTTTTCCCCACCCCGTAATCCTCTGGGGCACGGAAGGATATAAGCAGGTGGCGACAGCCGATTGTGTAGACATGGTTGTCTCTGCCCTTGCCGGCGCCGTTGGGCTCCTGCCCACGTTAGCTGCCATCAGCGCCGGTAAAGACATCGCCCTGGCCAATAAGGAAGTTTTGGTAATGGCGGGTGACCTGGTGATTACAAAGGCACTATCGACGGGCAGTAAAATATTGCCAGTGGACAGCGAGCACAGCGCAATCTTCCAATGTCTTCTGGGAAACCGCCATGAGGACATCAAAAGAATCATCCTCACGGCTTCCGGGGGGCCCTTTTTGCATCTGCCGATAGAAGCGTTGGCCTCGGTTACGCCGGCACAGGCCTTGAGTCATCCCAACTGGCGGATGGGGAAAAAAATCACCATCGATTCGGCCACAATGATCAATAAAGGGTTGGAGGTTATAGAAGCCCGATGGCTCTTTGGCACCGATTTCGATAAGATATGCATTCATATCCACCCCCAAAGCATTGTCCACTCTCTGGTAGAATACCGTGACGGCTCAATGCTGGCGCAACTGGGCGTACCGGATATGAAGACACCCATCGCCTATGCCCTTTCCTTCCCGGAAAGGACGGCCTCTCTGGGGCCAAACCTTGATTTGATCGCGGCAGGGAAGCTGGAATTCTTTCCGCCTGATTTGCAAAAATATCCCGGCATCAAACTTGCCTATGAGGCGGGAAAACTGGGTGGAACCATGCCGGCTGTTTTAAACGCCGCCAACGAGTCGGCAGTCGCCGCATTCATTGACGAGCGGATCAGTTTTCCGGTGATTACGAAGGTAATAGAAGAAACCATGTCGCTGCATTCCGCCAGGGATAAAAAGGAGGATGTGACGATCGAAGAGATACTGGCGGCCGACTGCTGGGCCAGGGCCATGGCCGGAGAGTGTATTGCCCGGCTGGCCTCTTGCTGATGGCCCAAAATGGCAAGACCTATTTTATTGTGACATTAACCGCAATGGCAAGGGGAGGGATAATAACTTGTTGACTATTTTGTCGGTGATAATTCTCTTGGGTGCATTGATTTTTGCCCATGAGTTGGGCCATTTCCTTATGGCCAAGTATGCCGGTGTGAAGGTGTTAAAATTTTCCCTGGGCTTCGGTCCCCGCTTAATCGGTAAGAAAATCGGGGAAACGGAATATCTGCTTTCTCTTATCCCCTTGGGAGGCTACGTGAAGCTCTTTGGGGAGTCCGAGGACGACGTCATCGGCGAAGAGGATAAAGGAAGATCATTTTTAGAACAAAAAGTGGGGAAGAAGATATTGATCGTCCTGGCCGGGCCGGTCTTTAATTTTTTGCTGGCAACCCTGATCTTCACCTTTGTTTATACTTGGGGGGTACCCATACTGCTGCCCAAGATCGGCTCAATCCAGGAAGGTTCCCCCGCCTTCCAGGTAGGCCTGAAAAAAGCTGATGAGATATTGGCGATTGACAGCAAAGTTATCAACCGTTGGACCGACATGGCCAAACTGATAAATGACAGCAAGGGAAGGATCCTTAATCTAACAATAAAAAGAGATAAAAAGATAATCATCGTTCCCATAAAACCTTCCCTGCTTGCGGTGCAGAACATTTTCGGCGAAGAGGTAAAATCCTATAAGATCGGGGTTTCACCCTCGCTCGAAACAAAAATTGAGCGTCTCAATCTCCTTTCGGCCTGTGGAGAAGCATTAAAACAAACCTGGGAGATCAGCAAACTTACGTTGCTCAGTGTCGCCAAGATAATCGAAGGCGTCCTTTCCCCAAAAACTTTGGGTGGTCCCATTATGATTGCCCAACTTGCCGGCGCTGAAGCCAGGGAAGGCCTAATACCTTTCCTGCTTTTTATGGCCCTGCTCAGCATCAATCTGGGAGTTCTGAATCTTTTACCCATACCGGTCCTGGATGGCGGACACCTGTTCTTTTATTTCATCGAAGTGATCACGGGCAAAGAGGTAAACGTAAAGTGGCGGGAAAGAGCGCAACAGGCCGGGTTTGTCATCTTGATCCTTTTGATGCTTTTCGTTCTCCTGATGGACATAGAGAGGTTAAATTTAAAATTCATCCAGGATCTGGTCAAATTTTTTTCCAAATGATCGCGCAGCAAGGGTGCCCATCATGCTGATCCTGGCCATAGATACGGCAAGCGTCGCGCTAAGCGCCGCTTTAATTGAGGACGGGACGATCCGCGCGGAAGTCTTCGCCAATACCGGCGAGAACCATTCTCTGCATCTAATGCCCCTGATCAGGCAAGCCTATGACCTGGCCCGTGCCAAGCCGGAAATAACCGACCTTTTTGTCTGCACACAGGGACCGGGATCATTCACGGGGTTGCGCACCGGGGTAAGTACCATCAAAGGCCTGGCAATGGCGACGGGTAAACCCGTCGTCGGCCTTTCTACACTAGCAGCCTTAGCCGCGAATGTGGGGCCAGTCTCGACGCCGGTCTTCCCCCTCCTTGATGCTCGACAGGACCTTGTTTATGCGGCATCTTATCAGATTAGCGACAACTTTTACCCTGAACAAATCGGCTCAGAACAGCTGATAGACATAAAATCATTTCTATCAACTTTGCAGGCGGGGAGAAAGGCCCTCTTTATCGGCTCCGGGGCCATAAATCATGCCGGAATGATAAAAAAAGCGTTGCCGGAGGCCCTCATTGCCCCCTTAGAAATTTCTCAGGTAAGGGCCGGTACGGTAGGTTTTCTTGGTCTTCAGGAATATCTAAATAATGGCGGTGCCGATGTTTTGGCCTTTGCTCCCCGCTATTTGCGTCTCTCGGAAGCGGAAAGGAAGTTTCAGTAGCGGAATCACGAAATAACTTGTGCGTTGACAAGCTTAGGCAATTCATATAAAGCCAGGGGTCCTGATGCTGCTTAAAGGGAAATAAACCCCGCAAAGCAGAGTAAATATTTTAACGAATTTGTTTACCACGGGTAGTCAAATTCTAAATTACTAAAGCATTGCTGAATCGGCCATTCTAACGCATTGCAGGTGCCGTGTTTCGGCCTGCATACCGCATGCCTTAAGAGGATAAAAATGATAAACCGCCGCAGTATTATCGTTCCCGAAGGTCTCCCCTTCATAGCTGCTTCAAGCGTGATGGCCTTGCTCATGATCGCTTTAAGTTACAGGGCCGCGGCTGCGGGTTTCCTTGCGGTGACCCTGTTTATAGCTTGCTTCTTCCGCAATCCCGAAAGGATGCCGCCCGACCAGCCTGGGGCCGTGATCTCGCCGGCAGACGGCAAGGTGATTAGGATCGACTCTGTGCAATGTGAGGACTTGGTAAAGGGCAGCTATGTTAAGATCAGCATCTTCATGAACGTGTTTAATGTTCATGTAAACAGGATACCTTATTCCGGCAAGGTAAAGCGTATTCGTTACCGGGAAGGCAAATTCATTTCGGCCCATTTGGACAAGGCTTCCGTCTTCAACGAATGTAACGCCGTTGTTATCGCTACCGATAAAGAGCAGGAGATTCTCGTAGTGCAGATTGCCGGCCTGATCGCCAGAAGGATCGTCTGTTGGATCAAAGAGGGTATGACAGTAGAAAGAGGTGAAAGGTTCGGGTTGATCCGTTTTGGTTCACGTTTGGATGTTTATCTGCCTTTTGGAGCAAAAATTGCCGTAACGGTCGGCGCTAAGGTAAAGGCCGGGGAAACGGTTTTAGGAGAACTGCTGTGAAAAATGAAAATGTTGCCAAAAAAGCCCGTCGCAAGCGAGGAGTTTTCCTTTTGCCTAATATTCTCACGACCGCGAATCTTTTTTTCGGCTTTTATGCCATTATCGCAGCCATGCAGGGACTTTACAGCGAGGCCGGCGGCTTTATCCTCATGGCAGCGGCACTCGATGGTCTTGACGGCCGGATTGCCAGAATGACCAATACGATGAGCAAATTTGGAGCAGAATTCGACTCCCTTGCCGATCTTGTTACCTTTGGTGTCGCACCGGCCATTCTTGCCTACACCTGGGCTCTTTATGCTTACGGCAAATGGGGATGGCTGGCGGCCTTTTTGTTTGTTGTCTGCGGAGCCTTGCGCCTGGCGCGTTTTAACGTGCAAAGCGGAATAATCGAAAGCAGGGTATTTAATGGTCTACCCATTCCCGGCGCGGCCGCTCTGATCGCAACGAGTGTTATGCTCTATTTTTATGGAGGAGGTACGGGCAAGTATCATGATTTATCCATCCTGATCGCGGTCGGCGCCTTGGCCCTGCTCATGGTAAGCAACGTAAAATATTACAGCTTCAAGGACCTGAATTTCTTTTCCCGCAAGCCCTTCATGTCCTTTGTCCTGATCGTGGTCATCATGATTGTTATTGCCGCAGAGCCGCAGATCACCCTTTTTACATTTGCTTTGGGATATGCTTTGTCCGGACCTTGCTGGTGGCTGATAAGCCATAGCAAGACGGCGTCAAAAATAAAGCAGGCAGCGAGCCTAAATATGAAGGGATAAAAGAACGGAGAACTGATATATGCGTAAATGGAATGTTGCCGTTGTCGGCGCTACCGGGGCGGTCGGCAATGAAATGATAAAAATACTGGCGGAACGCAATTTTCCCGTTGGTGAACTAAGTTTGCTGGCCTCGGAACGGTCTGACGGCAAGAAGCTGAAATACAAGGATAAGGAAATTACTGTAAAGGCCTTAGGTCCCGAGTCATTTGCCGGAATGCAGATTGGTCTTTTTTCTGCTGGCGGCAGTGTCAGCGAGCGCTTTGCCCCCCTTGCCGCACAGGCCGGATGCGTCGTGGTGGACAATACCAGCGTCTTTCGGATGGCGACCGACATACCCCTGGTCGTGCCGGAGGTGAATCCGGAAGCAATCGCCAGCTATGCCAAACGCGGTATCATTGCCAACCCGAACTGTTCGACGATTCAGATGGTCGTAGCTTTAAAACCTATTCATGATCTCGTACGGATCAAACGCATCGTGGTTTCCACATACCAGGCCGTATCGGGTACGGGGAAGAGGGCTATTCAGGAACTAACCACCCAGAGCAAGGCCGTTTTAAACGGTGAAGAGCCTCAGGCTGAGGTATATCCCCACCAGATTGCCTTCAATTGCTTGCCCCACATAGACATATTCATGGATAACGGCTATACCAAAGAAGAAATGAAGATGGTTAACGAAACGAAGAAGATTTTTTCCGATCCTACCATTGCCATAACGGCGACGTGCGTCAGGGTACCGGTATTTTATGCGCATTCCGAATCTGTAAATATCGAAACGGAAAAGAAAATTACCGCAGACGAGGTGAAAGAACTCCTCTCGCGGGCACCCGGCGTCAAGGTACTTGATGCGCCTCAGCGCCAACATTATCCATTGGCGACAATAGCCGCTGGCCAGAACGACACCCTGGTGGGGCGGATCCGTGAGGACGAGTCCGTTGCAAACGGCATCAATATGTGGATTGTCGCCGATAATCTGAGGAAGGGCGCGGCTCTTAATGCGGTGCAGATAGCTGAAAAACTGATTAATGATTATCTATGAGGATTATCGGCGGCGAAGCGAAAGGCAGACGCCTCCTTTTCCCAGGGAAAAGCGGTGCACGCCCCACTTCTGACATGATCAAGGAATCGCTTTTTAATATCCTGGCGTCCCTCACCGATAAATCCCTTCTTGATGTGTTCGCCGGTGCCGGGAATGTGGGCATTGAAGCGCTGAGCCGGGGGGCGGCGCATGTGGTCTTTATAGAAAAGGAAGCCAACCTCGCCGAATATATACGAAAGAATATTTTATTGTGCGGATTTGCAGATAAACACGAGTTACTAAGCATGATGATGGAGAAGGCCGTCCCCTTTCTCCAGAGACGGGGGGACCGTTTTGACGTCATTTTTGCTGATCCGCCTTATGAAGTCGGGCTTGTTGAGGAAACTTGGAAAAAATTGAAATCGGGAATTTTGTTAACCAAGGAAGGCGTCCTCGTCGTTCAGCATTCGGTGCGTGAAGAACCGCAATGGCGGCAGGAGGGCGAACTTCTGTTATTTGAACAGAGAAAGTATGGCGATACGCTGCTGTCTTTCTTGAAACATCATTAATTAGTGAGTTAGAAATGGATTCCTTTCGGAAGCCATTTCGTGAACGAACTATCCCGTTTATCGGGGTTGGTGAGTTAGAAATGGATTCCTTTCGGGAAGCCATATCGTGAACGAACTTATACCCCTCAAGGCGGTACTAAAAAAGTACCCCTCTAGGGGCACTGAAGAAAGTCCCGTTTATCGGGGTTAGCGAAGGGATTTTTAACATGAAAAAAGTTGCCGTTTATCCCGGCTCGTTTGATCCAATAACGAACGGCCATGTAGATCTGGTTAAGCGCGGCCTGACTATGTTTGATGAAATAGTTATCCTGATTGCCACCAACCCAGAGAAAAAATCTCTTTTTTCCGTGGAGGAAAGGCAGGCAATGATTAATGAAATTTATCGGGATAACGACCGTGTTAAGGTGGACAACTATCCCGGTTTGCTTGTGGACTATCTGAAGAAGATTGATGCGACCATCATCTTCCGCGGACTCAGGGCTTTATCGGATTTTGAATATGAATTCCAAATGGCGCTTATGAATCGACGGCTTGACCGGGAGGTGGAGACGGTCTTCCTGATGGCCGGCTTCAAGTGGTTTTATACCAGTTCCAGTATTATCAAAGAGGCGGCCTCTTTAGGGGGATCTGTGAAGGGCATGGTTCCCGAGGTAGTCTTCCGGAAATTACAGGAAAAATACCAAGAACGAAAAATTCTAAAGGAGTGTCTGTGAAATTAGCAGAGAGAATATCCCGGATTAAACCCTCTCCTACTTTAGCCATCACGGCCAAGGCCAATGCCCTGCGTGCGGAGGGACATGATGTGATAGGATTTGGCGCCGGCGAACCTGATTTCGATACCCCCGCGAACATTAAAAAAGCCGCGATCAAGGCCATCGAAGCGGGATTTACCAAATATACTCCCGTCGGTGGAACCGATGAGCTGAAGGATGCCATCATCGGCAAGCTCGAACGTGAAAATCACCTTTCTTACAGGCGCTCGGAAATCGTTGTTTCCTGTGGCGCCAAGCATACACTGTACAATCTGGCGCAAGTCATTTTTGAGGAAGGTGATGAAGTTGTGATCCCGGCGCCCTACTGGGTATCCTATATAGATATCGTGGCACTTTCGGGTGCGAAGCCCGTGGTCATCGAAACCAGCCAAAGGGAAGGTTTTAAACTGCAAGCACAGCAACTGGCAAAAGCGATAAATGGACGTACCAAGGCATTCATCATCAACAGCCCTTCCAATCCAGCGGGAATCAGTTACAGCCGGCAGGAACTGGAACCGCTGGCCACTGTTTTGGTCGAAAAGGACCTACTAGTAATATCCGATGATATTTACGAAAAAATCATTTATGACGGCGAGGAATTTTGTTCGCTGGCAACCCTGCAAACAGAAATCAAGAAAAAACTGATTGTTGTTAACGGCCTTTCGAAGGCCTACGCCATGACGGGCTGGCGGATAGGTTATGCCGCCGGTCCCGAGGAGATCGTCGCTGCCGTAACCAAACTGCAGAGTCAGAGCACCTCCAACCCCACTTCCATAGCTCAGAAGGCAGCAGTGGAGGCCTTGAACGGACCGCAGGAAAGCGTGGTGGCCATGGTAGAAGAATTTAAAAAAAGAAGAAATGTGATCGTAGCTGCGCTGAACGAGATTCCGGGCGTTAAATGCATGCTGCCGCAAGGAGCTTTTTATGTATTTCCCGACTTTTCAGCCTTTTACGGCCGCTCTTATGCCGGCAAGGTTGTGACCAATTCCACGGAGCTGACCGCCTATCTCCTTGAGGTAGCCAAGATCGCCGTTGTTCCCGGCGTAGAATTCGGACAGGATAATCATCTCCGCCTTTCATACGCCACGTCCTTGGAAAATATCGAGAAAGGGGTGGCACGTATTAAGGACGCGGTGATGAAGCTTTCCTGACCTTAAATTACTTTTCAAAGATCCTGCAAATAACCGATGATCAGGCGGCTGAGTGTTTCTCCGCCAAGCCGTGCCCGCTCCGAAATCTCTTCTATCGTTATTGTCTTTTCCCCTTCGAGGCCATGGGCGTAATTGTCAACGGAACATGCAGAAGCGTAGGACAGCCCCATCTCCTGAGCCGTGATTGCTTCAGTTGCCATGGTCATACCCACGAGGTCGGCAAACTGTGACATCAATCTGATCTCCGCACGGGTTTCCAATCTGGGACCGGTCGTTTGCCAGTAGGTACCGCAATCCCGCACCTCGATGCCGGCCTTACGAGCCGCTTCCAGCAATCGCCCGCGCATCTTCGCATTCAGTGCGGGGGTGATGTGAACCGGTCTGTTGGCTAATAGGGAAGGGTAGGAAGCAAGCATAATGAAATCATCGGGGATGACAATCTTGCCGGGCTCCAGTTCAATTTTAAGGGACCCCGTGGAGTTAATACCGATTACCTCCCAGATACCGAGTTCCTGAAGAGCCTTCATGTTGGCTTTGTGGTTAATTAGATGCGGGAGGATATAATTCCCGGGATCATATCCGTGGCGGGGTAGAAAGGCTACACTATCGGTTACCAGCAGCTCGGTCCGTCCGAACTCGTTGATAACGGTGATTTCCTGCCTGTCACGGAAGATATCAAATTCCTTGAGTAAGTTGCTACCTGAGATGATTCCTATCATTTCTTTTCTTTGCTTCCTGCCGGCAAGCTCAAAATTTTCCTTTATTATTGATTGGACTGCGGCTATTTGTCAAGAATATTAAGTCGGTTTACATGAAAATTGCGTTGACATCTTTGCTGCCCCTGTGAGATAGTCATCGCTCTATTTTAGCCTTATAAGGAGGACATTATGGCAACAAGCGGAGCCTTGGTACATTTGCATGACTCTGACTACGAGGAACAAATCAGTAAAACGGAAAAACCGGTCCTGGTTGATTTTTGGGCACCCTGGTGTGGACCCTGCAAGGCCCTTGGACCAGTCATCGAAGAACTTGCCGAAACTTATAAGGATCGTGCCTTGATTGCAAAGATCAACGTCGATGAAAATCAGAAGGCGGCAATGACTTACGGAGTCAGGAGCATTCCGACTGTTATACTTTTTAAGAACGGCAAGGTAGTTGATACTATCATCGGTGTGGTACCGAAGGCGCGTCTGGAGGAACTTGTCAACAAAGCTCTGTGATAGAGGTGCAAATTTTTAAGCAGCGGTAGAGCATTATATTAAAGTTTAAATTGACTTGTTCGTTAATGAGGGAGGTTTATGCGGCAGAAAAGGTTAACTATAATCATAGTTCTGTTTTTATCCCTTTCTGGCTGTGCCTGGTGGAGTGCCAAAGAAACCCGTCTTTCCGATCCGGCGGCCCTTTACAGAAAAGGATACGATGATTATCAGCGCGGCCGCTATGAGAAGGCCGTAGAGAGCTTTCAACGGCTGAAAGAAGAATACCCTTTAAGCGATCTCGCCATCCGTGCTGAAATGGGCGTCGCCGATGCTCATTTCAGCATGGAGGAATACGGCTCTGCGGAAAGTGATTATGAAACTTTTGTGAATCTCCATCCGGCGAACGAGAACCTCCCCTATGCCATGTACCAGATCGGAATGTGTCATTACTTGCAGATATTGGGTATCGACCGGGACCAGACTGAGACAATGAGTACGCTAAAGGAATTCGAAAAACTGATGACCCGTTTTCCTACGAGCAGATTCTCTTTTCTTGCGGAAAAAAAAGTCAAGGAATGCAAAAACAGGCTCGCCGAACATGAGTTTTATATCGGTAAATTATATTTCAGGATGAAACGATACAAAGCTGCATTGCGCAGGTTCGAACATTTAACTAATGATTATGCTAATGTCGGTCTTGACTATAAGGTAAAATTCTATTTAGAGGAAACTAGAAAAAAACTTGCACAAGGTGAAAAGAAGATTGGCGCAAAATAGATTAGCGGGATAACGGGAAGCTTGGGAAAGAAATATTTCATTCAGACATTTGGCTGCCAGATGAACGTTCGCGACTCCGATGAAATGGGGGCGATTTTGGAAGGGGCCGGTTTCAAGTCCACGGACCATCCACAAAATGCGGATTTGATCATTTTGAATACTTGCAGTATCAGGGAGAAAGCAGCGCAAAAAGTTTACAGCCAACTGGGTAGATTTAGTGGCCTGAAACGTCAAAACCCCGGCCTCATTATTGGGATCGGCGGTTGCCTTGCTCAGCAGTGGGGTGAAAATTTTTTAAAAAAGGCGCCCTGTTTGGACTTGGTTTTTGGGACCCAACGGATTCGGCAATTGCCGGAACTGGTAGGCAAGGTGGAAAAATGCAGGCGACCTGTCGTCGATACGGCGTTTCAGGACGCAGGCGCCTGCGGCAGCGTCCAACCCCTGCCCAAAAAAGGCCAGGTAGGCGCATACGTGACGATTATGCGAGGATGCGATAATTTCTGCTCTTACTGCATTGTCCCTTATTTGCGGGGCTCGGAAGAGAGCCGGGAGCCTGCTGATATTCTTGCTGAGCTGGCAGTCCTGGCGGAGCAAGGGATCAAGGAGGTGACACTCTTGGGCCAGAATGTAAATTCTTACGGGAAGACACTTCGCCCCAGGAGGCATTTTCATGATTTGATCCGGGAGATAGCACTTACGGAAAAAATTGAAAGACTGAGATTTACGACCTCGCACCCTAAAGATCTCTCTCCTGAACTTATCCGCTCTTTTGCCGAGGTTAATAAAATGTGCGAACATATCCATCTACCTGTGCAATCGGGATCTGATAAGGTATTACGGGCTATGAACCGTGGGTATAAGAAAGTGGATTACCTAAAGAAAGTCGAGCAACTACGAGAATCCTGTCCGGGCATAAGCGTAACGTCCGATATCATCGTCGGCTTTCCAGGCGAAAGCGATGCCGATTTTGAAGAAACTATTGACTTGATGGAGAAGGTCAGGTTCGATAACCTTTTTTCCTTCAAATATTCGGAGCGGCCGGGTACGACGGCGGCTAAATTGGAGCAGAAGGTGGGAGAGCGGGTTAAAAGCGATAGACTGAAATTCCTTCAATTGCTTCAGGAACGGCATACTCTGGAAAAGAACCAGGCGCTCGTGGGCAAAGTTGTGGAGGTTTTGGTAGAAGGTATAAGCAGGAACTCAACCGGCGAGATCATGGGGCGTACTCGTACCAACAAGATTGTAAACTTCAAAGGAGGTATGGAGTTGCTCGGTGAAACCCTATCCGTCACTATTAAATCGGCTTACCAGCATTCCCTCCGAGGGGAGTTGTCTTTAAATAAAGGAGAAAATATAGATGTTCATCGAAGTCAAGGTATCGGGACTGACCATTGATCCCCTGACCAACACGCCGATTGTCATCCTGAAAGATCTTGAGGAGAAAAAGATCATACCCATCTGGATCGGGCTTTTTGAGGCGAGTGCCATCGCTACGGAATTGGAAAAGATAGCCTTTTCCCGCCCCATGACCCATGATCTGATTATGGAGATGTTGCGGTCGCTAGGTGCAGCGGTGGCCAGGATTGAAATCACGGACCTGAAGAATAATACCTTTTTTGCCAATATTCTTCTGGAGCAGGGCAACAAGAAATTTGTCGTCGATGCCCGTCCCAGCGACGCCATCGCGATTGCTTTGCGCGCCAACGCTCCTATCTTTGTAGATGATAAGGTCATCAATAAATCGCGGAACATAGATTTTGGTGCTAAGATTTCGGATCTTGACAATATTACAAAGGAAAAGTTAAAAGACTTTCTGGAAAATCTTTCTCCCGAGGATTTTGGAAAATACAAAATGTAGGAGAATAAAAACCTAGTAGCGCATAGTGCACGGCGAGACCCGGGAAGGGGAAATCAGCTGGTCCTATGCGCTATAGATTTTTTAATGGCCGGTTATGGAAAAGGATATCATTGCTTTCGCCAGCTACTTAGATATTGAAAGGAATCTTTCGGCTCATACGCGAAAAAGCTACGTAAGCGATTTAAAGCAATTCTGTGCTTATCTGAAGGCAAGCAGTAATAATGCCGACGGGGACATAGCCACAGTGGATGTTTTTACGATCAGGGGTTTCATAAGGTCCCTGCACCATGCGAAGCTGAAAAAGGTGACAATGGCGCGTAAATTAGCGGCGCTAAGGGCCTTTTATAAGTACCTGCTGCGCGAGGGTCGCGCTGCCTTAAATCCCGCGGAACTAGTACAAACGCCAACCCCGGAAAAATATGTCCCCCGTTTCCTGTCCGTGGATGAAGTGCTGGCGGTCTTGAACCTGCCTGTTACTGACGAACCCTTGGCCTGGCGGGAAAAAGCCATTATGGAGCTTTTTTATTCGGCTGGTATCCGCCTGAGCGAGCTTGCCGGATTGAACATCGAAGACATCGATTTCCGTCAGGGATTAGCAAAAATTCGTGGCAAGGGGAGAAAAGAAAGGATCGTGCCGGTGGGAAAGCCGGCTTTAGCATCCCTGCAAACATACTTGCAGCACCGTAAGGAATCGTGGGGCGCGATGGCAGGCAATAACGGTGATGAGCCGCTTTTTATCAATACCCGCGGTGGAAGATTGACAGTCAGAAGTGTGGCGAGGGTGGTGGACCGGATGGTGGTAAAAAGCGGAATTAATCGCAAGATCAGTCCTCATGCCTTGCGGCATTCCTTTGCCACGCACATGATGGATGCAGGCGCCGACCTGCGGGCAATTCAAGAACTTCTGGGGCATCAGAGCCTTTCCACGACGCAGAAGTACACGGCAGTGAGCATCAGCAAATTAATGGAGATTTACGACAAGGCTCATCCCAAGGCCAAAGGAGGAAGGATTGATGAAAATGCGGGGCACGACAATCCTGGCCGTCCGCCATCGAGGTAAGGTGGCCGTGGCTGGAGATGGTCAGGTAACGCTTGATACAACGATCATGAAGCATCACGCCCGCAAGGTGCGGCGACTTTATCACAATGAAGTCATTGTCGGTTTTGCCGGGGCAACGGCGGATGCATTTACACTTTTTGAGCGTTTTGACCTGAAGTTGGAGCAATATAATGGTAATCTTGTCCGCGCTGCAGTTGAATTAACCAAGGATTGGCGCACCGATCGGGTATTGAGGCATCTTGAGGCCCTGATGATTGCCGTAAGCCGGGATGCTTTTCTGACCATCTCGGGCAGCGGCGATGTCATTGAGTCGGATGATGATGTAATGGCCATCGGCTCAGGCGGTCCCTATGCCTTGGCCGCGGCGCGCGCCCTGGTCAGGCATGCCGACCTTGGCGCGACGGATATTGCTGAAACAGCCTTGAAGATCGCTTCCGAAATTTGCATTTATACAAATGACCAGCTGACTATCGAGGAACTGGATATCTCGGAATAAAAGTCTCTTACATCGGGATTCCGTTTTTCCCTAGTTGAGGAGTAACAATGTTGCAAAATGAATTAACTCCGCGGGAGATCGTGGAAAGATTGGATAAGCATATCGTCGGCCAGGGCGATGCCAAAAGGGCCGTGGCGATTGCGTTGAGAAACCGTTGGCGGCGCCAAAATGTTGCCAAAGAATTGGCTGAGGAAATAGCGCCGAAGAACATCATCATGATCGGCCCTACCGGCGTGGGCAAGACAGAAATCGCCCGTCGGCTGGCAAAATTGGACAACTCCCCATTTCTCAAAATAGAAGCGTCGAAGTTTACGGAGGTAGGCTATGTGGGCCGGGATGTAGAATCCATGATCCGCGACCTGGCCGAACAGGCGGTGAACATGGTCAAGCTGGACGAACATGAGGGTGTGAAGGCCCGTGCAGCTGAGATCGCGGAAGAACGCCTTTTGGACGTCCTCCTTCCGCCCCGTCCCGTGGAAAGTAAAGTCGGTGAATTTGTGGAAGACAGGGAAGGAGAGATTCCGGAGGAAGAACCGCTTCCCCCCGACAACACGCGGGATAAACTGCGTCGACTGCTCCGCGAAGGAAAAATGGACCAGCGCTTTGTGGATTTGGAAATCGCGGAAGTACGCAGTAGTCCAATGATTGAAATCTTCAGCTCTTCCGGAGCCGAAGACATGGGGCTCAACATTAAGGAGATGTTCGGCAATATCTTCCCGCAGAAAAAAAAATTGCGGAGAATGAAGGTACCGGAGGCGCTTGAGATTTTAGCCCAGGAAGAGGCTCTGAAGCTTGTGGACATGGACAAGGTCACAAAAATGGCTATCGCGAAGGTCGAGCAATCGGGCATCATCTTCCTGGATGAGATTGACAAGATCGTGGGCAGCGATGCGGCACACGGACCGGACGTTTCCCGGGAAGGGGTGCAGCGGGATCTTTTACCGATCGTTGAGGGCTGCAATGTCAACACCCGTTACGGCATGGTAAAAACCGATCATATTCTTTTCATTGCCGCCGGGGCTTTCAGTGCCTCAAAGCCTTCCGATCTGATACCGGAATTGCAGGGCCGTTTCCCCATACGGGTCGAGATGGACTCGCTGGGTAAAGATGAATTCATCCGCATCCTGACGGAACCACGGAATGCGCTGATCAAGCAATATACGGAGATGCTGGCCACGGAAGGGGTAAAGATCGACATTAGAGAAGATGCCATAAACGAAATTGCCGATGTGGCCGCGCTCGTGAACGAAAGGACCGAAAATATCGGCGCACGCCGGCTCTATACTATCATGGAGACGCTGCTGGATGAGGTTTCTTTCACAGCCCCCGATCTAACTGAAAAAGAGGTTGTTATCGATGTCCAGTATGTAAAAGACAGGTTGTGCGACATAGTTGAGGACGAGGACCTGAGCCGTTATATCCTCTAAGCCAAGGTAATGACAAATGTACGATTTAAAACCATCTATGGAACGGGCGGAGATTCTGCTGGAAGCGCTTCCTTATATCCGTCGTTTTTATAATAAAACGATTGTCATCAAATATGGCGGCCATGCCATGATCGATGAAGAGCTGAAGCATCTTTTTGCCCGAGACATTGTAATGATGAAATATATTGGTATCAACCCCGTGGTCGTTCACGGCGGCGGACCGCAAATCGGGAGTTTTTTGAAGAAATTCGGCAAGGATTCCCAGTTCATACAGGGTATGCGGGTTACCGATGCGGAGACGATGGACATCGTGGAGATGGTCCTGGTGGGCAAGCTGAACAAGGAAATTACGGGCCTGATCAACCAGCACGGGGGAAGAGCGGTGGGTCTTTCGGGAAAGGACGGCGAACTGACGCAAGCGGAAAAGTATTTTTTGAGTGCTGAAAAAGCCAAAGACGCACCCTCTGAGATCATCGATCTGGGCCTGGTGGGAAAGGTAAAGAAGATCAATGCCGAGTTGCTTCTTTCCCTGGAAAAGGACGGCTTTATTCCGGTGATTGCTCCCACCGGGGTTGGCGCTGCGGGAGAAACTTATAACATAAATGCCGATCTTGTGGCCGGCGCGGTCGCCGCAGCTCTGCAGGCCGAGAAATTGATTCTGCTCACCGATGTGCAAGGCGTCCTGGGCAGCGAAGGAACGCTGATCAACGCCATGAACGAAAGCGAGGCAGAGGAATTGATCAATGCCGGCGTCATTGCGGGCGGCATGTTCCCCAAGGTTAAATGTTGTTTAAAGGCACTTAAAGGGGGAGTAAAGAAAACACATATCATCGATGGGCGCCTGAAGCATGCGGTTCTGCTGGAAATGTTTACCGACAAGGGTATCGGTACAGAAATAACTTATGGCGCTTGCCCAAAAGAAAGCCCAGGAGGAAAGATCAATTAATGCTGACGGAAGGATTGATCCTGGCGGCCGATAAGGTCGTGATGGGAACATATAAGAGATTTCCGGTCGTGCTGGTGAAAGGTTCGGGGACCAGGGTCTGGGATTGCGATGGCAAGGAATATCTCGATCTGGTGGCGGGGATTGCCGTTTGCAGCCTCGGCCATTCTCATCCTCGGGTGAATGCTGCCATCAAAGAACAATTGGATAAGCTGAGCCATGTTTCCAATCTCTACTATACGGAACCGCAAATCCGTCTGGCGCAGCTGCTCACGGATAATTCTTTTGCCGACCGTGTTTTCTTCTGCAATAGCGGTGCCGAGGCCAATGAGGCAGCCATCAAGCTGGCCAGAAAATTTGCCCATGATTATCTGAGCGGTGGCAAATATGAGCTGATTACCATGCGCAACTCCTTTCACGGCCGTACCCTGGCCACGGTGGCGGCTACAGGTCAAGAGAAGTTTCACCGGGGTTTTGAGCCGCTTCCGGAGGGCTTTCGCTTTGTACCTTATGATGATGTATCGGCTTTGGAAGGGGCCATCAGCGAAAAAACATGCGGCGTCCTCCTTGAACCCATTCAGGGCGAAGGAGGCGTTATCATTCCCGCCCCTGATTACTTGCGGGAAGTGAGGAGTATTTGTGACCGAAAGGGCATCCTTATGATCCTTGACGAAGTGCAAGTGGGCATGGGGCGGACAGGCACTCTTTTTGCGTATGAGCAATCCGGCATCAAGCCGGACATCCTTACCCTGGCCAAATCCCTGGGAAACGGCTTCCCCATCGGGGCCACATTGGCAACGGAAAGGGTGGCGCAGGCCTTTACTCCCGGGACCCATGCCTCGACTTTCGGTGGGAACCCCTTAGCCGCAACTGCCGCCTGTGCAACGCTGGGGACAATCCTTGAGGAGGGACTCCTCGAAAAATGCCGGGCCCGGGGGGCTAACTTCCTCCAGGGCCTGGACAGCTTGAAGGCAAAGCACGGGATTATTAAAGCTGTACGGGGCAGGGGATTGATGCTAGCCATGGAATTGACGATTCCCGGTGAGACCATCGTCACCCGATGTTTACAGAAGGGGCTTTTGATCAACTGTACCAATGGCAATGTCCTGCGCTTTCTGCCACCTTTTACCATCGACGACGGCGAGATCGAAGCAGCGATTGCCATAATCGACGAGGTGATGAGCGAGCAATGAAAAAGGACCTTTTGAGCATCTATGACCTGGAACGTCGAGATATCGACCTTATCTTCCAGCGGGCAGCTCTGCTGAAGGAACGCCTTAAAAAAGGAGAAATTTATAAACCGCTTTTGGGAAAGACCCTGGGACTGATTTTTGATAAGTCGTCGACGCGAACGAGGATTTCCTTTGAAGTCGGGATGTATCAACTGGGCGGTTTGGCAATTTTTTTAAGCAGCCGCGATACGCAGTTAGGTCGCGGGGAAAACATCGCCGATACGGCCCGGATCATGTCCCGGTATTTAGACGGTGTCATGATCAGGACCTTTGAGCAGCGGATGGTAGAGGATTTTGCAGCCCTGGCCTCCATACCCGTGATCAATGGACTGACTGATCTTCTCCACCCCTGTCAGATTTTAAGCGATATCTTTACCCTAATCGAAAAAAGGGGTGGCTATGAAGGGCTGAAAATAGCCTACATCGGGGATGGCAATAATGTGGCTAATTCCTGGATCAACGCCGCCGTGCGGCTGCCGATTTTTTTGTCCCTGGCCTGTCCCGAGGGTTACGACCCCGACCCCGTAATATTAAAACGGGCGATGGGGGAGGCGCCGGACCGCATTATGATCCAGCGGGAGCCCTTTGCCGCCGTCAAAAATGCGGACGTGGTCTATACCGACGTCTGGACAAGTATGGGGCAAGAGTCCGAGCGGGAGAAGCGGACAAAGATCTTTAAGCCTTATCAGATTAATGCGACTCTGCTTGCTCAGGCCGGAAAAGATGCCTTGATTATGCACTGCCTGCCTGCACATCGGGGAGAAGAAATCACGGGCGAGGTCATTGATGGGGCGCATTCCGTAATTATCGACCAGGCGGAAAACCGCCTGCATGTCCAAAAGGCCATCTTGGAAATTCTTCTTAAAAACGGAGGTTGTTAAGATTGTGCAGCGAATGTTAAAAAAGGTGGTACTGGCCTATTCCGGGGGACTGGACACGTCGGTGATTTTGAAATGGCTTATTGAAACCTATGGTTGCGAGGTCATTGCCTTTGCGGCGGATATCGGTCAGAAAGAGGAACTAAACGGTCTGGAAGAGAAAGCCCTGGCGACGGGCGCCAGTAAGATATACATCGAAGACCTTCGGGAGGAGTTTGTCCGTGATTTTGTCTTCCCCGCCCTGCGGGCCAATGCCATCTACGAAGGCACCTATCTCTTGGGCACTTCCCTGGCGAGGCCGCTAATTGCAAAAAAGCAAATTGAAATCGCCAAGCGGGAGGAAGCCGATGCCGTGTCGCACGGATCAACAGGCAAGGGCAATGACCAGGTAAGATTTGAGCTTAGTTACATGGCTCTGAACCCCCACATCAAGATCATTGCGCCCTGGCGCGATGAAAACTGGAGCTTTGATTCCCGCGACGCGATGATTGATTACGCACAAAAACATCGTATCCCGCTGACAATTACAAAAAGCAAGCCTTACAGCAGTGACCGGAATCTCCTCCATGTCTCCCATGAAGGGGGTATCCTCGAAGATCCCTGGCGGGAACCGAGCGAAGAGATGTTTACGATCACTGTCGCGCCCGAAGCCGCGCCGGACCGCCCTAAATATATTGAGATCGATTTTGCCCAAGGCAATCCCGTGGCGCTCAACGGAGAAAATTTCAGTCCCGCCACCTTGCTCGACCGTCTCAATGCCCAGGCCGGCGCCAACGCCATCGGGAGGGTTGATATGGTAGAAAACCGTTTTGTGGGCATGAAATCGCGGGGCGTTTATGAAACGCCGGGCGGGACGGTACTTTGGATTGCCCATAGGGCCTTGGAATCTCTCATGATGGACCGGGAGGTCATGGCGCTCCGGGACGGTCTAATCCCCCGCTACGCCCAGTTGGCCTATAACGGTTTCTGGTTTGCACCGGAGAGAGAATTACTGCAGAAACTCATCGATGCGACACAGGAAAAGGTTACAGGCACGGTGCGTCTGAAATTATACAAGGGAAACTGCATGGTCGTGGGCCGAAAGTCGCCATATTCCCTCTATCGCGAGGATTTTGCCACCTTCGGTGCGGATCAGGTTTACGATCAAAAAGACGCCACGGGATTCATCAAGATAAACGCCCTGCGTCTGCGGATTCAAGCCTTGGATAGAGATGGCAAAAAATCCTGACAAGATCGTCTGAAAACAAGGTCAAAGCATGAGCAATAAAGAAAAGCCCTGGGGTGGCCGCTTCCTCGGACAGACAGACAAACAGGTGGAGGCCTTCACAGCTTCCATACATTTCGATAAACGCCTCTATCGCTGCGATATCGAGGGCAGCATCGCCCATGCGCGGATGCTTGCCAAGCAGGGCCTTCTCGCTCCCGACGAAAAAGAAGCGATCGTTGCCGCCCTGGCGGAGATAAGGAAAGAGATAGACGAGGGCCGTTTTATCTTTCAAATTGACGATGAAGACATCCATATGTCGATAGAAAAGGCCCTGATCGCCAGGCTTGGCGCGGTGGGTGGGAAGCTGCATACGGGAAGGAGTAGAAACGATCAGGTGGCCCTGGATATGAGGCTATACCTGAGAGAGGAAAATGGCGATCTTATTGGCCTCCTGCGAGGATTAAAGGGCACCCTCCTCGCGTTGGCTAAGAAGGAAATCAACACCATCATGCCCGGTTACACGCATCTGCAAAAAGCCCAGCCGGTGCTTCTCGCTCATTATCTATTGGCCTACTGGGAAATGCTGGACAGAGACGAAGCGCGCCTGAGGGATTGTGAAAAACGTGTCGAGGTCATGCCTTTGGGCGCCGCCGCCCTGGCGGGTACGGGCTTGCCGCTGGACCGTGAGTACACGGCCAAGCTGCTTGGATTTCCCGCACTTTCTCAAAACAGCATGGATGCAGTTTCGGACCGTGATTTTATAATTGAGTTTCTGGCCGCTTCCGCCCTGATCATGATGCACTTGAGCCGTTTTGCCGAAGACCTGATCCTTTGGTCCTCCGGTGAATTTAATTTTGTGGAAATCGACGATGCGTTTACGACGGGCAGCAGTATCATGCCGCAGAAAAAAAATCCCGATGTGGCTGAGTTGCTAAGGGGAAAGACGGCGCGCGTCTACGGCAACCTGATGGCACTGTTGACACTGTTGAAGGGCCTGCCCCTTACTTACAACCGGGACCTTCAGGAAGATAAGGAACCTTTTTTCGATACGCTGGACACTGTTAAATCCTGTCTTTCAATCCTGGCATCCATGATCAAACACCTGAATTTCAACCGCGCCAAAATGCACGCTGCTGCTGGGGAAGGATTTTCGACAGCCACGGATATGGCGGAATATTTGGTTCAAAAAGGGGTTCCTTTCCGCACGGCCCATAGTGTAGTAGGAAAGGTCGTCGTCTATTGCCTGCAAGAAAAAAAAGCCTTGGAATCCCTGACACTGGAGGAACTGCAGACCTTCCATAAGAAAATCGGTAAAGACATATTTGGTCGATTGTCCGTGGAAAGTGCGATAAAGGTGAGAAAAGTCACGGGAGGTACGGCCGGCAGCTGCGTGCGGAAAAGGATCAAAGAATTGGAAAATCGTATTCTGGAGAAAGTGAATGGTTTTTAAGCCCCCTGAAAAAGCAACTGCCCTTTTTATCGTTTTAATGAGCATTTTTTTTTCATCGGGCTGCGGCAAGATCGGCGATCCGGTACCGCCACAGCAAATCAAGGCGCAGACAAGTAGGGAAATAAACAAACCGAACTTTAATGGTAAGGCCGCTGACTCCAATAAGGGCTGTGAAGAAGGGGACTCCTGCGGTAAGAAAACGATTCCCGGTGATAAGGGATTGTTTTATTAGTGAGTTAGAAACGGTTTACTGTAATAAACCGTTTCGTAAACGAACTTATACCCCTCAAGGGGGTACTAAAAAAAGTCCCGTCGGGGTTAGTGAGCTTGCAATAGACTTCCGCAGGAATTCAATTGCGTGAGCGAACTTATTCCCCTCAAGGGGGTACTAAAAAGGTCCCGTTTATCGGGGTTAGGATTTTAAATGAATTTCTTCCATTATAAAAATGAGGAACTTTGGTGCGAGGAAATACCAATCAAGGATATTGCGGCAGCGCTGGGTACCCCATTTTACCTTTACAGTTACCGGACCATCAACCATCACTTCAAGGTTTTTGACGAGTCCTTTGCCGGCATACCTCACCTGGTCTGTTTTGCAGCCAAGGCTAATTCAAACCTGGCGATCCTGCGGATGATTGCCCATTTGGGTGGAGGTGTAGACATAGTCTCGGGCGGGGAACTTTATCGAGCCCTCCAAGCCGGTGTGGACCCGCGCAAGATCGTTTATTCGGGGGTGGGAAAGAAAAAGTCGGAGATTGAATATGCCTTGGCTTCGAATATTCTCCTGTTTAATGTCGAATCGGCTCAAGAACTTGCCGTTATCAATGCCTGCGCCGGACAGTTACGTAAAAAAGCGGCCATTGCCTTGCGGATAAACCCTGATGTGGACCCCCGCACTCATCCCCACATCTCGACGGGGCTGAAGGAAAACAAGTTCGGCCTAGCTGTGGAAGAGGCCCTGGAGCAATACCGGCTTGCCAAGTCCTTCGCCCATGTGGAGGTGACCGGCATAAGCTGCCACATCGGTTCCCAGGTTACCCAAATGACCCCCTTTCTAGAGGCCTTCGGCGAAATAAAGAAAGCGCTCCAACTACTGCAGGCTAATGGCACAGTCATAAAACATATCGATCTGGGAGGCGGATTAGGGATTCGCTATGATCAGGAAGAACCACCTCTTCCCGCGGAATATGCCCGGGCCCTGCTGGCGGCAAATAATGACAACGACTGCACTTTCATCTTTGAACCGGGCCGGGTGATTGTCGGCAACGCGGGCATTCTGGTGACCGAGGTGCTCTATACCAAAGTTAACAACGGAAAGAATTTCATTATCGTAGACGCCGGTATGAACGACTTGATTCGACCCAGCATGTACAGTTCCTATCATGAAATTAGGCCGCTTCGGAAAAAAAGGGGCGAGGAAGCAGTAGCAGATGTTGTGGGTCCGATTTGTGAGTCCGGGGATTTTCTCGCAAAAAAGAGAAAACTGCCCCTTTATCAACCCGGTGAATTGATGGCGGTGATGAGCGCCGGGGCCTATGGCTTTACCATGTCGTCCAATTACAATTCCCGGCCCAGGGTTCCGGAAGTTCTCGTAAAAGACGACCGTTATTTCCAGATCCGTAAACGCGAAGCTTACAGCGATCTGCTCCGGGGAGAAGAAGTGCCGGAATTTCTAAGAAAATAACAAGTTTAAGGAGGTCATATGTTCAGGGGCGCGATAGTAGCGATAGTGACGCCTTTCAAAGAGGGGAAGGTCGACGAAGAAACACTGCGGGCTTTGATTGAATGGCAGATAGAGAAGGGCACCGACGGCATAGTACCCTGCGGTACAACCGGAGAATCGGCAACCCTATCCCATGAAGAACACGACCGGGTCATCGAAATAACGATAGACGCAGTCGGAAAACGCGTGCCCGTACTTGCCGGAACCGGATCCAACAGCACGACGGAGGCAATCCGCCTTACGAAACATGCCTGCGATGCCGGAGCCGACGGCGTCCTGATGGTTACACCTTACTATAACCGGCCGACTCAGGAGGGGATGTTTCAACATTACAAGGCTATCGCGGAGGAGGTTCCCATTCCGATTATCCTCTATAACGTTCCCGGCCGCACAGGTGCCAATCTGCTTCCGGAAACCGTAATGCGCCTGTCAAAAGTAAGCAATATTGTGGGCGTCAAGGAAGCTTCGGGCTCTCTCAAGCAAATCATGGATGTCATCCAGATTTGCGAACCAGAATTTTGTGTTTTATCGGGAGACGATTTTATCGCCTTGCCGACCTTGGCTATGGGTGGCAAAGGGGTAATATCCGTAGTTTCCAACGTCGCGCCTGCCGAGATCGCGGCGATGATCGACGCCTATGCGGCCGGCGATCACGCCGGGGCACGGGAAATCCACTACCGGCTGCTCCGGCTGATGGATGCCCTGTTTATCGAAACGAATCCCGTTCCCGTGAAAACGGCTTTGGCGATGATGGGCAAGATCAACCTTGAGTTGAGGCTGCCGCTTTGCCGAATGGCGGCGGCAAACGAAGAAAAATTGGAAAAAATACTGGCGCATTACGCATTATTACCCCAAAAAGGATGATATTAACTTAAAAGCGCTTGTCATTATTGGGCGGACAAATAGGTCAACACTACACTAGACAGGGGTGAATTTTATGTTAAAGGCGGTTGTCACGGGGGCCGGTGGAAAGATGGGAGGCCGAATTATTTCGCTTCTTTCCGCCACTGAGGGAATTGAGTTGGCGGGCGCCGTAGAACGACCGGACCATAAAGCTATCGGCAGGGATGCCGGCGAAAATATCGGTCTCGGCCATCTCGGTATTGTCATCGAACCCGATTTGCGGGCCTGTATCGAGAAAGGCGACGTAGTAATTGATTTTACATCTCACGATGTCTCCCTTAAGAATCTGGAAATTGCTGCTGACCGGCGCCGGGCCATTGTTATCGGCAGCACGGGTTTTACTGCCGAGGAACTGGCAAAAGCCGCAGAATATTCGCTCCATACCCCTTGTCTCCTATCACCGAATATGAGCGTGGGCGTTAACGTAATGTTTAAGGTACTCGCCTTGGTAGCGGGAATTCTTGGTGATGATTACGATGTGGAAATCATGGAAGCCCACCATCATCTAAAAAAAGATGCGCCCAGCGGCACCGCCATGAAGATGGCCGAAGTCATTGCGACCAGCCTGGGCCGTGATTTGGAACAGGTCGGCGTCTTCTGCCGCCGGGGGATCATCGGGGAAAGAACGAAGACCGAAATCGGCATCCAGACCTTACGGGCGGGCGACATCGTTGGGGATCACTTAGTGCTTTTCGGCGGCAACGGGGAACGGTTGGAATTCATTCATCGCGCGCATAGCCGGGATAATTTTGCCCAGGGGGCGATCCGGGCGGCTAAATGGCTCGTCGGCAAGGCCAATGGTCTCTATGACATGCAGGATGTACTGGGGTTGCGAGGGCACGGCAATTGATGGCCACCCCTTACGGTATCATCACCTTTATTGGCATCGGCTCAAATATGGAAGCGCCGACCTCCAGCTGTCGGGAAGCCATCGAATATATCGGCAACACTAAGGGGTGCCGGCTGTTACGCTCTTCCTCGCTTTATCGGACGGAACCCGTCGGCTTTTTAGACCAGTCTTGGTTTGTTAATGCCGTCATCGAAATAATCACTTCTTTGACGCCGCGGGAACTGCTGCAGGAACTACAGGCAATCGAGACGCGGATGGGACGGGAAACATTTTTCAAATGGGGGCCGCGGATCATCGATCTGGATATTCTCCTTTATGGACAAGAAGTCATAAACGACATTGATTTCAAAGTGCCTCATCCGGAACTCCATAAAAGGCGCTTCGTACTGGTGCCGCTGCATGAACTTGCACCTTACGCCATCCATCCGGCTTTCGGTGTCTCCGCGGCCGGGCTGATGCAGAGGCTGGAAGATCAGAGCCGAGTAGAACGAATATTTGAAGGACAAGGGACAACTTGATGCGTTTCCTTATTATCTTATTGCTTGCTTATCTTGCTTACCAAGCGCTGAAAGGTTTCTTGGAGGACAGGGGAAGCAAGCAAAAGCAAGTTCCGAAACAGCGGCAGCATGTGGGTGGCGGAGAGGACCTGGTGGAGGATCCTTACTGCCACACTTATGTACCCGTAAGCGATGCCCGGAAGTTACAGGTGGAAGGTAAGACCCTATATTTTTGCAGTAAAAAATGCCTGGAAGCCTTTATGGCAAAGTCTGGAAAATGAATTATTAGTAAGTTAGAATTTGTTTGCTTTTAGCGAACAAATTTGTGAACGAACTATGCCGTTTTGCGGGGTTAGTAAGTTAGAAGTTGTTAACTAGAAGTAAACAACTTCATTAATGCAAGAATCCCATTTATCGGATTAGGGAGGTCCAATGAAATTTTTTATCGATACAGCGAATATCAAGGAAATCGAAGAAGGAATTAACCTGGGAATGGTTGACGGCGTAACCACCAATCCCTCCCTGATTGCAAAAGAGAATAAGAGCTTCGAGACCGTGATCAAAGAAATCCTGGCAGTCGTCAAAGGCCCCGTCAGCCTGGAGGTACTGAGCATGGAGACGGACGGCATGGTGGAGGAAGGTAAGAAATTGTCAGTGCTCGGGGAAAATGTCGTCATTAAAGTGCCCATGACTATGAAGGGTCTGAAGGCCACAAGGATATTTTCTCAGGCCGGTATCGCCGTAAATCAGACCTTGATTTTTTCGCCCCTGCAGGCACTCATGGCAGCCAAGGCAGGCGCGGCTTACGTAAGCCCCTTTGTAGGCAGGCTCGATGATATTTCCCATAACGGCATGGCACTGGTGGAAGAGATTCTTACCATTTACGGCAATTACGGGCTATCTACTGAGGTCATTGTAGCCAGTGTCAGGCATCCACGGCATGTCCTTGAAGCCGCCCTCATGGGCGCACACGTCGCCACCATCCCCTTCAAGGTGATAACCCAGTTGGCAAACCATCCCTTGACCGACAAGGGCATTGAGGCCTTTCTTGCGGATTGGAAAAAAGTTCCCCGCTGAGAGGAAGAAAAAGAGATCGCATCTTCATGATTGATTATGTAAAAAATTACTTTGACCGGTTGCTGCCTGCAGAAAAGCATGGGACGGCGATCATCAACCTCCCCAATGCCATTACCTTGCTTAGGGTGGGCGTTATACCCGTACTATTCTTTCTTCTTTCCGACCCCGGGCGCCTATGGAGTTTGATTATCGCCGGATTGTTCATTATAGCAGCTCTCACCGACCTCTTGGACGGTTATGTTGCCAGACGATACCAAATCGTCACAAATATGGGAAAGTTTCTCGATCCCATCGCCGACAAGCTCGTTGTTAATACGGCCATGATCCTTATGATCCCCATCGGACGTATTCCCGCCTGGATCGTTGCTGTGATAGTTATCCGGGATTTTATTGTAGACGGCATCAGAACGATCGCCACCGCGGAAGGGATGATTATAGACGCGAGTAAACTGGGAAAGAGGAAGACTTTATGCCAGATTTTTGCTATCTCGGCACTGATAATCCATTATCCCTTCATCGGAGCAAACGCCCATCGGGTCGGCTTGGCGATCCTCGCTATTGCCCTCTGGCTTACGATACATTCCGGCTTCGATTACCTGCTAAAGTTTTATCGCCATGTGCACAAAAGCTCCGGATGAAACCGGCAAGCCCACCGCAGGGTGCGCCCTGAGCTACTTGCCATGCTCGTACTTCAACTGGAAGTGCTGGTGCGTTCCCAGCTTGACGCGCTCCTCATAGTCGAATTTGTAGTGCATCCCGAAAAACGGGCTTCGCTCATTGTGGCATGACCGGCATACCTTCTCCCTGGGTGGATAGACCAATCCCGATTCCCGGGCAGCGGCGGTGCTAAACATCGGCTTCTTCGGATCCATCACCGAGTTAACATAAGTACCTCCGTATCCATGGCATGATTCGCAGGTTACTCCGGCCATTTCGGGAGTTTTCTCAATGGAGACAAAACCGCCCGCCAATCCATATCCCGTCGTATGGCACGATAAGCAGGTTTCCTCCCCTGTGTAGTCTTTGACCGGATCGAGTCCCGCCATCCGCTTTTCTTCAGCCTTCACGCCTGGTTTCAGAACATCGAAACTGTTTGCCATCCGGGTTTTTTGCCATGAATCGTATTGTTTCCTATGGCATTGTTTGCACTTTCCGGGTCCCACAAAACCGACAAACCGCCCGCCTGATATATGGTCGTGCGTGGACATGCTTAAATAGGCGATGATTCCGACGACCGCCACGATTAATACCCCCGTAAGTGGCCAGTAATATTTATGAATTAGCAAGCGACCTTGTCCTGGCGAGTAAGGGCGCATTTTCTTCATCTTTCCGACTGCCATAGATCCTCCTTCAACAGGACATGGGCTAAATTTTGTAATTCAATTCTATCGAAATAGCGACGATAAATCAAGCATCATCGTCATTTCCGGCGACACTCGTTGAGCGGGTATCGCCGCCGCAAGCATGGAAGCAGTCCCCGCCGAAACATTTTTTCCTGTTGACAAAAATATTTTATTTGTTATAGTGCGCCGCGAACTAAAAGCGGGCGTAACTCAGTGGTAGAGTGCCACCTTGCCAAGGTGGACGTCGACGGTTCAAATCCGTTCGCCCGCTCCAATTTTCTAAAACTGGCGGCATAGCCAAGTGGCTAAGGCAGCGGTCTGCAAAACCGTTATTCCCCAGTTCAAGTCTGGGTGCCGCCTCCAGATAAAAGGAGTTTACTGGTCAGGTTTACTCCTTTTTATTTTTCAATCTTTTGTCTTCATAGTATTAAACCACCTGATCCTTAACACGCCTCAGCAGAACCACACTCAGGGAGGTTGCAGCTTGCGGATCAATCTCATTTCGAAACTGACCATCGCCACGAGTCTTATCCTCCTTGTCTTTATGCTCCTTTTTGCTTATGTCAATCTCGCAACTCTCAAGGAGATGCTTCTGGAAGCCGCTATTTCCGACGCCGATAAACTAAGTGAAACCATCATCAAGTCCACCCATTATGAAATGTTGGAAGATAACCGGAAAAGGGCCTATGAAATGATCGAAGAGGTGGGCACTCTGCAGGGCGTCGAACATATTCGGATGATCAATAAGAGCGGCCACATAACCTTCTCCACCGACAAAGGTGAAATCGGCAGATTGTTGGATAAGAAAGAAGCGGGTTGCAATATGTGCCACACGAGCGGCGAGACGAAAGTACACGCCTCCACAATGAACAGAAGCAGGATTTTTTCCGACAATAAGGGGAGGCAGGTGGTGGGAATGGCGAAGGCTATCAACAATGAAGCCAGCTGTTATCAGTCGCCGTGCCACTTTCACTCGCCCCAGCAAAGGATATTAGGAGTTCTGGATATCATCGTCTCCTTGGATAGCATGCGTACGCTTATTGCTAATTACCGCAATAAGATCACGATACTGACCATTGTGCTCTTGCTTTCCATCTCCATAGGCATAACTTTTTTTACCCACCGCCTGGTAAATCGACCCGTTAAGAAGCTTTTAAGACAAACGCAAAGGATAGCCCAAGGCGACCTTGATACCTTTGTACAAGGAGGATCGCACGACGAAATGGGCGATCTCTCCGATTCCTTCAATCAGATGACGGCCAGTCTCAAGGTTGCCAGAGCCGAGCTGGAGGGCTGGGCAGAAAATCTTGAAGCTAAGATTGAGTCACGAACAAGGGAAATAAAACAGATGCAAAATCAGTTAATTCGTTCGGAAAAATTGGCTTCTCTGGGGAGATTGGTGGCCGGTATAGCGCATGAGATTAACAACCCCCTGACGGGTCTCTTGATATTTGCCAATCTAATTAAGAGCAATCCGCAGTTAGGCAAGGCCCTAAAAGATGATGTGGCGGTAATTATCAACGAGGCGGAGAGATGTGCCAAGATAGTGCGAGGGCTACTTGATTTTGCCCGTGAATCAATACCGCAGAAAAAAATGGCATCCCTAAACAAGATCATGGAGGCTACCTTTGCCCTCATTGGCCGCCAATCTTGCTTTCAAAATATTGAAGTTGTCCACGACTATCAAGCCGATTTGCCACAAATTTTTATTGATGAAAACTTGATGGAGCAGGTCTTTATCAATATGCTGCTGAACGCCGCTGAATCCATTCCCGGTGCGGGCCAGATCTTCATCAAAACCTATACGGAGAAAGATGAATATGTTTGTCTGCAAATGACCGACACAGGGACAGGGATCAAAGAGGAGGACCTGGGGAAGGTTTTTGACCCTTTTTTTACAACCAAAAGTCAAAAAGGTACCGGGTTAGGTCTCTCCATATCTTACGGTATTATTGAGCGGCATGGCGGCACCATTGAAGTACAGAGCAACATTAATAAAGGGACGACGTTTATCATTAAATTGCCTATGTCACCACAAGGAATGGAGCCCACGGCATGAGTACCACTACAATGCAGACCTGAAGTGAGTCGTCTAAATATATTTCTACTAACAATAATTAATTTTCTGATTCTTATTTAAGTACATATGTAAATTTTATTGTACATAATTTTTGCCTCATATTTATCCATAATATCGGCAATCATCAGCTTAGTCTGAAAATACATTCCCCCCACCAGTGCTCAATTATACGTCGCTTTGGTTAGAAAGAAGGAAGGCTAATTATTGGACCATTAATGGTCATCTTATTCTTTTGGCTTTCGCTTGATAGTACAAATAAAATATACTTATTTGTCACTAATATATTTTCTCCTATCTCCACCAAAAATAAAAAAATAATATAATCAGATAATTACCTATCGACTCACCAAATTTTGATCGATGGCACTATCTATGCTAGATAATGGTTGAAGACGGAAAATATCAGAGTCCGAACAGGACAGAAAGGGGGATGATACCATGAAAAAGCTTCTCAAAATTATAGGCGCGGTAACATTTTGCTTAATACCGACCCTGGCTGCGGCGCAGGTGGGAAAGGAAGAAGGGGTCAGCCCCATGGTTTTGCTTTTCATGGGCTTTGGGGCACTCATCGTAGTATTGCAACTTTTCCCAGGAGTTGCCTTGTTTGCCGTGATGCTTAAGGAGATCTTTTCTAAAGTCCCCGGTAAAGACAAAGTAGTCACAGAGCACAAAGGGGAAGGCAAACTTTGAGATGTGCAAATAATTGGATAAGCGAGGTCGGGGCAATGTTAGGACTTCTTATCGCCGATGGAGATATTAGCAGCCGCAAACAGATGGCCGAACTCTTCGTCGAAGCCGGATATAATGTGATTGTGACAAACTCGGCGGCTAATGCTTTGCATGGCATTCTCAAAAAGACAGCCCAAGTGGTACTCGTCGGCAGCGGCTTCGACGATCTGACGGCTGCTGATCTGATTCCCCTGCTCAAGAGTTGTAACAGGGAAATTTCCATTATCCTGGTAGCTGATGATCCATCCGCGGCTTTGATCCGCAAACTACGGAGGGAAGGTATCTTCTATCATGCCCTAAAGCCGGTAAGTGGTGAGGATCGGGAAGAAATCCGCCAGGCAGTACAATGCGCATTTCAGCGGTTGGACAAGCCGGTGAGATAATATAGGTCAACACCGTGAAGGAAGTAAACCGGGCCCTTGGTCCGCAAGCAGAAGGAGGACATCATGAAAACGAGATATTTCTTAACCAATCTTTTAACGGCATTCATGGCAACAATCGCTAACGCTTATGCGGCGACCGATGCACGGACAGACAACAGCGGTCTGCTGGTGGCTGCTTTTTTTGGCTTCTGTGCGCTGGTCGTCATAGCCCAACTAATCCCTGCAATTCTTCTTCTGGTAGGAACGATCAAAGGCATGGTAAAGGGGACCAAAGCAAAGCCCATTGAGGTTAAAACAGATAAATAACTATAAAATTCGGTAGTTGTCTTTAAGGTTCGAGAGTTAACGAAGCTGCAGGAGGAACTTGCTGTCCCTTTCTGGGAGGAAGAACGATGAGTAAGACGAAACGCTTTCTGATCTTAATTGCTCTGCTGTTATTGCCTTGGGTAGTGGTGCGCGCCGAAGCGGCCGATAATAGTTGCCTCGCCTGCCACGGTGAAAAATCTATCCTTAGCCAAGGCCCCCATCTTTACATCGATCCGGCAAATTTCAGCTTAACTACTCATTCCCATATCGGGTGTGTTTCTTGTCATGGGAAGGTAAGCCCAGGTCACCCCGCAGATGGGGTGAGGCCATCCCGAGCCATGTGCAAAGAATGTCACGGTCCAGTTTTTGCCGAGTACAATAAGAGCCTCCATGGCAATAATGCCGGATGTGCCGATTGCCATAATCCCCATGCTGCAAAATCACTGCTGGCCGTATCGGGACGCGACATCAACGTCCAGTGCGCTAAATGCCATGAAAATTCAAAAACCGTTCTAAGCCACTCCAAGTGGCTACCCCAGGCACCTCTCCATATTGATTCCGTCCCCTGTATAACCTGTCATACCGGCTCCCAAAATTATGTAATTACGATGTATTTGGTAAAAAGACAAAGCATGTCGGACTCATCTCCGGACGGTGTTCTTCTGGCCAGTTTCAAAGATTTACAGCCCTTCCTGGAGGGGGGGAAAAAAGTGGAGAGACTGATCGATGGGGATGGCAACGGTTTCATCTCTTTGAGTGAATTAAAAAAATTCAATAAGAGCATTCGCTATCGCAGGATAAGTCTCTCGGGAACCATGATGCCCGAGGTGATCACCCATAGCTACCAAATAATTAATAACCGCTGGGATTGCACTTTCTGTCATGCCTCCGGTCCGAAAGCGCAGCAAACCAGCTATCTAGCTTTCCCTCAGCCGGATGGCACTTATAGCCGGATGGCGATCGAGAAAGGGGCCATATTGGATATCCTCTACGGAACTCCGGATTTCTACATGCTTGGCGCCACTCGTAACAAAACACTAAGTATAATCGGGATGTTGATTGCTGCATCCGGCCTCATGGTACCCCTCGTCCATGGTGCACTTCGTTTCATTACCAGAAAGAAGAGAAAGGAACTGTCCGACAATCCCCAGGAGCAAGTTTACCTTACACCTACTCCGGTAAGGATATGGCACTGGCTAAACGCTCTCGGCATCGTGACCCTGTGTATTACCGGCATGCAGATCAGATTTCCGGAATATGCCAACATCTTCGGCACCTATAAAGCAGCCATCGAGCTGCACAACGCGGCCGGCGTCACTGTTTCGCTTTCTTTTTTACTCTGGATATTTTATTATCTTATCGGCGCCAGAAAGCTGGTAAAACTTTATGTCCCTAAATTGGACGACATCAAAAGAGGTCTATTCCGACAGGCCTTTTATTATTTCTTCGCCTATTTTTTAGGTAGGCAGAACCCTCACACTGCTACATTGGACAACAAATTTAACGCCATACAAAAACTTAGCTATTTCTTTATTATGTTAATATTATTACCCTTCGTGATCGTCAGTGGACTGTTGACCATGAACATTGCTCCGCTCAGAGAATGGATCATCACTTTTGGGGGAATAAAATTGCTTTTAGATGTCCACTACCTGCTCGGCTGTTCCTTTTTTGCCTTTCTTTGCGTTCATGTATACATGGCCACCTTGGGGCACACACCTTTTTCCCACTTCCGACAGATGTGGACGGGATGGGAGAGCTGAATTAATTTTAAAAAGTTTACCCCCTTATTCGTAAATTGATATGGTAGAATGTTGCAGAGCGGGAGGATGTAATAAGCCATGTTTCTAAAATCATTGGCAGCAAGGGCCATCGTGCCGGTAGCCGTGGCAGTTACGGGTTTCGTAATTATCTGCTGCATCTTGCTCTATACGGTGATGAAGACCGATTTGATGAACGATGCGGTCCGAGATGAAACCAACCTGGCCGGCACCATCGTCAAGTCCACGCGGTACACCATGCTCAAGCACGACCGCGACACCTTAAGCCAGATCATCAGCAACATCGGTCAACAAAAGGGCGTGGAACATGTGCGTATTTTCAATAAAAAAGGACTCATCATGTTCTCTGCCGATCCAATGGAGGTGAACCGCTTTGTCGACAAGAAGACCGCCGGCTGCATCGGCTGCCATGCAGGCCCCGTCCCTGCTTCAACCCTGGGCGCCATGGAACAGGTACGCCACTTTACCAATGGAAGAGGAGCAAAGATTATAGCTATTACCGCTCCAATTTACAACGAACCGGCATGCTATAACACGGGCTGCCATGTTCACAGCGCCAGTCAGAAAATCCTGGGGACCCTTGATATCGGCTTATCGGGAGAGCCCCTCCTCAAAACTCTGGCCCTGATGCGCAGCCGGATGGTCCTCTTCAGCCTGATGGTGCTTTTATTGACGATTGGCGGTGTCGCCGCCTTGCTGAGGCGTCATGTTTTCGAGCCTCTGCGCGAGCTGAAAGACTATACGGCGAAGATCAGCCAGAATGCTCCTGATGATGGTCTTCCCTGCCTTTCCGGTGAGCTTAACGGCCTTGCCAAGGACATCGGGGGGATTGTGTGCAAACTCCGTGAGACAACGGCGGAATTGAATAAACTTAAAGATCATCAAACATGATTCTTTTGTTCAAATTTTGCCGAGATGCCTAATTTTTTCATGAGGGCATGGAAATTCGTCCGCAACATTCCCGTTTCCTCGGCGGCCTGTGAAATGTTCCAGTTGTTTCTTTTAAGGGCATTAATGACGAACGCCTTCTCGATGGGTTCCACTGCCTGTTCGCGTAGCTGTTTTTTGGTCTCTTTCAGCTCTTCCAGGCTTTGCGGGACGAAACCCTGAGCCGGGCCTCTCTCCTCTTTTTCCCAACGAAGCTCCATATCGCACCTATTGATGACATCCCCCTCACAGAGGACCACGGACCTCTCGATGATATTCTCCATTTCCCGCACATTTCCCGGGAAATTGTAGTCTTCGAGCAGTTCCAAAGCGTCCGGTGCAAAACCCCGGATGTCCTTGCCCATGTCTTCGGAAAATTTTCTCAAAAAGTGGTTGATCAAAAGAGAGACGTCTCCCTGCCGCTCCCGGAGAGGGGGAAGGTTTACAGGGATGACTTTAATGCGATACAGCAGATCATCGCGGAAGGTTCCCTCCGCAACCATGGCCATGAGGTCTCTGTTCGTTGAGGCAATCAGGCGAATATCTATGGGAACAGGGCGAGTATCGCCAATGGGAGTGATCACACGCTCCTGCAAGACCCGGAGCAGTTTCGCCTGGGTCGTAAGGCTGATATTGGAGATTTCATCAAGAAACAGGGTGCCGCAATCGGCCACCTTAAAAAGCCCGATCTTACTCTGCACGGCGCCGGTAAAAGAACCCTTCACGTGACCGAATAGTTCGCTTTCAAGCAAATTTTCCGCCAGAGAGGTGCAGTCCACGGCAACAAAGGGCTGTTCGTGTCTCGGGCTTTTTTTATGGATGGCGCGGGCCACCAGCTCTTTGCCTGTTCCGCTTTCACCGGTTATTAAAACCGTGCTTTCGGTAGGTGCCACCTGCAGGATCCGGCGGTAAACCTTCTGCATCTCGGGGCTTTCACCGATAAAATTGTCAAAACCGTGAAATTTGTGAACTTCCTTTTTCAGGAAACCGTTTTCCGTAAAGGCGGCTTTCCTGATAAGGGCTTTTTGAACTTTGTCACTGATCTGTTCCGGGCTGAAGGGTTTGGCAATATAATCAAAGGCACCGCTTTTCATGGCCTCAACAGCCGTGACCACCGTCGAATAGCCCGTGATAATGATAACAGGTACATCAGGTTGCAGGATCTTGATTGTTTTCAGGACTTCCAGACCATCCATGCCCGGCATCTTCAGATCCGTAATGACGACGTCGAAATCTTTCTCTTGTATTTTATCTATCGCCGACCGGCCACTGGCCACAGATTCCACGCGGATAGTGTCGCTTTCAAGAATGCGCCGCATCCCTTCTCTGATGACGGCCTCGTCATCGACAACAAGGACATGGTGCAAATCCGAAGAATGTTCCTGCCTATTTGTTTCTTCCATTGGGACTTATGTTAGAAAAGAGTGAATTACCCGCCTCAGAAGCAGATAGTGGCATCAAGGACCTAGGATACTTTATTGTATGAATAACTAAAAATCAAATTATTATTTTATTGGGGAAGCCAAGAAAGCACAAACGGCCGCAAAAATTCAAACAAAATGTCAGCCCTTAAGTTGATTTCTGCCAATTCAAATTGACTAATAAAGCGCCATCTCCTAAAATAGAAACCCCTAAACAATGAAGCCTATTCTTATCTTATTGTCTTTATTGTATGGGGAATTGAAAAGAGGAAATATCTTTGCATAATACAGCCGCAGCACCTGACACCGGGCTTACCACCGAAAAGCTCAGGGAAAAAATTTTGCGCAATATCCGGAAGCTGCAAAACACATTTACGCGAGAGCTTTTGGCTTTTGCCCTCTTTATCCTGATAAGCATTGGGGCTCTGAGCGATTTTACCCCTCTGGCAACTCTTAGCCGGGTCCTGGCAGCTAAACTGGGGCCGGCTCCCCCCATAAACCTCATTAGTGCCTTACTCGTGCTCTACATCTTTGCCGCCATCATTCTCATTCTTTCACGCATGATGAGCGGCGTCTGCAAGTGCGGAGGCGTGGGCCATGTCGCCTACCTGACAGGCTTCTATGGCTTTTATCATTTTGCCGGCGCTCTCAGGGAAAACTTCTGGGCCGTCTTCGCCAGCGGTCTGACGATCCTGGTATTGGAAAGCTACCATATCTGGACGTTTTGCTCGGAGGAAATCGAGAAGGAAAAAGAAGTCTTAGCCACCCTGGAGCGAAAAGGGGAGTAGGAAAAGAAACCAGGAAACCGCTTGACGATTTTATATTTCCGGCCGTGCTTCAAAAATTACTTGAAGCAATGACTTATTATTGTTAGCATCCGCTTTTTATTGGGGGAGGGAAGGGGGAATGAGAAAAAAAGAGTTGCCCCGCGATATCCGGATCGACAAGGAAGGCGCTTGGTATTATCATGGCGCTGAAATGTTTCGTAAAGACATCTGGCAAGAACTGTACCGCCATTTAAGACGGGACGAGACGGGAAGATATCTGATAGAATTGGGTGAAGAACGAGTCTACGTGGAGGTAGAAGATACACCCTTCGTGATTAAATCCGTCACTTTTTCGCTTGCAGACGATAAGGAGGAAGACGTTATCTACCTGCATATGCCCGACGACAGCCGGAAAATACTTGATCCCTCGTCGCTACGCGTAGGAAAGGGAAACACCCTTTACGGCGCTTTGGCCGGGCTTGGCATGGAAGCGCGCTTTTCCCGGGCCGCTTATTACCAAATTGCCGCTTTTATCCAACAGGATTCATTGGAGGACAGGTATTTTATTTCCCTGAATAAGCGTCGTTATTACATAAGATCTTGAAAGATAAGGTCCTGTTTAGCACCCAAATTTTTTTATCAAGCGGAGGATTCTTGCATGTCAGATAACAATGTGGAGTTAGCTCTTACTTTTGATGATCTCCTTCTTGTGCCGGCGGCTTCAGCCGTACTCCCCAAGGATGTCGATACGACCACCGTGCTTACTAATCATATTACTATAAACATACCGATTGTCAGCGCCGCCATGGACACGGTCACGGAATCCGGCACGGCCATTTGCCTGGCACAGGAAGGCGGTATCGGCATTATCCATCGCAATATGAGCGTCGAAAGACAGGTTACAGAGGTGGATAAAGTCAAAAAATCAGAAAGCGGGATGGTCGTGGACCCGATTACCATTGCTCCGGATCGACGGGTGCGGGATGCCCTGGAACTGATGAACAAGTACCGCATATCCGGCGTGCCAGTGGTTAAAAAGGGCCGTTTGCTGGGAATCCTTACCAACAGGGATTTAAGATTTGAAACCAATCTCGATCAGACGGTGGCAAAGGTGATGACCAAAGATAATTTGGTAACTGTTTCGGCGTCAATCTCGCTGGAAGAATCCAAAAAACTGCTCCACAAGCACCGGATCGAAAAACTGCTGGTTGTAGACGATGACTATAACTTGAAGGGTCTGATCACGATCAAGGATATCGAGAAAATCAGAAAATATCCCCGCGCCTGCAAGGATTCCCTGGGCCGGCTGCGGGTCGGTGCGGCGGTAGGCATTCTTGACCGGGAAGAGCGCGTGGAGGCTTTGATCGCCGCCGGGGCCGATGTGATCGTCATTGATACTTCCCACGGGCACTCTGCGGCGGTCATGGACGCCGTAAGAAAGACAAAAGCAGCTTTCCCCAACTGCGAGTTGATCGCCGGCAATGTTGCCACGGCGGAAGGGGCGGCGGCCCTTATTAAAGCCGGCGCGGATGCCGTAAAGGTAGGCGTCGGTCCCGGTTCCATCTGCACAACCAGAATCATCGCCGGGGTTGGCGTGCCGCAGATGAGCGCGATTATGGAAGTTTACAAGGTTACGAAAAAATACGACATTCCGCTCATCGCCGATGGGGGAATCAAGTATTCCGGAGACATCGTCAAGGCCTTGGCGGCTGGGGCAAGCAGCGTGATGATCGGCAGTTTATTTGCCGGTACCGAGGAAAGCCCCGGAGAAACAATCCTTTACCAGGGCCGGAGTTACAAGGTTTACCGCGGTATGGGTTCCCTGGAGGCCATGAAATTGGGTAGCCGGGATAGATACTATCAGGATGATATCGAAGATAACATAAAAAGCGTGCCGGAAGGCATCGAAGGGCGGGTACCCTTTCGCGGTTCTTTGGCAGCCAGCATTTTCCAGTTGATTGGCGGGCTTAAGGCCGGGATGGGATATGTGGGATGCGCCACCATCACGGAACTCCGCCAAAAATCAAAGTTTGTAAAGATCACAACGGCCGGCCTCAAGGAAAGTCACGTGCATGATGTGATCATCACCAAGGAAGCCCCTAATTACTGGATAGACTGAGTATGAAAGATGCCGGTTTTGTCCATCTGCACGTTCATACACAATACAGCCTCTTAGACGGGACCATCCGTTTGGATGAACTTTTTAAGAAGGCCCGTGATTATAATATGCCCGCCGTCGCCATGACAGATCACGGCAATATGTTCGGCGCCATCGATTTTTATCAAAAAGCCGCTAAACAGGGCATCAAACCCATCATTGGCTGCGAACTCTATGTCGCTCCGGAAAGCCGTTTTACCAAAACCGCCGGCGCGATAGGGGAAACGGCACGCCATCTCGTGGTTCTTGTCAAGGACATCCAGGGTTACCGAAACCTCATGAAATTAACCACTGCCGGCTATCTTGAAGGCTTCTATTACCGTCCCCGTGTAGACAAGCAACTCCTCTCCCTTTGCCATGATGGCCTGATCGCCACCAGTGCCTGTCTCCATGGGGAGATCGGCGCTCATATCCTCAGGGGAAATCCGGAGGCCGCTGCCGCTGCCGCTGCCGAATATCGAGACATTTTCGGGTCAGAAAATTTCTATCTCGAATTGATGGAAAACGGCCTCCCGGAACAGGCAAAGGTAAATGCCGGGCTCCTCGAATTGAGCAGTAAACTCGCCATTCCACTGGTAGCTACCAATGATTGTCATTATCTCGAGCAAAATGACCGGGAGGCCCATGAAGTTCTACTGTGTATTCAAACCGGCAAGACACTGGAAGATGCGAATCGCATGCGTTTCGAATCGGACGAATTTTACTTCAAATCACCGGAAACTATGATCCAAAGGTTTAACTATTGTCAAGAAGCGATTAACAATACGGTAACTATTGCGGACAGATGTAACCTGAAGCTTGAATTCGGACAGTTTTTCCTACCCCATTTCGAAACCAATGCGGAGCAAACCCTAGATGAATGCCTGGAGATAATGGCAAAACAAGGCCTGGACCGGCTCATGCCCTTCCTTCTAAAGGATGGAGCATCATCGGACTTGAAGGCCAGCTATGAAAAAAGGCTTGCCGAAGAATTGGCCATCATAAAATCCATGGGGTTTGCCGGATATTTTCTCATCGTCTCCGACTTCGTCAACTATGCCAAGAATAACAATATTCCCGTTGGTCCCGGCCGCGGTTCAGCAGCGGGAAGCCTGGTCGCCTACGCTACCGGCATCACCAATATCGACCCAATTCGCTACAAGCTTTTCTTTGAGAGGTTTCTCAATCCCGACCGGATAAGCATGCCCGATATCGACATCGATTTTTGCCAGGAAGGTCGTGACGATATCATCAAGTATGTCACAAATAAGTACGGCAGTGATAAGGTTTCACAGATCATTACCTTTGGAAAAATGCAGGCCCGAGCCGTCATAAGGGACGTCGGCAGGGCGCTGAACATTCCCTACGGCGAGGTGGACACCATTGCCAAACTGATACCGAATGTCTTGAATATCACCCTGGACGAGGCCATAAAAAGGGAGCCGCGCCTGAAGGAAGAGGAGGCGAAGAATCCCCGCACCCGTCAATTGCTGGCTTTGTCGCGGGCCCTGGAGGGTTTGAACCGCCATGCCTCAACCCATGCAGCGGGCGTGGTTATTTCCGACGTGCCTCTGGTGGAAAGGGTGCCCCTTTGCGCACCAAAGGACGATGTCGTAACCCAGTTCACCATGAACGACATCCAGGAAGTAGGACTCACAAAATTCGATTTCCTGGGACTAAAAACCCTTACGGTCATCAAAAATGCCCTTAGATTTATCGAAGAGGGGAGGGGGGAGGAATTGGATATGGACGCCCTGCCACTTGATGACGGTCCTACCTACCAATTACTCTCCCGGGGGGATACGGACGGGGTATTCCAGTTGGAAAGCTCGGGCATGAAAGATATCTTGACCGGTCTGAAGCCCGACTGCATTGAAGACATCATCGCTCTTATCGCTCTTTACCGGCCCGGTCCCATGAGCATGGTACCGGAATTTATCAGCCGCAAGCAGGGAAAAACGAAAATAGTTTATGAACTGCCTCAGCTTCAGGAGATTTTAAGCGAGACCTACGGTATTATCCTCTATCAGGAACAGGTTATGCAAATTGCCGTCAATATCGGCCGCTACACCATGGCAGAAGCCGACACCCTGCGCAAGGTGATGAGCAAGAAAAATGCAGCGGCCATGGAGAAGGAAAAGCCAAAATTTCTGGAAGGGGCAAAGAAAAATAGCATACCCGAGAATAAGGCGCGCAGAATCTGGGAGCAAATGGAGTCATTTGCCGAATACGGGTTCAACAAGTCCCACAGCACTGCCTATGCCATGATATCCTATCAAACGGCCTACTTAAAGGCCCATTATCCCGCACAATTCATGGCCGCGCTGCTTACAAGCGAAAAGGACAATCGCGACAAGATAATCAAGCACATCAGCGGCTGCAAAGAAATGGGCATCAGAGTGCTGCCACCGGATATCAATGAATCAGACCGCGATTTCAGTGTGGCCTCGGGGGGCATCCGCTTCGGTCTGGCAGGCGTGAAAAACGTGGGAGTGGGCGCTATCGAGGCGATTGTCGCCGCTCGCGTCAAAGAAGGCAAGTTTCTGGACATTTATGACTTCTGCTTACGGGTGGATTTATCAAAGGTCAACAAGCGGGTTATGGAGAGCCTCATCAAGTGCGGCGCCTTCGATTCCATGGGCTATCGCCGGCGTCAATTGATAATGTCTTTTGAAGGCATCATCGAGACGGCTCAGAAACGCCGCAAAGAAGATGCTAGTAAGCAAACGTCACTATTTTCACAACTTTATACAGATAATGCTAAAGTAAAAGATTCAATAGCAAACGGTGGCGTCTTGCCTGATGTGCCGGAATGGGTTAACAAGGAAATGCTCGCCTTTGAGAAGGAAACCTTGGGATTTTACATTACCGGCCATCCACTGTCCGGATTTGCCGAGCAAATGGGCATGATCACGAATACCGACTCCGATAGCCTGACGGAGCGCAAGGACAAGGATAACGTCATTTTGGGCGGCATCGTCGCTAATATACGAGAAGTAACGACGAAGAAAAAGGATATCATGGCCTATATAACCCTGGAGGACCTTAAGGGCTCCGTGAACGTCATTTTTTTTGCCGACGTTTATCGAAAAGCGTCTCTCCTTCTTCACGGCGACGAACCGCTCCTCGTTAAAGGAATACTCGATGTTTCCGAAGATAGTAGCAAAGTGATCGCCGTCGAGACCCAGCTATTAAGCGAAGCCTCGATCAAGAGCGACGCGTCTGCCCGTTTCACCTTCGATACGGCGACGCTCGATGCCGATGCCCTTTCAAAACTCAAGGAAGTTATTCGCAATCATCCCGGCAAACACGACTCCTGCCTGCGTCTGCTGGCAGAAGGTCATGAGACAATCGTCTATCTGGGAGAAGAAAACAGGATCAAGCTATCAGAAAACTTAAAAAAAGAGGCCGACCGGATTTTAGGGCCCGGCGCGACCAGTTTCCTCTAACAGAATTTAATTAAGTTTACATAAGATATCTTATCGGACATCAATTAATCCCCGAAAACAGAATTAACCCATTGTGTAAAGACTTTTGTGAAAAGCCTTTGCTGCAACAATGCATTAACAGCCGATGTGCGACTATAATTTATTCCGCTGGTGTTTGTTATCAGATGCCTTCCTCGGCGAGTTTTTTGACCAGTTCCAACTGGGTTGAGGTAAGTTTTTTGGGCAAGGTGACCATAATTTTCACGTATTGGTCACCTTTCTCAGAACCTTTTAAATGCGGTACTCCATAACCCTTCATCCTGATCTTGCTGTTATTCTGCGTTCCCGGCGGAATCTTGATGCGCTTTGTTGAGCCTTCCACAGTAGGAACATCGATAGTGGTTCCCAAGACGGCTTGGGAAAATTTCAGTTCCTTTTCCACGTAGATGTCGTTGCCGTCACGGGCAAAGATAGGATGAGGCAAGATAGAGATATTAAGATACAAATCGCCGCTGGGACCGCCGTGGCCGCCGGGCAGGCCCTTACCGGCGAGGCGCAGTTTTTTTCCCGCATTTATGCCTTCAGGAACCTTGATGTTGATCTCATCAATCCGGCCGTCTTTATTGATTGCCACCTTCTTCTCCGCTCCCAAAACGGATTCTTCCAGGGTAATGGCTAAGTTATACTCCAGGTCGTCGCCCTTCTGCGGCCTGATCCGGTATTGTCCTCCGCCGCCACCAAAAAGGTCGGCAAAGGGCTCGCCCTCAGCCTGCTGATAGGTATATTGCCTCCGCCCCGCAGCGGCGCCGGAAAAACCGAAGCCGCGCAGGATTTCGTTGAGATCAAAGCCACGGAAAATATCCTCCTGGCTGTAATGCTGCTTAAAACCGTCAGAACCAAAGCTATCGTATTCCTTGCGCTTTTTCGGATCGCTCAAAACGGCGTAGGCTTCGCTCATCTTCTTGAACTTTTCTTCCGCCTCTTTGTTGCCTGGATTCTTATCGGGATGATACTTTAAGGCCAGTTTTCGGTAGGCTTTCTTAATATCTTCAGCGCTGGCGTTTTTATCGACGCCCAGTGTTTGATAATAGTCTGTATTCATGTACCTCCCATACCCAATGATAAAGTATGCGATTTAGTTTATTAATTTCTCAATGATTGTCAAGGTAGCGGCCCATCATCTCTCTCTTCGTCACGATCTCGGTAAACTTATTTTCCCTTAGGGTTCCGGGCTAATCTAGCCTAGTGAAGCAATCTTCCTTTTTAACATCTCCTGCCAGGTGCGGTCGGTGGTCTTGTCCAGGGCCTTGCGATAATATTCCAGGGCCTTCTTCGGGTCATTCGTTTCCTCGTAAACCCGGGCAATATCCCGGTAAATTTGCCCGGCGAAGTCCTTTCCTTCCGGCACCTTCAGGGCCGTCTCGAAAGAGAGGAGCGCCTTTTTAAAATCTTTTTTGGCTTCATAGCAATAGCCCTGCCCCGTGTAGGCAAAAACCCTGAGAAAGTTATTCTGTGCGGACTGTCTGAGGAATTCTCCATAGGCCTTAAGTGATAAATCGAACTGGTTGAGGTTAAAATACTCTTTACCAAGTTCGTATGAGGCGTACCAGGCCGCCTGACTGCGCGGATATTTAAGGGTTACATTTTTGTAACCCTCAATTAGCTTTTGGCTTTCTGCTCCCGGCTTGGTGGCGGCCGCCATTTTCCCCACCTGATTGTAAAGCTCAAAAGCCGATTTGTTATAGTTCATCCTATAGAGAGTCCAGCCAGCTGCAATGACTATCAACAAAAGGACAACGGACCCAATTAGATAAAGTCTGTCTTTATGACGCTGGAAGAAGGTTAACACCTTGCCCATTTCCACCTGCAAGAAATCAGGCTCCTTCAACTCTTTTTTTGTAATTTTTCGTGGCATAGGCATTACCTCTCCGGATTAATTTTATCTATAATTTCACGGGGAAAGCGGACGACCCTTCCCTGTTTGTTTACACAGGCCTGGATCGAGTCGCCCTCCACGATTACCCGCTCCTGTTTTTCATCATGAATAAGATAAGCGAATTTGATGCTCGCCCCTCTCATGTAGACCAGTTCCGTTTCCAAAAGCAAAATCTCATCATATCGGGCCGGAGACCGGTACCGGCAGGAAACCTCGGTCAAGGGAAAATCATAGCCCATGCTTTCAATCTGCGCATAAGGTATGCCCGACTGTCGCAAATACTCTCCCCTGCCGATCTCAAACCATCTGATGTAATTGGCATGATAGACAATTCCCATGGCATCGGTATCCGCGTAAATGACCCTAAGCGGGGTGATGTTTTTCGGCGACAAAGCTCCTCCAATCCCCAATGAATTTGCCCATCAGCAAGTGACCGGGGGAAACGAGAATTTTTCCCGCCCGAGCGGCCGTCTCGCCGAAAGGCTGCCCCTCGGCACGATTTTCCTCCCGACGAAAAGAAAAGACGGCAAAGGGGCTGGGACCGGCGCCATGGGTCATAAGGGTTACCGGGGTGGGGTGATCGCTTAGCACCATGACGCGAAAGGCGTCGAACCTAGTGATGCCGGCCAGAATTGGGCCGACAATTTTGGCATCGAAATCTTCGATTGCTTTAATTTTACCTGACAGATTCCCCTCATGCCCCATTTCATCAGGCGCTTCCACGTGCAGGAAGACGAAATCCAGCTCTTCCAAGGCTTCCAAGGCTTTCGCGGCCTTTCCCAGATAATTTGTATCCGTATAGCCAGTCGCCCTGGCCACGGGCAGGACCTTTAACCCTGCATAAACGCCGATCCCGTTTAATAAATCGACCGCGGAGATCATCCCACCCTTTAAGTTATATTTCACCGTCAACGGCTCAAGCGCGGGCGCCCTTCCCTGCCCCCAGAGCCAAATCGCATTCGCTGGTTTCCGACCCTTTCCGATCAGATTCCGGTTGACGGGGTGCCCCTCTAAAAAAACTTGCGCCCGGCGCATTAATTCAATTAATTGCCCTGCCCCGGCGCCGCTGGGCAAAAAACCATCGATCTCCCGCCCCGTAATGTCATGGGGAGGGATGGTTTCCATTTCGCCCACGCCCTCTTTCCAACGCATCAGGTGGCGATAACTCACCCCGGGGAAAAAAGATAATGAATCGGAACCAAGCTGCTTATCAAGGTCCTGAATGATAATTTTTGCTGCATCAGAAGGGATATGATCGGCGGTAAAATCAACCAATTGCCTTCCCGTAGCCCCACCCAGAGTTATCAGATTGCAGCGGAAAGCCACATCTTTCGGCCCCAGAGGGACGCCCATATTGGCAGCTTCCAAAGGCCCCCTGCCGGTATAACATTGCCGGGGATCGTAACCGAGCACGGCCAGATTGGCAACATCGCTACCCGCAGACAAACCCGCCGGAATGGTATCCACCAGTCCCTGAGTTCCTTCCCCTGCCACGCGGTCCATGTTCGGGGTGTGGGCGTATTCCAGAGGCGTTTTACCGCCCAGGGAAGCAATGGCTTCGTCGGCCATGCCGTCGCCTAGCATAATTATATATTTCATCATGGATACGGTCTATAACAGATTTTCTTCTATGCGGATGACCATCGTCTTATCCAGCACCACATCGAGTTTGTCTATTTCCACCAGGGCTTCCCGAACGTCTTTTTCCCTTGCCTTGTAGGTCGTAATGACAACCGGCACCGCGCCGCTTTGCCCCCTGCCCTTCTGAATAACGGCAGCAATGCTGATATTCTTTTTGCCTAATATACCCGATATTTGGGATAACACTCCCGGTCGGTCAACAGCAGAGAAACGAAAATAATAATTTGTAGCAACATCATCCATGGGCAGCAAGAGGATATTTTCGCTCCCTTCTTCTCGAGAAGAGCGGGCCGGTTTCAGACAAGTGACACCTTTCATCATCTCCCGGGCAATGTCGACCAAATCACTGACCACCGCACTGGCCGTCGGCATCATCCCCGCCCCCTGGCCATAAAGGAAAATAGGACCTGCGGCATCGCCGACGAGATGAAAAGCATTAAAATTTGCACCCACATTGGCCAGGAGATGGTCCACGGGGATCATGGTGGGATGCAAACGCGCCTCCACCACCCCGCCCTTTTCCCTGGCAATGGCCAGAAGCTTGATCCGATAGCCCAACTCCCGGGCAAACTCGATATCCTGTCGGGTTATGTGCGAAATCCCCTCTCGGTAGATATCCCCAAAAAGTACCTTTTTACCGTAAGCCAGGGAAAGGATGATCGCCAGCTTGTGCGCGGCATCGATCCCTTCCACATCATAGGTGGGATTGGCCTCGGCAAACCCCAGCGCCTGGGCCTCACGCAGGACCACGTCGAAAGCCTTCCCTTCGTCGGTCATCTTCGTAAGGATGAAGTTGGCTGTCCCATTGACGATCCCGAGGATAGAGTTTATATGATTGGCAACAAGACTTTCCTTCAATGTTTTGATAATCGGAATCGTCCCGCCTACGCTCGCTTCATAGCCGATATTCACCGCTTCTCGCTCGGCTGCCGCAAAGATCTCATTGCCCTGCGTGGCCAGCAGGGCTTTGTTGGCCGTTACCACGTGCTTTTTATTGCGCAGGGCCTCGAGGATAAAGGAACGGGCCGGCTCATAGCCTCCCATGAGCTCGATCACGATATCTATTCCCGGATCATTTAAAATGGATTTCGTATCGGTAGTAAGGAGGCTTTGCTCCACGGCAACCAGCCGTGGGCTCTGGACGTCAAGATCACCGATTTTCTTTATAACGAGCCTTGCACCCAGTCTTCCGGCAAGGAGCTCGGCATTGTCCTGCAGCAACTTTATAACACCCGTACCGATCGTACCAAAACCGATCAACCCGAGAGAAATTTCTTTCATATCACGACTCCACCCAGCCCAGTGGTTTCTAATGCATTAAAATGACAGCCAATGTTTAATGCTAATAACCTGCGGTTTCTAATATATTAACGGGAAATAGGCAAGGGGAAATATTCAGCGCCTTGCCGCCTGCGCTTAGTTTCCCATCTTTTGACGGCCCTTGTCCCGACACGGCTTGACACCCCCCAGGGGAAATGATAGTAACTAGCCGAGCTGATTAATATATCATTAATGTTTAGCACCCATCGAATATGTCAGATGCGCGAAAAAAAGCTTTTCGCCTGGGCGTTGCCTCGGCCTGGGACATTTTCCGGGATGCCTGCGGGAATTATAAGCGCAACAGCGATGTCAATCAGGCTGCCGCCATTGCTTTTTATGCCATTCTCTCCCTAATCCCCCTCTTTTTGCTCACTCTTCTGGCTGCCGGTTACTTCCTTGCCTCCCATCCTCAAATGCAGACGGAAATAACAGAGAACATCAGAACGATTCATCCTTTTTTTTCCGCCGATCTTCTCCAAAATCTGGCAAACTTAAAAGAAAAGAACCGTCTTGCCGGTTGGGCGGGTATCATTAGTTTACTCTGGCTTTCCGCCATGATCTTCGGCGCCCTGGAGAAGGCCCTGAACATTATCTTTCGCGCCCGGACCTTCCGCAATGTGCTGCAATCGAAACTCCTGGCCTTGGCCATGATTCCCCTCGGCTGGCTGGTCGCCATTGCCAGTATGGTGGCGATTTATCTTACGACCATCATCGAGAAGCAGGCATTGTTGCACAAAAGCTTCGTTATCTCAGAATCGACCGCCCTTGCCAGCCGCTATCTGCTCCCCTATTTGCTGACAATCGTCTTTGTCACCCTCTTATACCGGATCATGCCAAAAGTCAGGATATCCAGAGAGGGTGCCTGCGGGGGTGCTTTAATCTTTGCGACCCTGCTGACGGCAGCCAGATATCTCTTCGCCTGGTATACGACGCATTATTCGCATTACGACGTCATCTTCGGCACGATGGAAACAGTGGTGATGCTTGTTCTTTGGGTATTTTACATGGCAGTAATGTTGCTTTTTTGCGCCGAACTCATCTCTTCCTATGAAAGACGGGACTTGATCCTCCTGGAAGAGGCCTTCCTGATGCCCGCTAATAAAGCACTGAAAACGGAAGAGCGGCTGTTCCGCAAATTCGGCCGCCTTTACCGGCCGGGGGAATTCCTCTTTAAAGAAGGAGACAGGGGAAGCGATATGTTCTATATTCTGGGAGGCAATGTGCAGATAGAGAAGAAGGCGGGCCAAGTTACCAGGGAGTTGGCGACAATGGGCGCCGGCACCTATCTGGGGGAAATGGCGGCCCTAATCGACGCGCCCCGCACGGCCTCGGCCCGCGCCGTGACGGAGAGCCATGTGGCCGTAATCAGCGGGGCCATCTTCCGCAATATCCTGCGGGAGAGCGAAGCCGTTTCCCTTACCATGCTGAAAGAATTTTCCCACCGCATCAAACACACCAACGACGACCTGGAGCGCGTTACCCAGGCATGGATCAAACTCCTGATTGTGATGTATTTTCTTAAGGAGTGGCCCCTGCCGGCGGGCAGGGAACCACACGCCGAGTTGGCGCGCCTCACGGAAAAGTCCGATGCCGATATCGAGGAAATGTTTTCCTGGTTGACTAAGGAAGGCATTTTGGTTATGCATGACGGGCAGATTGACGACTTTGTAAAGGAGCGCGCCTGGAAGCTCCTCGATGCGAGGATGAAGGATACTCGCCAATCTCTCTAAAAGGAAGAGGATGAAAATTTCGCTTGTGGATAGGCGGATACCGACTTGTGTTCTGGCCTTAATTAATATCGGCATCATGTTCAGTTACAGCCTTTGCCAGAGTTCCTGCCGGTATTTGACAGGGAACCTCTGGGGGCTCGATCTTAAATACCTGGGGATTCTTTTCATGGCCCTCGTCCTCCTCCTTGTCGTTTTGAACCGGCCTGTCTTCTACCTGACCCTCCTGGCCGCAGGAGTAGGCGGGGAAGCCTATCTCATCGGTTACCAGTTCAGTACAGGTATCTATTGCCCCTTCTGTTTGGCCTTTGGCGTTATTGTGATCCTGATGTTTGCCATCAACTTTGATAGGACGAAAATCCCGCTTACGGTCATAGCAGCGTCTTTGGGCCTGCTTTTCCTAACATTTACCTTTAAGGGTGCCGTCACTCCCGCCTATGGGGAGGAAAGGGAACTTACCTCCTTTGGCTCCGGCCCCATCAAGGTCCGTCTTTATACCGATTATTATTGCCTACCCTGCCGCACTGCGGAACCGGAGATTGAATCTCTCCTTACGAAACTCCTCGAAAAAAAGGTTATCCGGCTGACCCTGATCGACACGCCCTTCCACCCGGAGGGCCGTCTCTATCCCAGATATTTTCTCTATCTCCTGAATAATTATGAACATACTTTTGCCCGCGCCCTGCAGCTAAGGAGTGCGCTCTATGGCGCCGCCAGGCAAAATATCCAGACAGGCGAGGCCATAGAAACCTTTCTCAAGGCAAGAAAATTGAAGCTCAAGCCTTTCGATGTGACGCCATTTTTTTCCCTCTTCTCCGAGCACCTCCGTAGGGACAATATTCAAAGCACGCCCACTTGCATCGTTGAGGGCGCCAAGGGTAAAGAGGTTTTCGTGGGCGGACCAGACGTTATCAAAGCGCTAAAGGCATTGCTGGTACAAAAATGAGGGAAATCGACACGATCATTACCGGAGGCGTCATCGTCACGATGGATGAAAAGGACCTCCTAATCGAAGATGGCGCCCTGGCTATAGAAGGCGATTGCATTGCCAAAATAGGAAAGGCCGGCGAGATAGGCAAAGAGTTTTCCGGTCGCACCGTCATCCAAACGGACAATTGCCTGGTAATGCCCGGCTTGATCAATGCGCACACCCATGCCGCTATGACCTGCTTTCGCGGCATTGCGGATGACCTGGAACTGATGACCTGGCTTAATAACTACATCTTTCCCGCCGAGGCCAAAAATCTCGACCCGGAACTGGTTTACTGGGGAAGTCTCCTGGCCAATGCGGAAATGATCAAATCGGGCACGACCACCTTCTGCGATATGTACCTCTTTGAGGAAGATACCGCCCGCGCGGCAAAACAGGCCGGCATCCGCTGCCTCCTGGGCGAGGGGTTGTTCGACTTTCCCTCGCCCAGTGTGAAAACGCCGGCGGAGTGGTCGGCCTATGTGCGCACGCTGCTGAACAAATGGGCCGGCGATCCGCTGATCAATTTCTTCGTCGCGCCCCATTCCCTTTATACCTGTTCGCATGAGACCCTCCTGGAGGGAAAGAAACTTGCTGATGAGTACGGGCTCTTTTACGGCATGCATCTGCTGGAAAATCAGGCCGAGAAAACACAATTGCTTCACAAATTCGGGATGAAACCCCTGAACTTCTTGCATGAGATCGGGTACCTCACCGAACGCTTTCATGCCTATCACTGCGTTTGCATCGATGGCGAAGACATGGAGCTCCTCGCCGGGCACGGCTGCGCGGTGATACATAATCCCGAAAGCAACATGAAACTTGCCTCCGGCGTAGCCCCCGTACCTGCTATGCTTAAGGCAGGCCTTACGGTGGGCCTGGGCACGGACGGCTGTGCCAGCAATAATAATCTCGATATGTTTCAGGAAATGGATACGGCGGCCAAACTCCACAAGGTAAGTACGCTGGATCCCACCGTGATGGACGCCCGGACGGTTGCCCGCCTTGCCACTTGCGAAAGCGCCAAGGCCCTGGGCCTGGCAAAGACCATCGGTTCGCTGGAAGCCGGGAAGAAGGCCGACATCGTCATCATCGATCTGAACAAGCCCCATCTGACGCCTCTCTATAGCGAATATTCCCACCTCGCCTATGCAGTATGCGGCGCTGATGTCGATACGGTGCTCATCAACGGAAAGGTGGTAATGCGCAATCGCCGCCTTCTCACCATCGATGAAAGCGAGGTCATCGCCAGGGTAAAAGAATTGTCCTTGCGCATCAAAAGCAGCCTGATCCGAACATGAGCTGAAAAAATGACAATCAATGAGTCTTACAAAGGCCTGGTAAGCGCCAGTCTCAACCAAGGCCCAATATCCCCATCCCAGCGACAAACCGCAAGGTTTCTAAAGGGGCGGGTAAAGGTAAGCGTATATAATTTCCTTTTTTACTTCTTACCTCTCCTTTACTTTCCGGCAGCGGCGTGGGCAGAGCCCCGGGAGGTCACTTTCTTTCCCCTGGCCGCCCGCGTCACGGAGCTGACGAAGGTTCGACTGCAAGCGGCGGGAAAGGATTTGCGCAAGGCCGTCTTGAACGTTCCCGGCCGGGCCGATCCAGCCACTTTCACCACCGCCCCTCTCCCGGCGGGGCAAGGAAAAATCACCGATATCACTTGGCGCCGCTTGACCGCTGAAGAAGACGGCATGACAAAAGCCCTGTCCAAGGGGCTAAAACAACTGCAGGGCGAGAAAAACGAACTCCTGGCTTCCCTGGAGGGACTCAACAACCAGCTGCAATTCTGGCAGCAGCAGGTAAAGGCGCGAGCCAAAACACCGGCTGACGCCGGCACTCTGGCGGGTGCCATCGGCCGGAACAGCAAAAAGGTTTACCAGGAAAAGCTGGCCCTCGCCTCTGCCTTACCACCCCTGGAGAAAAGGATAAAAGAACTTGAGGCAGAGGTAAAGGCTTCTACAGCCGGCAGCCAAAGAAACTGGGAGGCGACAATCATTCTTGTCGGCGCGGCCGCGCCGGAAATCCTCTTAACCTACAGTTACAACCTGACCGATTGCGGCTGGCGGCCCGCCTACCGTCTCGATGGGGCCACCCAGGAAGGAAAGATTCGGTTTTACCGGGAGGCGGAGGTCTGGCAAAACTCGGGGCAAGACTGGCGCGATGTTGACGTGCAGATCGCGCTCGTGCCGCCGGCGCCGCTTTTAGCGCCGCTAGCCATACCCACCTGGGTCATCAAGCCGCGAGGAGAGGAAAAGGCGAAAGCCAAAGGCCCCATTTCCAAAGGAAAAACAGCACCGTCTCCCGCAATTGACGAAGGCAGGGCGGCTGAACCGCCGGCGGCTTTAACAACTATATCGGGTGATATTCCCCTGCCCCGGAGCGGTAGGAGAACCATCCCCGCCGGAGCAAGTGTAAAGATAACGATCCAGGAGGAAAGCTGGGCCGCCGTATTCGACTTACTCGCCCGCCCCGGTCAAGGGACGCTGGCTTATTTGCGCGGCTCACTCCTACAGCCGGCCGCCTATGAAATACCACGGGGTCCGGCGCTTTTTTTTCAAAACGGTGTCCTGACCGGGAGGGGCGATTTTTTCTTATCGGACAAGGAGGGAAGCGTCTTTTTTGGACAAGATCCGCTCGTCTCGGTCACTCGTCGTCAACTTCCCGAAACAAAGGATGGGGGGAAAGCCTTTCGCCGCAGCTGGCGCCTGGATGCCTTTAATCATCATGCTTATCCGATCAGACTGCGGATCGAGGAACCGTTGCCCCGTTGCCCCGATGAGCGGATCAAACTCAATCTTTCATCGACTCCCGCGGCACTTGCCGACAGGCCGGATGTCCTGGCCTGGGAAATTCCCCTGGCAGCAGGAGAAACAAAGGCCGTGACCTATGATGTCGCTATCGAAGCTCCTCCTGGCCTGGAAATCGAGACGGGGCCGGCGCTAATCTCCGGAGCGGGAAAAAAAGAACAATAAAGTGGACTATTGATATATACAAGAAACTGCCTTAAATCATGACACTGTCTTATGAAAACCTGCGCGAATTTATTGCGCTATTGGAGGAGAAAGGGGAGCTGATCCGTATTAAGGCGTCCGTTTCGCCAATATTGGAAATAACAGAGATTACGGATCGGGTAGCCAAGAGCCAAGATGGCGGCCGGGCGCTCCTCTTTGAAAACGTCGCGGGTTCGTCCTTTCCTGTCTTGACAAATGCCTTCGGCAGCCGCCGGCGCATCGCGCTTGCCCTGGGTACGGAGAGCCCGGATCACTTGGCCAACCGGTTGCAGGAAATTCTGACACCCCCGCTCCCGCAAAACATCTTCGAGAAATTGCGTCTCTTAAAGCAAATCTTGGGTCTTGGCCGCTTTTTCCCCCGCTACCTCAAGATGTCCCCTCCACCCTGTCAGGAAGTCGTCCTGCGGGGAGAAGAGGTGGATCTGGGAAAATTGCCCGTTCTTCGTTGCTGGCCTGAGGACGGTGGGCCGTTTATCACTTTGCCCGTCGTTTTTACCAGGAGTCTGGCAGGAAAGAGAAATGCCGGCATGTACCGTATGCAGGTCTTTGACAGGAACACCACGGGGATGCACTGGCACACTCATAAGGACGGGGCGCACTTTTTCCGCGAGTACGAAAGGGAAGGGAAAAGGATGGAGGTAGCGGTGGCCATCGGCACGGAGCCGGCCGTTACCTATGCCGCCTCGGCACCTCTGCCGCCAGGCATTGATGAAATGCTGCTGGCCGGATTCATTCGTCAAAAACCGGTCAGGCTGGTGCCCGCCCTGACGGTTGATCTGCAGGTTCCCGCCGAAGCGGAGATAATTCTTGAGGGCTATGTCGATCCCAGGGAAAGGCGGCGGGAGGGCCCTTTCGGGGATCACACCGGCTACTATTCCCTGCCCGATCTCTATCCCGTCTTCCACGTCACCGCCATGACGCACCGCAGGCAGGCGGTATACAGCACCACGGTCGTCGGGCGACCGCCCATGGAGGATTGCTACCTGGCGCAGGCGACGGAGAGGCTCTTTCTCCCCCTGCTCCGCACCCTCCAACCTGAGATCAGGGACTACCGGCTACCCTGGGAAGGGGTGTTTCACAACCTGGCCGTCGTTGCCATCGATAAGGAATATCCAGGACAAGCCCGGAAGGTGATGCAGGGCCTTTGGGGTTCCGGCCAGATGAGTTTCTGCAAGACGATTGTGGTCGTCGACGGCAAGACGAGGCTCGATGACGGCCTGGCCCTTTTCCAGGAGATCCTGACCCGGATCGACCTGGAAAGCGACGTCCTCATCACCGAAGGCATCTTGGATGTCCTCGATCACGCGGCGCCCCGTCCCTGCTTCGGGGGGAAGCTGGGCATCGATGCCACCGAACGTCTGCCTGGTGAACCCCAGCGCGCGCTATCTTCTAATGATAAAAAATGGCTTAACGAAAGGGATATTAATGCCTTACTTAAAGCGTCAGATGAATGTTTTCGGGAAGGCCGCCTTTTTTTCGCCGCTTCTCCCCTGCCCATTTTCGTGTTACCAATAATTAAAACTCCGGAAAAACGCGGGGCTTTTTTCCGCGACCTGCTCATGGCAAAACAAATGCTCACCGCCGGGATCGTCGTTTTATACGATGCCGGCATCGATAGGGGCGATCCTTCCCTGCTTCTCTGGAAGGCCTTTAACAATGTCGATCCCCACCGGGACATCTCTCTCCGGGATCAATTGGCTGTAATTGATGCCACCGTAAAAACAGAACTCGACGGTCATAAACGCCTCTGGCCCGCTGACCTGGTTAACACCCCCGAAATCTGCCGTCGTGTTTCCGACCGCTGGACGGAATACGGCATCCCCACGCCGAGATAAAATGGATATTTTTGACTTGCCCGACAATGAGACCCTCTATCGCCCCCTCGCCGACCGGATGAGACCCCAACGCCTTCAGGACTACGTGGGTCAAACTCATCTTTTAGGGGAGGGATGCCTGCTGAGAGGTTTGATAGAGGAAGGGCGCTTGAGCTCGCTGATTTTCTGGGGGCCGCCCGGTTCTGGAAAAACAACCCTGGCCGGCCTTATTGCCCGGGAAATGAAGGCCCATTTCACCAGCTTTTCCGCCGTTCTCTCCGGGGTTAAAGAAATCCGCGCCGTCGTTGAGGAAGCAAGGAACCTGCAGCGCTGCCAACAAAGAAATACGATCCTCTTCGTGGATGAAATCCACCGCTTCAATAAATCTCAGCAAGACGCCTTCCTGCCCCACGTGGAAAGCGGCCTGATAACGCTGATCGGCGCCACCACGGAAAATCCTTCTTTTGAGGTCATCGCCCCGCTGTTATCCAGGACGCGCGTCTTAGTGCTGCAACCTTTTTCCGCAGTGGAAATGGCCATTATCATCAGACAGGCAATGACCGACAGGACACGGGGGTTGGGATCTCAAGAGCTGCTGTTGGATGAGGGAGCCTTAGATCACCTCATCTGGTCCGCCGATGGCGATGCCCGTTCCGCCCTCAACAGTCTCGAGGCCGCGGCTTCCCTGCTTGCCGGTGCAAACAATAAGGGAGAGCGGACCATTACCCTGGGCCTTATCGAGGAAGCTATCCAAAAAAAAGCCCTGCGGTACGACAAAGCCGGCGAGGAACATTACAATCTTATCTCCGCTTTCCACAAAAGTCTGCGGGGCAGCGATCCAGACGCCGCGCTCTACTGGCTCGAACGGATGCTCAGCGCCGGAGAGGCCCCCTTGTACATCGCCCGCCGGATGGTGCGCTTCGCCTCGGAGGACGTGGGCAACGCCGATCCCCGGGCGCTGGCCATCGCCCTTTCCGCTGTACAGGCATTTCAGTTGCTGGGATCACCGGAAGGCGAACTCTCCCTCGTCCAGGCCGCCGTATATCTGGCCACAGCGCCGAAGAGCAACGCCCTTTATAAGGCCCAAGGCAAGGTCCGGGAAGCAATCCATAGAACCGGCACCCTCCCCACGCCTCTGCACATCAGAAATGCCCCCACAAAATTGATGCGCGAGCTTGATTACGGCCGGGGCTATCAATACGCTCACGACCACGAAAACGCCTATGTGCCCCAGGAATATCTTCCCGACGGACTCACCAAAGATAGATATTATCAACCGACCGATCGGGGTTATGAGAAAACCATTAAGGAAAGAATGCTTTACTGGGAAAAGATACGCGCTGCGAATAAAAAGGAAATAAAAAAGGAGGAGCCGGAAGGCCCAAAAGACCTTCCGGCTCAAGGAAGAGAAGAGTGAAGGTTGGCACCTTCCCACTTTGGGAGTTAGTAATCGGTTAACCGAAGAGTGTTAACTGTTAGCTCCGTAATGATCTGTTATGCAGAACTTGTGCCATTTTTGGGCATGGTCTGGCAAGAAGTGGTTGAGAAGCGGCATTTTTTGTCGCTCCGGTCGTGAGAAGGCTTAAAAGGCGGCCTCACAAAAAGTACATTCCCCTCCCCCGGAGGGAGGGGATTAAGGGGAGGGGGATATAATAGCTCGATATGTCCTAACTTTTCACCCCCACCCCAACCCTCCCCCTTTAGGACCTTTAGGTCCCTCAAAGGGGGAGGGTATTGCAAAGGTTGTTATGTTCTTGCCATATGGAATCCGAAAATTAATTCGCTCCTTCCCATTTCTGGGATAATATGATTAGATCGGTCGCATGAAGAATCTCGGAGACGGTAATTATGTCGCACCAGCGGCAGTTTTTATTAAAATAATATCGTTAAATAACAACAAGTTAAGTTATCAAACAAGATTATAGTCGAAATCGACATAATTGTCGAGAAGTTGGCCAATGAAGATTCAAGAGAAAAAGGACCTACGACGCTATCAGGCCAAACATGGCAGCCACGACAAGCGCATGTACCTGCCGCCTCTGGCCATCATCGGCGGCGTCTGCGTGTTGTTTATCTGCCTCTTTCTCGTTACGGGAATTCTGTACCTGCAGCGAAGTGAGAGAATCCTTGTTAGTTTTCTGGAAAACCAAGGTCTCGGGATAACGGGCGTCGTCCAGAGGCTTAGTCAGGAAAACCTCAATTTGCTGGTTCAGGCAGGGCAGGAAAAAACGGAAACACCTTACTCACTTCCCAAGGCGCCGGCCCTTTATCCCAAGGCATGGCTCACCGCACAGTTGGCCGATCTGGGCCGGGAGGTTGACAAAAGGTGGCAGGCTTCCCATCTGAATCGGGGTGATATTAAAAAATTTGCCGATGAAAAAGGGTTGTGGCTCGTGGCCATCATTGATAAAAGCGGCAGAAGCGTTTTTCAGAATCGTCGGCTGCCCAAGGAATATTATTTACCCCTGGGGAACAGTTCCTCCCCCCGAGAATTGAGCCTCGATTTGCTTTATGAATTAGCGCAGCAAAGAAAAATCGGCTATATCGCCCTTCAGCGCAAGGATGGCAGCGGTACGGTGGTCATTGCCCTGGACAGGGCCGGTTTGATCTACTGGGGTCTGAAGGTTGCTGTGGAAAAAGCTATAGAAAAGTTGGGGGAAGGGCAAAAACAGGGGCTGATCTACATGACGATCGTCAGCAGAAGCGGCATGCCCCTGGGAAAGTCGGGACGCCAGCCGGAGAAGTGGCGCGCCAATGATATTCCCTTTAACGACCTGCTTAGCGGCACGGTAAAAATCGCCAGCCGGCCGGTCGTATATCTGCAAAAAAATATCCTCGATATTGCCACTCCTCTTTACATCAACGGGACAATCGCCGGCATCGTCCGCATCGGCCTCGATAAACAAAGCACAGACCGTATCTTACAGGAAAACAGGCGTCAACTCCTCTCTTTTCTGATCTTCGCCGTGACCATCACCATCTCCTGCATGTGGTTTTTATATCGCAATCAGAAAAGGCACCTCGCCGGCATCGTCGCAATCGAGAGAAGTTTAGAAAAGGCGGAAAGGTTGTCGGCGCTGGGCCAATTGGCCGCCGGCGTGGCGCACGAAATACGCAATCCCTTAAATGCCATCAGTATGGCCAGCCAGCGGCTGAAGCGTGACTTTAACCCTCCCGAGGAAGAAAAAAATCGCGAGTTTCAGCTGCTGTCCGGGGTCATCCGTGATGAAATCCGGCGCCTCAACGCCATCATCGAGGAATTTCTCTCCTTCTCCAAAAGCCGCCGCCTGGAGCTGCGCTACTATCCTGTAACGGAAGTACTGCAAAAGATCGTCAATCTGATCCACGAGGAAGCCGCCGCCAAAGGCATTACGATTAAGACCTCAGGATTTTCGTCCCAGGAAATCCTTCCTATGGATATGGACAAGCTCCAGCAGGCGTTGCTGAATTTTGTAAAAAACGCCATGGAATCGATAAAAGGCGGGGGCGAGATCACCATTTCCGTCATCCGGAAAGAGAAGGAACGGCTGGCCATCCGTATCGCGGACACCGGATGCGGCATGAGCCCGGCGGAAATGGAACGTATCTTCAATCCCGAGTATACGACCAAGGAAAAGGGATTGGGTCTGGGCCTGGCCCTGGCACATGAAATCATCCGGGGGCACGGCGGGGAAATTCGTCTTTCCAGTGCCATAGACAGCGGAACTACCTTTGAAATTCTGCTGCCTACGCAGAAACCACCCGATGTAGCAAATAGCAGTTCGGACAGGACCGGAGAGACAACCTGATGAAAAAATTACAGCTCCTGATAATCGAAGACGGTCAATCACAGCGGGAAACATTAAGGGATTTTCTCAGCAAGGAAGGTCACGTTGTCTCAGAAGCGGCAAACGGGGAACAGGGAATCGCCGCGGTGCGGTCCGGCCATTTCGACCTTATCCTGCTGGATTACAAGATGCCGGGCATGGACGGCATGGAAGTTTTGAAAAACATCAAGGCCATCAATCCGGAAATCGACGTGGTCATCATTACGGCCTACGGCACCATCGAAACCGCTGTGGAAGCCATGAAGGCCGGGGCAATCGACTATATTACCAAGCCTATCGAATTTGACGAACTGCTGATTCTCATCGAGCGCGTCGCCGAGCGGCGCCTCCTGATCCGGGAAAACGAGCTGATGCGCCGGGAGTTGAAGGAGAAAGGCGTCACCTCGGACAAGATTATCTATCACGGCGCCAAGATGCGCGAGCTGATCAATATGGCCGGGAGAGTCGCCAACAGCCGCACAACCGTGCTGCTCCAGGGTGAAAGCGGCACGGGCAAGGAACTGCTGGCCCGGCTGATTCATCAGTTGAGCGGACGCCTGAACAAGCCCTTTGTCGCGGTAAACTGCGGGGCACTCCCGGAAACGCTCCTGGAAAGCGAACTGTTCGGCCATGAAAAGGGCGCCTTTACCGGGGCAGCGATGCGCCGTATCGGCAGGTTTGAGGAGGCGGAGGGGGGGACGCTCTTTTTGGATGAAATCGGAGAAATTTCCCCCCTCGTGCAGATAAAGTTGCTCCGGTTCCTGCAGGAACGGGAATTCCAGCGCCTGGGCGGCAACCAGATCATTACGGCCAATGTACGGATCATAAGCGCGACGAATTGCGATCTGGCCACCCGGGTGAAAGAAAGCGCTTTTCGCGAGGACCTTTTCTACCGTCTCAATGTGGTGGTCATGTCCCTGCCGCCGCTCCGGGAAAGAAAGGAAGATATACCCGCCCTCATCGATCATTTCCTGAAGAAATACGCGCAGGTCAACAACAAGGAAATCTACGGGATGACGAGCGAGGCCCAGGACTTGCTCCTGAAATACGATTATCCGGGAAATGTCCGGGAACTGGAAAATATCCTGGAGCGCGCCGTCGTTATCGCACGCGAACCTTTGATTTCCCAGGAAGATCTACCCTTCCGTGAGCCGGATTGGCGGGATTTCACGGGCCCAAAGGGGGAAGCGGGGGTCCTCCGGCAATCCGTCGAAGAGTTGGAACGCAAGATGATCATCGAGGCCCTGACCAAAGCGGATGACAACCAGACCAAAGCCGCCGAAGCCCTCGGTCTCAGCGAGCGGGTCCTGCGATATAAACTGAAGAAATACGGCCTAAAGGAATAATGGGTGTCATTCCCGTCTTTTTTATTGTCGTTCCCGCTTCTTTTCTTGTCATTCCCGCGCTCTTTTCAGTCCCCGCTTGACGGGGGCAGGCGGGAATCCAGGAGCGTACCCCGTTCAAAATTAAAAACCCTGGACTCCCGTCTTCACGGGAGTGACAGAGAATGAGGTGTCATTCCCGCGCCGGCGGGAATCCAGGTGAATACCACCACCTAACATTAATAACCTTTAAATCGCCCTCTTTATCTCGCCCGCAAACTTTGCCACCTTCTCGACCATATCGTCCCGCCCGCTGTTTTCTTCGATCATCCGCACAAAGGCGCTTCCCACCACCACTCCGTCGGCATGGGGGGCAATCGCCGCCGCCTGGGCCGGCGTTGAGATACCGAATCCTACCACAACGGGCAGAGAACTGACTTTTCTGATCCTGGCCACATCTCTTTCGATATCGGCAATTTCCGGTGTCTTTGTCCCCGTGATTCCCGTGATGGATATATAATAGAGGAAACCTGCGGCCCGAGCGGTGATGTCCCTGATCCGCCCGTCTTCCGTCGTTGGGGCGATCAGGGTGATGAAATCGATACCCCGCTGATCCGTATAGCGCCGGAGTTCCCGTGATTCTTCCGGAGGAAGATCGACGACGAGCACCCCATCGATGCCCGCCTCTTGGGATCGGTCGGCAAAGCGTTTGAGCCCATAGCTGAAAATCGGATTGTAATAGCCGAACAGGACAAGGGGTATCGCCGCTATCTTCCTGATCCTCTCCGCCATTCCCAGCACCGCCTCCAGGGTGGTCCCCCTCTTCAGCGCCCGCAATGCGGCGGCTTGAATCACCGGCCCGTCGGCGGTGGGATCGGAAAAGGGCGTCCCAATTTCCAATATGTCCACACCCGCTGCGGCCAGTGCAATGCACAATTCCTCCGTTTTCTCCAAGGACGGATCGCCCGCGGTGATGTAAGCCACCAGGGCTTTTTCACCTTTTCCCTGCAAATCGGCAAATTTATCCTTGATACGGCTCATGGCTGCTTCATCCTTTCAATAATAGTCTCCGCATCCTTGTCCCCCCGTCCCGATAGATTGACTATGATGAGCTTCTCCTTGCCCAGGGTGGGGGCCAGTTTCATGGCATAGGCTACGGCATGGGCGCTCTCCAGAGCCGGAATGATGCCTTCTGATTTAGATAGGGTGAGAAAGGCCTCCACAGCCTCGTCATCGGCGATCGTCACGTATTTTACCCGGCCGGTGGCATGGAAATAGCTGTGTTCCGGACCGACGCCGGGATAATCGAGGCCCGCCGCAATGGTATAGGCGTCCTTAATCTGGCCGCCTTCATCCTGAAGCAGGTAGGTTTTATTGCCGTGGAGTACCCCGACCCGGCCCGCCGTGATGCTGGCCGCATGCTTTCCCGAGGCAACCCCCTCCCCCGCCGCCTCCACGCCGAACATGTCAACACCGTCGATGTTGCGAAAGGGATAAAAAAGACCCATGGAATTGCTGCCGCCGCCCACACAGGCGATCAAGGCATCGGGATACCGCCCTTCGTGCCGTAAAATCTGCCTTTTCGTTTCCCGGCCGATGACGCTTTGAAAATCGCGCACCATCAGTGGATAGGGATGGGGGCCGGCGGTCGAGCCGATCACATAATAGGTGTCCCGCACCCGCGACACCCATTGCCGCATGGCCTCGTTCATGGCGTCCTTCAGGGTGGCCGTGCCGGATGCCACGGGCATGACCTCTGCACCCAGGATCTTCATCCGAAAGACGTTCGGCGCCTGGCGATGGATATCCTCCTCGCCCATAAAGATTTGGCAGGACATCCCGAAAAGGGCCGCCACGGTGGCTGTGGCAACCCCGTGCTGGCCGGCGCCCGTCTCGGCAATGAGCTTCTTTTTTCCCATCCGTCGGGCCAGGAGCGCCTGCCCCAGGGTGTTGTTGATCTTGTGCGAACCCGTATGATTCAGGTCTTCTCGCTTTAGATAGATTTTAGCGCCGCCCAGACGAGAGCTGAGATGCCGCGCCTCGTAAAGGGGCGTCTCGCGTCCCGCATATTCCCGCAAATAGCCACGCAACTCCTCCTGAAAGCCCCTGTCAACCCGCACTTTTTTGTAAGCCGCTTCCAGTTCGAGCAGGGCGGGCATCAGTGTCTCCGCCGCGTAACGCCCGCCGAATATACCGAAATGTCCCCGCTTGTCAGGTAATATCTTTCTCATTTGTAGAATATTTTCCTCTCCTCCGGTTTGTCATCTTTGCTTCTAATCATCTCCACAATCCGGCGCACTTTTTCATGGTCCTTCCGGCCCGGCGACGACTCGACGCCGCTGTTGATATCCACGGCGGGCGGCGAAACTTCGGCGAGAGCCGCCGCGATATTATTTTCGGAGAGCCCCCCGGAAAGGACCAGGCCGTAGCTCTGCCGCGCCCGGGCGGCCAGCTCCCAGTTTGCCCGCATCCCCGTTCCTCCATAGTGCGCGGCGGTACGGGAGTCGACGAGCAGCGCCCGCACCGGATATGTTGCCAAAGTAACCAGATCGGTTTCGCTGCTAAGGGAAACCGCCTTGATCAATAGCGTTGGCAGGAAGTTGCCGCAATAGTCCGGCGTCTCATCCCCGTGGAGCTGGATCAAGTCCAATCCGCAAAAATCGAAGATTTCCTGTATCTCGCTAGCGTCCTGGTTTACGAAAACCCCCACCTTGATAACCTCTATAGGCAGCGCCGAGATTATCAGCCGCGCTTCTTCCGGTGTCACATATCTAGGGCTAGGTGCATAGAAAATAAAACCCAGTGCGTCGACGCCGCAGGAGGCGGCAAAGAGGGCATCTTCCCCTCTGGTCATTCCGCAAATCTTGATCTCCGTCAAAGCGCCTGCTCCCGTCCCAACAGTTCCCCCAGCTTTCGCCCCGGATCAGCCGCGCTCATCAGGGTCTCGCCAATCAGAAATCCCCGTATGCCGGCCTGCATCAGGGTAACAATCTGCTCTCTGCTGCCGATGCCGCTTTCGCTGATCAGCGTTTTACCGGGCGGAATCTCCCGCGCCAAGGCGAGAGTGTTTCCTATGTCGACCGTGAAAGTCGTAAGGTCCCGATTGTTGATCCCGATAATTTCGGCCCCGGCGGCCAGGGCGATCGCCAGATCGACGCCGGAGTGAACCTCGACAAGCGGCCAGATCCCCAGCGACATGGCAAGACTAATAAATTCCCGCAACTCCCCTACGGGCAGCAGTCCCGCTATCAACAGCAGCGCATCGGCGCCCAGCAGCCTGGTTTCATATATTTGGTAGGGATCGATGATAAAATCCTTGCGCAGGACGGGTATCCCTACTTTCTTTTTAACCGCCGCCAGATACTCGGCTGCACCGTGAAAGAATTCCCGCTCCGTCAGCACGGAAATGGCTGCTGCGCCATGCCTTTCATAGAGAAGAGCAACCTCGCCCGGATCTATATCCTCCCGCAAACTCCCCCGCGAAGGCGAATGCTTCTTTATCTCCGCAATAATTGCGCACGGACCCACATTCAGAGCAGCGCGAAAATCCGGTCCGGCCCCCGCCGGCAGATCCGCCACCTGATCCCGCAATTCCCCAAGCGGCCGGCTCTGCTTCAGGAGTCCCACCTCCCGCCTCTTGGCCGCCACAATTTTATCTAAAATGTTCATCGAGCAAAATCCCACACCTTTTGTCGTTCCCGCGTCTCCCTTGTCATTCCCGCGGAGGCGGGAATCCAGGATCTAACCCCGTGCAAAGTCAAAAACCCTGGACTCCCGCCTCCGCGGGAGTGACAAAGCTTGAGTGAATAATTAAAGTATTTCCTCATACAAATCTTTCCAAGAAGGATTTAACTCTTCAATAAGCCTTAGTTTCCATTTCCGGTTCCACTTTTTAATCTGTTTCTCTCGCAGAATCGCTTCCCGAATATCACCGTGTGCCTCGTAGTAAACAAGCAGATGGACATGGTACTTCTTTGAAAATCCATCTACCATGTTTCCCTTATGCTCGAATACTCTTTTGCGTAAATCTCTCGTCACCCCAATATACAAGGTTCCATTTTGACTGCTGGCCAGAATGTAAACATAATACTGTTCGTCAGCATCCATTAAACCTTCCCACATTATCCTGTATCATTATGGTACTTAATCCCAGCTAAAAGATAACATTGGTTGTCATTCCCGCGCAGACCCAGAGGACCCAATGGGCCTAAAGGCGGGAATCCAGGAATCTTACCCCGCACAAAACCAAAAGCACTGGACTCCCGTCTCCACGGGGGTGACATAGCTGTGGGTACGTTGTCATTCCCGCGCAGGCGGGAATCCAGAAATCTTACCTCATTCAAAGTCATAAAGCACTGGACTCCCGCCTTTAGGCCTTTAGGCCCATTGGGTCCTCTGGGTCTTCGCGGGAGTGACAAAATGTTTATCATTACCGCAAAAGTGCAAAAATTAATTTGACCGGTCTCAGCCATTTGTATGCTGAATCAGGGCTTCCAGTTTGGCAAGGGCGGCGCCGCTATCGATGCATGCGGCGGCCAGCGCTATCCCTTCGGGGATATTGGCGGCCTTGCCGCCGGCCATGATGGCCAGGGCGGCATTCAAGAGGACAATCCGGCGGCGGGCGCCATCCTGGCCGGCCAGGACATTTCTCGTAATGGCGGCGTTTTCCGCGGGGGTGCCGCCGGCCAACTCTTCCAGGGGGTGTGCCTCCCCGAAAAGCTCAACGGTATCGATGTTATAGGTGTTAACTAGCCCGTCCTTTAATTCGGAAACGCGGGTTTCCCCCGTGACCGTCGCCTCGTCAAGGCCGTCGGAGCCGTGCACGATGAAGGCCCGCTTGGTCCCCAGGTTTCTCAGGACGCCGGCAAACATTTCCGTTAATTTGGCATCATAGACGCCGATCAATTGACAGGTGGCGCCGGCGGGATTGGTAAGGGGACCCAGCATGTTAAAGATAGTGCGGATTCCGATCTCGCGGCGCGGTCCAATAGCGTGTTTCATCGCCCCATGAAGGAGCGGCGCAAAAAGGAAGCCGATGCCGATTTCATGCAGGCATTCTTCGACGATCTCCTGCCCCACGTTAATGTTCACCCCCAGGGCTTCAAGAACGTCGGCGCTGCCGCAGCTACTGGACACGGCGCGGTTGCCGTGCTTGGCCACCGGCAAACCGGCGGCGGCTACCACGAAGGCCGCGGTCGTGGAGATGTTGAACGTATTGATCCCATCGCCGCCTGTACCGCAGGTGTCCATGATCACCGAGGAGCGGGCATCGATGCGGGTCGCTTTCTGGCGCATAATCCGGGCGGCGCCGGTAACCTCCTCGACCGTTTCCCCCTTGATCCGGAGCGCCGTGATGAAAGCGGCGATCTGGGCCGCCGTGGCCGTACCGCTCATTACCTCTTCCATGACCTCCAGCATCGACTTTTCCGACAAATTCTCACCAGCTACAACACTTCCGATCGCTTCTTTGATCATGATTTCCTCCTCTAAACCAAAAACACCTTCACCCTCTCCCTACCCTTCACCTTCACTTTCACCCTCTCCCTAACCCTCCCCTTTAGGCCCCGCGGGTCCCTCAAGGGGGAGGGAATTTAATTTCTTGCAAAATCTTTTCCGCCTCTCTTGAAGGTATAGCACTTTTTCCTCCCCTGCAGGGACCCCACTGCCTTACCCTCCATTGAGTGGGACCCCACCTGCTTTCCCCTTCCTAGAGTGAGACCGCTTTCCCCTCCCTTGAGGGGAGGGGATTAAGGGGAGGGTGAAAAACACCCAATTGTTATTGATTCTAATCACCCTCTCCCTAACCCTCCCCTTTAGGCCTTTAGGCCCCGCGGGTCCTGTGGGGTCCCTCAAGGGGGAGGGAATTTGTGGAGGAAACCCCCGCCACCAGATCCAGAAAGTTCTTAATCAACCTCTTGCCTTGGGGGGTCAGGATCGACTCGGGATGGAATTGAATCCCTTCCAATAGATATTCGCGGTGCCTAATTCCCATGATTTCCCCTTCTTTGGTAGAGGCGCTGATTTCAAAATCGGCGGAAAGAGTCTCCTTTTCGATAAGAAGCGAATGATAGCGGCCGGCCTTGAAAGGGTTCGACAGGCCCCGAAATATCGTCCGCCCGTCATTGATGATGTCCGATGTTTTGCCGTGCATAATGCGCTCCGCCCGGACCACATTGGCGCCAAAAGCATAACCGATCGACTGATGCCCCAGGCAAACCCCCAGGATCGGCAGGCGGGTATAAAAATGCTTGATGACATCGACGGTAATCCCCGCTTCGCGCGGCGTACAGGGACCGGGAGAAAGAAAAATAGCTTCCGGCTGCATTGCCTCGATCTCGGTAAGGCCGATTTTGTCATTCCGGCGCACCAGCACCTCGGCCCCCAATTGCCCCAAATATTGCACCAAGTTGTATGTAAAAGAATCATAATTGTCTATCATTAAAATCATTTTGACACCTTTTCCGTCTCTAATAATCGTTCAGTTGAAATTGAATATCGAAATTCAAGGCCTTTTTTCTTGGTCATTCCCGCTCTATATATGTCACTCCCGCGCAGGCGGGAGTCCAGGGTTATTTGAGTTTGAATGGGGTGATGGCCTGGATTCCCGCTTCCGCGGGAATGACAGAAAGGATAAGTTACCACCCTGATTACCCCGTAATCTCAAATCCGCCTTTTGCCAGCATGATCGCCTGTTTCATGCCTTCCGCCTTGTTCATCGTCTCCTGGTACTCAAGGACAGGATCGGAATCGGCAACGATGCCGGCGCCCGCCTGAATATAGATCATGCCGTCCTTCATCATAATCGTCCGGATGGTGATACAGAAGTCCATATTGCCGTTAAAGCTGAAATACCCCACCGCCCCGCCGTAAGGACCACGCCTTGTGGGTTCCAGTTCATCGATGATCTCCATGGCCCGGATCTTCGGAGCCCCGCTCAAGGTGCCGGCGGGAAAGGTCGCCTCCAGGACATCGAAGGCATCTCTGCCGTCCGCCAACTGCGCCTGAATGTTGGAAACCAGATGCATCACATGGGAGTATCTTTCCACCGTCATCAACTGCGTGACCTGCACACTGCCGATGACGGCAATCCGGCCCAGGTCGTTTCTTCCCAAGTCCACGAGCATGACGTGTTCCGCCCGTTCCTTGGGGTCCTGCAGCAATTCATCGGCCAGCCGCCGGTCGTCCTGTTCATTAACGCCTCTTTTTCTGGTTCCCGCAATGGGCCGCAGCTCCACCGTTTTTTCTTCCAGGCGCACCATGACCTCCGGCGAAGAGCCGATCAGTGTAAGCTCCGGCAGTTTCAGGAAGAAAAGATAGGGTGACGGATTCACATAGCGCAGCGCCCGGTAGAGATTGACCGGGCAGAGGTTGTATTCCATCTGGAAGCGCTGGGAAAGGACGACCTGGATGATGTCCCCGCTGTTGATGTAATCCTTCGCTTTTTGTACCACGCCTTCAAAGTGGGACCGCGCCATGTTACTGGCGAACTCCGCCCCGTCCCCTTTCCCTCCATGATGGAACTCGTTAGGATGCCCCGCTGGACTCTTCAAAAGGACCAGCATTTCGTCTATCTTCCGGGCGCAAGCGTCGTAAACCTCCCGCAGGCCCGCCTTTCCCCCTGTAAAACCGCAGGCTATCACCTTAATCGTATGGCGCACGCTGTCAAAGACAATCAAGGTGTCCGTAACGAGAAAAACGGCATCGTCGGTAACCAGGTCGTCCGCGGCCTGCGCCGGCAGTCTCTCAAAATAGCGTACCATATCATAACCAAGAAAGCCTACGGCGCCGCCATAGAAACGGGGACAACCGGGGACGGCCACGGGCCGGTAGTGGCTGATCAGCTCCCGGAGAAAGGCGAGCGGTTTACCCAGATGCCGCTCGCGCCTGCTTTTTCCGTCCTCCTCGATAATTACTTCCTCGCCGCGGACCCGGAAGATAACCTTCGGGTCCGCACCCAGAAAGGTGTAACGACCCCACTTTTCGCCGCCTTCCACGCTCTCCAGCAAAAAAGCGCAGGGTCTCTCGCGGAGCTTCATCAGTACCGAAACCGGCGTCTCCATATCCGCAAGGATTTCCCGATAAAGGGGAATCAGATTCCCCTCCCCCGCTAACTTTTCAAAAGCTTCGAAAGTCGGATAATACATATGGTCCCTTTCCTAATGGTTGCCACCCCTACCCTGCTTGTAGCGTCCCACATTCCATCCACGGTATATCACCCTCCCCTCAATCCCCTCCCCTCAAGGGAGGAGAAGTAAGAGACACCCGCAAATTCGTTCCCTCCCCCTTGATGAGAGGGGGCACCATCCGAAATTCCCTCCCCCTTAAGGGACCCCACAGGGCCTAAAGGGGAGGGTTAGGGTGGGGGTGAAACTGTGTACTCTTGCTCCCAACAAAAAAGGCCTTGATTTCTCGCAGCCTTTGTTTATCGATAGAAGCAAAAAAGCCGCGGCCCCTCTCGGTCAGCCACGGCTTGATTATTCAGTAATCAAAAAAGATCAGCAATGGGCAGACCGCTCCGTTGATGTCTGCCACCACCAGTTATTCGCCATTCCGCTTCCTAAATTACCTATTGCAATCTGCATGGTCAAGTTTCTAACAAGATTTTTGCTACCTGTCAAACAATTTTTACTGCCCGTAAGTCAGATAAGCATCCCGGAGGCGCAGGAGATGCTTTCTGATGTAGTCCTCCGTCAGGCGGTCCCGGTTGTAGAAGACTCTTTCCAGGTTGTAAAGGGGCGTGGGATTGACGCCGATTGAGGTAGCCAGTAAATTTGCCTCCCCGGGTGCAACGATCTTCGTCTCCGTAGAGTAGCCCCAGTCCTTGTCTCCCTTCACCTGCAGGATGCGGGGCTTCATATCACGGCGGGGCGTCAGGGGAATGGAAATTTGCACCCCACCCATCTGCACATGCTCGTCGTCTTTGGTCTTGGAATCCTTAAAGTAGACGTCCACGGCCGTGTCCCCGAAAAACCGTTTCAACTCCAGCCGGTAACCGCGATCCTGATCAAGGAATCGCCCCGCGGTACCGATTACATAGAGGTCAAGGGGACTGAAATAGTAGCGATATGAACCAAGATAAACATTTTTTTTCTCGTCAACTACACTCTCGGTATTGGAAAGATAGACTTGCTTAAACTCGAAACGGTGTTTGCCGCTGCCAGGAGTCCACATCAGCTCATTAAGTGTGCCGTAGGTATCGTGGAGGACGTATCCCGCGCCAAGATTGAGCATCAAGCTGGGAGTGACCTTGAGGGCCTGAAAGAGCATGAGCCGCTCGAACTGACTGGCCTTACGGCGATCAAATGGCTGACCCGTATCGAAAACCTGGGTCCAGTCGAGAGGAACATCCCAACGCGCATTTAGGACGGCGCCCTTCCATGCGTTAACATATAAATCAGGCTTGAGGGACAGGAGATAATCAAAGTTGCTAAAATCCGTGCCCACTAAGGTGGACAAGGCCGGATAAAGAATCAACTCCGATTTCAGCCAGGAAGGATTGCCCGAGCCGGGTAAAAAACTCACCGTCTTATCTACAGACTCATAAGGCGTTATCTCTAATGTCGCATCTAATTGCCCTTCCTTTTCCGGGTCTTTTAGAAACTCCCGGAAATCGGCCAACGGCGCCGTAAGCTGCAGCATCCTGATGCCCTTCACACGCACAATAAGTTGCAGGATCTCGAAATCGGGCGATACGGTATCCGTGACAATACCGATGACAACCCCGAGGCCGTCCAGCTCATTATGATTATACCGGCTATTCTCATACTCGACGGCCAGGATCGCCGCCTCCGGATCCGTACCCACCTGGACGTTCTGAAAGCCGCCGGATATCAGCCTCTCCCTTAATGTCAACAAACTTGCCTTACTTTCTTCCACTTTGTCGGGAACACTTGTTTTGGTAGCCGGGTGTTTAAAGGTCTGACTGAGTTTTATAGCCCCGGTCTGACCGGCAGTCTTCCCCGCCTCAGTTGCGGCAGCCTTCTCCGGCAATGGTCGCTGGCTGTGGCGGTCCAAACCTAAAGGAAATTGCAGACCGATGCCAAATTCCCAATGATCGGTCTGATTGTCCAGGGAGGTCTTGGCAGTGGCCTGGAGGCTCACCGGCCATCCCCCGATTTCCGGCGTCACCAGCCTGACCCCCACATTGGTTTCCGCGGCGTCGTTCTCACCCAAAAGGTAAAGCCAGTCAAAGGCCTTCACCTCCAAACCGCCAAAGGTGCCGTCCAGCCGATCCGGGCCAAAGCCATACCCCAGGGTGAAACGCAAACGCCACCATTCCTTGGAGGCAACCAAATATTTCGTCTGGAAATTTTTGGCGCCGCCGCCTAGATCCTGCATACCGAAAGCGATATCAGGCAGATAACTATCCTCCGGGATAAAGGGCATCTTGATCTTAAAATTGGCAGACAGATCACGACGATCATCGGGAAGGTCCGTCAAGCGCCCACCCAGTTCGAAATAGGGCAACAGGCCAAAAGAAAATATATAGCTGTCCTCACGAGTAAGATCGCGAAACGTCTTCTCCTTCTGGTCGGAATAGAGCAGAGCAACTTTACCTTCGTCCGTGACTTCGGCGTTGGGAGCATTCAGCAGCCCTGTATACCCTTCAAGGGACAGGAAATTCTTGAATTCCCCGGCAGTGCAGACAGAAGCCGCCAAGACTAGTGCTGGTAAGACAATGAAGTATAAAAATAGTTTTTGAATAGGATCTCTCATGCAGTAACTTCCAGAGACAACTAAAAAGAACAACAGGGAGGAAACGCAAGGCTTCCCCCCTGTTGCTTTCAAACCATTTTCTAGATTAACTTCTCTTAATCAAAACTTAAATCGCGTCATACGGTAAAGCCCATCAGAAGCCGCTGCCCGTCCCTGTTCCTCCTGTACCGCCTGTTCCGCCTGTTGGCGTCGTTACGGTAATTGTGAAGGCCGGCAGAGATACGGTCGAAGGTCCGTCTGACACAAAAATCTGAATATTGGAGTAAGTCAAAGCCGATGGTGGCGTACCAAAAAGTCTGCCGTTGGCAAAATTAAAATCGGCCCAGTCGGGGCGGTTGACGATGCTGAACGTCAGGATATCACCCGTATTTGGATCCGTGGCCGTGGGCGTAAATGAATATGCCGTACCGGCGACAAGCGTCAAGGTCGGTGAACCGGAAATTGTGGGCGGAGTATTAGGCGGCGGCGTGACGGCCGTTGTGGTGACAGCAGTTGTGACAGCGGTACTTACAGACGTATTTATCGCGGTCACATCGGCCGCTGATACCAGCGATGCCTCCGTGACAGCGCCAGTCGTACTAGTTGAGCCAATTGCCGTGCTAACAGCAGTAATTACTGCGGTAGGAACTATCGCGGCCGCGGCAGCGGCATTCGTTGTAGCAGGCGTGTAGTTGATAGTGGCTGCACCGTTCGTAGCATTCATAAGCGTTGTGTCAGCCAAGGTATTCGTGACGGCAGTCTGCAATGTAGTGGTTAAATTGGCTACCGTGGTTAACTGGGTCGTAGTCTGGGTTTTTAGCTGGGCGGCCATCTTGGTGATGACATTTTGTTGCAAAGCGACAATCTGCGAGTTTTTTAAACCACCAACGCCGGCATCGGTTTCCAAGGTAGTGGTGAGGGAATTGACTGTGGCCTGGATGCTCTGCACAAGAAAAGCAGCGGCAGGAGTAACCGCCGTAGTAATATCCGCATCATAACTAACGCCTAAGCCGCTGATCACCGCCGCCATCGCCGGGTCCGCAACCACCAATGATGTCAGGGGAGAAACCCTAGCTGAGCCGGCCGGAGCCGTCATGGTCATCGCGGTAACGCCGGGGTTTGCAGAATCTGTCCCGCCGAGCGACACGATAATATAAGTATAAGGGGGAGTAGCGGGTAGTGTGTATGTGCCATCGGCTCTTGAAATCGTTTGGTAGGCCGCTTCGGCAGGGTCGATCGTATATTTTATGCCCGTCCCCACTTGATCCGCAAACACTATTGCTCCGCTAACATTACCGAGAACAACCTTGCCCGCGGGAGCCGGCGGTGGAGGAAGCTGAAAATCCGAACTGGTGCAACCTAGAAAAAACGCCATAATAATAAGCGTTATGACAATAACCGCATAATTTCCGAGCTTATGATAATTTCTTTTCATCATTTACCTCCTTCTTATCGTTAACTTTCAATCAATAACGCCTAACCCGACCAATATCCCTTGCCCCTTCGTTTAATCCATATTTTCAGCCGTCTTCTTTTAAGCTAGCATTTTCGCCGCATCTTACAATACCTGCCCTGCTTTTACAAGCAATAAAAAAATGAAATATTACACAATCGCATTTGTTCCCGCCGCCAGGCATTGGCAACATTTTCGTCGATAACAACTCCCCCTGCCCTTTAACTCAACACCCAAAACCCAACACTGCTTTTATTGCGGCATATACTCCGGCACGATCTCTTTTAATTTCCTTTTTATGCCCTCGGAATCAAATTGATCGGCGATTAGGACCAGTTCATCCACAGCCGCTGAGATCATCTCGTATGTATAATGATTATCCCCCCTCAGGACCATGATCTTTTCATGGCTGGTGGGCACAATACCCTCACCTTGCGTGATCAGTTCCTCGTAGAGCTTTTCCCCCGGCCGCATACCGGTAACGACCACCTCGATGTCTTTTCCGGGCTCGTAACCGCTGAGCCTGATCATGGAATGCGCCAAATCGGCGATCCGAATTGGTTCGCCCATATTCAGGATGAATATTTCCCCACCTTTACCCATAGCGCCGGCCTGCAGAATAAGCTGCGCAGCTTCCGGAATGCTCATGAAATAGCGCGTGACGTCAGGATGGGTTATGGTGACCGGCCCCCCCATTGCGATCTGCTGACGGAAGAGGGGAATAACGGAACCGGAGCTGCCGAGGACATTGCCAAAACGCACCGCAAGAAACTTTGTCCGCACATTGCCATTAAAACTCGAAGACAGAAGCTCGCAAATGCGCTTTGTCGTCCCCATGACGTTCGTGGGGCGCACAGCCTTATCTGATGAGACCAAGATGAATTTTTCGGCGCCGCTCTCGATGGAAGCAAGGATCGCATGCTTCGACCCTGTGAGATTGTTATGGATCGCCTCCCAAGGGTTGATTTCCTGCATGGGCACATGCTTGTAGGCGGCAGCATGGAAAACGACATGGGGTTTAAACTCGTTAAAAACACGCTTAGTGGCGCTGAGATTGCGCAAATCGACTAAAAAGGCATCCGTCATTACCTCCCTGAATCGCCCCTGGCATTCCATTTCCACCTGGTAAAGATTATATTCGCTGAAATCCAAAAGCGCTACGGCTTGGGGCTTGAAGCGGCTGATCTGCCGCACTAACTCGGCACCGATTGACCCCCCTGCCCCCGTTATTAGTACGCGCTTCCCCAAAAGGTAGCTTTCAATCTCCTGATTGTCCAGCCGCACTTCCTCCCGTCCCATCAAGTCAGCGATCGTGACTTCCCGCACCATCTTCAGCGATACGCGCCCGTCAATCAATTCTGCAAGAGGCGGCATGGTTTTGAAAGGCTTCCCGGTACGCTTACAGGCAGAAACGATGCGCTGCATCTGGGTACTCGTGGCGGACGACGATGTTATAAGTATTTCATCAAAAAAATCTTCAAACAGCTCTATTTGATCGACATTGCCAAGTACGCAGATACCGTGAATAGCCCTGCCAAGCTTTTCCCGGTCATCGTCAAGAAAACCGACGGGAATCAACTTAACACCGGGATTCAGCATCATTTCCCGGACGACGCGCTCTGCGGTATTGCCCGCCCCGATAAGCAATAACCTCTTGGCGTTCTTTTTTTTCTCCCTCATAAACATGCCTGCCGGTAACTGCTGTCTCGACAGGGACATACGGATCGCCAAGCGTGCACCGGCAATTAAAAACAAGGTCAGAATATAGTCCAGAAATAAAATGGAAAGTGAAATATTCACCGATCCATACAAGATGATTTTAATCAAGAGCAAAACGACGGTGGCAAACGTCGCTGCCTTTAAAATGTTGATAAAATCAACAAGGCTGGTATAGCGCCACATGCCACGATAGAGATGAAAGATGATAAAACAGGTAATCTTCAACGGTATGGCAATAAAAACGGTCTGTTTGAAGATGAGCAGGTGGTCTGTAGGAATCCTGCCCTCGAAGCGCAAGACATAGGCGAGGAAGTACGCCAGCCCGATTAAGACGCCATCGGCAGCGAACATCAACCAGAAGTGCTTATTCCGTATAATCGTCTTCATTTTCTAATCAAAGATCCAAAAAGTTATTGGTAAGAGGTGGTTCGGTGTCTTATTACTTCTGCAACAATATTTTAGGTTCAGTCCCTTAATTCAAAATCCAAAATCAAGAATCCAAAATTCTTTACGCACCCTTATTCTATCCCCGCGTCTATGTCAATCAATAGAGTGAGGTATTTCACACAAGAACCTCCGAAAATCCAAAATCAAGAAGAGACCTTTGCATAACTCCCTTTCTGTCATGCCGGACTTGATCCGGCATCCAGCAACTTAGCGATAATACTGGATACCGGCTTTCCCCGGTATAACGACTGGGCTGATTTGTATGGTTTTGCAAAGGTCTCAAGAATCCAAAATTGCCTTTAAAAGAGTTACCAAATCGTTCGCACATGCGAATAATTCTGTATCTTCTCGTCCTTCGTAACGAGTGAAGCACCAATTGTTAGCGCAGTCGCGACAATAATGCGGTCGGCAGGATCATCATGAAAAATCCCAGGCAGATAAACGGATTTAATGGCAATTCCGTTGCTTACCGGCACAAAGTGCAGAAAAGCTAACGCCTCGGATCCGGCAACCCAAGCACTAATATCAAGAGTCAAATGCAACCTGCCGCGCTTAACAAGCATGGCCGTCTCCCACGCGCTCATCGAGGAAAGATAGAGCATATCATCAGCTACCGCCAAGTCAATGGCTTCACGGGCTTTATCGGACAAGTATTCGGGATTACTGATCCACCAAATCCAAACATGTGTATCAAGAACAATCATTTCACCTTAATCAAAAATCCATAATCCAAAATCAAGAATTGTCTTTCTATCAAAAAATCATCCCGCCTTAATCAAAAATCCATAATCCAAAATCAAGAATTGTCTTTAGTCTTTAAGAGCCTCCCATTCATTACTCCCGACCGGTTCAGTTGGACTGTCATATTTTAAAACCGTATTGCGCAAAGCCTTTAAAGCATCGGCAGGATCCCGTTTACTGTACGGTAATATCTTTAAAACAGGCCGGCCATGATCCGTGATAATAAGCTCTTCGCCACTTTCTTCTATCTGGCGAAAATACTCTAACGATCTTGGCTTAAATTTTGATTTAGACACCGTCCGTCCCATCTTCGACCTCCGCAACTTCGCATTGCAATTTACTAATGACTATGGTCTCGCTACCATAGTCATTTTAGAATGTCAATCTTTTTTCTTCTCTCTGTTTTCTTCTCTAATTCAAAAGCCAAAATTAAGAATCCAAAAATCGCCCTTTAATGTTGTACCCCTTCCCTTCTCAGGACCTTAAACAGTGTAAAGAACAGAATCTTTATATCAAAAATAAAGGAACGATGTTCCAGATAATATGCATCAAACTCAACCTTTACGGGGATCGGCAGCTCATCGCGTCCATTGACTTGCGCCCATCCAGTGATCCCAGGAATCAACCGATGAACCCCTCTTAAAGTCCGCAAAGCAATCAGATCATCTTGATTGAATAATGCAGGCCGGGGACCGACAAAACTCATATCCCCTTTCAAAACGCTCCACAATTGCGGTAGCTCATCCAGACTCGATTTTCTCAGAAAACGACCTATCGCTGTCAGATATTCGTCTGGATTGGATAGGAGATGGGTTGCCACAGCCGGAGTATTGACCAGCATGGTGCGGAATTTTGGCATCCGGAAGATGGTGTTATTTATGCCAATCCTGTCGGACCAGTAAAGGATGGGGCCTTTGGAACTGATCTTTAAAAGGAGGGACACAAATAAAAAAGGCAAGGAAAGAAAACAGAAAGCAACCAGTGCAAGCACCACATCAAGAAATCTTTTCAACTGAATAATCCAAAATTCAAAATCAAGAATCCAAAATCGTGCTACAGTTCTCCCGCCCTCCGCATCTCCCGGATCGTTTCTTCCCAGCCTGCCTGTAAATCATACTGGGGCACAAAACCCAATTCTTTTCGAATGAGGCTCCCGTCAACGGCAATATCTTCAGTGTATTTGTCCAACATCGCCTGTATAGCCAGGGGAATTGTGGGGACATGACCTGAATTCGCCAGAATTCGGGATCGTGTCCCCACAATCCCCCTACTAACCTTATCAACTATTCCAGCCAATGTCCGCGTTGAACCGATAGGCAATGACAATCGGGGTGCCTTTCGGCCTAGGGCAGAGCATATAGATTCAATAATTTCGTTCATGGTATGATATTCGCCATCAGTTACGTTGAATATTCGACCTGCTGCGGCAGGATGAGAAACAGCCAATGCAGCAGCACGGCCAACATCTTTGTCATAAACCAGCGTACGTCGATTGAGGCCACTTCCAATCGGAATAAAGGGTAATCTGGGGACATGACCAAATTTCTTCAGAAATTTGGATCGTGTCCCCAGATTACTACCGACAGAGATAAAGCGATTACCTGCTAACGCTCGCGTCAGCCGTTCATAGTTTCCCTTGATGCGGGAACCATACACTGCACCCAGACGCAATACGGTTCCCATGGCATGCCCCTCTTCATCCCGCGCATTTAAAACAATCTGTTCCGCGGCACATTTGGTCTGAGCATAAAAAGTGTCAGGATAAGTTTGCGACGTTTCATTGAGCACGCAACCACCTGAAGGCCCATGCACCGCGATCGTGCTAAACAAGACAACACGTTTAACACCGGCTTTAATTGCTGCCTCAACCACCACTGCTGTGCCGCCGATATTGACGCGCTCGTATTTTTCCCGCAATTCAGGTGGCGGATTTACAATGTGCAAGAGCGCTGCCATATGAATGACTGCGTCAACACCTTGCATTACAGATTGGACCGCTACTTGATCAGTGACATCGCCGACCAAAACTTCTACGCGTTGCTGGAACGTACCCACAGCGGGCGCATCATACGAAAAGGCACGGATCCGAAACCCTGCTTGAACTAGAGTCTGAACGACACACGGCCCAATAGCACCAGTGGCGCCCGTAACAAGGACAAGAGGTTTGCTTAAGTCGGCTATTTGAGACAAAGGGGTTAAATTTGGCGAGGTCGTTTCAATAATTGAGATAATTTGACAAAATATTTTGAATAAACTTTGAAAATATTTGTCTCTATGCCATTCTCGCTGCAGGCACGTACAATCTCCCGATTTAAAATAACGTTGCTTTTGAGATTCCTGGTACTTAAACCACCACTCCGCATTTTAACGATAACGTCAGGCAAATAACTATAACTTACTCCATGCTTCGCATAGAATCGCACAAGCAATTCGTAATCAGCGGCAATGAGATAGTCAGTCTTATACAAGCCATATCTGTCATAAACATTTTTTTTTATAAAACATGTGGGATGAGCCGGCATCCATCCATAGGCAAATTTTGAAACCCGAAAGGCAGAAGAATCATAGTATCTGACAACCTTATTAAGATTGTTTCTATCTACATATACCAAGTCAGCATAAACAGAATCTACATTATTGCGAAACTCTTGAACAACGCGACCTATGACATGTTCATTAATATATAAATCATCAGAATGTAATATCCCAATGATGTCACCGCTTGATATATTGATACCCTTATTTATCGCATCATAAATTCCATTGTCGGTTTCGCTGATCCATATGTTAATTTTATCTTCATATTTTTTAATTATATCTATCGTACCATCCGTTGATCCCCCATCAATTACTATGTACTCAGTGTTTACGTAATCCTGATTGAGAACACTTTGAATACACGCTTCAATATACTCTGCATTATTTAATGCAACTGTAATGATCGAAATTTTCATAAAACAACTGGAAGCAATGGCAAAACTCAACCCCTTTCGATGTAATAATTGCCAAGAACCATCACATCCATCTTTGTTCTTAGGAAACATTGGAGGGCTTCTTCAGGAGTACAGACAATTGGCTCGTTCTCATTTAGCGACGTATTGAGAACTAAAGGTATTCCTGTTTTTTGCTCAAATCCCTTGATCAGTTTATAGTAAAGGGGATTCGATCTGGAATCGACTGTTTGAAGACGGCCCGATCCATCAACGTGGGTCACCGCAGGGATAAGGGGTCTTTTTCCCTGCCTGATCGGAACAACCTTTTCCATAAACGGTGACGGTACATTATCTTCAAAGAATTCAGAAACTTTTTCCTCGAGAATGCTGGGCGCGAAGGGCCTGAATTTCTCCCGAAACTTGATCTTCAGGTTAATGATATCCCTTGCATCCGTGCGGCGCGGGTCCGCTAAGAGAGACCGATTCCCAAGCGCTCGTGCGCCGAATTCCATCCTGCCCTGGTACCAGCCGACGATTTTTCCTTCACACAAGGCAGATACCGTGTTTTCAATGAGATCTCCCTCTTTATAGCGGAGGCATACAAGTTCGTTGTTATGCCGACCAATCGTACTCTTTATTTCAGTTTCCGCAAATTCCGGACCCCAAAAAGCGTGTTCCATGACAAATTGATGCGGCTTCTTGAGAAGGTTATTCCAAACATAGAATGCGGCGCCAAATGACCCGCCATTATCGGCAGCACCAGCAGGGATGAAAACATTTTTGAAGGGTGTCTGCCGATAAATCTTTCCATTGGCCACAGAGTTCATGGCAACGCCGCCAGCCAGACACAAATTTTCACAGGGATATTTATTATAGAGTTCATTCAGGAGATGAATAACGATTTCCTCAGTGACACATTGTAGGGATGCCGCAACATTTTCATGCTGGGGGGTCGTTCCTGATGAACGTGTCGGAGCTAATTCAAAAGTATCCTTCATCAATTTACTGTGAAACGGCTTTATTGATGGGGCGCCATCATTCCAAAGCATGGAAATACCTTTATTATGATGGGTGAAATAGTTCAGATTCAACTCGAAACCTGAATCCTTGGGATAAATAATATCTCGGAACCTATCTACTAAAGATGGTGTGCCATAAGGAGCCAAGCCCATCACTTTGTATTCGTCCCCGTAATGAGGAAATCCCAGCAACATAGTCATAGCGCAGTACAGGAAGCCAACAGAATGAGGATAATAAACTCGATCATAAATCTTAAAATCGGTTGCTTCTCCGCTGGCCATGAGCGTGCTTACAAAATCCCCCATGCCGTCTATGGATAAAATGGCAGCCCTGTCGAAAGGAGACGTGAAGAAGGTGCTGGCCAAATGGGCCGCATGATGCTCGACGGCATGAAATTGAGCTTTCAGGGATTTTGGGTCGCTATCAAAGGCATGCGCCAACTGATCCATGACACCAAATGATTTGCTCTGCCTTTTAAGCCGATCCAGAATAGATTTCAAATCAGGCATATTCTTTAACGTAAACAAAAATTTCGACGTAAGATTGGCTTTGGGATCAAATGAAACGGCGACATGGTCCAGTTCCTTAACGTCGATGCCGCCTTCTTTGAGACAATATCGGATGGATTGCACGGGGAAACCGGCCCAATGCTTGATTCTCGTAAATCTTTCTTCCTCAACAGCGGCTACAAGTATCCCGTCCTGAATCAGCGCGGCTGATGAATCACCGTGAAATGCATTAATACCAAGAATATTCAAATAAAACTCCTTTTAGAATTGAAAATAGATGAATTGATTGACCGGCTTCAGAAAAACGAATACAAAATATATCATTACACTCAGAATTGCCGTTTCAACTGCACTCCTTACGACCGGTATATGCAGGAACGGACGTCTCGATTTAGCAACGAGCGCACAAAACAACATGCCGACCAAAAGCAGGAAGACAAAAAGATAATAATTTTCCCGGAAAGAGAGGTGTGCATAGGTATTCGGACGCACTACTTTTCCTAATAGATCGAATGTCTGCCGGAGTGTGGCGGCCCTAAAAGGTATCCATGCAAGCATGATGGCAGGCAACGTCAAGGACCATCCCACGCTCGAACCTACCCATTCTCTCAATCCATTAAATCGCCCCTGCAACTTTCGGTAAATATAAATGAGTGTAGCATGCCACACCCCCCATAGTGCAAAGTTCCAACTTGCCCCATGCCACAAGCCCATTATGAACCATGAGACAAAGAGCGCAGTCGTATGCATATATGCAGGTGCATGCGATCCCTGAACCTGTATATCAATACCGCCGTCGGAAGAGTCACGGTAACGGGAGCCGCTCAAAGGCAGATATAGGTAATCCCGCACCCACGAAGAAAGAGTGATGTGCCAGCGCTTCCAGAAGTCACGCGGCGATACAGCCAAATACGGCCAGTTAAAATTATCGGGAAAATGAATGCCTAGCATCCGGGCTGACCCGATCGCAACAAGACTGTAGCCGGCAAAATCAAAATAAATCTGAAATCCAAATCCGAAGGCCATCGTCCAGACATCAAGCCCGCTGAGGAATTCTGTATTACTGCTGAACGCGCTATCAACAAGAGGTGCGAGTTGATCTGCAAGGACGACTTTTAGAAATAGACCTGCTATGATCATCTTTACTCCAGCAATGGCGTTGCTGGCCGTGAAGCAATGCCTCTGTTTTAACTGATTTATGAGTTCGTGGCCGCGTAAAATAGGGCCGGCGATCATATGAGGCCAAAACATGACGTAGCTGAGATAGAGACCAAAGTCCCTAACGGGATCAATTAGGCGGCGGTATATATCGAGTGTATAGCTCAACGAAACAAAAGTATAGAAACTGATGCCTAATGGCAGCGTTATTTTCCAGAGATGAATATACCAGTTTTGTCCAAACAGGCTTCCCAAGAGTGCAATGTTGCCAGCAATAAAATAGGCGTATTTGAAATAAACTAACAGTCCGAGGTTGATGGCGATACTGGTTAATAGCCAGAGTTTCCTCGCCGTGTGTGTCGTTGCATCACAGATGCGAAGCGAAACGTAATAGTCCACAAAAGCGGAAAAAATGATCAGTACAAGAAATTCAACCTTCCAAAAACCATAAAAGACGATACTCGCTAGGAGCAGCCAGCGCTGCCTCCCTCGCGGGATAAGCCAATATATACCAACTGCAATTATGAGGAAAACAATGTAGCTAAGAGAGTTGAAAAACATCACCGCTCCCTGTCATCAAGAATCTTTTTAACATTAGGAAGAAGAGCCTCTGCTACGAGTCGATGCCCTGCACCCTGGAAATGCATAAAATCTGCGTCGTCACCGACATAGGTCCCCCACAACTCCCCGGGAACTAGTTGTTCGAGATTAACAAGCTGAGCACCATATCGTTGGGATGTTAAAACAATCTCATTCTTCCAGAGACTGTATTCAGTTGAATCGTACGGAATGGGCTTGTCATGCCGGATGGGTGCAATATAAAGTAATACAGGAATACCTCTTTGCCGGCAATCATTCAGCACATCGCGAAGGGCATCCATATTGAGGTCGTAGCGTGCTTTTATCATTCGTCGAACTGTAGTTGGCTTGATTCCAAGAGCGTAGTTGCGAAAATTATATAGCGCAAGAAGGACATTGCCTTCGATTTGTGGGCGACTCTCCCATAGCCGCCATATCGTAGAGAGTCGCGCGTTCAACCATTGCTCAACCGGCTTTTGAATTGTTCCAGAAAGTGTATCATCAGTCCCTTCGCCGTTAACTTTACATGTAGAGAAAAACCTTTCAATCATATTTTCAGCCGTAGTGGAGCTTCGCCGAAATTCTGTTACAAAACCTGGTGTTAACATCTCGGAAAAATCACCCCGCAGCCCATCCTCGCGTAGATCATCAAAGACAAGTTCTACCATTAGCAAATTCACAGGCACATTCATCATTGCATAACGACTGAGTAAGAGAAATTCCTGAAGGTTGGCATTTGGCAAGGAAAAGCCAAGAGGTTCAATCATGGCAGGGGACTCCCACCCCATCTTTAACCAATAGGGTGCGAGATGATCGCCCTGCTGATATTGATTGATATAATGCAATTGGGAATTACCCAGCCACAGGATACGATGAAACGCACTCGTATATTGATGTTTTATTTCATCACTATGGCACATATCGATGATCGTCTTAATTTCTTTAACATCGGACCCTGTGTACGGTCTGTCTTTAAATACTTCACACTGCAAGGTGTTTTGCTCCCCTTTTGCGAAGTTGACAAGGTCAACTTGCTGCCCGGCTGTGAACAAAAGTGCCACATAGGCAAATAATGTAGCAAAGACAATGCAAGTTACTTCTAAGAACAGGCTGGTAGAAACCTTCACTGACATGTATTTCCCATCTTTTCTTTACACTACGATGTTAGCAATTATCTCAGACTATTCGGTATAAAAGATCGCAAAATTGAGAGGAATGGATATTGGTAGTAAATGCTTTTCAAATAATAACTGATCATCGGAATAATTCCGCCTTTTTGTCTTGCTATTCCAAGCATCAAACGTTTACGAAGAAGAAATAGTTCCTGATATGAATATTCTTGTAGGTTGTATGGAACATCGTCAGATTTGAGCCAGTATTCATCGTCTATAAACCCGCTCTCTCTAGCCTCTCTAAACACCCGAGTACCCGGTAATAACCAAAGGATTGTAGCACCTATGGACGAGTGCGGCATGATAGTTCCCGCAAGCTGAATCGTCGCATCTATCGTGTCGGTTGTCTCACCTTTATTACCGACCATGAGATAGGCACGGGGTTTAATACCTACTTTGTGCACAAGTGAAAAGGCGCGCTCGATATCAGCTCGGTTCTGGCTCTTGTTGATGTTTCGGAGGATGACGTCACTACCACTCTCGACACCAAAATCTATACTTATACAACCACTCTCCTTCATCAATGCCAGCAGTTCCTCATTAACCATCTGCACATGGCTACAACAAGCCCATTTTATATCCAGTCGCCTGTCAATAATTCCCTGGCAAATGTCCATGGCACGTTTTTTATTAACAGGGAAGTTATCGTCGAATATATAGATCGACCTGACATCACCCCCATCTACGAGTTGCTGAATTTCATCAAGAACATTCTTGGCGGAACGGTAGCGCCATTTCTTACCCCAAAAGTTAACAGATCCGCAGTATGAGCAGTCGAATACGCAGCCCCGAGAGGTAATGACAGCAGCCGTCGGCCTGGGCAGACCTGACAAGCCTGCATAGTTCTGAAAACTGAAATGCTTGAAACCTGAATAGTAAGGAAATGGGATAGAATCGAGTTGCTCGATCTGAGGACGCGAACTTGTACATTCGATAGTGCCATCTGTTTTCCGGTAGGCGATACCCTTTACCTGTGAAAGATCATATTTATTATCGATACAATCCAATAGGTCACATACAGTTTCTTCTCCCTCGCCGATGACGACTGCCTTCGCATGGGTTTTTACGAAGACATGTTCCGGATAGAAACTTGCGTGGGGGCCGCCGACGGCAAGAAACGCCTCGGGCAGTACTTTTTTAAGCATTAGGCAAAGCTTCCACACGATACCCCGATTTATCGTCCAGCAGGTAACGCCGACGAAATCGGGGATAAAGTCTTTTGCCTGGCGCACAATTATTTCTATGGCTGACAAGCCGCCGTCGATAAGAAGAACGTCATGCCCCTTGTCACGCGCAGCAGCACCGAGATAAGCGATCCCAAGCGGAGGAAAATCTGGTTTCTGCCGATGCTCGTTCGGGTGGCCAATGAACAGGACTCTCATGATTGATTATGCTCCTGAGTCTTCGAGTACCTTATAACTATCATGTGATCTGGAAATAATTTCCTAATGATTACTGCCAGAATTTATCTTATTCCCTAATGCTTTTTAGGATATTATCCTCGAAAATAATTCAAGATATCTTCTTACTATATGATCCCAAAGAAAATGTTCGCGTGTAAATTCCCTCATGTTTTGTCCCATGATCTTCAGTTTTTCAGGATTACCGGTCATAGCAAGCAATCCCTTCTGTAACCCATCGGTAGAAGCCTCAACGACCATCCCTCCTTCTACCTCAGCAACATCTTCGAATCCGCATTGGTCGGTTATTAAGACAGGTTTCCCGGTAATGCCTGCTTCGAGAACCACGAGGGACATTGCCTCCTGGCGGGAAGGGATCGCTAAGAAAGCCGCAGCCCGATAGGCATCAGATTTTTCGGAGCCCCCGATGTGGCCGACAAAATGGACACGTTCTTTCACACTGGACACTTCAACCATGCGTCTTAATTCGTGCTGCATCCCTCCATCTGGCCCTGCAAATACAAGGTGGTACGGTTTCATGCGCGCTTCTTGCGAGCACCGGCAGAATGCTTCCAAAAGTATATCCGGACCCTTTACGACGTTTAGTCGCCCCATAAAGAGGATTAGCGGGGCGTCGCCAATACCGTGTCGGGCACGGAACTTTTTCCCGTCGCTTTCAGAAAAATCGTCTGGGTTGATGCCATTAGGAATTACATCAACCTTGCCGGGTCGGACGCCATAGGAATAAAACTGATCGATTTCATTTGGTGATATGGCTATACAGCCGTTGGCATGAAGGATAATTTTCCGGCCGATAAGATAATTATAGAGTATTTTTAAAACTCTGGATCTGCCAAAAATAGACAGCATTCCGGCAGGACATACGGTGTAAGGCTTAGCGATCTTTTTTGCGGCGCGATAAACCATGGTATTGATCAATGTCCAATGGCACATTAGGTTGACCACGTCCGCACTGGAAACTAACTTTTTAAGCAGAGTATGCGAAGGGTGCGGTAGATAGAAGCGCTTCCAGAGGGAAGGCAATACGACAACTCGCAGCCCCCACTTTCTTAGTTGATGCAAATAATCCGGTGGCAGTTCCGTATTGGTTGTTAGAATCGTACACTGATGGCCAGCTCTTTTCAGGGCCAGGCTGATCTGAATGGTCCTTTCCGCTGATCCTCCACCTGTTACCGGATCCAGAGTCATATTTACATTTAGTATGTTCATGAAATCATAAGGTGCCGCGATGCAAGTGAATCTTCATAAACAATCAGAAAAAAGAGACAATCCTTCTTGAAAGCTAAAGGGCTTCTTGAAACCGGCAGCAAGTATCTTACTACAGTCATAAGAAACAGTTGGATTGATATTAGTTCTTCCAGATAGCCTTAAAAGAGTTTTCAAAATCACAAAGGGAAATGAAACTAAGGGAAATCGGTAAGCCCTGCAGCCCATTTTTGTCTTCAGATAATTTTCAATGTCGCGATAGTTATTGGTAGGGGCCTCGTCATCGGATATAATAAAAGTTTCATTGTTTATATTACGCTCCATCCGTATAAGGAAAGCAATAGCTGCAACTACATTGGCGACATAAACGAGGTTCATACGTCTATATTGATAAACACATGATTTTATGTAGTTTAATACGATATTACCAAAACGCAGATCGTCTGCAAGCTTGATAAGATTTCTTCCACCTTTTCCGAAAACCGCTGTCGGTCGTAAAATAGTTACTTCAAACAACCCCTGCGATTTGTCCAGTAAAGTTTTCTCTATAATAGTTTTAGCAACTTCATATTCATTTAATGGATTAAGTGGTGTTTTTTCTGTAATTCTGTTAGTTAAAACTCTTCCCGCAACAACGGCAGTGCTACAATGGATGAATCGCTTTATCTTGGCGCTGGCACAGTTTTCAATGAGATTCTCTATTGCGCGAATATTTTCCTCAAGGGGGCGCCCCCTGAGATAAGCCAAATTGACCACAATGCATCCGGGTTCAACAAGGCCGTTAAGTGTTTTAGGCTTAAGAAGATCGCCTTTAATTATGCAGGTTCGATCTGAATCTGATAACCATGCATTCAAGTTTCGATTAACCAGTATTCGGAATCGCAGATCGGTGCATGTGCTCAAATGTTTCATCAGATGTGTCCCGATGAAGCTGTTGGCACCTGTTATGGTAATTACATTCATAGACGGCAATCCCGATATTATCGGTAATGATCCGCTTCCTCTCGAAGCTCTTTCGTGTATAGCCCGTCGGTGTCCTTTTCATTTCTACACCGCCGTCTTGGTTTCTTACTTAAACATTGGTGTTCATCATTTTCAGCCTATCTCAAAAGCTAAGGTTCGAAAACCACCAACCCACCACGGACGTTCAGTTTGAAGAACATCTTATTCATCTGCAAGGCGCTGTCGATCAGCGAATCTTTGCCTTCAGTTTTTTTATTAGAAAATTGAACACCCAAGCCATATAAAATAAATGCATACTCAAATAGCTTCTCGAACTAAGTCTTACATAGTATTTTCTTACTCTATAATCAGAGGAAATTGTGTTGATAAATTCCTTAATGCCATAGCTGGCTATCGAGACTTTCTCCAGTGAACAGCGAGCGCTCAAATCCAATTTCAGACTCACACCCTTTTTTGCAAGATGATGAGAGTGCAGTAAATCTTCGCAATAAGCTTTTCCTTTAAACGGAAAATAGTTTTCTGTTATTAGATTTTCCCTGAAGTAAATTACACACCCGCCGGGCACCCATTCTACATCGTGCACTCCTTCCTTGATCTTTGATAGATCGTAACCAAATTCTGCCCCTGCCCTGCTGACTGTACCCATCCGATAGCCGTCGCGACCATTCATTAAAAAGTAATAAACTCTAAGCATCGAATTATTCATTCTTGGTATTTCTACAGATGATCTGCCGAGCAAAGCCGGGGCAACCGCCACATTGGGTCCATATTTAATAAGTGTCTGCAGCAGGCGCGAAACACAATTCTCTTCAACCATTATGTCATCGTCCAATTGCATCACAACTTCATGGGATGCCCGCTGAAATCCTATGGCCCTTTGCGCAACCTGACCTCGACATTCAGTCTTAACTACTTTCACATTATGATACGCCATCCTCTCGACACGAAAAGCATCTTCTTCAGGAATGCAAACAAGAATTTCCATGGGAACGATGGTCCCACGATTTAATTGTTCAATCGTTCCTGCAAGAGATTCACCACCCAAAGTTGGTATGACTACTGAAAGGGGATATGTGTGTTGATTGGAAGGAAAATCTGACATCAACAGTGACACGGGTTACCGCTCGCGTTTTTCAGGGCGAACTGCTTAGCATTTGCCGGACTCAGGCTCAATAACTGCCACCAACGTGGTAAATCCTTATCCAGATAAAAGTAAGGTTCTGCCACCACGCATTTATAATGCTGGATATTACGCAATGTCACTGTCAATTCCGTTGAGCTTGTTACATATACTACACCCGTCAGACCGCGCAGAGGACTCATATTGAAAGATTCACCATCTAACATTTGGACAATTGGAATGCCAGAGCAATAAGCATCAACCGCTGCCGAGCTAATATTGCTGGTGAAGACCACATCACAGTCAGCAAACAATTCGGCCAGTGAGACGTCAGACATCTCAAATGTTATAGATCGAAAATCGCTCATCTTAACAGGGTAGGCTGGATGCGGTTTGAGAACATAGGATGTTTCCGGAGGCAAAGACTTCGCTGCAATTGACAACCAAGATAACATCTTTTGATTGGTAGACGAGAGAAAATCGCCGCATATCAGAACCTTCAGGGTCTTGCTCGGAGACTTCATAGACGTATGTTCCGAACTGCGATTGAGAAGATGAAGAAATCGCAACGCCTCTACTTCTGTAATTTGTGACTCTGGATATCCACCCTCAAGATAAACTTTCTTCGCTACAGGGCCATTGACTGCGACTATGTCCGGGAATGGCAAGATATTATCATTGATAGGTTCAAAACTTCTGGGATCGTAGAAATAGCGCAGATCCCAATAACGTACTGTGGTGTGAGGTGCGCCGATTAACTTCCCATGACCGGCCGCTTTCCAAGCATAGATTAGAGCCATTTCCCACGGCTGATTTTCTTGTATATATACACCATGACTCTGATAAGGCATGCGGCTAAAGGTTTTCTCGTAAAGAGACAGGCGCAAACAATTTACCATTGCTTCCTGACCTCTCAGCGAGGCAATCCATTCATGCTTGAATAGTGGCCAGAAATTGAGAACTGAACCAATTGGAACGAAGTGGCGGCTGACTAACAGGAAATGGACGCTCGTAAAACTTATTCGGAAATAGTCTTTCAGTGCCTTCACGAAAACTGAAAGACTCAGGGCTTCATCTGCTAAGGCATGGGTATGAATTCCAAGGGAGCATTTAGTGAAACATCTGATCAGCCCTTGAGCCCTCACCAGTGACGGAATCGATTCTTGGTAAAAATAATTATGTATCCAATTTGTTTTGACATTTGACTGTAACAACTTATCAACTATGGTGGTCCAGTAATTCGAAACAAAGTTATTTGTTGTAAATGTTTCCTTATTTAAGTGCACTAAGACGTCGATAAACGTGATTTTACCATTAAAAGCAAGGGCCGTCTGTTTTGTGAGAATAAATGACAAACTTTTAAATAGGTACAATGAAAAAGAGATAATCGCACGCATTGGGCATGGCAAAGAATCATATATACGTCTTACAAAAGACTTTGGCTTTTCAGTCGATTTTACTACGTCCCATCTAAACCGCAATTTTAACTTCTGACAAAAACTTTGCAAAGTCGACGCAACTTTGTCATTGCTGGATACCAGCACAATCGATATCGGTTTGTATTCTAAAACCAACATTTCAAGGACGAACGCTTTGATAGCATTATTAATTTGAGACGTTCCCGAAGCATTAAACTTTTGCGCCAGCGAAGTCATCCACCAAAAACTGAACCCGGCACGCAACTCTAAGTGATCGACCAGCCGTTTCCCTTTCAAGCGTGTCTCACCAAGTTCATATATCCAGGCTAGATAGCGTGCCCTCAGTGCGTCAGCCTGTTCCTCCACCAACTTGGGTATTGAGATAACACTTGAATCATCATTTTCCCCAAAGCTGCTCCAAAGCACCGTAGTCCCGTCACCGACTGGCGGCGATCCTTCTGCATCCCAAATAAGCATTGAGCGCCGTTTATCCGGCGCGCTTTGCAAATCAAACTTAGACATTAAAGGCCTTGCATCAGCCGCTCAACCGTTTTGAGATCTTCAGGAGTATCCACAGCTTGTGTGTTATGGCAAGTTGGCGCCATGCGTACTTTGAGGCCATGTTCGAGAATCCGCATCATATCGACAGATTCTACTACTTCGAGGGGCGTCGGTGTCATGCGTGTGTATGAAAGCAAGAAGTCACGGCGGAATGGAATGATGCACACCTGCTTACCCATGGGAATGTTATCCACTTTGCATCGAGTGGGGATCGGCTCGCGGGAGAAATACAGTGCGTTTAGTTTAAGATCACATACGACCTTGATGCAGTTGCGATCTTCAAACTCATCAGTGTCCTGGATCTGACCAAGCAGGTTTACCACTTGAATTTCTGGATCATCCAGCAATGGCTGCACCGCCTCGGCAATCATGTCGGGGTGAGTCATGGGTTCATCGCCCTGGACCATCACCACAATGTCATAGCGCGTGTTGTACGCTTCCTCTATCTTAACCAAGGCTTCGGCGCAGCGATCCGAGGCACGTTCATGCTGATCGCTGGTCATCACGGCAAGGCCACCAATGGACTCGATGTAGTCGTAAATCTCTCGGTCACAGGTAGCAACGGCAGTTAGATCCAGCATCGGAGACTGGGAAACGCGGTCGTACACGTGGCCTATCATGGGCTTACCCGTGATTAGAGCCATTGGCTTTCCGGGAAAGCGGCCGCTGCCCATACGGGCTGGGATAAGGGCGAGGATTTTCATTAAATTACCTTTCCTAAGGCTTTCGACAAACGACAAGCATATGAGAACTCAAGCCACTGCTTGCAATAAACAATTGCATGGCCTGCTTTTCATGCTCAGTTGCCTGAATTGTAAAAGTTCGTCAAAAGCCATCTTTGATATATTGAGAGCTCTGCATAAACGAAGCTACGCTTCGTTAAGGAGGGTTTACCTTCAGTACCACATGATGGACATGAAACGGCTTGCTGATTACCCCTGCTGAAATACTTTTTCGTATCCCTCTCGGCAAGCCGCAGAAATTCATCAAATATCTGTTGGGGACGAATTTCTTCTTCTTTCATCGAAGGGCAGCTGTTCATTGGTCGTATTCCGGTTCAGATAAATTACCTCCGCCCAGTCCGTGCGGCCATTCATTGGGTTATTTGAAACCTCACTAATACTAAATAACCTAAATCCTAACGGTAACAAGATTTGCTCAACGTCCATAAAAGTCGTTTGGCGCTCGTAGTAGTCAAAAAAACTAATTTCCATAACGATAGCTCTTGTGTTTCTGAGGGTTTCTCCCCCGCCTATCAGCACACGACTCTCTGCACCCTGAACATCAATTTTTAGAAGATCAATCTGCCCAATTGAATGCTGAATTGTAAAACTATCCAGCCGCACAGTATCAACCTTCACTTCTTGATTAAAGCCATCAAAAAAATGCGCGTCCTTTTCTGCGTTTGCTTTCGCAATACTAATAGAGTCGCTGCTGTTCAGATTCACTTTGAACAAGCTGTTTGTGTGGGAAATCATGTTTCGGTAGAAAGATGCCTCGCCGTCTGTATCTGAAATCGCAAAATTGAAATAAGACACGCCCTCTATCGCGGCACCAGAAAGCACTTTAAAAGAGTCGGGATCAGGCTCGAATGAATAAACCGAGGCGTTAGGAAAGAGTTTCTTTAAATACACGACACTTTCACCGTGGTGCGCACCCACATCGAAGATGACAGGGTCAGCCGCCGTTACTAGATACTGAAGGAGCAGTTCACTGTTAAACCTTTCCTGAAATTCCTTGTTTCGTGATTTTGATTGTCCAACATTTTCCATAGGAAACCTTTCTTTATACAATTGGAGATGCTGTGTAGTAATTTAAAAATACCGCATCAATCGAGTAAGCTATAAACCGATACCCCTCAACAATCCGTTGCTTTAGTGCAACGGCGTCTGGCATGATCACATGCACGCCGCTGGGGATGCTATGTTGGCTGCAAAGCGTGCGGATGTGATCCATCACTGCGATAAATTCCGGCAAATCGAATTTTGCTGTAAGCCCCATTGAGGCGGATAGATCGTACGGACCAATAAGAATCGCATCCAGCCCCTCGACCTTAAGGATTTTATCTAATTGATCTACGGCACGAATGTCCTCAATCATCGCCACGAGCAATGGTGTTTGCGCTTCTATCGTATAGATATCGAAGTGTTTCCCAAAGAGGTTCGCGCGAGTGAATCCCACGCCGCGTTTACCAGCAGGGGGCCAGCGACACGCATCACGTACCTGCGTCAGCTGATCCGCACTTTCGACCATGGGCACAATCACGCCGCCTGCACCTGCATCCAGTGCCTGCTTGCAGTCTTTAGGAATCCCTTGGGCAAGACGCGCTAACGGTAAAGTTCCACCAAGCTCCAAGGCGCGGAAAATATCCGGAAGCTGATGGACGCTGATGGCACCATGCTCGAGGTCCACTGCTACCCAGTCATAGCCGGACTGCCCCATGATTTCGGCCACCGATGCATGGGGAATCTGCATCCAACTCCCAATGGACGGCTTGCCTTTATGAAGTGATTGTCTAATTAATCGAATTTTTTCAAGTCTGTTCAAAGGTCTTTGAAATCCCTTACAGAATCTCCGGTGTATCGTTCGAAGACCTGTCCATTGGCTGCATGCTGTCGCAACAGAAACGGCACCTGGTTGGCCTGGGCAGCCGCCATGTCAGCCCAGGCATCACCGATCATCAGGCAATCATGCAGGGAAATATTATAACGGCTAAGCGTCATGCGAATGGCCTCTTTCTTGTTCATCGGCGCACCGAAAACCAAGGTAAAGCATTTCCGTAAATCGAGAACTTGCAGAATCTCCGCAATCTCTTCTTGCGGCGTGGCAGACACAAGCACAAAAAACTGTCTACGGGGATTGGTTCGGAGATAACCCTCTGCACCAGGCACCCAAGGTGAATCAATCACACCTTGCAAGGCCATCTCACTGAACTTTTTACAAAACTCATTTACTCTATCTTGCGTTGGCTCTTCGCCAATCCAACGCAAATAGAGCGGAAATTTTTCAAAACGAGACATGCCGCCGTTAGCCTCATGGTGTGTTTTTACCTGGTCTGCCATGTGAGGACCATACGGCTCAAACAACTTCATATAAGCCTGAGTTTTTACATCGACAGAGTCTTTGATGACGCCATCAAAGTCCCAGAAGATCAATTTAGCGCATCGTATGAACTCAAACACTCTCAACGACGAATCCATATCTGGTTGTAGCAGTTCTGAAATCCATGAGTGTTACCTGCAATATTTTCAGAATGGCGCTTTTCTTTAAGTACCAATCCAGCTTGGGTTAGCAGAGTCCGGCACACAGCAGCTTGTTCAAGAAAATCATCATTCACCTCAATCAAAATTTCATTTATATTCTGTAGAACAGACTTACCACCTTTAAGAATAAAATGCTCAAGTCCATCAACATCCATTTTGATGTAATCTGGCTGAGGAACTACCAATCGCTGCAAGGCATCTTCCATACTCAATCCTAGCGTCCGGAATGCAAACACCTGATGAATCGCCTTGCTATCCCACCCAAAGTCCTTCCCAAAGGTCGATAATGCCCCTCCCCATTCCGTTGTTGTCATGCGTAATTTATTAGCTCCCAGCGAATCGCTCAAAGCCAGTGGCAGGATGCAAATCTGCTCTGTCAGTCCATTCAGGTGGATGTTGCGCGCAAGTAGTTCCAAGTTGAATACCGAAGGTTCAAATGCCCAGACCGAACAATTTCTTCGTTTCGCAGCGTAAACCGAATACAGCCCAATATTGGCTCCGACATCCCAAAGAACTGATCCTGCCTGGATTGAATCGATCCATTCCAGTGTCTCAGGTTCCTTGGTCGAAAAAGTTTTTGCACGCCAATGACACAAAGCATTCGGAGCAGCAAACTTCATTGTCAGCCCGTTGTGGAACACCTCAAAAACCTGCTCCATCGCCATCTTGAGTATCTGGTTATGTAGGTACTGGCCAACTCTTGTTTTCCCACTAATATTTACCACATCATGAAGAAATGATTTTATAGCCCGTTTGATATATGACTTCATAGATGATTCCCCTTTATCGCAAAGTCCTTCTTTATTTCTATAGTCGACTCCTCCCCTCCCCATATCACCCGTTTTTCACGGAGAAACACTGTAAACACTTCGGGAAAAATGTACTAACGACAGAGGAAAGGGCAAGTTGTTACTCCTTCAAACCTGCAATAAGGTTCTTTATGGTATCTATCTCCATCTGAATACGGCTTTCTTTGGCATAGGAACCGATGTGCGGGGTGAGAATCACGTTGTCGAGTTCCTTTAACGGACCATCGTATGGCTCCCGTTCAAAAACGTCTATGGCCGCACCGGCAATATGGTCGGACTTTAGCATATCATAAAGCCCTCTCTCATCCACGAGGCCACCACGCGCTGCGTTGATGATCCAACTACCCTGTTTCATGGTAACCAAATGCTCAATCGTAAAACGCGAACATTCACCGCTGGACTTGGAGCAATGCAGGCTGAGGATATCCACCCACGGTAGCAGCTCGCCGACAGACATCTTTCGGTAGGTATGTGACTCGACGACAGGATCGTTGAAAGCTACCTCCACCCCCAGCGGAGCGAAAATTGAAGCCACAGCTTGCCCGATGCGTCCAAAACCGACGATCCCGAGTTTCTTGCCCTTCAAGGTATTGCCCATACGCTTCTTCCAAACACCAGCCCGTAGTTCGTGGTCCATTTGCGTTACTTTACGCAGCAGGTCGAGCGCATAGGCAAGCGTTAGCTCGGCTACGGCAAGGGTTGGTCCATCCGGCGTATTGCACACTTTAATACCTCTTTGCATGGCAGCTTTTATATCCACATTGTCCATACCTGAACCACATCGGGAGATGACTTTAAGGTGGGGTAGAGCATCCATTACTCTGGCGGTCAAGGGTTCAGTTCCGGCGGCAACACCAATACATCCCCTGAGAAGGTCAACGACTTCCTCTTCTGAGAGCTGTCGCCCGAAAGGATTACCGACATGTTCAATTCCGGCCCACTTAAGCAGGCGTAAAGGTTCTTCACTGAATTGTGCAAATGAACTGGTGGTGATGGCGATAAGGTTCATGACTGATCCTTCAGTAGGTACCCACCTGCATTATGCAGCTCGGGGTTCAGCTCACGATGCATGTCTTCAATAATATGAAGCACTCCCTGACCAAAGTCAATCTGTACGAGAGAAATCATCTTTTTACCCAAGCGCGGATTGAACGAATAGGGCGTGATCATATAGTGCGTATTGCTGGGATCATTATTAAACACGAATTTAACTTCTTTACCAAGCATTTCGGCAATCATGTTTAAGACATTCTTCACTGTCATGGGCCGGTTACCGGTCAGCACAAAGGTCTGGTTTGCGTATTCACATTTCAAGATTTCCACACTCGACAGGGCCGCATCCTCCACGTGTATGTATTCGCGCAAGGCGTCGGGTGTGCCGTAGTATGTGATGCATCCGGTCTCAAGGGCTTCCTTGACAAAACGATAGATTGCGTTTTTGCCGTCTGCACGTGGGCCATACAAAGAACCATAGCGCAGAATGGTATATTCCAAACCATATGCATCTCGGTAGCTTTCAATGTACTGTTCGCAGGCCTGCTTGCTGCAACGATAAAAACCGCCCGATTTGCTGTAAACATAAACCGAACTGGCGAACACATACCGATTTACGGAGTGACGTCGACAGGCTTCTAGCAAAATCGTGTTGCCGAGGATATTGTATTTTACTGAGTCCACGGGGCGAACGTTAGCTTCACTAATATCAGCTATGCCAGCAAAGTTGAAAACAGCACCAGCACCTTCGACTGCTCTGGAAACCGCATCCTCATCAAGAACGTCACCCAAAACAATGGATTGATCAGGACGCAGCCAATGCGATGGAGCGATGTCATAGATAACTACATCATGGCCCGCATCGGAGAGCTTGTCACATACATGGGAACCAAGAAAACCGGCCCCACCAAAAACGATAATTTTCATATTTGTCTGATTTTATTGATAAGGCATTCCATTAGATAAAATGATAGAAAAAATCAATCAATATATTGAATGGTCAGAAATCGAAGCAGTCCTGCTTAAACACTATCCGTGGGATCTACTATCGAAGGTGCCGATGCCTATCCTCCCTGATGTTTTTGAAAGTATTCCTCCTGCAAATGGTTCCGGATCAATCCGGACTTCTTTACACATATTCCTTGGTCTTTCGTATGTAATCCATCTGGTATGTTTCTCAACCAAGCATTCAGTTCTTCAGGGCCGCTGACTATTTCAATGCCGTGTGCAGCTCTATCGTCCTTCTGGACCATACCGCTCGGATCATAGTAACAAGAGGGTTTGCCGAGTTCGCGGGCAATCAGGGCCGTGGATGTAAACGGCATGGAGATGACCGCCGTACTTTTCTCGATCACCCGATTAGCAGAAATATCCGGGTCCACGATGATGACGTTCTCTACCCGTGAAAGCTGGTCTGCAAAAAACCGATACCGGGGATGAGCCATTGACCCAATTTTGCGCTTCCGCTTCCACAACATCGAGTAGCCAGCACAGCGGGTTATTTCTTGTATATTCTGAAGAAACGCGATGCAGATCTCGGGCACATAAAACTCAAAGGCGACCCCTAGCGTTTGGTATCTGGAGGATCGATGTGGTGTTACATCAAATACTGCAACGCTTTTACTACCAATTGCCGGCAGTTCCTCTGCACTGCAATGAAACCAGATCTGCCCGACAACATCGATATTCCCAGTATCACCTACAACACGCCGGACAAAATCGGCCTGGTGCTCATCCCATACCAGATAATGCGGCCAGTTCATGGCTTCCCATCCGTAAGGGAGTGGGGGGTAACCGTCCGGCTGCTTGAAGGCCTCACAATTTGTAGAATAGAAGTAAAAGGTAATCCGCGAGCCCCGCTTTTCCGCCGCGTATGTCCACAGCGGCCGGTAAATCCATCCGGAATTATTGAAGAGGTATTCCTTTGCCAATGCTTCGGAATTTTGTATGCAGACTCGCGCTGCGAGCGCTGCCTGATTCAGCAACAGTGCATGCCACCAGCGACCGCGCAGAAAATCCCAGGTCGCGAACACGGTCGCCCGGATGCCCCAAGTGGTAAAGCTTGACAGTGCACTTAAGCTCCTCAGAGGCGGTACGGGATCCGGTATTGGGATAACCAGCGTCCCATTAACGGCCCTGCGCTCTGTGCCAATGCTCCCATGGCACAGCGTGTCAATATGGGGCTCCTTCCCAGCCCACTGCATATACCAGGACATAATGTCGTGGCTGCGACCATCCCTGCCGGGCTGGGGAAGATTCCCGGCGGCCAGGCCGTCGAAATAGACGTAATCCCCTAATTGCTGACGTGATATCTTAAATGTGGCATTGATGCCATCGAGAATGATCTTGCCAATTTTCAAAACTCCATAAGCCAGCATCATTCCCACAAAGGCGTTCCACAGCAGGGCGGTACGCAATCGAGCAATCTTGAAACCGGCTTTCTGAACAGTCTTTCGCCACTCAGGCGGGAGATAATGAACTACCGATGAGCCTGGCTTGCCCAATGCATGAAGCAAGGCGCGGTTCAATTTAAGTCCGGCTAACCAAACCAGGAGATACTGCCTGCAAACGATTTCAGCCTGACCAACCCCCTCGCCGAATATATATTTTGAGACGTGCCCTTCCATGATGTCCAACCTCTGGGTCGTCAGTGCCCGATTAACATCGGCAATTCGACCTAGCGAGTTTGAATCTTTCAAAATCCGGTAGCCACGCATGATACGCCTGAGGCGCCGCTGACCGTATTGCTTGAAAAGTCGTGCAAACAAATCAAAAGTCCTTTGAAGCCTGACCTATAATGAGATTTCCTGTCTCGACTATTGAAGTTTACCACGCATTTCTAGTATGTAATAAAAAAGTGCCTGTTCCCTACGCCCACTCTCAACTAAGCATATGACGCACCCCTTCGAACTGCTGTAGGCCCTCGTAGGTTGTGGGAAGACCGTCATTCGTGTGCAGCATGGGCCACCATGTCCTACTCGTTTGTTCCGGCTTCAATCCTTTCCTGTTACACTATCTCCCACATTGGCAAGGTTCCAAACCATCGTTGAGGGATGATTTGAGATGAATTCTGTCTTGGATATTACAAAACCCACCTTTTCATATGCCCGTATAGCAGCAGGATTGTCTTTGCTAACGCCTAACGCAATCTGCTTGATGTTCCTATATTGCCTAAGCCATCGCGCGCTCGCCCTCAGGACCTCAGCAGTAACGCCCTTTCCGCGGTAGTCAGAATCGCCGATCAACATCCCCATGATGGCATAACCCAACTCAGGATTAACAGGTTCAAATTTTATATTGCCGATATGTAGCCCGGTATCTTTCTCAAATATCCCGAGGAAAAGGATATCCTCCCTGCCGATTCTCTGCCGCACATAGGCCCTGAGATCCTCAAGATCATTTATACTTGCAGCGGCGGTTATGAATTTCCTGGCATCGGCATTACCAAGCCAGTTGAGGTATTTTTCCGTTACAGCTGACTCGGTAAGAGTGCGGAGCAGGAATCGCTCCGTGGCTATTTCGATTTTTTCAAGCATATCCTCAACTCTTATCTTCAATCCTTGCTAAAATTGGCCTTCTCTTGGCGGGTTCAACTGTAACAATTGGTCAGAACGATGGCACTGCCGCATTACCCGATAAACTCCCAGCACACCACCGTACCCTTCTTCGCATCTCGATTCATCTTGCGTCCCAGTAACACGTCGTAATACTTAGGCGGCACCTTGACTGAAGATGACGACAGATAAACCTGGTACCAGCACACCGGCTATTAAACGCATCTGCCAAGGTCAGGCATCGCATCAGATGACCGGTGTTGAGCTGGCAGGTGGCATCTATACGAGAAAACCTTCTTGGCCTCGCTCAATTTAACCGCTTAAACCCACTGTGACACACGGGTCCCTTGAGCAGACTCATCGCATCGCGGCCATCTTCGCATTCACTGATTAGTGCAAAAATTGGATCTAGTGCCTCAAAATAACCGGCAACTATTTCCGGCGTGTGCTCGGTACAGACATAAACACTGGTACCCGCCAGATAACCCTTGGTCAGCATTTCTTGCGTAATGAGCGTCTTGTACACCAACGCATTCGGGCTGCTGAATGAAAAGCCGGTTAGTGCCGACAAGCCGCTCGTCGTGATGGATAGTCCGTGTTTCCGGGCAAGTTCTCGCCATTGGGCAGTGATTTCGATTCCCGTTTTTGTGATTTGCTCCCATGACTTAACTCGCTCCATCACCTCCAAGGTTTTCAAGGCAGCGGTAGGGCCGATACGTTCTGTCCAAAAGGTGCTGCTGATGAAGGTGGTTTGGGCTGCTTCCATGATTTCACGCCTGCCGATGGCGGCTGTAATAGCATAGCCGTTGCCAAGCGCCTTGCCGAATACAGCTATGTCCGGTTCAACGCCGAACATTATTTGCAGTCCCCCGAAGGTCTGGCGAAATCCAGATGTGCATTCATCAAGAATGAAAATGATGTTCTTTTCATTGGCCAAGTTGCGCACCTTTTGCAGGAAGCCATTTTCCGGCCCCATGTTGCGGGAGACCTCCATCATGATAACACCGATGTCGTGATGATTAACCACGGCCTCCAATTCATCAAAACGGTTGTAAGTAAAAGGAATAATGGTTTCCCGTAGTGCCGACGGCACCCCATTCGGCTCCAGGCCGGGGAGCAGATGCCCGGCCAGGGTCTTTTCATCGCCCAGATTGGCCGCCAGGTACCAGTCGTGCCAGCCATGATAGCCGCAAAACGCGACTTTGGACCTGCCAGAAGCAGCCCTGGCAATCCGTATGGCAATTGTATTCGCTTCTCCGCCGGTACGGGCAAAACGGACCATGTCTGCCCAAGGATGGAGTTCCACAAGTTTTTCGGCCAGATATACCTCCTCCGGGCAGTTGAAAGTGGACATATTCCCCATTTCAATGTTTTGGCGCACGGCCTCATCCACTTCGGGATGCCCATAGCCCAGCGTGTTCGTGCCAATTCCCATTACGGACATATCTATGTACTCACGACCATCCAGGTCCCACACCCGGCAGCCCTTGGCCTTGCTGAAATAGGCAGGCCAATGTTCCGGCAGAAAAATCTCGGCCCGTTTGGAGAGGAGCATGTTGCCACCGGGGATGACTCGCCTGGCTCGCCTCCAGAGTTTTTGGCCAGTACCCAATTGCGCTCCCTCGTTACGAGCGAAGCGTTGATTGGCTAAAAATATCTCGGGATGCACTCGCTTCAGTTGAAGCACCTCCAGCCAACTAAAATACCGCCAAGGCGCAAAATGCTCGAAGATGTTCTTCACAACTTCAAAGTCCTCCGGTTCATCCACGGTCCATCTTTCAGACGAGTAATCCTCCGTATGCGACACATCCAGTAAATTGAAATTACCCGAATTTCTGATATAGGGTGTGACATGCTCCCGCTCATAGGGTTCGGTGGTTGATGTCCAGGCCTTTTCCAATGCCGAAAAAGTGAAGACCTCGCTGTCGAGACCATCTGGGTAGCTTGGCGGGTGGATATTAGAGGCATAGTCAGCTTGAGAGGCATTGAAGGATGATAAAACAAAATCCACCACCGCAGGGTCGATCAGAGGACAATCCCCGGTAATGCGGACAACGACTTTGGGGTGATGGGTTCTCGCAGCTTGATAGTATCGATCGAGTAAGTCGTTTTCGCTGCCCTGGAAAACGCTGTAACCAAGGGAACGAACATGTTCCACCAGGGGCAGATTCTTGGGGTCTTGAGAGGTGGCCAGAATGATTTTGTCAACTTCTTTTGACTTGGACAGCCTCTCTAGCAACAACTCGATCATAGGTACACCCAGGATATGCTGCATGACTTTATTGGGGAAACGTGTTGAGCCCATGCGGGCTTGAACAATGGCAAGTGTTTTCAACATTGGCTCCATTTTGTGCGTGTTAGCTTCTATACTAGCCAACTTTCTAAAGTCATAAACGCATGGCTGCAATAATTGTCAGCACTACCGCCAACACCTATTATGAAAAGTCGTCGGCCGCGATCTCTTAATTCAGCCAAGGCAATTGCGATCCTGTCCAGCAATAACAATCTATTATTTCTGCAATATTTGCAGTTTGTTTGTTTCAGAAATTCTTGTGAATATGACATCCTGTCTTTTTCCGTAAGTCGTGTGGACTGCTTCATAAAGCCCGTAAAACATCTTGCCTTCCCAAGTCGAAATCCTGATTAATGCCTATTTATCACATTCCCCTTCATCTGATCTCTCGTACCAGTTCAAATGCCTCTGCAGCTTTTAAACCTGCAGAGGCACCCCATCTCTTTGCAGCCGCTCTTAATGCTTCCGATGAACGCGGATGTGGAAATGTTCGTACCTCACTCTCATATATTTGCAGAGCTTCGATCTTTTTCTCAAGCGTCATGCTGATATCAATAAAGACATTTGCTTCAAATCCCGCCGCAAGTTGCCCAAATGCCCATTCTGTTGAAGAAGGCACTTCATAGGCATAAACTTGCTGAACGCTGTGTCCGATTATCGGACGTGTTGCCGTAAGGGTAGCACGATGTATGATGGAATGATCAATGTTTAAATCACCACCATGATGCGTAAAGATAGTTGATGGCTTTACTTTATCAATGAGTGCTTCGATAATTTTGACCACGTCCAATAGGGGAACGGTGTCGAACCGGTTATCAGGTAAATCATATAGAAATAATTCTTCAACTCCCAATAATGCTGACACACGTTTACTGCAATCCCGTAACGTTTTTAGCACACTCATATCTGTCTGTTCACGCTGACTTTGGCGCGACGTTATGCCTTCACCAAGAATCGCGACATATACTTTTTTCAGCTCACTCGTTAATCGTTTAATGGTCCCGCCACAACCTAAGACCTCGTCATCAGGATGGGCGGCAATAACCAGAGTCTTCATGATCTTTCCTGCACTTTAGAATACCAGTCTAAAAACATACGGAACGTATTTTCATATGACGTGGCAATTAATCCCATTTTTTCAAAGGACCCATTATACGTGATCGGCTGTCCGTGAATATCGGAGAGCTGTCCGCCCATTTCGGCAATGACCAAATGGGGGGCGGCAAGATCCCAATCTTTAACCGCAACAGTTTTAAAAAAAAGATCTGCAGACCCATCTGCAACACGGCAAATCTTTAGGGATATACTTCCAGATTCTATATATTTTCGAAATCCTAATTCTTTAAATACCGACAAAGCAATTCCTCGCGGCTCCGGAAAATTATCAATCAACTTTTCAGCTAGAAGACCCTTTCTAACAATTAACCTCATGCCGTTGAGTGTTACGCCTTTGTTCCTTTCCGCAACGTACAGCAAATTCATAACGGGTGCACAGACCACTGCCATGACGGGTGTACCATTTTCCATCAATGCCGCCTGTGTCACAAAGCCCGAGTATCCCTGCACAAAACTCGCTGTACCATCTATCGGATCAATAAGCCAATAACGCTCCGGGCGTTCTTTTGACCACGAATCCGGATTCTCCTCACTTATTATAGGAACAGCCGGCGTAAGTCTGGATAATTTGCTTGTTAAAGCCTCATGCGCCATAAGGTCAGCCTGCGCTTTAAACTGGTGCGGTCCTTCCCACCGGCCATCAAACTGGCCGGCACAGCGCCACTTTAACAGAAGTTTACCCACCTCAGTCACAATCTCAGACAATTCAGCAAGCATGATTCATGCTACTCAACATAGTAGCTAACCGGTAACGCTGTGGTCGTGCTTTCCATCCTAATAAGATTTCCGCACGTTTTGAACACATTTGAACAATCGGTTGTGATATTTTACTATGTTCCACCTGGCAACCTGGCACTAATGAAGCGATAGTTTCGGCCAAAAGATTTAGGCTACAGGGTTCGGCCGTTGCAATATTGAAACATGTACACCCCTCTTGGCCGCCCCAAGACACAGTTTTTATGAAAGCATCTACTATATCCTCCAGATGGATAACATCAAGAGGCAGCGGGTAATCGGCTCTAACATGAATTTTCCCTGACCGAATAGCCTGTTGACAAAATTTAAATACCACACCACTCCACCGCGCCTCGCTGAAGACCCCAGGTAAGCGCATGATTGTGACCATCAGTCCCTGCTGAGCGCCTATCCGCAAAAGTTGTTCGCAACAAAGTTTACTCATTGCATAATGTTCCAAGGGCTTACAGTAGGTTTCTTCGGTTAATGGACAAGACTGTGGCATACCGTATACAGATTGGGAGGAAGCAAAAATTAAATGCCTAACATTAGTGCTTAAACAAAAATCAAGCAAATTCGCCGTTGCGCTGACATTGAGGTCATATATCTTCGATATATTTTCCTTACCAGGTAGGGGGTGTGCATCCTGCGCGTGAGAATTGGCGCGGAGCACAATTTCAACATGGCCGGCAAGATGGATAATTGTCTTTGGTACCTTGACAGCATTTTTCAGTTCTGCCAGGTGCTCCGGACAAGTCAGATCACACGCCCAATGCTCGTCGAACACTTGCAGCTTTGCAGCATGATAGAGGGGCATCACATGCAGCCCGATGTCCATCAATCTCACCCGTAAGTACTGACCAATAAAACCACCTGCACCTGTTATAAGGATCATCGAATTGAATCGCTGCCCAAATCAATTATTGCGCGGTTATTAACGTCTGCTTCATCGACAAATTCATCCAAAGTACGTCGTAATAGCACGACCCCCTCGCGCCAGTCGTTTTTAATTTGCGGCCCCGCTTGCCCGGTGGCTTGTTTGATTAACTCGCCTAATTCATCGACACCTGCAGCAATTGTCAACGATATCGTGGTTGAAAACCGTGGGTTTATTTCAAAGGGCAAGGGTCTGCCTGTATTTTTGTTCAAGCGCAATTGAACGTTAAATGGCCCATCAGCTCGTAATCTGTCTTGAACATCACGACAAATACTGTCAATCTGGGGATTATGACGCGTTACGGCCAGACGGGTAATCCCTTTTTTACAAATAATCTCCTTTGGCACAACTGCTTGCACATTGCCATCTCGCCATACCGTCACCGATACTGTGAACTCGGTACCATCAATATAGTTTTGGACAATTAATTGTTCTGGCATAAAGGGACTGGCCTTTAAAAAATTGGCGAGTTCGATTTGAGAGTGAACAATCCCCACCCCTCGGCTACCACGTCCTGTTCTTGGCTTAACAACTGCCGGGTAATCTAATCCATTCAGATCATCGCATCCCAGGCGAGTATCAGGAATTGAAATTCTTGCCGCTCTAAGCGCATTCATCAAGGCAAATTTATCCAGACAAGTTTCCACAAATTTATGTCGAGGTATGAGGACGGTTATGCCTTCCGATTCGAGCTCTAGCGCAACTAAAAGTTCTTCATCAACGAGAGGTATGAACACATTAACATTTTCTTGTTTACAAATGTAACGGATGGCTGGCAAGAAATCGGGAGAACTGGCTACCGGAATCACAAACCCCTTATCCGCATAATAAAGACCAGTAGCATAACGATCCATATCAGCTGCAAGTACACGAAAACCATAACAAGATTTCAGATGCTTTACCAAACCAGGAATAGCTGCCCCACCAGCGCCAGTCAATAATACAGTTATCATTTCTCTATTGCCTTCACGCTATAAGATCCCAACTCATAGCTGTACCCTTTTCTATATTGCGCGCCGCTCGTCTGCCAAGCACATGCTCCAGGTAACGCGGCAGTAATCCATAGCCTGGACGAATAGATCGTACGTTAAACTTCGTAAAAATTTCCCCTTCATTAACATCGCATGTTACAAACAATGAACGACGGAAAACTCGGCTTGCCGTCTCACTAACAGTCAACCCGTAAGTTACCTGCCCCATAGCTTTTTCCGTGATACGTATAGCATCCACCATCGCTTTAAATTCAGCGGGCTCCATTGAAAATGCACTGTCCGGTCCAGGTAAACTACGAGAAATTGTAAAATGTTTTTCAATTATGCAAGCCCCCATAGCAACTGCCGCTACCGATGTCGCAATACCGACAGTGTGATCCGATAAACCCACAGGTAGTCCAAATGTTTCAGATAAATGAGGTATAGTTCTAAGATTCATTTCGACGGGTGGTGCAGGATAGCTACTGTTGCATTTGAGCAACACAATCTGCTTGGCACCTGCCACCTGTGCTGTTATCACGGCTTCTTCTATTTCTGCTAAAGTTGCCATGCCTGTCGAGATGACTAGCGGTTTACCTGTGTACGCCATTTTTTTGATTAGTGCTAAGTCAACAAGCTCGAAGGAAGTGATTTTGTGAACCGGAACATTTAGTGTTTCAAGAAAATCAATACTCGTCACATCAACCGCAGCAGAAAAAAAATCAAGTCCTATTTCATTAGCAATTGATTGGAGTTTGGTTTGCCAATCCCAAGGCATATAGGCCTCAGCGTAAAGGTCATAAAGAGTACGCCCATCCCATAATGTACCACCGCCTACTCGGAAACAATCACGATCGGATTTAATTGTGTGTGCATCAGGTGTGAAAGTTTGGAGTTTGATTGCATCAGCACCAGATTCTTTGGCAGCCCTCAAAATATCGACGGCTCTTTCAAAATTTTGCCCGTGATTAGCAGACATTTCTGCAACTATATAGACCGGATATTCTTGACCAATATTTCTACCATTTATCGTAACAAAGGGTGGCATATTCATTCTCTTTCTTTATTTGTTTCTTGTTTCCATCTAAAATGAAAACATTCCGTGTTTTTAATAAATGAATTTATTTCACAGACAAATCCAACTTTTAAGAATACATTTTTTGACGCGCTATTACCAAATTTCACGTGCGAGTGTACTACATCGACCTCAGTATGATTCTTTAATTCACAAAGCGCCTGTTTGATCAACTCCGCTCCATAGCCCTTTGATCTGAAACGCCTATCAATACTAATATCGACTTCATATTCCCGATTACATATTTTATCAAATCTGATCTGCCCTATTGGCTTATCACTGCTATTGTAGCACACAAACTGAAAACATCCGGGATCAATAATTTTTGAATAGAACCACTGTTTGTGATCTTCAAAAGAAAATTTCTCGGTACAGAAAGCTGATTGACGCACTTCTGGATCATTTGCCCAGTTCCATATTAATTCGCAATCAGATTCAGTCGCTAGTCTGATATAAGTCGATAAGGTAGAGATTCGTTCATAAACATGATTTCGACCTGTTGCACTTATAAGTGATTGACCTTTTAGAACCATTTTTAAACGTCGTTTTTTAGACTGAAGAAGTGAACATATTTCCCGACTTGCTGTCCTGGTATTAAAACTTTCATACCAACCGAGATTCACAGCAAATCCTTCTTTGGTGATCCCATTTGCCACCGCCATTTGGTTTTCTGCAAGTATTAATGAGATGATAGGCACACCCATGAACGCAAGTTCCCAACAGGTACTTCCCCCCGCAGCAATGGCCATATCCGCCCATACCATCAATTCAGGCATGCTTGGTGGATTGATCAGAAAATCTGCCTTGAATTTGGCGGCAGCGAGAATCCTGCGCAGTGTTTTCAGATGTGAATTGGCAGGGCCAATGATAATTTTTACTGAAATATCAGCCTCATTAAGAAGCTTTATCGCCTCAATGACTTTGAGAGTTGCATTGTCCGGATCAGAACCACCGAGGGTCACCAGAATATTTTTCGCCTGCTCTTGGATCCGGTGTTTGAAGTCCAGATATTTAAGGAACTCCCTGCGCAGGAGAACATAACGGGTCCCCAAGAGCAAAGCTGCGTCTTCGTTACAATGGTAATGCAGCCCCGGTGCATTAATATTCTGGTTCAGAAGAATATCCGCATGATAGTAAGGCAGATGGTTCATGTCATCAATGACTAGTAGGCGGTGTCCGGAATCACGTATAGCCTTTTGATATTCAGAGGTGAAATGATAACCGTCGAGAACAAGCCATTTAGGTGAAGAGTGAATGATGAGGGGCGAAAGGCGTTTCAAATACGCCAGCGTTTGTGCCAGGTCATCGGGATGGGGGTGCGTCTTCTCAATAACGTTGAACTGGAAGCCTTCCTCTGAAATGCGTTTCCGTAGTGCTTCGCTTTCACAATGGCTGATAAAAGCAACCGTGCCCCCACGATCCTGCCATCCCTGGGCCAGGGCAATACAGCGCATGATATGGCCCGTACTGATTTTTGAATCGGCATCGGCCCTGATAAAAAGATGCATTAATTCAGCCTATTAAAACAGCAATTCTCTTCAAAATGCAATGTTGGACAAGAGGTTAGACAAGGCTGATGTATCATAATAGGAAATCATTCCCACCAGTCCATAAGTCGGGTTTAAAAAATCACCGCCGAGTAGCTGTGATAGCCCCCGAAATTCTACTGGCTTACTCAAAATATTAAATGTGTAAAATATTATTGTGAAAAGACATATTGATCCCAGCCTCGGGCCGGTCAGTACAAGTTTTCCTGATAAAATAGAGGCGCCAACAAGAAAAAAATATATAATTCTCCCAACGGGTGTACCGGGTAAAGCGATTATCAATAACACCAAAATAGCCACAAAGTAATTAATTCCGATAAAAATATCATTTTTGCTAATTTTTTTTCGGTTAAACCATAAATAAAAAATAAGAACATAAGATAGCGGATTAAAAAGGTAACCATATCCGGGTCGAGTGTCTGCGATATCTCTTGCTACATATATTTCATATTGAATGGGAAGAATTCTTGTGCCATATTTATCCATTAAAATAAAAAAGAGTACTGCAAATATTGTATATACGACGATTACAATCGAGTACCTTATAATAACATGAAAGCGCTTACTTTGGAGGGATCGCGCATTTATTTTATTACATATAGTAAAAAACTCATAACCGGCCACTATGGGAATGGCTACCAAATGAAAAAGAGCGGAAGAGTACATCAAAACGCGAGCAAGCCGCCTGTGTTTATCGGCTTCAATCAAAAAGATTCCGATAAAAAATAAAAGCAGTGCAAAGGTATGGCGCCACACCTGATACACATTATATAGAAAGCCCAAGTCGACAAAGAGAATACAAAGAATGATAACAACAAACCTTTTTTCATTAACAACCTTTCCAAGATAAGCAGTTAATAAAAATATTATAAACATGTTTAAAAAAGCAAAAAGCTCAACGCGATCTCCAATTGATCTCATTAGCCAAAGATATGTAAACCAAAGAAGCTCCCTGTTGTGCGGATTAGCTACAAATTGATTAAAAATGTCCCTAAAAGAAAGGCTGTTGACCGTTTGAAATTCCTGAAGAAAGGCAATGGCATCATAACCGATGCTCCAATCTCGTAAAAAATAAAATAAACCGAATGATGTTGCAAACATAACTGAAAAAATCCAGAAATTTATTTTATAGTTTAAAAAGTTTAAAACTGCACAAATGGAAACAGCATACAACGGATTTAACAAGGCAAATAACAGTACAACGGCAAAATTAACGGCTATGTTACCCGTCCTGATAGCACCTAAGCTATTATATTCTAGAAAATTCTGATGCATCATGTCAATTACACAGGGCACAACACATTCCCTTGATTTCGTAAAAAAAACACAGAGAAATTATTTGATTTTTCTATTCCCGAGGTCGGTTTTTATGAAATCTCTTTATAGATATTTTGTAATCGGGAACTGTAATACCTAAATCAACAAGTTTTTGCGTATTCAATGTAAGATTATCAGGCCGGGCTGCCTCAAAGACATGTTCAGTGACTGAACCCTTTATTATGAGGGACTTGTCAAACCCAAATACCTCAGATAGCACCATACCAAATGCATACTTGGAACATGGATCTGGCGATCCTGCGTTAACCACACCGCAGAAATTCATCTGCTCCAGTTGTGTGATGACTTCTCCCAGGTATTTTGTGTAAACAGGTGAAAAGATATAATCATTGTACAGGATGATGGTCTGTTTCTTTTTCAACGAGTGGTACATCCACTCCGCAGAGCCGGTTTTCCCAGGTTTGACATTCCACCCGAAGATGTTTGTGCGGATAATGATATGTGCCGTGCTGTGGTCCTGCACTGTATATTCACCCTGCAGCTTGGTCTTCCCATATATGTTCAACGGCTGCAGATCAATATTCGATTCTGAATGGTCATCAGCCACGCCATAGACCTGATCAGTGGAAATGTAGACCAGCTTTGTATCCTTGCCACATATCTGCGCAAGATGCTTTGTAGCCGTAACATTTGCATAATAGGCCAGCTCCGGATTTTTTTCACACTTGTCTACATCGGTCCATCCTGCACAATGAATTACCAAATCAGGTTTAATTTGAAAGAATATCCTTTGCAACTTCTCCTGGTTTGTAAGGTCCAAGCTGAAATCAGCCAAACACGAAGCATAGCATTCCTTGTCACGATGTAAGGCATAAACTTCATTCGTGTGTTTATAGAGCTGGCAAAGGGAACTACCCAGCATGCCATTTGCGCCAGTGATGAGGATTCTAATTTTTACTTACCCCCATGACTATCAAATCCCATTTTCCGCCAATGGCCCGATGCGCAGTACGCTCGCACCATCCCTATTTGAACCAACTCCTGGGATCAAGCCATTTTTTGTCGCTGTTTATCTGTACGGCATCAATAATGCCCATATATTTCACATCATGTGGCTCAAAATCCAGGATCTCTTGCATTTGATTTTTCGAATCCACACCAAACAGAAAATAATCAATCGCATCATTAAGGGCTACAAAAGAAACAGCAAATTGAACCGGGTTTAATTGATGCTCCGCCAGTTTATCGAAATATTCTTTTTGAAGAGACAGCAACGGTTGGGGCACATCCGGTCTCAGGCCGTTCTTTGACGTGAGCAAGCCCTGTAGGAAAATGGACCGGGCATACCGTTTATTCTTTGCCATAACGACATTTTCAAAGCGCCGTTCCAGCACATTGAAAGGAAACTGGAAGGCCAACTCAAATTGACAGCCCGACAGTTTTTCAACATCCTGTGGTTCATACACCGATACCCCAAGAGTCGTCACCGGATATACATGCAGTAGGTTCTCAAAGAAAAACGGATCTTCCAGCATCAATATGGAATCTGCTGAATTGTGAAAGAATAGCACATCAACGGGGCAGCCAAGATTATTCAAAGAAGCTTCTACACTTGTCCGAATGGACTGTAGGTAATCGGATGATTTATTTCCACCCAGGGTAGGTATTTTCGTCAGCACCCTCGCCGCATTTTGAAGTCCGTTGGACGCGATAAATTCCCCCAACACCTTTTCGGAACCGTAACCCGGGGCCGTGTCAAAACACCTGATCCCATTTTCCCAGGCAAGGGAAAGAATGCTGAACACCTCTTTTTTTGTCGGCTTGCCGGTGAAATTGGCAATGCCATAGTCCATTCCGAACTGGGCCGTGCCTAGCACCATTTTATCGGTGATACGCAAAGATTTCATGATTGATAGAATGGTAAATCAATGGGACTTGGCAAAACCGATAATCTCCTCCACTACCCTTTCCACCTCCACGTCTGAAAGTGATGGATAAAGTGGAATTGAAATAGCACGGTCATAGAAGTTTTCGGAAACAGGAAAATCACCGCGCTTGTAACCATAGCGTTTTCTGTAATACCCCAGCAGATGCACCGGTATGTAGTGCACCATGGGGCGGTAGTCATGGCGCTGCAGGTAGGTAAACAGGTCGTAGCGGTCGAACCGGGGATTGTCCTTTACCTGCAGGATGTAAAGGTGAAAATTGCTGTTCACGTTGACCTCTTCGAAGGGCAAGATCAATTCCTCAATTCCCGAAAAATGTTCATTGTAGTAGTTCACTATTTCGCGGCGACGGGCCTTGATTCGGTCTATCTTTTTGAGTTGGCTCAAGCCCAGGGCCGCCTGGAAATCGGTGATGCGATAGTTAAAGCCCAATGCTTCCATCTCGTATATCCAGGGACCGACGCGCTCTTTCTCGCTGAACATCTCCTCCCGACGGTCGATACCGTGCTTGCGCAAAAGAGAGCTCCTGCGGAAAATATCCGGGTCGTTGGTGAGTGCGGCCCCGCCCTCCCCGGTGGTTATGTGTTTCACAGGGTGGAAACTGAAGGTACACAGATCCGCGTGGACGCCATCCCCACAATAATGTTCTTTGCCCTGGTGAACATACGTGGAACCGAGCGAATGGGAACCATCCTCGATGATTTTCAGGTTGTGCCTGTCGGCAATTTCTCTGATCTTGGGGAGGTTCGCGGGATGCCCACGGAAGTCCACCGGCATGATGGCCCTGGTTTTTTCCGTAATCTGTTCTTCAATCAGGTTCGGATCAAGATTGAGGGTGTTTGCATCTATGTCCACAAATCTGACCTCCGCACCCTGGTACAGGGCGGCGTTAGCTGTAGCGCAGAATGTCATGGGGGTAGTGATGATCTCGTTACCGAGACCTATTCCCGCCGCGGCGACTGCAAGATGCAGGGCTGCCGTCCCACTGGAAACAGCAACACCGTATTTGGCGCCAGCATAGTCGGCCAGAGCCTGCCCAAAATCTTCCACAGTCTGACCCTGGGTGAGAGGACCATTTCTGAGGATGTCAATGACAGCTTGAACGTCATTGTCATCCAATTCATGCCGGCCGTATGGTATTTCTTTCCTCATAGATTTCCGATCATTTCTCTCAAAGCGTCAATGGTCAACCACTGGGTGTTGTTACCGCTGGAGTAGGTAAATCCGTCATCAACCTGCTTACCTCCATTGATCTTGAGATACTCCAGGTTATCCCACCAGGGGTGCGCTGGCTGAATGACGAAGTAGGCGCCATATTCAAGTGTGTTGATTGCGTCATCAGAAGAAATCATAAGCTCGTGAATCTTTTCTCCGGGCCTGATTCCAATGACGTCTATTTTCGCATCCGGTGCAACAGCTTTAGCAAGGTCCATGATTTTCATGCTGGGTATCTTGGGCACAAAGAGTTCCCCCCCCTTCATTCTTTTAAAAGAATTAAACACAAACTGCACGGCTTGCTCCAGCGTAATCCAGAAGCGGGTCATGCGTTCATCTGTTATTGGCAAAACACCCTCTTCTTTTTTCTTCAGGAAGAAGGGAATAACGCTCCCCCGGCTGCCTACCACATTACCATACCGCACCACGGAGAAGCTCGTATGGTGACTTCCCTGCCAGTGGTTGGCAGCGGCAAACATTTTATCCGATGCCAGTTTGGTGGCGCCATAAAGGTTGATGGGGTTGCAGGCCTTGTCGGTGGAAAGAGCCACGACTTTTTTGACATTGTTTTCCAGGGCGGCCTCAATGACGTTCTGGGCACCATGGATATTGGTCTTTACCGTTTCAAATGGATTGAATTCCGCCGTCGGGACCTGTTTCATCGCTGCTGCATGGACAATAAAATCCACATCGTGAGCTACCCGATAGAGCCTCTCCCTGTCGCGGACATCGCCGATGAAATACTTTATCGGAAATCTATCCGTGGAAAACAACTCTCGCATTTCAAATTGCTTCAACTCGTCCCGGCTGTATACAATGACCTCCCTCGGTCTATATCGTTCAAAAACCCCCTTAATGAACTTTTTTCCGAACGAACCGGTACCTCCTGTGACGAGGATAGACTTATTGTCCAGCATAGATTTACCCCTACTTTCTTGGCCAGTTGAATCGTTCAAACCATTCTTCTTGAATGAGTTTGTCGATATGTTGAACCTGCTATTTACGGTTTTTGGACCGCGATCATGTCATTCAGGATGCCGCCGGGCCTGGTGCTCAGTACATTGAATGACCCTTCTTCAGCCACCCTGCCTTGTTGCATCACATATACCTGATCCGCCTTGGCGATTGTTGAGAGCCGGTGCGCGACGATCAGTATCGTGGTGTCTTGTGCCACCTGTTCGATGGACTGCTGAATGAGAAGCTCCGACTCTGAGTCTAAAGAACTTGTCGCCTCATCAAGGATAAGCAACTCCGGCTTGCGCAGCAGCGCCCGGGCGAGCGCAATTCGCTGGCGCTCACCACCGGACAGGCGAACACCGCGATCACCGACGATGGTATCGATGCCCTGGGGCAATTCCCTGACGAAATCCCCCGCATTGGCGAGGCGCAAAGCCTCCCAAAGATCGTCCTCGTTCGCCTGTTCAAAAGACCACAGGAGATTGTCGCGAATCGAGGCGTTAAACAACAGCGGGTCCTGCGGCACATAGCCAACCCGTTCCCGAAAACTGTTTTGCTTCCATTCCCCGAGCGGCACGCCATCAATCAGGACATGGCCTCTCTCTGCAATCTGCAGGCCCAGGACAAGATCAGTCACCGTCGATTTGCCCGAGCCGGACTCGCCGACCAGGGCGGTCATCTGCCCCTTGGAAATATGCATGTCAAGGCCTGAAAGAGTCTCCATACGTCCGGGATAGGTAAAATAAAGGTCCTTGAGTTCAACGCCGCGTTCCAGCCGTGCAAATATGCGTGTTCCTTCGAGCTCTTCGACCGCGGCCGCCTTTTCGCGTAACGACATCAACTGCTCATAACTGGGCAGAAAATTGCTGATGCTGATGTTGCCCTGAAGCAAGTTCGCAACAATAGGCATGGCTGCCAACAGGCTCCACATCACTGCCGCCAGCTCTGATATACGCGCTTGCTGGTGGATGGCAATTCCCATCGCGACCACCACCGCCAGCATGGCCAAAGGCTGGTACAGGCTGGGAACTGCTGCGGCGAAGGTTTGCGAACGCAGAGTGGCATGTACATGCCCATCATAGGCCCTCATGTATCGATTTCTCGCCTGGCGTTGACGCCCAAAACCCAGAATCAGGCGTGCTGTTGCGAAGACTTCAGTTAAGACAGCAACATAAGCATTGCCTGTCTCGGTGTTACCCTTACCCAAACGATAGCCAATGCGATTCAAGAACATGAATGGCAAACCAAACAGCAACGCGATTCCCATTGCTGAGAGCGTCAGCTGGGCATTGAGCCAAATCGGCACAGCCAAATAGATTATCAACTGGACAATCTGCGCCAGTTGGGTTGCCAATTGACCGAGTGTATCCCCGATATTGCCTATTTCCTTGTTCATGGTATTCAGTAGACGGCCCTGATCCGACCCACTGAAGAATTCCCACCGGGCCTTGAAGAAGCTGTGAAGGGCATCGTCAATAAGCCCCCCTAATACGGTATATTTAATTTTCAAGATCGCGTAACGGATTCCAACCATCAGCGTGCCTTTGAGCAAATTCAGGCTGACGAAGAAGAACCCGAAGAGCCAAAAAGTTGACGACAGGCCGATTCCGGAGAAGACCCGGAGTACAACCTGAGTCACACGACTTGGTTTTCCCAAAGCTGGATCGAGCAAAAAGTCCGCCATGGGCACAATTGCCAACACTGACATAGCCGCAACCGTGCCTTCTACCACTAACAACAAGAACAACAAGCAGAAATGCCTGGGATAGCGGGTCAAAAACTCTCTGAATATTGAAACGATGCTGGAGGATCTTTTCATCGGATTTTTTTGAGTATTACCAGATATTGTGTTGATGGCAATGAGGATTGACTTATTTTAACATTAATCAAGCAAGTACAAATGTTTACGCAAAAATGCCGCCCCAATGCGCGGCTCGATGCCACACTGGCTTTCGGCCGGAGCATACGCCCGAACGGTGCTCCAGAATCGCTGTTGCAGTTCCTCATCACCTGATTGCGGTTGCCACTGCCCCTTCAATCGTTCATCAACTTCTATTGCCAAATCGCGAATGTCCTCCGTGGTGTTGCAGACAGGTTCAACACCCGCTTCTTCGAATCTGTTGGACTCTGAGGCGCCAGCTAGCCCGGCTTCGAACATTTCGCGAATGCTTAAGAAACGCTTCCTTTCTTTGTGCCAAAGGTGTTTGATGATAAATGGAAAGGCATAACAGCCTTGTCTTATTAAAGTACTGATCAATGTTGCGCTAAAATTTATTAAAACGATAGGCTTGCGAAATATTAATGCGACACTAAAAATACCCGAATCACTACCTATATAAGCCGAACAATTTGCCAATAAATATATGTCTGCAAAATCACTTCGCAACGCGCCTGAAGCATAGTCGATCACCATTGTATTATTTGAGACGAGACGTTCAGCCACAACGGAACCCATCCGCACCACGTAGTACCCACGACTACTTAACTCTTCGGCTGCGGAAGTCATGGTCTGCGCACTGAAGTCTCTGTAATCATGATAAGACCATCTACCATCTAAAGCCTTATCAAGGTAGGCGCTATCCCGGTTATGAATGCAGATCCACGATGCCCCTGAAGGTATGCCCATTTGTTCCAGTAATACCTGACCCCGCTGATGTTCTTCGTTCGTGAATCTAAGGTGCGACTCAGAAACCGGGAAAAGTCTGTAATCCTTACTCCTTCCGGAAAATTGAATATGGTGCGCATCCCCGCGTGTAAAAAATTGGCAGGCACGGTCCAATATTTCCCAAAGGCTTGCCCCCGGGGTGATACGGATGATTCTGGCCCACATCGCCCGGAGATGCCTGTTGCACACCGGTTCCGGGCAGCCTATGATATCGATAATATGACGGTCTGGCTTCTTACGATCGAGGGCACAGAGGTAGGCCTCTACATCGTGAGCAAAATGCCCAATGCGTTCACTTCTAATCCTTCCAAAACGCACCAGAAGATAGGGACGTATGACAACGAGCAGCAATACCAAGGGCGCTGTGGCAATAATTCCAGTCAGAAACGATAATCTTCGCAAAAGCGATCGCAGCTTGCGAACAAAAACCCACCAGCCACCACGTTGAATCTGATAGAACTGCTGCTGACAAAATTGCGTGATTTTGGGAAACCGTGAGACTTGCGGCATTTGGATGTGTACCTTTTTCGATAGTCTCAGCTGGATCCGATGCCCTTCGATATCGCATTTTCTTCTAGCATCTGTAAGGTTCTCTGGACATCATTAAGGGGCAGCCCCAGTAAAATTTCGATAGGATTATCCCACCATTTTGAATTCCTTAAACGCTGAATAGTGTTTTCATCAAAGCGTTTCGATTTTATCGTAGCGGGAACTCCTGCAACAACGCAATAAGGTGGAACATCTTCAGTAACAACACTATTAGCTCCTATTAGAACACCATCACCTATAGTAATCCCCGTCAAGACAACAACATTATTGCTTATACAAACATCATTACCAATCTTCGATGGACGTCGCCATACAAAACTTAGTTTTGATTTGGGTGCCGTCGAATATTCTTTGACCCAATTCCAGAAGTTTGGATTGGTTGCAAATAAGTGGGTTGTTAGCCAGTTTTTTGGATGGTTGCCTGCATTTAGAATAATGTTGTCGCCAAAAGAACAGAATGAGCCTATTTGACAATCGGTAATTTGACAATAATTTCCGGTTGCAAAATAACGACCGAGTTGGGTTCTCCGCACAGAGCATCTATCACCAATAGATACAGGCCCTAGACATTCGACGTCTGACAAAAGGGTGCCGTGCCCGATTCGAGCAGTACCATTCTCAATGAGTGGCTCAAAACTATGGTTTACCAACGTTTCAATTATCATATGGTAGACGCCATTACATCAGCTTAGATCTTTCACCGGGTTCAGCAATAGTCGCCGCAATTGTTCTATCAAACTCTGCAGATACGCACGCCACAAGATCCTTGGCTCTGAATCCATAAATGCGGCAATTGCCAAGATCAGAAACTCTTAACTGCCCCAAGCCGGCTAAAATATCGCGAAATTTATAAAAGTTTCTGTATAGTTTACGGTGCCTTCTTGTGCGTACTTCTATTGATGAACCATCTCTTCCAACACAGGTGTAAGCTTCGATATCTTTACGTAGATAAACATCAGGCGCACGGGTTTCTTCAAGATGGTGAATGAGCGTACAATTATCCATATCTAAACCTATCAAAAGGATCTGAGCGTCCACGTTGGCCAATCGTCCCCAGGGACTGTCTTCTGAACATGGACAAATATCTCGATGGTGATCTTCAAGTAAATAGTCAGTATTAGGGCCTGTAGCAGCAACTGAATGTGTCGGATGGTGGCTGCGCCGATCGGCAAATTTAAGCCGAAAAATTTCGCTTAATACACCCACATTTGACCGAGTTTCCATCTCATGAAAAACCGGTTGATCAGGAGAGACTTCGCGCCATGAAAGCGTAGGAAGTGCAAGTGTCCCGTCCCCAATAAAAGCTAATATATTTTCGAGGAAAAATTCTGCAAGAAAACCGTGCCGAGATAACAAAGAAAAGGCCGAGTGGATCAGTATCGTTTTCCCCGGTAAAACACCAAGACGAATCAATAGGGGCTCTAAAACTCGCCCTGCCTCTTCTTTGCTCAGAAATTCTCGGCCGTCCGATTTGTCTTGCATAAGATTAACCTTTGTCTCCAAGGCTTATCATTTAAGATAAGCCCTCTCAACTTTCACAATTGCATCAACGGTATCCAATACTTCTTGTTCACCATATTTTTCATTGAGGTATAGATTGAATGTACTATCTCTGATATTTCTGGCATTTGGCGTATCAAAATCGTCGCTTAAATAAGGGCGCACCCAGGGCCAATCTGCCACAAGATATTGGTAATGTGGATTTAAGCCTATACCTTCAGCAATGACGGCACGTGCAAATGCCTCTTTATTAACCCGAATGGCACCAGTATTGACTACAATTGGATAGATGAATGGGGAATCGTCATCTGCGTAGCCATAAGGCCGGCAAGCGCTACAGCGCTTGTGGATCAGATTTGATACGTCAGCCACATACTCAAGGCGGCGGCGACGTGTTTCGTCCAGGCGATGGATTGATGCCAAACCGATTGCACAGGAAATTTCGTCTGTATTGAAGTTCAGCGCTGGAAAAAGGTACTGCGCTGGATTGCGATCGTCAAAATCCGCACGCCAGCGCGGCTTCCCACGGTCAGCGTAAGCCAACGCCTGCTGATGGATGTCAATATCTTTCGTGAAGATGACACCGCCCGATGCGCCCGTAATGCTTGCCTTACGATACATGGTAGAGAAAGCGGCCACATCGCCGAACGTGCCAACCCGCTGACCTTTCCATAGGGCGCCATGTGCTTGACTGCAATCTTCCAACACTTTAAGTCCTAAGCCGTGTGCTAATTCAACGATGGCATCGATTTCTGCCGCTTGACCCAAAGAGTGAACCACCAGGATACAAGAGGTTCTTTTGGTGATTCGAGACTGAATCTCTTTTACGCCGGTGTTATAGCTACCTACCCGGCTATCCACCAGCCGAGGGACCAACCGATTGAGGATAATCGGCGAAAGTGAGCCAGGATCGGTAATGGGAGAGACCAGAACCTCACTGCCTTCCGGTAAATTAAGGGCTGCCAAAGCAATATACAGCGCTGCTGTTCCTGTAGCTACGGCATCAGCGTAGCCACCACCCATCAGAGTGCAAAAAGCATCGCAGTAACGCTGCTCAAACGGCCCTTGATAGCCGGGATCAAGTTCATGTTCCGTATAGTAGTCCAATGCCTCGGCAATCATCGTACGCTCGGCCGTGCCGACCGCTAATCGCGCTGGCATAGGCGTGGATCGCACCGGTGAACCGCCTTCAATGGCAAGCCGATCATTATCCAACAAACTGTTTGCTCGCAACCGGGAATTCATCGGCATCTCCATAATTTACCAAATTGTATACCGTTGTCAGCCATCATTATTTGAACTACTCGGCGAACCGAGACGCTGCGTTGAGTGCAGCCAAACAGCAAAAGCATCGTAGGGCACAACGCGCGGTTGCGCCAACAAATTACGGGCAGCGAACGCTTTCATTTCTCTTCCCTCACCCAAATGCAGCCGGTTTAGTTCATTACCACCCAACCGCACGAGATAATACCTCCGCCAGACCCGGCCTAATCCGCGGAAGCTGAAGTCGGAAGTAAATTCCGTGAAGTACTCGGCGCTATCAACCGCAAGCGCGAGTTCTTCTTGCAATTCCCGCTTCAGTCCGGCTTCGGCGCTCTCCCCTGCATCCACTGCGCCACCAAAGAGACCCCAGTGGTCAGGGTAGAAGATACCCGGTTTTTGACTTCGGAGTTGACAAAGGTAGCGCCCGTCTTCCAGAACAATGAGACCAACGGCTGCGTTGCCAGGGGTAAGCAGCCCCTCGCCACCGGCAAAATAATCCTTCATTCCGAAAGTCGCGCGCAAATTGCCGGGACTGATAGACCGTGCTCGTTAAGCAACTCATTATAATCACCATAGAAATGGATAAACTGATCCTTCAGCGAAAAACAATCCAATCGACAGTGGGCGCCCATGTCCCAGGCAATTTCTTTGACTCGTGAACCAAGCCCGCCATGGGGAACATGTTCTTCGACCACGGCTACCCGGCCATGACCTGCGAGTATCTGCCTGACCCCCTCTTGATCCAATGGCTTGATCGTGTGGCAGGAAATAATTGAGACTGATTTTCCACGAGCCTCTAACTGTTTGGCAATATCAAAGGCCATAGCCACGGTGATGCCATAAGATAAAATTGCGATATCGTTTCCCTTCTTGAGGTAGCGAATCTTACCCACTTGAAAAGGATCGCTCGCCTCCGCAGTCAAATCCGGCTCACCAGCCTTGCCCAATCTCATATATACCGGTCCAGTGCTCTCAGTTGCACACCAACTTGTTGCCTGTCTCATTTCTTCCGGGTCACAGGGCGCCAGTACCGTCATGTTGGGAATGGCGCTGGCAACCGCAACATCCTCCATGGTGTGATGCGTGCCGCCCAAGGTGGAATAAATCACACCCGCCCCCATGCCGATGACTGTTACCGGAAGGTTCTGATAGCAGAGGTCGACGCGAATCATCTCAAAGGGCCGATACAGGCTGAAGGTGGCAATGGTGTAGCAGAAAGGACGCATCCCTCGCAAGGCCATACCCGCAGCGATGCCGATCATGGCCTGCTCGGCAACACCGCAATTGACGAAGCGATTGGGGAATTCCTCTCTAAACTTGACCATGGAGCCCGCTGGTGAGATATCTGCCACAATGGCATAGATACGGTCATCCTTTTGGCCAATCTCATATATGACATCGGCAAATTTGTTTCTCATGAGATTACCTCTTTAAGTTCGGTGATAGCCTGTATGTACTCCTCCCTATTGGGTGAGCGATAGTGCCAAATGGGTTTGTTTTCCATAAAAGAGACGCCTCGCCCCTTCACCGTGTTACCGATCAGCATAAAAGGGCGGCCTCCCTTTCGATTCATCACGGCATGATAAACGGCGCTCGCATCATGGCCGTTGACGTCAACGCATTCCCAGCCAAAGGCCTCCACCTTCTCGCGGATCGGATAGAACTTGGGGTGGGTCTCGCGTGTATGACCAAAAGACTGGGATCCGTTATGGTCCAGAAAACCAAGCAGGTTGTCCACACCAAGATTAGCCGCCATCATCATGGTTTCCCATGTGGAGCCTTCCTGTAGTTCCCCGTCACTGGTCACGAGAAAAATACGACGATCATCGCCGCGGCTTTTATCAGTATACGCCATACCCACGGCAAGCCCCATGCCATGGCCTAGCGAGCCGGTCGATGCCTCAATGCCGGGGACGCCGTAATCGGGGTGACAGCCCAAGCGTCCTCCTGGCTTGCAATAGAGGTCCAGATCGTTGCGGCTCAAGACGCCCATATCCTCCAAAATGACGTACTGCGCCATGCAACTGTGCCCCTTGGACATCAGAAAAGTGTCGGGCGATATCCCGTCGGAATTGCGGCGCATCAGACAATGATAAATACAGTCTACCATCTCCAAGGCAGAAAAGGCGCCTGCCGCGTGCAAGGCAGAGACTTGCTGTGAGATGTCGAGAATGCGACGACGGTATTGCATACACCGGCCGTGCGCGGCGGCCTGATCAAACCCCACGACTTTTTGAGATTGATCACCGAATGATGTAATGGTCATGAATTCTCCTTATTCAATAATTGTCCAGTACCAGTCCCCGGTATAACCAGCTTCCCGGAAGAGTCGTTGCCAGCCATCCGGATAGTCGTGATGCATAGCGGTCAGTACCCAGCTCTCGAAGATTTCCTTTTGTTCTGGTGTGCGGTAGGAGTCAACTTGAATGAAGCCTTTACCCGGCGCCAGTCGCTCCATTTCACGAACCGCAGTCACGCATCGATCATAAGGCAGGTTGTGGGCTGTATTGATAGAAATGACTGCCGCAAAACTGTGGTCCGGAAAGAGAAGATGGTCAGCGCTACCCAAGTGAAGACGCCCCACTACTTCTGATTCACAGTGCATAAGCGCGTACTCCGAGATATCGAGCCCGTAAGCGTCGATTCCCAGTGCCAGTAGGTCCTTTACCAGAAATCCCTTGGCACAGCCCACATCCAGCACGCGATCTCCCGGCTTTAAATCGAAATGAGAGATTATGTCCTTTGCTACAGGAATCCAGCGGCCATCATAACGATAACCACCATAACCATATTCGCGGGGTCCATCGAAATACATCTGAGCATATTCACGGGAGATACGAATATGCTCCTCTGTTTTTTCACTTTCTCGTGCTTTTACATTGCGAGAACTTTTAGGTAAAGATCTGAGCAGATTTATTTCAGCCATTTTTTTCACCCTCACAGCAATTGATCATAAACGCACTGTCTTTTGCTAAATCGCTCCATTGCTTTTTAAAGTCTGAAGCGAAATGGTTCGATAATTTAAACCTCGCTCACCGAACCATCGGCGCGCAACTTCTGCCTCTTCGGGCGTGGTTGCCAGTATTGCCGCTGGTTTGGTTGATGACCCAAAATACTGAACCATCCCGACAAGTTCCTGCGGATTCTGATAGCCTAGTCCCGTGTCCTCATGCCACGCCATCGGAGCGGAATATTCTCTGGGTCGGCTGAACCCTAATTGCCTTGTAGTACGTCCCTTATTCAACATCAGCACCCAGGCCGTATCAAGCCCGTCATCGGCCAGGTAGAATGCCAGATAAGGGGCATGAAAGTTCAACTCATTAATATAACTAAGAATATAAGGTTTTAAAGGACTCTCCGTAAAAATATTGATGTTCACTTGAATCAGTAATGGTCGGCCAATTCCGTTATTTATACGAACCAACTTCTTGATTTCCTGTGCTGCGCGAAAGTATTGGGCATGTTGCTGAAGATGACTTGCAAACACATCTGAATGATCACGGTTGGCAGTCCCATCATTCCACTGTTTACGGGCAAGTGGCCCGTTTATCGAGGGATCGATAGTCGCAAGTTGCGCCTCAAATCGCGAGTTCTCTTTCAGCAAGCCATAAACAGACCAAACAAATATGAAAATGACCGCCGCAGCCAACGGGGCAGCGGCAAAACGTCTCCGTATATTATTGGTAAGAACCCAATGCATAAAAACCGCAACGAGAAGGTATAGGGGAAAAAGCATGTAATAGAGCCTATGATTGCTCAGCGTCGCCAACAAACCATTCGGGAGCGATGGGTGATTAATGAATACACTCGAAAACAGTGGCGGCAATGTGCCGATAATAAGAAGAACGCAGACCGACAACCATGGCATTGCCAATAGAACGGTGCGCTGTCTTAGACGAGCCAAGCATATCACTAGCCCGCCCAACGCAATAGGAAGAACTGCCTGGTTCATCAGAGGGAAGCGATAGTCGGCAGCCCTGTAGGATGGGAACGCGCTGTGATAGTCCCCTCCATAAGTGAAAAGCGATTCGAACAGAATCTGCCCATTAAGACGAATAGTCGTGAGAAAGTCTGCTGACATACTTGAGTAGAGTCCGGAAAGGGCGGCTATCTCACTTGTTGATGGGAGAAAAAATCTGTCCATTCGAAGCAGAGAAATTAGATTCCTCCAATTTAAAAATGTCAATAAGCCAACGATTATTATTAAGGCGATCAATCCCTTATGCATGATGGAACGAAAAACCTGAGAGCCGCCGGGTTTCCGACACAAAACCACGATCGCTTTCAAGAACCAAAACCAAAGGAATATAAATGCATAAATACGCCCAACCCCGTAGTGTAAGGCCAGCAGTGCAACGGCGACAGAAAAACCTGACCATACAATCAGGGAGCCATACCTGAATTCCAGTGCCTGGAGGCGTTCAAGAAAGAAGAGAAATGCCATTCCACTGACAATCAGCACTGTCATCGTATGCTGCTGCTGGTGAAACATCGGATTGGCAGCCAGGAGCGCTGTTGCTGCCAGTGCAGCCCCGTAACCGAAATAGCGGCGTGCAATTACAAAAAACAAGATTATGGATATGGCGCCATAAAGAATTGCCGGAATGCGAAAAGTTTCAAGTCGCAGATTTAAGCCTAGCCAGTGAATAATGTTTCGGGATAGCTCAATGAAACCATGCCCCGGGTCCGCAATGTTTGCCCGAGGAGAAATTCGAAATTCAAGGGGCGCTTTAAGCGCGCCGAATGTGTGGTAGAAATATAAACTCTCCCATACCCCAAGGATTTTTGGTCCATTAATCAGGCCCACACTTAGAATAGCGATTAAGGCAAGCAAGGTTCTGAGGGGTTGATACCAGCGCACAATTGTGGACATCATTTGTAGTCAGTCCGACCGTTGTCCTCAATGCACACAGATATTCCAAGGTGCTTCAGCATTTTTTGCATGTTCTCTTTAGAAGCGGGACTGGAAAGGTATGTCCTGGCCCGTTCAACAAATGTGGGATAAATCATTGCAGCAACGACTGCGGATAAAGCCAGAAAAATAACAAATGCAGCGACAACCTTGCCCAAAAAACGTGCCGCCTTAATGAGTATATTACGAACTTTGAAAAGTGGATTAATTAGATCCACAGACGGCGGTAAAGGTAATCCCGAAGCTAATAGTTTTTCGATTACTTCAGACTCTGCCCGCAGTACGCTGGCTAAAGCCTGTGCAGGGTTTGCTGCTTCTCCAGTAATGCAAAGCTCTGGAATAGATGCGATGCAACCTCCCTTTTGCCTGGACAGGTGAATGGTGTAATTGCTCATGTTAGTTCCCATTTTTATTGAAGATCAAAACCTGAGGTTTTGTTAACAACACCAATTGGCCGACTTTTTGAGTTCGTAAAAATTTTCCCAATGTAAATCCCAAGCACACCAATTGACAATAGCTGAATCCCGCTAAGACCTAGGAGTAAAACCATTAAACTCGTCCATCCGGCAACATGATAGCTTGAGAAAAAAAATTCCATAAAGAAAATATAAAACATATAGGAAAAACTCGCGGCTGTAATTACGGAACCTATAACTATAGAGATGTATAGTGGTCTGTTCGAAAAGGAAATTGCACTGTCAAAAGCTAGTATTAACATTTTGAGCATCGAATACTTTGTTTTTCCATAGATCCGTTGCTCTTCTTTAAAAGTGATGACCTTCTTTCTAAAACCTAACCAGCCAACAATCCCTCTAATAAACGGCGATGCTTCACTAAATTTTCTAATCTCTAATAATACTTTTTTGTCAAGTAAGCGATATTCAGCAGAATTGGGAGTTATCGTTGTAGAAGATAAAATATTCAATATATAGTAATAAATGTCTGAAGCCTTGCGTCTTAAGAAGGATGTATTATTATTCCTTTCTCTCGCCATTAATACTATTTGATAACCCTGTTCCCATGCATTAAGCATTTCAGAAAAATATTCAGGAGGATGGCTTAAATCAGCATCCATCGTGATAACAATATCTCCTTTTGCATATTGAAAACCAATCATGATCGAATTTTGATGGCCGAATCGTCTTGATAGCTGAATACACTTGACTTTTCTATCTGTCTTACTTAAATGTTCAACATATTCATACGTACCGTCATAACTACCATCATCAACACATATTATCTCATAATCATACGGAAGCTTTTTCATTACATCAACGATTCTACGATATATCAAAGGTAAATTCTCTTTTTCGTTCAAAACAGGAATCACTATTGATAATAGTTTACAATTATTTTTTGTTAATTCCGTATGCATTTTCAGAACTCATTTTTATGAATTTAAGAAGCAGTTCATAATGTCTTAACATTGCAAGAGGTATCTTCCTATTGACGATGTCGTGTCATTTATCGCTAAATATTAAAATATCTTTCAAGTAGACGAACTAGTTTATCAAGCATTGATTGAGTAACATTTTGATGATTCCCAACTAAAAAGCCATTTTTATGTATGAGATCGGCCACTTTCAGGTCTCCAACAAACCTATATGGGAATAATTCCATGGCGGGATGTAATGTCATGTTGCCAGACATAATAGGCCTATTTTCGACTCCATTTTCTTTAAGATATTGCGTTAAATCTTTTTTATTAATTCCAAGCTCCGGCCTAACTATAAAGGGAAACATAAGCCAAGTTTGTTTACTATATTCCTGAAATGACGGCAGTATGAGAAATTTTTCAAGTCTTTTTAATCTCGGTAGAAGATACCTTGCATTATCTATTCGCTTGGATATGAACATATCAATCTTATTCATCTGTTCAATTCCAAAACCACCTGCAATCTCGGTCGGACGCAAATTGAATCCCATATTTACGAATAGATAGGCTTCATCTATATCTGCATATTTTTTTTCATATAGAATATGTTTCAGATATTCTTCCTTTCTCTTCATGTTTCTAACTACCCCTTGAGATCTTAAGACTCGAGCAATTTCGGAATATTGTTCATTGGATGTGGAAACGGAACCACCTTCGATTGTCGTTATGAGATGAGAAAAGAAAAAACTAAAAGTTGAGATGTCCCCAAAAGATCCTACTCGCTTTCCCTTATATTCGCTACCATGAGCCTCACAACAATCTTCAATTAGGAACAAATTATATTCTTTACATATTTCTGTTATTTCGTCTAATGGCGAAACATTGCCCAGCAAATGGACCAACATGATAGCCTTTGATTTATCGGATATGGCTTTCTTTATTTCTTTAGCAGAAATATTCAAAGTTTGTTGATCAACATCGACGAAGACCGGTATAGCGTTTGCGTTTATTATAGGAAAAACTGTTGTTGCCCAAGTAACCGCAGGTGTGATAATTTCATCCCCTGGTCTTATATGTCCGGCAACTAGGGGATTTGATAAAACTTGAAGAGCTAAGAAATTTGCAGCAGAGCCTGAATTGACCATTATAGTGTCTTTGGTATTGATATAATTTGACCATAAGTTTTCAAATTCGTTAATTTTTGTTTTCTCGAATTGGTTCAGAGTCAGAAAGCCGCTAAGCAAAGAGTCCATCGCTTGAATTATCTCTTCCGCTCCATAAGGAGCCAACATAAGAGAAAGTTTGTCACCATCGGCATTATCTTCTTTGCAAACTTCTGAATATTCTTCTATTAAGTTATAAATATCTTTCCGAATAGTACTCTTGCGTCCTTCTAGCTCTTCATTATTCCTTAGCATATCACTCTCCAAGCTCTTTTCTGTAATAATTAATTGTTTTCAATAAACCTTTTTTCAGCGAAACTCTGGGCTTCCAATGTAATTCACTAATACTCTTCGAAATGTTTGCTTGGCTCCGACACACAAATTGCTTCTCTGTCGTTTTGCATATGACATTCAATTCCTTATTTAAAAAAATAGATATGGAATTTATCAATTCATTAATATAAATTTCACTGCCTGAGCCTAAATTATAGATGTCACTTTTATTGTGATATGCAACGCTTATCAATCCTTCAACCAAATCAGTGACATAAATAAAATCCCTCGAAGTATTAATGTTTGCCAAAATAATATTATTACTTTTCAATGCTTGAGTAATAATTTTAGGAATTACCATTGATGAATTTTGACGGGGGCCATACGCATTAAAAGAGCGAACTATATTAATGTACCCATTATTTTTTCTTTTATAATCTAAAACTAATTCCTCACATTCTAGCTTACTTTTGGTATAAATATTCTGCGGTCTCTTAGGATGATTCTCATCTATTGGTAAATATTCTGGATTTCCATACACCCCTAAAGTACTGAGATATACAAAATTGTTAAAAGAATATTTTTCACCGAGCTCAAAAATATTCTTTATACTACTTGTGTTTACCTCATACGCGATATCCGGATATTTTTCACAATAATTAATATCCGTAATTGCCCCAAGGTGAAATATCCAATCAATCTTCTTTATGTGGTCAATCGTTTTATTTGCACTAAAAGGCTTGCGTATATCCCATCGGATAAATGTAACTTTAGGGAAATTATCTCTTATTAATTTATTATCATGTAAACCGGTTGCAATTAAATGTTTAGTACCTTTTTCAGCAAGCATCTGTACTAAATGTGAACCAATAAACCCCGATGCTCCAATTACCAAAACCACCTTGTCTTTAAATTCCATCACAATGTCGTATCTGCTGCTACCGTTTCTCTAAAATGCTTCTCATATAGTTCCTGAGCATGATTATAATCGCTTATCATACCAATATCTAGCCAATAATCCTCTATAACATATTTGGCAACTTTCATTCGGTCTCGAATCATATTTTTGAGTAACGAGTCGATGCCATAATAGGTATTATCTGGGATCAATTTAATGACTTCTGGTTTAAGTATGTATATTCCCGATAATATTTCTAGTTTTAAATCGGGCTTCTCTACAACATCAACTATATAATCATTTTCCGAAATTATTTTACCAAAATTAAATGGTGTAATAACTTCCTTAGTAAGAACAGTAATTAAGGCATCATTTCTTATGGCAAAATCATACGCCTTAGCAAAATCAAGAGTAGTTAATATATCCCCGTTTAGCAATATGAAGGGACCTGTTAGTTTATCTTTAAGTAACGTGAGTGGACCACATGTACCAAGAGGCTTCTCTTCTTTGCTAAATTGTATCTTGACCCCATATTTTGCACCGCTACCAATATATGCTTCAATATATTCTGCTTTGTAATTCGTAGCGATGTATATCTCTTCTATCCCGTATTTCTTGAGCTGCAATATTTGAATTTCAATCACAGAACTTTCACCAATAGGCAATAATGGTTTGGGAATTATCTGAGTAAAAGGCTTTAATCTCGTTCCAAGCCCCCCAGCCAATATTACAGCCTTCATAAGAACCCCTCACATATAAATAGTAGATTTTGTTTTGCTATACTCTGATTTGCCTGCGTCCATTCAATCGTTCTTGAATGAGAATATGTTGGGTTAATTTTGCTTTCCAATCCAACTAAATTCTTTGATAATTCTTCTATTGCGGTTAATCATCGGACGAAACAGCGTTCTCTTACCGCCTGCAATAATGATTGTGCCCTCAAAGAGTAAATCATTCAAACGTTATATAACCACGCTTTATAACGGGCCAGATTCTCCGATTGCCTGAACCAAGCAATAGTATCAAGTAAACCAGCTCTTAATTCATAACGAGGTCTCCATTTGGTAAGCGTGGTAATCAGAGTGTTATCCCCCACGAGTCGAAACACTTCTGATGCCTCCGGCCGCAGCCGTTGGTCATCTGTGATGATGTGTGCATTTGGATTTAACTCGGACACAAGAATCCTGGCAACATCCTCAATTGAATTCTCCTTTCCGGTGGCAATGTTGATTTCCTTCCCCACCGCTGAATCTGATTCTGCCAGTGCAATAAAACCCTCGGCCGTATCTTTTACATAATTGAAATCGCGCGTAGGCCTCAGGCAACCGAGATGAACATCAGTCTGACCTAGCAGCAACTGCGTAATGATCGTTGGAATAACAGCTCTCGCAGATTGGCGAGGGCCGTACGTATTAAATGGCCGTACGATTACAATTGGAGTATTAAACGACCGATAAAAGGACTCGGCCAGTCGATCCGCCCCAATTTTGGTTGCGCTATAGGGTGACTGGCCTTGAAAAGGGTGTTTCTCATCAATAGGTACGTACTGAGCTGTCCCATAAACTTCTGATGTCGAAGTTATTAGAACCCGTTCTGTGCCCAATCTTCTGGCGGCCTGCAAAACGTTGAGGGTTCCCTTGATATTAGTATCAACATAAGAATCTGGTGAATGATATGAGAAGGGAATTGCGATCAAGGCTGCTAGGTGAAATATCACATCACAGCCTTTCATAGCTTCAAGAACGCCGTTTGGATCACGGATATCGCCGGAAAAGACTTCAAGTTCGCGAATAACCTCATGTGGCAATGTGTCGAGCCATCCCCAACTGTTGAAAGAGTTATAGTAAACAAACGCCCGGAGATTGCAACCATGCGTCAACAGAGCCTCAACTATATGACTCCCGATGAAACCATCGGCCCCAGTCACAAGCACCTTTTTAGTTTTTAAGTTCATTGTTCTCGAAAAGTCATTGAAACTTTGAGCAGTCCTTCTCGCAAAGCCGTATAACGAAAATCTGAAAAGGCTTCATAAGTAGCTGCGACATCGAAGGGGCGGTAGCCGTTATGTGGCATCGGACCGACACGGGGACTGTCCGTGATTTGCGATGACCCGGGGAAAATCCGCACTACTTGCTCGGCGATCTCGCGAAACGACACCACATGGCCGGTCGCGATGTTTAGAATACCGGTGCTGCGGTGAAACAATACCCGGCTCACGATCTCTGCTACATCTTCCACCCACACATGGTCACGACGTTCCTCGCCTTCTCCAAAGAGCACGATGTCCTGGCCGGCTGCCGCTAATCTCAAGAACCGATTGGGGCCATAGCCGTTGTGAGGATCGCCTGATCCATAGATGAGTGTGGGCCGCAGCAGGCACAACGGCCCTTTCCAGGCGTTCGCCAGCATCACCTCCCGTGCTAGGTGCATTACCCCATGTAGAGATCCGGGCTGGGCACAGGAATTTTCGGTAATGGAATCTTTGCTGTCGGCGTACACGGCATCGGAACTGATGTAAACTACGTGGTTAACCTGTGTCCTACCCAGAGCATCGCACACAGCCTTACCCATGCACAGGTTCTCGATTAGCATCTCTTCGCTTTTGACCGGGGCCTTTGCGGCCACAAAGAGGAGTGCGTCATCAGGGTGCAGCAAGCTGGACAATCGCGCGCCGGCGCCTGTGCTCGTCAGGTCAAGATCGGTTCGTGGCACGGCCAGTAACGGCGTTCCAAATTCCTCCATCCGACGCCTGACTGCTGAAGAAACAAAACCTGCTGAGCCCAGAATAACAACCCGTGCGGGTCGGGTAGGTGTATTGCATAGATGATTCAGCATAATCCTAGCACTCCAATGGCGAACCCAACGTCGCATAAGTGAAGCCCCGCGCCCGAAGTGTCTTGCCATCCAGTACTTGGTAAGGGTCAATCACTACGCAGCCGGCCATGTGCTGCGCGAGGTTATCTGCAGTAATCTTACGAAACTCAGGCCAGGGTGTCATAACGGCAACGGCATCTGCGCCATTTACAGCTTCGAGCGCTGAGGATGCCGACAAAACACAATTACCTGTGATGCCAGTGTCCACAACTGGATCATAGGCTTTGATCTTACAATTGGAAAGCTTTTTAATAAGTAATAAAGCAGGAGAATTCTTGGTACTGTTCGTATTCTCCTTATAGGCCAACCCGAGAACGGCAATAGTAGCCTCAGGATTCTGGGTAAGGATGGTTTCTTCTAATACCTTAAATGGCCAATTCTTTCGACGCTGACTATTATTCAGCCAAGCGGAAATGACACCGCCGTCGGTTTCGTGGATGTCAGAAAGGCGTAACACAGAATGAAGATCGCGCTCGAGATTACCTCCCGAGATGCCGAGGCCCGGGACAATATAACTATACTGACCGATACGACGATCAAGTCGTAGGGCTGGTATAATTTCCGACCAGTCCGCACCGATTTTTTCACAGATCTCCGCAAGAGTGTTTGCCGCGCTGATCGAAGCCACAAGGCAAATATTAATCGATATTTTTGCTAACTCGGCGCTTTCATATCGCATTTGAAGAATAGGACAATTGAAGCTGGTCAAAAAAATTTTTAAACGCCTTGGTAAGGGTAAGGCTGGAACGTCACATCCGATAATAAAGCGTTCAGGGTACATTGCCCGTTCCACTGCCCGCCCAAAAATCAAGGTCTCAACTTGATAAAAAAGCCGCTTGTGATCCAGGGGGATTTGTCGGGTAAAGCCAGGTGGCACTTGAGATAAAATAACAAGACAGGCATCGGAATTCAATATCTTCGACACCTGTCCAATGATCTTATTAATAGGAGTTAAATCACTTTTGCCTTTATCATCTGTGGGTATATCAATAGAAATATAGACAATATCACAATTGGAAAGCTTGTTTACATCCGCAGTAAAAGTGAGTCGCTCCTTATTTGCAACGAACAAATCATGAAGCTCTGGTTCTTGCACCGTAAAGACGGCACTATTCAATTTGGAGACAAGGTTAGCATCATTTTGAAATCCAATTACATCATATCCCTTAGCCGCCGCGGCAACAGAAGAGATAATACCAAGATGTGTTAGACCCGCATATCCAATCACCGTTTTTTTCATTGTTTTATCGTGGTTGCTTCCTTATAAAGACTATTCAAATATCTGTTGATGATAAGATCGTTGCCTATGTTGCTCGTCCTGCCTCCCTTGCAGAGATTTTTAAAATAATCGTATTCCAATTCCCAGGTCGGATCAGCTTGTACCAACGTTATAGCTTCCTCCGGTGGTCGCCCACTGGGAAGAAGACGTTTTCGAAGAGTAAAAGTGGACGGCCCCCATTTACATAATGATTCAATATGGGCACTTCCATGCTCGCCATAAACCTCTGCAACAAAGTGATTCCGCCAGCTCAGCAAGCTCATTTCAAGCTCTACAAGCAAGGGCGACGTAGCGCCGCAAATAACATGGTCAAAGGCATTGTTTTCGAAACAATTTGCGCTCCAGACATGAAGATCTTCCGGTATTGACCCGAGGACAAACAAGAGCGTATCGAGAAGGTGAGAGGCGAGATCATGCAAAACACCGCCGCCCTTGTCCCGCCAAGGTGAATTTCGCACATCTCTTGCCGTGCCGTTTCCATAAAAAAAACGTACCCTGTACAGCTTACCCAGAATCCCCGACTCAATGGTTTCTTTCAAGCGAACAAAATGCGGTTCGAAGCGATGATTATAGGCCGTGTAACAAACCGAATTGCTTCTACTGATCAAATTGGCCAAGTTGTCAAGTTCACCTTGATCCTCAGCCACTAATGGTTTTTCTATCAGAACATGTTTGCCAATACCGATAAGATAATTAACAATATTCGTCTTAGGTTCATCGGGAATACAAAGAAAAGCCGCATCATAATCAGCTGCGGGAACAGCCGCAACACTTTGATAATCCGCTTCAGTCACCACCGGATCCACCGTAGCCACAACATCGCTACCAGCAATCCGTCTTCTTTTTAAACCTTGTATCCCTAATCCAACAACAATGGCTCTCATGTACGAAAATTATTCTCCGTTATATTCCGCTAATCTTTCGGCCATGTCTATTTTATCCATAACATCACCCGGTTTAATAGGAATATTCCCATCAAGCTCGCACTCACAGGCGGCTGCCATAGATCCGAGGATGCTCGCGATGACTTCCGAACCGTTTGACAACATGGATAGCGTGGCATAAGCCAAAAGTGCATCACCTGAACCAACGGCATCTACGACATTATTTGCAAAGCTGTCTATTGAGAAGAAGTTAGTGACACATTTTCTGTCTTTTGAGGCAATTGTAAATATTCCCCTTTCGCCAAGCTTCATAATCAGCAACTGACATCGAGTTTTTTCTATTAACATCCCGGCAAGTTTTCCAACTGTCGAATCCTGATCGGCAAGGGCAAACCGGGCTTCCCTTTCATTTGGGGTAATCAGGTTAAAGCTTTGAAAGTCCATAATATTACCCCATCTGGTGGCAACTTGGCTATCGGCAACACGAAAAACGGAGGGTGGTATAGCTCCAATTAATGAGTCAACTGTCGAGCGATTAAATATGCCGTGGCGAAAGTCGCTGAACACGACCGCATCCGTAGGCGTGCGCTTTATGGTGTCAATCAACTGGTCAAGCAGATGACCGGAGAGTGTCCGATTGTCCAATGTGTCAATCTTGAGAAGGCGGTAATTGTCGGCAATGATTACATTTTTATTTATTGTTGGCCGCGTAGGATCAATTAAAGGGATAGTCCTGATTCCAGATGCATTCAGCCCTTCGATTACGAAGTCCTTATAATGATCATCACCCAATACGGTTGAAAATGTCACCTCGGCACCTGCGGCCCGTAAATGCTGAGCAACAATACCTGCGCCGCCAATATAATCTTCCCGCCCCTGGTAATGGACACTGAACGTTGGAGTCTTTGTTTGGCCGCCGATTAAAGCAGTGCGTGTATAACTATCGACAATCGTATCACCTACAACATGGATACGGATGCTTTTTAATGTCGTGAGGGCATCACGAAGATCAGAAAAAGTCACACCTTCCGTATTCATCAGTGACAATAGTTTCTCAACTTGGATCTTCGGTCTAGCTAAGTTGATGAATTTTGATGATGAATAGAGAACATCTCCCGGCGTAAAGATCATCTCACCACAGTAACCATTGACAATATCCGCTTCTTCCTGGGTGCTGGGAGGCAAACCAGTGGTAGTATATTCGAAACCTTTGGCAAAATAATCCGGCTGAATATGTTGCAGATTCTTTAGAGGTTTAGCTTCTTCATCAATAATCACGTAATCAACCATCTCAAAAGCTGCCAGATTCAGGGCTCTTAGCTGCTCAGGCACGTGTGGCCGATAAATCCCTTTATCAATATGTTTATCTGTCGTTATGCTAGCCACAAGGATGTCGGCTTTGGATTTTGCATATGCCAAATGACGAACATGGCCAGGATGAACAACATCAAAAACACCATGGCACATGATTACTTTTTCTTCCCTGGGAAAGGGGCCGATAATATTAAGGAGTTCTTCGACAGTTTTAATTTTGGGACGATATTTCTCGAAAAAATCCTTCTTCATTACGATACCTTTGAGGTCATATATTGGAACCATGTTTTCGTTGCTGCAGCGATACTTTGAGGATCCCAGAGAGGCGCATCTTGCCATTTGTGAATATCCGCCATCATTCTTGATACACCATCTGCAAAAGTTACTTCAGGCGACCACGCAAGATGTTTTTGAATTTTCGAAATATCCGCCCATGTGCAATCTGGTTCGCCCGGCCGTTTTGGTATATAAACAACATCGCCGCCAAGAAGCTCAACCAAACGATTGACACTTTGCGGGTTGCCAGCACCGAGATTATAAATTTCACCTACATGTTTTGTCTCAGCGGCAGCCAAGAAGGCGGTTGCAACATCCGTAACAAAAAGAAAATCGCGCTTCTGCGTGCCATCCCCCACTACCGTGAACGGCTTTCCCGCCAACTTCTGTTTAAAGAATACTCCAAAAACCGCCCCATATGCACCGGTTGTACGCACCCTTGGCCCATAGGCATTAAAAATACGTATTGAGTTAACTGGTAATCCATAAATTCTATTCCAGTGAAGGACAGCTTGTTCACCCTGATATTTACTCAAGGCATATGGATACTGAGGATTTATTGGATGATCTTCTCTCGTAGGCGTATCGGCAAGCCCATAACATGATGAAGAAGCAGCATAGACAAATTTCTCAATACCTGAGAAACGGGCACATTCCAGAACATGGACAGTTCCCTGAATATTTGTTGACATATAATCTATCGGTTTTTCGATAGACGGAACAATGTCGCCAATGCCTGCAAAGTGAAAGACATAGCATGCATCAGCGAAAATTGACGATGATTCTTCCAGATCACGGACATCTTCATGATAAAATTCTAAATTTATATTACTCTTGTGATGTTGTAAATTGGATTCACGTCCTCCCGTCAAGTTGTCAACAACCCTGACTTTATAACCGCGGCTAAGAAGTAAGTCCACCATGTGGCTGCCGATAAAACCCGCGCCACCGGTGACTACAGCAATTTTGCCTTGACTCACTTCAAACCCCTTTCTTTAACTACCTTGACATTTATATAACTATTATCAGTCAAGCTGTTTAGAAGTTTCTGTGATTTGAATGCCTGACACATTCCCCGAATCGCATCTTCCACTGACCTCCTTGGTTCATAACCGAGTTTTTCTTTTATTTTACGGGATGATACATGATAGGAACGAAGATCATTACTGGCCGTTGTCGTGATTTCAATGGGGGCTCTTTCGGGAAATTCTTGTTCAACGATTTTTTTCACCATTTCTGCAAGCTCTGAAATTGTATGGTTTTGGTATGCCGCATTAAACGTTTCTCCCGCGATCAAATCCGATGGAAATTCCAGCAACTGAGCATATAGCTCCGCGATATCCTCGACATGTATATTGGGTCGTTTTTGTGATCCGCCAAATACAGTTATCTGCCCCTTATTTACGGCCAAATTAGTAAGGATGTTAACCGAAAGGTCCAGCCGCATGCGTGGTGAATAGCCACATACAGTAGCTGGTCTGATAATTACTGTAGTAAAATCCGGCGACTGATGCCGCAACAGAAACGGCTCTGACAGACCTTTATATTTATTGTAATCAGTAAGCGGCACCAAAGGGTGAGTTTCCGTTACCTCGGGTGCATCACTTACACCGTAGACAGAACTGGTCGACGCATAAATAAACCTCCGAACACCCTTTTCTTTGCACGCCAGCACGAGAGGTTCAAAACAATCATAATTGATTGATTTACTTAATTCCGGATCCAACTCAAAACTCGGGTCATTGGAAATGGAGGCCAAGTGGATAACGCCATACACACCTTTCAGCGCTGCCGTAAAATTAGGAATATCACGGATATCTCCTTCTACAAGCTGCAACTGGGGATGCTGGGGTAATCCAGCCGCTCCAAACAACATAAGATCATAAACGACCACTTCATAGCCGGCATCTAATAACTTTGGCACTAATACGCAACCAACATATCCTGCGCCACCGGTAACAAGGACTTTCCTCATTTAAGCCTCCATTCTCATTCAAATTTCGATATTAAATCCTGCTTGGACAGCATCATTACAAAACATCTGCACAGTTTCTAGAGAGTATTCACTTAAGTCCTTACCAATTAAGGGAATCTTCGCTAGCAGGTCATGGGTCACTGTTATTATATGACATCCAATCGATTCGGCCTGCAAAATATTGAGTAACTCACGGGGACTTGCCCATATGAGTTCCGCAAGCGGTTTCCTCTGAAGAAGTCGTACCGCTTCAGCCATAATTGGAACGGGGTCTCGACCAGCATCGGCTATCCTTCCGGCAAATACCGAAACACAACTTGGCGTCCCTTCGGCCAGATAATCCGCAATATGTTCTACCTGCTTCGTAGTCATCAAAGCGGTAACATTGACTTTTACCCCCAAGTTGGTTAAACGCCCCACAAGCGGGCCAGCATCATCTCCTCTGGTATTCGTTATGGGAATTTTCACATATACATTTTCACCCCAGGACGCAATTTGTAATGCTTGTTTTTCCATAATATCAAACTCATCAGAAAATACCTCAAAAGATACGGGGTGGGGTTTGACCATCTTTATTACGTCAATGGCAAATAGCCTATAATTTTTTATATTTGACTTACGCATAAGAGTCGGATTTGTTGTAAAACCTTTAATAATGGGATTCTTATTTAGGCCTTCTATCCCTTTCAAGTCTGCACCATCAGCAAAAATTTTTACCTTTAGAGCATTGAGATTCAGCATTATTTCCCCTTTTATCAAAAATTACTTTTCAAAATTAAGGCAGCAGCTTCATAAAGCGAATTCGCAACAGCATTCATTCCCTGTGCTTGCCGTTCATTATAATTAATTTCCGGTTGTATAAGTATCGTCTTACATCCGGCAGCCCTACCAGCCTCAATATCTCGCCACCTATCACCAACCATGTAAGATCCGGCAAGATCTATGGCGTATTCTTGCGCGGCATCAATAATCATCCCTGGCTTAGGTTTGCGGCAGTAGCAATCGTCTTCGTCATCATGATAGCAAACTTTAATGTCGTCCACATGAAGCTGTTGTTGTATGAAGTCATGAATAGCTTCTACGACATCTTTGCTTTGTATACCTTTGGCCACATCAGGCTGATTCGTAATAACAATTACCAAATAACCGGAGGTCCGCAGAGCTTGAATTGCCTCAAAGGCGCCGAGGGGAAATACTACATCTTCAAGCTTTGACGGTGGGTACGGTTTTTTATCGCGTATAACTGCTCTGTTGATTACGCCGTCTCTATCAAGAAAAACTGCAAATGGCATGTTATTTTTTTGAACCAGTATTATCCAAACCTTCCCATTTATTCGTCTGCATCATCAACGCAGGATGACTTGCTATGCAATGCCAAACGACAGCTTGGAATGCTTCCGCATGAGGTGTGATTTTACTTGCATCAACCGTTGGTATGACTATTACTTCATCACCCACCTTTTTTGTATAGCCACCATCACGTCCAACAATGCCAAATATTTTCAATTTTCTTCGCTTCGCCTCATCCAAAGCCCGCACGATATTTGCACTTACATTTCGTTCAACATCACCGCCACCAACAGAAAATACCATAACGGCATCCTTATCATTTGCTCGGCTTGTAATAAGCCATGCTTCGAATATCGTAGGCCATCCTTCATCATTCGTGCGAGCAGTTAGTTCAGCTACATTATCTACAGGTGTGTAAGCTTCTATACCCGCCAATTTTCTGAAATCATTAACTGCATGGCTGCAATTGGCAGCACTACCGCCAACACCTATTATAAAAAGTCGTCCACCTCTATCTCTTAATTCAGCTAAGGCAATTACGATCCGTTCCGCACAATGATAATCTATCATTTCTGCAATATTTGCAGTTTGTTTGAGGAATTCTTGTGAATATGTCATTTCTTCTCCTCTCAGCCCTAATAAGCATTTCGTCTCAAATAAAATTGGTAAAATCCTTCCATACTAAAATCTGGTGTTTTGCAAAGTCTCTTAAAATTAAAGCCCCTTACCTTACAATCACGTCACAACTAACATCTTTTTAATATATTCACCTATGGCAAGGCTTGCAGTTAGACCGGGCGATTCTATTCCGATCAAATTGATGAGTCCCGGTAAACCAAGTGAGGTTTCTTCCCTTATGACAAAGTCGCAGAGTGGATCGCCAGGTCCTTGGATTTTAGGACGGATACCACTCATGTCGGGACGAAATGCATTGAGGGTAATACCTGGTAGATATTTACTGACCGCTTTGTGGAATGCGTGTTTGCGGAGCCCATCGACAGCATAGTCGAAATTTATAACGCTGTCGCTTTGTAATTGTGCATCACCTTTGCTGAGATCGAGATACTGGCTATCGGGTCCGAAGCGTATGCGACCGGATAGGTCTACCGTGGCATGGATGCCGAGGGCAATGTTGTTCTTCATCGGAACAGGGTAAACAAGATGATTAAGCCTTGGCGCCGGTGCCGCCGTAAAATAGTTGCCTTTGCAGTGATTCAGGCGATAACCTTGGGCATCTATATCAATACCTGCCATGGTGGCGAGTCGATCAGAGTGGAGACCGGCACTGTTGATCAAAGCCTTTGTCTTGATCCTGTATTCGCCGCAGTTAATGGTAAGATCATAGGCGGCACCGTCGAAGTTAATATCTGTAACCTGTGCCCTGCAGGCAAGGATGGCGCCTTTATCCTCGGCGCTAACCAGCAATGATCGCATGAAGCGATGGGAATCGATAATACCGGTGTTTTTAGAAAAGAGCGCTGCTTCAGCGACTACGCGGGGTTCTAAAGAGTGGACTTCAGCCCTATCCATCAAAGCAAGATCATCTACTCCACATTCTTCTGCATTGTCTTTGATGCGTTCCAATTCACTGCCTTCATCGGCATTCGTGGCAACAATGAACTTCCCGATTCGCCGATAAGGTACATGCTTCATTTCACACCAGTCGTATATCATACGGTTACCACTGACGCAGAGGCGACTTTTAAGAAAGTCCTTCGGGTAGTAAATCCCTGCGTGGATAACTTCGCTATTGCGCGAACTCGTCTCCTGGCCAAAGGTATCGTTTTTTTCAAGAATAACAACCTGACGAGATTGATCAGATATAGCTTGTGCAATAGCCAATCCAACAACGCCAGCACCAATAATGACTATATCGGTATGGGTAATGGGCATAATATAAGTTTTGAATTATTAATTTTGAATTGTGGTCTGCATTAACAGCACTTATTCCGCGGCTACTGGCCCATGTTTCGATTTCTCACTTCTAATCACTCATGATGATTGTAAGCGGTGTAGCCGTGTTTTTTTACTAGTTCGTCGCGTTCGGCGGCTTTCAGGTCTTCCCGCACCATTTCGGCGACGAGCTCCTGGAAGGAGACTTTAGGGGTCCAGCCGAGTTTTTCCCTGGCCTTGGTCGCATCGCCCAGGAGGGTTTCCACCTCTGTGGGGCGGAAGTAGCGGGGGTCAACACGGACGATGGGGTTTTCCCCCTCACCCCACCCCTCTCCCTCAGGGGGAGAGGGAGCGCAGGCGATGGGGTTTTGAGGAGGGGTTGCGAGATAGCCGATTTCATCCTTGCCCTTTCCTGCCCAGCGGATCTTCATGCCCAATTCCTCAGCTGCCGCATTGACGAAGTCGCGCACGCTGTATTGGAGACCCGTGGCGATGACAAAGTCTTCCGGTTGGTCCTGCTGCATCATCAGCCATTGCACCTCCACATAATCGCGGGCATGGCCCCAGTCACGTTTAGCGTTCAGGTTTCCCAAAAACAGGCAGTCCTGCAGGCCGAGTTTGATCCGCGCCAAGGCACGGGTGATCTTGCGCGTGACGAAGGTCTCACCGCGGACGGGCGATTCATGGTTGAAGAGGATGCCGTTGCAGGCATACATGCCATAGGCTTCTCGGTAGTTTACTGTAATCCAATAGGCGTAAAGCTTGGCAACGGCATAGGGACTACGGGGATAAAATGGTGTTGTTTCCCGCTGTGGGGTTTCCTGAACCTTGCCGAAGAGTTCCGAAGTGGAAGCCTGGTAGAAACGGACTGCCTTTTCCATGCCCAGGATGCGGATCGCCTCGAGGATGCGCAATGTACCCAGGGCGTCGGAGTTGGCGGTATATTCCGGCTCCTCGAAGGAGACAGCTACATGGGACTGGGCAGCCAAGTTGTAGATCTCTGCCGGTTGCACCTGCTGAATGATCCGGGTCAGGCTGGAGGAATCTGTCATGTCTCCGTGATGAAGGATAAAACGGCGATCCGTCTCGTGGGGGTCCTGGTAGAGGTGATCGATGCGATCCGTGTTAAAAAGTGAGGTGCGGCGTTTAATGCCGTGGACCTCGTAGCCTTTTTCGAGGAGGAATTCAGCTAGGTAGGAACCGTCTTGGCCGGTGATGCCGGTGATTAGGGCTTTCTTTTTCATATGATTAGTTTCGGGTTATATCACCCTCTCCCTACCCTCTCCCCTCAAGGGCGAGGAAAGAATAGGAGGAATTCTGCGAGGTAGGAGCCATCTTGGCCAGTGATGCCAGCGATTAGGGCTTTCTTTTTCATATGATTAGTTTCGGGTTATATCACCCTCTCCCTACCCTCTCCCCTAAAGGGAGAGGAAAAGAAGAAGGGGCCTCTCCCCTGAAAGGGAGCGGGACAAGAGAAAAAGGGGTAAACAGACCTTATTCCAGGGGATACTGCTGGCAGTAGCCGTGGATGCGGTCCAGAAGTGCGAATAGATCGGGTGTTCGTGACAGTACGGCTTGAAACAATTTCTGTAGCCCGGCTCTGCGATATTCGTGGACAATCTCGTTACGGAGATCCCGTGCGATGCGGATATCATCTATGGATTCGATCAGTCCTCTTTTCTGGGCACGGTTGAGAGCATCGATCAGACTCCCTCGGTCTTCGAATTCTACTTTGTCGATACTGCGGAACCCTTTCTGAATAATCAGATCGCAGGTACGGGCAAATCTCCCGGTCAGGGTTTCGAAGGCATCGAATTCCTCTTCATTATATGACTCTTTAATCCCGAGGGCTGTGCAGATGTCGTACGAGCGTTGCAGCCAGTGACGGGACTCTTCCAAGTCCTTTAAGGTATCGTGCAAAATAAGGATGTAATCGCGCTGGATCATAACGATACGCCTTCAGCGAGGGCTACCCGGATAAAAGGATCAGACAGATCTTTAGCAACGAGGATGTCGATCTTCTGCTCGCCGATTCTATCATGGAGGCGAAGCCTAATAGCTCCCCGGTCCGATTCATGCAGCTTTTCCGATAAAATGAGAAGGTCTATGTCCCCTCCCCTCTTTGTATCATCCGCCCGCGAGCCAAAGAGAACGATGCGCGCTTGATCATCAAACTCGCGGATAGTTTCTCTGATGGCGTTTTTCTCTGTCTCGGTGAGGCGCATGAAAAATACGGGTCATGAGTAATGGGTTATGGTTGATAACTACGGGGTTATGAGCGCTGGGCAATGTAAGATCGCTCTTTTAAATAGCCTTTGATCTTATCGGATAAATCTTTGGCTTCTTTTCGGAATTCGATAAAATCTTCTTTTGTGAAGCTGTAGCCGGGATTGTAATCGGCCTCTTCGCGGTATTTCATCAGTTTTGCAAATATATGGGAGGATCTTGCTCCAAATATCCCTTCTTTTATGAAATGAAGGCCGAATACTCTTAGCACCCCTTCGTGGCTTTTGGGCTCGAAGCCCTTTGTTAAAAGTAGTGTCCTGATGCTGTGCGCGAGAAAATAATACAACATTGAGATTGCATCGCTCAAAAAACCATTTTCGAACAGAAGATCAGCGGGTTCCAGGGCTTTATCGGATCTTTCCAATTCAGATATAATATTTTCCTTTATATTAATATCTGTCATAAAGGGATACCTTCCTTCTCGATATCTAAGGCTATTCTCCGTTCTCTTTTCTTGAGGGCATCAAAGTCTTCCTCAGACAGAACCAGTGTGGAAAGAGGCGTAAGATACTCGATCTCTATCGCGGCGATGGAATCGAGAATTTGATTCTTTAAATCTCTGGTAAGTCCGCGGACGATAATAGCGACATCGATGTCCGATTCGCTGTCGTAATCACCCCTTGCCCTAGAGCCGTACAGGACCATCTTTACGATCTTGTCGCCAAGAAGGTTGTTTAATGATTCTTTTAGCTTGGCTAAGACTTCGTTTGAGACCTTTGCAAAACCATACAAATCAGCCCAGTCGTCATACCGGCGCTCTTTTCAGTCCCTGCTTGACGGACCCAAAGGGCCTAAAGGCCTAAAGGGGAAAGCCGGTATCCAGTATTATCGCTAAGTTGCTGGATGCCGGATCAAGTCCGGCATGACAGAAAGGGAGTTATGCAAAGGTCTCCGTTTATAGAAGGGTTAGGATCATTCATTGGTTTGATCGATTCAATCACCTATTTTTCCCCCTCCCTTGAGGGGAGGGGATTGAGGGGAGGGTGATGCGAAACCCATATTCCATTCATTAGTTCACCCTCTCCCTAGCCCTCTCCTTTAGGCCTTTAGGCCCTGCGGGTCCTTTGGGTACCTCAAGGGAGAGGGTAAACAGAACAGGCGGAACAAAATTCTGGATTCCCGCCTGCACGGGAATGACAGAGGGGGCGCGGGAATGGGAATGGCGGTGAGCATCGTCTTTGATCTTCACCCTCTCCCTGCCCTCTCCCCTCAAGGGAGAGGGAAAACAGATCCGGGGAGGAAGTATTGGGTGTTTGCGAAGCCGCCACCATTTAGAAGAGGGCCTTGGCAACACCGGCTACTACGGCGGTGTTCATCAGGATCTGCGTGATGTCACGGATCTCGCGGAGCCAGGCGATGCGTCCGGTCTTCTCGGGAACGACGATCGTGTCACCGGGTTCTATGGCCTTGATCCTTTCGCCGAATTGCGTCGTTATCACGCTCGATGAACCCCAATCGAAGAAACCGCGTGACAGCTTGCGCGCGGAGCCGTCCACCTTCATCACGAAGACGTTATCCTTGTCGGCGAAGCGGGAATAGCCACCTGTCTGGTTGATATAATCTTCGTAATCTTGTTTAGTAGAATAGATATAGCTTCCCTGAGCCATTACAGCTCCAGCAACGTTGACGACGCTGTTCTTCTGGGGAATAAAGAGATTGTCGCCCTGCTCCAGCTCGATGTCCTGCTCTTTACCCTTAAGCAGACGCTGATTTGTCAGATAGATCGTCATCCTGCCTGTGGCCTTGAGTTTGCGGAGCGATTCGATGAATTTTTGTTTCTGTTCTATTTCGACTTTCTTGGCCTGAACCTCTTCCGCAGAAAGGGCGGTGGCAACCTCCCCGGAAGACGCAGAGAGGAGGTCCCGCTCCAGCCGATCGGCCATCTCGGCAAGGCTTTGCTGCTGAAGTTCACGTACCCGCTCGCGGGTGAAAAAAGCCCCCCGGAGATATGCCGTATCCTTATATCCACCTGCTCGCGCTATCAGGGAGGAAAGCTTCTCACCCTTTTTGATCAGATATCGACCCGGAAATTTTATCTCGCCTCTTACCGTCACGTACTGCTCCGGCCGCCAGTCGCTGATGTGTTGGATGAAGAGACGGTCGTAAGGTTTGAGGGCAAGGTTATTCTCCGGATCTCCGGCCAGCGCCTTCGCCAAATTGATTATCCTGTGGTCAATAGTAGCCACATTCTTCTGATCGATGACCTGGGAGGAGATTTCTGCATCCTCAAGGGAGGCGGATTCCAGGACGTTTCCCGCGGCAAAGACCAGATCCCTTACGGTCATATTATCGGCCATCGGATATGTACCGGGTTTGAGGATATCGCCTTCAATGGTGACAATTTTCTTGTACACCTTTTCCCATATGGTATGGATAACAAGCCGATCCAGGTCTTCCAAGTTGACATTCTCTGCAGGATCACCCTGAAGAGCTTTACCGAGATTGATTGTTTTAAGGGACACTTCCTTGGTTTTCCAGTCCGTGCGATATAGTTCGGCACGGTCAAGCAGGGTGTCCCGCGTCATGCCGCCGGCCTTGAAGACCAGATCGCTGACCCGCATCTTGTCCGTCAACTGGAAATCACCGGGTTTTTTCACTTCGCCAGTTACCGTCGCCACTTCCTTCCACTGTTCCTCATAAAGGGAATGGATGATGATCTGGTCCTCATCCTGGATAGGGATATTTTCCACGGGGTCGCCGGCCATCGCCCGGGTAACATCGAAATAGAGCGTCTGGTATTCCTTCTTGGCATTGACGCGAACAATCTCGCCTTTTTTAAGATAAGCGTTTTTCGTCAGGTCACCGGCCGTGAGGATGGCATCCCTCACCTTATAGTTGTCAGACAGATCGAATCGTCCGTTTGTGCGCACCTCGCCACTCACTGTGAAGACCGCCTTGTCTTTGAAAAACCACTTGCTAAAAATATAGATACTGTCCCCCGGCTCGAGTTCCACATTGCTTGCAGGATCGTTCCTCAGCAGAAGATCGCCGAGGTTGAAGGGAACAAGGACCGTCTCCATCGTCGGCGGCTGGAAGCGCTTGATCAGGGCATAGTCGAAATAGGTCTCCGGCAGGACGTCAGCTTTGTCCTTCAGAACATCCCTGATACGCATTCCTTGCGTGAGGGCGTACTTGCCGCCCTTCTTCACGTTGCCGTTCAGAAAGACGACATTGACATCCTTGTCCACGATAGAGAAGACTTTGACCAGGTCGGTGTCCTGAATGATAATTGATTTTGTTCGGGCCAGGTTTTTGTCGTTGACGTCGATGACGACCTGCTTTTCATTTTTGATCGTCCGCTCCACCTGGATCTGTTGGGTATAGGCCGTGGGAATGATCCCGCCCGCAAGATCGAAGAGATAGTCCAAGGTAAACTTGTCCTTCAATTCATAGAGAGCCGGACGCTTCACGTTACCGGCCACGCCCACGTAGGGACCGATGACGGGAACAAAGACGATATCTCCCGCCTGAAGTATCTCATCCTGTGATTTGTCTCCTTTGAGGAGTAGATTATAAAGATCGAAGGTTTTAATGACCTTGTCTTTGCGTTTGAGCTGGATGTTCCGCATGGAACCGATCTCCGTAGGCCCTCCGCCCAAAAGCAGAGCGTCGGTGATCGTGGCAAAGGAGCCGATGGTGTAGGCGCCGGGTCTGCGGACGTCACCGAGGACAAAGATTGGAATAGTCCGGAGAGAACCCATCGAGATATCGACGCTCGTCCCCGTCATTTGCTGCGCCTGCTGCATCAGAGACTGCGACATCTGCTCGAAGGTCATGCCGGCGACGGTAACCGGGCCGAGGGTGGGGATGCTGATTTTGCCGTCCCGGTCGACCGTGAGGTTGTAATTCGCGTTGACCCGCCCCCAGAGGGCGATACGGACCTCGTCGCCGGGGCCGACGACATATTTCATCGGAATCGGGATATTCCTGCTGTCCGTGACGACCTTGATCGCGGCATCGCGGAAGAAGTCATAGCCAAAAGGCTTGAGATCGAGGGAAATATCCTGGAACTTGCCTGTGGCTTTGGCGCGTTCAAAGAGCGTTTCGCCCTTGGGAATTTCGCCGATCACCTGCTTGGCATCTGCCGGCTCCGCCTTCGCGGGCTCGCCTTCTTTTCCGGCCTGCCCCTTTGCCTTTTCCTGTCCAGCGGCCTTCACCGGCGCTTTTTTCGCCGCTTCCTGCTTCTGGAGGAGTTCCTTCCCCTTGGCAACTTCCGCCGGCGAGAGACCCTGAAATTCCGGCCTGGCCTTCAAAGCCTCGGCCGCCGCTGGGGTTAGCTGGCCACCGGTCTTGCCAATTTCCTGCATGACGGCACCCTGCTGGGCCGGAGTAAGGTTTTGCAAAGTTGCCTGCCCCACATCGGTCATCGGCGGCGCATCTGCCGGCAGGGCCGGAGCGCCAGCCGCGTGAACGGATACCACACCGATGAACAGAACCGTGAAAACAAGACCCAGGGAAGTAATTCGCTTTGTCATAAGTTTTTTCATTTTTTCACTCATAAAATTATGGGTTATAGGTGATGAATACGGGTTATAGGTAATGGGTAATGGGCGACCTGATTGGTACGTCATTCCCGTGAAGACGGGAATCCAGGATTCAAATCCCATCCATACCCAGCACTCTGGACTCCCGCCTGCGCGGGAGTGACAATGTGGAGGCTGTCATTCCCGTGCTCTGTTTGGTCCCGCTTGGCGGGGGAGGTGGGAATCCAGGATTATAAGCCCATCCATGCTCAGCACTCTAGACTCCCGCCTGCGCGGGAGTGACAAAAAAAGGTACTATCTTCATGTCCTCTTCTTTCGCAAACGTAGGGCATTTTTTAGGTTGGCCAGCCGTTTGGGGTCTTCGCTGGCCTTGAGGTTATGCAAATATTCCAGGAAAAAAGCCAGGAAGACGGCGATAAAGAAAGCCACGACGACAGAACGGATGCATGTCTGCGCTCGCTTAGGCGCAAATTTTTTATCCGGTACGAAGGGCGGATCAATGACGTTGAAACCATAGTATCTCTGGACCATCGCTACGGTCTCTTTCTCGATCTGCCCCGCAATCATCCCGTAGATCCTGTTTTTGAGCAGCGGGTCCATAGTCTTGGCCAGTTGCTCATAGAGGAGTTTTTGCTGCGCCTGAGAATCAGTGAGGATTGTCTGCCGTAGATATGCGCTGAGGCCGTTTACATAATAATTAAGGATCGTTTGGGCCATTTTAGGGTCTTTGTAATCGAAGCTCAAACGGAGGACATTTTGTTTCTTGTCCGGTATGGACTTCAGCATGCCCTGCATGACATTGTAGACTTCCTGCCAGCTTGGCTTCTTATCTTTCCAGAGTTTTTTTTCCTTGTCCCACAATTCTTCAAAAATAATGGGCATAAGGTTGTACTTGATAACAATGATGTTCGTCAATTCCCGGCTCTTTAGAACGAGGTCGAACTGATCGATAGAGCCCGCAGTTTGCAGCGCCTCAGGGGCAATCATCCCGCCTAGTTCACCCAGAGCAGCTAGGGCGCCGCCGGCAGACCGCCCCGAACTGGTGGGGGTAATAGTACACTCCGAGCGATAGACATTTGTCATTCGGAGGCTATACACCACGGCCAGGACACCGGCCAGGAACACAACCGAAAATATCATCTTCTTATGCTTGAGCAGAACGATTAGCAGATCCAGAAGGTTGATCTCATCCTCTCCCCCGGGGAGACCATTTGCGTACCCTGAGGGTGCCGGAGGGTAGGCCGTTACATGCTCATCAATATTCGTTTTTCCCGGTTCTTCCTGCATACAGCTCCGCCCTCTCAATTACATTACGTGAGTGGAATGACCGCTATTCACTACTTTATAGACTCTATTTGACGCCAAAATTTTACCCTTCTGAGGGCGAAAACTTGGTTAGTAAAAAAGGCCTTATCGCTCTCTATCATCACGTAAGAGTTATTAAGTCATTTCGGACTTTTTGGCCTGCTGTGCGAGGGCAAAGGCGGTTTTTTACGAATCCGTCAACTTCCATATTTTGTAGGGGATATGAATTGTTGGGAAAAATAATCGGGACTTCCTTGAAACCACAGATTCTGTCAATAATCCTACTTGCCTTATAGTTATCGTAGCAGCAAACACCAACGAAGACGCCCCCATGCCTCCGCAAATTCAATCCCCCATTGCCATCTGTAATTCTGGCAGCACTAATATTTTATTCCAGCCTTGCTGTCAATATCTAAAGTGAACCATTTCACATTTTTACAAAAGTTTGACGTAACCTGGCTATCTGGTGGGCGATGTGGGATTCGAACCCACGGCCTCTGGTTCCGGAGACCAGCGCTCTATCCAACTGAGCTAACCGCCCGCAAACTGCGCAAGTGCATTAATCATTTTTTGCAGCAAGAGTCAACAATGAAATGCTAAGAATGTTCACCTCCGTAACTAACCGTAAAATCGAAAGAAACCTGATGCCGGCTCCCCTCCCCTTCCCCGAGGCGGGAAAAACGGCAGTCTATCTTCCAATGCTTGATCTCCGTGCGATTCAGTTCGCGATACCTGTTGCGCAACACTTTCGGGTAATCGGGGTTTTTGAAGATATCGGGAAGGCATTTGATGCGATCAGCAGCTTCGCTGTCCTGGAAGGTAATAGTGAAGCAAATATCCGTCGTTCGCTGTTCCAGAAAGGTCCGGGTGACAACCAAGTCATCAGCACGGCGTCCTTCATTTCTGATGATCTCATCGCCGCAACGGATTTCAAAGGGCTGTTGCCGGCCAAAAAGCGCCTCAATAAATTTAACAGCGTCCTGCATCCGTAAAAAAGCGTTTTTCTGCTGCATATTGCACCTCTGATGGGTTCGTTAAATAGCCTTTTCTTATAGTATATCACAAAAAGGGAAGAAATTGTTATCATTTTGGAGCGCCGTACATTCCTCCACATATTTGTCATTCCCGCGGAGACCCGAAGGACCCAATGGGCCTAATGGACCTAATGGGCCTAAAGGCCTAAAGACGGGAATGACAGAAAAAAGACGGATAAGCCGAACGCCGAATGACAAAAAAGCGGTCGTCCTTGATTTTCCACAGGGAATGATTAAACTGACAATCGCGAATGCGTCAACCTGATCATTGGAGGAACAAAAATGCCTATCTATGAATTTTATTGCCGTCATTGCGATACGCTTTACAACTTTTTTTCTTCTTCCGCCAATACGGACAAAATTCCTTATTGCCCATGTTGCAAAACTGTCGCGTTGGAGCGGCAAATGTCTCTTTTTGCGAAAATATCGGGACGCAACGAAAGTGCGGATGGGGGAGATGTCGATTTTCCGAATATCGACGAGGGGAAAATGGAAAAAGCCATGGCCATGCTGGAACGGGAAGCCGAGAAAATAAATGACGATGACCCGCGTCAGGCCGCCAAGTTGATGCGAAAATTAACAGAGGCCACCGGCCTCGGCATGGGGGCAGGCATGGAGGAGGCCTTAAGCCGCCTGGAAAGGGGAGAAGACCCGGAGCAGATCGAAGCGGAACTGGGGGATTCTCTAAATACCGAAGACTTCTTTGCTCCGGGCACCAAGAGCTTCAAATCCGGCACCCGTACCTCAAAACCAAAAGTCGATGAAACGCTTTACGACCTCTGAGAAAGGAAGTTGTTCCCTCTCCCTTGAGGGACCCAAAGGGCCTAAAGGAGAGGTGTAGGGAGAGGGTGATTAAATCAATGGCAAGGATATGGCGCTTGTGAAGCACCCTCCCCTTTGATCCCCTCCCCTCAAGGGAGGGGAAGGAAGTGGGGTTCACGGGTCCATCGAGGGACCCACGGGGACTAAAGCAGAGGGGTAGGGAGAGGGTGATTAAATCACGACGACGAGACAGTTAACGACCTTGACAGGCAGCCGGTGACATCGTAGAGTGAGCTGCTAAGAGCAAGGAGGACACTTAAGATCGACCGGAAACCAAGAGAAGCGCGGGCAGAATTGACGGGCATCATTTTAGCCGGCGGCCGTAATAGCCGCATGGGTGGCACCAACAAGGCCTTTCTGGAAATCGACGGCACCCGCATTATCGAACGCACTGTCGGTCTTTTCAAAGATATCTTTCAGGAGGTGATTATCGTTGCCAATGACCCGCTTTCCTATCTTTATCTGAACACGACCATCGTGACGGACATCATGCCGGATAAAGGCGCCCTGGGCGGGCTTTACACCGGGCTTTTTTGGGCGCCCCACCCCCAGGCCTTTGTCTGCGCCTGTGACATGCCATTCTTGCAGGAGGACTTTATCAATTATATGATTGGCCAGGCCTCCCCTTACGAGATTGTCGTGCCCGACGGCGGCGACGGACTGCAGCCCCTGCACGCCATTTATGCAAAGAGCTGTCTCCCTGCCATAAAGCATAACCTGGAACAGGGCAGACCGAAAATAACTGCCTTTTACAAGGGCCGCCGCATGCTAACCATCCACAAAGACGTCGTAAATACCTTTGATCCGACGCATAAAATGTTCATGAATGTGAATACTTATGAGGATCTACAGAACATTTTGCCGTTGTGCGAGGCAGGGTTAGCTTGATTGCTTGAGCACGTGTGAATTCCTTCTTACTATCTTACTAGTGGAAGAAAATCCCTCTCCCTTGAGGGGAGAGGGTAAGGGTGAGGGTGCTGAAATGATGTAATCACCCTCCCCTCAATCCCCTCCCCTCAAAGGGAGGGGAATCTAGCAGGTACATTCAAAATAAATGGTAAAAGAGTTAATACACCTTGCAAAGGGACTCAGAAAAAAGTCAACCGATGTGGAACGACTCTTATGGGGCTTTTTACGAGCTAACCGCTTAGAAGGTATGAAGTTTAGACGTCAGCACCCTCTTGGGAGGTATATCGTTGATTTTGTTTGCCTTGAAAGGAAACTCATTATTGAATTGGATGGAGGTCAGCATGCGTTGCCTGACGAAATCCTTAAAGATGGTGAAAGAAATGCTTGGCTTGAAAGGGAGGGTTTCAGGGTTGTTTGTTTTTGGGATAATGAGGTATTGACGAACACGATGGGTGTTCTTGAAGTCATAAGGGAGATGCTTCAAGTGGCGCCCTCTTGAATTCCCTCTCCCTTGGAGGGAAAAGCCCACAATGCAGTCCCCTCTCCCTTTAGGGGAGAGGGTGAATAAATGAAAGAATGACAAATAATTTTGCGAGGATGAAAATTGCCGAGAGTTGATGATTTTTTGAATGCTATTGCTTTGGCGAAGGAGGCGCTGCCTTCCCTTGACCCTGTGGCAATGAGCCGGAATGCGGGGGCGGAATTAGTGCCGCTGGCGGATGGGAAGAAGCTAATCCTGCGCTTTTTAAATAAACCCGTCGAGATTACTTATCCCGAAGGCTTGGTGGAATACGCCGGTGGCGCTGAGAAGCTTTCACCGCAGGAAAAAGGACTAATCCTCCACTATCTCCTGGGCGCCCGCGATATTCCTCCCGCAGGCGAACTGATTACTTTTCGCGAGATACCTTCCGGAGAATTCTACTACGAGCCCTTTCTCAAGAGGGCGCAGACCCCTCTCTTGGCTACCTTCGGTGCGGAGCACGGATTATTCCGGCAGGCCGGGGAAACCCTGGGGGGAAGGGATGCCGGCCTGGGTGATGTTTCCCTCACCTTGCGCCCTTTGCCCAGGATACCCCTTACCTTCGTTCTCTGGAACGGCGATGAAGAATTCGACCCTACGGCCAGCATCCTCTTCGATGCCAACATCAAATGCTTTCTGGGCGGAGAAGACATTGCCTTCCTGGCAGGGACGGTGGTCTACAAATTAATGGCCCTGGCCCGGCGCTGACACAACCAACTGTTCTCGCTCCCTTGAGGGAAGAGCCCAAAATACAGTCCCCTCTCCCTTGAGGGGAGAGGGCTAGGGAGAGGGTGAAAATCGATGGCAAAGGTTCTTCACCCTCCCCTCAATCCCCTCCTTTAGGCCCCATGGGTCCCTCAAGGGAGGGGAAGAAATAAATGAGATAGACATCATTTTATTTTATGGCGGATAACTGGCAGGAAAATATCAAAAACGCCCCCCGCGCGCCGGGTGTTTACATCATGAAGGACAAAGCCGGCAAGGTCATCTACGTGGGCAAAGCCAAGGACCTGGCGAGCCGCATCCGCGCCTACATGAACCGAACCGATGCCCGCTTCATGATCCCCTTTCTCACCTCCCGGATCGCTGATCTGGAGTTCATTGTCACCCAGACCGAGAAAGAAGCGCTGCTCCTGGAGAACAATCTAATCAAAGAACATCGGCCGAAATACAACGTAAACTTCCGTGATGACAAGACTTATTACAGTATCCGGCTCGATTTGCAGCGCCATAGTTTCCCGCGCTTCCAGTTGGTGAGACAGGTAAAGAAGGACGGCGCCCGTTATTTTGGTCCCTACCCTTCCAGCAGCGCCGCCAAAGAAACGCTGCATTTCCTGCAGCCCCTTTTCCCGCTGCGCACCTGCGGTGACCGGGAATACAGTAACCGCCGCCGCCCCTGTCTGGAATTTCAGATCAAGAGATGCCTGGCGCCTTGCGTCGGCCTGATAAACGAAGAGATTTATGCCGGCCTGGTCAAAGACAGCATGGCCTTTCTCGAAGGGCGGGAGAAACTTCTGCTGGCCGATCTGGCCGCGCGGATGAAAAAAGCGGCGCAAGACCTGAAATTTGAGGAAGCGGCTGCCTTGCGCGACCGGATCAACGCTTTGGAAACAACTGTAGAAAAACAGCGCACCACCTCGGCAAAGTTCAAGGACCAGGATGTTTTCGGCCTCTATCGGGAAAACGATCAGACCCAGGTTCTGGCGCTGCAGGTGAGGCAGGGGAAGCTCCTGGGCAAGAAGACCTTCCCCGTGATCACCTTGGGTGCGGCGACAGAGGAAATTTTCTCCTCACTGGTGACGCAATATTACGACGGGGAGGTTTACATACCCGCGGAAATCATCCTCCCGCTGCCATTAGCGGACGGACCGGTCATTGCCGAATGGCTGACGGAGAAGAAAGGCAAGGCGGTGGCCTTGATCAGGCCGAAAAAAGGCGGGGCAAGGGAACTCCTGACGATGGCCAACGACAACGCCGCAAATACTTTTAAAATGGAGCGTCAGGGCAAGCAGAATGTGGAGGCCGCCCTGGGGCAACTGGCCGAGGGGCTCGGCCTGAGAAAAGTCCCGGCACGGATCGAGTGCTTCGATATTTCTCATGTTTCCGGAAAGTTTGCCGTGGGATCGCTCGTGGCCTACCGGGAGGGACGGCCCTGGAAAGATGGCTATCGACGTTTTCGCATCAAGACCGTGACTGGGGTGGACGATTTTGGCATGATGCGCGAGGTGCTCCTCCGGCGCTATGAAAAAAAAGGGGACCTGCCCGATCTGGTTGTCGTCGACGGCGGCCGCGGCCAGCTCGGTGTGGCCCTGACCATATTCAAGGATCTGGGAATCGAAAATGTGGATGTGATCGGCCTGGCCAAGGAAAAACCCCTGGCCCCGGCCGGTGGGGTCAACAAGGCGGAAGACAGGGTTTATCTACCCCGCCGCAAGGACCCCCTTTATCTTTCCCGGCTGCCGGCGGCGCTTTTTTTCCTTCAGCAGGTCCGCGACGAAGCCCACCGCTTCGCCCTTGCTTATCACCATAAACTCAAAGAAAAGAAGGATTTTCGTTCTCTCCTTGATGCCCTTCCGGGGATTGGAAATGCCCGCAAGAAGGCCCTCCTGGCCCATTTCGGCGATCTCAAGAAAATCAAGGCCGCTTCCCCGGAAGAATTGCAAAAGGTGAAAGGAGTTGGTAAAGAACTGGCGAAGATTATTTTTGATACCTTAAGGACACCGGGATCATAAAAAAGCAAAAAATGCCCATCTTTATTATCATTACTGCGGAGGCGGCAATGACAAAGGGAGGACGGAATGGACATACACTAACCTGTCACTCCCGCGCAGGCGGGAGTCCAGGGTTTATAATGTCTGGCGGGGTTATTGTCCTGGATTCCCGCCTCCGCGGGAATGACAAAGGACTAGATGTCACCCCGCACTGTCACTCCCGTGCTCTCTTTACTCCCCGCTTGACGGACCCAAAGGGCCTAAAGGGGGAGACGGGAGTCTAGTGATTTTGACTTTGGATGGGGTTATAGGCTGGATTCCCGCCTGCCCCGTCAAGCGGGACTGATCCCGCTGAACGGGATAGTTCGTTTACGAATTTGTTCACTGAAAGCGAACAAATTCTAACTCACTAAAAGAGCGCGGGAATGACAAGAATGGCGGGAATCAACAAACGAGAGAATAAGGACCTGATACTAATTTGAATCTGCTCACGCTCATCATAATTGCCCTGGGTTTGGGGATGGATGCTTTTTCCGTAGCTATTTCCATCGGGGCGCGCGCCTCGGCACAGCTTACCTCGGGCCAGCTCTTCCGCCTGTCCTTCCATTTCGGCCTATTTCAGATGCTCATGCCCCTGCTCGGGTGGCTGGGAGGGATGACCGTGGCGGGTCTGATTGGCAGTTACGACCATTGGCTTGCCTTCCTTCTCCTCGGTTATGTGGGGGGAAAGATGATCTGGGAATCATTCCGCGAAGAGAAAGACCAGGCGCCGGCCGGAGATCCCACGAAGGGCCTCTCTCTTTTTATGCTGTCCCTGGCCACCAGCATCGACGCCCTGGCCGTGGGTTTCAGCCTCGCCTTATTGAACACCCGGATTTTTGCCGCCGCCCTTCTCATCGGTTTGATCACTGCGGCCATGACCTTAGGCGGCATGCTTTTCGGGAAGGTAATCGGCCTGTATCTCGGCAATAAAGTCGAATTAATCGGCGGCCTGATCCTCATCGCCATCGGCGTCAAGATATTGGCCGGCCATTTGCTGTGAAGTATTGATCCGCTTAAAACGTTTATCCCTCCCCCTTGACGGGGGAGGGTGAGGGAGGGGGCGCTTCCTCTTGAACAACAACATTCTAATAACATTCAGTAAAGCCCTCAGGAAAAGGCCTACCAAGGCAGAACAACTGCTCTGGCGGAATCTAAGAATGAGGCAGATGGAAGGCTTGAAATTCAGGAGACAACAGCCTATCGGCAATTATATAGTTGATTTTGTTTGCTTTGAAAACCGTATTATCATTGAAGTTGACGGGGGACAGCATGCGGATGAGGAGAAGAAGGATAGAGAAAGAGATTTATACTTTCAAATAAACAACTTTATGGTTCTGCGGTTCTGGAATAATGAGGTCCTGCAAAACACGCCCGGTGTTATAGAGAAAATAAGGGAAAGCTGTTCGCATCGCCCTCCCCTCAATCCCCTCCTTTAGGCCCTTTGGGTCCGTCAAGGGAGGGGAAGAAAACGCGGGGCCGCACGCTCGGAACGAGATTGACGAAATAGGTATCTATACGGTTAACACGTCTGCTATTAGATTGAATGGTTTATTTTGAGGGAGGACATAATGCATTACTTTAAGCTACTTGACTTGTCCCTCGGGCAGGTGGGTTTGGTATGGCGTGACGAGGGAACGCCCGTACCCGTAACGATCATCCTCCGTGAAAAGGGAATATCACTGCCCTCCTTGATCAGGCAGTCCTTTCCCAAGGCAGAACCCTGCTCTCATGCTTGCCTAGATGACATCTGCCATAGCCTGGAAGAGTATGATCGCGGTAAGGAGATTTTTTCCCTCTTTCCGGAGTCGGCGCTGACCGGATACACCGAATTCCAGCGGCGTGTCTGGAGGGAAACCGCCCGCATTCCCCGGGGACAGGTAAGCACCTATGGCCGTGTGGCAGAAAATATATCCGTCCCCCGTGCCGCCCGGGCCGTGGGCACTGCCCTGGGACAAAACCCCCTTCCTCTCCTCATCTCCTGCCACCGCGTAGTAAGGACAAACGGCGAGTTGGGCGGATTCTCCGGCGGCGGCATCGCGATGAAACAGCGGCTCCTGGAGGGTGAAGGCATTCGTTTCGACCGCCAGGGCCGGATCACCAACCTCGCCACGTCGCTTTGCTCCTGAGAAGCTTTTTGCTCTGCAACAACATGAGTGATAAGCCTGGATTCCCGCTTTTTAGGCCTTTAGGTCCATTAGGTCCTTCGGGTCTGCCCCCGTCAAGCGGGGACTAAGAAGAGCGCGGGAATGACAACGTAAAGGCTGTACGACACCACCCCTTGTCACTCCCGCGCAGGCGGGAGTCCAGAGGTTTCGACTTCGAGCCGGGTATTATTACTGGATTCCCGCTTTCGCGGGAATGACAAGAGAGGGGCAGGAATGTGACAAGAGAGGGGTGGAAATGACAGCGAGACGGTTTTTACAAACCAAGCTCATCAAGCAAGATGGCCAGGTCTTGCGGATTTGTCACTGGCGGGCGGCAGGCACCGGCGGCGCAAATATATGCGGTTGTTTTTCCATCTATTTCGGGAAAATCCTTATCGGCTTGGACGTGCCTGACGACCAGGCCAGGAATATGGCGCTTGCCGAGCACGGCCAGCATGCCATTCCCCTTTGCAGCACCGACATCCCCGGCCAAATTTATTTCCACCCGGGGCCCCTTTAAAAAGTCCCAGGCCGAAAGTAAGGCGATATGGCCGAGGGGATGGCTTTTCACGTTTCCCATGCAGGCGCGCAAGGCGGCCTCGCCCGCTTCCAGCAGGTTGCTGTCCCTGGTTATATGCCCCAATCTGAGCAGGTTCATGACGGCGATGGAGTTGCCCGCCGGGATCACGCCATCATTGCCGCCTTTCATCCTTACTAAGACAAATTCCGCGTCGGCACCGCTCTCCAAAAATCCTCCAGCATCGCGATCACTGAAAAGATTCAGCATTTCCCGGGTATAGGCGAGTGCAGCCCTGAGATACTCCTTGTCCAGGGTGTTTTCGTACAGCTCGATTAATCCCCAACTGAAAAAGGCGTAATCTTCGAGCAGGCCGGGAAAACTGCTGCCGTCGGGATAGATGACCCGCTGGAGACGGCCCTCGAGGGTCGTCAGTTTCTCCCTGATAAAGGAAACCGCCCTGGCGGCGCTGGCCCGGTATTCGTCCCGGCCCGTAACGCCGTAGGCCCGTGCCAGGGCGACGATCATCAGCCCGTTCCAGGCGGTAAGGACCTTTTCATCCCGCAACGGGCGAATTCTCTTCCCGCGGGCGGCAAGGAGCAGTTCCCGCCAGGAAGCCAGCGCCTCCTCGACCGCGGCGGGCGTCAAGTTTTCGCGGGCGGCAAACTCCGCTAAGGAAACCGGCAACGACAGGACATGCCTCCCCTCCAGCACGCCTTCCTCCGTCATGCCGAAAAGTCGGAAGAAAATGCCGGCGGCAGCCGCGCCGAGGGTTGTTTCCACTTCCTCCTTGGTCCAGAGGTAATAAATACCTTCCCGGCCTTCGCTGTCGGCATCCAGGGCGGCATAGAACCCGCCTTCCGGGGCCGCCATTTCCCGTTCCCCGTAAGCGAATATCTCCTCTGCGACCCTTTTGAAAGAGACATCGGAGGTAACCTGGAAGGCTTCCAGATAGGTTAAGGCCAGCAAGGCCTGATCGTAGAGCATTTTTTCAAAATGGGGAACTTTCCAATAGCGGTCCACACTGTAACGATGGAAACCGTAACCCAGTTGATCATAAATGCCGCCCTGCCTCATCAACGAGAGCGTTTGCTTGACCATGGCCAAGGGTTCTGCGGCACCGCGGCGCTTTGCATAAGCGAGGAGAAACAAGAGATAAAGCGGCATGGGAAATTTCGTCTCCTCTCCGAAACCGGCTGCCGTCTCGTCATAAATCGCCTCGATATCCTTAAAAGCGCGGAGCGACAGATCGTCGCCATAAATTTCCCCCGTCTGGGCTGCCGCCATCTTCCTTAAATATTCAACGACCGTCGCCCCTTGCTTTTCAATTTCCGCCCGCTGGGTACGCCATGATCTGGCAAGATGTTCAAGGACATTGGTGATTCCGGGCATCCCCTGACGAGAGAAGGGGGGCAGGTAGGTGGCCGCAAAAAAAGGCTTGCGCTCCGGCGTCATCACGATATTGAGGGGCCAGCCGCCTCTTTGCTGCATCAGTTGTGCCGCTGCCATGTACTGTTCGTCGATATCGGGACGTTCTTCACGGTCAACTTTTATCGGCACAAAATAATGGTTGATCATTTCCGCCACTTCCCTGTTTTCAAAGGATTCACGCGCCATGACGTGACACCAGTGGCAGGTGGCATAACCAATGGAGAGAAAAACGGGTTTATTCGACGACCGTGCCTCCTGAAAGGCTTCTTCGCCCCAGGGATACCAGTCGACAGGATTCTCCGCATGCTGGAGGAGATAAGGGCTGCCCGAAAAGATAAGCCGATTGAAATTTGGGCGCCCATCGGGAGGCAGGCTGCTTTTATCGAGGTCGCGAAGGAATCTTATGCGGGCATCCTCGTCCATTGTATATTCCTTTTGCTTGCGAAATGTTGCGGCTTCTTGCGGGGCAGGTTCTGCACTTACTTCCCCTCCCTTGAGGGGAGGGGATTGAGGGGAGGGTGAAAGCCTTTAATCACCCTCTCCCTAACCCTCTCCTTTAGGCCCTTTGGGTCCCTCAAGGGAGAGGGAACAGAGGGGGGATTTACCCTCAAGGGAGAGGGAATGGTTTACCCTCAAAGGCGAGGGAGCGGGGCGTCCTCTTAGTCATTCGGCAGGCGCTAGCCCCAATAGGTGGCAGTCAAATTTTCATGGATGACGCAGTCGATTTTGACGATTTTTTCCGTCTTGTCTGCCTTGATATGCAACGTTTTCCGACGCAGGAAAGGATTGTTTTTTTCGGTTTCTTCCGGTGGTTTCACATTATTATCTTTATCGTCCCTTGTGAGTTTGGTTAAATGTTCCATTATTTATTCCCCCCTTATACTACACGGAACTTTTTCTTTAGGATAGGTTTATCGCCGGGTGAGAGGTAAAGCAATGATGATAAAGTGGGAGCTAAATCGGAGGTAAATACTACGGCCGTAGCCGACCCTCTCAAAAAATAGCTAAAAAAGGACCTGTAAAACGTCATCTATCTCTTCGCAGGCCTTGATCAGCCCGGCTGCCTCTTCGGCCTTCAATTCCGCAAAGTCAAGGCCCGACAGCCGGGATTGCAAAACATCGACCGCCGCGTCGAGGTGCAAATCATCATCCATCTTTTCGGAAAAAATTTCTCTCAGCTCCCGATAATATCGGTCCGCCGGTGACGATCGGCCGCCTGCTTTTATCTTGAGGATCTCAACGACCTTTTTTAATTCCCGCAGCTTGGCCGTACTTTTAATCATGGAAGGGGGCGAGAAATCCAGCTTCCTCCGATAGTGGCCATAAATAAGAAAAAATCTGACTTCCTGGGCGGTATAGCCCTGCCCAAGCAGCGTATCGATATAATAGACGTTTCCCTTACTCTTGGACATCTTCTGCCCGTTGACGAAAAGATGTTCGCAGTGCAACCAGAATTCCGCCAGGGGATAATCACGGATGGAATCAAGGATCGCCAGCGTATAATCATGATGCCGGTACAGATTATCAATCCCGCCACAGTAAATCGAAAGGGTTTCGTGGTAGTGCGGCATAATCATGGCCGGATCCTGAATATTCCAGGCCGGCCGTCCCCTCCCGATAGCCGTGTCCCAGGAGGCGCTTCCCCCCTTCGCTTCTCCGTGCCACAGAACAAAATCCCCGAGATTCCACTGGATTCCGGAATAAGTATCCTTATGAAAGCGTTTTTTTTGGCGAGGCCACTTCGCCATATCAAGACCATAGAGCCTGCCGAAGCCCGTCACCTTCAGAGGGTCGAAATAAATATTATTTTTATAGCGATAGGCAATACCCAATTCCACAAGCCGTTTTATGATGTCGACCGCTTCATCGACATAATCGGAGGCTTTGGGAAGGTATTCGGGAATCGCCATTTTCAGGATCCTCATCTCTTCCAGGAACCCGGCAATATTTTCCCCGGTCAGTTTTTTAAGATCTCTATTTTGCTGCTTCGCTTCACTGATCGCCTTTTCTTCGATATCGGTAAAGTTCATCCCCCGCAGGACCTTATACCCCTGAAAACGAAGGTAGCGCACCAGGACGTCTTCAAACAGGAAGGTACGGAAATTACCAATATGGGCCTTTTGATATATGGAAGGTCCGCAGGTAAAGATGGTGACAACTTTACCCGCGGGGGGATTGAATTCCCCGATCTTTTTTCCCAAGGTATTAAAAAGTTTCAGCATCGCGCTTTAAAAACCAAAAAGGCGATTCGCCGAATGACCGAACCGCCTGATGTTTGGTGAGCCCTGCCGGGATCGAACCGGCAACCTACTGATTAAGAGTCAGTTGCTCTACCAGCTGAGCTAAGGGCCCCATTATTTCTTACCCGCAACATGGTGCGCCCGGTAGGATTCGAACCTACGACCAACAGATTCGAAGTCTGCGACTCTATCCAGCTGAGCTACGGGCGCTTTTTTTATTTCTTACCTCGTATATTCAATGGGGTGAGTGAAGGGATTTGAACCCTCGGCCTCCGGGGCCACAACCCGGCACTCTAACCAACTGAGCTACACCCACCGTACAATTTTTGGTACGCCTGCAGGGATTCGAACCCGGGACCGACGGATTAGAAATCCGTTGCTCTATCCAGCTGAGCTACAGGCGCACATTTTAAAAGGCCCAGTTTAATAACCGCTTTGCGGATTTTTGTCAAGTTCAAATCGGGTTTGAATCCAGCACCCGCGTCCTCAGCTTTGAGGAACCCAACCGGCCTAAGCCAAATAAGAGAGTGTAAGGAAGCATCATTTCGAGACCTTTGCAAAACCATACAAATCAGCCCAGTCGTCATACCGGCGCTCTTTTCAGTCCCTGCTTGACGGACCCAAAGGGCCTAAAGGCCTAAAGGGGAAAGCCGGTATCCAGTATTATCGCTAAGTTGCTGGATGCCGGATCAAGTCCGGCATGACAGAAAGGGAGTTATGCAAAGGTCTCATTTCATCTTACGTAACCCGCGATGCCGTCGAACTTATAACCTTTCCGGGTCAGGCCTTCGCCTTTTTGATCGGTAGTGTAGAAATGAGCACCCGTTTTGGAATTATACCACCGGTACAATTCCCGCGTGTTGGTAAGCCTGGAAGTCGCGATATTGCCGATACTCCCTTCAAAAACATAGCCGGCGAGCGACTTGCCGCCACCTTTAAAATCATAAGAATAGTAATGATCCCCATTTTTGCCGTTATACCAGCGGTAAAATTTTGTCGTGCCCGGCGCCTCGGTGGCAAAAAGGCGGAAGGCGATCCCCTCTTTCCGGTAGCCGCCGCTCGCGAGCTGGTTCGCCTCGGCCTGGGGATTATTGGTATAAAGGTAGCCACGCTTGTTCACATAACGGTAAATATCGAAGAACTTCAATGTCTGTTCGGGGATTATTTCCACAAAAACCCCCAGGGCGATATCGCCCTGGCTGGAATCGATAAGGATCTGTTCCCCGTATTGGCCGGGGTGCAACTGCTGCGTATCGAGGCGGATATTGGCATAATCCGTTTCCCTGGTCGTGGTGCCGGAATCGGGGGTCACGTGAATCCAGCCCGGATTCCCCTTCTTTAATTCCTTGCCGTAGATATTTACGCCTTCGATAACGGTCCGGCCCTCACCGTTTAAAAATGTTAAAACATGCAGCCCCTCGGACAAACCATCGACGAGGGGCAACTCCTCCCGGCCCCGTTCGGGATAATTGCCGTCGTACACATAAATAAGTTGATCATCCAGGTAAGCGGCAAGCCTTCCGCCGTCGGGTCCGTGCCAAAGGTAAGCGCCGATTCCCGTCCCCGAAAAGTGGAATTTGAGTTGGTTACTACTCCCAGAGGCGGAAGGATAACCGGCATGTTCCAGCCATTTGCCCGACAGTTCCAGCACATCCTTCAAATAGGGAGGCGGTGCATAGACCGCGCCCCCTTTGTTTTCTTCATTCAAGAAGGAAACATACCTGCCTTTCAGGGGGGGCAGGTTTTCCGGTATGTCGGACCGCCGCCCTGCCGGCACGATAATGCGCCACTTAACGGTCTCGCGGGATCTATTGGCTATTTTAATCTGCCGCTCCAGTTGCCTGCCCGGAGCAGCAATGCCGAAGTCAAGACGGGGGCTGCCCCCGACTACCAGCCCCAAGGTCTCTTCCGCCACCTTGAATTTCAAAGAAATCATGCTCACGCTGCCGGGAAGGATGATGTGCAGTTGTTCCCGGTAATCCCCCAGGGGAAGAGACCTTTGGTAAATGACAGCGGCAGCACCGGCCTCAAGCCTTAGTTGAATGTTGTAAGTCTTTACCTTTTTCCCATCGGGATTATCCTGGAGACGCACCATGCTCGATCTTAAGGAAATGCGCAGATAGTCCAAACCGGTTTTCAGATCGCCGCTAAGCGCCGGCGCCTCTTCCGGTCCCCAGCCTTCCGGCGCCTCCAGCGACCAGGGGACACTTCCCGCGCCGGCGTTCTTCAAAGTAATCAGGCCGTTGACAATATGATCCGCCTCCAAACGGCCCAAATCCAGTTCCTGGGGTGCCACGGACCAGGCATTCCCCTCTTCCCAGGCCACCGCCCGCAGAGGCAAGGCGCTAACCTCCCTCCCATTCTTTATGAGGCCAGGGCCTTTTTTTTCTCCCAAAACAAGCTGCGGGGACGGCAGAGTAAGGAGAAATATTACGGCGGCGATGATGATTTTTTTGGCGCAAAACCTCAACATATTCACTCCCTGTAAAACGACCTCCTCCTTTTCTAACGCAAAGCAGCAAAGAACGCAACGGCTTTTCCTGTGAAATTACTTGACACCCCCTCATGAGAAGTTATATTTTGCCGCGGTTTTACCAAAGAAGAGCGAGCCCCGGATGATAAAGCAGGAATTGAAATACTGGATAGGGCTGAAATGGGTAGCGGGCCTCGGAAACGTGGGTTTTGTCAGCCTGCTGGATAATTTCGGTTCCCCGCAAGATGTCTTCCATGCATCACTGCCGCGGCTTCGGGAAACGCCGGGTATCGGCCCCGCAGTCGCCGCCCGGATAAAGAGCTTTGCGGGGTGGCCGGCAGTGGAGAAAGAGTTGTCCCTGGCACTTAAACATCATATCGACATTATTACCTGCCGGGATGAGCTTTATCCCCACAACCTTTTAAATATTTACGATTTCCCTCCTCTGCTCTACGTAAAGGGAACCCTCTTACCCGAAGATGTGTGCATCGCCGTTGTCGGTTCCCGGATGGCCAGCACCTACGGCAGGTTCTCGACGGAAAGGCTTTGCCGTGATCTGGCCATGCGAGGCGTTACCGTGGTCAGCGGATTGGCCAGGGGTATCGATACCGCCGCGCACCAAGGCAGCCTGGCCGCCAAGGGACGGACCATCGCTGTTTTGGGTTGCGGTTTAGATGTGGTTTACCCCCCGGAAAATAAGGGACTTTTCGAAAAGATCCCCCTCCAGGGCGCAATCATCACGGAATTCCCTTTTGGCACGCCGCCTCAGGGGGCTAATTTTCCCGCCCGCAACCGGATCATAAGCGGTCTTTCGCTGGGGGTCGTCGTCGTGGAGGCCAATTACCGGAGCGGCTCGCTGATCACCGCTCGGGTGGCCCTGGAACAGGGACGGGAGGTCTTCGCCGTGCCCGGCAGCATCGATGCGGAGGGGTCAAAAGGGACGAATAAATTAATCAAGGAAGGGGCTAAGTTGATCGAAGGGGCCGAGGACATCCTGGAAGAAATCCTGCCCCAGCTCGGGAGAAATCTGCCTCCCCTTGCCGTCGCTGCCGGCAAACAAGGAAAACCGCAAAGGGAAGCAGCGTCCCCGCCGGATTCTTTGCCGCCTTTTCCCGAGTTGACGGCAGCGGAGAGCAACCTGCTTGAACACCTCTCCGCCGAAGCGATGAATATCGACACCCTGATCACCCAAACAGGAGAAAAGGCTGGGGAAATCTTAAACACCCTTTTATTACTTGAGCTAAAGGGATTGATCCGTCAGTTGCCGGGGAAAACATTCATCAAGGAGCTATAATGCCGCATTCGCTGATCGTCGTCGAATCACCGACAAAAATAAAAACCATCAAGAAATACCTGGGGCCGGAATACCAGGTCGTTGCCTCGGTGGGGCACATCAAAGACCTGCCGAAAAGCAAGCTGGGGATCGATATCGACGATGACTTCAATCCCACTTACCAGATCATGGAAAGCAAGAAAAAGGTCGTCGCCGAGCTGAAAAAAGCAGCCAAGCAGGCGGATTTTATCTATCTCGCCCCCGATCCCGACCGGGAAGGAGAAGCCATCGCCTGGCATATCGCCGAGGAAATCGGGGGGAAGAAAAAGCAGATTCGGCGTGTCCTTTTCAATGACCTGACGAAACCGACGATCATGAAGGCGCTCAGCGAACCTCAGGAACTGAACTTCGACAAGTACGAGGCTCAGCAAACCCGGCGCATCCTGGATAGGCTGGTCGGCTATCAGCTAAGCCCCCTGCTTTGGGAAAAAGTGAAACGGGGACTGAGCGCCGGACGGGTGCAGTCGGTAGCGGTGCGCATCATCTGCGACCGCGAGGAAGAAATCCGCCGTTTCGTACCCGAGGAGTACTGGAATATTTCGGCCCTCCTGGAAGGCAAGAAACCGCCGGCCTTTGAAGCCCGGCTTATCAAGATCCACGGCAAAAAGGCCAAAGTCGGTGACGGCGCCGCCGCCGAAGGGATACTGACGACGCTGAAAACAACGCCTTTCGAAGTTGCCTCCTTGGACCGCAAAGAGGTAAAGAAAGCGCCGCCGCCGCCCTTTACGACCAGTAAACTCCAGCAGGAAGCCTCCCGCTGGCTGCACTTTTCGGCAAAAAAGACCATGAGTGTCGCCCAGCGGCTTTACGAAGGCGTGGAGTTGGGCCCGGAGGGACAGGTAGGCCTCATCACCTACATGCGTACCGATTCCGTGCGGATTTCCGAAGAGGCAATGGGCGAGGTACGGACCTACATTAAGACAAATTACGACGAACACTATCTTCCCGCCAAGCCGCACTTCTATAAAAATAAAGAACAGGCGCAGGATGCCCATGAAGCCGTCCGGCCTACCTCCATGGCCTATCGGCCTCAGGAAATAAAATCTTTCCTCACGCCCGATCAGTTCCGCCTTTATCAGCTGATCTGGAACCGTTTCCTCGCTTGTCAAATGAATCCGGCGATCTTCGATCAGACGACCATCGACGTCGCCTGCGGTATCTACCTCCTGCACGCCCAGGGCGCCATCATGAAATTCCCCGGCTTTACGGCCGTCTATACGGAGGGCAAGGAAGAAAACGGCAATGGCGAGGATCGGGAAATGGGCAAGATCCTGCCCGAACTCACGGTCGGTGAGATCCTCAAGCTCCTTTCCCTTAACTCTGAACAGAAATTCACGCAGCCCCCGCCACGTTTTTCCGAAGCTTCCCTGGTCCGGGAACTGGAGGAAAAAGGGATCGGGAGGCCAAGCACTTACGCGACCATCCTGAGCACCATCCAAGACCGGGACTATGCCAAACTGGAAAAGGGGAAATTCTTCCCCACGGAATTGGGGCTCCTGGTCACGGAACTCCTGGTCAAGAACTTTCCCCGCATCCTGGATCTGGCCTTTACAGCTTCGATGGAAACGCAATTGGACAAGATTGAACAGGGAGAAAGGAAGCGGTACGATGCGCTCAAAGAGTTTTACCTGCCCTTTGCTGAGGAATTGAAAATGGCAAAATCGGAAATGAGAAACGTAAAAAGCGAAGCCACGCCCACGGATGAAAGTTGTGAGAAGTGCGGCAAACCCATGGTCATCAAGTGGGGGAGACATGGAAACTTCGTGGCCTGTTCCAACTACCCGGAATGTAAAAACACCCGCAATGTGGGGCCGGCCCAGGGTAACGAGGCCGCCGCAGAGGAAGAAGCGTCCGCAGAAATCCTCTGCGAAAAGTGCGGCAAGAAGATGGTCGCAAAACAGGGCCGCTTCGGCAAATTCTTTGCCTGTTCCGGTTACCCCGAATGCAAGACCACGATGAAAGTAACCCTGCCCGGCAAGGATACAAGCGGCGCGGAGGCCGTTCCTACGGACGTGCCCTGCAGCAAATGCGGCCGGAACATGGTCATCAAGGAAGGCCGGTTCGGCAAATTTATGGCCTGCAGCGGCTATCCCGAATGTAAAAGTACAGCTCCCTGCAGCATGGGAATAAAATGTCCCAATGACGGCTGCGAAGGAGAACTCTGTGAAAAACGGACCAAGACAGGGCGGGTGTTTTTTGGCTGCTCCCGCTATCCGACCTGCACTTTCTCCACCTGGAACAGGCCCCTTCCCGAACCCTGCCCCCAGTGTGGAGCGCCCTTCCTGGTGGAAAAGCGTTCAAAAACGGATGGCGATTCCAAAGCCTGTCCAAGCAAAGGTTGTGGATATAAGATTGGTAATGGGTAAAGGGTTATGTCGGAAACGGTAGCCGTCATCGGCGGCGGCCTGGCGGGCTGCGAAGCGGCCTGGCAACTGCTGCAGCGGGGCCAACGCGTCACCCTTTACGAGATGAAACCACAGTGCTTCTCACCGGCCCATAAATCACCACTCCTCGCCGAACTGGTATGCAGCAACTCGCTGCGTTCCAACAACCTCGAAAATGCCGTGGGACTTCTCAAAGAGGAAATGCGGCGCCTGGGTTCACTCATCATGGCGGCAGCCGACGCCAACGCCCTGCCGGCGGGCTCCGCCCTGGCCGTGGACCGGGCGAACTTTTCCCGTTTTATCGAAGAAAAGCTCCATAGCTATCAATCTCTGCAAATTATCAGGGCCGAGGTTAAGGAACTGCCAACCGAAAGACCGGTGATAATCGCCACGGGACCGCTCACTTCCCCGGCCTTGGCCGGCTATATCGCCGACCGGTTAATCAACGGCCCCTACCTTTATTTTTACGATGCCATTTCTCCCATTATTGCCGCTGAAACCATCGCCTGCGACAAGGTGTTCAGCGCCTCCCGCTACGAGGCGGGTGAGGGCGATTACCTGAACTGTCCGCTGGATAAAGACACCTATGAACGGTTCTGGCAAATGTTGATTGCGGGTGAGGAGGTTCCCCTTAAGTCCGGGGAGGAATTCAAATGCTTTGAGGGATGCATGCCCATAGAAGTGATGGCCAAGCGGGGAATTGCTACCCTGGCCTTCGGCCCCATGAAGCCGGTGGGACTGATCGATCCACGTACGGGACAACAGCCCTACGCCGTCGTCCAGCTCCGCAGGGAGAATAAGTCGGGAACCATGTATAACTTGGTGGGATTTCAGACAAAACTGACCTGGCCCGAACAGCGTCGTATCTTCCGGACGATCCCGGGCCTGGAAAATGCCGAATTTGTCCGCTACGGCAGCATCCACCGCAACACGTTTCTCAATTCCCCCCTGCTCCTGGAAAAGACGCTCCAATTGCGCAGCGACCGGCATATCTATTTTGCCGGTCAGATAACGGGCGTGGAAGGGTACGTCGAATCAACGGCGATGGGACTCCTGGCCGGCATCAACCTGCATTTTCAATTAACCGGCAGCACCCTGGCGGCACCTCCCGAAACTACCGCCTTAGGCGCCCTTGTGCACCATATTACCGGGACCGACCAGCGGACTTTCCAACCCATGAATGTTAACTTCGGTCTCTTTCCGCCGCTGGCAACGAAAACACCCCGCAAGGACCGGGGCCGCCTTTATGCCGCCCGCGCCCTCCAGGACCTGGCCACGTGGTCGGCCCAATTTTGACGCTCTCTTAAGAAATTCCCTCGCCCTTGAGGGACCCAAAGGGCCTAAAGGAGAGGGTTAGGGAGAGGGTGATTAAATGAATGGGGCATGGGGGCTAGCACACCCTCCCCTCAAGGGAGGGGAAGGAAAGTGGGGTCCTCCTCAAGGGAGGGGAAGACAAAACAGCGTTTCCCCAAGGGCAGGGAGCGAAGCGGCCTTACCCCTTGGCGGCGTTGTAATAACCGGTAACCCGGACGATATAATCCCGCGTTTCCCGCGGCAAGCGGGCATAATGCTTCTCCACATTCCCCATTCCCCAATTATAAGCCGCCAAGGCCAGGCCCGTGTTGCCATGGTAACGATCAAGCAACATTTGCAGATAGCGTGTACCGCCCATAATATTTTCCCGCGGGTCGAAGGGATTTTGAACGCCCATATCCCTGGCTGTGTCGGGCATCAACTGCATTAGCCCTGTTGCACCCTTCGGTGAAATGCTGGAGCTCTCGAAATTGCTTTCGGCCTTGATAACGCTGCGCACCAGGTCCGGATCCACCCCATAGGCAGCCGCGGCCTGATTGATCAATTGTCCTAAATCGTCGGACCGAGGCAAAGCGCCATTTTTTGGTGAAGAGCGCCGAATTTCTGACGGCGGCATGTCCACCCCGGGGATCTCCGGCGCCAAGCTCCCGGAAAAGCTTAGGCTTGCATCATCGTGATCTTCAGTGAGGATATTAAACAAGCGGTTATTAACCTGGGCCTGCAACTTGAGGACCAGCCGGGCAACCTCTTCCTTTGTCAACGGCAACGGCAGAACCGTATTATTTTTTTTCTCCAAATTTTCCATGGCCCCCCGGAAAAAAGAGGCAAAAGGGCTGCCTTCCCCCCGTCCGAGATCGCGATGAGCGGCGCCCGCTGAGGTGGTGCTTGCTTCGCCAGCGGGAGCAACCTGCGGTAAAATCTGCCTATTATTAATCAGGGATATGGTCATGGGCTACGTCCTCAGAAATTATTTAAGACGTAACAACCAAGATGTGTGCCAAAAAGATTGGTAATGGGTATTTGGTTTAGGTGATGGGTTATAGGTGATGGGTAATGAATGAGAAGGAATGGGGCTAAAGAAATCGTCAGAGGATATTCAAAAAAATGTCCACGATCTTTTTGTCAAATTGTATATTTTTATTCTTCCTCAGTTCCGCCGCGGCATTGTCGACACTCATTCCATTGCGATAGGGTCGATCGCTAGTCATGGCGTCAAAGGAATCGGCAACGGAAAGGATCCTGGCCAGGAAAGGTATATTTTCACCTTCCACGCCAAAGGGATAACCTTTACCATCCCAGCGCTCATGATGGTGGCGGACGATTTCTCTTTCCTTGTCCAGCAAAACAACGGAACTCAATATTTCTTCCCCGATGCGGGGGTGATTTCTTATGATCTCAAACTCCTCTGCTGATAAGGAGCCGGCTTTAAGCAGGATGTTGTCGGGGATGGATATCTTGCCTATATCGTGCAATAAGCCGGCAATCCGCAGTGACTCGATTTCGCTAGGCGAACAGCCCAGGCCCTGGGCAATCTTCACCGCCAGGGCCGACACTCGGCAGGAATGCTCTTCCGTATAGTGATCCCGTACCTGAATCGCCGCCACCAGGGATTTAAAGGTGTCCATCAGGTTGGCGTAAATGCTTTCGTAGAGGACCTTGTTCTCTAAGTTAAGGGACGCCCTTTTGGCCAAGCTTAAAATGTGGTGGAGATCATTCTTGTTGAATATACCCGAGTGCCGCTTCTTTCGGATACTGAGTACTCCCAGGACATTTTCACGGATCATGAGGGGCACGCAAATCAGGGATGGAGCGATGCGCGGATTATCATCGGAATGGATAAGCAGCGCATCCTTGGACGCCACAATCTTCCTGAACAGCTTCGTCTCGAAGGGAACGGCATCATTTCGTCCGGAGCCATTGTTATTCTTTATAACCTTCGGGTAAAATTCCTGGCTCCTTTCGTCGTAAAGGGCAAGGACGCAACTCTCCCCTTCCACGATTCTCATGGCCAGATCGACGACCTTTTGAAACACCTCCTCGTGATCACCCTCAGTAGCTTCCACGGAATCATAAATATAACTCTGCAAGGCCAATTGATCTTTTTTAAAGTTTAAAAAGTTATTTCCACTTTCCCCATCGTCTTTTGTATCGGCGACGGCGTCGGGGAGGTAGAGATTCACCTTAAAGAGCAATTCATCTATGTTAAAGGGTTTCTTTATAAAATCGACGGCCCCCTGCTTCATGGCCGTTACGATCAACTCCAGGGCGGGATGTGCGGTGATCATGATGACGGCAGTCAGGGGGCTAAGTTCCTTGATGGCATGCAGCAAATCCATACCGCCCATCACAGGCATCATGATATCGCTGATAACCATGTCATAACTCACCGTCTTAAAAAGGTCCAGCGCCTCCGTCCCGTCGGCGGCCTCCGAAAGCTCATAATCTCCCGCCTGGCTTAAGGCCTCAACAAGAAGATTGCGCGTTGGCGGATAGTCATCGACGACCAGGATCTTCCTTCTCTTGCCATTGCTTTTTAGTGCCGTCGAGGCTTGCATGAATTGATAATCCCCACCCTTTGCGCGCCGCCTATACAATTCGGGATAAATAAAAAGTTAACAGGCAAACAGATCAAATTGCTTTGTCTTTTTTTAAGATAACGTCCATTAAGCTGTAAGAAATCTTCTTGTAGGCTTCAGTCTTGTCGATTCCCTGGCCCGACAACGAGACGACATCCTCGTATTTGTCGTTTTTCTTATTATCCGGGGAAAATCCATGCCGCAGCTTAATCTTGTTTTGCTTACTGTAGGCGCTTATGACGCTATCGACTTGATATGCAGATATGGTCATCCTTGACCTCCTGTCGATTGATGAAACTAACCATCATTCTTATCGGTAGAACGCAAAAATACTTTAGAAATTTTTATAAATTTTTAAGATGATCTATAATTTAAATATTTTATTGCGTTGCATACCGCTGAAGTCCCTTTGCATTAAAGTTTACGCGCTTTTGAGCCGATGAATAGTTATTACTTCGGCAACTTAATATCTTAAGTCGTCATTGCCGGAGTGATTACATGGGGGGCATTTAAATCCCATGTAAAGACATGCAGGCGGGAGCAAAATGGAAGGAGCCATCAAGAGAGAAGAAGCGGGTATTATCGCCAGAGATTTGCGCGAATGCCTGCGGCAGCTGCAAAAGGGCAACATCTTCTCCTGCCTGGTCGCCTTTGAAGACATCCTGAAACGGATGCTGGCGACCACGATGCTTCCCGCCGATGAAAAGGATCTGAATCAGGCTATTAATAGCTTTCAAAAAGAACTGGCGGCGAGCAAGATATTCCGGGATGTCTACGGACCCGTTACCTTTCGTGACAACGACATTGCTACGGCCCTGGACTTCATGAAGCAACTAATCGAGATTAAGGAAGAGGAAACCCGCGCGCTCCTTAACGTCGAGGCCAAGACGGAAACAGGAATAAAGGCTACCGGGCCGGATCAGGTGCATACTATCAAGACGCTGATCGAAAAGGGTGATCATGCGGCGGCACAGGAATTATTGGCCGACAAAGAAGATCTCGCCGCTCGGCTGGCCGAGGAATACAACGACGCCGGCATCGAGCACCGCCGCGCCGGACGCCTTGAGGAAGCCATTCGGGAATTCAGGAAAGCGCTCGTCGTCCTGCCCCGTGATGAAGGGCTTTTCTATAACCTTGCCCGGGCCTACATAGGCAAGGAAGATTGGCAGGAAGCTGCCGTAACAATCGGCTCGGGACTGCAAATCAACCCGGATTTTACGGAAGGCGTCAAGCTGCTGAAGTACATAAGGGAGCATACCATAGAATCCGTGTAGACCACCGGCGGCGCATTTTAATCAAGACTCATGATCATACTTCCTTTTCTCTGGCAGGATTATTCTTCCCACCATCATCAATCCTTGTTTCTCATCATGGAGAAAAAATTAAAGTTCCTTCTTTTGCTTGCCGATAAGGGTATCAAAGGCAGTGAAAAAACGAAAGGAGGCGAAGAGAAGAGTAGCGGCAAGGTCAAGGGAAGAAGGACGATGCGCCAACCCCTAATAAAAACATTTTAACAAAACATTTGGCAAGGATGCCAAAAAATAAAAATCAAGGAGGATTTAAACATGTCATTCAGAATTCAAAACAACATCGCGGCCCTGAACGCACAAAACAGTATGCAAGTTTCCCAGACGGCCATGGAGAAGTCATTAGCGAGACTTTCTTCCGGTTACCGCATTAACTCCGCCAAAGATGACGCGGCGGGGCTGTCCGTTTCATCCGGCTTGCGGGCGGATATCGCCAGTTACAAGGTTGCACAGCGCAATGCCTCGGAAGCAAATTCACTGCTCCAGGTAGCGGAAGGTGGCTATGACCAGATTTCCAACATATTGACCCGTTTGAAAGAGCTGACGACCCAGGGAACATCGGCAAATGCGTCCAATAATGCAGGGGACATCCAGAACGAAGTGGGCACCCTCTTGGCTGAAATCGACCGGATTGCCGACGCCACCAAATATAACGGCACATCTCTCCTCTCGGGCTACGGCGTAACGGCAGATGCGGTCGGAACTACCGGCGTATATGATACCGCTGTGACCATGGCAGCGGCGGGCATCACAAAGGTATCCACCAATGGCGTAACCGACCAAGTCACCTATACGCTCTCTGTCGATGCAGACGATACGTTAACGCTTACTAATGATGCCGACAATACTTCGGAAACCTTGGATGTCGCTGTTGGCGCGCAGACGCTTAAGTTTGCCGATCAGGGAATTACGATAACCACCAGTGCCGATTTTGGCGGCACCACGGCAATTGGTAATGAACTGGACGGCACACTGAAATACGACGTGAACGGCGGCACCTTTATGGTCGGTAACGCGAATGATGCCGAGTCCAAGATCACCGTCAACATTGATGCCGTATCCGCCGCTGACCTGGGTATCGATACCGTCACCGGCACCGCCTTAGGCGACTTGACCCTCATCAACACGGCCATCGAGAACCTGGCCTCCAGCCGGGGGGAAATCGGTGCGGCCCAGAACCAACTTGGCTATGCCATGGCCAACTTGTCCACATCCATTGAAAACATCACTGCGGCCGATTCGGCCATCCGTGACGTGGATATGGCCGCGGAAATGACAGCCTTTACCAAGAACCAGATCCTCGTCCAGGCCGGTACGGCCATGTTGGCCCAGGCCAACGCGGCACCGCAGCAGATCCTCACGCTCCTGAAAGGCTAATAGAAATTTCTCATTCCTTTGGAAAAACCCCGCATCGGCCGATGCGGGGTTTTTTTTGGCAAAACTCTTGCTTACCCCACCTCTTATGATGATATTTCGCTAAAGCTTCCGGCAATATTTTCCGATAAGTAAGCAAAGAGAGGAATAATTATGGGCACCAACCTTATCAGCGGCCTTTCCAGTGGCTTCGATTGGAAAACCATGGTTGACCAACTTATCTCGATTGACCACCAACGCGTGGATACGGTCGTCAATAAACAAAAAAAGGATCAGGCCAAGCTAATCGAATGGCAGGCCTTAAACACCAAATTGCTGGCCCTGAAGACGGCTGCGGCTAATCTTAAAGACCCGGATGCCTTGCAGATTTATAAGACCGCCATGACGACCGACAGTTCCTCCGTCGCGGCCAAGGATCTCCTGAGCATGATACCGTCGGCCAACGCCGTCATCGGATCATACAGTCTCAAAATTAACAATTTGGCAACCGCACAGAAGGTTTCATCCGGATCATTCTCCGGTATCGCCGACGCCCTTGGCGCCCCTTATGCGGGCGACCTGCTGCTTAACGGCACCTTAATCGCCATCGACGCTACGGATACTTTGACCACCTTACGGGACAAGATCAATAACGCGAATGCCGGAAGCCAGCCCACGGGTGTTACGGCCAGCATTATAACCTACGGCCAGACGGATAATCGGCTGATTCTTACCAGCGACCAGACAGGTCAAGCGGGGATCGATATATCGAACGGCGGCGCGCTGGATATCTTGACAGCACTCGGTTTCACAGATACCAGCCGGACGGCAAAAAATCATATCAGCGGTGCCGACCAGTCGGATAGCTTCACGAGCGTCAGCGCTTCCCTGAAATCTCTGCTGGGCCTGACAACCACGCAAACATCAGGCGCCGGGGATATTGTAGTTAATGGTAATTCTGTGGGAGCTATCGATTTAAGCACCGATACTCTTACCAGTTTGCAAACCAAGTTCGCCGCCGCCGGTGTTACCGTCTCCCTCACCACGGCCACAGACAACAATCAGGTTTCTTACCGACTCATGGTGGAGGGCGTCAACAACACCTATACGGACAAGAACAATATCCTCGAGACGCTGGGATTCATCAAAGGGGGTGTCACGGATGTGGCGGGCGTAGCGGGTGACTGGGCAAATACTTCCGGCGGCGCGGCAATTACCGCCGCTACCCTGATCAAGGACATCGACGGTTATACCGGTTACCTGAATACCGACTATATCCACCTGGAAGGTACAGATACGGACGGCAATGGCGTAGCCGATGACACCTTCATCCTTTCTGATGCCACTACCGTCACGGATCTCCTGAATAAAATAGAGACACTTTTTGGCGATGTAACCGCTGCCATTACCGGCGACGGCAAGCTGGTGGTGACGGACAACACGCCCGGCGCCAGCCCCTTGGCCCTGAAGATAGGCGTTAAAAACACCGGCGGGACGGACGACAATACGCTGCTGTTCGATGCGAACAGCGACCTGGGCAGCGCCACTTCACTGCGCATGCGGCAACTGGAAGCCGGCGCCGACGCCTCGGTCACCTTAGAGGGCGTAACCGTTACGCGCTCCAGCAATACGATTGACGATCTCCTTGGCGGCGTCACCCTCAATTTACTCAAGGCCGACCCCGACACGACGATTTCCCTCAATGTCGGGAGAGACGCAGACGCGATTATGACGAAGATCAACACCTTTGTCACCAATTATAACAGCATTTCTTCCTACATCAGTTCACAAACATCCTACGACAATACGAAAAAGCAGACCGGCGGCATACTTTTTGGGGACGGGACCCTCGCCTCCGTTAAATCAGATCTGACGTCGCTCCTCACCCAGACGGTTTGGGGCGTTTCCTCCTCCTATGCAACCCTGGGCCTAATAGGTATCAGCGTCGACCGGGCCGGTCAGCTTGCGATCAACAGCGACAAACTGCGCGGCTACCTGCAGACCAACTTTTCTGATATCTCTAAACTCTTTGCTTCCCACGGCACGACCATCGCCGGCTCGTTGGAATATCTCTCTCATGGAAGTAAGACGGCAGCCGACGAATATGCCGTACACGTGAGCACCGCCGCGACCAGGAGTGCCTCGGCACCATCGGACAATACCTCGCTAGCGGCAGATGAGATACTGACCATCACCGAAGGTGATAATAATGCCGCTATCAATTTAACCGCCGGGCTCTCCATGGCCCAGATAGTCAACGCCGTTAACAGCGAGCTGACAACAGTCTATACACAGGCGCTGACAAGCGCAGGTCAGCTCTATAGCGACGCCTTGCATACAACCGTCATTACCGCGGGCACGAAGTGGAACAGCATTTATGACAATGGCGGCGTTTCTGCCAATCTGGTTAACGGGGACACTATCTCCTTTACGGGAACCGGCCCTAATGGGTCTGCGGTAAGCGGCTCTTACACCATTACAGATATTGCCGAAGATTCCGTACAGGGACTGCTGTCGGCCGTCGAATCGTCCTTCAGTAATCAAGTTAAGGCAACCATCAACCCTTCCGGTCAGATTGTGATCACGGACAGTTCTCCGGGAACCAGCCGCATCGCCCTGACATTCGACTTTGCCCAGGCGCACAATTTCGACACGGGTTCCCTGGCAACAACCAATGCCAATGGCGTGACGGGACGCAATGCCATGGATATCACGGCTGCCGCCGACGCCGGCGATCATCTGGTGTTAACCCATAATATTTACGGGACCGGCCATACCTTCACGATCCATCAGGAAAATGATTTGCTGTGGACGGGTGGTGATCAGACGGCGACGGACGGCGTCGATGTGGCGGGAACCATCAACGGTGAAGCGGCCACCGGGACCGGACAGATACTTAAAGGCGATAGTGGCGAAGATACTGTGGATGGCCTGAGAATAAAATATACGGGTACCATTGATGACACCGATGCGGGGACGGTAAAACTGACTTTGGGAATAGGGGAGCTTTTTGATCGGGTTCTCTTTAACATCTCCGATAGCCTGGAAGGCTATACCACATTCAAACAAGCATCCATCCAAACCGAAATATCGGGATACACGACGCAAATCGATGATATGGAGGCACGCTTGGAGCGGAAAAGGGAAATGCTGACAAATCGATTTGTAGCAATGGAAATGGCCTTGCAGAAAATCCAGAGTCAAAGTGCTTGGCTTACTGCCCAAACCAAAGCCGCAGCAGACGGCTGGTATAAGGGTTCATCCAGTTCCTAGGGCTGATGTTACGTTATTAAGTCATCACATTTAGTATACCACTGCGAGGGGAGGAATATAATTATGTATCATAATGCCACCAGGTCCTACGAACAGGCGAATTATCTTACGGCAAACCCATTGAAGCTGGTGCTCATGTGCTATGAAGGAGCGATCAGCAATCTTAAATTGGCCCACGATAGTTATCTCAACAAAGAGTACGAGGCCAAAGGCCGCGCGCTGCAAAAAGCCCTTGATATTATTCATGAGCTCAATGCATCTCTCGACATGAACAAAGGTGGTGAAATAGCCCTTAACCTGCGGTCATTGTACATGTATATGACAAAGGTTTTAACGGAGGCGGACCTGAAAAGAGATCTGGCCATGTTTGGTAAGGTAATAAAAATGCTCGAGGAGTTGGAAAGCGGCTGGAAGGAAGCGACGGGGACGAATTCCCGTCCTCTCTCTGCTTTGCCGAAGGTGATCCCGGTGCCTTCCCGGCAATCGGCGGCCGCCGGCGTAAGCTGGAGGGCATGATCCTATGACAGACCGTCCTCTGGACAATATGGACCGCCTTCTGCAAGAGAAGTTGCACGTTTACAAGGAGTACCTGACGGCGACCATGCTGCTGAAAGAGGCGTTGCAAAATGAAGAAATGGTCAAGGTAAAGCAACTCATCACGGAGCGCGAAAAGTTGGCCGGTAAAGTTGACCGCTTGCAGCAGCAGGCGATACACCCGGGACGACAGGCCATGAATTTCCCCCCCCACCGGGTCAACCAAAGCCGGCAGAGCAAAACCTCCACCGAAATTGAAGAAATCATCAACTATATTATCACTGCCAATAAAGATTGCGAAACCCTGGCCGTAAGCAGGTGCGCTGATCTGGAAAACGGTTTGCTGCTGCTTCGTCAACGGGAAGCTGCGCTGAGCGGCTACACCGCGAAACCGCGGCGGCGGCCTGTTTTCTTGAGCTTAAAAACATAGTTATTACGCTCCCTAATTGCTGCTAATGTTGTTACTGCTAATGAGTTAAAGTTTTTTTGCCGGATGCCGATTCAATATTTAAAGGTCTTTAGAAAAGGGGGTGATAGAAATGGCAATTAGTTCCGTAGAAATGAATAGCCTATTATCGGGGTCTTCCATCGCCATGGGCACACCACGGCAGGAAACAGCAAAACCTGCTCACGACAGTGCCGAAACGGCTTTTATCGAAGAGCGGCTCAGGGCAATTACCGCGGAAATGCAAAGCCAAATTGAAAGAATGAACGTAAGCCTGGAATTCACCGCTTACGGAAGGCAGGGCGACAAATTTGCCGTGATCGTCGCCAATAAGGAAACCGGTGAGGTCATCCGTGAGATTCCCTCTCGGGAACTTCAGGAACTCTATACAAAAATGGATGAATTATCAGGCATACTTTTTAACAGGCAGGCATAAACAAATAAAGAAACCGTGCTAATGCTTCTGAACGTTGCTTACATTATACCACCATCATCGCCACGGAAATTTTATCGAGTTGCTCCATACCTGCCTCTGGCAGAGACACATCCCCGGTTGTCTTTGCATCATCGTCAAAGACTTTATACTGAATAGGATAAGCTGATTCTTCAAGGACAATCTGATTCGCCTTCCTATTTGCGGCGTTGAGCAGAAGCGGCGCCCGCAGGTTGGCGGTCAGCTGAAAAGGTCGAGTATGAACGGTCACAATGGAGAGCAGAACGATGTCTTCGCCTCGTTCGATTTCCAGTGATTTCAGTTCATGGTCCATAATGAATGGTTTGTAGTCCCCATTAATTACATAAGGATTTGCCACCACAAAAGCCAGTGCCGGATCATCAACAGCTTGCAACCATATGAGCGACCCGCTATCGGGGGGCGTCAATAATACGAAACGCTTGTAACATTCAAAACCCAGGATACCTCTTTGCATCAGGATTATCCTGTCCTCATCAACATCCAAATTAGCGAAGCGCTTGGTCGTAATCTTCAATTATTCTCCTTTATTCTTCGCGTCATAACTTCAGGGCAAGGATTGGCGTCTCAATTTATTCCAGATGGTAGAGAGATTCTCCCCCGCGGCCTCGACAGATTTTACCGCCTGCTTATTCTGTTCCTGGATGAGGCGGTAGATCTCTTCCCGGTGGACGGTCATACCGGTTGCCGCCTCAACACCAATCCTTATCTGTTTGCCTTTAATTCCCAGAATAGTGATCTTGATATCGTCGCCTATCAAGATGGATTCTCCCAACTTCCGTGTCAGGATCAACATTTCCCCACCTTCTCACTTTATAAAATCAAGAATCGTATTGTTCCCGATTTTTGATATAGTAGCATAGGAAGCCTGAAGAGCAAGTTGCTTCATGCTTAAACTTGTGGCCAGTCCCGCCACATCGACATCCTCAGTTCTCGACGTCAAGTCCGTTAACTGTTGACTGAAGTTATTTAAGTTATTCTTGGCAATCTCTGTCCTGTTCATCAGGTTTCCCACCTTGGCAACGGAGAGATTAATTTGTTCGAAGGCCGCGGTCAGCTTGTCGACCTGAGCTAAGATACCAGCTGGGTCATTGCCAAGAAGCGCCGCTTTCAAGTCGTCCAGGGTCTTGAATATGTCTACGCCTCCACTCTGTCCGGAAAACGCCTCAGCGCCGGTAACGTTGTAATTAATAGTGGCATCCTGACCGACTTCAGCAGTCAGGTCCGCACTGTCACCCTTATAATTGCCCGTTGCATATGCGTGAACCGAAAAAATATCCCCGGCTGTAAGATGCTTGGCACCGCTATCAGTAAAGGTCAAGGAAATGCCATCGGGCAGGTTGGTAGTTCCCAAATCCAAATCGGTCTTTGCATCACTCCATGTCTTACCACCATCGGCTGATACTTTGTAGGTTACATCTGCCAAGCTTCCTCCGTCTATTATCTTTACCACGTAGGTCTTGTTTGTGCCCGCTGTGTAGGCGCCGCTTGCCACCGCAGAACCGTCAAAAATGTTGGCAAAGGCAAGCAGGGGAGCATCAATGCCTGCCGGTTGGGAAGAGGCGGCAAAGGGCGCGGCCCCCATGCGGGAACCGGAAAAGAGATATCTGTCTCCGTATGTTGAATTGGCGAGTGAAAGCATTTCTTCTTTTAATTGGCCCACGTTTCCTGCCGCGATCCTACGTGTTTCCGGACTGGCGGAGGCAGTCGCTTGCCCGATAGCCAGCTCCTTCGCATTTGTGAGGAGGTCTCCCGCGCTGGAGAGTTTCGATTCCGTCATGCTGAGCCACACGTTGCTATGGTCGATATTTTTCTGATACTGATCGATGGCCGCCTGTCCCTTCCGATAACCGAGCAACATCGTCATGCCCAGGGGATCGTCAGATAGCCGGTTTATCCTTTTCTGGCTGGCCATTTGTTCCAAGACGGTATTGTACTGGCCCTGCACGTTGCCCAGAGAAGAAACGGCTTTATCGAACTTCATATTTTCCGTGATCCGCATCGACATAATAAGCTCCTTGCTATTTCACCAGTTGCAGCAAAGTGTCCATCATCTGATTTATCGTAGATACCAGTTTTCCCGTACTGCTATAGGACATCTGATACTTCATGAGATTCATCATCTCTTCATCCAGGGAAACGCCGGAGGTGGATTCTCTTCTATTGTTCAATTGATCCATGATGGAGTTCTGTTGATCCAAGCTGCTTTTCGCAGCCGCTACATCACGCCCGATCTGTCCGATAAAGGAGGCATAACTATCAGCGATGCTGAACGTCCCACCATCCATGACTGTTTTGTTTTGTATAGCGGCAATAGCAAGGGCATTATCGCCGTCGCCGTCTACTGTTGACGCCGCGGCAATCTTGTTTAAATCGGCGGAAATGGCGGTGCTGACCTGAAAATGCCTGGCATCGGTAGTGGGTGTAAAAAAATTTCCTCCGGCATTGCCGGAATTGTCGTAACCGCTGCGATGCTGGTTATTGACCTCTGTGGTTATGGCCGCCGCCAGGGCATTGAGTTTTTCCTCATACTCGGGAACGACCGTATTCTGTATTTCCAGTAGTGCGGCAAGTTTTCCCTTTTTCCCCTGTGACAGTGGCTGGATCAGGCTTTGTGCCGGATCGTCTTTATAGACGATATCGGTTTTATTGCCCTGAGGTGCCGCGGCCAACTGCCAGGTAGTGCCGACCGAAATTAAAGGCTTGCCATTGGCAAGAAAAATACTTACCGCACCATTAGCATCGGTAATGTAGTTTATATCAACCAAATTGCCCAATTTCTTCAATAGTTCAGACTGTTGATCTTTAAGAAGATTGGCGCCTCCATTGTCAGCGGCACTGTTGGCAACTATTTTCGTATTTAAATCCACAATCGCTGAGAGATAGTTATTCGCTTGGGCGACCGTGTTGGTGACATTGTCACCCACATCCCGCACAGTTTTCGCAAGATCGCTGTCTAAACCGTTAAACTTGGAAGCCAGGCTTTCGGCAGCAGCCAAAAGGTTTTCTCTTTCCACCTGTCCCTGCGGGTTTGCCGTCAACCCACTCCAGGCATTCCAGAACTTGTTCAGAAGATCGCTCAGCCCGCCGCCGCTATTCTCCGCAAATATCCCCTCGATTCTATCAAGGACATCGTTTTTCCCCTCGTTATATCCCACAAGCTGGGCTTGATCGGTAACCTGATTGTTCAGATATGCATCATAGATCCTTTCGGCACCGGACACCTCGATCCCCAGTTGCGCCCGCACCGCGCTGGCATCCACCGATCCTACCGTCTGGAAGGCCGCTCTTTGGCGTGAATAGCCCGGTGTATTTACATTGGCGATATTTCCGCCCGTTAAATCGATGGCAAACTGGAAGCTTTGCAGAGCTTGATTCGAGGTATTGAGGAGACTGTTAATCGACACTTTATCACCCTTCCCTGCTCAGTATTTTTCCGTTCATGGTACCTGCCTTAAGTTTTCCTGTTTCGGCATACCCGGCTCCGGCCGACAGGATACTGCCGATAAAGCTCATGGTACTTCCCACGTAAAAAAGCGAATAGTCAAGCAAGGCTTTGCTTTCGTCATTCGCCTTTTTGAGGGTGCTGATAATCCGGGTTAAAGTGGTTTGTATTGAGTACAGTTCCGTCTTCTGTTTTCCCCGTGCCCGGTCGCAGAGAACCGTCAGATTGATGTCTCTTTCTTCCACGTCGAGTACCATGGCGATCTTCTTTACGGCCTTTCCCCGCGCCTCTTCCAGCATCTTGGCCTTCAGCAGACAGGTTTCCATTTTATTATGGTTCTCGGAGATAAGCTCCAGGGATGCCTTTTTCAGGACGCTCCCTCCTTCAATCGCGATGCTTAACAGTTCCTCATAGACCTCGACTTCTTTTTTCAGTATGGTCAACAGGGAATCCAAGAGGATTGCAAATTCCTTTTGCTCCGGTACTTCCTCTTCCTGATTGGTGTTTAGGTCCAGCATGAAAATCTCCCTTTTGCCCTTGAAAAGCAATTCCTGTGCCACGGAGAAATTAGGTAACATAGGGACAGTATCTTTCTAAAACTAAGTCATAAGAAAGCTAATTTTGTTTATTTGTCCTATCCGCAGAGTCGCGAATCCTAAGATTTCCGCATGATATGTTTTTTCAGCAAAATTTGCCCCGCGGAACGGGGCAGGATTGATTGAGCGATGTACTTACCGGGTAGGCAATCTTGGCTAAGGAAAGGGGCAATAATTTCCTCCCAAGGTTATCTTCGTCCCACCCCATAAAGTACCAGGCCAAATGCAGAGATAAAAGAATGGCCATAAACATCGCAACAGGCGGGAAAAATCACGAGGAGGCAGAGGGGGAAAAAAAATCTTTGTCAGGCGTATATATCAAGAGCTGAGTCGGTTGCCATCTTCTCAGCGATCTTCTCGGGATTGATTTTATATGTGCCTCGATCTATCTGGGCCTTTAATTCTTGCACCCTTTCATCCCTGACGTCCGGCGTGTCGGCGATAACCTTCTTTGCCAGTTGAATATCCCTGGCCTGCGCGGAGATATCAACCTTCTCCTTTGCCACTGCCGAACCGGCCAGGTTTTCCACAGGCTGGCTGTTCTTCTCACCTTTCTGATATTGTTGAATCATCTGGCTCGATGTTTCCTTCGGACTCATATCAGTTATTTTCATAAGTTTGTCTCTCCAATAGGATCAGTTGTCTATATTATCGGCTGGAAAACGATAAACTTTAATAATTTTTCTAATGCCCCTTCGTTAACCTATTTAAGCACCCTTCTGCTTAGCTGATTGAATAGCACCTTCTGCAGTCCCATGCCACCTTTTTTTGCCAGTTCTTCCGATACCTTCTGGTCCATCATCATGTCATAGACGTCCTTGCCCGCCGTCTTGCCCAGTAGCCCGTCGGCGGGAATCGTATCCCGCATCGTTTTGAGCATCTGAAATATAAACAGGGACTCAAAATCGGCACAGGCTTTGTGCAATTTCTTGTCCTTAGGATTTCTTATTTCCCCTGCCGCCAACGCGGCCCGGGTTATTCCCGTTCCGGGAATAATGAGTGGCGGCTTTGCCGCATTCAGCCCATCATCCATAGTCATCTCCAACGATAATTTAAATAATCCGCAAATCGGCCTGCAACGCACCGGCCGCCTTGATCGTTTGCAGGATAGTGATCAGATCGCGCGGGGTGACGCCGATGGCATTGAGAGCTTTGACGACATCCTGTATTGTCACTCCCTGAGGGACGACAACCAACTGCTTCTTTTCTTCCGACACCGCCGTCGTCTGATTCGTCGTCACGACCGTCTGACCTCCCGGCGCGATCACGACATTCCCCTCGTTGGCGGTAACCGGTCCGCGGTTGGCCTTCGGGGGGGCGGGCGCAAAGGGCTGCGGCTGCGAGACGACTTGTTCCGATTTAATCTGGATGCTGAGGTTACCGTGGGCAATGGCGACGGTTGAGATACGCACGTTCTCCCCCATCACTACGGTTCCGGTCTTTTCATTCATTACGACCATCGCCGGGGCATCTACCGAAACGTCCAGGTTTTCGATCAGGGAAATGACTTCAAAGATATTTCCCCGGGAGGCCTCCGATAATGTGACATAAACAGATGCCGAATCAACCGGTTTTGCTACCGCCTGGTTGGTCAAACCGCTAATTGCCGAGGCCAGCCGGGCCGCCGTGGTAAAATCGGGATGAAGCAAGTTGATGGTTAGCGTTCTGTTTTTCTCAAATTCATACTTGACTTCCCTTTCCACCAGGGCACCGTTGCTGATCCGGCCGGCACCGGGATGGTTCTTGACTGTGCTGTTGCCGCCGCCGCCCGCGGTGTATCCCCCCAAAGCGACAGCGCCCTGCGCTACGGCATACACCGCCCCGTCCGCGCCGCGCAACGGGGTCATGAGCAAGGTCCCACCCTGCAGGCTCTTGGCATTGCCAATCGAAGACACAATGACGTCCAGTTCGGTACCCTGTTTCGCAAAGGGCGGAAGAACGGCGGTCACCATGACGGCCGCCGTGTTATTCGACTGCAAGGCTTTACCGTTCATTGCCAATCCCTGACGGCTCAACATGTTGGCTAAAGATTCAGCGGTAAAGATGTTTTTTATGTCGTCACCCGTCCCCGCCAGACCCACAACCAAGCCGTAACCGATCAACTGGTTGTCCCTCACTCCGCTGATGCTGGCGATATCCTTTACCCGCGCCCCCTGCGCAGATAGGGTAAAAAGGAGACAGCATATTGTCAACAGGCCGCACTTCCGGAATTTTTTTACGCTCATTTTAAACTGCTCCATAAACGGGACTTTCTTCAGTACCCCCTTGAGGGGTATAGTTCGCTCACGTAATTGCTTCCCGCTGGGACGCAATTCCTAGCTCACTACCCCCATAAACGGGATAGTTCGCTCACGTAATTGCTTCCCGCTGGGAAGCAATTCCTAGCTCACTACCCCCATAAACGGGATAGTTCGCTCACGTAATTGCTTCCCGCTGGGAAGCAATTCCTAGCTCACTAAAACGGCCAGACTACATCCATAACGCGTGTGAGCCATCCGGGCCGCATCTTTTCGTTAATGACGCCTTCACCCACATAATAAATCTTGGCGTCTGCGATAAATTGCGAGGCAATCGTGTTTGTTGCACTTATGTCATCCGACCGGATGATCCCGCTCAGGACTATATATTGGTCCTCGCCATTCATGGTCAACTGGCGCCGCCCTTCGATTTTCAAATTGCCGTTATCCAAAACCTGCGACACTTTGGCTGTCAAACTGGTCGATAATTTCGTCGTCCGGTTGGTATTACCCTGAGACTTCAGCGAATTCGAGGCGGAACCTCCCATTTGAATGTTCGGTTTGAGATTTTCATTGCTTTTTTGGAGAGATTTATCCAGACCCAAGAGCGCCGCAATGCCCGCCGTCGTTGAGGTGTCCCGGCTGGTATTGGTGCTGGCCTTGCTGCTGCCGTCCGTGGTTTCGCTGACGATGATGGTGACAATATCATTCACCTGCCGCGCTCGGTTATCGACAAAAAGCATGTTCCGGGAATTTTCTCCCGGCCAGAGGGAACCGGTGGCCGGCGCCATGGGACGGGGCAAGGCAACCGGGTTTTGCGGTTCTTTTTTAACCATGTCGATGGTGCTGGAACAACCCATGCTCAGAAACAGGAAAATAATTCCCCCCGTCACAAATGTCGCCCCTTGAGCGCTTCTCCTGCTGACATATTCTTTCATGGCGGCCTCACGACACTAAAATTCAACCCTGACCAGGGAATTGCTGGCCACCCGGCCATAAACGATTTTATTTGAAGACAAATTTTTGACCTTGATCATGGCATTGGCCACACCATCTTCCTCCGAAACCCCAAGGGTGGAAACGTTCAAACGACCGTCATCAAGGACCAGATGCACCATGCTTCCACGTTTCACCAACAGCGGCGCACGAAGGAGGTTTCTGGTAATTTCGCTGTCGGCGCGTAAATTTATCGTCACGGCCTTGCCGATCACGTCCTCAGGAGAGCTGATGGCGTTCACTGCTACCCGCTTCACCCATTTTCTGACCACGCGTACATCCTCAGATGACAATACCGCATTTTTTGCCAAGGATCGGGCGGCAACTACAACTTCCTGCTGCACCTCCAACCCGACCCGCACATGATCTTCCTTGACAGGTGTGCCCGCGGAGTAATACTTTACAGTAAAAGTTGTATCGCCGATATAGCCTTCATCCAGCCGGCCTTGCACCTCAAGCCTGGCCCGCTCGCCCGGCACGGTAATACCCGACACCTTCGCAGGGAAAACCAGCCGGATGGTTCCCGGCGGCCAGGGCATGCTGTTTTCCACATACCTGGTAATCGCCGCTTTGATTTCCTCCGCCTCGATGTTGGCAGCGGACACCTCACCAGGACAACGCAGGAAACCAAGCATGAGCGGCAGAACCAAGAGGAACATTCTTTTGAGGGTATTGATCATGAAGGTGCGCCTTTCCGTTATTTTCTTACGCCGGTTTCAGATTATTGATGAGTTGCAGCATATCGTTGGCCGTTTGAATGGATTTGGAATTAATCTCATAAGCCCGCTGCCCCACAATCATCTTTACCATCTCGTCGATAACGCTGACGTTGGCCATCTCCAAATAATTTTGTGAGATCGTCCCCATCCCATTCTCGCTCGGGTTGCCCGTAACCGGTTCCCCGGAAGCATCCGTCTTGTCGTAGAGATTTCTCCCCAAGCTGCTCAGCCCAGCGGGATTGGTAAAGTTGGCGAGTTCCATGCGGCCGGTGGCCATCGCCGCACCGTTGGTGTCCGAGGCCGTCCAGGTGCCGCCGCTGTCCACGGTAAAAACCACCGCCCCCTGGGGAATGGTGATATTGGGCAGCACTTTCAGCCCTTCCGCGTTGCAAAGACTGCCGTCCTTGTCGATCTTGAAATTACCGGCCCGGGTATAGGCGGTACGACCGTTATTGTCTACCTGGAAAAAACCGTTTCCTTCAATGGCAAAATCAAATTGATTGCCCGTTTGCTGGTAATCTCCCTGGGTGAATATTTTTTCCGTGGCCATCGGTTTCACGCCTAAACCTACTTCCAAACCTACGGGCAGCTGATTGCCCCCGGAAGTCTGGGCACCGGATTTGGCCGTCATTTGATACATGAGATCCTGAAAATCGGCCCTGGCCTTTTTAAATCCCACGGTGTTCACATTGGCCAGGTTGGTGGCTATGACATCCTGCTGAAGTTGCTGCGCGACCATGCCGGTAGCCGCGGTATACAAAGATCTAATCATCTTAAAACCTCCTTACAATCGTCAATCGCTTATGCCAATCTCCCCACGCGGCTGGCAGAAAGTTTGTCCATATCGGAGATGGTCAAAATCACCTTCTGATAGGACTCAAAAGACCGCTGCATATCGATCATTTCCACCATCTCCTTGATGGCATTAACATTCGCCGACTCCAGGTTCCGGGCCAGGACATCGGTTTTATCCGCCTTTTGGGGACCGGCCGTACCAGGGTCGGTAAAGAGGCCGTCACCCTGCTTGGAAAGGTTTTGTGGCTTGTTGAAGCTGACAATCTTTAGCTTTCCGGCGACAGCACCGTCAACTTGGAGCATCCCCGCTCTGTCAATATCCACTTGCCTGCCGTTAATGGATATGGGCCCGGCCTCGCCCAGCACCAGGTCGCCTGTCTGCGTGACCACTTGGTTGTTCTTATTAAGGGCAAAGTTTCCCTTTCTGGTATAGGCGGTTCCCGCTTTGGTTCCGATGACGAAGAATCCTTCTCCCTGGAGCGCGAGGTCAAAGGCGTTATCCGTTGGCTGCAAAGTCCCCTGGCTGTAATCTACATACAGGGACGTCCCTTCTCCAGCCGCGCCTTGATTATCCCTTCTTTCTTCCCGGCGCCAATGTTCCACCTTGAAGCCAGGCGTACCGAGATTGGCAAGATTGTTTGTCACCACATCGAGCCGCGACATAATGCTGCTACATGCGGATGACAGTTCACCGATACCAAAAGACATTAACACACCCCCGATTTTTGCGTTGCCCATGTTGTTGCAAAGCATGTGCCAATAATCGAGCCTAGTTTGCTAAGGATGGAGACTCCCGCCAAGAGACCTTTGCACAACTCCCTTATTCGTCATTCCGTTTAGGCCCTTTGGGTCGACCTGATCCGGAATCCAGGCATCGACCCCAATGCAAGTCAGGAGCTACAATCCTGGATACCGGCCTACCCCCGTCAAGCGGGGACTGAAAAGAGCGCCGGTATGACATAATTGCTGGTTTTATATAGTTGTGCAAAGCTCTCGCCAATGCGAGGGTTCAGCGCCTCTTTGGTTATTTTTGCGTGGGAAATAGTGAAGGAAGGTGAAAAAGTGACACGCCTGCGCCAAAAGAGCTGGGAAAAAATTGCCGCACCCGCAAAGGATCAGCCCGGCTCATCCGCCTGTCGTTTTCCGTTTACCGTATAGACAAAGGCAAGGATCTCGGCCACCGCCTTGTATAGCTCCGCCGGGATCTGCTCATCGAGGTCCAGCTTGCTCAATACCTGGACCAAGGCGGGATCGCTTTTAATTGGCACATCGTTTTTGCGGGCCAGTTGGATAATTTTTTCCGCAATAAGGCCCCTTCCCCTGGCTGTTACCCGGGGTGCGGCATCCTTCTTGGCATCATATTTCAGGGCCGCCGCCAAGGGCGGCTTACTTTTCTCAGACAATCGCGACTCCCTGATAATCCCGAGAAACGGGACTTTCTTCAGTGCCCCCTTGAGGGGTACTTTCTTCAGTACTCCCTTGCGGAGTATAAGTGCGCTAACGTAATTGCTTCCCGCTGGGAAGCAATTCCTAGCTTACTAAATCTAAGCAATCAGATATAAACATTGATTCCCTCTTCGCCGCGGACGATATCCTGCCGGCATGCCCGGCGTTCCGCCTGCAAATCCTCCCCCGTACTGCAGGTGAGATAATGGCAATCATATCCGGCCTGGCGCAAGGCATCGCCCAGCCCCTCCAGGAAAGAGGAAAAAAATACCCGGGCCTCAGGATCGGCAAATTTAAAGGCACAACCGATCTTGTTGCCGTCAAGTGAAGCGTCCACCATGATGTCCCCCAGGCGGTCCATGTCAAGAAACATGACCACATGGAATTTGTTTTTGCCCTTCTTTTCCGCTTTTTGATCTTTCTCGCCCTCAATAAAGATTTCCCCCTTCCTGATACCATCAGGAAAGAATAAGGGCAGCTGCAAAAGGTATTTGTTGATATTTTCCTGAACCTGAACGTTTATCACCTGTTGCGTTTCGATAGCTTTTACCATTTCTTCGGTAAGCTTGACCAGGTTGGTCAATTGAGCAAATTTATCCGGCCCTGAGGCAACGCTTCCCTTAAGGACCGCTTGCAGTTCCGCCGCTAGTTTCAGCAGCGCGCCTTTTAAAGTGTCGCCCGACAGCGGCGCTGCCGACTTGCCTTGCGTCACCGCGGCTTGCCACTGCTTCTCCAGCAAAAGCCCCAGCTTGCTTATATACTCCTTGAGAAAAAAAGGGTTTTTCAACGATTCAGGTGAACAGAGCAAGGCATCCATGAGCTTTTTGACATTGGCCAGGGCTTGTTGGCCGGTTTCGGGGAGCAGATCATTCGTTGCCTGCTGACCAAAGAGATCTTGTCCTCTTTGGAAGATTTCCACCAAGGCCTGCGGATTGGCACGATAATCTCGCAAGTAATCCACCAACAATGCCGCAGGATTTTCCTGACCCACAAGACGCAAAACAATACCGGGGTGCAACTGGTCCAGACGGACCATCAATTTTTCACCGGAATGCAGCGAGATATCGGCAGCGGCGGCTAACTGAAAACCCTTCCAGGAAAGCAGATACCTGGAGGGGCCGACCTTTTCCCCAACCGTGACTTCCAGAAGCTCACCGACGGAAACGGGCAAGGTCGCAGCAGGGCTCCTGGCATTGCCCGCCAGATTTACTTCTGACCCGGGAATGGCAGGACTCAAGGATGGATAAATGGTAGGCATGATGATCCGGAATTAAGGGTTGAGAGTTTAGTAAGCTAGAATATGCTTCTGCTAGGAAGCAAATTCGTTAGCGCACTTATACCCCGCAAGGGAGTACTGAAGAAAGTACCCCTCAAGGGGGCACTGAAGAAAGTCTCGTTTAGCGGGATAGGCCGCCTGCTTCAGCGCGGGGTTTTTCCCCGTTTCTTGTTATCCAGGTCAATGATCAGGGAAACCTCGCCCTCCGTTAAGCCGGACTGACGGGCAATCTCTTTTACACCCGTACCTTTTCTAAAGGCCTGCAAAATAGGCTCGTATGGATCATCTCCGGCAGCAATATCCCGATGGTCTGGAGATTGCAGCCGCTTCGCTTCCTGGATCAGTCCGGCCAACCTTGCTTCCCCGTCTGCCAGAGCCGCACCCAAGTCTCTAAATTTACGGCAGCTTTCCTCCATAGTCCGGGAAAAGCGGCCCGTCTCTTCACGCGATTCCTGGATTAATTTCCGGAATTCCGCAAGATGTTTCTCTTCAAGAGCAGGGGTACCGGCTTTGCCGATATTACGACCAAGGCGTATTAGAAAGAATAAGATAACCAGACATAAAACTCCATCGGCAATGATTTGGAAAATGAAGAGCGATTGGGTGTCCATCTCAGACCTTGATATCGATCAGCCTGCCTTCTTCAGGCATTGGCTGTTCTCCCTCCTCTTTAACAACCCGCGCCGCGCCTTCTTCACGGCTTCCTCCCCGACTTTCACCTGACCCGTCTTTTCTATCTCTGAGCAGCGCCCGGCCGGACTCTTCCGTATCCTTGACTTTCGCTTTTAACAGCCGCTTTTCTTCCTTCAATTGCAGGTCGATATACCTCTGCTGCCGGTCAGGATGCTGCTGCGTATGCTGGACTTTCTCCACCTGTTCCGTCTGTACCAGGATCTGCTGAAGGTCAATGCCTCTTAACATGATTCCCCCTTGGTATTAACGTCACAATGAAAAAAATCTTTAATCCGGGAGAGCGGATTACCTGTCCGCAAGAATGGGCAGATAGAGAATTATTTTATTATCCCCCTTCTCGTAGCCGATCTCCACACGGGCACCGTAATATTTGAAAAGAAAAAAAGCGCCGCCCATAAGCCGTTCTCGCTGTGGCAGGAGATTGAGATCAAGGTCTTTCATAGCCGCTCCGGCTAACTGCTGGCAAGCCTGAGAAACCTCCTCACCGCTATCCTTTATCGTCACTGAGATCATCTCTGCGTCATGATCCGTTGTTATGGAAAATTCTTTACGCAGTGAGTTCTTGGTCCTCTCCTTGGCCGAAATAAGGAAGGTGGTAATGGCCAGGGAATAATCAGCCGTGCTCCCTATAATATCCGGCAACTCCATGTCCAAGCGAATATCCTTTTGCAGGTCATGCTTGAAATCCAGGTAAAAATCGGCAAACCGCATCTCCGCCTCAATCAGCTGGGATAAATTGATCTTTTCCGGTTCCCGGCGGGTAAGACTCATGAACTTACGGGACAAATCGCCAAATAACATAAAAAAGCGGTCCGATTCCTCGGAGATGATGTTGACATCCTTCATGATCTTCTCGCTGCCAAAATCTTGGGCAAAGCCGGGTAAACGGGCCTCCATTTTCTTTATGGCTTCCTCAAGACGCCGTTGCAGCAACTTAGAGCGCCCCATAATGCCGTTTAAGGGGTTGGCAAAATTATGCAATACCCCAGGCAGCAGTTCCTCCATGAAGGTTGATACAAATCCCTTTTCCAGTTCCTCATAGACCGCAGTTTTATCCATTTCCCGTTCTTTCTTATGGCAAGTTAAAGAATTACAAATTTGCTAAAGTAAATTGCCTTTACCACATCCTTGCCCAACAGGTTACCTAGTTCGGCGTTTAATTCCTCTTTCAAGGCACTCTTCTTCTCGGGCAACAACAGGGAAAAAGCCTGTTTTTGTCTTACCTTTTCATAGATTATCTTTCTTATTGCCAGCATATTTTTTTTGAATCTGACCTCCTGGCCGTCATAAAGTTCGAAGGTCAGGTCGCACACCATAACCCGGCCATTGCCTTTGTCATCCTTGAGGGTAAGGATAAAATCCTTGGCGTCAACCAGCCCATCTCTCCTCGGCAAGGGGACCGCGGCGGCGATTTTATGGCCCGGCGCCCGCCCACCGGCCTTTTTCACAGCCAGCCACCAATAAGATGCTCCGCCCCCAGTAAGCAGGAGGCTTACCGCCAATATCGAAACCCACCGCCACGGCAAGGCAAGTTTATCGGCCGCAGTTCCGCCTTCTTCGAGAGGTTGAGCCGCCTTCTCTGCGGAAAGTAAGTCAGGCTCTTCCATCTCCAGTTTGTCCAGGACCACCTTTTTAGCCATGGTTCACCGAAAGTCCTTGACGGCCGCCCGCAATCGCAGGGTGGCCTGGGCATGGATCTGGCAGACCCTGGATTCTGTAAGCTCTAAAACCTTGCCGATCTCTTTCATGGTCAACTCCTCATAATAATACAGAGAAAGTACAATCTTTTCTTTTTCCGGCAAAGCGGAAATGGCTTTCTTCAAACCCTTGATCAACTCCTGGCTGGTTAAATATTGCAAGGGATTGTCGTACCCGTGGTTGCCCGTGAATTCCTGGCGGCCTTCGTACTTCTCCAGATAATCGGGTGGCAAATCCTCCTTGCTGATAACGGATATACTTTTCGCATCATTTAGGTATGAAAAGTATTCTTCCATCGTCAGCCCCAGGTGCTCGGCTATTTCCCCCTCACTGGGCGCCCGTCCCAATTGCCTCTGCAGGACGGCAAAGGCCTCTTCCAGGCGGCTGTCTTTGTTACGGGTAGATCTGGGTACCCAATCGCGCTTTCTCAATTCGTCCAGTACGGCGCCCCTGATGCGGAAATGAGCATAAGTCTCAAATTGGACATTCTTTTGGGCGTCATATTTATCCAAAGCCGACATCAAACCAATGACGCCCACATTGATCAGATCTTCCTTGTCTGAGGCGTCTATGGGCAACCTTGACGCCATCCGCAGAACGATTGTCTTAACCAGCGGGGCGTATTTGATTATCAGTGCATCACGGGTTTTTCTATCCATGTTTGATATCAGCAATATCTTCCCAAAAAAATTCTATACTTCCCGAGCCCTCGTCTTCCGGATTCTCCCGGCAAAGCTTTTCCGCCACAGCTGCCATACTCCTGGCGGCCGGCGAGCGGGGGTGCAGCATCACCAGCGGCTTCTGCCTCTTCACAGCGTCCTGTAATTTCTCGTCATACAGGACATACCCCAAATATTCAATCGTAAGATTCAAGAAATGATCCGTCGCCTGGCTTAATCTCTTATACACATCGGCGGCTTCGAGCGGATTCTTCACCATGTTGACCAGCAAACGAAAACGCTTCTTAGCATGGCGCTGATAAAGAATCTTGATCAGGGCATAAGCGTCTGTCAACGACGTAGTTTCAGGGGAAACAACGACGATAATCTCCCTTGCCGCCGCGTTGAAAAACATGACATTCCCGGCAATACCGGCCGCCGTATCGATCAGCATAAAATCAATCTCGTCATTAAGGGCGTTCAATTCGGCGAGCAAAGTCAATTTCTGGCCCCGTGAGAAATCCGCCATTTCCATGATCCCCGACGAGGAAGGCAAGACCCTGATCCCGCCCGGTCCCGAAATAATTGTTTCGGCAAGGGTCTTCTCACCATTTAGGACATGGTGCAGATTATGGTGGGGAGTCAATCCCAGAAGCAAATCCACATTGGCCAGTCCCGTATCGGCGTCAAGGATAAGCGCCTTTTTTTTAAACTGTGCCAGGAGACACGCCAAATTGACGGTAAGATTGGTTTTGCCCACTCCGCCTTTGCCGCTGGTGATGGCAATTACCCTGACCTGTTTACGCGGCATTGCGAAGGTTCCTCCACATTGTTCCTCCTTCCGTCCTCTGGTTATTTCCCGCAGCATTAACGCCTGATCCACTTTTGTACCTCATGATGTATCGATAGATTTCTAACTTACTTACTAATTCCACATAACCAGTTCCGCAAGACGGCCCGGCTCTGCTTTCTCTATGTCCTGCGGCACATTCTGGCCCGTTGTCACATAGGTCACCGGCTTTCCGGCCAACTCGATAACGTCGTAAAGATAGCCTAAGCGGCTTCCCTCATCCACTTTCGTAAAAATTATTTGATCGCAGGCAACTTCCTTGAACCTCCTAATCACCTCCAGCATGTTTTCATGGCTGGAGGTGAGACTAAGAAGCAGATTTTTTTCCACGTCCCCGCATGCCTGCAATGTGTTAAGCACTGCGGGCAGATGGCCCGTATCGGTACGGCTTTTGCCAGGCGTATCCACGAGGATGACTTCCTTATCGGCCAAGTTCTTCAGCGCCTTCCCGAAGCTGTCTCTTTCCGTCGCCACTTCCAGAGGCAGCCCCATGATCCGGGCATAAACCTTTAATTGCTCCAACGCGGCGATCCGGTAAGTATCCATGGTTATTAAACCAACCTTCTTCTTGTCTTCCAAGGCATAACGGGCGGCAATCTTTGCCAGGGTTGTTGTTTTGCCAACACCCGTGGGGCCGAGAAAGACCTTAACCCGTTTTTCCTTCCTGGCACTGTTTCTGCCAAAGATTCCCTTGATTATACTTTCCGCTTCTTTAAGGCCGCTTTCATAATCGCAAATTGCCCCTTCCGGCGAACGGCGCTTTATTTCTTCGAGGAGATTGCAGGCCCTTGCCTTCGAAATCCCCCGGCCGACAAGATGCTGATAAAGGCGGCCCAAGGTGTGCCCTTCTTTTCCCTGACCCCGCAAGCCGAGCACGTCAAAAAAATTGTGGAGACAGTCCTTTAATTCTGCGAATTCTTCTGCCAGGTTCTCTCCTCTCGCGTCTCGCACCAGGAATTTTATTTCCTCAAGCTCTTTCCGGAGGTGATCCAAAGTTTTCCGGTCCTCAAAGTACAAGTCCTTATTCTTCTCAATTTCCGGCACAGCGGTTGCTTTTCTTGCCGGCAGGGGGGTATCATCACGGGCGGCGATGATTTCCATCAGCCCCTTCCCCCCCGGCAGTCGCTTCGTGGAGAGAACGATGGCCTCCGGCCCCAGATCTTTCTTGATTTTTAACAGGGCTTCCTGAACACCGGCCGCTTCATATCTTTTCACCTGCATATTATAACTCCACCATCCCCAGCGACTTAATGTTTACATCGCGTACGATCTCGTTATGGGAGAGAACCACCAGATTGGGCAAATATTTGTCCAGGGTCTTACGCAGATGGATCCTTGAATTCGGGGAACAAAGTACGATAGGCTGAAGGCCGCTGGCCGTAAAGGTACTGATAAAACTATGGAGCTTGCCCACTAATCTCTTCACCATGTTCGGATCAGGCGATACAAATGATTCGTATTCCGTATGCTGCACGGACTTGACAATCTTATCCTCGATGTCGGGAGAAATAACCATGACGGTAATATTGCCCTCCTTGTCCTGATACTGCTTGGTGATCGCCCGTGCCAGGGCCTGTCTTACATAGCCGGTAAGGACATCGACGTTCTTGGTCAGCGGGCAATAATCGGCCAGGCTTTCCAATATCGACAAAAGATCGCGAATGGAGACCCTCTCCCGCAGAAGCTTCTGCAGCACCTTTTGCAACGTCCCCAGGGGAACGATTTTGTGCGCCAATTCCTCCACAACCTTGGCATGGGTAAGGGCCAGGTTATCGAGGAGATGTTGAACCTCCTGCCTGCCTAATAGTTCATCGGCATAAGACTTGACGATTTCCGTCAAATGGGTCGTCATCACGGTCGCGGGATCGACGATTACAATGCCTCTGGCCTGCAGACTTTCTTTTTCCGCCTCGGGTACCCATACCGCCGGCAGGCCGAAGGCCGGCTCTTTGGTAGGAATGCCGGCGATTTTCATGCCGCCTTCTTCGGCGGTTAAAGCAAGAGCGTGGCCAAGCATCACTTCCCCGCCGGCAATTTCTGCACCCTTCAGGAGCAGCAGATATTCATTGGGACGTAATTGCAGATTATCACGGATGTGGATAGACGGCACGACTACCCCGACCTCCAGCGCCATCTGCTTCCTCAAGGCCTTGATCCTTTGCAGCAATTCTCCCCCCTGGGAGACATCAACAAGGGGAATCAAGCCATATCCGACTTCCAGGCTCAGGAGATCCAAGGGAACTACACCTTCATGGGGCTCCTCAACGGAGGGCGGCGGTTCTTCCATGGCAGTTTCCACTTCTTTGCCGGCCAAACGAAAGAGCTTCAAGGCAAAGAAACCCACGGCGAGAGAAACCAGGATAAAAGAAAATTTCGGCATCCCCGGAATAAGGGCAAAGATAAAAATCATCGCCCCGGCGGCGCCAACAGCCTTTGGCTGGACGAAAAGCTGCCCTTTGATCTCCTCACCTAAGTCGACAGCCGCCGCAGTCCTGGTAACCAACATGCCGGCCGCCGTGGAGACTATGAGGGCGGGCACCTGGGTGACGAGCCCGTCACCTACCGTTAGGAGGGTGTAGTTTCGCGCGGCGGCTACGATGGGCATGCCTTGTTGCATGACCCCGATAATCAATCCCCCGATAACGTTAACCATGGTGATGATTATCCCGGCAATGGCATCGCCGCGGACAAACTTACTGGCCCCGTCCATGGCACCGTAAAAATTTGCCTCTTTTTCCACTTCCGCTCTTCTGCGGCGGGCCTCTGTGTCGGAAACCAAACCGGCATTCAGGTCCGCATCGATACTCATCTGTTTGCCGGGCATAGCATCAAGGGTAAACCTGGCCGCCACTTCCGCTACGCGGGTGGCGCCTTTGGTAATGACCACAAAGTTTATTAACACCAGGACCAAAAAAACGATGAAGCCGACGACATAGTTGCCCCCGACCACGAAGGTCCCGAAGGCTTTGATAACCTGGCCGGCCGCCTCCGTCCCCTCGTTGCCGTGCAGCAGGATGAGACGGGTAGAGGCCACATTCAACGCCAGGCGCAACAGGGTGATGATGAGCAGCACGGAGGGGAAAACGGAAAATTGCAGCGGCCTCAAAACATACATGGACATCATCAAGATAATGATGGCAAAGACAAGGCTAAGGGACAGTAAAATATCGAGCATGACCGTCGGCAGGGGTATGATCATGACAAGCAGGATCGCAATAACCCCCATCGCCACGAAGGCACTGCTGGCATTTGTTTTATCCGTCATCAAATGATCTGCCATAATTTTCGACGCCCTCGCATAGGCCTCAACCAGCCCTATTTCTGCCGTAAGCTGTAGACGTAGGCTAGAATCTCGGCTACGGTACGGTAAAGACTCTCGGGTATTAAATCATCTATTTTTACCATCTTATACAATACTTGTGCCAATGGCTTATCTTCAATAAGGGGAACCAGGTTCTCACGGGCCGCCTCCCTGATTTTCTCGGCAATGAAACCCGCACCCTTGGCAACCACCTGCGGCGCACTTTTCTTCTCTTGATCATACTTCAACGCGACAGCAAGATGCGTGGGGTTGGTAATTACCACGTCGGCGGTGGGTACAGCGGCCATCATACGCTTGCGCGCCATCTCGCGCTGGAGACGCTTTATTCTGGCCTTGATGCTCGGGTCGCCTTCCGTATTTTTAAATTCTTCCTTAATCTCCTGACGGGACATCCGGAGACTTTTTTCGTACTCCCAGCGTTGATAGAGATAATCCAAGATAGCCAGCAGGATAAGAACCCAGCAGGTGGTAAGTAAAATCTTAAAGGATACCCTGCCCAGGTAAACCATTATTTCCCAGACGCTGCGTTCGGCCAGGGGCAGGCAGTTGCTCAGTTCTTTGCTGAGCACCGTATAGGCGACGAATCCGACCACGCCCGTCTTAATAATATTTTTTATCATCTCCACGGCTGAGCGCAATGAAAAGAGATTGTTAAATCCTGTCAGGGGGTTAAGCTTGGAGAATTTAGGTTCCAGGGCCTTGGGGGAATAAAAGAAACCCACCTGAATGACATTGGCCACCAGCGCCACCACGCAAATCAACCCTAGCAGCGGCAATAACAACAGTGAGGTCTTCAGCATCAAACCAGTCAAAAAAGAGGGCGCATTGTCCAGATTGATGTTTACCTGTCCACAGCCGCGAAAGAGAGCGGACATCATCGCCATTATTTTTTGCAGCAGGCCGCCGGCATTGAAGTAAAAATAAATGAGGCAAGATAATAAAACCGCTACGGAGGCGACTTCCCGGCTTTTGGCAACCTGGCCCTTTTCTCGCGCCTCTTCCCGGCGCTTGGCTGTTGCCTGTTCGTTTTTTTCCTGCCCTTTTTCATTATCCGCCACAGGACCACCTATCTATTTGCTGACGGAAGCGTCAACATTCCGTGCCTCGCCGCCGGCACCTTATTGCCGGCTATAAAAAACGCATCAACATCCCGATCTTTGCCGGAAGAGCGGCAAAAAAGTGCGGCACGAGCTGCGCAAAAATGGGAGCGGTCATTCCGAGAAACAAGAGACCGACGGAAATCTGTAGAGGGAAACTGACAATAAAGATATTCATCTGCGGCACCGTCCGTGCCACCACTCCCAGGGCTACCGATGTAAACAGCAACACGGCCATAATCGGCGCGCTGATCTTGATGGCAATGGAAAATACTTCCTGGGAAAGGCGCAGCATCACAGAAAGTAGATTGCCGGTTTGCCAACTGCTCATGGGGTTGATCGCCTGATAACTTTCGGCAATGGCGCTGATAAAGATATGATGGGCATTGACGGCCAGGAAAAGGAGCAGACTGGCCATATACATGAATTCCGTGACGATGGTTACCTGAATTTCGGACGTGGGATCTACGACACTGGCCATGGAAAATCCCATTTGAAACCCCAGCAACTCTCCCGCCAACTGTATTCCGGCAAAAATAAAACGGGCCGTCAAACCGATGCTGATGCCGATGAAAAGTTCGCCGGCAATTTTCAAGATAAACGCCGGCAGGCCCGCATCACTGAAAGGGGCGATTCCGGATTTGACTAGGGGGAAGAGGAGCAACGCAATAAGCAGCGCTAAGCCCGCCTTGATCATGACTGGCACGGTTCCATCGCCAAAAACCGGTATCAGCGCTATAATGGCGATGATACGGATAAACACCAGGATAAAGGCCTCGGCAAGTTCCGGGGTAAGAACCGGCATGTTCATCGAAAAAGGTCTTCCTTATCTGATATAGGCCGGTATATTGACTATAAGTTTATGGGTGTAACCGACCAGAAGGTTCAGCATCCAGGGCATGGCGGCGACGAGCACCACCATGACGGCCACAATTTTCGGTACGAAAACAAGGGTCATCTCCTGAATTTGCGTTACCGCCTGGAAGAGGCTGATCGCCACTCCCACTACCAGCCCCACGATTAACGCCGGCGCCGCAATGAGCAGCATCAGTTTTATCGCCTCCGTCATCAGTCCCACCACGAAATCCGTCGTCATCTTTTCTCCCCACCAATGGATTTGGGGACAGATTTCAAATCTGTCCTCCTTTACCTGAAACTCTGCACCAGCGACCCAGCGATCAGGGACCAGCCGTCTACCAATACAAAAAGCAGCAATTTAAAGGGCAGGCTGATCATGACCGGCGGCAACATCATCATCCCCATGGACAAAAGGATGCTTGCCACAACCATATCAAGGATCAAAAAAGGCAAATATATTATGAAACCGATTTGGAAAGCAGTTTTCAATTCACTGATAACAAAGGAAGGAATCAGGACGCTCAGAGACACATCGAGGGGCTTTTCCGGCCTTTTCTCCTTGGCGATCTTGACAAATAAAGCCAGATCTTTCTCCCTTACCTGGCGCAGCATAAAATCCTTTACCGGAACAGCAGCCAGGGCGAGCGCCTGCTCACCTGTAATCTTTTCCTCATAATAAGGCTGCAGGGCTTCGCTGTTGACCCGCTGCCAGATGGGCGTCATGATGAAAAAAGTCATGAACAAGGACAAACCGATAATCACCTGGTTGGGCGGCATCGATTGCGTTCCCAGGGCATGGCGCAGCAGGGACAGGACAACGACAATCCTCGTAAAGGAGGTAAGCATCAGCAGGATAGCCGGCGCCAGCGAAAGCACCGTTAAAATGAAAAGCAGCTGGACGACGGTGGCGACATTCCCCGGTTCATCGGCGGCACCGCCAACACTCAAACTAATATTGGGAAACGAAGGCGCTTGGGCATGGCCAGCATCGGTCGACACTAGAAAGGCAAGAAGAAAGACCATAATCAGAAGGATTAGTTTTGCCCTTTTTCCCATGGTACCAATCTTCATTATTGCTCTCTCCCACTCTTGCCCCAGCGGTTACGGATATTCTGGGCAAGGGGATGGGTTTTTAAATATTCTGCCCAGGGCGGATATCTTTTCTCCTCTTTTTTGATATACCTTAGTTTCTCCAGGGCCTCGGGAGATGATATAGCACCCAGGTGCGATATCTGATTATTGGCAAGACCGATCACGATAAAATTATCCAGGATTTCCACAAGCATAATACTGCTTTTTGGACCGAGATAGCGGGCAGCGACGATATTGATCACTCCGCTGTCATTGGCGCCGGCGGATGTCCGCTGCATGATCCGCCCCAGGAAATACATGCCCCCCACCAGCAGGCCGAGGACGAGCGCCAATGCCGCCAGCATTTTAAAAAAAGACAGCCAGAAAGGTACCGTTTCCATCATCATTCTCTCTAGTGTTATTTCAGCCTGTTGACGCGTTCGGCAGGAGAAATAATATCGGTCAAACGTACGCCGAATTTTTCATTCACCACCACCACCTCGCCACGGGCAATCAGTTTTTGGTTCACAAATATTTCCATTGGCTCACCTGCCAGTTTGGTAAGTTCTATGACCGATCCCTGTCCCAATTGCAGCATTTCGCTGATCAAGAGGCGTGATCTGCCCAATTCCACCGTCAGGGTGAGCGGTATGTCGAGGATAAAGTCCATATCTACGGACGCCTTACCCTGGTTGGCATTTTTAATCTCTCCGAAGTTGTATTCGTTTATCTCGGTTTTTGACGCTCCTTCCCTGCTTACCGCCACTTCCTTTTGCGCGTCTTCCCAGGACACATCATCGTCGGCCACCGCCACCGTTTCACGGGGCTGAGCCGCGTCTTCCATCAATTTATCGAGTTCATTCTGCTCCATAGTCCCTCCCCTCTTTACCCGTCATTAATTCCGCAATCTGTACAGCCTGGTTTCCTTTATAAATACCGGGAAATCCCTTATATTTCAGTTTGCCTTCCACAAAGATGTCGAAAGCATCCGTGGCATATTGATCAAGACGAATAACGTCCCCCTTCCGCAGATTGACCAGGTCCTTGGCGCTAATCTGCGTATCGCCCAATTGCACCATCACATCGGCTTTGGATAACATCAGGCATTCCTTGAACCTGTTTGACCAGACCTTATCGACTTCCATCTGCTCGCTTTGATAGCCGGCCTGCAATTTGTCTCTGATCGGCTCAAGGTTCGCATAGGGCAGGCACAAATACATGAGGCCGGAAGCAAATTCCATTTCGATCTCAAAATTCACGACGATCACCACATCGGTGGGAGGAACGATCATCATGAACTGGGGATTGATCTCCGATCTTTGATAGGTTAATTTGAGATCAATAAGCGCCTGCCACGCCCTTTCCAGATCCACCAGGGCACTGCGCACCACCCGCTTGATGAGATTATTCTCAATTGCCGTAAATTCCCGCCCCTCGATCTTGAAAAAAGATTTCCCTCCCCCGCCAAAGATAATATCTACAAGGGTAAAGATGACCTTGGATTCCAGTATAACGAGGGCGTTCCCTCGCAGGGGTTCCATTTTGACAAGATGCAGGCTCGTCGGAATGGGCAGGGTTTTAAGGAATTCCCCGAATTTTATCATGTCTGTGGAAATCGCCGTAACGTTAATCACCTTCCTCAGCATCGACGACAGATTTGATCTGAACATCCGGGCAAATTTCTCATTCGTCATCTCCAGGGTGGGCATGCGACCCCGGATTATCCTGTCCTGGCTGGTCAGATCATAGGAATGAACCCCTGAGGAATCCTGAGGCTTCTCAACTTCCGTCTCGATCTCCCCGCCGGAAATCCCCCGCAACAGGGCATCGACTTCTTCCTGTGTTAATATACTGGACATGATCTCCTTCTATCTCTTAATCCCCTGTTCCGCCGGGTTAAATCATTGAATGACGAAATCGGTGAAATATACCTTAACGATCTTCCCTTTCGCGAGATAGGCATTGAGCCGCACCGCCACCTCGTCGCGCAATTTCTGTTTCCCGCCCAAGTCCATAAGTTCACCATAGGTTTTGGCCGTCAGCATATCCAAGACGTTATCTCTCAGCTTCGGCTTCAACTGCTCCAACTCTGCGACCGCCCTTTGGTCCGACACTTCCAACTGCATGACAACCTTTAGATATCGTTCTCCCTGATTGTCCATGAGATTCACAATGAAAGGTTCCATGGGCCAGAGGGCGCCGATCAAGGGACGAGGCGCGACGGGGCCTGCTTTTTTTCCGGTGTCGGTGCTTTTTAAAAAATACAGGGCGCCGGTGATGCCCAAAGCCAGCACGACAATTAAAGAGGAAGCAATGATGATGATCTTTAGATTTGATTTCTGCTTTTTTTCCGGTACTAATTCAGGAGCCTCTTCTTTTTCTTCCTTTGCCATTTTTTACCTCGCACGTTCCTTAAATATTATTTTGACCTCTATCCGTCTGTTTAATTGTCTGCTGCTTGCCGCAGAATTAGGCCACCTGGCCTTTGTGTCACCGTACCCGACTGCAGACAATATCTCCGGCGCCACAGCACCTTCATCAATCATATATTTCACGACATTTACGGCGCGGGCCATGGAAAACTCCCAGTTGGAGGGATACTTTCCCCTTTTCATTGGCAGATCATCCGTGTACCCCTCTACCCCTATCTCCACATTTTTTTTCGGCAATGCCGCCGCCAGGGATTTAAGCAATTGCTGTCCTTTCGGGGAAATATCCGCTGCTCCCGGTACAAAAAGCAATTGTTCACCCAGCAGCAGTGAAAAGCCGTCTTTGCCGGGATACACCAGCACCCCTCCCCAATTAAGAAAATAGTGATAAAGTGCCTTTTTCCGCTCCTCCGCTCCTGCCGTAATTTCTCGGCTGCGGACCTTCAGCCGTTCCCTTTCGATATCCCCATCGCGCAGGGAAGGTAAGAATTTTCGCACTACCGCCCTTTTGGCCACCGGGGACGATGAAGCCGGAGAGAACACCTTGCGCATCGCTGCCGCCACGCGCGTCAGTTTTGCCGTCTCAAGGTGAGACATGGAGACAATCAGCACAAAAAAAGCCAGCAGCAGCGTCATCATATCGTTAAAGGTAAGCAACCATCTCCCCTTCAGCTCGGCCGGCCGCCGCTTGTCCCCTATCTTCCTCATCTTCAATTCACCCATGTTTCTCCCGCTTACGGGGATTCACAGGACCTCTTTAAATTTCCTTGGTCAGAAAAATCTCGATCCTTCTATTCTGCATCCTGCCCTGCGGCGTATCCCCATGAACAAGAGGACGATAGGATGCGAACCCCGTCGCCGATAGCCGCCCGGCCGGTATCTTTCCCTTTTCGAGGCAATAGCGCAGAACGTTCATCGCCCGCGCCGCCGAGAGTTCCCAATTCGATGAAAAGACACCATTTCGCACGGGCGCATCGTCCGTATGTCCTTCGATGCTCACAAAAAGATTGCGCGCCTTCGCCACTTTGATCATCTGGTCCAGATAGGGATATATTTGCTTATTAATGCCGGCTTGACCGGGAGGAAACATGGCATCACCCTTCATCTGGAATTTTAATCCCCGACCCATCTTTTCCACGGACACATCACCCGCCGGGTCCGGTTTCATCCCGGCTTGCTGAAGCACGACGAGAGCCTCTCTTTCCCAGGCCGCTCCGGCCGGTGGTCTCCCCATAGGCAACGTTACCGATCGGGCCCTTTCTTTTTCCCCCCTTTCTTCCTCCTGATAGCCAGCGAAATTACTTTTTAATGCCGACAATTTTTTTCTGTCCGTTGCCGAATATGAAACAAGCATGACAAAAAGTATCAGCATGATCAGGACAAGGGAGCAGTAAATCGTCTGCCAGGCCGGTACGGGATCTTCAGCTTGTTTATTGATTCTTGACCTCATTTAAAGACCGATTTCCTCTCGTGGGGAGAAATGAAGGCATGGAGCTTCTGTTCCAATATCCGCGGATTATCGCCTGCTTGCATGGACAATATGCCGTTAATAATTAATTGTTTGACCATCAATTCCTGGGCACTCAGTCGTTTGAGCTTGCCCGCCAGGGGCAGAAAGATCAGATAGGCTGTAATGACACCATAAAAAGTGGTAACCAGGGCCACGGACATTGACGGCCCGATCATACTGGGATCATTCATCCGCATGAGCATCTGCACCAAACCGATCAGGGTCCCTACCATCCCCATCGCCGGGGCGTAATTTCCCATCGTTGTGAATATTTCCGCCCCCAAACGATGGCGTTCCTCGACAAAATCAAGCTCTGTCTCCAGGATATTGGTCACATCCACTGGTTCCAGACCGTCGACGAGCAAATTTACGGCTTTGATCAGAAAGGGGTCCTGCAACTTATGGGTCATATTCTGCAGGGAAAGCACGCCGTCTTTGCGAGAAAGCTTCGACATTGTAACGAGAAGATGGATGGTGTCTCTGGCCTTTTGCTCCTTTTTAAAGAAGGCATTTTGCGCAACCTTCATGACACCCAGAATATCTGCCAGCGAGTAATTAATCAGCGCCGCCCCCAGGGTACCCCCAAAGACGATGAGGGCGGAGGGACCGTCAAGAAACCATGTCAATCCGCCGCCGGAGGCAATGGCTGCGATTACCAGAGTGAAGGCGCCGATTATGCCGATGATTGTGGCTGAACCCATTTATTTCCCCATCTCGATCATGATCTTTTGGTGTGCAGGCCGGCAGCGCTTCGCCGTCTTATGGAAGCTCATTTGCAATTAATATACCATTCTCGGCTTTGCCCGGGATCGGTATCCGGAGGCTGATTGCAGGGCTTATCTAACCGAGAGATGCACGCCGGGAAGAAAAAAAGAAAAGAAGATTTTTGACAAAGGTCAAGAATTTGACGGAGAACAAAAGTGCCGGCTGGTGCCTTTCCAAAAGCACCAGCCGGCAGGGAAACCTGAAGAATTCCTTTACTGCTTCACGTTCATCAGTGTCTGCAACATCTGATCCGCCGTGGCGATAATTTTGGCGCTCGACTGATAGGCGCGCTGGGCGGTAATCATCTTGATGAATTCCTTGGCCGTGTCCGTGTTGGACATCTCCAGGGAACTGGACTGGAGTTCGCCCAGACCGCCGGAACCCGGCTTATTATTAACGGGAGGTCCTGAATCGGCCGTCTCGATGAAATAGCTGCCCACCTTGTTCAAACCCTGAAGATTGGTGAAATCGCCCAGCAGAATGCGGGCCAGGTTTTGCCGCTGGCCGTTGGAAAACATCCCTTCCACGATGCCGTCCTTGTTGATCACCAAGCTGCTTAAGGTACCGGGGGCATAGCCGTCGTTCTCCAGGGAGGAGATCCGTGAGGTCGTGGCGAAAGTCTTCATCGTCGGGGCAGCATGATCGGTTATGCCGACCAAATTCCAAGTTAAGGCCCCGTCGGTGCCAATCGTGCTGCCATCGCTCATGGTCCCTGACCCCGCGGGAGGGGCGTCGTAAAAGCGCACCAGGCTATTGGCCGGGTTCGATTCCGTGGCCGTGATGTTAAAACTAATAGTGTCTCCGGTACCCCACACGTGCGTGGCATCGTCTTGCAAGTTAAAGACAACGTCCGAGCCGTCGACACCATCGAGATTTACGCCCAACTGCGCGTCAGCACCGGCCGTAGCCGGAGTGAACGTGTACGTTGCGTTAGGATAGTCGGTAATATTACCGGTGAACTTCCACTTGTCGGCACTCCCTTGCCTGGTAAGGACAATCGGCCCGTTTCCGGGATTAGTCGGATCGGCAGGGTCGGTGGTTTTATAGAGCTGCCCCGGGTTGTTGACGACCGTGGAAGTGATCGTGCCGGTGTCCGCTACCCCTCCATTGACGGCGGGGGTCAGCGTCGGAGGAGCGGTCAAGTCACCGTTGTAAACCTTGCTTAAGTTCCCCGTGGAATCAAAAACTATCCCCGTATAGGTCTGCATGGTCGCATTGATACCGTCTAACGATGCCTGCATCGCCCAATAATTGGTGTCTCCCATCTTGGTAAAGGTGCTATTCAGATTGTGCTTCGCCCCCCGGGAATCGTAAACGACCTGGGAAGAATTAAAGGTCACCCCCGGGGGCGTCTGGGAATCCAGGGTCATCCCGACACCGAAATAACTCGTCGCACTGGGCTTTGATTGGGCATTCTGCAAATTAAGGGCGGACATGTTTTGGTACTCGATGATCCCGTCTAAATCAAACATATGGCCCTGCAGGGTATAGTTGTTGATATCGCTGAGTATCCCCGCATTGTCGATGTGAAAGCCACCTGCCCTGGTGTAGAGGGAATTCCCGTCTTTATCCTTCACGATAAAGAAACCGTTGCCATCAATGGCGGCATCGGTGGCATTACCCGTGGATTGGAAAGTGCCCTGTGAAAAAACCGTAGAAACAGCGGCCACGCCGACCCCCTGCCCCACCGAGGCCGCTCCGCCGCCCCCGGACAGACTCTGGCTAAGCATGCTGGCGAAGTAAGTATCCGCCGCCTTGAATCCCACCGTGTTGGCATTGGCCAGATTGTTGCCGATAACATCCATCTGCTTTTCACTGGCCGCAAGTCCCGTTGTTCCGATGTTCAATGAACTTGACATATTGTTACCTCCTTTAATGAAAAAACGCGCCCTTTATTTTATTGATCGTTTATCTTGCTTCCTTGTTCTCTAGAATTGGCATTTATGTCCCCGGGGCATTCACGGTAAGGACATCGGTGAAGGGAATATTCTGTCCGTTGACCGTCAAGGTTACGGCGCTATTGGTAAAATTAACCGCCGTGACCTGCCCGCTTACCGTGGCGCCGGTGTTTCCTCCTGCGCCGGCGGTCGCCTTGGCGGTAATTTCCTTGCCGATGAGACTGATTGATTGTGCATTCCCCTGGGTTGTAAAGGCGGAATTCAGATTGGTCAGTTGCTCAAGGCTGGAAAACTGGGCCAACTGCGTCGCGAATTCCGTCCCCTGCTGCGGATTGGTGGGGTCCTGATTTTTTAGCTGGGCAATCAGCATCTTTAAAAAATCATCCTTCCCCAAGATCTTCGTCTTCGCATTCGGGTCCGTGGCCGTGGTTGTCGCCGCAGTTCCTGTGATGGCATTGATGTCGCTCATAAATTCTCCTCCCTATTATCTATCAGACAAAAACGTTGATACCTCCCGTATGGCTCTCCAGGTTTAGCCCTCCGATGCGCGACACAATCGCTGTTGCTGCCCCCTGGCCCTGCGCCTCTTTGCCTGTCGTCTCACCCTGTCTCTCCCGCTCGGAAGTTTGGCCTTCCCACATGGCACTGTCTTGTCCCTGGGGCCCGTCCTGCAACAGGACGTTAAATCCCTCCATCTGCAATCCCTGTTGTTGAAAGATCTCTTTTAAGTGTCCCACATGACCCTGGAGAATCTGTTGCACCCCGCGGTTTTCCGCCGTTAAGACAACGTGTACCCGATTGTCCCGAACCAGGATGTCCAGATCAAGTTTACCCAGGCTCTCCGGGGACAGGGTAATCGTTACCCTTCCGGAACCCTTGCTCAGGGAGGGAGTCAACCGCTCAGCCACTTGCGCAATCAGCTCTCCCCCCGTAGGCATCAAGGCAACTCTCTGACTTTTGTTTCCCAGGGGTGCGCCAATCGACCCATTTAAGTCATTTAAGACGGAAACAACCAACGTTTCGTGAGAACGCACCTTGCTTTTCTCGGCTGGCAGTCCGTTTTCCGGCTGCCCATCGACCTCCACCAAGCGAAAATTATAGGGTGCCGTACCGGCTGCTATCGGCCTGATGCCGGCCGGCAAAGTCAAGTCCAGCCCCTGGTCTGCGGGACCGGAAAGTGAAGAAAGATTATTAGCAGGCGCGGCGATGTATGCCGACCTTGCTAAGATCTCCCGGCCCGGCACCCCCTTTTCCTCTATAAATATTTCCCCGCGGCCTTCACCGCTCTTGTTTTGCACAGAGGCATCCTTCAGGAGCGACATGACCGGGGCATCTTTTTCGCCGGGAAGGAAATCCTTACCCTCAGGAGGCACTCCCCCTTTACTTGCCTCCTGTTTGGTTTCTTCTATCAGTGACTTCACTAAGGTCGGAATATTATTCCCTCGGTCAGCCAGGAAAGGCCCTTCCTTTAGGTCCGCGGCGACTTCACTCTGGGACGGCAAGGAAGTTTGCTTTACTTCCCTTCCCCCGAGATAACCGGCAACAGCATTTTCCTTCAATCCCCGAACCCCTGCGGTGGTAGCGAAAGACTCTTCCCCGGAGATGAGAGGAGGATTTACATCGCCCGCCGGGGACTTTGCCAGTGTTGGCCGGTCTATGAGCCGCGAAAAGGTCGCCAGGCTGCCGGTTGACTCCTGCGCAGCCCCCGCCCTGTCTGCCGACCTCGGGGAAACATAATTCCCCTTTTCCAGCGCTGCCCGTTGAAGGGGCGGCAGATGCAGAACTTTAGACGCAGTATTTGCCGAATAAACTTTACCCTCCTGCGGAAAAACGGGCTCGGTTAGAGACATGTAGCGGGAGTTGTTGCTTCCCTCCTCGACAGTCTCAGACTGTCCGTTTTCACCGGTCGCCGACCCGGCCTGGAACTCATTAAGGTTATCTCCTGCTTTCTGCAGAATCTTCAGATCTTGGTACATTATCTGTTCCGGCAAATTTTTTTTAGCCATCCCCACATTGCTTTTGCCCCGATTATTGACGACATCGGTGAAGGTCCGCTCCTCTCTCACTTCCCCCTCTGATGCGGCGGGAGAGGCAAGCCGGGACAGGTTTAAATCCTTGGCAGCCAGAAGGGGCGCAATTTGCCCGCTTATGAGTCCCTCATAGCCAGTCTTCTCGATTACCAACCCTTTGGCTTTGAAATGCCCTAATCCCTGTTGCCCAATCACGGGTTTGCCCGGAGCGGCGGTGTCGGCGGGTTGATTTTTTTCCACCAGGTTCACTAAACCCGGCGCCGGCAGAAGGGATAACGGTGGTCCAGGGACGGCAGCGAGATTGGTCAAGTTCTTTGGCTCTTCCGGCGCCGGCAGAAGGGATGACGATGGCCCAGGGACGGCAGCGAGATTGGTCAAGTTCTTTGGCTCTTCCTGCCCCGCCAAAGGTTTGTTATCTGTAGGAGGCACTAACTTGTAAAGGGCGCCTTCCTCGACGGCTAATTCGCCACCCCGGAACAGGGCGGCATTTTCTCCGCCACCCACAAATAGCCCCTCTGGAAACGGGTCATTGGCATTTTTGCCGGGATTTACGCCGTTAAATCGCTGGTCTAAAGCTGGTGAAACCGCCGAAGCTGTATTGCTATCACCTCCCGGTGCTGCCTTAACTCCCTTCTCCGCGCCGGCTTTTGGCAGGAATGCCGATTTTCTGGACAACTTGGCATGAGGTAGTTCGGTTAATGCGGCGCCATCTTTGCCTGCGGCAACTCCAGCCTTGGTATCTTCAACTCCCCGGACACCGAACGATTTCTCCCGGGAACGGAGCAGGTGTTTATTACCTTTTTCTTGTCCCGCCATGCTTTTTCCCAGCAATTGCCCAAAAGGTAGGTCCGTTGGCTGCCAGCCCCCGACAGCAGGGACATTTTTGCCATTTTCTACTTTACCCGCCTCCAGCAAAAGTCCGGCAGAAGCTATTTCAAGCAGCCTTCCCGCCGCCGCTATGTTCGATGGACCTGAATGTTTAAACATCATCATCATAACCTTAGGACTGTCTTCTTTGTCTATGGATAGCAAGTGCCGTGCCAGAAAATTATGATAATATTACTTTGTAATATTAAGTACATAATGACAGAAAGGCGGATAATGCAGGGCAAGGGAGGAAATATTTTCCCCTCACAATGCTGGTTGTGAAAAAAATGCCTTTTTAGTGAGCTAGAATTTGCTTCCTTTTGAGTAGCAAATTCATGAGCGAACTATCCCGTTTTTATGGGAGAATAAAATCATTAAGTGAGAGGCTTACTAAGGATAGAACGGAGGTCTTGATCTATGGCGGCAGGCGTTTATTTGGTTTCCTGCTTCTCCAACCTGGTAATCTCGAAAGTAATCTTCACCGCCTTTTGGGGGCTTAGATAACCCCAAATGGCACCGGCCTTTTCCTTTTTCATATTCATGGTAATGCCGGCCGCAGTTTTGACATCCAATTGCTCCAGCATGACGCCGGCCTTCGCCGCGGGAGTGGCCTCATAAACCTTCGCCAGGTCCTTAAATCTTTTGTTATCAGCGGAATTCTGCAGTTCGGCGGCGGCCAGTGATTTCTCTTCCTGTGTCCGCAGCGTATCTATTTTTTCCACAATCTCTTTCTTTAGCAACAACAGCCTCTGCTCTTCACCGCTTAAATATTGTTCCTTCTTCTCCAAGGCAACTCTTTTTGACTCCAACGCCGTGAGCATATCGCGCACTTTCGTCACCTTGACCTCATCCCTGGGGGTCTTGTTCAGTTTGGCAAGATCTGCTTGTGCCGCAATGTCAGGTTCATATCTCATAAATGAACCCGGTGTGAAGGGCACAACCTCCGGTTTTTTCATCACCTCTCCCAGGGCCGCAATCTTGGCTAAAAAAAATAGCAGGACAACAACTTGCGTAAGCAGAATTATTTTTTTCATTTTTTCTTCCTGATAAACCTCGTAATCGCCGTTTCATCGGCATCCCGGCGTTCACGACCCGCCAGTTCCCTCTGGTACTCCCGGAAATGATCCTCCTTCAGCTTATCCAGGACCTTTCTCTGTTGCACCGCTTCTAAAAGTTCCGACCGGCGGCAATCTACTTCCGCACTGGTGGCAAGGACAATTTCCCGTTGCCGTTCTTCCTTTTTATTGAAAAGTTCATGATAGGTCAGATAGAGAGAAATATCGGCGGCATTGAAGGGCAAACCTTGCATTTTCTTTAATTGTTCCGTCAGCCGGGCCTTCTCCTCTGTTATCTCCATGAGCGCGACCTGTTCTCTTGCCAATTGTCTTTGTCCTTCGGCGAACTCCAGCTGCTTTTTTTCTTCCAGCACTTGACGATAGTTCCGGACGGATTTCAATTTAAATTTAAACATCGTTGCATTCCGAACATAGCCGGCATCCGAGGTCTATCCGCTCCTCATGGGAGTGGATGTTCAGCAAACAGGGAAGATAAATCATCCTTGGCTTGAGCGAAGCTTACCCGTTCGTCCATATCTTGACAAAGAAAGGCATTCACCCGGCCGATCATGGTCAGGGCGTAATCTACTTCCGGATTGCTGCCCCGCTGATAGGCACCAATATTTATCAGATCTTCGGCCTTCTTATAAGTAGCCAGGATATTTAAAATCTCACCGGCTTTTTTTCTATGGTCCTGATCGACCAGATCAGCCATGACCCGGCTGATGCTTTGCAGGGCATCGATGGCCGGATAATGATTTTTATGAGCCAAATCGCGGGAAAGGGATATGTGGCCGTCTAAAATGGAGCGGGCCGCATCGGCGATCGGTTCGTTGAAATCATCACCTTCCACCAATATTGTATAAAGACCCGTAATACTGCCCTTTCCCTCTATAGCGCCGCATCTTTCCAAGAGTTTGGGTAATAAGCTGAACACGGAGGGTGTATAACCTTTCGTGGTCGGCGGTTCGCCGATGGATAGCCCGATTTCCCGTTGGGCCATAGCAAATCTCGTGAGGGAATCTACCATAAGCAAAACATCGGCACCCTGATCTCGAAAATACTCGGCAACCGTTGTTGCTACGTAGGCGGCGCGCATCCTGATCAGGGGATGCATATCCGAAGCCGCCACCACAACCACCGACTTGGCCAAACCTTCCGCACCAAGACTTTTTTCCAGGAATTCGCGGACTTCTCGGCCACGTTCCCCAATCATGCCGATAACGTTGACATCGGCCTGGGTGTTACGGGCAATCATGCCCATGAGGACGCTTTTTCCCACGCCGGAACCAGCAAAGATACCCATGCGTTGCCCTTTGCCGCAGGTAAAAAGCGCATTGAAAGCGCGGACGCCGAAATCCATGGGCTCCCGGATGCGGCCTCTCAGCAAGGGATTGATGGGTTGCGCATAAATAGGATATTCATCCTCGAAAGGAATGAAACCTTTATTATCGATATGTTGCCCCAATCCATCGATTACCCTGCCCAGGAGCCCTTTACCCACCCGGACACTTGCTTTTCTGCCCAGGGAAACGATCTTGCAACCCGGTCCGAGTCCCTGCAGACTTTCCAGGGGCATAAACATTACCTTACCTTGCTTGAAGCCTACTACTTCCGCATCGAGAAACTTTTCTCCTCCGCTGGGCAAGATGCCGCAAACTTCACCGATGGAAGCCGCCGGTCCCTGCCCCTCCACCACCAAGCCGATAATCTCGGAAACCTTTCCGTAAGCCTTGATCGGACAGGCATGCTCCAACAGGCGATGATATTTCGACAAATCAATTGCGGCCAGTGCCATGCCTACTTCTCCAGGTCCCCGCGCTAAGGGGGGGATAAGGCCTGTTAGAAAATAACTCGTTCCTTATTTATTTGCTTACCGGGCCATAGGCCTCGATGACAAAGGAAAATGTGAAGTTATTCCCTGACGGGCCTTAGTTTCTTTTCAAAGCTGATTTGATTTCGCTTACGCGCTGTTCCAGCCGCGCATCCACCTCACCGGTCGTAGTTTCCAAAAGGGCGCCGCCTTGCTTGATCATGGCGTCGGCCTCGAAGCTAATATTCCTGGCGCCTTCCAAATCCAAAAGCAAATCCGGCTTTATTTCCGTTACATAACGATAATCATTGGGATTAAGGTGAATTTTCATACCCTTCCGCTCCACCACGCCTTTAACTGCCTCCCGCAGGACCGTAAGGATTACCTTATTGTTGCCCGAGACCTCCTCATAGATCACCTTCTCGGCCACCGCCAGGACCAGGTCCAGCATTTGCCCTTCCGCCTCGGCGAATAACCGCTTCTGCAAAGCATCCGCTTCCTGTAGCAAGCCATCGAGGGCTCTCAAGGTGGGTAAACTTTGCTTTTTTTGCCACGCCGCCCCGTCGGAATAACCCTTTTCATAGGCGGTCTGTTCCACTTGGGCAAGGTTCTTTTCGTATTCTTCCCGCCGGCGGCTTTCCGGAGACAGGGTTGCCATGTTGGAGGTTGAGCAGTTCCCTTCCCCTGCTGCTTTCCCAAATCCGGCCCCCTGCTTACCCTGAGGAATTTGCTTGGCCACGATCAGCACGTTCCCGGCCTTAATAACCTTTTCAGACAAAAGCATCCTCTTCCGGCCCCCGCAAGATCACAATCCGTCCCTCTGCCTCCAGCCTCTTGGTTATTTCCACAATCTTACGCTGACTCGCCTCCACCTCGGAAAGACGAATGGGGGGCATCATCTCCAGTTCCTCTCGCATCATCTCCGCCGCCCTTTTGGACATATTCCGGTAAATCTTTTCCCTCATACTCTCGTCCACTAATTTCAAAGCCCGGATCATGTCCTCACTGCTCACCTCGCGCAACAATTCTTGGATGCTTTTATCGTCCAACTTCAGTATATCATCGAAATTAAACATAAAATTACGAATCTGCACGGCCAGCTCCGGATCCGATTCCTCCATTGCCGCCATGATCGCGTTTTCACTGACACGATTCATCCGGTTAAGTATTTCACCAATGATGCGCGCCCCGCCCATCTCTGTATCCGACGTTGCACTGCTGATGATTTCCTTTTCCAGGGTATTGGCAATTTCTTCAATAAACTCATGGGGAACACTTTTTAACAAGGCCATTCGTTTAGTGATCTCGCACTGGAGAGGCGGGGCAAAATGTTCGAGCATCTGCGCGGCATGTTCGGGACGAAGATGGACAAGGATCAGGGCAATCGTCTGGGGATGTTCCCCTTTGGTAAAATCAGCTAATATTTTCGGATCCACATCGCGCAACTTTTCGATAATCGGATTGTCGGCATTTCTTATATTGGAAATATCACTCAAAATTTCCTCGGCTTGCACCTCGCCCAAGGCCTTCATCACCAAATTCCGAGAGGTATCCCCGTTTACGGTAATGCCTTCCCAATGCTCCTTGGCCAGCGTACAGAACTCCTTTGTAACGGAAGTAACGGTTTCCACTGTGACGTTGGAAATCCGGCCCATCTGCTTGCTCAAACGCTTGATTTCCGAAGGTCGGAGATTCCTCATGACTTCCGCTGCCACATCCTCATGTAACGCCAAGAGCATGACAGCCGCTTTTTCTTCATTGGTCATACACTGCTACCCTATCTCTGCCGGCAATCTTCTTGGATTTGACCGGGGTTGGTATACTTAATGAATTACTTTAACCACGTCCTCAATACCTCAGCAAATTTCTTAGCATCAGCGTCAGCCAGCTGCCGCGCAATATCCCTCTCGGTAAGCTCGCTATCCCCCCTGGCCGTCTGTGCCGCCTGGTAAGCCAAAATGCCGGCCTGTATCGGCGTTCCGATAGGGGGTTGCTGTTCTATCATTTCCACGCGCCGCGTCCCGTCGGTGGCCAGGATACCTTTGATCAGGGGACGAAGGAAAAAGATAAATAGGACGATTATCGCTGTGAAAATAGCCCCATACTTAAAGATAGGGTATAGAAAAATTATCTGTTCCTGCCAGGAAGTTTTTTCCGTGGGCTGTTGCGCCGTTTCCACCCGGCTAAAGGGCATCTCGGTAACCACAAGCTGATCACCCCGCGGCAGGTTGATCCCTGCCGACTTCTTCACCAATTCCTCCAGGGCATCCAGGTCCTTTTTGGCCCGGGGTTGATAAACTTCTTCACCTTTTTTGTTTTTACGATAGATCCCATCAATCAGCACGGCCACGGACAGCTTCTGTATTTCTCCCACAGGCAGGACCGTCTTATTCACCACGTGATTAATTTCATAATTTATCGTTTCATCCAGCTTTTCGTGCTCCCCACCCTCGTTTACCGGCGCACCCTTGCCAGCGGCCCCTTGGGGATAAGCGGTTTTGTCCGTTTGCCTCTTCACGCTTCTTATCACCGGAGATTCGGGGTCAAAATTCTCTTCTGTGCGCTCGGAAACGCGAAAATCCATGGCGGCAGCCACCCTGACGGCCGCCTTTCCTTTACCGACGACGTTTTCCAGCATCGATTGGATTCTGGCCGCCATCTCCTTTTCCGAGTTCCTTTGATATTCCACCTGCGCGCTTGTCATCTTGCCAAATCTAGAACCGTCTTGGGTTGTGGAAAGAATATTGCCCTTGCTGTCCACGATGATGACATCTTCGGGGCTTATCCCTTCGACGCTGCTGGCAACCAGATGGGCAATGCCCTCCACTTGTGCGGAACGCAGGGTTTTCCCCGGCTTTAACTTGACGGTCACCGAAGCGGTGGCCTTTTTCTGCTGCTCCAGAAAAAGCGATTCCCTGGGCAGGGCAAGATGGACCCGGCTGTGTTGAATCTCCTCCAGACTATTTATTGTCCGGGCCAATTCTCCCTGTAAAGCTCGCCGATAATTAAGCTGCTGTTCAAACTCCGTAGCCCCCAGTGATTTTGTATCAAATATCTCAAAGCCGACACCCCCTCCCTGCGGCAGACCGGCGGTCGCCATCTCCAAACGCAATTCCGCCACCTTCTCTATGGGCACCGAGATAGCATCACCGCCGGCGGACAATTTATAGGGTATCTTCTTTTCCTGAAGCTTGTTGACGATATTGCCGGCATCGTCATTGGAAAGGTTTGAAAAAAGTACTCCATATTCAACTTGCCCGCTCCAGTAAACCAGGAGACCAATGCCAGCTAAGGTAAAAAAAGCCGCAGCTAACAGTGAAACTTTACGGGTGTTACTCAGGGAGGTAAAGGCTATCCCTAATTTTGTGTAGAATTCTGAGAACGGATTCATCTATTACGGCCTGTTTATACGCGCCCAGGGGCGTCGTGGTTCGTTAAACCTGGATTCTCATTATTTCCTGATAGGCATCGATAATCTTATTCCGCACCTGCATCATGGCCCGAAAAGATACATCTGCCTTTTCCAGGGCAATGACGGCTTCATGAATACTCGCTGTGCTGTCTAATTGGACCTTGGCAATTGCCTCGTCGGCATTATTTTGAAGCTTGTTGATATCCTCGATAGCGCCTTTTAAAACAGAAGCAAAGTTCTGCCCACCCCCTTGTCCCGGGGCAGCGGGCTTGGGGCCAGACAAGGAGGGAGGCAATAAATCTCCACCTCTAATCAGCATATCATCCATAATTTCCATCCCTTACGTCATAAACATGCAGAATTATCTTACTTCCCGATATCCAGCGCCTTGAGCGCCATATTCTTGGTTGCATCGAAGGCGGTTACCACGGCTTCGTAATTTCTTGAGGTATTGATCATCTCGGCCATTTCCGTAATGGTATTCACGTTTGGCTTGGCGACATAGCCATTAACGTCGGCATCGGGGCTAGCAGGGTCGTGGACCATTTTTACGGACCCGTCCTCGGTAATCTTTTCAATCTTTACCGCACTGACCGCATTTTTCAGGACGGAACCGAAAGCGCCGGCTACCGGCTGAGCCGCTAAAACAACCGCTTTTCTTTTATAAGGTCCGCCTTCCGGAGTGCGTGTCGTTTCCACATTAGCCAGATTGCTGGCAATAACGTCCATCTTGGCCCGTTGTGCGGCCAAACCGGAACTGCAAATCCCAAAGGCCGTCAAAAAGTCCATCCTACCTTGTCTCCTTCAAAACAGTTGCCAGGCCTTTGAACTTCCGGGCCAGTAATTCCGCCGTTGCGTTGTACATAATATTATTTTCCGCTAGATTCGTCATTTCTCTATCGATATCGACCTTATCGCCCGTCTCCCGCACCTGAAATTGATTGTCCCGGGGGACGGGAAGCGGGAGGTGGTTTTTAGCAGTCCTGGCCAGTACCAGACCATTGTTTTTGTTGCCCGCCGCTTCGGCAAGCTGTGCGCTGAAAATCAGCTCTTTAGGCTTGTAGCCGGCCGTATTCAGGTTCACAATATCGGAAACAATCACTTCGTGCCGCGCGGCGCGAAAGTCGAGCATGTGAGAAAGAAGATCAATTGTTTTTCCAAATAGGGCCAGCACGGCAAGTCACCTCACTATTAATTTATTAACAAGCAAGTCATGTACCAAATATATCTCACCCCACCTTTTCAACCTTCAGGGACATCGCAACCATATTCATGGAGCTTGTTTCGCATCGTGCGCACACTAATGCCCAGTATCTTTGAAGCCTTTGTCCGGTTACCCTGAACCTTGTTTAAGGTGTCAAAAATAAGGTTTTTTTCCATATCCCGCAGGGTCCTTTCCCCGTAGACAGCAGGCAAGACCGTCATTTCCTCCCTGTTGGCCGGCCTTCCGGAGCCGCCGTCCTCCAGGCAGAGGTGCACCGGTGCAATCAACCCGTCCGGAGAAAGCAAAACCGCACGCTCCATCACATTCTCCAACTCTCGGACATTACCGGGCCAGGGATAACAGTTGATTACCGACCAGGCCTCCTCTGTCAGAGAAGGTTTCTGACGTTCATTTATCTCACTGTATTTCTTTAAAAAATATTCCACGAGCAGGGACACGTCATTTTTTCTTTCCCTTAAAGGTGGAATCTTGACGGGGATGACATTAAGACGATAGTAGAGATCCTCACGAAAGGTCTTGGCCTCGATGCGTGTTCTTAACTCGGCATTGGTCGTGGCAATAATGCGCACGTCAAGGGAAATCGGTGCTTTTCCGCCCAGGCGGTCCACTTCGGATTCCTGAATCACGCGGAGGAATTTAGCCTGCAACTGCATATCCATTTCGCTTATCTCGTCCAGGAGCAAGGTCCCCCCTTGGGCCAATTCAAACTTCCCGGGCTTAGCTTGGGTTGCCCCGGTGAAGGCGCCTTTTTCATAGCCGAACATCTCGCTTTCAAGCAAGTTTTGAGGAATAGCGGCACAGTTTACCGCCACGAAGGGCATATTTTTCCTGTTACTGTGCTGGTATACATATCGTGCAAACAACTCCTTGCCGGTACCGCTCTCCCCGTTAATCAGGATCGTCGATTTGCTATTGGCGACGTTTTTCAAGAGCTTAAGGGCATTCACAATACCATCGTTCCGGGTGATGATCTCTGTTCCCGAAACATAGGCTTCTTCCTTATCCTTCTCGGTGCTCCTGTTCGTGGCCAAAACATTTTTCACCGCAAATTCCAGGTCATCAAGGGAAAAGGGCTTCATGATGAATTCCGCAGCCCCTTCTTTCATGGCTTCAACGGCGGTTTTTACCGTTCCATAGGCGGTGATCAGAATTACCGGCGTACGGGGGGAAATCTTTTTCACACCCCGCAGCACTTCCATGCCCGTCATTTTGGGCATGCGCATATCCGTAACGACGACCTCAAATTTCCCTTTTTGGAACTTAAGCAGTGCATCGGCGCCGTTTTCAGCAGTTTCTACGTCGAAACCGCAACTATCCAGTGACTCGGCCAGGGCCTGGCGCATGGAAAGATCGTCGTCGGCAATCAAGATTTGCTTCATCATTGTCCACCCATCATGTTTCTAATCTTTACCCGTCATGTCCGCCAAGAACAACTCCCAGACCTTGCTCATGAGAGTTTGCCAGGGGAAGAAGAATCGTGAAAATCGTTCCTTTCTCGCTGCCTCTCTCCACGTGGATGGCGCCTTTATGCATCTCCAGGATGTTGTGAACATTCGCCAAACCCAAGCCGGAAGTGCCCTCGCGGGTACTGAAAAAAGGATCAAATATTTTCGTTATGTTTTCCACCGGGATGCCGATGCCGTCATCGGCGAAAATGATTTCCAGAAAAGGCCACCCCTTTTCCAGCCTATGACCGGCGGAGGAATTTTTTGTTTCTATATGCAGGTGGCCGCCCTCCGGCATCGCCTGAAAGGCATTGAAAATGATGTTTAAAAAAACCTGCTTGAGCATCTCCTCATCGCCCAGGACGAAGGGCTCTTCTTCAACCAACACCAGGTCCAGGGAAATATTGCCCTGCAGGGCCAATTGCTCGGCAAAAAATAAGGTGTCCTTTAAAATGACATGGATATTCAAGCTCTTTGAAAGGGGAAGCTTATTTTTGGTAAACATCAAGAGATTTGATATTTTGTTATCCATATTCTTAACGGATGCGACGATCTTGGCAACCCGGTCCCGATCCTTTTTTTCCGGCAAATCCTTTATCAAGAGAGAGGCAAACAGCTCGATGCTGCCCAGGGGATTCCTGATCTCATGAGCGATATTGGCCGCCATCTCACCCATGGCCGCGAATTTTTCCGACCTTTTGGCCATGTCCTCCAATTTTTCAATCCTGGTAATATCGCGCAAGATAAACAGGGTGCCGATCTCCTGTCCGTTTCTGGCCAGAACAGGGGAACCAAAGATTTCCAAAGTACGGCCTTTAAGCTTGATCTTATGCCCGGCATCTCCCCGGTGATATGCAGAGAATAAAATATCCCGCCACAATTCCGGCGAGATATCGCCAAACAGCAAGCTGATATGCTTGCCTTTAACCTCCTCCCTGTCCGTGGCGGTAAAGATGCCGGCGCAATGATTAATCGTCTCGATATGGCCGGCCGGATCCGTAACGACGACGCCATTGGTCAAACTCTCGAGGATATTCTGGAGGTAGTTTTTCATATCCTCTTTCTCGGCAATGGTCTTTTCCAACTCCTGATTTTTTGTTGCCAGTTCCAGGTTGATATTTTCAAATTTATGCTCCAGCTTGGCATAAGCCGCTTTGAGCGAAGCCGTCGCATTATTAAAGTCATGGAATGTCTGTTGCAACAAATCGTACTCTTTCATTTCTGATAACCAGTCTGTCCAAGGCGACGAGCGTCTTCACGGGCGTAATCCATCACCTTCGGCCAAAATTCGTCGGCGACTTTTGCCGTTGTCGTACGGAAAATTTTTTCCGCCTTGCCATAATCATGCAACAGCAGGTACCCTTTACCGATTCGATAGTTCAACCACCTACCGACGTTATCGTCCGCAAGATAGGGAATTGCCTGCCTATAGGCAGCAATTCCCTCCTCATATTGCATCGCCTCATAATAGGCGTCTCCCAGCCCGGTGTATATGTCGGCCATAATATCGGCTGGGTACCGCCCGGGATGCTGTTCCCGATCCTTTAAGACCTTAAGATAATTAGTAATCGCCGTTTCGGTCAGATGCAGGGCTTGCAGAGAACGTCCGTAATTCCGGTAGGCCGCGCCCAAGCCTTCACCGCCGGCAGGTAAAATATCGGCATAGAGAAGATTGGCTTTGGCATATAAACCTTTTTTATAATAGAGGTCGGCCAGGGTCAGCTTAATTTCCTTCCCCAATGTCTGATCCTTGCCTTTCCCTTCGTTCTTAAGCAGAAGGGTTAGATTCGCCTCCGCCGATCCTGCCCTGTCTTCCATGATATCGATTTTGGCCAAGGCCAAGGCAATCCTATTTCCCCTTTCACGATCCGGTGAGATTTCCTTCAAGGCCCCATAGCCTGCTGCCGCTTCTTCGTAAAATCCGCTGGCCAGCAAACTCTCCGCAATCTTGACACCGCTGTCAAAATCACCGACAAGGGAAAAACCTTTCCCGCCAGCTTCGAAATATAGCTTTGTCACGGCCAGGTAGTCATTTTTTCTGTAGTAGTTGTCTACCAGGGAAGGTAAGAGAATTCTAAGTTTTGTCCTGCCTTCCTCACCTCTCTTCCCCTCGGGGAATTGCGTCAGGCAGGCCAGGTAAATGTCAAAACCTTCCTTTAACCGTCCGTAACTTATCAGGGCGTCACCCTTTGACAGCATCACGGCGGCGGCGTTTTCCCCCTCAGAAGATTTGGCCAGCAGCCTGTCGTAGGTTTGCAGAGGCGCCAGGTAATCGTCGATGGAGATAATGCAGCCGGGAAATTTAATGCCCGGCCTTGCGACGCCGAGCCTCGCCATGGCAAGTGCACAGTCATCTGCCCCACTGCCGACGGGATATCTCTCCAAAAACATCCGGTACAGCTTAAGCGCCTGGGCTGATTCGCCCATGGCTTCCGAGATGCGGGCCATCATATAGAAAGCTTTTTTCCCCAACTCCGCAGAGGGAAACAAATTCGTATAATAAGTGAAGAGTTGCAGAGCCGTATCGAATTTACCGATGGCAAAATAATGATTGCCCATATTTATCAGGATCGTGACGGATATATCCTGTATATCGGGCCACTTCTTAAAAGCCCATTCGTACCATCTGCTGGCCGATTCGCTTTTCTGCAAGCGGTAATAACAATCCCCAACCGTATATGCGGCTATTTTCGCATAGCGGCCGGCAGGATTCTTCACCAGATAGGCGGTTAGTCTTTCTACCGCCCCGTCGTATTTCCCCGCTTGCCGGTCTATCATCCCGTGTCTGAAGGTTGCCTCTGGTGCTAAGGGGGAATCGGGATAGATGGCCACCAGTTTCTCCAGACTGGCGGCGGCTTCACGATAGTAATTCAATTTCTCGTAACTTTGCGCAATCCGGTAATAAACCAACTCGTTTCCCGCAGTGGGATCAGGTTGCTGCTGCAGAAATAATCGATATTTCTCAACAGCCGTGAGCAGCACCGGTGAACTCCCCTTCATGCCCAGGAAATAACAACAATCAGCGCTCAGACGCAACGCTTCCGAACGGACCGGCTGGGAAAGGGAAGATTGGGCCATCACCTTTTCCAGCAAATCCCTTGCTCTGTCATATCTTCCCGCCTCGAACTCCCTCCTCGCCGTCTCGAATTCTGCGCCGGCCGTACCTGAAGACGCGCCGACCTCGGGTGATAGCGCCGTTGGAAATTGCGGCGCCGGCACGGCCGCTTCAACGATGGTTGGAATAACCGCTCCCGCTTTCTTTCCAACCCTCTTTGAGGATTGTACAACGGCAAAGTTCTCAACGATGCGACTGCGGACGGTTCCATCTTTATTCCTTCGACTTCCCCCCAGACCCGGCACGATGTTTGCGCCCGGACCGGCTTCCTTCAAGCCACGTTCCTCAATCTTGCGGGCAGGTAGCGGGGAGGCAATAACAGTTGCTCCCACACCCGTTTCCATCATCTGACTAATAAGACATCCTATGATTGCCGCAATACATTTAACCTTGCACATTTTTACCTGCGTAGCCGCCCATTAAGAAAATTATTCCTGCCTATTCAGGACTCGGCAGCAATTAACGTACCACTTATAAAGGAAAACAGGGAAAGGCTGTTGTTCTGCCAAACCTCCGGAATAAACCATGCTCCCCTTTATTCTTAGCCGTCAAAGTGTATCCCCCGATTGCCAATTTTTTGACATTGCAATCATGAAGGAAGGGCACGGCCAAAATATAAAAGTTCGGCAAGGAGGTCATTCCTTGGTTGGAATTGGGACTGGTACAATAATTGCTTTTAATTTCGTTTTTTAGATAAAGTGATCAGCATCTAGGCTATGTACTTTAGGCCCGTCATCAGAGGGCTTGGACATAGCAGCAGGAGGAGCAAATATCATGGACACTGCAATAGAACCGGATATCCGGAATAATCGGGAATTTTCCCGTATCGACGCCCACCTGCCCCTGGAAATTCGTCTTGTTCCGCCCGAACAGCGTCAACGCCTGCGCTGCCGTATCGAGGAGTTAAAAATCCCGGCCCTTGAGCAGCTTCCCCCGGACGTCGATGATCCCCATCTCGCCGCGTGGCTGAAACTCATCCATGCCAAGCTCGATATTTTATTGAGCTTGCTGATGAATAATCAGCAGAGCCATGATCTTTCCCTCATTAATACGGAAAATATCAGTGGCGGAGGGGTGAGCTTCACATCCACCGAGGAATTTCATCTTGATGATATGTTGGAGATCAAGATGCTGTTTTCCTCACTGCTGCCAAGGGCCTTGCACTTGTACGGAGAAGTGGTACAGACGAAGAAAAAAGCGGAAGGATATTTCACCGCGGTCCGGTTCCTCCGTCTGGACGAGGGTCTCCGGGATGAAATAGTAAAATTTGTGTTTGAAAAAGAACGGGAACTCCTGCGCAGCAGAAGGGAGGTAATGCAAGAATAATGTTGGCGATCGTTGGCTTTATCATCGTTTCGGCCGCCATTATCGGCGGCTACCTGATGGAACATGGCAATCTTTCCGTTCTTTTGCAGCCGGCAGAACTGATTATTATCGGCGGCGCGGCGGTGGGCGCCTTTGTGGTTGCCTCGCCCATGAAAGTCATTAAAGCCGTTGGGGTGGCCACTACTTCACTATTCAAGCACAAACCATACACCAAAGCGGATTACGTTGAAGCGCTGCTGCTGCTCAACGGCATATTTTACAAGATCAGGCAGCAAGGTTTGGTCTCGATCGAATCCGACGTCGAAAATCCGGCCGAAAGCCCTCTCTTCACCCGCTATCCCGGCATTTTAAACAAACATCATGCCCTGAGCTTTATAACGGATACCTTAAGAACGGTGATGACCACGACCATTGCCCCCCATGAACTGGAGGCCCTCGTTGACAATGAACTGGAATCCCATCATGAGGAGGCGCTCCTCCCGTCTCAAACATTGAGTTTCATTGCCGATTCGCTACCCGGCCTCGGCATTGTCGCTGCCGTCCTCGGGGTCGTCATAACCATGGGCAAGATCAACGAACCACCTGCGGTATTAGGCCACAGCGTGGGGGCGGCCCTGGTGGGCACTTTCCTGGGCGTCCTCCTTTGTTATGGCTACGTTGGCCCCCTCGCAAAAAACATGTCCCACATCGCGATGGAGGAAATGCAATATTTAAATGTTTTTAAAGTTGCCCTGCTATCCTTCGTGGGCGGAGGCGCCGCCCCCAAAGTCGCTGTCGAATTCGGCCGTCGGGTCATACCAGAAAATGTCAAACCTTCTTTTGTGGAAATGGAAGAAAGTTTACGCCAAAAGAAATGATAGATGGCGCATTTCCCCTTTGAAAGTAAAGTATGGAAGACCGTCAACAACCCGTCATCATAAAAAAGAAAAAAAGAAGACACAATGAAGCCCACGGCGGCGCCTGGAAGGTAGCTTATGCGGACTTCGTCACGGCCATGATGGCTTTTTTTCTGGTCATGTGGCTTTTGGCTATGGTGGCGCCGCAGAAAAGGGCCAACATGGCAGAATATTTTAGGACTTATAATATCTTCACGGAATCCGGCACCTCTTTCATGGAAAAAACATCCCAGGTCCTTAATCAACCTGATAAGGGGTTCCGGGCCAGCCCCCATGATCTTTCGAGAGGTGCCGGAGGCGGTGGCCTGAGTTCTGAAGACATGGTGAAGAAATTAAAACGCGCCATTGAGGAAAAATTGCAATCCGTTCAGAAGCAGATCGTAGTGGATATAGTCGAAGGCGGCGTGCGGGTGCAGATCATCGATGCCGATGGCACCATGATGTTCCCCAGCGGGAGCGCTGTACCAACGGAAAAATCGAAGGAAATCCTGAAGCTAGTGGCAGATAATATCGCCGGTGTGCCGAATCGCGTGGCCATCGAGGGTCATACCGATGCGGCGCCTTTTAAAGGCGCGGAAACGACAAATTGGGAACTCTCCACGTCCCGGGCCTCGGCCGCCCGCCGGGAGCTGGAGCAAAACGGGATCGTTCCTTCCCGGATAGCGCGCGTCGTGGGATACGCCGATCAGGAACTCTTTATCCGGGAAAATCCCCGTGATCCCAGGAACCGCCGCATCAGCATCATCCTTCTGCAGGAGAAGCCGCCCCAAAATCCCGAACAGCGCCCAGCTCGTTCCTGATCCGCACATAATCAAAATTAATACTTATTTTGCTTCACTAAGGCAGATGTCAAGGACAAAGGAGCCGGCATCAATTTGGAAGGGTATGACGATGCTGGGCCCACCCAGGACATGGAGGATAGAGTGATTCTTTCCCGACACGACGGTGGGTATGGCCGCCGATATGTTCAGACCCTCCTTTTCCAGGATTTTTCTGGCGGCACCGGAAACCATGTTGGTGATCTCACCCACCGCATCCTTGATATCGCCATTCAAGGAAGGTATCGTTTCACCAAGCATGTTGGAGACGATCTTCAAAATACTGGCTTCGCTGAAGCTTAGCGCCAAAGACCCCTTTGCTCCTCCCGTTAATCCGATGATTCCGGAGACGTCACCGTGGGCCGCGTCGCCTTTTTTTAAATATGGCGCGCCCGCCTGCGGTTCCACAAATGCCATTGTTTTTAAGACACTGACCGTACCTTCCAGGAAAGGGTTTATCCATCTTACGTCCATTTTTTCATCTCTTTCTTTTAGTAAGTTAGAAATGGTTTACTGCAGTAAAGCATTTCGTGAACGAACTTATACCCCTCAAGGGGGTACTGAAAAAAGTCCCGTTTAGCGGGATTAGTAAGTTTATGCCATCTTCTCCATGATCTTGGCAATCTTCTCATTGAGGACTTCCGCCGTAAAAGGCTTGACAATATAATTGCTGACCCCGGCCTTGACGGCGGCAATGACATTGTCCTGCAGGGCTTCGGCCGTCACCATGAGAAAAGGAGTTTTGGCAATCTCGCTATCCGCCCGGACGGTCTTCAGGAGTTCAATCCCCGTCATATTGGGCATATTCCAATCAGAAATAATAAAATCAATTTTACTCGACTTTAAAACCCTCAAAGCACTGATACCGTCTTCCGCCTCCACGATATTTTCATAGCCACCTTGCTTTAATAAATTCCTCACCACTTTTCTCATGGTGGCAAAGTCGTCCACTACCAGTATTTTGATATTCTTCTCCATAAATACCCCCTCATATAGGACCGTTATGGCCCTTCTTTGTTTTCAGTTATCGCAAATAAGCCCTCGGTGTCCAAAATCAATCCGATCCGACCATCACCGAGGATAGCGGCACCGGAGACGCCTTTAATCTTGCCGAAACCATTGCCGAGGCTCTTGATGACCACCTCCGTCTTGCCGATGATCCTGTCCACCATAAGACACTTGGAACAGTTATCGTCCCCGACCACAACGCAGATCGCATTCCAGGGGTTTTCATACTTGGTCTTGACTCCAAAAAGATCATACAGCCTCACCAAGGGCAGCAATTGTCCCATCACCGTGACCAGTTCGCCTTTCCCAACCACATTATTGTAGTTCTCTGGACGGGGCCGCAGCACCTTGCGAATCGCCGTGGTCGGCAGGATGTAGTACTCAGGCCCTACCTGGACGATCATCCCATCAATAATGGCCAGCGTCAGAGGAAAGCTGGCGACAAAGGTAGTACCCTTGCCGGGAGCGCTTTCAATCTCCATCTTGCCCCGCAATTTCTCCACCGCTCCCTTGACCACATCCATGCCGACGCCCCGTCCGGAAACGTCGGTGACTTTATCGGCCGTTGACAACCCCGGCAGGAAAATCAGCCGCTGGATATCCTGTTCCGAAAGTCCTTCTCCACTGCTGATCAAGCCGTTTTTAATCGCCTTGTTCAAAATCTTTTTTTTATCCAAGCCCTTTCCGTCGTCGGCTATCTCGATGATAATGTTGCCGCCCCGATGATAGGCCCTCAAGCGGATGGTACCATGTCTGCTTTTGCCCTCCTTGAGCCTTTGTTCCGGCGTTTCTATACCATGATCAACGGAGTTTCTGATCATGTGGACCAGCGGATTATAGATTTCCTCAACCATATTCCGGTCAATTTCCGTTTCTTCTCCCACCATTTCGACCTCGATCAGCTTGCCGCCGTTTTTTGCCAGGTCCCTTACCAAACGTGACATACGCTGGAAGGTTTGCTTGATCGGCACCATCCTCAAACTGGTGGATATTTTCTGGAGAGCGGAGGTCATCCGTATAAATTGGGCGATATCCCGAACAAGATTCTTGTCGGGTTCGGTTTGATTCTTGATGTCCTGCTGAACCATGGACTGTGTGATGACCAACTCCCCCACCAGATCGATCAGGTCATCCAACTTCCGCGTATCCACCCTGATGTTAGAAAGATCGGAAACCTGTTCAGTCTGTTTTCTCAAAGCCTGGGAAATTTGCCTCGGTGTTACTTTGGCTTCGCTGATCAGGGTTTCCCCCAGTTTCTTACCGGGGTTGTCTTGTACAATTTTCAGGCTTTCCGACAGGGTCTCCGGTGTAATGACACCCTCTTCCAGAAGAATTTCGCCAATTTTCTTTGTCTTTTCAAGCGAGTGACCGCCATTTTCCACAATGGTAATGCGCTCCACCAGTGAGGAAATGTCAGATTTAAAGACATCCTGCAGCTTTCCTTCTAATTTGTCCTTTAATTGCCCGATCATTTCTTTTAAGGCATCTGAGCCATCGAGGACCACATCGATCACGGGCGGACTCACTTCAAGTTCACCGTTTCTCGCCTTGTCCAGCAAATTCTCCAAATTGTGGGCCAGATCGCGAATGTGATCGAGATTGAGAAAGCTCGCCACCCCTTTGATGGAATGGAAAGGTCGGAAAATCGCATTGATATAATCTTTGTCTTTGGGATTTTTTTCCAGATTCAGGATATTTATTTCTATTTCCCCGATATATTCCAGTGCCTCGGCAATGAAATCACTGAGCAGCGATTCATCTTGGATTTCCACCTTTTCCTGCCGGCAGGGCATCCCTGCGGCCCTCGCTTCTGCCCCGGGCTGGCAAACATCATCATCCACGGGCCCACCCTCGAGTGCCGAGGAAAGTGGTGATGCGTCCACAACCCTTTCCTTTACCGCTGCCCTCTCCCCCGTCAAAGAGCATACTCGATCAATAAAATCCTGGATATCGCCGTCATAACGGCCCGCATTCCGGTAATTGTCCACAATACTCTGGAGCAGGGAAATTCCTGAATCAAGAGCCGCCAAGCCCGCTCCCTTATCAACAGGTGCACCGATGACAATCTTCTCCAGGAGTTTATTAAGATGATTTGCCACTTCACCGGCCGGGCGTACTTCTTCATTTTCCGCCATCTTCATGACATTGTCCAGTTGGTTCAAAAAGGTACCCGCCGCCGGAATGTCAATCTCTTGACCGTCGAGAAACATGAAATCGGCAACCAGTCCGTTCAATACGCCCATTAAATTATCATATGCCATAATTACACCATCCTTATGACCTCAGAGGCAATTTGCTGAATGGGCAATATCTTGTCTACGGCACCCATTTTAATTGCCTCCTTCGGCATACCGAAGACGACACAAGTTTGCTCATCCTGAGCAATCGTGACCGCTCCCACATTCTTCATAGCTAGCAAACCTTCCGCTCCATCGGAGCCCATCCCTGTGAGGATGACGCCGATGGCGTTCGCTCCCGCATACTTAGCCACAGATTTGAAAAGTATGTCCACTGCCGGACGTTGATGGTGAACCATCGGACCGGTCTTGACCTCGACATAGTAGCGGGCGCCGCTCCTCCTCAGCAACATGTGATAATTGCCAGGCGCAATCAAAACCGTACCGGCGGCTACGGAGTCGCTGTCCTTAGCCTCCTTGACGGTGACGGCGCATAGATCATTCAATCTTTCGGCAAAGGTTGTGGTGAATTTTGGCGGCATATGTTGCACAACAAGGATGCCCGGTGAATTTGCCGGCATCCCGGTCAGGAGGTCCTTTAAGGCCTCCGTCCCCCCCGTGGATGCACCCACAGCAATGACCTTATTGGTGGTCTGAGCCAGGGCCTTAAGTGGCTCTCTTTTCCCCGCTTCGGATACCCCCCCCTGCTCCTTTTTTATAACTCTGGCCCGGGAAGCCGCCCTGATTTTTTCCGCCAGTTGCCCGCTCATATCCCCGACTGTATAGGAAGCGCCCGGCTTGGCGATAACATCCACCGCGCCGATTTCCAGGGCTTCCAACGTCAATCTTCCGCCACTGGCAGTCAACGAACTGACGACTACGGCGCGCACGGGATAATATTTCATGAGTTTTCGCAGAAAGGTAAGGCCGTCCATCCTAGGCATCTCGATATCCAGGGTGATAACATCGGGATTCAAACTCAGGATCTTGTCCCTCGCCACGAAAGGGTCCGGGGCCGTGCCGACCACCTCGATATCGGGATATTTGGACAACTCCTCAGAGAATATTTTCCGTACAATCGCCGAATCATCTACAATCAGTACCCGAATTTTATTCACCTTTCCCCACCTTTTCCCTCCCACCTCCGTCGCTATAGGGATACCAGTCGCTGTTGCGTAAATCGGCCACCTTATAGACAATGGCTTCGTTACTGCTGGTATTATAGACGATCTTCCTTCCCAGGGACCCGCCCAAATCCTCGGAAACAACCTCGATCCGGTAACCCCGCAATATCTTTTTAGCCGTCCGGATATTATCCCCGGCCACCTGAGCGCCGGCTCCGGACACCTGCATTGCGCCACCGAATATCTGCGCCTTCAGGTCACGCACATTGGTACCCTCTTCCAGGAACATTCTTACGAGATATGGAAGCGCCACATTTCCATATTGGGCGGTGGCCCTGGCCGGCGAGTCGGTTCGGGGATAGAGATAGCTGGTCATCCCCCCATATTTTTTTTTTTGATCCCATAATGAAACCGCCACATGCGAACCCAGTACCGCCGACAGCAAAGAAGGCTCGGCGTTTAGATAAATGTAACCCGGTAAAAGAAAATACTCGAAAAGCTGGAGATCTTGTCTTTTCATGTATTTTACCTTGACCTCAGAGTTAAATGCCGCCGCTGTCCATTATCAGGGCAAGGCTCTCCCCAGCGCCTGCCGTAAAATCCAACCTTAAGGTATGAGCAGATGCGGAAAGATAATTCGCTATTTCTGTCGTACCAGCTTCAAAGGTGGGGAGGGAAAGATCGAAAATCGAAGCAGAATCGACCTTGCGCAGAAAATTGCCGCAGATCATGTTCACCGCTTCCTTAAGACAGTCTCCCCGCAGATTTTCCGTTATTCCACCCTCCTCGATGTTAAGCATGTTTCGCACCATGGACTCTGACAAAGAGTGTGAGGAGAACACGGCCAAATTCCCCTGAAAAGGTCCCCCGAAGTCAATAGAGGCCCGATAGCGATAGGCTTCGCATTCGCTATCCCGCGGTTCCAGAAAGGTATAAAACATCTTCTCAAATACTTCAAAAATCGACTCCGTCAACATCTGCCGAATCTTCGGTGTATTGTCCATCGTCCCCTACTCCTATCACTTCATAAAGTTTCTTCCTCAGGTCCTCGGGTAAAAAAGGCTTTTTTATGAACCCCTGCGCCCCGCGGGCAAAGGCTTCCCTTACCCGCTCCGTGCTACCCTCGGTCGAGATGATAATTACGGGAATTTTCCGGTAGAGATGATCCTCTTGCAATCTGCTAAGCAGTTCCAGACCGTTGACTTCCGGCATATTGATGTCGGAAATAATCACATCTACCCATTCATCGGTCAGAGTTGCCAAGGCCTCCCTGCCATTGGCTGCTTCCAGACACCTGTCCATTTTAAAACCTGACATGGCGACGATTTTCTTAATCACGGCGCGCATGGCAATGGAATCGTCCACAATCAGTACATTGAACGACATAGTCCGCCTCTCTCCTGTTTGGATGTCAACTTACTCCTATCCCGACATCATCGTGACAAAATCCCGGGCATGCTGCAGATCCTCCACCAATTCCAGTATCCCCAGTTCCAGATCCTTTTCATGAAAGGAAAACTTTTTCATGACCTCGCTTATCCCCCGATGCGCCAGGTCGTCCATCCCCCCAGTGATCCCGGCCATCAGGCAGATCTGATCAGCCAGATAAACAAGCCAGACCAGTTCATCATCGCCGGCTAAATCCGGACGGTGATGATAAGTCAGGGCAACTTCAATCTCGGCGGGATAATGCCAGTAGGCGGCAATCCTGCCTCCCAGTGCAGCGTGATTAATACCGATAACCGCTTCTTCCGCTTCCAGAAAAGAATAGCTCCCGCGGGAAACGAGGGCCATGATTTCTTTTTGGGACTCCTGTACGAATTCACCCATGACAATTTTTCCAATATCATGAAGAAGAGCGCCCAAATAAAGAGTTTCATGCTCATGCTTTAAAATCTTGCGTGCCAAAATCTGTGACATCAGTGCAACCGCTACGGAATGCTCCCAAAGTCCATGGGCGGCGTCACAATAGCCGGGACCGGACTTCTTAAAGAAGCGCGAAATGCCGGCAGTCTGAACGACGCGCACCAGATTATTTTGACCGAGATAAACAACCGCATCGTGGATACTGCCTATCCGGCGCCGGGGAGAAAGGTAGGCGGAATTACTCATTTTTAAAACGTTCGCCGCAATGGCCTGGTCATACTTGATCAAACCCGTCAAGGCGTTTACAGAATAATCTTCATCCCGGAGCATTTCGGAAATCTTCATGACGATCGCAGGAATGGCCGGAAGCTGTTCAATGGATCGCAGGATTTTATCGATCATCTTAGCTCCTTTTTCAGGCCCTGGGAATTCTTAACCATGACTTTACCGTCGGCGATGTTTAAGAGGACTGTCCGATTATAATTACTTCCCGTGTCTTCGGCTTCGATAAATACTTTGTTCCGCCAGAATATCTTACGCAGGGCCATGACATTTTTTTCGCCGATGCGGAAATAGTTTGTATTGTCCAGGATACTGGCCCCGCCAGCGACTTTTGTGACGATTCTTCGCTTATCAGCACCAAAGGCATAACAAGACCTGAATAAAAGCTGGATGCCCGTATCGGCAAACATCGGAGGATTTCCTCGGGCCTTGTCCGTGTCCAGTGATGAATCGGGCAGCATATAGTGCAAGAGTCCGCCCACTTTGACCACGGGATCATAGATCACTACGGCAACACAGGAGCCGAGCGCATAGGTGATCAGAACATCACTGGGTTTATTGCTGACCTTAAGATCTGCAATGCCCACTACAACCTCACTCATATATTATTTCCTGTATACGCTGGGCTCCATGTATTTTAAAGAATGTTTCAACCCCGTTAGACTCTCCGAATGACCCACAAAGAAATACCCCCCGTCAATCAAACTGCCATATAAACGGGAGACAAGATCTCCCTGAGTTTGCTTGTCGAAATAGATCATGACATTGCGACAAAATATGACATCGAAGAGAACGCCCGGCGGCGGCGGGTCCATAAGGTTAAACCTGCTGAACTCCACCATCTCCCTGACTTCGCTCTTTACACGACAGTATCCCGCCCATTTGCCCATGCCCTGCTGAAAAAATTTCTTTAAAATATGAGGAGGGACATTTTCCATCTTCTTAGCAGGATATATGCCGCCCGCCGCTGTTTTTAGAACACTGGTGCAAATATCAGTGGCCAAAATCTTCACATCCCCTGGCCTGTTCTTTAGAGCTTCCCGCAAGGTGATGGCTAGCGAATACGCCTCTTCACCGGTTGAACAACCGGCACTCCAAATGCGCAACCGGGGTAATCCTTTACCAGACTCCATTCCCGGCAGTTCCGTCAGGATGGCAGCGAGTTTTTGGAAGTGGCTATCCTCCCGAAAAAAATAAGTAAGGTTCGTGGAGATGGAATCTATCATGCGCACCAACTCTTCCGTACCTTCCTCCGTAATCACGTACTTATAGTACTCGGCGAAGGAAGAAAAGTGCCCTTCCCGCAAGCGTTTTCCCAGACGCGCCTTGACCAGCTCCTTCTTACCTTCGTGAAGGTTTATGCCGCATTTCATGTAGACAAGCTGGCTGATCTTTTCAAAATCAATTTCCCGCAGATCGGATTTTTCCATACCTTTTATTGCCGTTTTCCTCTCTGAAAGCCGTTAATTGACTAACTGTTCTGAAGGGATCATCGGTATTTTGACGCAACAACTTTAATTGAAACTCCAAATAAGATTATAAAAAGGGAGGTGGGTAAAAAGACGGGATAAGAAAAAAATTGAAGGGAAATGGGGTTAGGGGAAGAACGTTATTTCCGTAGATTTTTATATCGCCCCTGCCAGCGTTGTATCTTTTCAAATGCCTCTTCTACTGTCCGTGCCAGCAACTCCGGGTTAATGGGCTTTGTAAAATAATCGTCAAAACCGGCCTCGCGGCATTCTGCGATCTCAAATAAAGCGCCCCAACCGGTCATGGCATTAATAATGGAGACCTGATTTGTCCTGCGGATCTGGCGACATAACTCAATCCCATTCATGCCGAACAACCTGAGATCCAGGAAGACGACATCGATGTTTTCTTCCTTCAATACCTCCAGCGCCTGGTCGGCATTCTCGGCTAAAACGACATCATAACCAGCAGCACCCAGGGTATCGGCGAAAAGTTCGCGGATGTGCAGCTCATCGTCCACAACCAGGATTTTTCCTCTCATTACCGCCTCTCCTTAAAACCTTGACCGGGCAGCTTATTCGCCTGGAAGGTCCTGCCAACTTTTTCACCTACCTGATCTTCGGACACACACATGCGCTCCTTATCATCCCAAATTATCGAGCATTTGGAATCTTTTCAATTTTTCCACCAGCGTCGTCCTGTTCAGATTAAGCAGTTTGGCCGCGCGGTTCTTAACCCCACCGCTTCTCTCCAGGGCCAGCAGGAGTAGATTTTTCTCAAAATTTGCCACAGCCAAATTAAAATCCACCTCACCCTGGTTAAACTCCTCCTTAAAGACGTTTAACTCAGACCGGTTGACGTCGTTATTAATCCGGGCGGGAAGATCCTCAATACCGATCACGCCATGTTCCTTCATAACCACCAGCATTTCGATTAAGTTCTGTAGCTCCCTCACGTTTCCCGGCCAGGGGTAGTGAAGTAACTTCTCCATCGCCTCGGGGCCGATTTTTTGGATATTCTTCCGCTTCAGCTTATTATATTTCGTCAGAAAATGATCGGCCAACAGCGATATATCGACTCCCCGTTCCCTGAGAGCCGGTAGATGAATAGGAATGACGTTGATGCGATAGAAGAGATCCTCCCTAAACCTTTTCTCCGCCACCGCTTGCTCCAGGTTCTGATTCGTGGCGGTGATGATGCGCACATCGGCATTGATGGTCTTTACGCTGCCGATCCGCTCAAACTGTTTTTCCTGGATGACTCGCAGCACCTTGACTTGGAGAGCCGGGCTCATGTCGCCTATCTCATCAAGAAAAATTGTCCCGCCCTGGGCCAATTCAAAGCGCCCGACCCGTTGGCGGATGGCACCGGTAAAGGCACCTTTTTCGTGTCCGAAAAGCTCACTTTCCAGGAGCTCCTCGGGAATGGCGCCGCAGTTCACTGCCACCAGGGAGCGGTTCTTTCTATCGCTGTTGAAGTGGATGGCCCGGGCAACCAATTCTTTCCCCGTACCGCTTTCTCCATAAATAACCACCGTGCTGTCCGACGCCGCAACCTTCTCGATTTTACTGAAAACACTCCGCATGCATTCACTGTAACCGATCAGCTTGCTGAAATCGTATTTTTCCTTAATCTGCTCCTTGAGAACGACATTCTCATCACGAAGTTTGGCATAGGAGAGAGCCCTTTCTACGGCAAGCTTGACAAGATCATCCTTAAGAGGTTTGGTGATATAGTCAAAGGCGCCCAGTCTCATTGCCTCAACAGCCGAATTAATGGTTCCGTAACCGGTAACGATGATCGCCACACAATCAGGATTGCTGTCCTTGATCAGCTTGATCAGCGCCAAACCGTCCATATGGGGCATTCTTAAATCGGAAATAAGGAGGTCATATTGGTCCTCGGCAAAGGTCTCCGCGGCCTGGCTGCCGTCGCTAACGGCCGTTACCTCATAACCGTCCCTTTCCAGCAGTTCGACCATGTATTCTCTGCTCGCCCGATCATCCTCGGCAATCAATATCTTATTTCTTTTCATTTCTTCTCACGCCAAGAAAGTAACGCCATGTCTATGTCACCTTTTCGGCTAATGTTTTTCTGATTACCCGGGACAGTTCCTGGATGCTGAAAGGCTTCTGCAAGAAAGCCAGGCAGCCCCTTTGCAGGATTTCGCTCACCTTATTATTCAAACTGTAACCGCTGGAAAGGATAACCTTGACCAGCGGGTTAATTTGCTTCAGAGCATCGAAGGTTTCACCCCCGCTCATGCCCGGCATAATCATGTCCAGAACGACAAGCGAAATTTCACTTTTGTTGCGCCGGTAAATATCGACCGCTTCATCTCCGGAAGTCGCCATGATGACATCATAGCCCAACACCTCAAGAATTTCCCTCGTTACATCGATAACCATTTTTTCATCGTCGATGACGAGGATAGTCTCCGTGCCCTTTGATAATTCCGGGACATCTTCTTTTTCTTTCTCGGCTTTATTATTAGATGCCGGGAGATAAATACTAAAAACTGAACCCTGGCCTATCTCACTATTAACATTGATGATCCCTCCATGAGCCTTGATTATGCCATAGACAGTCGCCAAGCCCAGTCCGGTGCCCCGTCCCATTTCTTTGGTTGTAAAAAAAGGCTCGAAGATCCGGGCACGCACATTCTCTTCCATTCCCACACCCGTGTCGGACACTGTTATCTTCACGTAACGGCCGGGCTGCACAAAATAATGCTGCCCATCAGTATGGTCGAGTTGGCAATTCTCCGTCTCCAGATAGACGCTGCCTCCATCAGGCATGGCCTGCCAAGCGTTGACGTAAAGATTAAGCAACACTTGCTCCACCTGCCCCCGGTCCGCCTCCACCGTCCAGAGATTGGGCTCATAATTCTCGTAAATCCTTATCTCCTTCTTGGCGCGACCGAAAATAGCGGCCGACTTGCCGATAACTTTATTCAGGTTTATCGACTTTATTTCGTATTTCCCTCCCCGGGCGAAACCAAGCAATTGCTTTGTTAAATCAGCGCCGTTTTGCACCTGCTGCTCGATGTTTTTCAACCTGTCATAATGAGGATGGTTGGCATCCATATCGAAGAGCATAAGGGAGATATATCCCTGAATTCCCATGAGAAGGTTGTTAAAATCATGGGCAATCCCCCCGGCCAAGGTTCCTATGGCCTCCATCTTCTGGGCTTGAAGGAACTGAACTTCCAGCTTCTCTTTTTCTGCATCCGCCTGGACTTTTTCAGTAATATCGGTAACCAGACCGCCAATTCCTGTTCTTTTATCGGCAAGCCCCATGGAGAAGACCTTTAATTCATGAACGCGCCCCTCTATCAATCTGTCCGAAACCAAGCTAAAAAACCCAGTTCTTAGCGCCTCTTTTTCCGCCTCACGTAATTTCTCAGCCACCCTCTGAGGCAGGAGCTCAAAATCCGTTTTCCCCAGAACCTCCTCCTCCTTCTTGTTGAGCCACTGAAGAAAAGCCGTATTGACGAGAAGATAGCGGAACTGGTCGTCTTTCAAGAAAACCATGCTCTTGATGCCGTTCATAAGTTCGCGGTGCAGGGCTTTGCTTTTCTGGAGAGACGCTTCCACCAATTTTAGCTCTGATATATCTTTGGAAACAACGAGTACGGCATCGATCCGTTCCGAAGCTTCCGTATCCTTCACTGGGCTGAAGGTACGAAGGAAATGTCTCCCGTCCCGGTGGCTTTTGTGTTCCTGCTGGCGGGAGATACCTTTGCTCAATACCTCCTTAACGATTCTCGTAAATTCACAGGTATTTTCCGGGGTGTGGAATTCGCCGTAGCTTTTTCCCAGGACCTCCTCCATGGGAAGATTAAGACGTGTCAGAAGATGCCTGTTATTTATAAAGATATAACGGCAATCCCCATCCACCATAAAAAGGGAATCAGTGCTCGATTCCAGCATCAAACGATAGACATTCTCCGCCTGCCGGCAAACGGCCACTTCGTTTTCCAAACGCGTTATTGTCTCCCGCAACTCTTCACAAGAAAGTTCGTGCACTTCATTATCTCCCATCGGCTTTCCTTTGCATCAAAGACGATTGTAATAAGACGTACTTAACGCTCTTACCAGCATAGCTGTTCGAAGCTAGAAATTGTTCACCGGCAACAAACAATTTCGTGAACGAATTAATCCCGCCAGCGGGATTTTCCCGTTTATCGGGGTCATGGGATGGCACTTCAGAACCTATGAATCTGACCCGCTATACCGCAAGACTACCAATATGGCAATAGCAATTTTGACGGCTTCGTAAAAAGCACCGAGTGCTATTCAGACTTTGAGACAGGCGATTACTTCGATATGTCCGGTTTGCGGAAACATGTCGACAGGCTGCAAACCGGTTAAAGTTAATCCCCTCTCCACGAGATAACGAATATCCCGGGCCTGGGTCGCCGGATTGCAGGAGATGTAGATAACCTTGGCCGCTCCGGCGGCCAGCGTCGCCTCCAAGACGTCCCTCTCGCAACCGCTTCGGGGCGGGTCCAGGATAATGACATCCGCCTTTAACCTTTGCTTTACAAAGCGCTGTTGCATGATGCCGGCCACATCTCCCTGTAAGAAAGCAGCATTCTCGTAACCTGCGGCACGAAGGTTTTCTCGGGCGCATTGCAGGGACTCTCCGTTTATATCGATACCTAGGATGCTGCCTGCATAAGGGGCTAGAAATAGAGAAAAGAGTCCCGCCCCGCAGTACCCGTCAAGCACCGTTTCTGCGCCATTAAGATCGGTAAAGCCCAATACCTGGTCTACTAAATCGCTTACCAAAGCGGTATTGACCTGGAAAAAACCCCCATAGGGTACAAGGACCTCCCTGCCTTTGACCTTCCTTGTCAATAAAGGGTGGTTTTCGTGATCCGCAGGCACGGGGACGATCATTCCTTCCTCGGGAGATGACCAAATAGTCCGCCTGTCCGGCCGGCAGCTTCCTTCCCCTCTCTGCAGCGCCTCGCGAAACATTTCGCAGGAACGATTGATGCTCTCCTCAACGATTTCACACCGGGCGATGTCCAGGACGTTGTATTTTTCGAGAGAGCGAAAGCCCAGGCTCATAAACCTGCCCGCAGCTGTCGTCCGGATGTGGTAATCCGCCTTGCCCCGATAGTGAAAGGGCCGGGGCGAGGGGATAATCCTGCGCAACGGGGGTACCGGAAATCTGCCCAATCTGGTAAATATCTCACCGACTTGCTTTTCTTTAAGAACCAGCTGTTCCGAATAGGCGATATGCTGCAACTGACAGCCGCCGCACTTCCCGAAAGACCGGCATGGTGGAGCGACACGGTGCGCAGAGGCTTTTAAGATGCTCCTCAGCTCCCCCAGGGCAAATCTCTTCCGTACCGACAGGATCTTCACTTCCACTTCCTCACCTGGCGCCGTGAAAGGCACAAAAACAACCATGCCCTGGGCGCGCCCTACCCCGGCGCCGCCAAAGGCTACGTTCTCAATCCTCAGGTGATGCACTTCTCCTGCCTGTAAACCACCAGCCGTCATTCCTTCCCTCCTGCCTGCCCTTCACATCCACATTGATAAAAAGGCGCAACCCACACCTGCGTTGGGTTTGTCACCCTTCGTCCCGAAGGAACTCAATACCTAACATTTAGCATTTACCTTTACAAGGAGAGCGAATGCTGGTAATGAGTTCGCCATAAAATCCAAATGGAGAAGTGCGATGTGGTACGTGAAATTTTAGCCTGACTAGGCCAAGCGGCGTCTATGCCGCTTTCCCAAAGCAAGAGATTTTTAACATCCTAAGGAAGGTCATCTTGTCCAAAGTACGCAATTCCCTGCTCTGCCCGAACTGCCGCAAGCTGATCAGCGCTGATGAGCCACGCTGCCCCTATTGCGGCTTGTCAAGGCCGGGGGCACACCGGTTCTTTTTTCGCGGGTTCAACGATCTTTCCACCGATATAACTAATATCATAATTTTTCTCAATGTGGGATTATACATTTTATCGCTTATCTTCAGCGCCTCCAGTCTCACCTTGACCGCTAATCCCTTTACCCTCCTCTCCCCGTCCCAGGCAGGGCTTTTCCTCCTCGGGGCAACCGGTACGTTACCGATTGCGGGTTTCGGGCGTTGGTGGACACTGATTTCGGCCTCCTTTCTGCACGGCAGCCTGATGCACATCTTTTTCAATATGATCGCCCTTGCTCAATTGGCGCCCTTCGTAGTGCAGGAATATGGCGTCAACCGTTTTGCCATCATCTATACCCTCACGGGCATCGCCGGCTTTTTCCTGTCTTTCCTGGCCGGCATTCCTTTTACCATCGGTGCTTCGGCAGCCATCTGCGGCCTGATCGGGGCCATCATTTACTATGGAAAAACGCGGGGAGGCTTTTACGGGGAGGCCATCTACAAACAAGCCATGGGCTGGGTTATTGGCCTTGTCATTTTCGGACTCTTAGTTCCCGGCATCAACAATTGGGCGCATGGGGGCGGTCTTGTCACGGGCCTCCTGCTGGCGCGTTGGCTGGGCTATCTGGATCAGGGAAGGGAAACCATGCTTCACAAGATGCTGGCACGGGGTAGCCTTTTGCTGACGGCAATGGTTTTGCTGTTTGCCGTTGTTCAGGCCGCCTACCTTAGCTTTTAATCAGATTGTTTTACATCTGAGGTATCCAACCCTCGGCAGGAATGGGGATAGGAATAGTGGGCATAGCGGACATCGTGGGATTGGTCGCGGCAGGTCTGGGAACCATAGCAACGGCGCCCCAGGTCATAAAGGTTTTCAAGACAAAGCACACCAGCGATCTTTCCCTGGGAACCTTCGGCATGATCACTGCCACTCTTTTTTTATGGTTGATCTATGGTCTCCTTATCCGCTCCTTCCCCATCATTGCCGGTAATGCAGTGGGCTTTGCTTTAAACCTCTATATTGTCTTCATGAAAATACGGCATGGATAAGAAAAACACCGGGGGAGCGAAACAAAAATGGGGTAAAATTATTGGGCAGGTTGATCCTGGCATCAGCCTCCCCCCGCCGCAGTGAATTACTAAAGTTCCTGGGACTTGACTTTGAGGTCACGCCCAGTTGCATCGACGAAAGGGTCCGCATGGGTGAGACTCCGGAAGGGCATGTGCGCCGCCTGGCGTTGGAAAAGGCCGCGACGCTGTCTGACTGTAATCCGGAAGCATGGGTCCTCGGTGCCGATACCATCGTCGTCATCGACGGCGACGTGCTGGGCAAGCCGGCTACGCCCGGGGAAGCAAAAATAATGCTGGAAAAGCTGAGCGGACGGACGCACCGAGTTTATACAGGTGTGGCCCTCCTCGGCAAAGCGGCAACGGTCTGCTTGAGCGAGGTCGTGGTTTCCGATGTCTTGTTGAAGGAACTGCCTCAGGAAGAGATTGCTTGGTATGTGGCGACTCCGGAACCTTACGATAAAGCGGGCGGCTACGCCGTTCAGGGGCGGGGTGCCTTCTTTATCAGGGAGATACACGGATCTTATACAAACGTGATAGGCCTGCCGCTCTGCGAAACGGTAAACATGCTGAAGTCGGCTGCGGCCATAAAATTTTCGTGACCAGACCATGAATGGGGAAATCCGATCCAATATCGCCTTTATCCTAAACGTCATCAGGGAAAAGTCCCTTCAGTGCGGCCGTCGTCCCGAGGAAATCAAGCTGATGGCAGTAACCAAAACAGTGCCTGCGGGGCGGATCATGGAAGCCCTGGCTGCCGGGATCTGCATCATAGGGGAAAATTACGTCCAGGAAGCACTGCCCAAGAAGACCCATCTTGATGAGCTGGGAATACCTGCTGAATGGCATATGATCGGCCATTTGCAAACCCGGAAGGCGGCACAGGCCGTCCGTCATTTCTCGATGATTCATTCGGTAGACCGCATTGAGCTGGCACAGGAACTTAGTAGGCGGGCCAGGGCGGACGCAAGAGTCGTTAAGGTACTCATCGAGGTTAACACCGGAGGTGAAACGTCCAAAAGTGGCGTTTCACCCCGGGAAGTCCTCGGTCTGGTTAGAAATGTAGCGGTGCTGGAAAGCTTGTCCCTGCAAGGTCTCATGACTATTCCTCCCTGGTGTGCCGATCCTGAGAAGGCCAGGCCCTATTTCCGCCTCCTCCGTGAAATCAAGGAGGAGATAGAGGCTGCCTGGATTCCCGGGGTGCAGATGCAGGAACTCTCCATGGGAATGTCCGCTGACTATCCTGTGGCCATCGAGGAAGGGGCAACGATTATAAGGATCGGACAGGGAATATTCGGCGGTAGACCATCGGGAACCTGACGGTGGGAGCTGCGGACCCAATAAATATTGACAACCCGATGTTTATTCATGATAATAAACTCGCCGGCGGTACAAGATAGGAGAGCCATTAAACGACAGGAGGATAAAATGACCAAATACGTATGCGACGTATGCGGATATGTCTATGACCCTCAAGAGGGAGATCCCGACGGTGGTATCAAGCCTGGAACAAGCTTTGCGGACCTCCCGGACAACTGGGTATGTCCGGTCTGCGGTGCCGATAAAACACATTTTGCTCCGGAATAGGACGAATTCCAACTACTTTGCCGAATATGAATTCTCCTCTTTCCTATGCTGTCGTCGGCACGGGTGCAGTGGGTGGCTACTATGGTTCCCTTTTGCAACGTTCAGGAAAAGAAGTGCATTTCCTGCTGCATTCCGATTACGACCATGTTAAGCGCCATGGTTTGGCCATTTCCTCTTGGCAGGGGGATTTTACTTTACCTTGCGTAAACGCCTATGATAATCCTCATGCCCTGCCGCGTTGCGATGTAACAATCGTGGCGCTCAAGGCTACGGCAAACAGTATCCTGCCCCAAATCCTGCCCTATGTGGTCAATGAAAAGGGAATCGTGCTTCTGCTCCAGAATGGTTATGGCCAAGAAGAGTTAATCGCCGCCATCGACGGTGTGAAGAAGGTCCTGGCCGGCCTCTGTTTCATCTGTACGACCAAAACAGGTCCGGGAACCATCTGCCATCAGGATTATGGCTCTTTAATCCTGGCCCAATTCACAAAAAATGCAAACCCCGGCGGCATCACGAAAATAATGAAGCAGATAGCCGCGGACCTCGGCGGCGCCGGTGTTCCCGTAGACATGCATCCGGACCTTATCGAGGCACGCTGGAGAAAGCTGGTCTGGAATATCCCCTTCAGCGGGCTAACCACCTTGTTTCAGATTGACACGTTTCAAGTCGTCAACAGTTCCTCTCTCCAAGAGTTGGTGCGCGACCTGATGCATGAAGTTGTCGGCGGGGCTTTGGCAATGGGCCGGACCATACCGACGTCTTTTATCGAAAGAATGATAACGGACACCAGGCAAATGCGCCCCTATTTTCCGAGTATGAAGTTGGATTTTGATGCCGGGAAGGCCATAGAATTGGACGCTATGTATGCTCAGCCTTTGAAAGCGGCCGCCTGCCACGGCCGACGTCTGGAACGGATTGAGATGCTTTATGAAGAGCTGTCTTACTTAGAGGAAAAAGCTAACCGCCAAAGGGAATGAGTCATTTTCGGCAATCCGGCTGCTTTGTGCCGGTCTTGGTAAAAGCAAGTTGCCATAACTGGATCTGGCGAGCACGGAAGGCTCCGGCGCAGGCCAGGAGATAATACTCCCACATCCTTTTGAACCGCAGGTCGTATTTATTGCTCAATCCCTCCCAGGCCCTCTGAAAATTATCATGCCAGGCAAGCAAGGTTTTTTCATAGTGGGGGCCAAGATTATGCCAGTCCTCCACGACAAAAATTCCCTCAGCTGCCCGTCCTATCTGAGCGATACTCGGTATCATGCCGTTCGGAAAGATGTATTTGCTGATCCAGGGATCGCAATTTATTTCTGATTTATTGCCGCCAATGGTGTGCAGCAAAAAGAGTCCATTATCTTCGAGACAGCGGCTGACGACCTCCATGAAGGTACGGTAGTTCTTCTGCCCGACATGCTCGAACATGCCCACGGAGACAATTTTATCGTAGCTGCCTTCAAGGTCTCGATACTCGCATTGTAGGATGCGAACCGGCAGATTATGGCAAAATTCCCTGGCGAAACGAACCTGTTCCCCGGAGATCGTAATTCCCGTAACTTCGCAACCATAATGCTCAGCCGCATATTTGGCAAAACCGCCCCAACCGCAGCCGATATCCAACACACGATCTTGCTGTTTCAGGTCAATTTTCCGGCAAATCAGGTCCAATTTGTTCAATTGCGCCTGTGCCAAGTCTTCCGTGCCGTTGAAGTAGCCACAACTGTACTGATTGTAAGGATCGAGAAAGGAAAGAAAGAGGTCATTGCCCAGATCGTAATGCCGCTGGGCCACATCCCGCGCACGGCGGCGCGACTGGGGATTGAAGAGATAGGCGGCAAGGTAAGGCAAAAAATACTTCATGCCCTTCTTTATTTCCCGATCGAGATTCGCCTTCAGGATACGGTAAATCAGTTCTGCTATCTGCTTACATCGCCAAAGCCCCTCCATATAGGACTCGCCCAAACCCAAGCTCCTGTCTCTAAGCAATCGCGGATAGAGCCTATCGTCCTCTACATAAATATCCCAAGGGTTGGAGCCATTGATAGCGATTCCGGCACGGGAAAACATTTCTGCAACCATATTCTTTTGTTCTAGCATAATACCCCCTTCCTCCGCCTCTTGGAGAATGTAGCTAAAACCTACTCAAAAATGATCAACACATAGGAACCTAGGCACATGCTTCTCACGTCAATACCCGGGAAAGTGTCGGCCCCACCATTATTATGTATTGCTCAAATCATCATCAATTATCAACTCAGGGAATATTCTATTCATTAGGCGGACATGCAATCATCCATCCACAGGCACTCTTTTTGCTCGCAAAATTCTTCTCTTCGAAAACAGGGGGTATAACCTTCTTTTTTTTGAATTGCCCTGATCAGGTCCGTTTTACTCTGGCCCACCCGATAGGTAATGCCCCATTTCTTTGCGATCCTTTTTATATCTTGCATCTTCATGTGAGCGCCTCTCATAGATGTAGGAATCCACAGATTGGCAATATTTTTTATAAAATATAATATTTTAATTATTTTTTCAAGTTTTGAGAATAGAAAAAAACACGGTTCTGTCGGCAGGTACAACCCGCAGCTTTTCATAGCCCTCATTAAAAAAAGAAAAGGAACTCCGCCCCCCGTATAAAGACGGGGGGCGGTCAGAATAACTTAGTCTTTTTTGACCGCTATTTTCTTGACTTTGTTTTTTGCCTCCGCCGTTCGGGGCAAAGTAATTTTCAACACGCCGTTTTTGAAGTTGGCATCGACTTTCGTCGCATCTATGCCGTCGGGTAAAGCGATCACACGACTAAAGGCACCATAACTCCGCTCCAGGCGATAATAATCTTTGTCCTTGTCCTCTTTTTCTTCCCTCTTCTCACCTTTAATGGTTAGATTATTGTCTTTGAGCAGGATTTCGAAATCCTTTTCCTCCAAACCGGGAAGTTCGGCGGTGATGATCATTTCCTTATCGTCTTCCTTGACGTCGAGGGAAGGACTGAATTTTCCGAAACCGCCGCCGAAGGCCTCAATAGGGGCTACATCAAGCCCTTTGAAAAAATCTTCAAAAACCCTGTTCATCTCTTGTTGAAAGTTGTAAAAGGGGGATTCCTCACCCCGTACCAATGGCAGGCCGCTTCTTTTCCAAATTGACGGTAAAAAATTTTCAAAATTCATCGTTCTTTCCTCCTTTTCCCAAGTTTTTTGCTGTCCACCTCAGTGAACGGTAATTTTATTAACTTTCACCTTTTCGGTTTTTGGAAGTGTCAAGTGCAGGACTCCATCCTTAACATTAGCCTCAATCTTGTCCCTATCAATATCACCCGAAAGGATAAAAGACCGGTGATAGTTGCCCATATCGTACTCAGTGTAAGAAAGGTCATGATCCTTACATTCTATGGGTTCCACGGTGCCATGAATGGTCAGGACGTTTTTCTCAAGGGTTACCTCCATCGACTTATCATCGACACCGGGAACGTCGGCAATGAGGACGAAACTGTCTTTCGTCTCATAGATATCGACGAGGGGAATAAAGGTCTTGGGGGTTGTTCTCCTCTCAGATACGGCGGGCGCGGCTTGCTTTGCGACAGGTAGTTCTCTATCTTTTGGTTCCATAGCGATTCCTCCTTTCACTCACTCTTAACGGCGATTTTTTTAGGCTTTTCCGCTTCCGCACGGGGTAGAACGATTTGCAGGATACCTTTTTCATAGGTCGCCTCTACCCTTGCCGCTTCAATTGCAAAGGGCAATTGCACAACACGGGTAAAAGATCCGGAATTTCTTTCGCGACGATAATAGTTTTCTACATCCTTGCCTTCTTCCACGGAGCGAGATCCGCAAATTCTCATGACGTTACCGTCGATGGAAAGTTCCAGTTTCTCGGGATTAACGCCCGGCAACTCAATGGTCAGTACCGCGTCATCCGGTCCCACCCAGATATTGATGGGGGGAAATTCGACGGTGACGGGCGCAGCGGTTAAAGCACGATTCATCTCCCTTCGCAAACGACGAAACGCAGGCCATTGATCAATGGCGCTCCCGAACTGAAAAAGCTGTGGTTGAATCATAATAATTCCTCCTTTCTTTATTAACCTGAAGCGTCACTAAATGCTGCTCTTCTCTAAAGTTAAAATTAATGAGTACATTTATGTTAAGCAATGAGAATTAAATATGAGCGTATTAATAGGCTATAACTACGAAAAAATAAGGAAATGAAGGCGGCCGCAACGGAAGGTCCCGATCTAATACTTTATTCTCTTCTTGCTGCCTGCTTTCGTTTACCTTGATACGGGTCGTAGTTTTTACCTATCATTAGGCTTCTGTTTTATCCTTATTGATATTGAGCTCCCACCCCGGTAAGCTGCGCCCAAAGTGTTGCGCAAGGGGGCTTTTTATTTTCACCCGGTTTTTCAGCATGAACTGACAGGACAAAGGAGGGAATATGGAGAACAGCGCGTTAGCCACAAACCGGCTCGAACTTGAGGCTTATATCAAACAGCTTCAGGCCAAATTTCTCAGCGATGATGTAGGCAAGATTGAATACAAACCGCAGCACGTGCCTTATCTTTTGGTGATGTCGCCTCCCCAAAAAGAAGAGCACATGTAAGCGGTAATTATTATTTTTTAAAAACAGGAGGATCAGCAATGGCAGAAGGAACGGTGAAGTGGTTTAATGACGCGAAAGGATTTGGTTTCATCCAGCAGGACGGCGGCCCAGACGTTTTTGTCCATCATTCCGTGATCCAGGCCGATGGTTTCAGGTCACTGGCCGAGGGTAATCGGGTAAGTTTCGATGTTATCATGGGACCAAAAGGTTCCGCAGCGGAGAATGTGCGTAAATTATAGCCTTTTCAAGGCATCCTCCCCGTGGACCAGCACGGGGATATCCCTTTCCTGGCGACGCTCCGGGTCGCATTGCCAATTTGGTAATGCGACCCTTTTTTTATTGGGATTAGAGAAAACACGACTAAGCGGCGTTTTCAGTGTAGCGACAGCTCCGAATTCAGAGTCAGCATCCCGCCTTCGGTATAAAACAACAATTCATGTGCCGCTACGCGCTGCCCTTTGTCTGCTCCTTCCGCGAGAAGCGGAATAATTTCGATTTTTGTTACTTGGAGCCACCGGCCGTCCATAGATATGCTCACTACGACGCCTTCCGTATTGCATTTGTGCGGGATAGAGTAGGCGGTGAGCACGCGGGAAATAAAATCATTCTTTTGCCTGATGATATGCGCTGCCCGCTGTTGGAGAGCCCTGATTTTACCATACTCCGCATCGGCTCCCTGAAGGGCCGGCAGGTACGCAAACAGCAAAAAAAGTGCGGAAAAATAAATGCTTCTCTTCATGGTAATCGCCCTCCTGAAATCAGAGCAGTAAAACAAGCCTGCACGCCACTTTTCCCGGATACTTCTGCGTATCGGAAAGCGGGGCTGTCGGTACAGTTGACACAAATCTTCATTCCTCTTATAGTTTCTATTTTGGAAATTAGCACGAAAGCGAGACTTCTTCAATGTTGGGAATGGACAGGACGCAAATTATTACCACCCATCGCCCTGCATTTTATTGGTACCTCGCCAGCCGCTGTGCCTCTTTAATCGTCTACCAGATGGTGGCAGTAGCCATCGGTTGGCAGATTTATGAACTTACACACCGCGCCTTCGATCTCGGCTTGGTGGGCTTGGTGCAGTTTATTCCCTCGGCGCTTTTGGTGCTGGTTGTGGGACATGCGGCCGACCGCTATGACCGCCGCCGGATTATCCTCTTCGCCCAACTGCTTGAAGCAACGGTGGTCCTGGCCCTGGCCGCCGCCACCTTCAGCCACCGCATCAACCGTGATATGATCTTTACATTGGTGTTCCTCCTGGGAACCGCCCGCGCCTTTGAACTCACAACCATGCAGGCTTTCATCCCCTCCCTTGTAGAACAGGAGGAATTGCCCAAAGCCATGGCTGTCACGGCCTCCGTCACCCAGGCTTCGATAATCGTCGGTCCCATGGTGGGCGGCTTCCTTTATGTTATCGGACCAGCTACTGTCTACGGCGTCAGCTGTGCCCTGTTTCTGTTCTCTGCAGCGGCAACAACGGTCATCAAAAGCAGGCACCTGGTAGCGAGCCGGGAAAGGGTCGCCATGCAAACAATCTTCGCCGGCATCGCTTTCATCCGCAGCCAGCCGGTGCTGCTGGGCGCCATCTCTTTCGATCTTTTTGCTGTCCTCCTGGGAGGAGCCACGGCGCTTTTGCCTATCTATGCCCGCGACATCCTCTTTGCCAGCCCCCGGGGGCTTGGCCTCTTGCGGGCCGCACCGGCGGCTGGAGCCTTCATCGCCTCGCTCTGGCTGGCGCACCACCCCCTAAGAAATAAGATCGGCAGGCTGATGTTCTTATCTGTCACCTGCTTCGGACTGGCGACAATCGTCTTTGCCCTCTCCACTGACATCCTGCTTTCCTTCCTGGCCCTCGTGGTGCTTGGAGGGTTCGATATGGTAAGCGTCGTTATCCGGGCATTACTTGTACAATTGGAAACTCCCGCCGTGATGCGCGGCCGGGTCAGCGCCGTCAACTCCGTCTTCATAGGCGCGTCCAATCAGTTGGGTGAATTTGAATCTGGTCTTACCGCCGCCTGGTTTGGGGTTGTGCCGGCCACCCTGATCGGCGGCCTCGGCACATTGACGATCGTGATTCTATGGATTTTCCTTTTCCCGCAGCTCGCCAAGCGCGACAAACTGTTGCCCGAGTGAAACCGCCGCCCCATCCTTCACCTAATCTTGAAGCCGGCCTTTTTGACGTCTTTCGGCGCTGATGCGCTGGTAGGTTTCCATAAGGCTCCCCGGTGGCACCCGGCGTTCCTCTTGTTCCTTGACCAAAAAGCGTATTGCCTGGGAAGCACAGGTCGTAACGCAGAGACCGCAGCCTATGCAGCGTTCCGGTTTTATGCGGGCATGACCGTCTTCCATTTCAATAGCCTGCATTTGGCAACGGTCCAGGCAGGTTTCGCAACCACAACAGAGTTCGTCTTCAACCCGGGCGTAAAAATTCGTCCCGATGCTCTCCGCCGGTCGGGGCAGCTTGTTTAAGTACTTTAAAATCTGACAGCAACAGCCGCAGCAACAGCAGATGTTTGTTGTGTTCTGGGCGTTTGAAGGACTTAAAACCAAGCCGGTTTCTTCCGCTTTAGCGAGAATCCGGCGCGCCTCGGCCTGGTCGATGGCGCGGCCCAGGCCGTTTTCTTCATAAAAGGCGGCTCCAACCCCGAAAACCAGACAGGTTTCCAAGGGCCTGCCGCAACCGTCGCCCAATATTTCGTGCTCGCGACGGCAGATACAGGGCGCCACGACAATCTTTTCCTGCTGCCCGATGATGCGCAACGCTTCGTCGTAAGACATGACGGCATGTTCCGGCGTCAGGGCGCCGGCTATGGGAATAATACGCACCTGCGGGGTGATCGGCTGATGTGCCACCTTCATGACATAGGGGAAATATTCGTTCACATCCTTGACCAACTCCGGGTCGAGGTCTTTGACATGATACTCCCAGATGCCCACCATGAACTGCGCGGCCATATAGAGTGTCTCTTCACCCTTAGTGAGGCGGAAGATCAACCCCTTATGGGACATCTCTTCCAGGTTGAGGGCCAGTTCCCGGGCGTCGCCTCCCGTGCGCTCCGCGATTTGTTGAGCGCTTTCGGGTCTGCGGGTCAGGAGCTGTGCCAGCGAGGCTTCCTCGGGCGTAAACAAACGCTTGAGGATACGCAGTTCAACCCCTGTGGGGGTACGGGGAAAGCCCGCCGGCAAACGATCCAGGTGGGCAGCCAGGTCTTCATAAACATTTTGCTTATCTTCCATAATTAATTCTCCAATAAAAACAGGTTATGGGTCATAGGTTATAGGTCGAGTAACCCATTACGCATTACCCATTACCCTCGTATAAGGCATCGCTTCATTAACTTTTTGCATCAACAAGTTTGTCAGTGAGGCGCCGGAAGGGGCTATCGCCAGGACATGGTCATTTACCTGGCACACCGGCATGATTCCCATCAATGCATTAGTGAGAAATATTTCCTCCGCCTGGAAAAGATCATCCTTGAAGAAAGCATCTTCCCTCACGTTCTTCTGCAGAGCGGCGGCAATTTTTAAAACAAAAGCGCGCCGTGTTCCCGGCAAACAACCACAGGACAGCGCCGGCGTAAAGAGAGTCCCCTTGCGCACAAAAAAAATGTTGCTCATCGCCCCTTCCATTAAATACCCTTGGGAGTTGAACCAGACCCCCTCCTCCGCATTATAGCGCCATGCCTCTTCTTTGGCTAAGATATTCTCCAGGTAGTTCGTCGACTTTATCCCCACGAGAGGGGAATGTTCATTTCGTGGCGTCGTTAAGATATGAAGCCTTACGCCCTGTTCGTATTGTGAGGTTGTATAAGGAAAAGGCCGCGTTTGCAAGAATAGGCGGGGTCCATGATCGCTAAGGGACGCCCCGCCGCTCAGGGTCACCCGCAAAGCAAAAGGGGTTTCCACAGCCGGGCCTTCGTTCAGGAATGTCTTTATCCGGCCTGACCATTCCGCAAAACCGGGCAGGGCAAGACGGAGTTCGCCGGCCCCCACCGCCATCCTTTGCCAGTGCTCCTCAAGAAGGGGAATGCCTTTTGCCGTCACAAGCAGCGTTTCGAATAATCCGCAGCCGAAGAGTAAAAGGCGATCATTTTCCGGCAGAGTTACGTCAGCCATGCAGTTCTCCCCCTAAGGCGTGGAAAAGAGCCTTTGCCTTGTGCAAGGTCTCCTCATATTCCTTTTCCGGTACGGAATCCGCGACGATGCCTCCGCCGGCGTGCATGTAGGCGTGGCCGTCCTTTATTAAAATTGTCCTGATAACGATGTTGAGATCCCAGGCGCCGTCAAAGCCCAGATAGCCGATACTGCCCGTATAAATCCCTCTCTTGTAAGGTTCCAACTCCTCGATGATCTCCATGGCCCTGATCTTGGGCGCGCCGCTGATTGATCCTCCCGGAAAGAGGGCCCGCAACAAATCACTGGGCAGAAGCCCAATTCGAACTTTACCCCTAACTGTGGAAACGAGGTGCCAAACCGTAGGATAGCGCTCCAGGCGAATCCTGCGGTTTGGCACGCGCACTGTCCCGACCTCGCAAATGCGTCCCATATCGTTTCTTTCCAAATCAATGATCATAGTCAACTCCGCCCGGTCCTTGACGCTGCGCTGCAGTTCAACGGAAAGGGCCAGATCAATGGCAGGCGTCGCCCCCCGGGGGCGGGTGCCTTTGATGGGGCAGGTCTCTATGCTCCTGTCAACCCGCAAACGGATAAATCTCTCCGGTGAACTGCAAAGGATCTGGAAGTCGCTATAAGGTATAAAAGCGGCGAAGGGAGCCGGGTTACCCTCGCGAAGCCTTCCATACAGAGCCCAGGGGTCCCCCTCCCAGGAAGCGGTAAAGCGTTGTGTCAGGTTAGCCTGATAAATGTCTCCCGCGACAATGTACTCGATAACCCTATTTAGATCGGCAAGGTATTTGTCTCGGTCGACGGAGGGCGAGATGGTTTTCAAATCCGGTGCTAAAGAAAAGTGGGGGGCGTCTGCCCTGTGCAAAGCAGTTTCAGGGACAAAGATGTCTCGGCAATTCTCTTCCAGCCGATCTAACCTTTCCCTGGCAAGCTCTGGTGAACATTGCCCGTTTTCCTGCATGCCGCAGGCGGTCAGCCAATATTTATTTTTGAGATGGTCATAGACAACGATACCATCATACCAGGCCAAACGCCAAAGCGGCAGACCCAGATCATCTTTTGCTATCTGCGGCAGCCTTTCAAATTCATCCTTGAGGTCATAGCTGAAAAAACCGACGGCACCGCCAGCAAAGGGAAAAGGCGCCTGCTGCGCCACACGGTATTTTGTCTGCAAGGCATCCAGAAATCTGGCCGTCCCCTGTTCCCCGGTTACATGTACCTTTCTTTTCCCCATATCCGGACGGAATAGTTCTACACGATCGGAATAGGCGGTCGCTTGTAGAAAGGGAGAAGCGCCCATGAAAGAGTAACTCCCCAGTTCAGAATAAAGGTCACCACTGTCCAAGAAAAAAGGCGCCGGAGCCGACTTAAAAACCTGGAATAAGATAAAAGGCGGAACAGTACGGTCCAGGGAACGGGTTTGCCAGAAAGAGGTCCTTTGTGGAAGTGCCTTGCGCGCCTTAGTGATCGCCTTTTTCAAAAGATGCAAATACCTTAATAATCGGCAGTCACCGGCTGTTTTGCCTGACAAAGACGAGAAGATGCCGGAGCTGTCAACAACTTTCCATTTTGGTTCATTCAAACCATTCGCGACGCACATTCAGCAGATTCTGCTTCTTGCGGCAACAGAATAGTAAACGTCGTTCCCCTGCCCTCCTCGCTTTCCACCGTGATCGACCCGAGATGGGAATCCACAACGCTTTTCACGATGGAAAGCCCCAACCCGGTACCGATAATCTGACGTGTCTCACCGGATTTAACACGGTAAAATCTATCGAAGATGCGGGAAATGTCTTCCTGTTTTATACCAATGCCCGTGTCGGCAACGGATATCTTGGCAAAGGAGTTCTCGTGTTCCAGCCTGACCAGAATACTACCTCCTTCATGAGTATATTTGATTGCATTGGATATGACATTCGTGAATATTCCTTCCATGCTGTTGCGGTCTGCGTTTATGTAGGGATTGGCCGAAGCTGAAACAAACTCCAAGGAAATCTTCTTCGCAGCAGCCTCGGGATTTACCAAATCAACCACACGACTGATAACCTCATGCAGTGAAACAGGTTCCTTATACTGAACCATTTTGCCGGCCTCGATCTTGGAGAGGTCCAGGAGGTCTCTGATAAGATCAAGGACCCCCTTTGTCCGCTCTTTCGCCCGGCCTAAGAGCTGTGCCTGCTTTTCCGTAACCTCCCCCGCCATATTATTCAGAATTACGTTTAGTTGCTGCTCGATTGCGGCAATAGGCGCCCTTAATTCATGGGCGACCATCGCAACAAAGTCGGACTTCATTCTATCCAATTCCTTCAGATAACTAATATCCTGCAGAACGGTCACGGATCCCATAATCTCGCCACTATCGGAACGGACGGGGGCCGTATGGGCTCGCAGGTAGAGATTGGCGGCGTTGCCGATGCACAACTCCTGCGACATCAAAACGTAGCCGGGCTCCATGGTATTGAGGCTCTTTTCGATAGCTTGCAAAAGTTCGGGGGGAAGACTGCATTCAGAACTGAGCCTTCCTAAAAGCTGTAATTCCGGCATGGCAAGCATGCGACTGGCAGCAGGATTTGTGAGGGCAATGCAGCTTTCACTGTCACAGACTAAGACCCCGTCCCCCATGCAATTAATGATTGTTTTAAGTTTTGACTTTTCCGTGGCGATATCGTGAAGCGACCGTTCCCGTTCCCGGCGCAGAAATTCCGTTTCTTTCTGCAGACGCCTTCTTTCCAGCGCCCGCCGCACTCCCATGCGAAGTTGATCAGGTGTAAAGGGCTTGGATGTGAAATCATAAGCCCCATTTTTCATGGCCTCCACTGCCGTTTCCACTGTGGCATATCCTGTAATAACTACGACAGGCAGGTTGGAGTCAATTTCACGAATTTTCGCCAGCGTTTCCATCCCGCTCATGCCGGGCATCATCAAATCGAGAAGGATGAGGTCTATCATTGTTGGATGGCGACGGATTTCATCTAGTCCCTGATGACCGTTTTCTGCGGTAATTACTGTCCAACCGTCCCGTACGAGAATACTGGTACAGCCATCCCTCATTATCTGTTCATCGTCAATTACAAGAATATTTACCTGATCCGGCATGCACTAACCTATAAATTTAGTAAGTTAGAAATTATTTCAGGCGCTTTGTCGCAATAAATAATTTCGTAAACTTACTTATCCCGTTTATCGGGATTCTGTTCGCTATTTCTTAGCAAGAAGTGCTTCTATCCTCTCCACCAGCACCTGAGGTTCCACAGGCTTGTCGATGAAATCGTCGGCTTCCGTTTCCATACCCATTTGTTGAGTAAAGCGCGTTGTGGAAATGTGAGACACTACGGCGGTTAATAGCAAGACGGGAATCCGGCTCAAATCAGGGTCGGCCTTGAGTTCCTTGCATAGGGTATATCCATCTTTTTGCGGCATCATGACATCCAGAACGATCAAATCTGGTTTTTCATTTCTTGCTTTTTCCAGACCTTCTACCCCGTCATAAGCAGCGCTTACGTCATAATTTTTCGTTTTCAAGATGATGGATGTCGCCTCAACGAGATCCGGATCGTCGTCAACTACTAAAATCTTCTTACCCATAATATCCTCCGTTAATTAGAACTCAACTGTTTGTCTCAGGGCAAAAAGGCGAAACCTGCAAAGCCCCTATTTTCGCCTCTAATTGATTACCACGAAAATGCATCAGATCAATGGCCCGCGCCGGACACTCCGCCACACAGGTGCCACAGCCCTTGCAAAGAACAGCATCAATCTCCGCCTCGCCCTGCATATTCACTATGGGCACCTCATAAGGACATACCCGGACACAGGTCAGGCAGGCGGCGCAACGTTCTCCCGAAACAACCGCCACCACCCCACCAACCAGTAGGGAATCACGGGAAAGAATAGTAGCTGCCCGGGCAGCGGCGGCCTCTGCCTGGGCAATCGTTTCATTGATCGTCTTCGGATAATGCGCCATGCCGCACAGATAAAGGCCGTCACTGGCAAAATCCACGGGGCGGAGCTTCATGTGTGCCTCGAGGAAGAATCCTTCGGAACTCAAGGGGAATTTAAATATATTTGCCAGCTCTCTGCTTCCCTCAGAGGGGATAACCGCCTGAGAAAGTACCAGGACATCCGGTGTAAGCGTCAGGGGCAGATGCAGCATCGTTTCCTCAATCTCCACCTGAAGCCTTCCCTCCATTGACGAAACCCGTGGTTTATTCAAATCGTCAAAACGGATGAAGATAACCCCCTTTGCCCTTGCTTCCGTGTAAATGCTTTCCTTGAAGCCGTACGATCTCATATCTTTGAATAAAATTATAATGGAAAGTGCCGGGTTCATTTCCTTCAGCTTTATCGCATTTTTGAGTGCCAGCGCGCAGCAGAGACGGCTGCAATAAAAGGGAATTGAACCATTATCGTCCCAGGGTCCGGCACATTGAATCATGACAAGAGATTTCGCACCTGCTATAACAGGATCACGGGCGGCAATCATATTTCCAAGGTTGCTTTGGGTAATCACCCTTTCATTATTCCCCAGCATATAGTTCGTGCCCCGGTATTCCTTGCCCCCGCTGGCAATGATTGTCGTTCCATGTTCGATGATCATCTGCCGGGGACCTTCAACCTCGGCAACCTTCGTTTGAAAGTTGCCCATTGCCCCGCTGTGTTCTACTACTCTATAGCCGCGCAGGACTTCTATTTGAGGATGAATATCAACCCGTTTTTTGAGGTCTTCAAGAAATTGATGCGGATCACCGCCTTCCGCACTAAAGTATGTGTGCTGAAGAGAGCCGCCCAGTTCTTTTTCCCTCTCCAGCAGGTAGACAACAAATCCTTGATCTGCTAGGTTCAGGGAACTGATCATACCGGCTAAACCACCGCCCACAACGAGACATTTGTTCACAAGGCTGCGTTCCGTACGGTGAAGGGGCTCCAAATTGGATGCACAGGCAACGGCCATGCTGACAAGCTGTTTTGCTTTTTCCGTTGCCTCCTTATGTTTTCCCATATGGACCCAGGAACATTGATCACGGATGTTGGCCATCTCGAAAAGGTAAGGATTGATGCCCACTTCCTGGATCGTTTCCCTAAACAGCGGTTCATGGGTACGCGGAGAGCAGGAGGATACAACCAGCCGGTTCAGTTTCAGTTCCACCATCCTTTCCTGAATCAGTTTCAGTGAATCGGCAGAACAGGTGTAGGTTGTATTTTCCGCATGGACAACACCGGGAAGATTCTTTACATAGGCAACCACGTCTTTTACATCCACCGTCCCCGCAATGTTGGAACCGCAACTACAGACAAACACACCGATCCTCGGCTCTTCTTCCGGGGGAATTACCTTTTCTGGCGGATAGTCCTTCTTTCGCACCAGTGTCCCGCGGGCTTCGCCCAAAAGGGCAAGGGCCTTTGCCGCGGCACCGCTTGCCTGCGTCACGCTATCGGGTATGTCTTTCGGCTCTGCAAAGGAACCGCATACATAGATGCCGGGACGGCTTGTTTCCAGGGGATGGAAATCCCGGGTAAAACAAAACTGATGTACATTCAGGTCGATCCCGGTCACACCCGCCAATTCGCTGACCTGCGCCGGGGCGGACATGCCGATGCTGAGGACAACCAAATCCACCCGTTCCTCCTCTATGGCGGGATCGTCCGTTCCGTTGCGATAGCGGATGATGATCTCTTTCGATTGCGGGTCCTCTTCCAGAGCGGAAATCCGGCAGGGAACATAGGTTATCCCCTTGGCTTTGGCTCTCTCATAATAGGCGTCAAAACCTTTGCTAAAGGCACGCATATCCATCTGAAATATACGGCATTCCACTCCCGGCAAATGCTCCAACGCCAGCATGGCTTCCTTCGTGGCATACATACAGCAGACGGAGCTGCAATAGTCCCTGTCTTTCGTGCGGGAACCCACGCATTGCAGAAAGGCTATCTTCTTCGGCTCCTGATGGTCCGAGGGACGGGTTACATGGCCGGCAAATGGACCCGAGGCGGAGAGCATCCGCTCAAACTCCATGCTCGTCACCACGTTGGCATACCGCCCATAACCCAATTCCGGCGACAACTCCGGATTGTATAACGAATAGCCCGGCGCTAATATCACCGAACCTACCTGAATCTCCTCCTCAAGCGGCGCCTCCTGATGATCTATCGCACCTGCCTTGCATACCCGAACACATAAGTGACACTCCGAACAGATCCCGCAGCTTAAACACCGGCCAGCCTCACGCCGCGCCTCCGCCTCGCTTAATGTTAATTCAACCTCGCGAAAATCCTTCACCCGATCACTTACCGAAAGCGTCGGCGCTACTGCCCGGGAAGATAAATCAACCCCCCCGGCCTCCACCATCTGACCTATCTCTGCTTCCGTCAGATCCACCGCGGGGAGCGGAATCTCCTCACGGGGTGTAAGAAGCTCAACGCCCCGCAAATATCTGTCTATGGAAAGAGCACCCCGCCTCCCATCGGCGATCGCCTCGATCAATATCCCCGGACCCCGATGAACATCACCGCCGGCAAATATCCCCGGACGATTCGTAACCAATGTCTTGCTGTCAACGGCAAAGGTGCCCCGCGAGGTCACCTCAATGCCGTGGGAAGAATCCAAAAATGATATCTCCGGTGCCTGCGCCACCGCCGCTATCAGCGTATCACAGGAAATCACGAACTCGGAACCGGCCACCGGCACCGGACGACGCCGACCGCTCTCGTCGGGCTCACCCAACTCCATGCGCTGACAACGAACGCCTATTACCTTGCCCTCCCCTACCTCAACAGCTACCGGCGCCGTCAACAACTGCAACGCGATCCCTTCCCGCTCCGCCTCCTCTATCTCCCAGGCGTTCGCCGGCATCTCCTCACGGGAACGACGATATACCAGTACCACTTCCGTGGCGCCCAAGCGAAGCGCCGTGCGGGCCGAGTCAATGGCCGTGTTGCCCCCGCCAATCACTATCACCTTTTTCCCTACGGGCGGAGCTTCCCCGCCACTCTGGGCCAGACTGACCGCCTGGAGAAACGGAACTCCGTGATATACCCCGAGAGCATCCTCTCCCGCTATCCCCAAACGCTGCGGCTCGTGAGCCCCAATCGCTAAAAATACCGCGCTGTATCCCTCGGCAAAAAGCGTGTTGATATCACGCACCGGACTATTCAACCGTAAATCAACTCCCTCGGCAAGTATCCCCTCGATCTCACGCTGCAGGACTTCCCGCGGCAAACGATAGGCAGGGATCCCTACACGCATCATCCCGCCGGCCACGGGTAAGGACTCATACACCACTACACCATAGCCCATCCGCGTCAAATGATGGGCGCAACTTAAACCGGCCGGCCCCGAACCCACAACCGCCACCCGGGCCTGCGGGCGATCCGATATGCCATCACCCATGCCAACGGCCCGAGCCGATACACCCACATGCTCATACACCCAATCAGCGGCAAAACGCTTCAAAGAACAAACAGAAACCGGACTGTCCAGTTTGCCGCGCGTGCACTTGACCTCGCAGGGATGCGTGCATACCCTCCCCACCGATGCAGGAAAAGGATTGTACTCCCTTATTACCTCCAAGGCCTCCTCATACCGGCCGGCCGCAATGAGGGCAACATACCCCTGCGCACTCGTCTCCGCAGGACAGGCCGCCTTACAGGGACTTGTCCCCCGCTTCGTTACTAAAAAAGAATTAGGCACCGCCTGTGGATAAGGACGGTAAATAGCCTTCCTGCTATCCAAACCTTCATTAAACTCATTCTTCAACTCTACCGGGCAAACCTCCACACAATCGGCACAGCCCGTGCATTTTGCCAAATCTACATACCGGGGCTGACGCCTTATGCGTGCCGTAAAATTACCCGCCTCGCCTGTTAGGGAAATCAATTCGGATTTTGTGAGAATATCGATGTTTAAATGACGACCCGCCTCTACCAATTTCGGCGAGACTATGCACATCGCGCAGTCGTTCGTCGGAAAGGTCTTGTCCAACTGCGCCATCCGGCCGCCGATGGCGGGGGACTTTTCCAGAAGATAGACCTTAATTCCCGAGTTTGCCAGGTCAAGGGACGCCTGAATCCCGGCGATGCCGCCACCGATAACCAGTGCTGCCCCTACGCGCTTACTTTCCTTTGGATTCATGCTGCCAACCATCTCTTTCCGGTCTTCCCGGTTACAGTGATGAAAGTTTTGCCGCCTCAAGGTACTTCGAAATCTTCGCCTCCGCCCCGATGGGGATAAGATGCACTCCCTGGCAGATATCCTTGAGCCCCTTCACCAGATCGCTCACTATCTCGATGCTCGCCTTTTCCTTGTCCGGCGCCTTAGCCAGCTTATCGATAATATGGTAGGGAACAATGCCACTTCTGACGTGCTTATTCAGAAACATCCCCATTTCGGCCGACCTCACGAGAATTATTTCGGCAATGACCGGAATCCGGAACGGCTCCATCCGCCTCATAAACTGCTGAAAGGAATCAAGATCGAATACGGGGGTGGAAAGAAAATACTGGGTGCCCAGACCAGCCAAGGTTTCCATTTCCTGTAACTGCATGTCCGGTACTTGCTTACCCCAACGGGAATCAATACCCGAACCAATACAAAAACTGGCCTTCTCCGGTAATTCCTTCCCAGAAATATCCTGGCCTTCCCTGATATTATCGACGACCGAATAAAGCTTGCCCGAGTCAACGTGAAAAAACATGATCTCCTGAAGGCTGTCGCCGGTTATACGATAGTCTTCCGTAAAGGTGAGGATATTTTCAATGCCCGCTTCCGCAGCCTTCAACAGATACTCCTGCAGCTCCACCCTGTTCCGGTCGCGGCAGGTTGTTTGCAGGATCGGGTCAAATTTTTGCTCCTTCAATATCCGGCAGGTCCCCAATGTATCAGTGACCAGACCTTCGATTTTCAGTTCCGGAACGGTCAGGGCATCAACTCTGCCGCGCATCCGCCCGACGTTCCGGGTGAGTTCCCCGGCGCCTGCTCCGATGGCAGGTTGCATTTCAGCGGTTACGACAAACTTCTTTTTTTTCAGGTTTTCAGCTAAACGCATAATATTTTCCTCTCCTTACGAGGGCATTACTGTTTCAGTCCTAAGAGTCTTGCCACAATATCTTTTAGCTGTCCGAGCGGCAAGGGCTTGGAAAAACAGGCATCCGCACCATATTCCTTCATCTGCGTGAATGCTTCTTCGTTCAGATAGGCAGAAAGCACGATGATCTTGATCTCTCGTGCCTCAGGGGAGCTTTTGATCTTTCGACAAACCTCATATCCATTTATATCGGGCATATTGATGTCGAGGATGAGCAGATCAGGCTTGAAATGATTAACCTGCAGCCCGGCTTCAAACCCATCGGCGGCAGAGATCAAGTCATAGCCGTACTCGTCTTCTTCCAGTGCCTGAACTATTGTTTCGACAATGATTTTATCGTCGTCCACGACGAGAATCTTTTTCCGTTCCCCGATTTTTACTTCCCCGGGAAGAGGAAGTGCCTTTTCCTGGAGAAATTTGTCCAAATCGTCCTTCTTGATCCGGCGGTGACCGCCTGCCGTCGTCAAGGCGACAAGCCCTCCTGTCTCAATCCAGCTTATGAGCGTTTTTGTTGACACCTTACAATATTTACTTGCCTGGGACACCGTTAAAATTTCCATGGTTCTATCCTCATTAAACCCGCCCTTTTACAGGCAACGTGATGATAAAGTGTGTACCCTTGCCCATTTCGCTTTCCACCTTGATGTCTCCACCATGGTCTTTAATGATGCCGTAACAAACCGATAGGCCCAGCCCGACACCTTTTACCTTTTGCTTGGTCGTAAAAAAAGCGTCAAATATCTTGTCCCTTATCTCTTCCGGGATGCCCCCACCCGTATCTCGGATAATGATTAAAACATTTTCCTTATTGCGCATTGTCCTGATGTTCAGGAGGCCGCCCGACGGCATACTCTCTTTTGCGTTTTTTATTATATTCAGCATGACCTGCCGTATTTGGTTCGTGGAAGCCAGGATATCCGGGATATCATGCGAAAAAGCCGTCGCCACACGGATATTGGCCTCCCGCATTTGTTTTTCCATCACCAGCAGAATCCCTTCGATAAGTTCGTTGATTTTGATGGGTATCTTCTTTTCCTCTTCCGGCTTGGAAAAACTGAGCATGCTCCGCAACATTTCCGACAACCGGACTGTTTCCGACAAAGATAAGTCCAGGATTCGCCTGCGCTTGCTCTCGGGCGGCACTTCCGACTTCAGTAATTCCAAAGTGTTCATGATTCCGTAGATGGGATTATTAAGTTCGTGCGCAATCTGCGAGGTAAGCCTGCCCATGGCCGCCAGTTTTTCTGCCTGAAGAAGGGCCTCGCGAGTGTTTCTCAGCTCCCGTTCAATCCCCAATCTCTCTCGTAAATCCTTGAATATGCCGACGCTTACCACTTCATTCCCGGCCTCGTTATAGATCAGGGAAGCGGAAAGATCACATTCGATCAGTTCCCCATCCTTCCTCCGGAAAAGGATTGGAAAAGAGGCAAGCTTGCCGATACCGCCGAATTCGCGGCTCCTCAGCTTTTGCATTACCTCTTTAGCGACGCCGGGAGGATAAATGCTGCTGATGTCGATTTTACCCACCACTTCTTCGTGTTTGTAACCAAGGATATTTTCGGCTCCCCTGTTGAAGATCAAAACCTTGCCTTCCCTATCCGCCGCGATTATACCGTCAACAGAGCTTTCAATAAGACTGGTTAAAAATTCGTTGGCTTCCCGAAGTTCCTTTTCCATCCTTTTTCTTTCGGAAACATCTATCATAAGCCCTTCGTACCCGACAACCATTCCCTTTTCATCCCGTTGCACATGGGCGGTAAGAAGTACGGTGATCTGTTCTTTATTTTTCTTTTTAAACGGCACCTCCAGGTCTTTTACAAACCCCTGTTCCTCAATCAGTTTTTGAAATGAAACCCTGTCTTCCGGTTTTATGTACAAGTCCTGGGCTATGTCCATTTGCAGGAATTCAGCTTTGGTTTTGTACCCCAGAATATCGAGGGTTGCAGGATTGCAGTCAAGAAAGCGGCCCTCCTTGGTGCTGATATAAAGGCCATGGAGTACCCGTTCAAAGAGGTTACGATACTTTTTTTCCGACTCTTTGAGGTCCTTTTCATATTTTTTTCGTTCTGTAATATCCCGGATATAGGCATAGGTCCTGTGTCTGCCCTCCTCGGTCTTCGTCAGGGCTATACATACTTCCGCTTCCTTGATGTCTCCTCTGGCAGTGCGGATGCACATTTCGGTGCAAAATTTTTCGCCTACGCCCCGGCCGCGAGCTACCATGTCGGTGAGAAAGTCCTGGTCGCTTTTTCCGATGAGTTGGTAAAACTCGCTTTGCAAGATATCCTTTTTCGTAACACCGAATATATCGGCAGCCATCTGATTGGCAAACTCGATCCGGGAATCCTCAGCAAAAACAATGATCCCGTCGTCCCCCATCTCGGCAATCTTCTCGAGGCGGTTCGTAACTTCGCGAAGATCATGACTGAACTCTCCCTTTTCATACTCCGCGAGCCGTTGCTCGAGCTCCTCGATCTTCCTTGTCATTGCCTCAGATTTGCGACTGCCGGCCATCACGTCACCCGTAGGTTACAAAGACTCAATGAATTTTACTCACGATAGTCTCTGTTTCAACAAAATGCTTATCCAGTCCCAAGTCTCCTGCGCTCATCCCGAACGCTAGTCCCATCAACTCAGTGAAATAGAGAATGGGAAGATGGAATGTCTCCCCCAACTCTTCGCTAATTTGCTGCTGCCGGGCATCAAGGTTAATGTGACATAAGGGACAGGCAACAACAATGGCATCGGCGCCCACATTTTTCGCGTCTTTCAGAATTTTTTTAGTAAGATCGAGGGCAATAGCGGGCTGGGAAATGCTGAGCGTGGCGCCGCAGCAACGGGTTTTGTAGGACCAGTCGAGAGGCACGGCGCCTAATGTTTTCATTAACGCATCCATACTGTTGGGATATTCGTAATCCTGAACCCCGGTGATTTTCGGAGGACGGGTGATAATACAACCATAATAGCAGACCACTTTCAGCCCCTTCAAAAAATGAACTACCTTGCCGGCAACCCTGTCAAGGCCTATGCGGTCGGTAACGGTTTGCAGCAGATGGTCTATCTTGAGGTCCGGCGAGGGCAGTTCTCCCAAATCCAAGCGAAGTTTTTCTCTGATCCCAGTCACCTCGGTCTCCTTCTGCGCCGTACGAAGCCGGATAAAACAGGAAGGACAGGGTGTTGTAATATTGTCGAAACCGTTCTTTTCCACCGAAATTATATTCCGGAGGGGCATCGACAGGGAAAGATAGTGATCCGTGGAATGGGCGGGCGTGCTTCCGCAGCAGCTCCAGTTTTCCGGTTCTACAAGGGTAACGCCAAGACGGGACATTACCGCCTTTACTGAAGTATTATATTCACTGGACGTGCCGTGGAGGCTGCAACCGGGATAATAGGCAATTCCTTCTCTTTTCTCGGCAGTTTTCACGGGTATTGCTGATTTTCCTAAAGAAGGAAGTAGTTTCAACTTCCCTTTCTTGATCATCTGCCATGCCAGGGGGAGGTCTCTTTTTACGAGCTGCGGGAAGTTGAGCGTGCCGGAGAGCATCTGGCGGAAATAGATTTCACCCATCAGGCCCGCCTCATACATTCTTCCAAATATACGTATCCCCCTCATAGCCGCCGCGTTGAAAAGCACCGCCGCCGGAAGTGGAGAAGACAGTCCTTCCTGCTGCGCCATAATCTTTAATACGTCCATGATTTTGGTGATGTTTAGTTCATGAGGGCAGCGCACTGCGCAGGTCTCGCACATGGCACAAAGCCAGAGAGTCCGCGATTTAAGGACTCTTTCCCTCTGACCGAGCTGAACGGCCCGCATGAGCTGGTTGGGCGCAAGATCAAAATGCTCGGCTACGGGACAACCGGAGGAACACTTCTGGCACTGGTAACATAGAAAAGCGTTTTCGTTACACTGCCTGCGGACCTGATCGGCCAGATCGGAACTTAATGCTTCATTCATCGGCAGCTCCTTATTCTCTGTTCAGTTACGGGCAGTTGACTATCATTGCAAACTTTAGAGGTGGGGACAGATTTTAAATCTGTCCCCAAAATCTTCAGACTTCCGGTCTCGGCAGCAGTCCGGCGGCTTTTACGATTTCCGCAACTTTTTCTTCCCATTCTATCGCCATGATGTGAATCCCCCGCACGCCCGGCATCTCCCTCAACTGCTGGATGGACTCCACGCAAATCTTGATTCCTTCCTCGGCCTGCTTCTCTTTCGGTGTTCCCTTCATCCGTTCGATCAGGGCATCTGGTACATCCATACCGGGAACATTCTTTTTCATATAGTTCGCCATGCCCGCCGATTTCATGGGCGTTACTCCCGCCAGAACGGCGCACTTCTCATGCAGGCCGCGGTCGCAGACCATCTGCATCCAGCGTCCGAACTTCTCCAGGTTATAGATGCATTGCGTCTGAATAAACTGGCAGCCCGCCGTAACCTTTTTCCCCAGCCGGGCCGCCCGTATCTCAAAGGGGTCGGCGAAGGGATTTTCCGCCGCGCCGATGAAGATCACCGGCTTTCCCTTTATCTCCTCGCCGCCCAGGAATTTTCCTTCCTCACGCATCTGGCGGACCGTTTGTATCAACTGCATGGAATCGATGTCATAGACATTCTTTCCCTGGGGATGATCGCCGAACTTCTGATGATCGCCGGATAGACAGAGCATGTTGTTTATCCCCAAGGCAGCGGCGCCCAAAATGTCGCTCTGCAAGGCGATCCGGTTCCTGTCACGGCAGACCATCTGCAAAATGGGTTCCAGACCCATGCCCTTCAATATCGCACAGGCGGAAAGAGAAGACATCCGCACAACAGAGGTCTGATTGTCCGTGACATTCACGCCATCCACAACACCCCGTAAAAACTCTCCCTTTTTCCGAACAACATCACCGTCCGCCCCTCGCGGGGGGCCACATTCCGACGTAACGATGAACCCTCCGGAATCCCATATCTTCTCAATTTTTGAATTCGTCTTCACAGTCTCAAATCCTCCCTTATCCTCTTGCGCGGACCGGCTTCGCGGCTGCTGCGCCAATCCTTTACCGGTATGATATCTTCATAACGATCCAGTTGGCCAAGCTCCGTGAGACGATCGATTATCAACTGCCATCCGCAATCCACCTCTCTGTCTACCTCACACTTTCCTCCTGACGAACCGCCGCAGGGACCATTCATCAAACTCTTCGCACAGCGTGCGATGGGACAGACTCCCCCGGTCATGTCCAGGATGCAGGCGCCGCAACCCTGGCAGCGCTCGCTCCATACCCCCTGCTCCAGGGTAACCCCAAGAAAGCTTGTATTCACCGCCGGCATCACCAGTTTTGTCTTATAGGCCTCGGCAACGTATTGAACCCCGGCCCCGCAGGCCATTGACAAAATGACATCATAATCGCCGACAAAACTGCGCACCTGATCTATGTATTCGTAATCACACTGTCGCTCCAGCGTATGTTCTTTGACCTCAAAGTCAACACCGGCCGTTTTCCAGTGAATGCGTAACTCCGAAGCGAGCACCCCTACTTCCTTCTCACCGCCCACGCCGCATACCGTTACGCACTCATTACACCCCAAGAGGAGCACCCGTCTGTTGGAACCCAGCATCCCCACAATTTCTTGAAACTCTTTGCGATTACCTACTATCATCTTTCAAACCTCCAAGCTACGGGTTATAGGTTATGGGGCATTACCCATCACCCATTACCTATCTTTTTCCTTACCGGCGACGGCCCCAACGCACGTACCCGCTCCGTCATCTCCTGCGCTACCTGAGCAAATCGTTGCCCCTGAGAGGCACTCATGTTAAACATCTCCACCCGGTCACCGCCCAACCCTATCTCTTCCAGCAGGCCCTTTACATACTGTACCCGCTTTTTGGCCCGCAGATTACCTCGTAAAAAATGACACTCGCCCTCCAGGCATCCAGCCAGGTAAACACCGTCCACCCCCTTCTCGAAGGCATGTAAAATCAACAAAATATCCACACGGCCGGTACAGGGTACTTTTATAACCTTCACGTTACTGGGATAACTCAGTCTCATCGAACCTGCCAGGTCCGCAGCGCTGTAAGCTCAATGCTCACAACAGATTGCGATAACCTCAGGCTCAAATCCGTTTGCTGCCGGCTCTGTCATATTCGCTACCCTCCCTGTGATTATATCTTAACTTAACTTTTGCCTATGTTCGCAGACGTATAATCTATTTAAAGCTCTTGATGCAATTAGGCTGCCCTTTCAAGGATTTTATTTTTTGTCTGCATCGGAAGCCTGACGGGTGCGAAAAACTTAGAAGGATAGAGGTAATCCTCCCCGGACTCATCAATGATTCTTACCTGATTGTAACGCTCAGCCTCCTTATCGGATATTCTCTCGTACAACTTTCGTTTCTCCAAGGATGCTTCGTAACCATCGTTATCAACGCAAAGCAGAAAATTGTGTTTCATGGTCTATTACTCCACGTATTTTTTGATTTTTGTTTCTTTTCTTCCCTTGCCGTGTCCTTCATACCAGTGAAGTTCTGCAAGCCTTATTGAGCCATCCATCAACTTAATCTTAGCAATTCCCTTCTTTTTTCTCCAGGTTGTTTTCCCGTAAACGCGATTCAACCTTCGAATTTCACGAATACTGCGCCCCGAGGCTATTGTTTCGGGCCACTGAATCTCGCCCAATATTTCGAAGTACATCTCGTCATCCCGTTATTGTGGCCACCCATGACCAGCGGGCACGATTTTCAGCGAGAGAGAGCCACTGATAAGTTCAGAGTAAATGAGTGGCTGTCTCTAATTATCACGCAATGATTCCATGAATTCAACGGCCTCCTAACGCGCGTCGTTGAGGATTATTCTTCTTGTTCATTTCTGCTAATTCTTTTTGAAGTTCTTTCCTTGTTTGGTTGGATACGATTGACGGGCCAATTTCACGTATGGCTTTGGATAATTCATTCAAGGCCTCTGACTGTTTATTCGAGGCTTTATATGATAAATAAGAAATCCCTGCATATGCTATTGTTGCAAATGTTAAAATGATTGTGAATATGGCAATGACCCACGTGGCATTTTCCATATCAAATCTCCTTTTACCCCTTACCCCACACAACGGGAAGTACGCACATCAACCGGGTAAATTTTATTTCCTAACTAACCCGCTCGCTTATCAAGGCCCCTACCTTGGCCTCGAGTTGACTGCCGCGAAAATGCATCAAATCTATCGCCCGCGCCGGGCATTCTGCCGCACAGGTGCCGCAGCCTTTGCACTTGATGATATCTATTTCCGCCTCTCCCCGGATATTGATAACCGGCACATCGTAGGGGCATACCCGCACACAGGTAAGACAGGCGGCGCATTGCTCGCCCGTAACCACTGCCACTACCCCGCCTACGGAGAGGTTTTCCTTCGCAAGAATGGTGCAGGCCCTCGCCACGGCGGCGCCGGCCTGAGATATTGTCTCACTGATCAATTTTGGGGCATGGGCTGCCCCGGTCAAGTATATACCATCACTGGCGAAATCCACGGGGCGCAGCTTCATGTGGGCTTCGAGGAAGAACCCATCCGCAGTGCGCGGCACCTTCAGAAGATTGGCCAGTTCTTTATTTTCCCGCGGAACGGTGGCCGTCGACAAAACGAGAAGATCGGGAGTAACGGTGATCCTCTCCTTTAACGTTTTATCGAAAAAGGAAATGGCAAGATCCTTTTCGTTTAATGTTACTTCAGGACTTTCCGCCGGTTCGTAGCGAATAAACAGAATGCCTTCACGGCGCGCCCGTGCATAGTAAGGCTCCATCAGGCCATAGGTGCGGATATCCCGGAAGAGGATGCGAATATTGATCGAAGGGTTCAGCTCCTTGAGTTTGAGCGCGTTTTTGACAGCCGTGGCGCAGCAGGTGCGGCTGCAATAGGGGTGCTGCTCATTTCTTGAACCCACGCACTGGATCATGACTACTTCTTTGCTTTCTGCGACCCCCGGATCAGCCTTGGCGATACGACCTTCCAGCTCAAGCTGCGTCAGGACATGTTCATTCTGACCATAGCCGTATTCGCGGGGTTTGTCTTCCTCGGCGCCCGTTGCCAAAATGGTGATGCCATGCTCGATCTTCTGAGCATACATGGCTGGTGCCGTCATGACGCCCGTGGCAAAGTTCCCCCGGACACCGCTAAAGTCCGTCACGAGGGTGTTCAGAAGAACGCGGATCCGCGCATTATTGGATACTCTCCCAATCAGATCGAGGAGAAAGGCATTAACGTCTTTGCCGTCCAGGGTATAATGGAGGTTCCAGAGATTACCTCCCAGCCGGCTTTCCTTTTCCACCAGAAATACCTCAAAACCTTGTTCGGCAAGCTGAAGGGCTGCCGTCATGCCGGCAACACCTCCTCCGATTACCAGGCCCCTCTGGATTACCGGCACGGATGTTTCCGTCAAGGATCGGTTTAGGCGTACATTGGCCACGGCCATGCGGACCAGCTTTTTGGCTTTTTCCGTTGCTTCGGCCTTCTGCCGCATGTGCACCCAGGAACACTGGTCGCGGATATTGGCCATTTCAAAAAGAAACTTATTCAACCCGGCATCCCTGATAGTTTCCCGGAACATGGGTTCATGGGTACGTGGGGAGCAGGAGGCGACAATTACCCGGTTCAGGCCCTTTTCCTTGATGGCGTTTTTAATCTTTTCCTGCGTATCCTGGGAGCAGGTATAGAGATTTTCATCCGCATGGACCACATTGGGCAGCGTCCCTGCGTATTCCTTGACAGAGGGGACGTTGACCACGCCCCCAATATTGATGCCGCAGTGGCAGATAAATACGCCGATCCTCGGTTCCTCTTCCGCCGTCACCTCTTCCTCGGGCGGGTATTCCTTTATTAGGGCAAGAGTTCCCCGCGCCGTAGCTATAATGCCCGAAGCGGCGGCAACGGCACCGCTGGCCTGGGAAACCGTTTCCGGTATGTCCTTGGGACTCTCGAAGGCGCCGCATACGTAGATCCCCTCTCGCGAGGTAGCAACGGGAGAGAAGGTGTCGGTCTGACAGAAACCGAAGCGATCCACCTCGACCCCCAGCCGTTTCGCCATGTCACGAACAGACGTGGAGGGAACCACGCCTACGGAAAGGACTACCAGATCAAATTCCTCTTCCGTCATCTCCCCCTCATCATTGAGGTACTTAATGAGGAGATTTTTTGTTCGCGGATTTTCCCTGACCTTGGATACCATGGACTTGATGAAGCGGACGCCGTAGTCGGCCTTGGCGCGTTCATAATAGGCATCGAACCCTTTGCCGTGAGCCCGGATATCCATATAGAAAATCGTCGGTTTGACAAAGTGAACATGCTCTTTGGCGATGATTGCCTCTTTGGTTGCGTACATGCAGCAGATGGAAGAACAGTAGTCATTGCCGCAGCTCGCATCACGGGAGCCGACGCACTGGATAAAGGCAATCCTTTCGGGGATGGAACCGTCGGAGGGACGCAGCAGGTGACTCCGATGGGGACCTGTGGCGCTCAGGATCCGCTCAAATTCGATGCTCGTCAGCACGTTGGGATAGACGCCATAGCCAAATTCCGGACGGCGCCGCGCATCAAAAACCTCGAAGCCGGGCGCAAGAATGACGGAACCGACGGATAGGTTCTCCTCCCTTTCCTGGTCTGCATAGTCCACGGCCTTGGCAAGGCAAACCCGTTCGCAAAGACCGCAGCCGATACAGGCTTCCCGGTCAATGAGAAAAACCTTGGGGATGGCCTGGGGATAGCGCAGGTAAACAGCCGCCCGTTTACTCATCCCCTCGTTGTAATCATCTATGGCGGTAACCGGGCAATGTTTGGCGCACTCTCCGCAGCCCGTGCACTTATCGGGACGGATATACCGAGCTTTTCTAATGATCCGGGCCTCAAAGTTACCGGCGGGACCGGTAATTTCTTTTACCTCGGCGTTGGTGATAAGCCGGATGTTCCGGTGACTGCCCGTGCCCACCAGCTTCGGCGACATGATGCACATGGCGCAGTCGTTGGTGGGAAAGGTCTTATCAAGTTGCGACATGACGCCGCCGATGGTGGGCGAACTGTCCACAAGATAGACATAAAAGCCCGACTCCGCCAGATCAAGGGAGGCCTGCATACCGCCGATCCCGCCGCCTACTACAAGTACGGCGCCTACGGGTTTCTCCGGAACATTATTCATTCTTTCCTCTTTTACCTTTTACGTACTCCTTACATAGCGCGGATAATGGCTTTCTTCCGCGGGATCAAAACCTATTCTTCCCTCTCCAACTAATGAGACGAGGTAGGGAAGCGTTTCCGGAAGCGATAGTTTCAGTTTATCACTAAGTTCCCTTGCCTCCTGCGGCCCCGTCTCCAGGAGGACCAGGATGCGGTTTTTCGTTAGTTCTTCATGGAGGGTAGTTTCCATTACTTCCCTGATTCTTTCCTGCTCCACTTGTTCACCGTAAACATTTTCCTTTGCCATCAGTTCCGGGGCCTTGCCCACCATCCAGCGTATCTTCTCGCCTTCCAGCGAGGCCCGGATCGCCCGCAACTTACCCACCGTTTCATCATCAAGGGGAAAAGGTCCAAGATTGCGTATCTGCTCGACAAATTGCGTCACAAGAACGGCAAAACGCTGCCCCTCGCCGGCGGACACCCAGTCCAGCATAAGCCGCTCCTTGCCGATGCCCATTTCGTCAAGCAACCGGCGCAGGAGGTTGATTTTTCGTTCTGCCTGGATATTACCGGAAAGATAGTGGCAATCGCCGGGATGACACCCCAGGATCATGACGCCGTCGAAACCGGCAGAAAAAGCACGGGGGATGAAGGCCGGATCGATGCGGCCCGAACACATAACCCTGATGGTGCGGGTATTGGGCGGATACTGGAAACGGGAAATACCGGCAAGATCGGCGCCGGCGTAAGCACACCAGTTGCAAAGAAAAGATAATATCTTCGGTTCAAAACTCATGGCGCTATCCTATTGAACGGTTAAAGCCTCCAACTGGGCATAGAACTCCTCATCGGTGAAGTGACGGATTGTGACAGCTTTCTGAGGACAACTGGCACTGCAGATGCCACAACCCTTGCAGGAGGCCATGATCGTGCCGGCCTTTCTCCCTCTTTCAGTTTCCTCCACGCGAATGGCGTTAAAGGGACAGAGTGATTCACAAAGCCCGCAACCGAGACAACGGGCCGGATCGACCACCGAGATGGTGGGCAAAACCGCAACGTATCCCTTCGCCATTGCCGCTGTCGCGCGCGCAACGGCGGCCCCGGCCTGGGCGATCGTCTCACTGATGTTTTTGGGAAAGTGGGCCATGCCGGCCAGAAAAACACCATCCGTAGCAAAGTCCACCGGTCTTAACTTCATGTGTGCTTCGAGGAAGAATTTGTCTGCTGTCAGGGGCACTTTCAGCATCTTCGCCAAATGTTCATTTTCATAGGGAACGATGGCCGTCGCCAGGACAACGAGGTCGGGAGAAATGCTGTGCTCCTCGCCCAGCATCCGGTCTTTTACCGTGAGTTCCAGGTTGCCGTTAATCAGGGAAAGCGCTGGTTTTGCCTCGGGATCGTAGGGAATAAAAACGATGCCCTGTTTCCTGGCCAGACTGTAGTATTGCTCCTGAAAACCGTAGGTGCGCATATCCCGGTAACAGATAGTGACTTCCGCCGCCCGGTGCATCTCTTTCAATTTCAAGGCATTTTTTACGGACACGGCGCAGCAGATACGGCTGCAATTCGGACGTTCCGGAACACGGGAACCAACGCACTGGATCATCACGATCCGGCGGTATTTCTTTATTTCCTCAGGTTGATCGCTCATCAGCGCTTCGAATTCGCTTTGCGTCACCACTCTCGCGTCCTGGCCGTAAAGGTACTCGGCCGGCCGGCTTTCCTTGGCACCTACAGCAACAATTACAACCCCATGCTCATAGGGATGCTCCTTGCCATTTACAGTTAGCACCGTCTGGAAGTTACCGAGATAGCCGTCAATGCTTTTTATCTCAGTTCCCGTAAAAACCGTGATCTGCGGCGTGGACATGACACGCTGAATAAGGCTGTTCAGCAATGCCTGAACGTCATTGCCCTCCAAGGTAGCATTGATATGGCGGAGGTTCCCCCCCAGCTCGGCTTCCCTTTCCACAAGGGCGCTGGCAAATCCCTGGCGCGCCAGATCCAAAGCTGCCTGCATGCCGGCAAGACCGCCGCCGATCACGAGGGCCTGCTTCTTTATTTCCGCCACCGGTTCATCGAGGGATTCCAGCAAGCTGGCGCGTGCCGCCACCATCCTCAGCAATTCCTTCGCCTTTTGGGTAGCTTCGGCGGGAAGCTTCATATGGACCCAGGAACATTGATCGCGGATATTGGCCATTTCGAAGAGATATTTATTGAGACCTACTTCACGAATCGTCTCTCGGAAGAGCGGTTCATGGGTACGCGGCGAGCAGGAGGCCACAACGACGCGATTGAGATTATGCTCAGCGATTGCTGTCTTGATCTTTTCCTGGGTATCCTGCGAACATGTGTAAAGGTTTTCATCCACATAGACAACATGAGGAAGCGTCCGGGCGTATTCTTTTACTTCGGGAACATTGATAACCCCGCCGATATTTATCCCGCAGTGGCAGACAAAAACGCCAATCCGCGGTTCCTGCCCCGTTACATCGCGCTCCGGCGGATATTCTTTTTTCCGTGCCAGGGTTCCCCGCACCTCCGTCAGGAAGGCGGACGCAGCCTCGGCGGCGGCACTGGCCTGAACGACGGTTTCCGGAATGTCTTTGGGACTAAGAAAGGCGCCGCAGGCAAAAACTCCCTCCCGCGACGTATTTAAGGGGGAAAATCCATCGGCAAAGCAAAAGCCATTTTTGTCCAGGGAAATACCGATGCGCCCGGCAAGCTCCAGGGCTTTCGGTTCCGGCCTCATACCCACGGAGAGAACAACCAGATCAAACTCTTCTTCCCGGATTTTCCGGCTGTCGTCGATGTAGGAAAGAAGGAGATTTCTGGTTTTTGATTTTTCGGCAATACGGGAAAGCTGGGAACGGACGAAGCGGACCCCGTAATCCTTCCTGGCCCTTTCGTAATAGATGTCAAAATCCTTCCCCTGGGCGCGAATGTCCATATAGAAGATGGCAGGCTCAACGCCGGGAAGATGTTCCCGGGCGATTACCGCTTCCTTGATGGCATACATACAGCAGACGGAGCTGCAATAGTCCTTATCTTTCGTGCGGGAACCCACGCATTGCAGAAAGGCTATCTTCTTCGGCTCCTGATGGTCCGAGGGACGGGTTACATGGCCGGCAAAAGGCCCCGAGGCAGAGAGCATCCGCTCAAACTCCATGCTCGTCACCACGTTGGCATACCGCCCATAACCCAATTCCGGCGACAACTCCGGATTGTATAACGAATAACCCGGCGCTAATATCACCGAACCTACCTGAAGCTCCTCCTCAAGCGGCGCCTCCTGATGATCTATCGCACCCGCCTTGCATACGCGAACACATAAGTGACACTCCGAACAGATGCCGCAGCTTAAACACCGGCCAGCCTCACGCCGCGCCTCCGCCTCGCTTAATGTTAATTCAACCTCGCGAAAATCCTTCACCCGATCACTTACCGAAAGCGTCGGCGCTACTGCCCGGGAAGATAAATCAACCCCCCCGGCCTCCACCATCTGACCTATCTCTGCTTCCGTCAGATCCACCGCGGGGAGCGGAATCTCCTCACGGGGTGTAAGAAGCTCAACGCCCCGCAAATATCTGTCTATGGAAAGAGCACCCCGCCTCCCATCGGCGATCGCCTCGATCAATATCCCCGGACCCCGATGAACATCACCGCCGGCAAATATCCCCGGACGATTCGTAACCAATGTCTTGCTGTCAACGGCAAAGGTGCCCCGCGAGGTCACCTCAATGCCGTGGGAAGAATCCAAAAATGATATCTCCGGTGCCTGCGCCACCGCCGCTATCAGCGTATCACAGGAAATCACGAACTCGGAACCGGCCACCGGCACCGGACGACGCCGACCGCTCTCGTCGGGCTCACCCAACTCCATGCGCTGACAACGAACGCCTATTACCTTGCCCTCCCCTACCTCAACAGCTACCGGCGCCGTCAACAACTGCAACGCGATCCCTTCCCGCTCCGCCTCCTCTATCTCCCAGGCGTTCGCCGGCATCTCCTCACGGGAACGACGATATACCAGTACCACTTCCGTGGCGCCCAAGCGAAGCGCCGTGCGGGCCGAGTCAATGGCCGTGTTGCCCCCGCCAATCACTATCACCTTTTTCCCTACGGGCGGAGCTTCCCCGCCACTCTGGGCCAGACTGACCGCCTGGAGAAACGGAACTCCGTGATATACCCCGAGAGCATCCTCTCCCGCTATCCCCAAACGCTGCGGCTCGTGAGCCCCAATCGCTAAAAATACCGCGCTGTATCCCTCGGCAAAAAGCGTGTTGATATCACGCACCGGACTATTCAACCGTAAATCAACTCCCTCGGCAAGTATCCCCTCGATCTCACGCTGCAGGACTTCCCGCGGCAAACGATAGGCAGGGATCCCTACACGCATCATCCCGCCGGCCACGGGTAAGGACTCATACACCACTACACCATAGCCCATCCGCGTCAAATGATGGGCGCAACTTAAACCGGCCGGCCCCGAACCCACAACCGCCACCCGGGCCTGCGGGCGATCCGATATGCCATCACCCATGCCAACGGCCCGAGCCGATACACCCACATGCTCATACACCCAATCAGCGGCAAAACGCTTCAAAGAACAAACAGAAACCGGACTGTCCAGTTTGCCGCGCGTGCACTTGACCTCGCAGGGATGCGTGCATACCCTCCCCACCGATGCAGGAAAAGGATTGTACTCCCTTATTACCTCCAAGGCCTCCTCATACCGGCCGGCCGCAATGAGGGCAACATACCCCTGCGCACTCGTCTCCGCAGGACAGGCCGCCTTACAGGGACTTGTCCCCCGCTTCGTTACTAAAAAAGAATTAGGCACCGCCTGTGGATAAGGACGGTAAATAGCCTTCCTGCTATCCAAACCTTCATTAAACTCATTCTTCAACTCTACCGGGCAAACCTCCACACAATCGGCACAGCCCGTGCATTTTGCCAAATCTACATACCGGGGCTGACGCCTTATGCGTGCCGTAAAATTACCCGCCTCGCCTGTTAGGGAAATCAATTCGGATTTTGTGAGAATATCGATGTTTAAATGACGACCCGCCTCTACCAATTTCGGCGAGACTATGCACATCGCGCAGTCGTTCGTCGGAAAGGTCTTGTCCAACTGCGCCATCCGGCCGCCGATGGCGGGGGACGATTCGAGAAGGTATACGTAGTAACCTGACTCTGCCAGATCGAGAGAAGACTGGATCCCGGCGATTCCGCCACCCACAACCAGCACTGCCCCAACTTTATCTTCCATGTCTACCCTTTTGAAACCTTATAATAATCCTTTGCTTGCTAGAAGTTTGATCGGGTCAGTTATATGGCGGCCCAGCCATTGTTTGACGTCCTTATGCCCCAGCGCCAGCCCCATAAGTTCCGTAAAATAAAAAACGGGAATCTCTCGTTTTTCGCCTGCCACCGTAAGTCCGGCCTGTCTCAAGTCAAGGTTGGCATGACACATAGAACAGCCGGTAACAATACAATCCGCACCCGCTTCGATAGCCGTTCCCAAAATCTTCTGGCTAAGATTGACAACGATGTCGGTCCTCGTCATGACGAGGCTTGCTCCGCAGCAATCAGTTTTATATGACCAGTCTACCGTTTCGGCGCCCAAAAGCTCCATCAGACGGTCCATATGTTCCGGATTCTCATAGTGCTCAACGCCCGTTAATTTCGGCGGTCTAACAGCTAAGCAACCATAATAACAGGCAATTTTAAGTCCAGCAAGGGATTTCGTTTTCTTTGCCGCCAACTCTTTTATTAAGGAATCGTCACAAAATAAATCAAGGGCGTAGCGGACTGATACCTTGTCGTTATAGGGAGACGCAAGATATTCGGGATGTTCCTTGGCCTCTGCTTCTGCCGCGATAAAACGGCTATAGCAGGCAACGCAGGGGACGACCATTTCACGGTCAAATTTTGCGGCCATATTCAAATTGCGGACGGGGAGGGCAACCGCCAGCGCTTCATCGGTGCAGTGGGCGGAAGTTGAGCCGCAGCAAGTCCAATCCTCCAACTCGATGAGATTTACCCCCAGCAACTTCGAAACTCCCCGGAACGATTCGTCGTATTCACGGGCTGTTCCATGCAGAGAACACCCAGGATAGTAGGTTACGTCTTTCACCTTCCTTCCCCTTTCTCATAGGATTTGAATATTTCTTTTATTTGCCGGCCTCCGGTAAGACTCTGCGGCAATAGCTTAATTTTGCCGCGCCGGAACATCGGCCAGCCAAAGGCGGCGTCTTTGAGGAAATCCCTTGTTTTCAGCTTGTAACGGAGAATGAGGGAAAGCTCATGGATCCTGCCGCTGGCCTTGATGCAATCGAGAAAAGCCCCGTGAAAAATCGGTATTTCCCCCACGCCCGCCTTTAGCCCGGACTTGAGAGAAAGATGTCTTAGTGTGTCCATAACTTTGGCGATGTCAATATCGTTGGGACATCTCACACTGCAGGTATGACAGGAAGCGCATACCCAGATGGTTTTTGAGGAAAGTACTTTTTCACGTCTGCCGTACTGAATCTGCCGGACAACCTGATTGGGCATGATGTCCATCGCTGCCACGACAGGACATCCAGCAGAGCATTTCTGACACTGATAGCATGCCTGTATATCCACATTGCTTGCCTTTACGACCTCTTCAAGAAAGGAATTTTTTGTTTCGCCTGACGCTTCATTAAGGTTCATTTTTTGCCTCACAAGGTTAGCCCGGTTTGTAAAAATGTTTACATGCTAAAAAGAGCATTTGTCAAGGTGAAAGGGAAACCGCCGTATCTGACGTTTTTCCAACCGCAACGTCTTTCTTCTCGATCGCTCCCGGAGGTTTCATAGACCCGTTATCCACTTTCGTTTGGGTTTCCGGATAAGCGTCAAGCTCAATCGTGAACCTTGTCCCTTCGCCCAGCTTACTTTTCACGCCTATTTTGCTCCCATGTTCCTCAATGATGCCATAGGCGGTACTTAGGCCGAGTCCGGTGCCCTTCCCCACGTCTTTAGTAGTGAAAAAGGGATCGAAGATGCGCGAAAGATTTTCTTCGGGAATACCTTCCCCCGTATCGGCGAATTCAATGGTAATGCTTTTCCGTTCAGCAGAGAAGGAAGTCGAAATAGTTAACGTGCCGCCGTTGTGCATAGCTTCCGCGGCATTGACCGTAATGTTCATAAATACCTGTTTCAGCTGGCTGCCGTTGCCCCAGGCAAAAGGTAACGCCGGATCGAGGTTCTTCACTATCTGAATGTTGTGAAACAAAGCCTGATTCTCCAAGAAGAACAAGCCATCGGTAATGGCGCGATTGATATCGACGGGATCCATTTTTGGTTCGCTTTGACGAGCGAATTCGAGGAGGCTTTTCACTATTTCCTTACAGCGGCCCGCTTCCTGAACGATGCGAGTCAGGTCAATACGCCGGGGATCATCTTCCGGGAGATCCTCTATCAGGAGACTTGCAAAGATAAGAATGCCTCCCAGAGGGTTATTGATTTCATGAGCGATCCCGGCGGCAAGTTTACCAAGAGAAGCAAGTTTTTCTGAATTCGCCAAGCGCAGATGGGTCTCCATTAATTTCCGCTCCATCAGGAGTCGGGGCCGTAAATCGGTAAAAATACCGACGCTGGCCATTTCGTTACCGGAACTACCATAAATCAGCGCGGCGGACAACTGGCAGGGTATCTCCTCGCCAGCCTTATTGATGAGGCTAAGGTGAGAGGGTATAAGTTTTCCCACTCCACCAAAATCAGGACTGCGCAGTTTCTTCATTATCTCTTTGGCCACACCTTCGGGATAGAAATCGGTAATATTTTTGTCCTTTACTTCTTCTACCGTATAGTCCGTCAGTGACTCGGCGCCCTTATTGAAGATGATGATATTGCCTTTCATATCGGCGGCAATGATGCCATCGACCGAACTGGCAATCAGGTTGGCAAAGAATTCATTTGCTTCCCGGAGTTCATTTTCAATGCTTTTGCGCTCGGAGATATCTCGTATATAGGCGTAAACTTTTCGTTCGCCTTCCGATGTTATCGCTTTGGCGATGCAGACTTCTACTTCCTTTGTCCCCCCCCTTGCCGTTCTAAGTTTACCCTCCGAACAACTCTTCTCCCCATAGCGTTCCGGGTGGGTAAAAAGCTCCTTCACCAAGAGATGAAAATAGGGACCTAAAAGGGATAGGGCATTACTTTTTTTTAGTTCCCCAATCTCCAAACCGGTAATGATTGCCGCCATATTATTGGCAAATTCCACCTGGTAGCTATCGTCAATAACCAGGATGCCATCATTTGTCAGTTCGATAAGGGACTCATACATCGGTGTTTACGCCTTTAACTTTGTTACGCCAACTGCGGCCTCGGCAAGAGACCTGCTTCTTCGGCAATACGTCCTACCATATGCTCCCATTCTATGGCCATCAGGTGGATCCCGTGCACTCCTTCGATTTCACGCAGTTCCTGTATCTGTTCTACACAGATTTTGATCCCCTCATCAGCGCCCTTCTGTGCTTTCGACATGCGGTCGATCAGGGCATCGGGAATAATGATCCCGGACACGTTTTTTGCCATGTACCGCGCCATACCGGCTGATTTCATGGGTGTAATGCCCGCCAGAATATGCACCTTCTCGTGCACGCCCAGGTCTCGCATCATCTTCATCCATTCGCGGAAACGATTCATATCGTAGATACATTGAGTCTGGATAAAATCCATACCCGCGGCCGCCTTCTTGGCGGCACGGAGCGCACGGAATTCAAAGGGGTCCGCAAAGGGATTCGCCGCTCCGCCGATGAACATGTCAATATCACCCTCGATTTTGTCTTCCCCCCCCAACAAGGTATGATTGTCCCGCATGTTCCTTACCATATCAATCAACTGAACGGAATCCAGGTCATGCACGTTTTTTGCGTTAACCTGATTGCCGAACATGTGATGATCGCCGGTCAGGCAAATGATGTTACGGATCCCCAGCGCCGTTGCGCCGAAGATATCACTTTGCATGGCGATCCGGTTCCTGTCGCGGCATACCATCTGCATTACCGGTTCCATACCCATCTTTATTACAAAGGAACAGGCAGCGATGCTCGACATGCGGACAATGGCCGTCTGATTATCTGTCACATTAACAGCGTCAACATTTCCCCGGAGAAAATCGACTTTTTTCTGAATAACACCAACATCATTGCCTTTAGGAGGACCAAGTTCTGAAGTCAAAGCAAAGTGTCCCGCAGACAAAACCTTCTCTAGATTGCTTCCCGCTTTCATATCTTAAGATCCTCTCTGATAATCCGCCGTGGTCCCTTGTCTCTCGATTCCGTACCCCAATTTTTTGCCGGGATCATCTCACTTAGTTTAGCAAGTTGCCCAAGGGCCTTAAGCCGGTCATAAATAAGCTGCCAGGCACAATCAGTTTCTCTTTTTATTTCACATATCCCCTGCGATGAGCCGCCGCAGGGACCATTCATGAGCTGCTTGGCGCACCGCGCGACTGGACATACGCCCCCCGTTTTCTCCAGGATGCAATTCCCGCAGGCTTGGCAGCGTTCCTCCCAAAGGCCATGTGCTATCGTCTCCCCCATGAAAACGGTATTCACCCCAGGCATGATCACGGTACTCTTAAATTGACGCGCTAAGGTTTGCACCCCTACCCCGCAGGAAAGGGAAAGAACCGCATCCACACTCCCGATTATTTCGGCAAGCTCCATGGCGAACTCGGGTTCGCATTGCCGTGCCGGCGTTCTCTCTATTATCTCGAGTTTTTTCCCCCCGCTATTTCTGGCCATCTTCAGCGAAGAGGCCAACAGGGCCACTTCCTTTTCGCCGCCGCAATGACAGACGGTAACGCAGGCGCCACATCCGGAAAGAAGAATTTTATTATATGGTTCGAGGTAACTGATCAATTCATCAATAGGTTTTTGTTCCGCTTTTATCATTTAATCACTCCTTACCAACTTCGGAAGAGAGCTGCGAAAATTTATTGGGACCCAATTTCCGCAGTTGTTCCACCTTCTCAGTAACAACTTCACTAAATTTCACGCCACTGTTGGTGGCTAAATTGCAGATTTCGAGCCGTTCTTTTTCCATGCCGATCCTCTCCAACAAGGTTTTGGCATACAATAGTCTGCTTTTAGCCCTGATATTTCCCCTTCGATATTGGCAGTTTTCTTCATGACAGGCAAATATGAGGACGCCATCTGCGCCTTGTTCCAGTGCCGTTAATAAATGGACCGTCTCAACGCGGCCCGCACAGGGAACAGGTCGTATATCAAGATTGAGGGAGGGGGCTGATTTCAAAGCTGGCCCCAATTGCATGGCTCTACTCATCTCTGCTGCCGGAATACCGGATTGTTCACAGCAAAAGGCTACAATCTTCGGATTAAACATTGACTTAGGCTTCCTTTTCCTGTTTCCATATTAATTAAAATTAAAGAGGGTGCTTTCACCATGCAAAGTGATGGCTTTCGCCGGACATTCGGCAACGCATACACCGCATCCATAACAGGCGGCGGGCTCAACCCGGGCAGCATTTTGCATGCTCTCATCACCACTGTTGAGTATCCGGTAAATGTTATGTTCCGCGTACTTTTCTATGGTAATGGCACTGTGGGGACAGAGCCTTGGGCAGGTGTAACAGAGGGCGCACTTCTTAGCATCAACTTCAGCAAAAACAGGGCCGCAATCATAAGTGCCAGGGAGTAAAAGGGAGATAATTTCCTGGGCCGCAGCTTCGGCTTCCCTCCTTGTTTCGGATAGGTCCTGTGGAAACCGGCAGGCTCCTGTGACATAGATACCTCTTCGCGCGGAGCGGATACGCAAGAACTGGGGATTGTCCTCCATGAGATATCCACCCTTCCCCAGAGGGATGCGCAGGATACTGGCAAGCTTGTCTATTTTTGCGCCGGGCAGACAGGTTTCCGGCAAAACAATAACATCGGACGCCAGCGTTATCTCTTGCTGATCTTCGTCATTGACAAATGTGGCATCGGGTAGGGAAATTGATAACCTGCCGTTTTCCAGGTGAAAATCCGGGGGGACGTCGTGCTTGAAGAAGAGTACTCCCGCCTCCCGTGCTTTCCTGTATAAACGCTCACCGCCGTCGAAAGACACCTTGAGGTCCCGGCAGATAACAAACACACGACAAGTGAATCTTTCAACGAGATCAATGGCCTGTTCCAGGACATTTACCGCATCGAACTTTATGTCGTCATTTACGGCATCGAGAAAAAAAGTTACGGCGGAGAGATGCTGGCCCTCCAAGAAGAGCTTTTCCCCCGACGTTTCGTCGATAAGCTTTCCCATCTCGGGAAGATAGATTATGCCTGCGGCAGTTTCCGGTATGCCCTGAGTTTCCCTCAGCGTTTGGTAGCCTGTGGCCGCAACGATAATTGCCGGCGTAATCTCTACGGTCTGCCCATCATTTTTCCTGACTTTTGCCCGGAAGGACCCAAAGTGTCCCTGAAGATCAACAAGCTCAGCTTGAGTCAGTATCGTGACATTGCCGGACTTCTCAAGCCAGGCAGTGATAGTGCCCAGTTGGTTAGCTTTACGTGCTCTGTCGCCGCAAAGCCGCCCTGTACTTGCTCGGCCTCCCAACCTGTTTCCCTGCTCAACAATCGTGACGTGAATGCCTCCGCGAGCCAAAGACTCCGCCACGGAAAGACCGGAAAAACCACCGCCAAGGATCAATACATCCTGCTTCAGGAGGATGGTTTTTGAAGCCCTCCCCACCTCAGAAATTGGAACATCGGAATTTGACTGAATCATTCACAACCTGCCTCTTTAGGATACTAGCATCGCCCTGCTCTCAGCGTTAGGAGCATGCAAACCCATCACAAACTGATATGCTTTGGCAGCCGTAGATTTTGCCTCGGTGATAGACCGCTCGATATCCTTGGGTCCGGTGCAGGCGCCCGTGGCAAAGATGCCGTTCTTAGTTTGCGACTCTGCGATGATAAATCCATCATCGTCAAAAGAGAAGCCCAGGAGGTCTGCGGTTAATTTTGCATCCTTCGGGAACGTCATACCCACCGAAAGGATGACCATATCAAAAAGCTCCTCCTTGACTTCTCCCTGAGATGGATCGACGAATTTGACACTAAGAGAATCCGTCGCCGGCGCCTGGTACACTTTTGAGGGGATAGAGCGAATAAAGCGAACATTTTTATCGGCTCGGCATTTGCTCAGAAAATCGGCAAAATTCACGCCTGCCGGCTGTATATCCATGTAATAAATGATAATCTTGATCTCAGGCCAGGTATGGCGGATCAGCCTGATAAGCCTCAGAGCATAGGCACAACACACCTGGGAGCAGAAGAGATTCCCTATTGCCAGATCCCGGCTGCCTACACATTGAAAAAAAGCCATCCTTTGCGGAGCAGCCCCATCGGAAGGTCGTGAAATAGCGCCCTTTTCACGAAGCATGGCCTCGAGATCCCTTGCTGTCAGGACGTTCTTCAGGTAGCCGTATCCGTATTCCCCCTTGAGATGAGCATCAAAAGGGTCTATGCCGGCGGCAAATATCACGGCAGCGAAGTCCCGTTTGCTAGTTTTACCGGAGCTGGCAAGGGTTACGCGATAGGTTCCGGAATCACTCTCTATGCCGGTGAGTTCGGTTCCCCTGAGAATGGAAATATCAGCACTGTTTATATCCCGGAGTCGTTTATCGACCACGCAGGCGAAACATTTATTGCATGCCTCGTCAGCCTTGCAGCAAAATGATGCCGCAAGGCCGCCAAGCTTTTCTCCTTTTTCAACCAAGGTAACAGCAATACCCAACCCCGCAAGCTCTAATGCCGCCGTTACACCGGATATCCCACCACCTACGATCAAAACGCCTTGTTTCGCAAGATCAGGCGATTTTGCGGCCTCTATCGTCATGCTTGGTGTCCTCAAAAAAAGTCCCCGTAAAATTCATAATATTGCCTGCTTTTCCGGGACTTCTTTTAGAGTTCCAGCCAAGAATCGGAATAGAGCGTTTTTCCAATCAGAACTTTCGTTGTTTTTACATAATTGGCGCCCTCTACGGTCAGAGATGACAAATCAATTGCCTCGCCATCCATCGTCCGGTAAACCAGGTCGCAAAGATCGGGCCGGCTGCCGGAGGCAAAGACCTTCAATTCCTCGTCAAAGGCGTCGACGATGGCGCCTACCATGCCATAGCGTTCCAGCATCATCATGTAGGTCTGATTAAGAATGGGGCGCAGATGATCCGGGGCCCCGTTGGAAACGTTGGAAAGACCGCAGGTCGCCCGCAGTCCTGGGGACATCTCTTGGAAATCCTGAAACATCATCATGAATTCCACGCAACTGGGCACCTGCACCTGGCTTTGGGGGCTGGTGACGGGCGTGACAATGGGATCAATCCATACATCCTCGTTCGGGATGCCGAATTCCCCGGCCTTCTGCAGCAACTCGGCGGCCAGGACGCCCCGCTCGCTGGCATCCCGCGGCAGTCCGGAGGGCCCCCAGAGCAAAGCTACCAAACCGGCATTATACTTCTGGGCCAGAGGGAATTTGGCGTCCATGCTCTCGGGACGCGCCATAATGGAATTAATCACGGCTTTCCCTTTAAGGTTCTGATAAACTTTCAGACCCGCTTCGATGGCCTCGGTATTGATGGTGTCGAGATACAAGGGGAGATCGACCACTTCCTGAACGGTCCTGACCACCCATTCCATCAATTCGGCGCCCTCTTTCCGCGCCGGCCCCAGATTGATATCGATATAATTAACCCCGGCTTTGGCCTCGGCCAGAGCCAGTTCCTGGATGGGCTTCGGGTCCCTATCCTTCATGGCCGCCCCGATCCTCTTAACCATAACGTTAAGGTTTTCTCCAATGCGAATCATATTAAGTTACGCCTCCTTTATCATCATCTAGATTATTGTTATTTCATGCACCCATCTTCAGGTAAGGCGTCAGGTGCGCGGCCTCCCGCGGCCCGATCTTTACTTCCCACTCCGCTCCCAGTTCCTCTTCCAGATCGCCGCTCACGGCAGCCACAAAACCGGGGATAATGATCTTCCTATGCTTAACCTTCTCGACAATGCCGCTCTTTTTGACAAACTGGCCAATGGCATCGCCGACGAACTTACCGGCGGCCCAGGCGGTGAGGACAGAAAGGCCTTCCGTATCCATAACCAGCAGCCAGGCCGGCACGCGGCTCGCCTCAATCTCGCCGGAGACGATGAAGTAGGTCAGGGCAAAATTGGTGGTAACCAGGACGGGCGAATCCTCCGTTGGATTGCCGATGGGATAGATGCCCTGCTGCATCATCATTGGCCGCTGCGGGTCGGTGTAGATGTTGAGTCGTGATACCAGCAGGGGAAAGACCACCTCTCCTTGGAAGTCGGAAAGAACAATTATTCCTCCATACTTGGCTACAAAGGTCGCGGCGATGATAGCCTCCTTCAGGGGGTCCGTCGTCATTTCGCAGGGAAAGGTAATCGTGGGGAACCCCAGGGAACGATTCTTTGCCACCAGGGCGGCGCGACGCAGAAAGACCTGGTCCTCAAAGGCGCGGCGCACCGTGCGGGCGCCGCTGTCGAGGACGATGTCCTTGACGCCGGCGGCACATAACTTGTCCGTCAGCGCCATCAGGTCATCCATATTATCGGCCTTCGCCGCCAGAGGGCACTTGTACTCTTTGGCCAGCGCCGCCACGGCGTCGCAGTTTTCCGCCGTCGCCGCGTATATCAGGGGGAGACGGGCCGCTGCGACCTTGACGGCGGCGGTCAGGGCGTCAAGGTTGTTGCTGCTCAGGATCAGAACAGCATCTGTCTCATCAATGACCTTCTTGACGAGCGCCTCATATTTCCCGGCATCTCCCGACTCATTCTTGAGGGCGACCATCTCGGGACGGAGCACCAGTCCGATCCACTCATACCGCAATTCCTTGAAGCGTTTCAAGCGACCGGCGATTTCGTCCGCACCCATGGCATCGCTGATAAGGATGGCCAGCCCCGGCTTGTTGACAAAGGTTTTTTCGTGACGGAAAAGAACCGTCTCCCCACCGATTTTTACCACGTTATCGCCGCTACCGATCGTGATCGGCCGGATGGGCGGGGCCGATGCCTCGGACAGCAAGGCCTTAGATTCCTCTGATATGTGGGGACAGGCGGACAATTCCGCTTTTGAGGCCGCCAAATTCATGGCAAAGGCCAGACAGGTAGGCACACCGCATTCGCCGCAATTTGTTTTCGGCAATAACTTAAATATCTGGATTCCCGTTAGAGCCATACTTACTCTCCTTTCAACTTGAACATTGTAATTATATGAAAATAAATATCTCCCCTCCTCAAATCACAGGATAGATTCCATGGTCAGCGCCGGATGATTCTTCTCCGTCAGGAAGGGCAGGATCTCATCTTCCGTAACGCCGATTGTCTCATCGGCAATCATGTCGACGAAATTCGGAATCCCGATCTCCTCGCCGCGTTTCAGGAGGCGCTCGCGCAGTTCATCCTTCAACATCTTCGGCAGCCAAACCAGCCGCTTCAGACCGCCGTCGCCGGAAATCCACTTCCGCTGGGTGACGTTGTACTTGCTGTGCCCCAGGAAGCCCGGGGTCACGGCACCGCCGCCCGCCGAACCGGCCAGGGTGGTAAACTTCATGCCGCAGGGGGTCATGCCCAGAAAATCGCGGTTGACCGTCATGATGCCGTTACACATGGGCAAGACGGCCGCGATGCACTCGCAGCACCCGCAGGTGGTCATGGGATCGATCATGATGCTGTAGAGACTAACCGTGCTGATCTTCTGGCGCGAGGCATTAAAGACAAAGTCGTTGGTCCCCTTCCACTGGCCAAGCTTGGCGTCCGTAATATCGCCCTTGGGAATGGGTTGGTTGGGACCGGTAGGGTTGATTTCGAAGGAGGCCTTGCAGTCCATCCAGTTATAAGCGCCGCAGAGTCCGGTACGCTCGGGGCTGACAACACAGACGTGGTTGGGAGCGAAGGACTGACAGAGGGTGCAGGAATAGAAGGTATCCGTCGTATCATCCGTCATCCCCTCGATGCGGGCGTCCCGTTTGGCGTAAATTCCCCGGGCCTGCTCCAAGATTTCGTCCACCGCACCTATCTCCGTATACACTTTTACCTGGGCCTTGTCGAAGATGGCCCCGAAATCCTGGTGCAGTTTGGCATGAAGAATCTTTCCCAGATCGGCCAGTTTGAAGCCCTTTTCGACGGCGCCCTTGGAGACGCGAACCCAGGCAATATCCCGCTGGCCGATATGCATGATGCCCTGGGCATAATTGATCAGGTGGTGGATTTGGCGCTCCAAAATCGGTTCGAAGTCCTCCTGCATCTTCCGGCCGGCGATCTCGACCCGGATGGCCAGCGGCAATTTTGCCGGCGGCTGAATGCTGTCCACGTCCGGACCGATAACTTCCACCTTGCCGTCTTCCACCTCGTCCAGGTTCTTGGAGATCACCAATTCGACGGCATGGCTCCTGCCGCCCCCGCATTCCAGATAGATGTCTTCGCCGCGGACGCGCTCGCCCTCGAAGGCCGGTCCGTAGGAAACGGGGATCGGCACGGAGGCAACGTTAACCTTGAGCCCTCTCACCTCCACAGCTTTCTGAACGATCTGGTCATGGGGGATATTGGAAACTACATGCTCGTAGGTGCAGATACCCGTGGGTAGAACCTCGGGAATCGGCGTATCGGCGATGGTGGGGAACCCCCAGTTGATAGCGCCGGCCGCGTTGGCGTACCATTCGTCGGTCACGAAACCCATGGGCATAACAAAGGCAAAGGTGCGGTCCTTATTATAGAGAAGATTGCGGCGATAATCGCCCGGCTTGATACCGCCGAAGGCCATGGCGACCCGGCAGGCAAAACCCATGGCAAAGACGGCCGCCGAGATGTCAGGGCCAAAGGAAACCAGACGGGTGGGCCAGCCGATCTGCACCCCCGCCTCCACCAATTGTTCGGAAAAACGCTTGCCCTCGTGTTCCGCACACATGAAGATATAGAGGTTCTTCTCCTGAAGTTCGATCGCGATTTTCTTGGCGATCTCGGGCGAAGGAGCGGCGCCGACAATCGCGGCAAAGCCTGGAGCCGTGCCATCCACGAATTCCACGCCCCGCTTCCTGAAGATAACGTCGTTGGCTGCACCCAGCCAGATGTTATCGGGCAGGATGTCCTCCTGCTTCGTATAAAAATTCGGCGCTTCCAGGTAGCGGATGGCCTCGATAATCTCTTCCGCAAAGAAGGTGGCCATACCGGCATCCAGGGCCGGCGCCAGGTACGGCAAGGCGACCTTTTCCCGCACCAAAGGCGGCAAAATCGTACGGCACTTGTCAAGCACCGGCTTCATATCGGCTATGGTCTTAACGGGTATTCCCAGAATGGCGTATATTATCGGCAGATAATAGGCGGTATCCGGGAATCCTACCTCCTGCGCGGGCCCCCATTTTGAGAGCGCCTCCTGATACTTCTGCTCGGCCCTTTCGATAATCTTATGGGCCCCTCTGATCGCTGCTGATGCAATGATTTTAGACACTTTGTATTCCTCCTTCCAACTATCGTGAGCTACCGGCTCATAGCCATGAAACGGCAGCGGGTATAATCACTAAGCGGCATCGATTTCGCGGCGCTTGGCCATATCGAACAGGACGCGGTCCCTGGCCTTGTCGATACCCAGTGCCTTGCGCTTCTTGTCGATATGCTCGATCATTAACCTGGCGGCCTCGAGCGGGTCGTTGGTAAATCCCCATTTGCCTTTGGTAATGTTTTCAAACTCTTCGAAGAGGTGCTTACTAACCACTTCACTGCCCTTTACCGGCCAGGTCACACCGAAGGTGGTATAGACGCCGGAGGCGACAAAATAGTGCCCGATGGCGACGGCCTTTTCGCTCATCCACTCGAGGGCCGCGCCCGCCGCCGGCAGATCGCTGATGTCCTCGCCCAGGCCGCCGGCCTTTACCACGGCTGTAGCCGCCATGAGGATCCGGCTGTTATCCACGCAGGCGCCCATGTGCAGTACCGGGGGGATGCCCACGGCTTCGCAGACGGAGGCCAGTCCGGCGCCCGCATACTGCGCCGCCGCCTCGGGGGTGAGCAGGCCGGCCTTGCCGCAGGTCATGGCCGCGCAGCCCGTCACCAGGACGATGACGTCGTTTTTGATCAACTCCTTGATAAGCGTCAGGTTGGGATCGTCATGAGTGACGCGGGCGTTGTTGCAACCTACCACACCCGCGATGCCCCTGATCCGGCCGTTGATGATGTTGTCGTTCAGGGGACGATAAGAGGCGCGGTAAAGGCCGCCCAAGAGATAGTTGATGGTTTCATAGCTGAAACCCACCACCTGATCAGTAGTGTCGTCGGGAATCTCGACATTGGCCTTCCGGTTCTTGTAGTTGTTGATAGCCTCCATTAAGATCTGTTTACCCACGGCGGTAGCGCGGTGCTCATCGAATTCGATATGCAGCGCATCTTCCATCTTGGCGCGGGGATTGGTCGTAATCAGCTTGGTGTGATAACATTTGGCTACCTGGGCCAGGGACTGCATCTCGCATTGAACGTCCACTACCATGGCATCGACGGCACCGGTCACGATGGCCAGTTCCTGTTGCAGGAAGTTGCCGGCCACCGGCACACCGTGGCGCATCAGAATTTCATTGGCCGAACAGCACATCCCCACGAGGTTGATGCCCTTGGCGCCCGTAGCCAGGGCCGCTTTCTGAATATCCTGGTCCTTGACGACGGCAACCAGTATCTCGGGAAGAAGCGGTTCGTGGCCGTGCACAACGACGTTGACCTCGTCTTGCTTCAGTACGCCCAGGTTGATCTTGCCCAAGACGGGAACGGGGTTGCCGAACATGATGTCCTGCAGGTCGGTGGAAATCATGGAACCGGCCCAGCCGTCGGCCAGTGCGCAACGCGCCGCGGCCAAAAGGAGGCTCTTATAGTCCTGATCCACACCCATGTGGGTGCGGTGCATCAACTCCACCACCTCCCGGTCGATGCCGCGGGGCACAATCCCCAGCTTTCTCCAAATCTCTTGCCTTTTCAAGGGCGCCCTTTTTATAAAGGGGACTTCCCCATGCTGGCGGCCGAACTCCGCCACGCACTTTTCTCCCACCTCAATCGCCACCTCCTGGAGGGACCGGTCGCCGATTTCCACGTCCAGATCCAGGGCAAGCTGATAAAGCTTCTGCTCATCCTTGATCTTGAATTCGGGGATTTCCCCTTTGGCGGCCGCGAGAAAGACCTCCGCAACGCCACGGGCATGGTCGGAATGAGAAGCCGTGCCGGCCGCCACCATGCGGGCAAAGTTGCGGGCCGCAATGGTCTCGGCGGTAGCGCCACATAATCCCGCCCGCTTTTTTTCCGGTTGACCCTCTTTTCTCTTCACATAGGGTACGCGGCAGGGGCCCATGGCGCAGTTCTTACAGCAACTACCCTCCACACCGATGGGACAGGGCTTCATGGTCTCTGCACGGTCGAATACCGTTTCGCATCCGTCGGCACTCGCTTTCTTCAGCATTTTAACCGTCGCCGGATCGATGCTTTTCTTTTCCAAGTCTTTCATTATTTCCTCCTTCTTTCCCCAACTGGGGGCAGGCTTTGCTAAGCCATTAAATCTCCGATCATTTCCCTCACCAGCTTTATCGCCTCGGGATGTCTCATAATCAATATATCCGCCCCTGCCAAAAGCAGCAGTTGCGCCGTTACGGCCTCCATGACAACTCCCCGCTTGGCGGCATCGCCGAGCAGGGCCGAGTCTTCAGCCTTTGCTTCCTTAGTTTTCCACACCTCTCTGGCCAGGTTGCAGAGGAGGGGGAATTGCAGGCGCTCATCCTGCTGGGTAAGGGCGGCCATCCGGTCGCGCTCCATCACCGAGTAGGTATATTCGATGCCGTAGCCCAGTCCACCCGTGGTGGGATCGACGATCAGCTGTCCATCGGGCACGCCGAGATTGCCCATGAGGATGTTCAGTTGCTTGGCCAGGTTGATATCAATGGGAGTACTCGCGGCAACGGTATGCTTATAGGCGATGGCGCCGGCGCCGATCTGCTTATAATTCTCTTCCACCACCGGGCCGAGGATCAGGTTTTTCCCGTCACAGGCCTCCGCAACCATGCGGAGCAACTCGGAGTCCTTGTCCGGATTGCCGCTTCCGTAAACAATTACCGGCACATCCACGGCCGCCACAACTTTTTTGGCTGTCTCCGTCGCCTCCGCGCTTGATCTGTTAAGACCGTTAGGATCCGTGCTGACGAGTTGCAGGGCGATCAAGTCGGCGCCATAAGCATCCACCGCCTTTTTGGCCCACGCCACGGGATCATTAACAACATCCTGATAGGGTTTTAAAGCCGCTGCCGCCCAATCGTCGGGCGCTGCGTCGTATACTTCGACGGCAATCCGCGGGGCATGGGGCATCGCTCCCTCAAAAAGATGGAAGGGGTAGCATGTTTCTCCTCCAACCGTTACGGCCTTGGGACCCTTTCCCAATACTAATTCTTTGATCGTTCCCGTATAGGTAGTTTTTGGTATTGCAAACGTCATAATTTTTCTCCTTCCCTATAAATTGAAACAGCCTGCCGACAAAAGGCAAAATGTCTCAAAACGAGCACTTCCCGTTGCCCGCAAAGCACCGCTAATCCCGATCAACGGGGTAGTTCGTTCACGAATTTGCCAACCAATAGTTGACAAATTCTAACTCACTAATCACCGTATTCCCACTTTCAGATAAGCCAGGATTTCCTCCCTGCTCTGTAATTTTTCCCGCCATTTACCGGCCTGATCCGGCTTGCCCGGTTCATAATCCGGGCCCAAGACCTTTACCTTCTTTCCATCAAAAGAGGTTTTTTCTTCTAACACTTGCTCAGCCACTTTATATTCCTCCTTCCCAAGGTTTTATTATACACCTGCGGCCAATTTGGCCGCTTTTACCGTGTTTAGCATCAGCATCGTAATCGTCATGGGCCCCACCCCTCCGGGCACGGGGGTAATGGCGGCCGCTTTTTCTTTCACCGCCTCAAAATCGACATCGCCGCAGAGCTTGGCCTTACCTTCCGCCGTCATACCGATCCTGTTCACCCCCACATCGATGACCACAGCCCCTTCCTTGACCATATCCGCCGTTACGGCATTCGGTTTGCCGGCAGCAACGATCAGGATGTCCGCACGCCTGGTGTGAAAGGCGATGTCCCGGGAACCGGTATGGCAGATGGTAACCGTGGCATTGGCCCCCTTCTGTTTCTGCAGGAGGATATTGGCGATGGGCTTGCCCACGATATTGGAGCGCCCCACGACCACTGCCTCGGCGCCACTGGTCTCGACGCCCGTCCGGATCAGCAGCTGCTGGATTCCCGCGGGCGTGCAAGGAAGATAATCGGCCTCGCCGATCATCAGTTTCCCCACGTTGACAGGATGAAATCCATCCACATCCTTTTTAGGATCGATGGCATAAAGGACCTTCGTCTCGTTGATATGCTTCGGCAAGGGAAGCTGCACCAGGATGCCATGGATCTGCTGGTCCTTATTATACTTCTCGATCAGGGCCAGTAAATCGGCTTCGGTAATGTCCGGCGGCTGATTGTCCTGTATCGAGTAAAAACCCAATTCCTTCGAGGTCTTCTGCTTGGCTGTCACGTAGCTGACGGAAGCGGGATTCTGGCCCACAAGGATGGTTACCAAGCCCGGGACAACATTATACTTCGCCTTGAGCTGTGCCGTCTCCTGCTTGAGTTCTTCCCTGATTTGCGCTGCAATCTCGTTGCCGTTGATTAATTTTGCCGTCATCTTCTTCTCTCCCTTTCTGGGCACTTCTCACTGCACATTGCGCCCGGACAAAATTTCATAAGAGTAAGCGATCAAAAATACGCCATGCCGCCTGAATGCTTCCCGCCGTAACAGGCAGTTGAAAGGTCGGCCTTCCCTCCAGATCATACCGATAGATTTCCTCATCCGCCGGGATGACCCCGGCCAGTTCCAGGGCTTGTCCTTTTATGGCCTCCCGGGCGTCCTCTCCCAGGGGACCCGTGAGGCGATTCAATACCAGGACGTCCCGGGCGATGTTCGATTTCAATTCTCGAACAAGATCGCGTATCCGCCCGGCCGTAATGATGCCGCGCCGGCTGGAATCGGACAGTACGAAAAGCAGGTCCACATCCCTGGTTGTCAATCTGCTTAAATGCTCCATCCCGGCCTCGTTGTCAATAACAATGTAAGGATAATTTTCCGTCAAGAGGTCGATATACTTCCTGGCCAGGGTATTGGCGGCGCAATAACATCCCGAGCCTTCCGGCCGCCCCATGGCCAGAAGATCGAAGCCTTTGCTTTCCGTCAGAGCTTCCTGTACCTTATACTCAAACCAGACGTCCTTCGTCATCCCCGCGGGCACTTCTTCCTTCATCAATTCCCGCATCTCGCCGATGGTGGCCTTGACCTCGATGCCCAACACTTCGTTAAGGTTGGCATTGGCATCGGCATCCACGGCCAACACCGGCCCCTTGTTCTTTTCCAACAGGTAACGGATGATCATACCCGCGAAGGTCGTTTTCCCCGTTCCGCCTTTTCCCGCCACGGCAATCGTAAAACTCATGTTTTCTTAAGCTGCCTCCTTCTTGAAGCGCAGCCGTTCCTGCACCTTGGGAAAAGCCGATGTGTCCGTATGGGGAAGGAACATCGCCGCCATGAATTCACTCATGAATCCCGCATGATTGCTTAATTCCAGATTCGTCATCATCAGGGCAATCCGCTCCGCCTCTTTTAAGAGATTACGTGAAAAGGAAAGCAACCGTGCGCCCAACAGGGAGCCGTTTCCCACAAAAATGATTTTCTCCACCCCTATCTCCGGCAACAGGCCGATAAAGATGGCCTTTTCCAAATCGAGATGCCTGCCGAATCCGCCGGCGATGATCAGCTGCTCCAAGTCGTTAAATCCTAGGCCCACACTTTCAAGGAGGATTTTGCAACCGGCATAAATGGCGGCCTTGGTGCGGATCAGATTTTCAATGTCGATCTCCGTAAGGACGATGTCCTCATGAATCTGCGTTTCTTCCTTATAGGCAAGCACGTACTCGTAACCGTCCTCACCCTTCCTTACCCGCTTCGTGGGAAGGTCGAGGCGAAACTTGCCTTTCTGATCGATAAGGCCGGCCTCCATAAGGCTGGCGACGATATCGATCAATCCCGAACCACAGATCCCGATGGGCTTGGTCCGGCCGATGGTCAGGAGCATCGGTTCGCAGGTATGGGGATTGATGCTCACCTCTTCGATAGCGCCACGGGTCGCCCGCATGCCGAACCTTATCCCCGCCCCTTCGAAGGCTGGTCCCGCGGAACAGGAGACACTGGCCAGCCAATCCTTGTTTCCCAGGACGATCTCGCCGTTGGTGCCGATGTCCATGTAAAGGGTCAGGGTTTCCCTTTGAAAGATCCCGGAGCCCAGTATGCCCGCCACGATGTCCCCCCCCACATAGCTCGCCACCATGGGGAAAGCATACATATGAACCTGTTCCCCCACATTTATCCCCAGGTGGACCGCACGCACGGGCGGAACGAAATTGGCGGTGGGCACATAGGGCGCCTCGCGGATGTACTTCGGGTCCAGTCCTAAGAGCAATTGCGTCATCGTCGTGTTACCCGCCACGACCAGATGGGACACAAGTTCGCGGGCAATGCCGCTCATCTTGAGTAGTTCCTCGATAATGCCGTTCATGGTGCCCACAACCGTTTCCTGAAGTTTTTTCAAACCGCCCGGTTTACGTGCATAAACGATCCGGGCAATGACATCTTCGCCATAACTGATCTGGGCGTTGTAATCGGAGGCCTCCGCAAGCGCGAAGATGGTAGTGCCGTCGCAAATGCCATCGGGACAACCGACAACCTTGCATTCGTTGAGATTCAGGATCTGGCCGAAGATAGTGGTTGTGCCGATGTCGAGCACGATAGAGTAGTTCTGGCGACGATTGTCGCCCACCTCAACATTGATGAGCTTATAGGCCTTCCTGGTCAAAACCAGGGTCACGGTAACCTTCCATTCCGCCTCTCTCAGGATGCGGCTCAATTTCATGATGACACGGAAATCAGTGGAAATATCGGTGATGCCGTGCTGTTTTTGGATGGCCTGGGTCAAACGGGTCAGATCGCTGATGTTGTCTTCGAGGGTGGGTGGTTCGAGTTCCACATACCTTTTAAAGACCGTGGGATCAACATCCCAATCTTGCACCAACTGATAAATATCCTGGGGGGAAAGAAGATAAGAGGCGGTTCCCCTATCGCCCTTCAGGGCCAGCGCTGATTTATCCACCTGTGATTCCAGAGGGATTTCCACATCCACGTCGGCGTTGATCTGGGTTAGGCAGGCAAGCCGATAGCCGTCGTCATATTCCGCCGCGGACAACTGGGCATGCATGGGCGAGGTAACTGTACCCCCTCCGATCCTTACCTTGCACTTGCCGCAGGTCGCATTCCCTCCGCAGGAAGCATTGATATGCACTCCCGCGGCCATGGCCGCCTGCAGTAGATTCTCCCCTTCATCGACGACGATCGTTCGTTCACTGGGGTGAAATGTTACCTTATATTTTCCCATCACAATAAAAAAATAAGAGGGGCGCAAGCGCCCCTCCCTCTAAATTAAAACAACCCTTTTACCTTGCCTGTTTCCACATCCACGTCTATCCTGCGGTAGGCGGGATCGGAAGCCGTGCCCGGCATCAATTTGATTTCTCCGGCCACGGGAACCAAAAATTTCGCGCCGCCGTAAATCAGGATATCCCGGATCGGCAAGGTCCAGTTCTTGGGCCGTCCCTTCAGCGTAGGATCGTGACTTAGGCTCAAATGGGTTTTTACCATACAGGTGGCAAAACCCTTTACCGACGGATCCGCTTCGTATTTCTTAGCTTTCTCCAAAGCTAAGGGTGAATAGGTCACACCCTCGGCGCCATAGACTTCTTTTGCTATCTTTTCAATCCTTTGCCGGAGCGGCACATCGTCTTCGTAAAGGAGCTTGAAATTAGTTTTCTCATCACAGGCATCGATGACGGCATCGGCTAATTCCAGCGCGCCTTCTCCGCCTTTGAGCCAGTGGCGCGATAAAGCAACGCGAGCTCCTGCTTGCTCGGTCAAGGACTTCAAAAGTTTAATTTCATTATCCGAATCTGTATGGAAACTGTTGATGCAAACAACGGGATTTATCCCAGCCTTTTTTACAGTTTCCACGTGGGCCAGTAGATTTCCAAAACCCTTCTCAAGGAGACCTAGGTTCTCGCTGGTGTAAGCAGCATCCAGGGGCTGCCCCGGTGCCACTCGTGGTCCACCACCATGCATTTTCAGTGCCCTGACCGTGGCCACGATCACGGCGCAGTTGGGAACGAGCTTACTCAAGCGGCATTTGATATTCCAGAATTTTTCAAAGCCGATGTCTGCGCCAAAACCACTTTCCGTCACTACATAATCAGAAAGCTTCAAGCCAATCTGGTCGGCAATAATGGAATTTTGGCCAACGGCAATATTGGCAAAAGGACCGGCATGA